>Ga0265295_1000001_pt1 | contig 723694 bp, 692 predicted proteins | sample Munlansysbiofilm_FD_192503 | JGI IMG/M metagenome (GOLD analysis project Ga0265295, IMG submission 192503) | Leachate microbial communities from a municipal landfill in Southern Ontario, Canada - Methane capture system biofilm | ecosystem: Engineered > Solid waste > Landfill > Unclassified ... | reverse complement strand
GGTCTATTACGCTTATAGCCTCATTGATAGCACTAACTTGAGCATTTATCTCTTCCATTGCAACCGTTGTTTGATTTGCAAGTTTTTCACCCTCATTAGCAGATTTTGTAACATCATTTGCAAGACTTGACATTTTTAAAATATTTTCCGTATTGTTTCTAATATTACTTGTTATTTGCTCTAGTGCTGCAGCCGTTTCTTCAAGACTTGCCGCTGCTTCATTTGAGCTATGATTTAGTTTATCTACGTTTTCAAGTAGTATATTACTACTTTCATCTAACGTAAGACCGTTTGATTTATTTTCTACTAGCATACCTGTAATAGCATCACCTAGAGTATTTACTCCATTAGCTAGTTTTAATAAATGCTCTTTTAAACCTTTTTGGTCAACTTTCTTTAAGTAATTATAATTACTGTATTGTTCTAATACATTTAATACATTATCTATATTATTTTCTAAATTACTCGCCATTTGATTTAGAACAGTTTTTAGTTGCATTAATGCTGGATTATTTACACTGATATTTAATCTTTGACATAAATCACCTTGCTCAAACTCACTAAGAACTACTATAGTTTCATCGATTAGTTTTCTATCTTCTTCTATACCCTTTTGAGTTTTGATGATATTTTCATTGACTACAATAGCCATTTGACCAAACTCATCTTTTGAGTTTATTTCTATTAGGTCTGCTTTTGAACTTTCTCTGTTGAGGTAGGCAAAGAAATCATTGATACCGTCGTTTAGCTTTTTTAAAGAAGAAACAATAGTTGAAGATATGAGTCGTATAACTACAGCCATAATAACTAGTACTACAACAATTAAAATTACAATTATCATATTAGTCAATGAAATAGTAGCATTAAAATCATCTGTTAGCTCAAGGGTTTTTTTAGTATTAGCCTCTTGCCATTTTATTAAACCTGCTTTTAGCGGTCTCCATTTACTAGTAGAAGCGGAGTTGTCCTCTCTTGTTAATGCTTCACCTTTTTGTACTTTTGTAGATAACTCACTAAGTACTGTTTTAAAAGGACTATATAGGCTTTCTATATCAAATTTATTATAACCTTGTGAAATTTTAGAACTATTTTTTAGTTCATTTATTAAACCGTCCAAATCAGAAACAGCTTTTACAAAATTATCTTTTGCTTTTTGGTCGCTTGGATTTACTATAATCCCTCTTAAAGCATTTGATACTTGTAGCCCTTGTTCTGATGTTTTTGTGATAGTAACATCCAATTCAGAAATGGAACTTGTTTGGCTATAGGCACCGGATAGACTTGATAACCTTCCATAGCTTATAAGCGCTAGGGCAGTTAATAATACAAAAGAGACAACAATAAGTATATTCAATTTTGCTCTTACAGATAAATTATTTAACATAATTTAAACTCCTTGTTTGTGTAATTTTATTAAGACTTGGGTTAAACGGAGTAAAAATATAGTATGAATTAATGAAAATTATCTTTTGTAGTTTATGTAATAAATGAATAATTAATGAATGCGTATTTTTTGAGTATTTTGTGAATTTGTTGAATGTTTGATGTAGTGTATAATTATAAGTTTTACTTAAGTTAGAAAGCTCTCTCTCTCTCTCTCTCTCTCTCTCTCTCTAAATGTGTTCAAAAAAAACCTTTCAAGTGTATTTATTTAATAAGTCGAAATTATACTTAAGGCAAACTTAAAGTATGCTTAAATGAATTATTAATGAAGCAATAATGATTAAGCTTTTTACCGATATGCCTTAATGATAATAGTTGTTTTACAATACATAATTTGTAAATAATTTTATTCTAAAGTCTTTAATTGACGATAAAGTATTTCATGTTCTTTTATATCTTCTATATTGGCTTTTCTTCTACAACTTAAATATCCTTTTAGTCCATGACTATTTTCAAAAGGATATACGGTGGCATATACCCAATAATAATCACCGTTTTTACATTTGTTCTTTACAAAGCCGCTCCAAACATTACCTGCTTTTAGAGTACTCCATAAATCTTTGAAAGCCGCTTTCGGCATATCCGGATGTCTTACTATATTATGATTTTTGTTTATCAACTCTTCGATATCATAACCTGCTATTTTGCAAAAATCATCGTTTGCAAATCTTATGAGACCTTTCTCATCCGTTTCACTGACTATAAAAGCATAGTCGTCTAGTATTATTTCTCTTGACATATCAGTATCCTTTTAAAAATAAGAAATTTGGAAATCATAGAAAACAAATTATAAGTTGGAGGTCTTTAATCTGAAAACTATGATTTACGATTGATAGTTAAATAAACGGAGGTCAGTAACTATCAAGCCTAAATCAATAAACATACAAAGAGTAATTGTATACTAATATATTCGTATAACAATCATGTAATATTCGTAAAATATTCTTAAATAATGTTTTTGTTCTTTTACGAATATTCTGCGAATATTTTTTGATAATATGATGTTTATTGATATTAAGGTATGATTGATGGTGAAAATAAGCGATTTGGAAAAACTTAATATTTTGTACGTAGATGATGAAATATTAGTTGAAACTACTTTTGACACTCTTACGACATTATGTAAAAACGTTTATAATACTAAAGATGAACAAGAAGCTATGGATGTCTATAAAAACAATATAGGACATATAGATATCGTTATTGTGAATATATATCTTCGAAACGGTAATAGCGGTATAGGTATAGCACGAAATATACGTTTCTTTAATCAAAATATTCCTATTGTTTTTATTGCAAAATATATTGAAATTAAAGATATTTCCGAAGCAATAAAGTTAAATATCGTAAATTATCTTCAAAAACCTTTTTCCTTTAATGAGTTGATGTATACATTGATGTTATGTGTACATAAGATACAAAGAGCAAACAACAATAATAATATCTTATCGTATCAAATTCTTTGTGAAAATGTTTATTATTGTGTATTAAAAAAAGAAGTTATTATCAATGGACGGATAATACATTTGACTAAAAATGAGGTAGCTACAATAGAATTCTTAATTGAAAAAAAAGGAACTATGATCCCTTATGCAGTCCTTGCTAATGCGATAGGAGATGACATTAGTGAAATAGCATTGATGAATATCATATCAAGACTTAGAAAAAAGATAGGCATATGTAATATTAAAAATGTTGCTAGATTGGGATATATTTTACTTTGACTTAAATCAATATAATAAGAAATATTGATTTAAAATTATATAATTTTCATATATCCCAAATCAGCATTTCCGTTTAGACGTTTTATGATACTTGATTCATAAGATAGTGCCAGTGATGTTATTTTGAGGATTTTTTCCAATGTCTTATAATATTTTGAAGGGTTTTCGTATGCTTTATTTGCTTCAAGTATAGAAATTTCTTGAGAGTTCTTTGCCATGATAGAGACCGTATCGTTTGGTTTAATAGTCCCTTCTTCTAAAACTCTATAGTACCATCCCGTAAGACCGCTTGTATAGATTTCATTTGTAAATTCTTTGTTGTTCCATCTTCTAGATATTTTCCAGCATGGTTTTCTAGGCTGTGATACTTGAAGTAGGACATTTCCTATTTTGTGAATGTCCCCTAAGCATACGTTGCTTTCGTGAAGTTTGCTTACGGTGAGGTTTTCTGCCAATGCACCAAATGGAATGTCGGACACTTTTAAGAACTCTTTCCAATGTGGATAGTTTTCGTAGCTATTTGCAAACACCGCCTTATCAAGTCCACCGTGATGAACTTTATCTGCTACTTCATCACCTATTATACCGAGTTTACCAACCCATACTTCACCATTTACGACATCTTTAAATGATGCACTCTCCCAGTATTTGTCAAAGAAAGTTTTTGACTCTTTGTCTCCGTAGCTTTTTGCTTTTCCTATTTGGATAGATATGATTTTTGCTTCCATATTATTAGCCTTAAAAAAATATATCTAATTATATTTAATTTTATATAGAATTTATTTGATTTGTATCAATAAAACAATAATTTTATTGATTTTAGTCAAAGATTTATTTAAATTATTTATATAAACTTTCAAAGTTTGATATTTTTCATTTTTATTATATAAAGGTATTTATAATGTATTTAAATCATTTATTGTTGTTTTTGAAAGAGGGAGATAAAACAACGGTCAATTTAGTAAAAAAACATATATTGTTTTTTGCCGTATTGGTTGTGTTGCTTATAGGTAGTTTTGTATTTTTGTATCTTGTATTTGATATTCACCAAAAAGATACATATCATATAAATCTTAGCGGTAAGCAAAGAATGTTGACACAAAAAGCCTCTTTGTTGGCTTTTAAAATAGGACAAGAAGGTGATTCTATAACGGAAAAAAAAGAGCTTTTAAATCTTGTGGTTACAATGTATCAAAACCATAATTTTTTGTCAAAAGAGTTAATTATCAGTGATACCAAACTCAACACCGACATCTCAAAACAAATAGATGATTTATACACTATGGCTAGAGAATTTATAGATGTAAAAACAGTAAATAAATACAAAATAGAGTTCTTTATAAATACTAACCAAGAACTTCTTATGATGTTTGATAGGGCTACAACTCTCAAAGAAACCCTTATCAACGAAAAGTTTTTCCAAACTAAGGTTATTTTGGTGGTGTTGTGTATGATACTTTTGGCTACGGTTTTGATAGAGGCTTTATTTATCTTCAAACCTGCTATTTTAGAAGTAATCAAAAAAAGAGCAAAACTTCAAATGCTTAATGAACAGCTTACCCAAAGGGTAGAAAAAGAAGTGGCTATAAGACGAGAACAAGAGACGATGCTTATCCAAAAATCAAAAGAAGCTCAGGTGGGAGAGCTAATCAATAATATAGCTCATCAATGGAGGCAACCTCTTAGTATCCTAAAACTATATATCCAAACCATAAAATTCGAGTATGAAAACAATTTGCTTACAAAGGATATAGTAGAAGATTTGACATCCAAATCTACTGAAACTATCGACCATATGTCACAAACTATAGATGATTTTAGAAGTTTTTTTCTACCTTCCAAAGAGGATAAAGTTTTCAAAGTGGGTGATTCCTTGCGTAAAGTGGAGAAACTTTTGGAACATATGTTTTTGTTTGAGAAAATAAATGTGGAAAATAAATATGAAAGCGGTGCTATTAATAAATCATATATTTTCGGTAAAGGGAATGATTTGGAGCATTGTATGATGATACTTTTAACCAATGCAAAAGATGCCATAGTCAAACGAAGAGAAGATGAAAACAATGATAATATAGGCAATATTGAAGTTGACTTTAGAGTGCTGGGGAATAAAGCCGTAATATCTATAAAAGATGACGGAGGAGGAATCCCTACCGGTATTAGAGAAAATATTTTTAAACAATATTTTACTACAAAAGATGGTGAAGGTACAGGCGTGGGGCTTCATATGTGCAAAAATATCATTACCGATAAATATAAAGGTGAGATAACTTTTTCCGTAGAAAAAGAGTTCACGACCTTTATTATTAAGCTACCTTTGTTTGAGAGTTAGGTAGCTTTATTTTATTGATTTTATCGGTTCTGCTTTTGTACTTTCTTTGCCTATGAATTGTTTTTCGTCGGCGTCTTGTACTATAAATTTAGCCATATTGTCTGTTGATAAGGCAATATCTTGAGTTTGACTTGCTATTATAGCATTTGACTGTGTTTGACTGTCAAGCTTAGTTACCGCATCATTTATTTGTACTATACCTTGTAATTGTTCTTTACTAGCTGTTTCGACATCTGAAATGAGTGTGATAGTATGAGAAATGTTTTTATTGAGTTCGCTATACCCTTGTATCATATTGTTTGCTATAGCTTTACCCTCATTTGCTTTATCGGTAGCATTTTCCACAAGAGTTTTTATCTCTTTTGCCGCTTCGGCACTTCTTGCTGCTAAGTTTCTCACCTCGCCTGCAACTACCGCAAACCCTTTACCTGCTTCACCAGCCGTTGCAGCTTCAACTGCCGCGTTAAGGGAGAGGATATTTGTTTGGAATGCTATTTGGTCTATTACTGCTATTGCTTCGTTGATAGCAGTTACTTGAGCATTTATTTCTTCCATAGCAACAGTTGTTTTATTCGCCAACCGTTCTCCTTCATTTGCAGATTTTGTAACATCACTTGCAAGATTTGCCATTTTGACGATATTTTCCGTGTTGTTTCTTATATTGCTTGTCACCTCTTCAAGTGCTGCGGCAGTTTCTTCTAGATTTGTTGCCGCTTCGTTTGCACTAACGTTCAATTTATCAACATTCTTAAGTAATATTTCTGAACTTTCCCCAAGTGTAAGTCCGTTTTGTTTGTTTTTGATTAACATCTGCGTAATTGAGTCACCGAGAGTATTTACTCCGTTAGCAAGTTTAAGTAAATGTTCTTTTAAACCTTTTTGATCAACTTTATTGAGATAGTTATAGTTACTATACTGTTCTAGAATATTTAATACGTGGTCGATATTATTTTCTAGGTTATTAGCCATTTGATTAAGTACCTCTTTTAATTGCATTAATGCAGGGTTGCTTACGCTAATATTTAATCTTTGGCATAAATCACCTTGTTCAAATTCTCCAAGAACAGCTATAGTTTCATTGATTAGTCTTCTATCTTCTTCGATGCCTTTTTGTGTTTTAAGTATATTTTCATTTACAACGTGTGCCATTTGACCAAACTCGTCTTTAGAAGTTATTTCAATTAATTCTGCTTCTTGCGATTCTCTATTTAAATAAGCAAAGAAACTTAGTAATCCATCTTTGAGGTTATTTATCCCTTTGATAATATTTTTGGCTAAGATTACTAAAGATATGATAATAATGATGAACATTACAATAGATTCAACAACAATAAACAGTAAAAGGTTTGATAACTCTTTATGGTATATTTCACTTCTTTGTTGGAAATTAGAATCCGAAGCTTTGATAATATTAGAAAATACGTCTCTACTTGCATTTGCAAGAGGTGTCGCGGCTTTGTGGTACTGATGGTACATCTCTAGAAGTACTTCAGGCGTTCTGTTTTTGTCGGCTAAAGATTTCATTTTATTATATCCGTCATCTATAAAAGCCATTGTTTTGTTTTTTGCATCGGATATTTGTGCCAATTGAGTATCTTTATTTTGCGTCTCATCGATTGTCTTAGATAAAGAGTCGAAATTTTTATTAATTAAGTGAACTACTTTTTTCTATACTATTTATATTTTTTTCATAATTACCGCCTAACATAATATCTCTAGTGCATCTACTTATGTAATTGAGATTCTTTTCTATTTCAAGAACTAGTATTTTGCTCTTAATTATTTTTTGGGTGTATATCTCGAAATCATCTTTTATTTTCTTTAACAAATTATAATTAATTATTAAAGACAATAATAAAACTAAACCTATTCCTATTCCTAAAGCAGATAGCTTCTTCCCTACGCTAAATTCATTCATCATTGCAACATTTCTCCTTTATTTTCGTGATTTTATTATTTATAGAATTTAATTAATAAGTTTTTGTTAATCAAATGTTCAAAATATATTATAAATAAATTATTCAATTTGTCATTATAAGTTTTTCTTAGAATCATAGTTCTTGCTCCTATAGGTATTTTTTATACGTAACTTTGAAATAATACTAGATAAAAACTTAATAATAGCTGAAATTATAAAGAATATATGAAATAATGTATTTATTAAAAAGCTTAAATGGCTTATAGAATTTTACTATATTATGTTATGTGAGGATGAAAGAAGTTATTTATCAAAATTTGTTTCGTAAATATATTTTGAAATTTCTTTAAGGGTATCCATATCATATCCAAGTTCAGGCATAAGACCGTATTTTTTGATAGAGTGTGGCATAATAGCAGTTTTGGCGTTTGGTGAGCCGACCCACTCCGACATAAAAAGTATGAAGGCATCTTTTGGTGGAAATGCTTTTAAGTAGTATTGTTTGACCTCTTTTATAGAAGGGGCAGAGTTTGGGTTGGTGATATTGTGACATGAGGTACAATTACCGTGAAAAAGGGTTTCTCCTAAATTGGAGGCAAAAAGAGTAACTGAAGATAGTGTAAAAATAAGTAATGCTTTTTTCATCCCAAATCCTTTTTTGCACAATTCTAACAAATCCAAAAGAATTTTTCTATGATGTAAATCAATACTTATATACCATATAGCCAGTCACCGTCTGTTTTGTCGGAAAACGGGTATTGGTTTTTGAACTCGCTTTTTGAAAAATCAAAGCGGTAGTTGTCCATATATTGTACTATCAAATGATATGCGTCGTTTATCTCTTGAAATTTGGACGTATCACCGTTTTGTGTATCAGGATGATAAAGTTTGGATAGTTTTAGATACTGATTTCTTACTTTTTTTCTATCTGTTTTGCTTATGAGATTGAGTGTGGCTACCGCTTTTTCAAAATCTTGGTATTTTATATGTTCCATGTTGTTGCTCTAGTTTTGTTAAATATGTTAAAGATTGTACTATTACTAAAGTTATGATATGATTAATAAAATTTAAACGAGAGTGAAAATTATCTATGAAAGTACTAGAAGTTTTTTGGCGTTTTTTGTTGTTAGGGTTTGTTAGCTTTGGCGGTCCAGTGGCACATATAGGGTATTTTAGGACTATTTTCGTGGAGAAACTAAAATGGTTAGATGACAAGGCTTATGCCAACTTAATAGCATTGAGTCAGTTTTTGCCGGGTCCCGGTTCATCGCAAGTGGGGTTTGCTTTGGGACTAAATCGTGCAGGGCTTGGTGGGGGTTTGGCTGCGTTTTTGGGCTTTACTTTGCCGTCTTTTTTGCTTTTGTACGTACTAGCCGTATTTGATATAAGTCAGAGTCAAAATAGTATCTTAAACGGTGTGATATACGGTTTGAAACTTTTTGCGGTTGTGGTCGTAGCAGATGCAATTTACGGTATGTTTAAAAGCTTTTGTAAAGATTCATATAGTATAGCCATAGCTATCGTAAGTGCTTGTGTAATACTACTTTTTGCTTCTTTGTTTATACAAATAGCAGTTTTAAGCATATGTGCACTTGTGGGGATTTTTGTCAAGAAAAACTCTACAAGCGACAAAGGGTATAATACGGTAAAACCGAAATATATTTATCTGATACTCTTTTTTGCTATTTTATTTGGAGTCCCTTTTATTTCTCAAACAAATCAATACCTTTGGCTTTTTAGTGCATTTTATGAAGCCGGTAGTTTGGTTTTCGGTGGTGGGCATGTGGTGCTTCCTTTGTTACAACAAACCATAGGTGATAATGTCTCAAGCGACTCTTTTTTGCTTGGATATGCAGCTGCTCAAGCAGTACCTGGACCTATGTTTAGCCTTGCATCATATCTTGGGGCTGATATTTTGGGAGAATCAAGGTTTTTTGGTGCGTTGATAGCAACACTTGCTATTTTTTTGCCCGGATTTTTGCTAGTACTTGCTTTGAAAGATTCATGGGAGTCTTTGGCAATAAAACCTAGCGTTGCAGGTGCCGTGTACGGAATAAACGCAAGTGTAGTAGGGCTTTTGATAGCTGCATTTATTAATCCTGTTTTTATAAGTGCGGTGCATGGTTGGCTTGATTTCGGTATGGCTATTTTAGGTTTTTTTATTTTAAAATATTTCAAAGTGCCTATATACTACCTAATAGTAGTGTTTTGTGTTTTTGGTAGTTTGGCTTATTGATTCGCATCAATGAATTGATTTTTTAAATCCTATAAAATGTCGTAAAACTTAAAGGATTTACGATGATTTCTACAAAAAATGCAAACAATATAGATGTAAACGGTGCAACCGTACCGTTTTTTGAATATAATGAAAACGGTATCAAATACTACTATTTTGATAGTAGCCAAACTCCACCGCCTGAACCTATGGTAAATGCAATGGTAGGGTTACAACTACTTAAAAGCGGTGAAAAGTTGGTAATGATAAATCACAAATCACCGGCGGGACTTTTTCCAAAAATCAGCGGTGAGTTTGATTTTGAAGAGGATACTTTAGATGATGGAAGGGCTATGGTGGTTTTTAGTAAAAAATCAAATGCTACTTCAAATACCGATTTTACCCAAAATAGTTGTAGTGGTGGAAAGTGTAGTCACTAACAATGATAAAAATATCACAACAATTTGCACCGCCTTTTAGGCTGATAGCACCTTTTTTTATATCTGCTTTGGTTGTTTATATATTTAGTGCATTGTTGATGTTTGGGTTTGATGCAAACGCTATTTTTACAAAAGATTTAGGTGTTTTGGCGTTTGTTCACCTTTTTTTGCTTGGCTTTGTGATGATTGCTATTTTTGGTGCTATGGCACAGCTTGTACCCGTAGTATTGGAGGTTGAACATTTTGCCGTAGAGCTTTATTATGTAGTTTATCCTTTGCTTTTGATAGGTACTTTTTTGATGGTGAGTGGATTTTATTTTTATCCGGTATTGCTTTCATTTGGTGGACTAGTGGCATTTATAGCATTTGGGATTTTTATGTTTGAAACATTTGCTACATTATCAAAAGTCAAAAAGCTAAACTTTGTATCAACTACAGTTTTGGTAGCTAATATATTTTTATTGCTTGGTATCATAGTGGGCTTTATAATGGCACTTGGGTACGGTGGATTTGTGAGTGTTGATTTGGATGCACTGCTTAAAGTACACGTATTTTCGGTACTTTTTGGGTATGTGGGATTTACCGTGATGGGGCTTAGTTATATACTTCTTCCTATGTTTTGGCTTTCACACTCATTTGATACAAGATACCTCAAAATTGCCCTATGGAGCTTGGCGATAGCTATAATAAGTGTTGTTTTCGGCGAAGTTTTTGATGTAGGAATATTGAGTCAAATAGCTGAACTTTTGTTGTTTGTGTCATTTGGGTTTTATTTTTATGAGTTATTTTTGATATACAAAACAAGGGCTAGAATACAAAAGGATATTTACTATTATTATATGGTTTATTTTTCTTTTGGGTTTGGGGCTAGTTTGGTATGTGCAGTGGGTTACTATATAACTAAAAATGATATGATTCTAGTACTTTTCGGTTTTAGCGTCATGTTTGGGATGATTGCACCTATGATTTTGGGTCATTTATACAAAATAGTCCCTTTTTTGGTATGGTTTGAGAGATTTTCACCCCTTGTCGGCAAACAAAAAGTCCCTATGTTGGCGGATATGATACCTGTTCAAAGTGCCAATCTTACCTTGATTTTTAATATTTTAGGGTTTGTTTGTATATTTGTATCGTTGATGTTTGGGCTAGATAAGATATTTGGCGGTGGAGTTAGCTTTTTGGTTTTTAGTGCAGTTTTTTTGCTAAAAGATGTTTTGTATATGGTTAGGTTTAGGTAGTAGTTGAGCGTACCTCGGTAACTTTTTAAATAGGAGTATAATATGTATTCAAAAGATGATATTTTCAAAGCGGTATCTACCGTCAATGACCCTGAAGTGGGATTTAATCTTGTAGAAATGGGTTTGATTTATGATGCGATTTGTGATGATAAAGGTAATGCTAGGGTTATTATGACTCTTAGTACTAAAGCTTGTCCGTTGCATCAGCTTATAGTTCAATGGGTTGAAGAGGCTGTAATGAGGGAGCTCCCAAAAGTAGAGCATGTGGAAGTAGAACTTGTATGGGAACCTGCTTGGAATATATCCATGGCAACGGAAGAGGTCAAGAAAAAACTAGGTGGATTTTAGTTTATATCTTGGGAGGGTTCTGCTAGGTAGAATCCTTGTAAGAAATCTACGCCCATAGCTATACAAATATCACAAATTTCTTTGTTGTGTACATATTCCGCTACGCTTGATGCACCCAAATCTTTTGTCATAGATATTATGTTTTTTACTATAGTTTTGGAATCATCGGAAGTATTGAGATTTTTTATTAAAGTGCCGTCTATTTTGATAATTTCAGGTTTTAGCCTGAGTATATTTTCCATACTAGAAAAACCGCTTCCAAAGTCATCTATTGCAATTCTTGCCCCGTATGTTCTAATTTCCTTTGCAAAATCTTCAACTATTCTGAAATCATCGATAAATTCGCTTTCCACAATCTCAAATATAATCTTCTGAGGACTTTTGAATTGTTTTAGATGTTCTAAAATAATAGACTTCAATGTTGTGTTACTTAAGTCTTCATAGTCTAAGTTGATACTAAACTCATAGTTGTGCGACTTCATATATTGAAACACTTTATTTATCATTATCTTGGTAAGTTTATCGTATATTTTTATTTTCTTTGCAAGTTTTAGATAAGGAAAAATAGATACCACATCCATGCTATTTTCTTTTTTGAGTCGCATTAAAGATTCATATTTGGATATTTGTAGAGTTTTTGCATCAAAAATAGGTTGATAATAAGGAATGATTAAATTATTTGAAATGGCATTTCTAATGAAAACTATATCATCTAGTAATTTTGCTTGTTCGTTTTGTGAATAAGTTACTGTTAAAATATCAAGATTTATATCTATGATTTTATCTACTGAGCTTATAAAAGCGAGTTTGTTTTCTTCAATTAAAATATCTTGCAAGAATCGCCTTACATAACTAAATGCAGCATTTACATAATGGTGTGGGAGTCCTATTCTGACGTGTACATCACTTATAATATATAACTTCTGAAAATATTTTGCGTCATAACTTCCGCAAAAAAGGTTGATATACCATTTCCCTATTTCATGTTTGTGTTTGTTGTAAGTCGTATCATCTTTGATAAATTTTTTTACATATTCAAAGTTGAAAATGAACTGATAAAAACCATCCAAAAATTTATCGGTATGTTTTTGGAAAATATTTGATAACTCTTTTAGATTTTCTATATCTGAATGTGTAAAACCATAGTTTTGAACGATTTTTTTATAACGAATATCTTCTTTCATATTTATCCTTTGTAATTAAATCCAATAAACCGGATAGTGTCTTTTTTCATTGGATGAGAGATTGTTGACTAGTAGTGCTACTATTAGCATCAAAAATGCACCCACCCCTATGGGGGCTATGGGATAAAGCCACCCAATGGTGTATAAATCACTTCCCATAACGTAAATCAAAGCCGTAGCACCTCCAGGTGGGTGCATCGTAGCCGTGAAATGCATAACAAATACCGATAAGGCTACGCTTACGGCACATAGTATCTCAAAAGGTAAAAACCCAAAAATTTTGACACATATTACACCGCAAAATGCGGATAATATATGTCCTCCTATTAGGTTTCTCGGTTGAGAAAAAGGGGCTTCCGGAGCACCGTAAACCAAAACGGCAGACGCACCGAAAGAGCCTAGTAAAAATACAAAATCCGTAGAAAATAGTTTGCCAAATACAGCTATAAGGTATATTCCCAAAAAAGAGCCGACAGCTGACCATAAGATTTTTGATATTGGTTTTGCGGGAGGACGTTTTTGCTTTGTTTTCATTTTATGCAAGTAGGTTTTTATCATACCGACTCTTTAATAGTATTATTGACCTATAAGCCAAACTTGTTTATGGAGACAATAAAATTAGTGTGTTGTTATTACCATACCATCAAATAATCTAAAATAATAGTAGTTGTATTATATCCTATATCAAGGCGGAAACTAGAAGCTTACCATTGGTAAGCGAAAGTTGACAACGCAGAGATAGGTTATAAGATAACTAGCATTTTATACAATTCTACTCGCATTGTTTACTCATACTCTTTTTCAGAAAAATTCTTGAAATACGATGTATTCCTACAAATTTTTTTAAAAAACAATTATGGCAAAAATGCGGCTATTATCCAGATTATTTATCGGTATGGTAATACACAATTTGGCTTAAGGCGTATTGTGATTCTATCTATTTATAAAGACAGTTTCATTGACGTTAGTCAAGTTTTTTAGTTTATTTATAAGATTTATTTTCGCATCTTCGAAGCTTTGTGAAGAGGCACCTTTTAGGCTAAGTGAGTTGCTCGATATTTGAGTATTGCGGTTGTCTAATACGGTGATATTTATGATACTATCTATTATGTACATACCGTATGCGTTGTTTTTTGAGCTAGTTGACGTAATGTCTGCTTGGTAGCAATAAGGGGTGTTTTCTTTTGTTTTGACTACTTTGAATTTATTTCTTAGTATATCCTCTTTTACGGTGTCTTTGAAGATTTCCGAGTCGTTATCCGAGGTGATAAAAAACATAATCATATTTTTTTCTTTTGAAATTTTGGCTTTTAGGTAATCCATAGTTTTGATATATTTATCGTTATTTGATGATGTAAGGTCGGCTAATATTTGGGATTTGTTGTAGTTGGCATATAGTTTTTGTATTATTTGTTCATAGGCAAAAATATTTGTCAACGGGTCGTGTTTAGTAGAGTTTACATTTATAAAATCCAACTCTTTATAAAGGGTATCGATTTGATTTTGTAGTGTTTTGGTTATCTCGTTTTTTGGAGAACTAACAAGAACTATAATCCTTCTATTCATAGATATCGACTCTTCTACTTTGTAGTTATTAAATGAGAGTTTTTCTATTTCGCTTTTTATATCTTGCGTTGTGGTTTTTGTGGTGTATTCTCTATAATCGGTAAATGATTTTGAAGATGTCAACGTATTTGATGAAATAGTCACCATTAGCCTTGATGAAAGGTTTTCAAGGGCATTTTTCGTAGCTTCGTTTATAGTAAAACCCTCACCGATACCGTATAGTAGGCTAGAATCGTTTTGCGGAGGGTTTAGGTACCAAGATGGGTAGGAAATCTCTTTTTTTGAGATATTTTCCACCTCTTTTGAACAGTTTGAGAATGTCAGTATAACAAATGTTAAAAGTATATATTTCAAAAATTTCATTTGTTTTCTAGTTGACTTTGTAGTGATTTTTGCTCGATAAGAAGTCTATCTATCCTCAAAATTGCTTTAGATATGGTTTCGTTTGGCTCGGGGCTTAGTGTATCTGATAGGGTATAAAGCTGTTTTGCATACTCATATTCCCCTTTTGTCTCTTTTACTACCGCTAGATTATACGATGCTACGTAACATTTGTCGTTTGTGGATGTTAAAAGTTTGCTAAAAAGCTCTTCGCTCCTATCAAGTCTTCCCATTTTTATATATTCTATGCCGTTTTCTAGCATCTTTTCTTGTTCATCGGTATAGTCTATTTCCGGGTCATCCAAAACTTCAAGATAATAGCTAACTTGCGTCGGAGCAATATTAGGCATAAATTTACTTACTATGTTGTTCGCAAATTTATCCATAACCGTGCTTTTTGAAGGGAGTCCGCCCCCTTCATCTGAGCATTTGGAGTAGGTTGTATTTTGGGAGTAATTATCGGTAAATATCACATCCCCTTTTGCCACGTCAATCATAGAGATACTTGCGCTTAAAGAGTAGTTGCCGTTTACGCAAGGGACATGATATTCTCTTTTTTGTTCACACTTTTTATCTAGGCACTGTACACGAACATCATAATATCTATTGGTTTGAAAAGTTGCATGGTTTACTTTACCGGTAATAAGTGCTTGAGCGCCTAGAAGTTCACCTATCTCTACCCCGTTTTCTTTATTTGCAAGACCTGAGTATTGGAATTTTTGTTCGTTTATTATATCGTCACGATTTTTTTTGCTTATGATAGTGAAATAAGGTGTACCGTTGATTTTGGTTTGGTACATTGCAGATTCTATTTTTGCACCAAGACCCACATCATCGCTTTCAAATTTCAAAACTGCCACTTTTTTGGTTTGTGACGCTCTATCTACAAGGGCAGGTTTAGTACCATTTACCAATACCTTATCGGCACAACCGCCAAAGATAAAAACAAAGACAAAGGCTAAAAAGAAAAACTGTTTTTTCATAAATCTTTTAGTGCCTTTTTTGCATTTTCTTGTTGGGTTTTCGTATCTACTTGAATGTCAGGTGTTTTTGATGAACAAGCACCGAAAAACAAGCTAGTGACAAATAAAAGTATAGAAAATTGCTTCATATCCGACCTTTATATATCTTTTAGGGCTTCTTGAGAATTACTGATTTGCGTACCGCTTCCCACACCGTTTTTGATTTCGTTGTCTATGATACTATCTACTTTCGCTTTGTCTATGGCTACGAGTAAATATATTGAGTTGTCACCTTTGTTTTCCCAATAGCTTATTTGTTTTGAATCTCTAAGGGTCAAATCTGCCGTTTGTTTGGAAACCATAGTTACGACTCTCTCAACTGCTTCTTGGTCTTTTTGACCCGTTGAACGCATATATGATTCGGTTTTGTTTTTTACTTGAAGTTTGATTTGATTTACAAGGTTTGATCTAGCATTTGCAAGTGCTTCACGTCTGCTAAAATCGTGTCCAAGCTTAGAAATAGGTGCAGAACCGACAGCCACGTATCTAGAGTCTTCACTGTATGAACCGCAAGCCCAAAGAGGTGCTTCAACACCTGCTATGATACATTGACCGCCTTCTACCGGATTTGGTGTCGGGTGTTGTTGTTTTTGTGAACAACCACTGATAATAAGTGCCGAAAAAAGAGATAGAGAGATGAATTTGTAAGAAGTTTGACCTAACATAAAGAGTCCTTTTGTGCGTTTGAAAAAAATTACGTAATCTTATTGTGATTAAGATTAAAATCTCATAAAAAATAAAATTCTACTTAATCTTTAATTCTACCGTGATATGAACTAGCTCTTCATGTATGGAAAGCTCTTTTTTGATATGTTCTATACTTATTTTATCATCTGAATTCAAAGCTAAAATACAGCCGTATTTTCCTTTGCCTACCCTAAAAACATGTAAATCTTCTATTCGTACGTTTTGTTCTAAAGAATTAATAACATCTATTACTTCTTGTACTATAGCGTCATCCATATTTGCATCAAGTAAGATTTTTGCAGATTGTTTGATAAGTCCTACAGCCCACACAAAAACTAAAACAGAACCGACTATCCCCATAACAGGGTCAAGCCAATCAGCACTCCAAAGCATACCGCCTATCAAAGCTATTATTGCCAATACTGACGTAAGTGCATCTGCTAAGACGTGAAGATATGCGGCTTTTAAGTTTATATCATGACTATGTTCATGGTGGTGGTGACTGTGATCTTCATCTCCGTGATGATGATGTGAGTGGTCGTCTTTTAGAAGCCAAGCACATATTAGATTTACTACAAGTCCTACGATAGCTATACTAATCGCCTCTTTATAGGCAATATCGGCTGGGTTGAAAAGTCGTTCTATAGAGTGATAAGCCATAAAAAACGCAACCACCAAAAGCAATATTGCACTGGTATATCCTCCTAAAACTTCTATTTTGAATGTCCCGAAGTTGAATCTTGGGTCGTTAGCATATTTTGTAGCCATAACATAAGCCATATATGCAAGACCAAGAGCTAGTACATGAGAACTCATATGCCAACCATCCGCAAGTAGTGCCATAGAGTTATATATAAGTCCACCTGCTATCTCAATTATCATAGTTACGAAAGTAAAGAGGGTAGCATAGAGGGTATTTCGCTTTGCTATTGGGTTTGAAGTGTCGAAATTATGAGAATAACAGTTGGATTTTTGAGTGTTCATTTTAGCCTTCTTTAAAAAATGTTATGATACTATACCCCAGTATATCTTATAAAAGATTTAAAGGAATTTATATGGCTCATACGGTAGCAAATAAAGACAAACTACTTTTGAGAGTAAAAAAAATCAAAGGGCAGTTGTCTAGCATAGAAAAAGCCTTGGAAAATGAGAAAGATTGTTTTAAAATCCTGCAACAAATAAGTGCGAGTAGAGGAGCTATACAATCTCTTATGAGCGAAGTTTTAGACGGTCATATAAAGGAACATTTGGGTAATCACGTGAGTGACGAGCAAAGAGAAAAAGAGATAGCTAATCTTGCGTCATTACTGAAAACATATCTCAAATAAGGGTTGCTATGTTAAAAATACTTTTGATAGAAGACGATTTAGAGTTTGCCGAGCTGATAAGCAACTTTTTGGTGAGTAGAAGTATCCATACGGATATTTATGATGACCCTTTTAAAGCACTTGTCATAAATTTAAATGATTATGATTTGGTCCTTTTAGATTTAGGACTTCCCGGAATTGATGGCTTAGAGATTGCAAAAGAATTTAGGAAAAAAAGCAAGATTCCTATTATAATATCAAGTGCAAGAAATTCAACAACAGATAAAGTACTTGGGCTTCAAATCGGTGCAGATGATTATCTACCAAAGCCTTATGATCCAGATGAACTGTATGCAAGAATAGTAAGCCTTATTAGAAGAGTAAAGAATTTTCAAGAAGAAGATGAAAAACAAAAAAGAGTTTTTGAAATAGATGTAAATGTTAGGGATATTAAATATTTAGGGAATAATCTTTTTTTAACCGAAGCAGAATTTGAGGTTTGTGAAGCTTTAGTTAAGAATCAAGGTAGTGTTGTGTCAAAGGAGCAGTTATTATATGGTTCACCTTCAATTCAATCAAGTGACGGAAAAAGTTTAGAGATGATTATTAGTAAAATTAGACAAAAAATAAAACCGTTTTCAGATGCCAATCATATAATATCATTACGAGGAAGAGGATATAGAATTGTTGAATAATATAAAACACTCTCTTATAAAACAGACAAAATACATTTTTATAGTATCGTTTATAGTTATATGTTTTTTATGGGTGTTTTTTTATGTACAACAAAAACACCAAAATGAAGAACATCAAATAAGTAGATATTTTAGTATTGTTAGTTCATTACAGCCATTGATAATGGAGTCATACGACTTTGGTGATAGTGATTTAGAAGGTTTTAATATGAAACTTTATCAAAGTAAAGATTTACTTAATAAAAAACTATTATTTAAAAGGGGTGATAGCTCAAAAGGATTTGAAGTTTATAAAATAGGTAAAAAAACTATTATTTATATTTATAATCCTATAAGTGAGCTTTTTTTGGAAGATTTGCAAGAACACGGTAACTATATTTTTATACATATTGTATTTATGATATTGTTAATGATACAGTTTCTTTTATATTTTATGCTTCAAAAATCACTTAGTCCTCTACAAGCAATTCATATTAAACTAAAAAATCTTCAAAGCGGAGATATGTCTTTGCTTGAGTATTCTTCTAATTATGATGAGATAAACCAAATAATAATTTCTTATAATAATTCAATATCAGAGCTAAAATATATTTTAGAAACTAGAGAAATGTTCAATAAAATTTTTATGCATGAGCTTAAAATGCCGATAGCAAAAGGGATGTTTTATCTCAAACTTGAACCTTCAAAACAGTTAAACGAAAAAATGACTGAGCTTTTACAAAGACTTAATAGCGAAATTGATGAATTTGCTATTTTGGAGAGTTTAATAGTTTATAACAATAAAATTGAGCATAAAGAACATGATTTTTTAGAACTTTTAAATACTGCTATAGAAAAAATAGGAATAGAAAAAAAGAATAATATTTTACTTGTTATTGATAAAGAGTATAAAATTTCTGGTGATAAAGAGCTTTGGATAATATGTTTTAGAAATTTACTTGATAATGCATTTAAATATTCTATAGATAGTAAGATTTTGATAGAATGTAATGATAACGAAATGATTTTTGCAAATCAAGGTGAGCCGTTGCCAGTTGATATATCAAGTGACTTACAAAGTTGGAAAATAGATAAAACAAAGCGACATAAAAGTTCAACGGGGTATGGATTCGGGCTTTTTATTATCAAAAATATAACTAGAATAAACGGTTACAAACTTGAGTATAGCTATGACAATAACAAGGTTATAATTACCATCAAAAGATAAATCTATTTAACTTCATTTACTTTCACTTGGGTAAACACTTACCATCATCCTTTATACTTCCATTACAAATCAATAAAAAGGATAAAAGATGAGAATTAAATCAAAAATAGCAACATTAAGTTTGGTTGCAACGGTAGCAGCAAGTTCTGTGTATGCTTTTGGTGGAGCAAAAAGTTTTGGAGAGTGTGAAAGAGGAAACTATAGCACTTTTATGAAAAATAGTCAATTTTCAAATATCGGTATGAAAGAGGTTATGATGATACTTTCTGATATGGATTTATCAAAAAACCAATGGCAAGAGATAAGAAAAGTGATGTTTGACCTCAAAGAGCAAAGATTGAATAAGCTTGACGGCAAAGACAATATTGTATTAGTAGATAAAAACGGTAACTTTGATAAAGAAAAATTTATCAAAGATAGAACTTCTATGTCAAAAGATATGATAGAAGTTCAAGCAAAAGCTGTTGAAAAAGTTTTGAGTATTTTAAGTGCAACACAAAGAAAAACATTAGCATCTAAAATATCAATTTAAGGTTTACTATGAATACTAAATATCAAACTAGTGCAGTTTTACTGCACTGGATTATAGGGGCTATTTTATCTGTTATGTTGGTTACAGGTACTTTTATACTTTCTAATATGCCAAATACAATCGACAAAATAGATAATTTTACAATGCATATGATTTTAGGAATTGTAGTTACTATTCTTAGTATTATAAGAGTAATAAATATTTATAAGTCAAAACAACCTTTAGAGTTACCAATGAGCAAAACAAGAGCTAAAATGATGAAACTAAATCATATAGCTATTTATGCTGTTGTGATCTTAGTCGGTATCAGCGGTATTATATTTTCTCAAAGTGTATCATTGGGTGATATAGTATTTTTCGGTAAAGAAATAGAACTTTATCAAAGTTTCAAAGATTATACATTTGGTGTAATTCATGGGTTTTTGACGAAGGTTTTGATTTTCTTAATAGTTACTCATGTTATCGGTGTATTATCATATAGCATAAAAAATAAAGTAAATATAGTTAAAAGAATGTGGTTTTAATAAAAGGAGTCAATTATGAAAAAAATATACAAAATATCAGCAGTGTTACTAGGAACAGTTTTATCGGTATCTTTATTTGCTCAAGACAAAACGGCAGAAGAACTTGTAAAGTCAATGAAAAAAGAAGACATTACATATAGACAGCTTATGAATGGTATGTCAATGGCAAAAAATAATATAGATAACGGTATAATTAGTATGAATAAAATGTTGGTAGATAGAGGAATAGATTTTATTAGAACTCATCCAGCACCTAGAAAAAGTCCTTGGGTTATTATGGATAAAGATGACCAAGATGGGTTTAAATCTATGTTGGTATTTTATGATAAAAAAATGGATGAAGATGTAGAAGCTATTGAAAAAGCAGTCAATCAAAAAGATTGGCAAAAAGCACTGGAAGCATCAAACGGTTTAAGTAATAGTTGTATTTCTTGCCATGTTGCATATAAAGATAAAGTAAAATATATTATGGACTAGAGATATAATACATAAAGTAGTATATTATGTTAATGTTTATGCGATGGCACAAAGGAAGAAATCCTTATTAATCGGATTTCTTCCTTTTTTGCGGTTTTGAAATATAATTTACGTCAAAGTCATTTTGAACTATATGTTGAATTAATGATGAGTCTATAATAGATATTTTACCCTTTTCTATACTGATGGCATCTATAGTTTTTAATTTATTTAAAGTTCTTGATAGAGTTTCTGAAGATATACATAAATCTTGGGCTACTTTCCATCTTTTTGTTCGATTGAAATAATCTAAATCTTGCAATAACTGTGCAGAAATTCTTTGGATAATAGACAAATTCTTCATAGGGCGTAAGTTATTTTCATTGATATGAAAATAGAGTTTTGATGCGATAGACATCAGTAAAGTCTGTGTGGATTGAGTCATACTAAAAGGATTTAATGAAAATATTTTTTTGTATAGTTCATAGTCTATAACTACAAAAGTAGAATTTTCTTCACATTTACAACTTGCAGGATAGGGTATATTGTTTATATTTGCAAGTTCTGCTATGAGATTAACGGGATAAAAATATTTTAGTACCTGTGTAGAATAGTCTTCGTAAGTTTTATATACGATAGCAATTCCTTCTACTATAAGGTACAAGTTTTTGGGTTTATCTCCTTCGTAAAATAATATATTGTCTTTTTTACATTTTTTAATATGAGAAATATTTACCAATTTGTCTATCATTTCTTCCGAAAAATCAGAAAAAAAACTTTCCAAATATTTTTTTAACATTACAACACCTCGTTTTTTATATTAAGTTGATAAGAAATCTTTATTTATTTTTATAGATTTGAACTATTTATAGACATACGCCGTTAGTTAGATAATAATTGATTACGAAAAATAACCCTGCTCCAAGAAATATAATATTTAATACAAGTGAAAGTACTATATCTTGCTTATTAAATTTTTTCAAAAATGCATAGCTAAATCCTGATTTAATGCCGAAAAAACACCCGAATATCAGAGATATATAAAATATATACCCTATATAGTTATACTCTTTTTGTATGATACAAAAAGGGCAAGTATGGGTAGGCAGTTCATAAATATACGGCGAAAAAGTATAGATTAATACTAAAAGTCCGGCATAAATCATAACGATAGATACCAAACTAAAATATGTTGAGAACTTTTCTTTATACAAAGACAACAACCCAAATACGACATAAATAGAGAAAATAACACCGTATAAAGTTCCTACGGAATCTCTTGATAAAGATATAAAATTTCCTATTTGATTTGTATTGGAAAAAGTAACGGAACAACAGCTTACTATTCTTTGAGTATCAAGTCCTGTGATAGTGTAGAAATCAAGGAAAAGTTCTATACTTAGAAATACAAAGATTATGATAAAAAATACAAATTTAAACTTCAAAAAAGGGTAATTCGTCTCTTCTATATCCTTTGTATTTGTTGTTATCCAAAGACCAAAAAGGATTAATAAAACGATTTTCAGTGCCAAAAGCCACCATCCAAAATCAGTAGCATTTATCACCCCTACACCGCACATGGCAGCTTTTATAAAAGGGACTAAGGAGTCTATTAAGTACAGCAAATAAAAAGATAAGATGATTTTTATCAGTAATAAAAAATATATTATTGTTGATACCAAAAAGCTTAGTTTTTCGTTTGAATATTGTAAATTGGTAGTACTATTAAAATCCCAAGTTTTCAAGATTTTGATAGCACCTACAAATGCAACCGTAGCCAAAATATATATTGCCGTATTGCTTCCGAGATATGAAATCGTACCGCTAGTTAATATCACTTATTTTACCTTTGTCTAGCATCACGACTTTTGAAAATAAATTGCTTTTAAATAATACATCATCGTGACTTGCTATTATTATTGTTTTGTTTAGTTTTTTTAGTTTATCCATCTCTTCAATAAACTGCATAGTAAGGTCATAATCTAGATTTGCACTAGGTTCATCTGCAAGTATGATTTTTGGTTTATTTACTATTGCTCTTGCTATGGCACATCTTTGTTGTTCTCCTCCTGATAGGTTTTTGGCAAGATTGTCTTTTTTATGCAAAATATTTGCAGTTTGCATAGCTTGTATTGTCATATTTGTTGCTTCAGTAAAGCTCAAGTCTGTAGGTAAAAGCGGTGTTATGACATTTTCAAATACGCTCAAATCTTCAATTAAGTTGTATTTTTGAAAAATATTTCCTATATGATCCCGTCTAAAATTTGTAGAGAAATTGTCAGGTACTTTTGAAAGCCTAACGTTATCAACTTCCAAATAACCTGCCGATGGTTTTAGAATACCTGCAATAATAGACAGTAGGGTGCTTTTACCGCTTCCGCTATGTCCCCTTAAAAGTACACACTCTCCCTCTTTGATATGTAGAGTAATATCATCCAAAGCCGTATGTTCTTTGGTTGTAGTTTCATAAATTTTGTATACGTTTTCTAATCTAATCATTTTAAACTCTCACTAGGGTCTATAATAGCACTCCTCCAAATAGGGATAAGTACCAAAGCCAAATATAAAATCAAACTTACAGCAATAATTCCTAGAATATTTAATATTTCAATATTAGGAATCATAGTAAATGGAGGAGAAGCTTCGTTTGAGCTAAAAAATATTGACTTAATAATAGGTGCATCAAACACGAAAACTATCACATAAGACAATATTATTGCACTTACTACGGAACTAAATATCAAAATAAAATGTTCCATGAATTTAATTTTTATGATATCGTTAATCTTCCACCCGATAGCTCTTAAGGTAGCAATTTCTCTTTTCTCAAGTTCTCCGAGTCCGCTTGATTTTTCAAAAATCAATAAAAATAATGCAAAAGAGTACATCATAAAAAGTGCTAAGAAAAATCCACCTTTGAAATCAAACATAGCATTGTATGCAGAGTAAATATCATCTTTGGTAATCACTCTAGTATCAGGATATAGGCTTATAATTTGAGTTTTGATATTTTCAATCTCTTTATCGTTTGGAATTTTTACCACTATATCTGTTGCATAATCATCGTGTACGCCTAAAATCTTTTGTGCTATATCTTGCGGAACAATCATCATACTGCTCCCTTCAAAACTTTGAAGTTCATCGGCAACCAAACCTATATCTAGCTTTATTTTTTCACCCTCAGGTGTATAAAAATGAAAAAAATCATCAAAATAACCTTTTTTTATAGTCTCATAAGCCTCTTTCCCAAGAATCATCTTGCCGTCATTAAGGGTATCATGGTATTTGATGGCTAAATCCGTAAGGGACTGTTTATATTCATCCATATACAAATCTATACCTACAACCGAGAAATTTACACCACCGTTATCTAGTCTTCGGTGCTGGAAATAGTAGTAACCCCATATTCTCTCTTTTACGCTACCGATACCTTTGATTTTTTGTATTTCGTAAATTCTCTCTTTTTCTATAGGGGCAGTTTTACCTCCTACAACCTTTTGTACGGTAATTTCAGGTAATAGTGAAATATCTTTTAAAACCATACTTTTGATTGAAAATGCCGTAAATAAAGATGAAATCAATAAACTAAGGGCAAATAATAACCCGAAAAAAAGGATTGTATTTTTACTTTTTTTTCTATTGATAGAAGAAACGCAAAAGTTTAGTAATTTCATATTCATTTAGATGTACCTTTGTAAATAAATGCCTCATTTGCCAATATAGGGCTTGAGGGATAATAAAAATGTCCACTAAAATAATCACCGTATTCAAAATGTCTAAAATAGATAGAATTATTTTGATAGGGATTACCGGTAAGTTGGGTAATCTCTATTATCACAGAATGGCTTTTGACGGTTGTATTTGCTTTGTATAGCGCATGTACGAACATTAACACCACCAAAACCGCCAATGTCAGCCAGTATATTTTGAAAATTTTTAGTTCTTTCATCTCATTTCTAAGTAGTTAATAAAATTTGCATTCATTCTGTCGATGCCGAATATTTTTTTACCGCTTTGTTTTTCCAAAAACTCTTTTGCGTCACTCTCTTTTTCAAAAGGGATGATATCATCTCCTCCGACACTCATAATACGGCTTCCGAAAACATAAAATGCACCGTCGGCATCTATAATCTTGCCTGTTTTATGGTCAGTCATATAGATTTTATGTACTTGGTCGTTTTTGTTGACATCTTTTTCTTTGATGTAATAAGTAAAAGCATACTTCGGTGAGCTAAGTGCAACAATATCACCGTTTTTAAACTGTACGTATCCAAGCCAATCTTTGTGTTTTGGAATAGGCACGTTTTTGATTGGGCATGTTTCTTGTGTGATATTTAAAGAGGCATAATCTTTACCGACCAAATCTACAACTTGTGCAAATAAAAAATTAACGAAAAACAAACACGATACTACTATTTTCATCATACTAAATCCTTTTTTTTGAAAATTAAATAACCTAAAATACTAAACACCGTACCAAGCAAAATAGGGTAGGCGATACAATAAACGGCTAAGAACTCTTTGCCGAACTCGTCAAGTATAAAATAACTTGCAGGTCCTATAACCGCTAATTCGGAATCAAAAAGAGCAATAGCACCGATTCTAAAAACTTGTAAAGGGTTTAACAATGCTATCGAAAACACAAGTTCTGCGTTTGCGGTAGTCTTAATCAAAGCACCGATAAGCAATATATCTATCAAAGCAAGTAAAAATAGCCATAGAAAAAAAGCAACACCCAAAGCAATCTCTTGTGTTCTTACCAATGATGATATAAAAAAGCTAAACCCTAGAAAGCTCACGTTAATAGCTATCAATAGACCTATATAATAGAAAAAAACTCCCCAAGGTATAGCAACACTTTGAAACATACTCCAAACAAGAGCCAAAAGCAAAGCACCGAAAACAGGTATAGTTACCGTAAATAACTTCCCTAAAAACTTACCGAAGAAATAATCTCTAAGTGAAATAGGAAATGACAAAAGATATTCTAGTACGTTGCTATCTCTCTCACCTGCTATTGTTCTAACGGTATTTATTAGGATAAATATAGGAACTATAACTATACAAATTTCTATGAAAATCAATAAAAGTCTGCTAAGTCCGCTAAATCCTTGCACTCTTGATTCTGTTATACCGGTGATAAAAAATAATGCTATTATCCCGCCAAAAAGCAATGTATAGACCAAAAACCATCTTGACCTTAAAGACTCTTTTACATCGGTCGTAAATACTAAATATAGATTTTTCATTGCGGTTTCCCTAACACTCTATCTCTTACATAAGAGTAGTTGAAATTTTCCGTACCTTCTTGTTTTGTTTTGTGAGCGCTAAAGCCAAAATCCATAGGCGTTACTGCACCATATGTCCAAAAAGCTTCATTGACGTTGAGCCATTCACCCGTTTGTGAGTCCGTTACATAGATAACGGCATCTTTTTCCCACTTGATTTTTTGTTCATCAAACCACAAAATAGTACACCCTATATCATCATAATAGTATCTTCGTCCATCGTTCGGATTGATAACTTGGGCTGCATAATTTCTATCGCTTATAATCATCTTGCATCTTTCACAAATTTCTCTATCGTATTTGACCTCTTTTACACCTGTGTCAACTTTTGAGTCACAACCTACAAACAATATGTTGACCATGAATAAAAGTAATAAACTAAAGCTTTTCATCTACTACCACCTTCCCTAAGTCCATCTCGATTTTTCGGTTTACTATGTGTGAAACTTCTTCGATACGGTGACTTATAAAAATACTTAATTTATCTTTGTGATAATTATCTAGCAACTTATAAAAACTCTCTCGACCTTTGGGGTCAAGATTTGCGGTAGGTTCGTCAAAGATAAAAATATCAGGATTCTTCGCCAAAGCAATAGCAATAAGAAGTTTTTGTTTCATACCGCCGGATAGTTTGAAAAAAACTTTTTTGAAATGTTGTTTGATATCCAAATCCATGTTATCGCAAAGTTCAACTACCGTGTTTACGTCAATATTGCTTGATACTTTTGCATAGTCGATAAGCTCCGTTACCGTTAGCTTTATAGGCGGTGGAAGTTGCGGAACAAAACCTATCAAGTCTATTGTATTAACCCTATCTTTAAAAGGGTTTTTGCCGTTTATGGTTAAGCTACCTTTTGTAGGGATATATTGTCCCAAAATACTCCTAACAAGCGTAGTTTTACCTGCACCGTTTTGTCCCATTATGATTACAGTATCACCCATATTCAAATCCAAAGTAACATCATCTAACGATACTTGAGTACCGAATGTTTTGGTTAGATTTTTTATCTCTATCATATTAGCTTCTTTAGTTTGGTATCGTATCTAAGTGCGTCATTATGGCATACTTCGATACATCTTCCGCATAGCGTACAATCTCCGCTAATAATAGCAAGTTCACTTTTACCTTGTGTATCAGCATTTTTTTTGACTATTTCAAGTACGTGTGGTACAAGGCATACTTCGATACATACTCTACAATGGTCGCATTTGTCATCCCAAACTACTTTTGTAGCACTAGGCCAACCGATAAAACCGTATGTAGTACCTACAGGGCAAACGTATCTGCACCATGCTCTTTGTGAAAAAAATACTTCTACCAAGAATACGGCTACTACAAATGCAAGTGCTACACTCCATCCATAAATAATAGCTCTACTCAAAATTCCCACTACATTGAACATTTCAAACACCAAGTAACCGCTACTAAAAGCTAAAGTGAGAAATATTCCCCAAAAGATATATTTGATTCTATAATCGAACTCTCTTGATTTTATAAGCTTTGCTTTTACAAGATTTTTATGTATTTTTTCACCTATCTCACCTATTATCGTATATGGACAAACCCACGAACAATAAGCTCTACCGCCTATCAAAATATACACTATAACTATTGTTACCGTACCTATGATTAGATTTATAGGGATTTGATGATGTGCTACAAAAACCTGTAAAGTCATAAACGGGTCAATCAAATGAAATCCTAAAAATCTAGAACCGCTAAGAGTTCCTTCTAACATCTGCAGGTCAATCCAATAGGAAAGAACAAATAGCAGATGTATAGAAATCACGCTCAACCATCTATAGAATCTAATCCCGAGTCTTTTTTTGCCGTCTTTATCCACGGATATAAAAGTATCAAAGAAATTAGTCCCTTCTATAGTTGCCCTTGTATTATATTTATCCATTTATCATCGCCTCTATTTAAAATTAGAAATCTCTTTAGCAAGAGTTTTTGCATCTTCATCTGATATATTTGTTAGTAACCCTTGCATTAAAGAATTTGCTACTCTGTTGTTTTTATAATCATCCAGTTTTTGTATAATATAGTCAAAAGACTTTCCTGCAATCTGTGGTCCTACCATAGTACCTTCACCTGCTTTACCGTGACAAGAAGAACATCTAACCGTATAAAATTTGCTAACTTCTTGATTCAAGTTTGCACCTGCTTGTTTTTTCAAATCTTCTAGTTTTTGCTCTTCTTCTGATACTTCTGTAGTCTTAGGTTGAGTTTGTTCAACTTGTTTTTCTTCTACTTTTGTTTCGCTAACAGGTTTTTTTGATGTTTCTTGAGATAACATCATCACCATCAATCCCACGATTATCCCAACTAAAACTATTCCTACTATTTTTTTACCGTTCATTTTTTGCCTCCATAACTTCTTTGTTTAATTTTGAAATTTCATCCGCAAGAGATTCAATCTCTGCATCTTCCATTTTAGATACAAGGTCTTTCATCAGGACATTTGCTTTTGTTTTAGATCTATATGCTTTAATCATATCAGATATTTCTTGAGCATTTTTTTCCAATAATGAAGGTCCTATAACACCGTTGGCATAATCATCATGACAAGCAGAACATTTCAAGATATAGTTTTTGCTTAGTCGTTTTGATAAGATTTTTGCATTTAATCTTTCGTAATTATTTCTAATAGTCGCTAATGCACCTATTTCTTTGGTTAATGCCGTTTCTTCTCCGTCAGGAGCTAGTTTGACTACTCTATTACCGTCTAGGTCGTATGTTACGAAAGGGTTATCTTTTTCTATATTCGTTACCCCTTCCGTAACTGTAATTTTTGGAGAATTGCTTTGATTAGCATTATCCGTCGCCGTGCTTTCGCTTTTTGCATTGTTTGTCGTATCATTGCTTTCTTTATCTTGGCAACCGCCGAAAATAAATATCAAACAAGCCAAAAATATTAAATTCTTCATCCGTAAACCTCCGAATATTTTGCTCTAGGGATTATGACGATGGCAGCTTCCCCTTTTGTAGGACAAAGCTCTTCGCAAACTCCACATCCTACACATTCACTTCTTACTTCAGGGTGCCGGTTCCCTTTTGTGTCTTGTACCATGCCTATTGCTTTTTCTTTTGTCGGATATGGACATAAATCGGCACATATAGTACAAGGTTTGCCTATGTAGCCTTTGATTTCTTCAAGAACTTTGGCTTCTCGTTCATTTAAGTTGGAATGGGTTAGAATCTCGCTTAAATCCTCTTCTTTTACATTTTGTCCAAGCATAGCAAGACATCTATCGGGTCTTTTTAGTATTGCCATACCCATTTGTACCTGAGACGCTTCCATAACGTCATGATTTAACGAACCGCTAGGACATGCCAAAACACAAGGGAGCAAATCGCATAGATAACAACCTCTTTCTCTGGCATCAAGATGAGGTGTTCCTACGCTATTACCTTTAGTTATATCTAGCAACTCCAAAGAGTGATAAGGGCATACTTGTACACATTGACCGCATTTGATACAAGTTGCCAAAAAATCCTTTTCATCCAATGCCCCAGGCGGTCTTAGATAAGGTATCGATGCATTTAGTTTTGGAGCCAAATAAGCTCCGCCTCCAAGCAATGTTCCAAAAAACAGTGCTCCGGCTCCTATTTTTACGAAATCTCTTCTATCATTGTTCATTTTTTTCAAATTTCCACTCCATTAAAGGTCTTTTATCTACCGCTAGTAAATCAGGTTCGGAAAAAGGGATAAATTTAGCCAAAAAGTTTAGTAAATCTATTACCACGGAACCGTAAAAAAACTTTACGTTTGGATTATAAAGCCACAATTTATCGACATATACGTAATATTCAAATGGAATATCTCCGGTACCGTCTTTATCTCTATCAAACCCTTCGTACGTGTCCCAGTAATTATTCGTCCAATCATTGATTTTCAGATTATTTCTCGGGGAATCATTGATTATAGGTTCCATATTTCCTTTGATAATATTGTTTTTAAATACGTTTCGTTCCCTTGATACTTGAAACTGAATACCGTGCGAGTTATATAAAATTTTGTTTCTATCGTAAATATTCGTACTACCCGGTTGATAAGGGGATTGGTCTATATACAAACCTCTAGCGTTGTATATCATATTGTTGTCTAACAACGTGAAATTAGATGAGTCTTTCATCCCGATACCTACACCAAAAGGTCCTATAGAATTTCTTACCGTATTATTTATAGCCGTAGTTCCGCTACTGTACATAAAAAATATCCCGACAGAATTGTGTTCAAACAAATTATTTCTGACGATATTTCTACCTGCATACATAAAATGCAACGAATATCTATTATAGCCACCATAGTTGTTTTCTATGATATTACCGCTTGAATACCAGATTACAAAATCTCTGGATTCAACGATTTTATTTCCTATCACTTGATTGTCATGGGAACTCCACAACCTAATCCCGTCACCCCTTAAGCCTAAGTCTAGTTTTTTAGAAGTGATGTAGTTGTCTATGATTTTAGAACGATTCACTTGTTGGAAATCTATACCGAAAAGTGAATCTTCTATGTGATTGTTTTCTATCGTTAAGTTATTAGAGTCCAAGGCTACTATTGCACTATCAATCTTTTCCGAGCTATCGCCGCTCCCTTTTATTGTAAGGTTTTTTATTACGACGTTTGAACTTTTGATAGTGATAACACTACCCGTATTATCACCTATAATATGCGCACTTTTATCTATACCGTCAATAGTTAATGGTTTGTTTATAACAATCTTTCCATGATACTCCCCTGATTGAAGCGTGATTTTTGCACCTGAGGGTGCATTATCTATCGCCTCTTGCAAAGGAGAACAAAAAAGTGCTATATTAGTTAAAAATAAAAGTATTAATTTTTTCATATTATGCGTTTGTGTTGTTTTTTTGCTCTTTTAATCTTGAAAACACTGCAAGGATACTTAGAACACTTGCAATAACAAGTATATAAAATCCTACGGTAGGATAAGAGTGCGTCGTAAATTGTGCAACTTTACCGTCACCGAAAACCGTAGGCATAAAAGGTTTTATGGTAAATGCTCCCCAGTTTTGCATATTATGTCCATACCAATAAAGCCATCCTGCATAATCAACCAAAAAAGCTACCGGTAAGACGATAGGTATAACCATCAGTAGCCAAGAAGCTTTGCCGTCATAATATAAATAGCCTATCATCATAAGCGTAAGGACTAAAAAGAAATACGGAACTACGGATCTTTCAAACTGTCCGCCGTGGTCCATAGGATACATCCCTATATAGTGATTGATTGTATTCATCTCTTCAACATCTCCACTATAACCGTCAAAATGGAAGAAAACTGGAATCCCGTCCGGGAATGCTTCTTTTGGGTAGTTTGGAGCTTCAAGAGAAACTCTCCATACCGGAATACTAGCAGCACCTATTTCGCCTTTTCTTTCAATCATTTTTTCTAGCGAGCCTATAGCATCTTTTGGAGCATTTGGGCTTACGTATTGAAAACTATGGTAAAAGTCCCATATTTTGTAAGCATATGCAGGTATAGAATCGGTTTCATGATTTTTAATTTTATGCATAACTCCGTTGAAGCCTATTATAGGGATTGTGTAGCTGAAGGTTAACAGTAACAAAGCCAGTACCGTAAATATTTGATATTTTTTCATAAATTCTCCTAACGATAAAAAACTACAAATTATAATAGTTATAATTCGTAATAACATTGATGTCCGTCAATAAGTGTAATGTGCTTAAAAAAATATCGGAGGAGGAAAGAATACCTCCACCGATAATGTAGATTATTGTAAATCCGCGTTTTGATCTATCCATTTTAGATATTCAATTATGTTTTTAACCTCTTCAGGTTTCATATTTTGATTCGGCATTCTTAGGTTAAATGCTTTAATCATCGCATCTATATATGGATGGTTATAGTATTTTTCAGGGTTAAGAATGAAGTTTGTTAAGAATTCCTCAGCATTTTCATGTCTTAATAATGCTCCGGTTAAATCCGGACCTGAACTTACTTTACCGATTACGTGACAACCGTTACATCCGCCTCTTAAATATGCTTCTTCACCTTTTCTTGCTTTCTCACTCATAGGTGTTGCAAGTTCTTTAGCTAGAAGATTTTTAGCTCTAAGACCAACGTCAGCCGTTTTAACCATATATTGCCATACTTGGTTTTCCCAAAGGATAGCAGTATTCATATCGCCTTTTTTGTAAGCTGCATCAGCTTTTGCTTTTTCATCTTTGATTTTGCCGTATTGATCAAGAGCATCATTTACAAGTGCTTTTACTTGAGGATATTTTTCATATCCTTTTTCTTTTAAGAATTTAACGACACTTTGAATAACATCATCGGTAGCTTTATTTGTAGCTATGACTTTTTTGTACTCTTTTTCAAGTTCAGCCGGAGTCATTTTCGCAACTTTTGCAGCTTTGTAGTCAGGGTATTTTTTGTTATTATCTTTAACGGTTACATAACCCATCATCTCTAAGTGCAACGCAGAACAAAACTCTGTACAATAGTAAGGGAAAACACCCTCTTGGTCGGCTTTAAATGAAACTGAAGCTGTTTTACCCGGTTCTACGGACGCATGTACGTTTAGACCGGAAATACCGAATGCGTGAGTTTCATCTACCGCTCTTTCTAAGTTTGTTACGTAAATAGTAACTTCATCACCTTTATTTAAAGTAATATGTTCAGGGTTTAAGTGGCTTCTTACCGCCGTCATATAAACCTTAACTTTATTACCGTTTCTTTCAATTCTCTCTTGACCTGCAAGTGTAGCACCTTCGTGAACTTCACCTGTTCTACTGTTTGTACCCATTTGGTTGTATGTTTTTTGAGGTTTGATTTTACTTGCATGGATAGAGATAACGTCATGCGGCTCTCCAAGACCGATAGGCATATCGTAAATCAATTCCATTTTGTCACCTTTTAAATCAATCAACTGGTGATTTTGCGGGTGTAACGGACCGACAGGTAAGAATCTATCAATAGAAAGTTTATTTAGAGCAATACCGTATTTACCTTTAGGTTTAGTCGATTTACCTTCCATTGAGTCTAAGTGACCGATATTATAATGAACACTTACTCTATCAAGTAGTTTTAGGTTTTTATAATCCCATTTAACGACTTGTGAGTCAACGTATAATGATGTATATACGATACCTTCTTTTTCATCAAAAGTATTATGCAATGGCCCAAGTCCAAGTTCTAATTGACCGTGAAGCGATTTTTTTACATCCAAAATAGGAATACCGTAAGGGTCTTTACCGATAAACTCTTTATTGTCGATTTGTTGTTTGATTTTTTTGAAATCAAATACCGTTGCGTGCGTATCAAGCTTACCGCCGATTAATAAATATCTACCGTCAGGAGTTACGTCAACACCGTGAGGAGATTTTGCTTCAGGTAATAAGAACAACGCACCTGCTTTTACCGCTGCTTCAATAGTTACGACTTTGTGACCGTTAATAACTTTATAGTTTTTAGGGTCTTTTGCAAGTTTTTCAAGAATTTGCCAGTTGTAAATATGTAAGTAGTCGGTATCATTTCTACTCATACCTGCTTCAAACGGAGGAAGACCTTTTTCGATACCGCCCGTGTACATTTCAGAGTTAAAGCTGTTTGTAAAAGCCCATCCGAAGGACTCGCCTTTACCTGCGTCACTTAAATCTTGCATATATGGAGGGAGTTCTAAAGTAAATGATGATTTTTCATCAATCTTACCTTTTGGATAATCAAATTTCCATAACGTTACCCCACCTCTATACTTCTCTTCGTATGCTTCGATAGGAACCCACTCATTTTCATAAGGTGCCGCATATTGAGCTGCATCTACGATATATTCGGTATTCGGAGTAACAAAGCTACCACCGTGAGTACTTCTAAGTACAGGGTTTACAACGATTTGCGTAGTTTCGAAATCGTGTAGATTAATAACACCGATTCTTGGATTTGCTTTATCGTTGATAAATAGATAATCACCTACGTATTCACCGTTTTTCTCACTGAAGTTTGGATGGTGTGTATCACCCCATTCGATTTTTTGTCCTCTAATATATCCGCTTTCAAGGATTTTTCTTGATTCTTTATCAAATCCATATCCTTGCCATGGCTCAGGTGTAAATACACCGATATATTTAAGGATTCTCATAGATGGAACACCGTACACAATAACTTGTCCCGATTGTCCGCCTGAACTAAATACATAATACTCATCCTTCATTCCTGTCGGTGTATATGTTTTAGCTGCCGCTAATACGTCTCTTTCACTCAATCCTCTATCTTTCATAACTTTTTGTAAGTCTGTTGAACCTACTAGAGTTGATGCAGATAAAAGAAACATCGAGCTGATAAGTGATATTTTCTTTAAACTAAAAACCATTTTACTCTCCTAAATTTAAAATGTAAGCGAAGTTTAACAAATAATTAACAGATAATGTTTGACTTATATCATTAAACCAAGCTTAAATATGACTGCTTACGCAACTTTTCTACTCAGGTACACTTTCTTGAAAGTATCGATAAATAGGAGTAAAGAGCCTATTATCATCATACTATCAGGGAGTAGTCTAAACCACATCCATCCGCTCATAGCTTCAAGAAGTTCTCTACTTCTAGCAGCATAATAACCAAGCGTATGAGCCGTAGAAGTTTGTTCAACACCTATTATCATAGTAGGTAGTGCATAGATAAGAACACCTATCGTAATAAGCCAAAATGCCCATTTACTAAGTGTTTCATCCCACTCTAAACCTTTTGCCAATGAATTTGCCCTTGCAGTCATATAAATAAATGCAATCGAGATGTATCCAAAAGCTCCAAGAAGTGCCACGTGAGCGTGAGGCATAATCAAATATGTACCGTGTGAGTAGTAGCTGATTGTAGGCGTATTTATAACCATACCCAAGAAACCTGCTCCAAACCAGTTCAAAAACGCACTTCCTGCCAACCATAAAAACGGAATACCGAAGTCAAATGATTTGCCTTCTGATTTGATATGATTTTGTTCTTTGATAGCTTCAATCATAAGAAGTGCCAAAGGAAGAGGCTCAAGTGCAGAGAAAATTCCACCTATCGCAATCCAGTATTCATCAAGCCCTTGCCACCAATAGTGATGTCCTACGCCTAAAGTACCGCTAAACATAATAAGCCCAAGCTCAAGCAACATTACTTTTTCAGCCGTTTTTTCTCTTACAAGACCAAGTGCAACGGATAAGTAAGCTATAACTCCGGCAGCAAATAGCTCAAACGTCAGCTCAACCCAAAGGTGAACAACCCACCATCTATAATAATCATCTACGGTATAGTTTGGAGCAATTTTGTGTAAAGGGTACATACCTGCTAGATACAGCGTAGCGATACCGAAAGCCGACCAGATGATAGTTCCTATAAGAAGTTTGTTCCCTTTTGCGTTTCTGATGGTACTATAAACCATACCAAACCAAAGAACCAAACCTACAACAAGACCTATATCCCACACACGCCCTAGATTTAGAAGCTCTCTACCTTCATTTCCAAGCCAAAACCATACATCTCTCATATGTCCTTGAGCTCCCATATAAATACCTATAAGTCCACCTACGCCTACTACGATAAGTGCAACCCACAAAATATCTACAAGTTTTGGAAATCTCAAATCTTTTCCTGCTACCAACGGAGCTATTAAAAGCCCACCTACAAGCCAACCTACGGCTACCCAGATAATAGCTACGTTTGTATGTAACGCTCTTGTTACGTTAAACGGTAATATATCTTGAGATATGATAAAATGATCTGTCGGGTCTGCATAAATATGTGCTAGATAACCTCCTAAAACCATTTGAATAAGTACAAAAAGCGCCACAATAGGGATATATTTCAATAACTTCTCTTGTGAAGGGAAAATTTTCGTGATTTTCAAAGGTTCAGCTAGTTCGCCGTCAGCATGTTCTTTGTTGAAAATATACTCATAAGCCAAATAAACTATAACAATAGTCAAAGCCCAAAGTAATAAAAACTCTATCAAAGATACTAAGTGACTAGTAAAGGTGACGTCTTGGTCAATAAGCGGCTCAGGCGGCCAGTTGTTTGACCAACTTCTTCCATCGTCAGCAGTCGGTCTTACGCTTGAAGATACCAGTTGCGACCAGTCAAAAAATGCAGCAATAAGTGCAGCTTCGTCTTCTCTTATGATTCCTGCTCTCCATGCTCTTTTTTCATCACCTTTTGTAAGAAACTCTATCAAATACTCTTTGTTTGCTTTATATGCAAGAGTTGAAGCTTCCGTATAAAACACGCCTTCTTCTTTAAGTGAAGTTTGTTGTTTTATATCTTGGATAACTCTAGCTTTTACATAGTTTTTTTCCATATCATTCAAAGCATCGAAATCTTTGGAATAAAACTCTTTTGCATAATAGTTGTTTAGAAAAACAGCCCTTTTATGCAAAAACTCGGTAGTAAAATCAGGTCCCAAATAAGCACCCATACCCAGTAACGAACCATAATCCATAAGGTCAAATTGTTGGAACATCGCCTTACCGTTTACGATATCATCATACGTATATAGTACTTCACCGTTTACGGAACTCACCTGTTTTGGAAGTGGCGGCACTTCCTTGGCAAGGTTTGCGGTGAAGTAAATCAAAATAGTTACCATAAATATGGAAACTATCCAAAAAGAGGCATACAGACTCTTTTTACTCATAAATCTACTTATTATAGATTCACCCATGTTTTCTCCTTTAAAATAAATTACTACCTGTAAGTAGTATTTAACGAACTATATAATCTTTTAAATTAAATACGACTTAAAAGTAGTATTAATTGACAAAAAAAGAAAAATTAGTTAAAATTCATAAAAATTTGAAAGGAATGTATATGACACTCAATACTACTTCGCAATATGCTTTAAAAGTGGTAGGTTTTATGTCTTTGAAACCGGATGATTTATATAGTGTCAAGCATTTATCCGATACTTTGGAGATTCCGTACAAGTATCTTACTAAGGTTATGACAAAACTTTCAAAAAGTAGTATCATAGCTTCTATAAAAGGTAGAGCAGGGGGGTTTGTATTATCAAAAAATATAAATGAGTTAAAAGTAAAAGATGTTTTAAATGCTATTGATGATGATAGTTATAAACTGTGTGTATTAGGTACCGGACTTTGTAATCAAAATAAAAAATGTCAGCTTCACGATACCTGGAAACACCCTAAAAATGCTATAAAAACCGATTTTTTAGAAAAAACTTTTTTGGAAATCAACCTACAAGAAAGTGCTTAATTTTTGATAACCCGAGTTTGATTCCGCTGTATTTCATCACCTTTGCTACTTCTTTGTATCTTGCTTTTTCGTAGCATGGATTTGGGCAGTTTCTACATTTAGGTTTGTTTTCGTGAGGACATTCCAAAAGTCTTTCTACCGCATAGGTAATAAGCTCAAATGATTCATCGCATAGCATAAAATCGTATCTTAGGCGTTTATTTTTGTACTCCACTACTATATAATGAGGAGAACACTCTTTATTTTTACCTTGGCAATATGTTTCAAAAAATTGTTTCAAAGTCAATACTTCAGTTTGAAATTTTTCCAATGTCATACTACTCTCCATAATAATATCACCGCACTTTATCAAAAATAAATGAATAATTCCTTGACGTAAATCAATGACCTTGTAATTTTTTTATGATACAATGGTCCATAGTCTTAAAAGTGAGGTGTTAAGATTTGAGTGTATCAAAAGAGTACTTATATAACCATCCTTTGTTTTTTGATTTGAGTGAAGCTGAAATCGAACTTCTAGCAAGTGCCACGGTAGCCAAGAAATATTACGTCGGTAACATATTGCATTATGAAAAAGAAAAAAACGATAATATTTATTTCCTATCAAGCGGTGCATTAAAAATATACAAAGTTGACAGAATGGATAACGAAATATTTATGTATAATGTAAATAGCGGAAGTTTAATTTCTGAAATTACGGATTTGGACGGCTCTATCGGATGCTTTGCAAATGCCGAGTTTACCAAAGATTCGGAAGTTCTTGTGTTTGATTATTCGGTTTTTAAAGATATCTTTTCACACAACACTAAGTTTTTGCTCAATCTTATCAAAGAATTTGCCAAAAAAACTAAGATGTTACAGTGTATAATAAATAGAGAAATTGTTTTTGACGGCACTGCAAAAGTTGCTTTTATGCTTGTACATGATTTGGAGAGTTTTAATACACTCAAAAAAGGGGATGTGGCATATATGCTAAATATTCAGCCTGAAACGTTGTCAAGAATATTGAATAAACTTTTTAGGAACAATTATATCCAAAACGACGGGCAGAATATAAAAATAGTCGATATAAACGGGCTTAAAGCTTGTTATGAATAGGGTGGAACGTATATGAAAATGGTTAAAATAACATCACAAATAAAATTTATAATCTCGGTATTATCTCTTATTACTATCACCATAGGCGGAGTAACGGTATATCTCAACGATAAAACATCAAAAGATTCAAATGTCATCAACGTAGCAGGTAAGCAAAGGATGTTAACCCAAAAAATGGCGAAAGAGATATTTTTGTGTGATAAAGTTGCGCTATATTCGACTACAGATTTAGAAGGTTCTATGAGAGAGTTTGATAGCTCTTTGAAAGATTTGATAGCAGGAAATAAAGTAAAGGGTTTGTATGCTCCGCCTACTGAGAATATAGCTAATAGTTTGAACACTATAGAAAAAAGTTGGCAAGATTTTAGCGTAGATATTAAAGAGTATCAGACCAAAAAAGAGTTTTCAAACAGTACAAAAGATAAGTTGATTTTACAAAATCAAGAGTTGCTTGAAAAATCAGATGAGATAGTAAAACAGCTTATAGCCCTTAATCAAAGTAGTTATTATATCGAAAGAAGCGGAAAACAAAGGATGCTTACTCAGAAAATGGCATTTCATATAAGTAGTTTCGTATTAAATAGAAGTAGCTTTGATTTCAAGAATTTTTATGAAGCACTTGACGGATATGAAAAAACACTTATGTCGTTTTTGGAAGATGAGAAACTAAAATCTAATAAAGAATTATTTGATAGTTTACAACAAGTTGCCCAGTTATTCGCTACTTTTAAAGGTGATTCATACAAGTTTATAGATAATGAACTAGCTATAGACAAGTTACTTGATAAGATTGCTATCAAAAACGTTATGATTTTAAATAGTATAGATGATGTTGTATCAGAGTATTCAAACTATTCAAAAGAACAAAGGGAGTTTTTACAAAACTTTCAATACATAGCTATAACCATAGCTATCATTTTTATTATATATTCTTTTGCACTTGTGCTAAATATCCAAAAATTGTTCGAGAAATTCGTATCCCACTCAAAAGATATATCTAGTATCACGACACCACATAATAAACCTGTAATGTTTGCAGAAGATGAGATGACGGATGAACTGAGCGTAGCCGTAAAACATATAGATACTTTTGCGGAAAATATCAATGAGATTTTAGCCCAAGCAAATAATGCACTAGAAGAGTCAAAAAAAGCTATAGAAAAACTTGCAAATATGGCTCAAGATGAGCCTGAAGTGGAAGGTATAGAGAAAGAAAAACTCAAAAAAGCCCTAGATACGAGCGAAGATATAGCTATACAATCACTAGAAGATTTGAGCAATACAGCTAATATGCTCAAAAAACTACAACAAAATTTTAATAATTTGCATAAGTAGTGGGGGTTAAGTGTGGAATGAAGAACTAAAGTCATCAGTATGACAGATTCATTATTTTCGTAGATTCCGTGCCAAGCACGGAATATTGAAAATTATTTTAGTTCCATATATCCATATTTTCCCAATCATTTGGAAATCCCATAGCGTTTTTATCTATGTTTGGGAATTTATCAAAAAGATTTTTTAGCTCTTGTTTAAAATTAAAAGTATCATTAATAGCATTTAAAATATAGTGTGTCATGATGGCAAATGTATAATATTTGTCATTCATAATACCGCTAAATTGGGATTTGTGTTTCGGTATTTTTGCTTTGATTACAAATTGTCTATTCCACAGTCTGCTATGATGGGCTGATATATTTCTAATATAAGAAAAAACATGAAGCCAGTTTTTGAATACGAATGATGGCAGGTTTATATTATTTAATACTAATTTTTCAGTTTTAGGGCAGAGCATTGTATAAAGTTTTGAAAGTGTGCCAAAAGATATAGTTTCCACTACCATCCATATCGGTAAATCATTTTGTGTATAAGTTTCCCTAAAATGCTTGACAAAAGTTTCTTTTGAACGATTGGTCTCTTTTTTTATCTCATCATACAATATCTTTAACTCTTCATTCGTACAACACAGATTCTTACTTTCTATATATCCAAACGGTGTATGTTCTTTTGAAAAATTGTGAGATATAGAGGCTCTTAAAAAAATTTCTATTTTTTCGATCGCATTAAAAGTAAGTATTCTAAGTTCTTTATCAAAATGATAAAGTTCTATGATATCATCGAATGTAATGTTGTCTTTAAACGTATTTTTTTCAGAGTAAAAAGGTATAAAATACGCACTCAATCTATAGTAACTTATATGTATCAATTTTTGAGTAGCATAAGCTTCGTCGTTGATAATTAGCTTTCGACTTTTTAAAAGTTGTACTTGTTCTTGGTATGAAAGATGAGGTTTTCTATAAGTAATCATAAGCACTCCCCCGTTTGCACTTTTACAAGAGGTGGGGGAAGTATGTTAGGGCAATTATAAACTAAGAAAGCTTTGATTATCTTTAAGTTTGATTTATAACAAGACCGGTTTTGTTTTGAGTAAAACATCATTTATATATTTCCTTTAGTCTAGTGAAGTATGTAGTTTGTAATACTGAACTTGATTTGATAATTATAATAATTAAAATTACTAATTATAACAAATTTAATATAAATTAACTACCCACTAAAATCTAATTTTCTTGACTCAGGTCAAAGACTTATATCTACCCTTATAGATACAATTACTTAATTAATCTAAGAAACTTCTACTCTTTGATTATGAATCGATAAAAAAGGAGGACAACGAAATGTCTTTGAATCGTAGAGATTTTTTGAAAAGTTCAGCGGCAGCTAGTGCGGCGGCAGCTGTAGGTATGACGGTACCAAGCAGTTTGAGTGCTCAAGCTAGTGCAGCAGAAGCCGGATGGAGATGGGATAAGGCGGCATGTAGATTTTGCGGTACCGGATGCGGTATCATGCTTGCTACAAAAGAAGGTAAGATTGTTGCCGTAAAAGGTGACCCTGCAGCTCCCGTAAATAGAGGACTTAACTGTATTAAGGGTTATTTCAATGCGAAAATTATGTATGGTGCCGATAGGCTTAAAACTCCGCTTTTAAGAGTAAACGACAAAGGTGAGTTTGATAAAAACGGTAAATTTGCTCCAGTATCTTGGAAAAGAGCTTTTGATGAGATGGAAAAACATATCAAAAAAGCACTTAAGGCAAGCGGTCCTGAAGGTGTCGGTGTATTTGCATCAGGTCAATACACAATTATGGAAGGTTATGCAGCTCTTAAAATGATGAGAGGTGGATTTAGATCTAATGCATTTGACCCGAATGCAAGACACTGTATGGCGAGTGCGGTTGTCGGTTTTTATCAAACATTCGGTATAGATGAGCCAAGCGGTTGTTATGATGATATCGAGCTTACCGATACTGTTGTAGCATGGGGTTCAAATATGGCTGAGATGCATCCGATTTTATGGTCAAGGGTAACAGATAGAAAACTATCAAATCCTGAACGTGTAAAAATCGTAAGTATCCAAACATATACACATAGAACTTCAGATATTGCCGATATTGAGATTATTTTTACTCCAAATACGGATACTGCTCTTTGGAACTATATAGCTCATGAAATAGTATATAATCACCCTGAAGCTATTGACTGGGATTTCGTAAAAAAACATATAATTTTCTGTTCACAACCGGTAAATATCGGTTACGGAATGAGAAGAGACGGTGAAAAAGCTCTTAAAGATGGTAAATATACCGAAAAAGAGATGGAAATCGTAAGAAAAGAGATGCAAACAATCGTATCTGATACGGAAGGTCCTGCACTAGAGCCGTTTGGTTATAAGACGGGTGATACTATGAAACACAATCCAGGTTCACTGGCTCACTGGGAAATCTCTTTTGAAGAATATAAAAAATTCCTTGCTCCTTATACTGTTGATTATGTTGCAAAAATCGCAAAAGGTGACCCTGATGAGAGTTTAGAACAATTCAAAGGTAAACTAAAAGCTTTAGCAGCACTTTATATAGAAAAAGATAGAAAAGTAGTGAGTTTCTGGACAATGGGTATGAATCAACATACAAGAGGAACTTGGTGTAATACATTGTCTTACAACGTTCACTTTTTATTAAATAAACAAGCAAAACCAGGAAGCGGAGCGTTCTCTCTTACAGGACAACCGAGTGCTTGCGGTACGGCTAGAGAAGTCGGTACGTTTACACACAGACTTCCAGCGGATATGATGATTGAAAATCCAAAACACAGAAAAATTTGTGAAGATGTATGGAAAGTTCCAAACGGTACAATCAATCCTGTCGGTGTACAACATATTATGAAAATCCACAGAGATATAGAAGATGGATTAATCAAATTTGCATGGGTTAACGTATGTAACCCTTATCAAGATACTGCTAGTGCATCTCATTGGATCAAAGCGGCGCGTGAAATGGATAACTTTATCGTAACAAGCGATGGATACCCGGGAATTAGTGCAAAAGTATCTGACCTTATCTTACCTTCTGCTATGATTTATGAAAAATGGGGTGGATACGGAAATGCAGAAAGAAGAACTCAATTATGGAGACAACAAGTATTACCGGTAGGTGATGCGATGAGTGATACCTGGCAATGGGTTGAATTATCAAAAAGATTTACGGTAGCCGACCTATGGGGTGAATGGGCGCCGAGCGGTCCAAGAAAAGAGAAACTTCCAAGTGTTATCGAAGAAGCTAAAAAAATGGGCTACAATGAAAAAACAACTATGTATGAAATTCTTTTTGCAAACGCAAGAGCTAAATCATATAAATTAGACCAAAACGACCCTGTACAAAAAGGTTATGATAACACTGAAGGTTACGGCGATTCAAGAAATGTAGTAGGAAGTGATGGACAAGTATTTAAAGGTTACGGTTTCTTTATCCAAAAATATTTATTTGAAGAATATGCAGATTTCGGTAGAGGACATGCTCATGACCTTGCAGACTTCGATACATATCACAAAGTTAGAGGACTTAAATGGCCGGTTGTTGACGGTAAAGAGACTCAATGGAGATTTAATACTCAATACGACCCTTATGCTAAAAAATACGGTGCAGAAACCGGACATACGGAATTTGCATTCTACGGTAGCTTAGCAAAAGAATTACCGTACGGTGATTTAAAAGGTGTAACAAATAAAGAGAAAACATCTTTGAAAAACAAAGCAAAAATCTTTGCTAGACCTTATATGGATTATCCAGAAAAACCGGATGCTGAATATCCAACATGGTTATGTACCGGAAGGATGTTAGAACACTGGCATAGCGGAACTATGACTATGAGGGTTCCTGAGCTTTATCGTGCAGTACCTGAAGCATTATGTTATATGCACCCGAAAGACACTGAAAAATACGGTGTAAAACAGGGTGAGTTTTGTTGGGTTGAGAGTAGAAGAGGTAAAGTAAAAGCAAGGGTAGAAACTAGAGGTAGAAATAGACCTCCAAGAGGACTTGTGTATGTGCCGTGGTTTGATGAGAAAGTTCTTATCAACAAAGTTTGTTTGGATGCAACTTGCCCACAATCAAAACAAACAGACTTCAAAAAATGTGCAGTTAAAATTTACAAAGCATAAAAGGGTATATTGGTTTGAACAATATTAATCCAAAAAGTGTTTTGACAAACAAAAAAGAAGAGAATATGGAAAATTTAACAAGCGAAAGTAGAAGAGAATTTTTCTTAAATATTTCAAGAACGGCAGGGCTAGCCGCTCTTGGCGGTTTGGTGTGGAGTGCTTACGTTGACGAAGTCAAAGCAAGTTCACTCACCCTAAGACCTCCGGGAGCATTGCCTGAGGATGAGTTTTTGAGTACTTGTATAAAATGCGGTATGTGTGTTTTGGCGTGTCCTTTTGATACCCTAAGACTTGCACGACCGGGGGACAACAAACCTATGGGAACTCCGTATTTCGTAGCAAGAGAGATTCCTTGTTATATGTGTCCTGATATTCCATGTGTACCTGTATGTCCTACAAAAGCGTTAGATGAAAAGCTTGTTAGTACCGACGGGAAATTGGATATAAACAAAGCACAAATGGGTGTGGCAGTTGTTGATACTCACAACTGTATAGCTTTTTGGGGTATTCAATGTGACGCTTGTTATAGAGCGTGTCCATTGCTCGGCGAAGCTATATTTTTAGTTCATGAAAAAAATGAGAGAACCGGAAAACACGCATTTTTAAAACCTGTTGTTAATTATGATATTTGTACCGGTTGCGGTTTGTGTGAAAAAGCTTGTGTTACGGAAAAAGCAGCTATTACGGTAGTACCAAGAGAAGTAGTCATCGGAAGACCGGGAGATTATTATATCAAAGGTTGGGATAAAGCTGATGAAGCAAGACTTGAAAACGCTACAAGCGAGATAACAAAAACAAAACTTAGTAAAGAAAAAGCAGTTGATTCTTTAAATGATATGGGAGGATTGTTAGATGACTAATTTTATATATAAACATCGATTCCTTTTTCTAAGAAGAATCACTCAAATATCGTTACTATTGTTATATGTGAGTGCAAATATTTGGGGCTTGAATATATTGGTGGGCAACTTAAGTTCATCATTATTTTTAGATACCGTCCCTTTGTCCGACCCCTTTGCGATATTGCAGATGCTAAGTGCAGGGGCAATACTGGGGCTTGACGTTATAATAGGTGCTTTGATTATTACGACTTTTTACCTGATAGTAGGTGGGAGAGTGTTTTGTTCATGGATATGTCCCGTAAATATGATTACCGATTTGAGTAATTACATAAGAAGAAAAACAGGGCTTAACAAAATACAAAAAAAACAACCTGCAACTAGAAATATGAGATATTGGGTTTTAGGACTCTCCTTTGTAATATCTTTTATTCTGGGAGTTGCGGCGTTTGAACTTGTTTCACCTATAGGCATGATACATCGTGGGATTATATTTGGACTCGGTTTTGGTTGGGCAGCGATGCTTGTTATATTCTTATTCGATTTGTTTGTTTTAAAAAATGGTTGGTGTGGTCATATTTGTCCTCTTGGCGGTTTTTACGCGGTAGTTGGCAAAATGAGCTTGATTAGAGTAGATCACAAAGAAGATAAATGTACCCTTTGTATGAAATGTAAAGAAGTTTGTCCTGAAAATCAAGTATTGTTTATGGTTGGAAAATCAAGTGAACAAGTACTAAGCGGTGAATGTACAAACTGTGGTAGATGTGTGGAAGTTTGTGATGATGATGCTCTTAATTTTTCAATAAGAAAGTTTTACGAGGAGAATAAACAATGATAAAGCATAAAATAGCAAAACTAGGTATTAGTATTGTTGTAGCGGGATTGTTGGTAAGCGGTTGTACAAATTCTAGCGTAGCTAAAAAAGAAGAAGTTGTAAAACCTGCATTATCGGCAGAAGAAATAGGCTTAAGAAAAGCTAGTGTTTATGAAGACGCTTCAGTTGCGGATAAAACACAATATGCAGACAATGTAGCAGGAAGCGGTGTTAAGTTTAAAAGAGCATATCAAGATGCTCCACCGATGATTCCTCATGATACTACCGGTATGATGGAAATTACAAGAGATAACAATCAATGTGTAAGTTGCCATATGCCTGAAGTTGCGGTAAGTATGGGCGCTACCCCTGTTCCTCCTTCGCATTTTATGGATTTTAGACCAAAACATAAACTTGTTGACGGTGAGAAGTTTGTTAAAACGGCAGATAATATGAAAAACGAAGTATCTATCAAAAAACTTGATGATTTATCGGCTGCTAGATTTAACTGTGTACAGTGTCATGCTCCGCAAAGTCAAGGTGAAGCTCCGTTAAATGTTTTTGAACCTGATTTCATAGACAAAGACGGTACTGCAAAATCTAACTGGAACGGTGATAGATTATTGGAAGGTTTAAATACCCTTGGAAAATAATTCAGGTAGAAGAGAGCTTTTTAGCTCTCTTGCTTCCAAATTCGGAAGTAAAAAAGTGGCAAATGCAAAGGTCGTAAGACCTCCTTACTTTAGTAGTGAAGATGATTTTTATAAAGAGTGTGCAGATTGTGACGGTAAATGTGCCTCTTTTTGTAAAGAACATATTATCATAATAGGTGAAGATAAAACCCCTTATCTGAATTTTGACGTTAGCGGTTGTACCTATTGCGATGATTGTGCTTTGGCTTGTGACAGAGGTGTTTTAAAGCTTGAAAATAAGAAAAAAATAGATGCAAAGTTTAAAATAGACATACTAAAATGTATGAGTTGGAATCAAACCATGTGCTTTAGTTGTAAAGACCCGTGTTTGGATAATGCTATAAAGTTTTTGGGTATGTTTAGACCTGAGATAAATAGCGAACTTTGTACAAACTGCGGTTTTTGCGTCAAAGTTTGTCCGACTAATGCTATTATAGTTGATGGTTGATAGGATTTAGTAAAGGAGAGGTGTAAAATGGAAGAAACGGAAATAATAGCTCATATCGAGTTAAAAGATGATAATGATTGGATAATAAGAGTTGTTGATACGACCGATAATGAAGGGTATATTTGTGAAAGCATAGATGAGTTTTCTTTTGCGGTAGCTCAATTAGGCGGTAAACACGACAACCTAATATCCGTAAAATGGTCAAAAGACCCAGATGTAACGCCAAAGCATTTTAATGAAGTAGAAGTCGGAATAAGGAAGTTGCAAGAAGTTTTAAACGGAGGTGAGTGATGTTAAGATTAATCATAAGCTTATTGTTTGTATTGAATTTAGGTTTTGCACAAGTGAGTGTTGAACCTAAAATGAAAGTGATTGCAAGCGGTGATGTTCAAGATATGGTTATTAGTGATAATACTCTTTATGTTGCCACCGATGCAAGTAAAGTAGATATTTTTGACTTAAACACAAAGACACTTATAAAATCTATCCAAATACCCACTATCAAAGATTTTATGGGTAAAGAGATAAATTCAAAAATTTACTCGGTAGATGTTCTCGGCAATGCTATTATATTCGTCAGCGAAGGTGAGGGTGGATATAGAGTTCTTTGGAAATATGCAGGTGAAAAACTAGAAAAGTTGGTTGATACGAATAAAAAGCATTTTATAAGAGAGGCTAGATTTGTCGATAAATCAAGGGTTTTGATGGGGTTATTAACAAATGAGCATATTATGTATGATATAGCTCAAAAAAAAGTGATATACAATACCCAGTTTAGTACCTCTTCTTTTTCCGATTTTACGCTAAGTGAAGATAAAACAAAATATGTAACAACCGATGAAAGCGGAATAGTTAGAGTGGTCGATACCAAAACATCAAATGTTCTTGAAGAGTTACCGGCTAAAAACGTAGATAGAGTCTATCAGCTAGATTACAAAAAGGGTGTGGTTTTGACTGCCGGACAAGATAGGAGAGCTGTTGTATATAAACCGTTTGGGACTTACTATTTAGAGTTTGATTTTTTACTTTATGCAAGTGCTTTGAATACAAACGCAACACTCGGTGCGGTAGCTTACAATATCCAAAACGACGTGCTTGTATTTGACGTAGAGTCAAAACAAAAGCTTTATAGTTTGACCGGTGCAAGGGCGACTATTACAAAAATCTTGTTTGTGAACGACAATGAGCTTTTAGTAAGTAGTGATAGCAAACAGATTAATTATTATAAATTAAAATAAGGAGTTTAAGATGAATATTTCAAGTATAGTAGTACAAACTACGCCTAAATTTGTGGAAGAAGTTGTAGAGAGTTTGAAAAATAGCGGTGTATGTGATTATCATATGCACGATGAAAAGGGAAGAATTATAGTTACCATAGAAGGTGAAGGTGTAAAAGAGGAGTTAGCAAAACTAAAAGTTATTCAAACGCTTCCTCACGTGGTATGTGCAGATATGCAAATGGCATACAGTGAAGATGAATTGGCTCAAAATATAGAGGTTATGGAAAATGCAGATGCAGTTCCTGCTGTTTTATTGGACAATAACTTTGACCCTTCAAAAATCGTTTATAGCGGTGATTTAAAGAAAAAAGATTTGGAAGATTTCGCTAAACATCTTGGATAAAGGCAATACCATGACATATAATGATAGTAATTTTTTAATAGAAACTGAAGTACCTGAGGGTGAGGTGATAATATCAAGAACCGATTTAAGAGGTATTATTACCTATGCAAACGAAACTTTTGCCGATATTAGCGGATACGGTGTGGATGAACTTATCGGTAAACCGCACAGTATCTTAAGACATCCAGATATGCCGCGTGCTGCGTTTGAGCATATGTGGAAAACTCTAAAAGAGGGTAATATGTGGCAAGGATACGTCAAAAATATGAGAAAAGACGGTGGATATTACTGGGTTTATGCAGAAGTATCAGGAGTATATAAAGATGATGTTCTGGTGGAATATAAATCTATGAGATCGCCTATTTCAAATGAGACAAAAGAGAAAATGCAAAGAAAATATGATGAAATGAAACTAAAAAATAAAGATATGATTAGAGTTATCAGATATGTGCCGTTCGAAGAATATGTGAGTATGCAATAAAAAGAGGGTGTTGGAGGGATAAAAACCAACCCCCTTTTAGTAGATTATTTAAGACCTAAAAATGTAGCTTGAGCTTCCATTTGAGCATCTGTTAAACCCTTTACTTGTCCAGCCATTACACCTTTCATAGGTCCACCGTACGTTCCTGCTTGATAACCTTTTAGTGCAGCTACGAAGTCTGCTTTTGTCATATCTTTGATGATTTTACTTTTACCTAAGGCAACTTTCTCACCGTTTGCACCGTGACATGCAACGCATTTTTGGAAGCTTGGCTCTGCAAAAAGTGAACTACTTAAAGCAATACTTGCTAATGTTAAAGAAACTAATTTTGTTTTCATGAAATTCTCCTATTTTTAGTAATACGGAATGATAAGATAAAATAAAAGAATTTTCCTTGACATAAATCAAATTTAGTGCTTTAAGACGATTTTGGTTAAAATTACGTTCTTAAAAAGAAAAGGAATATATGGAAAGTTTAGCATTTTTATCACAAATAGTAATCCTTATATTGCTAGCACCGATTTTTGCAAAGTTGTTTAAAGTATCCGTTGCCGTTGTCGAGATAGTTCTCGGTGCTTTGGTAGTTTGGATGGGATTTATAGAAAGCGGTAACGAACTCTTTCAAGATATAGCCAAAATAGGTTTCTTCTTCTTGATGTTTTTGGCTGGACTTGAAATAAATATCAAAAACTTTTTTAGTCATAGCGAAAATATTTTCAAAAAAACTCTTATTTATTTTGTATGTTTGTACGGTTTGTCCGTATTGACTTACTTTTTGTTTGATTTAAATCCTATTTACATAGTAGCTATCCCTATCGTCTCTTTGGGGATGATTATGGCTCTTATCAATGAACATGGACGTAAACATAAATGGCTTGAAATGGCTTTGATTATAGGTGTTATAGGTGAACTTATAAGTATTGCCGCTTTAGTTATCTTCGATGCTATTATAGCTCACGGTATAGGTGAGGAGTTTTACAAAAATATTACTATACTTATAATTATTCTTTTGGTTGCGTTTTATGCTTTCAAAGGGATGAATGTCCTTTTTTGGTGGTTTCCAAGACTCAAAAGAGTGATTATGCCAGATAGCGATAATATGAGTCAAGACATCAGAGTCTCTATGGCAATGTTTTTTATACTTATAGCTATTATGCAGTATTTGGCAATAGATATGGTTTTAGGTGCATTTATCGCGGGTGTGTTTATCGCTAACTTTTTTGAACACAAAGTTGACCTTCCCCATACGTTACACCGTGTAGGGTTTGGGTTTTTGGTACCTATGTTTTTTATTTATGTAGGTACGACTTTGGACTTAAACGTATTGTTTACCCAAGAGATAATGTCAAGTGCAGGATTTATAGTGTGTGCTATGATTACAGTTAGAATTATAAGTTCTTTTATCGCATATTACGGTTATTTTAATATTAGAGATACAATCTTATTTAGTTTTAGTTATTCGATGCCTTTGACCTTTTTGATTGCTATTGCGACTATTGCTTTAAACAACCATGCCATTGATATAAGTGAATATTATGCTTTTGTACTTGCGTCGGTCTTACAAGCTCTATTATTTATGGTAAGTATCAAACTAATTATGATTTATACAAAGAAAAAATCTGAAAAAGAGCAGTAAATTATAACAACACTATTTTCTAAGTGTTGCTATAACTCTTTTTTCGTTTAGTAGCAAAGATAGAGCATCATCTATATGATTGACTACTATATCGCTATTTAGCATAGCTTTTGTCGAACACCCCTCAAAACCTATCACCGCAATAGAAATACCTGCTTCTTGAAGCATTAATGCGTCGTTGTTGCCGTTTCCTATAGCTATACATTTTTGACAATCAAGTGATTTGATAAAGTCGTATTTTTCTTTTGTGTGGTCTGATGTTTCAAGAACTATCACTTCCACGTCAAGGTGCTTTACCTCTTCTTTTACGCTACCGAAAGTATCGGCAGTGATTACGTAAATCTTGAAGTTTTTTGATAATTGAGTCAAAAGCTCACCGACACTTTCTATCAGTTTTCCGTCTTTTGCAATAGTTCCGTTATAATCGCATACTATATTTCGTATATCAATATTTTTAAAATTAGGTATATTTAACGTCATTATTTATTTACTATCTCTTTTAGCCAGTTTTCTAAAACTTTGTGTAAGCCTTCATTTGGAACTTCAAGTATTGATATATCAAAATGGTCTTGAAACTCGCAAATACCTATACTTCTTGGACGAACAGCAAGCATCTTGCTTGTAGGTATCTCTTTGCCGAAACAAAAAACAAGATTTTTTGCATCAACTATACCGTCTGCAATTACAGCATCTTCAAAAGTTTTTGTGTGTGAAAGATGGTCAAAAATAGCTATAAAAGTAGCCACCGGATGGTTGTCTATTTTTTGTTTTAAAAACGCAAATATTTCATCAATATTTTTGTACGTCGTCTCACTTTTGTTTACTTCTAGAGTAAATACCGGATACTTTTCTTTAAATAACATTTGTTTCATTTTTTTCCTTTTTATTAAATTGATAATATCGATTGTCTTATGCAATCTATTTTTGTTTTTATATCAAACCCTTGCATATCCATAAAATCTATTTGGATTTTATATACCAAAGATTTGTCCAAATACACATCAAATACTAAATACCCTGCGTATTTACGAGCTTCATCATTTTTCTTACCCGGGTCTTGTTTATCGTTTTCATACAACAAAACATTAATCTTCAGCGTTTCATTTTCGTTTTTTTGTCCGAAAGAACTTTTGATATAGTTTTCTATTTCAGTAACATCAACATAATCAAAAAGTTTTGACTCCATATATTTAGAACGTTCAGCCTTCATCTTTAGGACAAATTCACCGTCTTGTAGGAGTTTTTTTACATTCGGTAGTTCCTCTTGTATATAAACCCTTTCAAATACGGTTACGTTTTTATGACATTCAAGTCTTTGTGCTTTTGCACTTTTCTTAGTGACTTGTTGATATATTGAACTTGCTACTAAACCAAATACAACAATTCCAAGTATTATCAAAATAGTTTTTTTCATCATTTACCCTTTGAATTGAAAGTTTTTGGCTATTTTGTCTTGAATTCTGTTTTTAAGTAGATTAACTACTTTTGGATGTCTTTGTCCGCAACAAGTGCCGTGATCTTGTCCATTACCGTGACCTTGTCCATGAGCGTGTGAATGTTCATGATGATGGTCATCTTCTTTTATATAAACACCGTAGTTTTCATTATTTAACAGTACCAAATCACCGTCGGCGTATTTTACTAAAACATCGTTTAACTCTATCCTCGCATCACCGGCAAAATATACTTTTATATTACTGTTTTGTAACATATTAAAAGGATTTTGCCCCATGTGAGATGTTATAAGTTTTGTAACACCAAGACTTTTTAGCCAAGATACCACGGCTCTACCGCCGTTTGCTTCATTTTTAACTATTTGTGTTTCACCGTTTTTGACCAAAGCAAAATATTTTGCTTTTCCAAACAGCGGAGATACAGCCGTATTTTGTTTGTTTGTTTTTACGGGTATTGCTATCATTTTCTACTCCTTTGTTGAATTTTTGAAAGAAATTTTATATCCTAGATATATTACTATAGGCCAAAGACTAAGCCAAATAAGTGAATTAGTATAATCCATGTCGTACTCCTAATAATTGTGAGCATCAGGTGCTTCTATCTCTTCTTTTGTCATTTGTGTTTTATTCATAGAATACCACGCATAAGCGATATATGCCAAAACAAAAGGTACCATCAATGAAACATAGCTCATCACCGTCAATGTATAATGACTACCCGAACTGTTCATAATAGTTAAACTACTTTGCAAATGGTAAGTTGACGGATAATAAGCAGTGTTGTTAAGTCCTACGTTTAGCAAAAGTGCCGTTACGGTCAAAACTACACCCAATCCACCGGTTTTGATACAGCATGTTCTTTCAAAATGAATAGTTACAAACACCGCCAATATCACCATCAATACACCTGTGCCGAATAGTCCAAGAACTATAGGCATATCAAGAAAATTAAATAAATATTTAAAAGACTGCATATATACAAAACCGTTTTCGTCTATTGCAAATCCGTTTTTTGTCAAAATCCAAGTAAGAAAGCTAAGAAAAAACATCAAAAATATAACCATATTAAATTTTATAGACCTTATTGCTCTTATGCGAATACCTTGATGGTCTATATTATTGATGAAATACAAAGCACCCAAAATCTTAGCCAAAAAAACAAGGGCAAATCCTAGCAAATAATTTGAAGGGTTAAGTAGGGCTTCAAGACCCCTTAGATCGTTTTGCCAATATGAAAAATTGCGATAATCCACATGAAATTCACTACCGCTAAAAAACGTACTTATAGCAACTCCTAGCAAAAACACCCCAAGATTACCGTTGATATACAAAAATGCTTCGTATGTTTTTTGACCCAAAAAGTTGTGTGGTTTTGTTCTGTATTCATAGCTTACCGCTTGAATAATAAAACAAAAAAGTATTGCCATCCATACCCAATAAGCTCCACCGAAACTCGTACTATAAAAAAGTGGAAATGCGGCAAATAACGCCCCTCCGAATAGTACCAGCGTAGTAAAGCCAAGCTCCCATTTTCTCCCTATACTGTTTACTAGCATAGTTTTTTCGGTTTCGTTTGTAGATAGGCTATTAAGAAGGGTTTGTCCCCCTTGAACAAACATCATAAATACAAACAATCCGCCAAGTAAAGATATGATTATCCACCAGTATTGTTGTAACTGTAAAAGAGATAAATTCTCAAACATTAGTGACCTCCGTTAAAGCCAAGGCTTATTTGTTTTGTCATAATTTTTATTTCAGCTATAAGAAGTGCCGTAAAAAGTACCGCAAACATCCAAAACGTAACCATTACGTTTGTACTTGATATATTAGTAACGGCTACACCCACAGGCATCAAATCTTGAATAGCCCAAGGTTGTCTGCCAACTTCTGCTACTATCCATCCGGCTTCGGCTGCTATATATCCAAGCGGTATAGACCAAAGAGCCGATTTAAGGACAAGTTTATAGTTTGCAATATCTCTTTTTGTAGCAAGAAATAAAACAAGTGCAAAAAGTATCACGAACCAGCTACCAAGAGCTACCATGATATGAAAGCTATAAAACGTCAAAGCTACGGGAGGTACTATATCTTCAGGTTTGTTTAGATACCCGTACCCAAAATATTTCATATTTGCATCAAGTGTTGCTTTTGCTGTCGTTGCTCTTTCTTCATCTAGTACATCTTTTGAATATTTATATTCTTGAAATGCCTCTATGGCTATTTTCCCTTTTTGGATTTTTTCTTCCGCACTCATAATCCCTTGAGTCTCATTCCCCCATACCAAATCCTTAAGACCTGCCACGTAAGCTTGTGAGTCGTGGTATCCAAGCAAAGATAACGCATAAGGAATCTCAACTTCAAATAAATAAGTATGCTCATCGTTTTGTAGCGTTTTGTTAGGATTTAATGCCCCTATTGCTACTATACCTGCTTCGTTTTTCCCTTCATACATACCTTCCATGGCTGCTAGTTTTACAGGTTGCGTCAGGGCTACTTGGTGAGCCGACTCATCACCGCTCAAGATAAGGAAAAACGAGGTGATAAGCCCGAATGTAGCCCCGATAATCATAGATTTTTTTGCCATCCATGAGTCTTTGTTTTTTAGTATTAGATAGCTACTTACCCCTATAACAAAAAGTGCAGATATTACATATCCGCTCCCTATAGTGTGCAAAAACTTGCTAACAGCTACAGGAGATAGTATTACATCCCAAAAATTGCTCATTTCATTTCTTGCAGTGTCCGGATTAAACACCATACCCACAGGGTATTGCATCCAACCGTTTGCCACTAATATCCAAAGAGCAGATAGGTTTGAGCCTATTGCAACTAGCCAAGTTGATAGTAGGTGAAATCCTTTGCCGACTCTATTCCATCCAAAGAACATCACCGCAAAAAACGTACTCTCCATAAAAAACGCCAAGATACCCTCAACAGCCAAAGGTGCGCCGAAAATATCACCCACAAACCAGCTATAATTTGCCCAGTTCGTACCGAATTCAAACTCCATTATAATACCTGTCGCTACTCCTATAGCAAAATTGATAGCAAACAACGTCATCCAAAATTTGGTGATTTGCTTCCATCTTGCATCACCTGTTTTTACATATATAGTCTCCATAATAGCAACTATAAATCCAAGTCCCAATGTTAAAGGGACAAATAAAAAGTGATATATTGCAGTAAGAGCAAATTGTGCTCTACTCCAGTTTACCAACGCCTCTTCCATAACTACCTCCGTGCTAAATTTTCCGATACAAAACTTGCTTTTTCTTCAAAGGTTTTGTATTCCGTTTTAAATGTTTTATCATGTATAAAAAGCTTTAAGACAACCAAGATTACGAAAAGCTTTATAAAAACGATTTTCCATAAAGTTTTCCCCACGGTCATATTTTTAAAACCGTCCATATACATATTATAAGTTTGTTTTATTATCTTCATGGGTTATGTTTGTTTTTATTAATGTATGGAACAAGTTCCGGTATCATTAATTTTTGTTAATTTATTTTGCAAAAACATATCAACAGATTCTTGGACCGTTAAACTATGTTGATCAAAATAAACGTCAAGTCCTGCTTGGGCAAACCCTTTTGCCGGTGAACCACCGATTCCACCGACTATTAAAACATCGGGCTTTAGACTCATTATATTTGCAACAGCATCAGAACATCCACCGCTTTTGTGCCCTGGATTGTCAATTACTTCTACATCTACAATCGTTGTATTATATACGGTTACTATTGTATAATAGTTAGCTTTACCGAAATGTGCTCCTCTTTTACTTAAAGTACCTGCATTTTCATTTGTAGGGAAAATCAATCTTTTTGATTTTGAAGTTGCAAAGGTAATAGTTTGTGGAGTTTGTCTTTTCAATTTACCGACTAAAAATCTATTTAGTACCTCGTATACGTCATCACCGTCTACACGACTTATTTTTTGAATTTTTATACCTATAGACTCTAATGCTTCTTGCATATTGGGACCTACAGCCTGTGTCAAAATAACATCACATCCTTCAAGTTCTAATATGTCTTCTCTATGATGAGCTACTTCGTCACTTGAATGTTTTTCGTGATGGTGTTTATTATCGTCTTCATTTTCATGAGATAAGGCATGTAAATTTTCTTTTATTTCTATTAGATTATCATCTTCAAAAATAGCAAAAAAAGGTGCTCTACCTGTTCTTTTAAAAACTGTTTTTTTGTCACTGTCAACGGGAACTATAATTTTCATTTTATTCTCCTTATTTTGAACATATGTCCGAATTATATAATTATTCTGAACATATGTCAAGTATTTTATATCAAATTTTTGTTAAATTATGATATAATTAAGTAAATATTCCAAATAAATTAAGAGAAATAATGCCTAGACACAAAAATGAACGCACAATAAGCTTTAAACCAAAGATTAACGATTTTGCACCTATCGGCGGTGGAGATGAAAAAGTAAGTTTACTTCCGGAAGAGGTGGAAGCTATATATCTTATGGATTTGCTAGGTCTTTATCAAGAAGATGCAGCCTGTCGTATGGACGTTTCCCGTCCCACATTTGCAAGAATTATCAAAAGTGCTAGACAAAAACTAGCTTTTGCGGTACTAAACGGTAAGAACCTTCATTTACAAAGCGTGGAGGGGGGATATGTACTTGCTTTTTGTTCAAATTCAAAAGATGTTTATTCCGAGCTTTCCGTTGATAATCAATATATCTGTATTTTTGAAGTAAAAAACAAAGAGATAGTAAATAAGATTTTTTTAGAAAATCCGGTAAACACTCAAAAAGCAAAACCGGCTATCGCATTGCCTGAAATATTTGTCAAATACGGTGTTAACTACTTTTTGACGGAGAAAATAGGGGAGGGGTTCAAAAACTCTTTGATTTCAAAAGGTATCACCATAGTCAAAAAAGAGTCTATTACGTTAGATGAGATGATTATATTTTAATCAAACAAACTTTTTTCAACTACCTTTTTCTTGAGTTTGAAACTAACCCTATGTATGGGGCTTAGCCCGTATTGCTCCATCAAGTCGGTATGCTCTTTGGTACCGTAACCTTTGTGTTTATCGAAGAGATATTGGGGATAGAGTTTGGCTATTTCGCACATATATCTATCACGACTCACTTTTGCTAGTATGGACGCAGCACTTACGCTTGGTACTTTGGCATCGGCTTTTACCATATGCTCTATCATACTAAACCCGTAAGAGCTATTACCGTCAAAAATATACTGCGAAGCTTCCAAAGACTCCATGATAATACGAAGTGAATTTTTAATACAATAACTTATCCCGTACTCATCTATCTCTTGACTTGAGCTAAAGACTATTTTGTGGTGAGAATTTTCTAAAATCTCATCAAACAAACTTTCTCTTTTTTTCTCGCTTAGTTGTTTGCTATCATTTAACCCTTTTATCTCTTTTTTAAGAATCACACCCGCAAATACCATAGGACCAGCAAGCGGTCCACGACCTGCTTCATCGATACCGCAAAGGGAGAGGTGCTGAGGTTTTTTCATACTAGACTCCAACATTTCACAACAACGCCCACACAAAAAAAGGTACGACATTGCACTCTATTTCACCCATAAAAAAAGTTTGTTGCAAGTCGTTGACGCATATTATGGTGATATTTGATACTTTATAAACGTCCAGCAAAGGGAAGATTTTGTTGCTAATTGAGCTTATCATCAAATCGTTAAAAAACGGTATGCAAAGTATTACCGAGTTGTTATACGGTATATAAAAGTCTACGCCGTCAAGGTAGGTTATTTCATTGTATTTTCTGACAAGTTCCAAAAACACCATATTTGAAAACTCGTTTTTGAAATTTTTGCCGAAACTTATGGCGTTTTTTAGTGCGTGGTTGTATAAAAAGAGTTTTTTCATAGCTTTTGGTTGGTCGTATTTAGATACAAAAAATATAATATGTTGCTCTTCATAAGATTTACAAAGCTCATAAAATCTATCTTTTGAAACTTTTGTGGTACGTTTGAGCTGGTTAAAAAGGTTAAATACCGATGTTTTTTCACCAAATGAGTTGATGATATTTTTGATAGCTTGTAGTTCAAGTTCATCTTTTGTATTTAGTTTTAACATCTCTTGGAGTTTTTTACTTTTTTTGCTATCTTGCAAAGTCATATTTTCGCTAAGGTTTCCAAACCTAAAAAAGTTATTGAAACTTGTGGTGATATTTTGATGTTTGGTATCGTGAGCCAAAAACTCCTCAAAATCAAGTGGCAAAACAAGAATCTTATCAAACCCCTCTATATCATAACTCTTTTTACTTATCAAAACTATATTTTCACATTTTGGTATTTTGATATTTTGCTCGTAATTATCTATAATAAGGGCTTGGATTTGATTTGCGTTTATAAACTCTTGCAGTGATTCTTCTATTTTTGATACGTCGATACGCAAATCGGACAAATCAATATAAAGTCTTTTTTTTGTATCGAAGTTACTAATAAAATCATAGGATATATAAGTCTTACCGCTTCTTGGCGGTCCATATAGAAGAGTTTTGGTACTAGAAATTTGATATTTTCTATCTATGAATTCTATTTTCGGAATGTCAAGTTCAAGTAATTTTTGTAATGTATCCATTTCGTATTCTATAATAAAACAATTTAAAAATATGCGTAAATTTATTTGACAATAGTTATCAATTTGAAAATATATCAAGTTTCTCTATGGCGGTATCTAGAGAATTATTATCAAAACATTTAGGGATGGGAGGATTTATTATGAGTGTACTTGTAATAGGTGGAGATTACATAGAGGCTATAACAAGCTCTTTAAATACTTTGGGTGTAAACGATATAACCCATTGGACTCTTAGAAGTAACAGAGATATGGGGAGAAAAATACCGCAAAAAACGGAATATATAATAATGCTAACAAATTTTTTGAGTCACAATGCCATGTACAAATAGAAATGAAAATAGCGTAATATGTAAATTTTGTGAAATGGCAAATATTTGTCCGAATAACTGCGGTGAATAATAATTTTAGTAATTCCTTGTTATAATACTCAAATAAACGTAGAGAAAGGTAATTCATGATTAGATATTTAGTAATTAAAATTACTATCGGATTATTATTAAACTGTGTATTTTTATTTGGAAACGGTATAGAAATTAAAGAAGCTGATAAGCAGAGTATTTTTGATAATAATCAACACTTGAAGGAACAAATATCTCGTAGTATTAGTCAAAATCTAGTTTATCCGAAATCAGCAGTTAAATTAAGACAAAGTGGAATCGTAATAATAGGATTTATGATTACCGTCCCCAATAATATAAAAAATTTACATATAATAAATACAAGTGGATTTGTTGAATTAGATAATGCAGCTATTAGAGCAATAGAAAACTCACAAAAACAATTCCCTATCGTAGATAGAGAATTATTTATCAAAGTACCGTTGGAATTTCGTTTACATTAACCTTTTTTACAACTACTTGTACCGCAACTGCAACCGCTACTTTTAAAAATTGATTTATAAATAAAATAAATTGCCCAAGCAAAAATAAGCCCTATAAAAATATTTTCAATCATATTATCACCTTTTGAATAAGATTTTTTCATATCATAAATTTATATCTAAGAAATACTTCAAAAACTATTAAATATAAATTCTGATAATTGCTATCAAATTAAAGATATATTAAGTTTCTCTATGTTAGTATTTCGATAATGATTATTAAAACGTTATAGATTGGAGGATTTATTATGAGTGTACTTGTAATAGGTGGAGATCAAATAGAGGCTATAACAAGCTCTTTAAATACTTTGGGTGTAAATGATATAACCCATTGGACTCTTAGAAGTAACAGAGATATGGGGAGAAAAATACCGCAAAAAACGGAATATATAATAATGCTAACAAATTTTTTGAGTCACAATGCCATGTACAAATTCAAAACAGAGGCAAAAAAGAGAAATATCCCTTTTGTATGTGCAAATAGAAATGAAAATAGCGTAATATGTAAATTTTGTGAAATGGCAAATATTTGTCCGAATAACTGCGGTAAGTGTTAAATTTAATAAAAGGTGATATATGAGTTTAAATGATTTAAAAGAGGGAAATTCTTGTGTTATCAAGAAAATAGGCGGAGATAAAAAGATAGTTCAAAAGTTTCTTGATATGGGTTTTGTACCCAATTCTAATCTTTGTGTTGTGAGAAATGCACCTTTATATGACCCTATAGAGGTTAATATAAAGGGATATGATATTGCTATAAGAAGAAGCGAAGCATCTAATATACAAGTAGAGTTAATATGATAAAGATTGCACTTGCAGGACAGCCAAATAGCGGCAAATCAACGGTTTTTAATCTTTTAAGCGGTGTATATCAACATATAGCTAACTACCCAGGTGTGACGGTAGATAAAAAATCGGCTTTTTTTAACTACAAAAATCAAGATATTGAAATAGTTGATTTACCCGGTACTTATTCGTTTAGTTCATACTCATTGGAAGAGAGAGTTGCAAAAAACTTTATCATAGATGAACAGCCTGATGTTATCGTAAATATCGTGGATGCTTCAAACATCAAAAGAAGTATGTATCTTACGTTTAGTCTTTTGGAAACAGGTGTACCTGTGGTAGTGGTCTTAAATATGATGGATATAGCAAAAGAACACGGTTTGGTTATAGATAGTGAAAAAATATCTCAAATGTTAGGGGTTCTAGTAGTAGAAGCAAGCGGTGCAAAAGGGGTAGGTAAAGATACGATACTAGATGCCGTAATTGACACTTATAATAATAAAGCGTTATATAGCCCGTTTGAAATATATTATGAAGAACTAGAACCTTCTATTAAGCTTGTAGAAGAAAATATACATAGAGATACACAAAATATTTCAAAAAGATGGTTTGCGATAAAAGCCCTTGAAGGCGATAGTCAGATTATTGATAAGTTAAATGATAGCGATATCCTTTTTGATGAAAGTTTTGTAGAAGATCAAGAAGAGTTTTTTCATGCTACATATGATAAAGATATAAATCAGTTTCTAGCAACATTTAGATATGACTCGGCAGATGTAATCTTCCATAAATGCGTAACGGAAAATAAAAAAGGTCAAATAAGTACATCCCAAAAAATAGATAAAATCGTGTTGAATAAATTTCTGGCATTTCCTATTTTGGCGTTAGTTATGTTTGTATTTTATCAGTTAGCTATTGTTGGAGGATATAAAATAACAGACTACACATGGCCTATTTTGGCGTCTTTTAAAAATCTAGTTATCGGAGTTTTACCTGAGGCTGATATAGCATCCGTTCCTATGATTAGCGATTTTGCCGTATGGATGGTGAACAGCGTCAATGCTCTTTTGAACTATATTCCTATATTTATTATACTATTTGCTCTTATTGCTATTATGGAGGATAGTGGATATATGCCTAGGATAGCCTTTTTGCTAGATAGAATATTTAGAAAATTCGGACTCCACGGTCAATCAACTTTGCCTTTGATTTTAGGTGGTGCATTTACCGGAGGGTGTGCGGTTCCAGGTATTATGGCAACAAAAGGGATAGCCGATGAAAGGGCTAGGATGGCTACTATCTTGGCTGTTCCTTATATGAATTGCTTGGCAAAAGTACCTTTTTATACGCTTTTACTAGGGGCATTTTTTGTTGCAGATATGGGAGTGATGATGTTTATGATTTCTACTGTTACCATTTTTATCTCTTTAATAGTGGCAAAATTAGTAACAAGTACTGTTTTGATAAATCGTGAAACTACACCTTTTATGATGGAGCTTCCAACATACCATATACCTACTTTAAAAGGCGTAATGCTTACTGCTTGGCAGAGGGTTTGGATATATATTAAAAAAGTCGTCACTATAGTAATGGCTGTTGCGGTTGTGTTGTTTGTAATGCTTGAGTTTCCAGGCCTTAGTGATGAGAGAAAAATACACATAGCACAAGATGAAACAAAAGCTTTAGAAAAATTTAATGTTTTTGTTGCGGATAGTTTATATTATGAACATATAGATACCAGAGAAGAGGTGGCTAGTCTTTTGAATTTCTATGATTTATATAAATCTAGAAGAATGAATTCTACCACACCTGAATCTGTAGAAAAGCTAGATATGGAATTTGAAGAAAAAAACAAACTATTTTTTCAAATCGTAAGGGCAAACGACAAGGATACTAAAGCTATAAATAAGGCTCTTAGAGATTTATCAAAAGAGAGAAATAAACTTTTACGAGAAATCAAAGATGAAAAAATTGCAAATTCACCTCTAGGTAGTATAGGTAAATCAGTTGAAAGTGTTACCCAATATGCAGGGTTTGATTGGAAAATAAATATAGCGTTTTTGAGTTCTTTTGCTGCTAGAGAATCGGCAGTTGCAACGCTTGGGAGTTTATATGAAAACAATAAGGCAGATAGTATAAGAGCAGAAGAAGCTATGGCACAAAATAGCGGTTATAGCGATTTACATGCCGTTGTTATGATTATATTTATGATTTTGACACCTCCGTGTATTGCAAGTATGATAGTAATAAAACTTCAAACAGGTAAATACAGATGGATGGTGTTTGCTATTTTCTTCCCTATAACTTTAGGGATAGGGCTTTGTATAACATTATTTAATATGGGTACGGCTTATGGTTGGAGCGGGTTGGAAACAATGACATATTTTTATATTTCAATGGCTTTGGTTGCGTTTATATTAGGCTTTATGCCAAATAAAACAATCAACTGGAAAGGGGGATTTGTACCTAAGACTAGGGGAATTTATAGTCATTATGAGAAATATAACAAATAGTAATTAGTTGATTAGTTATTGGTCATTGGTAAGAGATGACTTTACTAATACACTAATTACTAATATACCAATATACTAAAAAAACGGAGGAATAAAATGAAAAAAACAATTTTAGGGTTGATGGTAGCTAGTAGTTTGGCTTTTGGACATACTGCTTTGATGTCATGCTTTGACAACGGTGATGGAACGGTGACTTGCGAGGGTGGTTTTAGTGACGGAAGTAGTGCAAGCGGTACTATTTTTAGAGTAGACCAAAACGGCAAAGCTGTAATAGAAGGTAAATTTGATGCTGATAGTGAATTTAGCTTCAAAAAACCAAAAGGTGATTATAAAGCTATTTTAGATGCAGGTGAAGGGCATAAGGTAGTTGTTGATAGTAAAAATATAGTTGAATAAGGAGAAAAAATGACAAAAAAGATAATATTAAGTTCGGTAGTAGCTTTTGGTTTGGCAGCAAGTAGTGCAATGGCACATTTTCAAATGATGTATACTCCAGAGAGTGCATTGGAAAAAGGTGGCAAGATAACGCTTAAACATGTATTTACTCACCCGTTTGCAGATGAGCATACTATGGATATGGCAGGGGTTGAAGAGTTTTTTGTGGTAAGCAAAGAGGAAAAAACAGATCTTATGAAAGATTTAAAACCTATTACTTTCAAAGGTAGTCACAATAGCGGTAAGGCTTATGAAAGTCAGTATAATGCAAGAAAAATGGGTGACCATCTTTTTGTTATGACTCCAAAACCTTACTTTGAAGCAAATGAAGGTGCATATATCCAACAAATTACAAAAATGGTAGTAAATGTTTCAGGACTTCCTACTGATTGGGATGCAGAACTCGGTCTAAAAGCTGAAATAGTACCTTTGACAAAGCCTTATTCTATTTGGGCAGGCGGGACATTCACCGGTGTTGTTAAAAGTAACGGCAAACCGGTACCTTACGCTGAAATAGAAGTTGAGTATATAAATCACGATATTGATATGGCAAAAAATGCAACTTCAAAAGAAGGAAAAGTTACAGCACCTCAAGATTCTTTTGTAACTATGGGTATAAAAGCAAACAAAGACGGTGAGTTTACTTTTGGGATACCAAAAGCAGGATGGTGGGGATTTGCAGCACTTGGTGTGGGAGCAGATACAGAGTATGAAGGCAAAGAGCTAAGCCAAGACGCAGTTATTTGGATACAAGCAAAAGATATGAAATAGCTTTCCTTGAAAAGATATGAAATTAAAATAAGGATTTTTGTATGTCAAAAAAAAGCATAATAGAGATTAAAAATCTTACCCATTTTTACGGTCAAAAAAAGATTTATGATAATCTTAATTTATCCATACAAGAGGGGTGTGTATTTGGCATACTCGGCAAAAACGGGGTAGGCAAATCTACTTTAATCAATATACTCATGGGGTATCTTCAGCCAAAAAACGGGCAATGCCTGATTTTTGGTGAGGATTCTCACAACCTTTCGTACACTAGTAAAAAAGACATAGCCTTATTGCATGAGGGCTTTGTAGCTTATGATTTCATGACAATATCCCAATATGAAGATTTTTTTGCCCCTTTTTACGTAAATTGGAACAAAAAAGTTTTTTATGATTTGGTAGATTTGATGGGGCTTGACTATTCTCAAAAACTTTCCACACTCTCTTTTGGACAAAAATCACAGGTTGTTTTGGGTGCTATTTTTGCACAAGATGCAAAACTTCTGATTCTTGATGATTATTCCATGGGGCTTGATGCGGGGTATAGAAGGCTTTTTATAAATTATCTAAAAAACTATATAAAAGAAAAAAGCAAGACAGTTATTATAACTTCTCATACCATGAATGATTTGGACGGTTTGCTAGATGAGTTTTTGATAGTACAAAAGGGTGCTATAGCTCATCACGATACTATGGAAAATTTTAACCTAGACAAAAGTTCTACTTTTGAGGACAAATTTCTTGATTTTGTGGGGCTTTATTAATGATAAATTCTATATTAAGCAAAGAGTGGATTAAACTCAAAAATTATATTTATTCTGTTTTGGTGATTGTATTTGGGGTATTGATGTATTTTTCCTACATTCTTGGATTTGAGTACGGCAATATTGAACCTGAATCTATGATGTGGTATATGTTTGTTCATCTTGAGCATAAGCCATATGAGATGTTTTTTTATCTGTTTTTGGTATTTGCGTCTTTTATATCTATCGTTCAGTTTGTATATGAACGTATAAGAAACCGTATAAAAATCCTTAGACATCTTCCTATGAGCTACGATAAAATTATCTGGATACATTTAGCAGTTGGGTTATTTTTTGTAACAATTTTTTGGATTTTGAGTCTTGTATTTGTTATACTAATTTTTGCTTATTATTACCCTTTTCCGCTCATTTGGATGGTAGTTGAAGATTTTTGTGTTTATCTTTTTGTATCTTGGCTACTTTATTTAACGGTATCTTTTTTGATTATAGAAGCAAATATTATTAAAAAAGTCTCCAAATCTTCTTTATTGATAGCATTGATAATCGTGGTAGTAAGACCTGATTTCTCAAAAGATTTTACGGGATATTATATTTTTTATTCTCCCGTATTAAAAGAGTTTATTTACCAAAAAAATTATGGTGAACACCAATTTGACTATAAATCAAAAAGCAATCAAACATATACGCAAAAAGAGTATGAATCAAACTTGCCTTTTGTGTATTGGAAAAACTTGCAAATACAAGGCAAACTCCCAATAACTATCGATAATACCGTATTTGATGTGTCTGATATTAAAGATGCAAGACTAAGTTTTGAGTACAAACCTGAATTTTTAGAAACGGAACCCATGAAACTATACCCATTTTTCAATCCAAAAAGTACGGAGGGCATGATAAAATTCCCTGAAGAAGCACTTTTCTTCGGCTATAAAAAACTTGAACTTTATGATTTTGATAACAAGCTTTTGAGTGAACAAACAGTAGAGATAAACTCCTTGGCAAATAGTGCATGGGTTAGTTTCCCTATACAAAAGGTGTTTGGGAAACCTACGAATATGAAACCTTTTGATTTGGGTTATTTGTTTTTGGATAATGAAAATAAACTATTTCATATCAAAAAAGAAGATGATATTACAACCATCAAAGCCGTAATGCTACCAAAAGATGTAAATGTTGCATATATCCATATCTCTGAAAATAAACTCAAAAAAACAGCAGGATATATGATAGATGATAAATCAAGATTTTATATTATGGATTGGGATTTCGGTTTTAGAATACTTGATATACAAGGGTTCGATTATCAAAGTATGAAAGCTCAATTACTATCAAATTCTATGTATTATACTTTTAGGTATAACGACTCACATATCTATAATGCCGTTGTTTTTGATAAAGAATTTAATTTTATAGATGATATATCGTTGGAGTACAAGTAAAAGGGGGCAAGATCGCCCCTTATTTAATATCAAAAAACCAATAAGATATTATTATATTGGTTATATTACAATCGTTTATATTTCATAAATCAGTATTAAGAAGTTTTTAAGTTATAATTGCGTATTATTTCAATAATTATTATCAATAAGATAATTATTAACTAATTAGCCAGCAAATTACTCATCCGTTCTCCGAGTCATAGTAGCCAGCCAAAAATTTTTTATTTTAAGGGGTAGATATGACAAAAAATAAAGGCTTGGCTATTGTATTGTCAATGTGCTGTGCTAGTGCTTTATATGGGGATGAAGTAGTAAGGTTGGAACAGATAGATATTTCCAATCAAAACCAAGCTTCTATTCAAAACACAACTACATCAACAGTTGGTTCAAGACTAGGCATAACAATCAAAGAAACACCAGCAAGTGTAGAGGTTATTAACTCTGATACTATGAAGCAAAGAGGGGATAGTACAGTTATACAAGCTGTTTCAAAAGCAGTTGGAATAGTAGGTGGACAATCTGGTCATGGTACTAGTGGAAGATATAGTACAAGAGGATTTTCAGGTTTTCCAGGGCTTACTTTTTTAAATGATGGTATAAAAAACAATAGTTCTATATTTCTAAATAGAAGTTTGGATGTTGCAAACCTAGATAGAATTGAGGTAATAAAAGGTGTTAGCTCTATTTTAAATGGAGAGATAAGTGTTGGAGGATCTGTAAATCTAATCACAAAAAAACCAAGCTTCACAAAAGAAGAATCAGAAATTGGTTTTAGTGCTGGAAGCGATGATAGCTATAGATTTAAATTTGGTGTTGGTCAAGTTGCAATTGAAGATAAATTAGCATATAGACTTGATGTAAGTAGTCTAAAAAAAGGCTCCAATATAGATGGTGAATCTAGGGAGATAGATGCTATTAGTGCTTCAGTTCTTCACAAAATAAGTGATAATTTATTTTCTACTATTTCATTTGACAGAACAGTTGATGATGGTGAAAATGTATATATAGGCACTCCTTTAGTCAATGGAAAATTAGATAAGAGTGTAAGAAAAGTAAACTACAATGTGTATTCAGACACTTTAGATAAAGGGTCTAGTACAAGCATAAAACATGAGTTAGAATATTTTCCTACAGATAGTTTAGAAATAAAAAATTCATTGTACTATCAAAATCTCAAAGGAGACACTCTAAGACCATATAGAGCTGTTCAAGTTGGTAATCAAGTTTCAATAAATGGTACTGATATGATAGATACCCAACAAATTTTAGGAAATAGATTAGACCTTATAAATCATGATGACCTTTTTGGATTTGAAAATAAATTTTTAGTAGGTTTTGATGTTTCAACTATAAATTTTAAAAGAGATATGACAAGTAGTTGGGCTACTAGCAACTATCTTGTAGATTTGTATAATCCAACTAAAATTAGCTTTGGTGATACAGGTGGTATTTATAGAACAAAAAATATCGAAACAGATATAAATCAGTATGCTATTTATTTAGAAGAACAGTTAAGTCTAACAGATAAATTAAAGCTTATAGCTGGGCTAAGACACGATACAATTGATGTTAAATGGAATTATTTTCAAGAGAATCAAAAGAAAAATAGAACTTATAATGAGTTTTCATATAGAACAGGTTTGGTTTATGATATAACTCCTTCAACAACTGTGTATGCTACTTATTCAAAAGCATTTGAAAATGGGGGTAGTGGTTTAGCCAGTTTGAATTCAAAACATACAGATTTAGCTTTAACAGAAGCAGCGCAGTATGAAGTTGGTATCAAATCATCATTTTTTGATGATAAAGCGGCACTAGGTTTGAGTGCATATACAATAGAGAAAAGTAATATGTATGTTACAGACCCAAACAATGCAGGTAATACACTAACTGTTGGTAAAAGATCATCAAAAGGTTTTGAATTAACTTTTGGGCTTGCCCCGATTGAGCAGTTGCAAATAGATGCAAATTTTGCATACACAGATGCAAAATATGATGATTTTGTTGATGGCACAAATGCAAAATATGATGATTTTGTTGATGGCACAAATAATCTTACTGGAAAAACCCCTCACTCTGTACCAAAATATATAACAAATTTAGGAGTTAGATATATGCCTATTTCAAATTTAGGTATTGGAACTTGGATTAGACATGTTGATTCTTTTTATGTAGATGATGCAAATACTATAGAGTTACCATCATATACTGTTGCTGATGTAACTTTAGATTATGCATATAATAAGAATACAACTTTTAATTTTGGTATAAAAAATATTACAGATGAGCTTTATGCAACAAGTTCAAAAGGTAGAGCAGAAGTTTTTTTAGGTGAAGCTAGAACTTTTGAATTAGGTGTAAATTATAAATTTTAAAAAATAGGAGTGGAGTATTATGAAAAAAATGTTATTTACTGGATTGTTAGGTTTATTGTTGCCTTTAGGTGTGTTTGCACATGATTTTTGGATATATTCTCCAAATCCAAATCCTACTATGGGTAAATTGGGTGCAAAAACCACATTATTTGTAGGGCATGGGCATCTTTTTCCTATGGATGAAGAGTATAATAGTAAAGCAAAAACAGAATTCAAAATGCATCAGCCAGATGGTCAAGATAAAATTTTGGGAGAAAATCTTACCGGTAAAATAGAGATTTTACCAAAATCAGGTAATTATATCGTATCAGCTATTACTAGCCCTATAATTTGGAATAATTATGTAAATGAAAGTAGTAATAAAGCTTGGATATCTGGAGATAAAGGGAATTTAAAAAATATAATTTCAAGCAGACAGTATAATAAATTTGCAAAATCTATAATTAGTACAAGTGATGCAAATGATGAACATTATAAAAAAGCTTTGGGACATAGTCTTGAAATAATACCTTTACAAAATCCAAATAGTGTGAAAGCTGGTGAATACTTGAGCGTTAAAGTATTATTCAAAGGTGAACCGTTGGAATATGCTGAACTAATAGGAACTTATGCAGGATTTTCAAATAAAGGTGATTTTGCTTATTATACTACAACAAATAGCGATGGTATAGCAAAAATAAAAATCAATAACTCAGGAAATTGGATGTTACAAACTAAGTTTATTGAAGAAGCACCAAAAGATTTGAAAAGTAAATGCAATGAGATTTACTATGCTTCAACTTTAACTTTTCAAGCTCAATAGTAGCAATATTTAAGGATATGAAAAGGGGGCAAAATCGCCCCTTTTTTATCTAAACTTTTTAACGGCTTCTACCATATTGGCTAAAGCTGGGGTTACTTCTTCCCATTTTCGTGTTTTGAGTCCACAATCTGGATTTATCCAAAGTTGCTCTTTTGGTAAGACTTCTAAAAGAAGTTTGATTTGAGTTTCTATCTCTTCTACACTTGGAATCCTAGGGCTATGTATATCATAAACTCCTGGACCTATCTCTTTTGAATATCCTGAACTTTTAAAAATTTGCAATAGTCTATTACCGCTTTTTGCAGTTTCTATTGTTATCACATCAGCGTCCATTGCTTCTATGGTATGAATAATATCATTAAATTCACTATAGCACATATGTGTGTGGATTTGTGTTTGTGGATATGCTGAGCCAACAGAAAGCTTGAAGCTTTTTACAGCCCACTCTTCATATTCTGATATATTTTCGGCTCTCAAAGGATAACCCTCTTTAAATGCAGCTTCATCAACTTGGATGATTTTGATACCGTTTTTTTGCAAGTCATCTATCTCATCATTTAAGCAAAGTGCTATTTGATAAGCTATTTGGCTTTTTGGTAAATCATCTCTTACAAAAGACCAGTTGATGATTGTCACTGGACCTGTAAGCATACCTTTTACTATTTTGTCTGTAATACTTTGTGCGTAAGTTATCCATTTGGTTGTCATTGGTTTATCAAGGCTTACATCACCGTACAAAATAGGTGGTTTTACACATCTTGCCCCATAGCTTTGAACCCATCCGTTTGAGCTAAAAGCAAAACCGTTCATTTGTTCTCCAAAATACTCAACCATATCATTTCTCTCAGGCTCACCGTGTACTAGTACATCAAGTCCAATGCTTTCTTGCTTTTTGATACAATCATCAATATAAGATTTGATATAAGCTTCATAAACTTCAAGTGAAAGTGTTCCTTGTTTATACTCTTTTCTGATATTTCGTAGTTCACTTGTTTGAGGGAATGAGCCTATTGTAGTAGTTGCTAAATCTGGGTATTTAAGCACATCTTTTTGAATTTTTAATCTTTTGTTTACTTCAAGTTGTCTTTCCCAATAAGATATATTTTGGATTCTTGTTTTTACATCTAAATTATGTATTTTTGATGATGATTTTTTAGACTCTATTGCTTGTTGGTTGTGTGCGACAAACTCTTCTTCTTTTATATTCAACTCATCTTCAAAAAACAGTTTTGATAAAATTACCACTTCATCTAGTTTTTCTACAGCAAAACTTAGCCAGTTTTTCAGCTCATTATCAAGCTTCTCTTCATATTTGAGAGTAAAAGGTGAGTGAAGCAATGAACAACTACTGTTTATTACAACCCTTTTTTTATCTACTTTTTGAGCTATTGTTTGAAGTAGCTTTAGACTTTTTCTTAGGTCGTTTTTCCAAATATTTCTACCATTTACCACACCGGCAAATAGTACCTTATCGCTTTTTGCTAGTAAGTCTAAGCTTTGGAGATTTTTCTCACCTGCTATAAAGTCTAATCCTATAGCCCAAATAGGAGTGTTTACGAGTATTTTTGTAGCTTCGGTTGAGTGTTCAAAATATGTTGTTACTATTATCTTGATATTTGGTGATATATTTGCAAGTTTGTCATAGCAATTTTTCAAAAGCCCAAGCTCTCCATTTGTAGGCTCTTTTGCAAAATATGGCTCATCAAACTGCACTATCACTTCATCATCAAGACTTGAAATCTCACTTAAAAGCTCACTATAAATATCAACAACCTTTGCAAAATGCAAAAACTTCTCACTTCCATCTGTAGTAGTACTAAGCCCCAAAAAAGTCACTGCACCTATGAGGTTGATTTTTGTTTTAAGTCCTATTTCTTTAGCTTGTTTGTATTCTGATATTATCTTAGTGCCATCAAGTCTAAACGATTGGTTTTTGTGAAGTTCTGGCACTATATAGTGGTAGTTTGTATTAAACCACTTTGTCATTGCCATTGCAACACCGTCTTTATAGCCTCTAGCCATCGCAAAATATTGTTCTGTTTTGTTTTGGATAGTAGCAAATCTTTGCGGTACACATCCTACCATCATGATTGTATCAAGCATACCGTCATAATATGAAAAATCATTTGAGCTAATTAGCTCAATACCTGCATTTTTTTGGTATTCCCAATGTCTTATTTTTAATTCATTAGCAGTTTTCTCAACTTCATCAAACTCACACCCTTTTGCCCAGAATTTTTCTAAAGCAAATTTTAACTCTCTTTTTTCCCCGATTCTAGGAAATCCAACTATGCTATTTTTGTGCATTACTTTATCCTTGTATTTAAATATTGTTACTAATACAAAGTCCAAAGGGATATATGGTGTAAAAGGTAGAGGACTTTTTAGATTTTACCTTTTACCTAAAAGTAGGGTGGGTGTATTCCGCTTCTTCGGAAGCTAAAGCATTTAGAATGGCATTGACATTTTTTGATTTTTTTGGATGCACAAAGTGCAAGTTTAGATTTTTTGTTGAAATAACAATTACAATGACAAGGTTTTGAGCCTTGGAGATTTAAAAATAGACAAACGGTATCAGTAAGAGGAGGTGGGTCTTCATCATCTTCGTTTTCATCATAAGTAGAAGAAAAGTATCCTAAAGATTTGGAAACCGTGCATACCTTATCCAGCGTAACTTGTACGCTATGAGCTTGAATAGAAGCTAAAGAAAAGTATCGTTTACCAAAACCGCGAGGAGACTTCAAAAAGGTTTACCTTTTTATAATATTTTTTCTGATTGTATTGTAAAAAAGCTTTAAGTACAATGTAAGGAATTAATTACTTTTTAGAACAGCTATTTTTACCGCAACTACAACCGCTACTTTTAAATAGAGATTTATAAATAAAATAAACGGCCCATATGAAAACAACGCCGATAAATATTGATTCTAGCATTTATTTTTTCCTTTACAATCTTTACAAATACCGTAGATGGTCATATTATGTGACTCTATAGTAAAGCCATTTGCAGTAGCAATGTCTAGTTGAGATTTTTCTATATCTTCATCAAAAAATTCTACTACTTTACCGCATTCAGTACAGATAATATGGTCATGGTGATTATCGATTGCAATTTCATAGCTTTTTGTATTTGAGCTATCTTTTACTATTGATGATACGATATTAGAGCTTTCGAGGAAATTTAGATTCCTATAAACGGTAGCTATGCCTATATTTATTCTATATTTTTTTTTGACTATTGTAGCTATCTCTTCAGCGTTGAGATGTCCCGCTTCTTCAAAAAGAACTCTTAAAATAGCCTCTTTTTGTATAGTGTTAGATAGTCCAACTTTTTTCAGATATGAAGTAAAACTCTTCATAAAAGAATCAAAATTTTTGTTTTCCATATATACACCCATAAATGATAATTGATATTAGAATCATAACTAAAATAACCTTTATCTTATCTTAATTAAAATTATAATAACTACTATCAATAATGAATGTTGTTGTAACTAGATATTTTCTGATAGTTTTTTATCTTTTTGTTTTTTTGCCTCTTTTTTTTCAGGCTGATAAAGATAATGATGCCAAAGTGAAAAACCTACAAGCGCAGCACCTGCCCCTATATGTAAGTTTTTCATCAGTTTGTTTTTCATGTAAAATGATGTAACTACGGTTATACCCATAGTTGCGGTCATACCTATTTTTGCAATCTCTTTTTTTGTATCTAGCGAGAAATTAAAATTCTCTCTTTTTTCGTTTTTTATCAAATTTTGTTTTTGCATTTTTTCCTGTCTCATATACTAAAGCTGCAGTTAAAGCAGCTGTTATTCCACTTACTAGCGGGAAAAATAGTGGCATGCCATCTCCTTGATATTAATTATCAAAATAATATCATACTATTTTTTAAACTAAGCTTTTGCCAATCTGATTCCTTTTAGAGAATTTAAAAGTAAAAATATAGTCGTACCGTTATGTAATACCGCCGTTGAAATAGGTTTTAGTAGTCCCAGTGTTGCACTGCCTAAGATCATACTGTTTACGACAACGGTAGTATTAAAATTTTTATTGATTAAATCCATAGTTTTATTTGCTAATTCTTTTACTTCGGCTATGGCATTGATATCATCTTTTAGTAAGCTTACATCTGCAGTTGCTTTAGCTATATCGGCCCCTTTACTCATACTTATACCTACATTTGAGCTTATTAGTGCAGGGGCATCATTTATCCCGTCTCCTACAAATGCAACTTTTGCACCTTCATTTTGAAGTTGTTTTATGATATTTGCTTTATCATCAGGCTTTAAGTTTGCATATACTTTATCTATACCCAGCTCTTTTGCTGTTTGTTGGGCTTTTGATTCAACATCGCCCGTAAGCATCACTAACTTTTTTGCACCTAGGCTTTTGAGCTTTTGAAGTGAACTTTTTGCATTTTCTCTTATCTTATCATGCATACCTATAGTACCAAGAAGTTTTTTATCGTATCCCACATAAAGTAATATTTTCCCGTCATGTAAACAAGCTTCGATTTTTTCTAAATGTTCGCTAAAATCTATTTGTTCATCTTCTTCCAAAAAGTGTCTACTTCCTATAACTACTTCTTTACCGTTTACTATAGTTTTGACTCCGTGGGCTACTATAAAATCTACCTCTTCGTGATGCATATGAACAAAACCTTTTTCTTTTGCTGCATTTACGACAGCTTGTGCTACAGGGTGAAAGTAGTGTTCTTCAGCACTTGCCGTAAGATTTAAAATATCTTCTTCACACCAAGAATCATCAAAAGAGCTTATGTGTGTTACTTCTAATTCTCCGTGAGTTAGAGTTCCTGTTTTATCAAATACAAATGTATCCGCATTTGCAAGTGATTCTATGGATTTTGCACCTTTTATCATAATACCGTTCTTACCTGCTTGCGAAATGGAAGATTTAAATGCCACAGGAGTTGCTAGTTTGAGAGCACAAGAATAATCAGCTTGTAAAACTGCAGCTACATTTTCAAAATCTCTATTTAGCACATACGCAATAACTGCAAGTCCTAGAGTAATCGGAACTAATTTATCGGCAAGTTTTGTTGCTTTTAGACCTATGGAAGATTTTTCGTTAAGTGACGCTGCGATATAGTTTTTGATTCTAGCAGTTGCCGTATTTTCACCTACTTGTTCTGCCCAGATTTTTATTCTACCGTCTTCTACGATAGTTCCAGAGATGACTCTATCCCCACGAGTTTTTTTGACAGGGACACTTTCTCCGGTCATTGATACTTGATTGATATAAGCTTCACCGCTTATGATATGCCCGTCTATAGCTATCGTATCACCTGTTCCAACTACCACAATATCACCAATTTTAAGTTGGGCTGTATCGATAAGCTCCAATTCTCTTTCATTGTTGTTATTTAGCTTTTCAACCCAAACTTTTTCAACATTTGGCTTTGCAAGTTCTTTGATAAGCTCATCACTTCTTTGTACCATTGTCTCTTCTATGTACTCACCTAACTCCAACATCAAATTGGTAGCATTTGCCGCAGTGTAGTCTCTTCTTGCTAAACTCACTCCTACAGCTGTAGCTTCAAGCACTTTTGATGTTAACCCTTCACGAAAAAGCTCTTTCATCCCTTCATAAAAAAGGTGTGAGCTAGCAAATGCGGTAGTTGTGAATTTGAGAGGGTCGTTTGGTATAAGAGGTGTAGCAACCAAAGCCGTAGAGGCTTTGATAACACCGTTTAAAGATGCTTCCCCTTCATCTATGCAACTTTCGCATACAGCCAAAAATGTATCGCAAGACTTGTAATGTTCAGAGTTTAGTGTTTGCAGTTTGTTCGATAAATCTTGATAAATATTTTTATCTACTTCAAATACTATAGATTTTGCATTTTGATTTATTCTTACCTTTTGTACACCGTCTATAGCTTTTAAATCAGTTGTTAGTTGATGTGTATTTAAGTCATCCGATAAAAAATCACAAACAAATCTCAGTCTTGTTTTTGTACTATGCACTAATCTAATATTGTTCATTATTGTTTTGAAGCCTCTAGTTCTGCTTTTGCATCTTCATATCTCTCTTTTAGCTCTTCGATACCTGCTTGAAACATCTGACTACCACCTGCTATGGTTTTAAATATAGTTTTTTGAGCATTTTCATTTGTGAGGATATATGTTCCTAAAACTCCTATTACTGCACCTACTAAAAAATTCTTCGTATCAAATGCACCTAGTATTGAATCAGGCGTAGCCGTATTTATATATGGATTTTTTGGCATTGTATTTGCTGTATTTTGTGTGTTTATATAAGGATTAGTTTTATTTTCCATTATTTTGCCTCTTTTATAAGTTCTTGATTTTGTGTAGTCTCTAGTTGTTCAAGAGCCTTTTGTGATAAATTATCGCTTATCTTTTCCGTTGCATAAATACCCATTGCCCCTAAGCTTATAGCACTTAGTAATCCAAGAATATTTCCGTTTCCTAAATAGTTTGCAGCAGCTATTGCACTACCGGTAGCAATACCGCCTTGAAGCGTTAGCTTGATTGTGTCTTGTATCGCTTCATTTTGCGACATTTCATCTTTTTTGTATTTGTTGTAGTTAATTGCACCTGCTACTATGCTTGAAGCTATAGCACCGCTTACAGTATGACCGGCTATATTTCTCGGTGTTCCGGTATTAATCATTTTTTGTTTCCTCCAAATTTGTAGTCGTAGTAGATTTTTTCGTTTTCAGGCATTCTACTTTATCTTCTATCGTATCTTTTGCATCACTTGCAATATCTTTTACTTTTTCATACCCTTGTGATGCCAACTCTTTTGCCTTTACGGCACCTTTTGCCAAACTTTTTTCTATTTGTTTTTTGTTGTTAAATGCCAAAACAACAGCAGCCCCAACGGCTGCACCTGCAATAAACGGTAACATGATTTTCTCCTTTTATATAAGTTACTAAGTGACTGAGAGACTGAGTGACTAAGCAAGAAAAATCTCAGTTTCTCAGACCTAACCTAATGAACTCAGGCGTATGCCTGTACTCACTTCGTTCGCACATAGGCATTGCCGTGCGGAGCTAGAAATGACAAGCAGTTGTCATTTCCTTAAGCTCCTCCCTCAGTTTCTCAGTTTCTCAGTTTCTCAGTTTCTCAGTTTCTCAGTTTCTCAGTTTCTTCTTTTCGCTTTTTTTATCAAATACACAAAAACACCTCCGATAGCTACACCTACGACAAATGGCATCAACGGCATTTTATTATTCTTCTTTTGATTCAAGATTTTCTTTTTTTGCCATTTGAGCAAAAATAGAAGTTCCCACAGCACCTAGTAATGCACCTGCTATAAATGACATATTCGTACCTCCCAAAAGTTGCATAACTTCAGTTTGGGACACTTGACCCGTACTTAGTTTATTTGCTAGCTCCCCGAATTGATTTATCCTTGTCATAGTATCATCTATTTTGTGAGCTGAAAAGTCGTTATATATCTCTTCATTGGCTTTTGTATTATTTGAATACTGAGCCACACATTTTCTAAAAGCCGGTAGATGGTTGTTGTATGATGCTGCTTGAAGCCTAAAAAGAACATCTTGTAAATCCGGATAAGCGGATGAATATTGTAACAAATCATCATACATTGCTATATTGTCTATTTCAGCGGCAACTCCTACTTCACAACACTCCATCAAAGTGGATGGAATGGTTATCTTATCAGCCCAATTATTTATAGGTACAGGAACATTATATTTTGTAGCCATTGCAATCAGTGCCATAAAATGTCTCTGTTCTGATAATAAAATGTTTGAAAATGGTGGTACTTCACCAAAACTTTCTATCACTTTTGCATAAACTTCATAAGCATGAAACTCATCATATATAGCTATTCTTATTACTTGATTTAAAATAGGTTCATCATAGTTTGCATCAACCCTCATGCCGTCAAGTAAATCTTGATCAAAATTTGTTTCCATTTACGCTATCTCCCTTGCTAAATTGTTCAATAATCCTACCAAATGCTCTGTATTTTTTTGTAAAATCATATCTTCCCATAGATCGTAGGGGAAAATTATATGGTCATATTCTATTGTTATAGAACCAACCACTTTGTTTATCTTTATATTTTTTATGCCGTTTATTTTTCTAGGTAAAGCTTCTATATCTTCAATAGTAATGCTTTTGCCCATATCTTTTATTTTAGGGTTTACCCTAACTCTAATACGACCTTTTATATGGTGAATTATCGTAAAATATCTAGTTACTTCTATTAATGTTTTTTCGTCAATCACTGTTATCCTTTGGTGCAATTCTATGTTTTTGTATATAAAATGAAACTTAAAATAGATTAAGAGTTAATATCATTACGTAGGAGTTTGGCAGAGTTTGCCATGATTCCTACCGTATGCCCGATATGTATAAGTCCTGCTCCCACGGGGCTTAATTTACCAAGTGCCGAAAATACTACACCTATTAAGTTTGTCCCTGTACCTATATAATAATTTTGATTTACAACCTTTAGTGCTTTTTGACTCAAATTATGCAAATATACCACATCATCAGGATGTGAATGTGTTATAGCGATATCACTTACCGCAATAGCTACTTCGCTTCCCCCTGAAGCAAAAGAGATAGCAACATCGGCTTTGCTCATAGCATAGGTATCATTTACACCATCACCTACCATTACGACTTTGCCGTATTTTGCTTTTAGAGCTTCTATCGTATTTGCTTTATCTTGTGGAGTTTGGTTTGAATATACGCTATCAAACGGGAAATTTTTTGCAAAAGAGTTTGCTACTTTTGTTTCATCTCCTGTGATAAGTGCTATATGTTTGATGCCACCTAGTTTCAGAGCTTTTATCATCTCTTGCGTACCATCTCTTACTTCATGTACAAAGCTAATCAGCCCAAGAAGTTTTTTATTATACGCAACAAATACCACGGTTTTACCATCGTTTAAAAAGGTTTTATACTCATTTTCATATTGGCTTATATCAATCTTTTCTTCATTCATAAGCTTGAGATTGCCTACACTAATAAAATGTTTTTTGTATTTTGTTTTGACTCCAAAGCCTGGTATTATCGTGCTTATAGTGTCATCATTTGTATTTAATCCTAAGCTTTTTGCATAAGATATGATAGATTTTGCTATTGGGTGAGAGTTGCGGTGTTCAGCTATCAAAGCATAATCAAACAACATCTCTTTTGATACTTCCTGACTTAAAACTATATCTGTGACCAGCGGTTTACCCGTAGTAAGTGTGCCTGTTTTGTCAAAGCAAAAGACTTCTGCTTTTGATACATTTTCAAAGGCTTCTCCGCCTTTTATCAAAATACCGTTTTTTGCACTATTCGCAATCCCTGCACTGATTGCCGTAGAAGCTGCAAGAATGGTAGCACAAGGGCATGACATCACAATCATCACGGAAAAAGCAGAAAGCAAAGAGCCGGTTAAAGCAAATGTTCCAATGGTGAGAAAAGTGCCTAATTTTAGTAATTTGTTTGCCAAAATATCAGCTTCTAGGACACTTGTAGATTTTTGAGAAAGTGCATATTCTACCTCTTTCATAGTTCTTGCTATGTATGTTTGAGTTCCTATGGCACTAACTTTTATATATATTCTCCCCCTTTGGCAGATAGTTCCTGCAAAGACTTCATCACCTTGCGTTTTAAATTCCGGTTCACTTCGTCCGTTTATTAAACTTTCGTCTATCTCGCCATCACCGTTAGTTATAATACCGTCAACAGGTATTTTTTCACCGCTTCTTACTACTACGATATGCTCTTTTGTGAGTTGGTCTAGCTCTATTTCTACTTCGTAATTATCAACTACCACAAATACTTTGTTGATATCAAGTTCTACAAGGCGGTGTATCTCATCTTTGGATTTGTTTGCTATATATTCTTCAAGAAGCATACCGCCTCTTAATATATATATGATTTCAAAGGCAGCCATAACTTCACCGAAAAATATAGCACCTACTAGCGTAGCACCCATAAATGTTTGAAGTGTGAATTTTTGGTTTTTGATATCTTCATAGGACTCTTTGAGAAGCGGAATAGCAGCTATTAGGGCAATACCTGTAAGAAGTGAAAAAGGTGTTGATACGATGGCAATACCCAAAAAAGTTTCACTAACAAAAAGATAAGCCGCATATATACTCAAAGCTCCAAATTCGATAAGTTTTCTTCTAAAACTAATTGGGTTATGTTTTTTGATATTACAACTATTGCAACTTCCTCCGCTACAACTAAAAGCTTCTTGATGTTGTGGAATAATTTGTGAAATACCGAAAAGTTTATTTAATTTTTGGATAATTTCATCTATGTTAATATCTTTTTTGTGGTTAAAAATAATAGAACTACAACTAATATTCGTCCTTAGATTGTATATAAGTGTTTCAAGTTTTTTTTCTATTAGTGCCAGATTGCTTTTGTTGGAAAAAATATTAGACTTTAGTCTTACTCTATTTCCAGCTATACTTTTTATTGTAATCTCATTCATTTTCTGTCTTTTATTTGAAATCTATAACCGTTATCAAAATAATAGTACATAAAAACTTAAAATATCCTTTAAATGATAGTAATTATTAAAATAAAATTGATAATCCAATATTTATATGATAATGATTATTGATTTAAACAAACTTTAAAGTTAGATATGCTAGTATTCTGATAATTGTTATCAGTAAGGAGTGTTTATGTCATCTTTAGGTTTTGTAAAAGATATTGAGTATTTGGCGAGTTTTGATAAGTTTGGAGATAGTAAATCTCAAAGAAGATTGTTTTTGGAATTTTTTAATACGCAAGTTGATAAAAGTTTGAGATTCTCAAAAAGTGAGATTTGCAGTTTGAATAAACTACCGCTTAGAGATATTTTTGTAGCAAAGATATGTTCAATGCTTGGAATAGTTTCTATCCCTTTTATAAAACAAAATAGTATCAAAAACTATAAAGATATAAGATTTGATGTAGATGTAAATATTTTTTTGTCTGAGATAAAAATACCTAAAATTTATCAAATAAACTCTTATGATTTTGAAAAAGGGAAAAAACTGATAAATGTAATAGATGGTAAAAATCTTGATTTTAGACTTGATGCCGGAGATGCTTTTAGACAATATATAGTAAATAAACTTTTAAAAGACCAAAAAACGAGATTTATAGAACATACGCATAATTCAATAAGTATTATACCGACACACGAAGAACCTTTGATGATATACCCTTTTTGGGAAATGGTCGGTAAATCAGCCCCTTTGATAGATGAGCATATCAAAAAAGCCGTAGATTGTATAAAAGAGAGTGATTTCAAACAAGTATATCTCGTATATCCCAAAAATGAGAATTTTGAAAAACATATAGAGGTAAAAATAAGAGAATTTGAAGACAATATCTCCTGTAATGGGTACACGGTAAAAGTTATACCTTACTCATTACGATCGATTTTGAGAAATTAGTAATTGGTAATTAGTAATTGGTAATTAGTAATTGGTAATTGGTAATTGGTAAGAGTCAGATAGTAATAATTCTTACTAATACACCAATATACTAATACACTAATACACCAATATACTAATATACTAGTACACTAATATATAAAAGGAGAAAAAATGATACCTGTGTTTTTTACAAGTAGTACTGGAAACAGTGAAACAGCTGCAAAAAAAATAGCAAAAGAGTTAGGTGGTGCACAAATATTTGATTTGGCAAAAGTCGGTGTAGACGAAATCAAAAAGTACGATAAGATGATTATCGGAAGTTCTACATGGGGTGAAGGTGAGTTGCAAGATGATTTTGAAGAGCTTTGGGATAAGTTTGCTGATATTGATTTTACAGGCAAAACAGTAGCACTATTTGGTCTCGGTGATCAAGATAGTTATTCTTATAACTATTGTGATGCAATGGGGCTTATATATAATCAAGTCGTACAAAACGGTGGATGTGTCGTGGGTGCTTATCATGATGAGGAATATGAGTTTGAAGAATCTATAGCATTCAAAGACGGTGTATTTGTAGGACTTGCCCTTGATGAGGATAATCAAAGTGATTTAACCGATAGTCGCATCAAAACATGGTGCGTGGAAATTAGAGAGAGTTTTTAACGTACTTAGGGACTTAGGCAAAAAAGCTTAGTAGCTCAGTACCTAAGTACCTCAGAACCTTCTTAAAAAATGGAGTTCAAATGTATAAAATGAGAAAAAGACAACAAGCAATAGAATATATGATTCTTATAATGATGGCAATAGGTGTTTCGGTGGTTACGTATATGTTGAGCGAATTTATATTTTTATTTTCACTAAATTATATCTCTTAATGATATTAGTTATCAATTTAAGTATTCTTAAAGTATAAGTTTGTTAATATTCCGTTAATCTAACGATAACGATTATCACTAAAAGGATTGAAATGGAAATTTTAAAAGATTATGTTGAGTATGTAGCTTTGGGCTTATTACTTATAATGAGTTTTGTCTCTTTATCTTTAATAATAGAGAGATACTTTTTTTATAGAAAAGTTAATTTAAGACTATTTAAAACCAAAAATGAGGCAGAAATAGGGCTAACAAATAATCTAGCGGCACTTTCTATTATTGGTTCAAATGCACCGTATGTGGGACTTTTGGGAACTGTTGCCGGTATTATGATAGTTTTTTATGATATGGGAATGCAATCTAATATTGACCCAAATGTTATAGTAATAGGGCTTTCAATGGCGTTAAAAGTAACGGCTGTAGGTCTTCTTGTAGCGATACCTACGACTATGGTTTATAATATGTATCTTAGAAAAGTAGATACATTGATGGGAAAATGGGAAGATGAAATCGCTTAAAAAAAATGACGGGATGAATGTAATCCCTTTTATCGATGTACTTTTGGTACTTTTGGCGATAGTTTTTGTAATATCAAACTTTATAGCACTTGGGAAAATAGAGATTAATTTACCTCAAGCTTCAAATGTCAAGCAGATTGAGGAGATACAACATAATATTGTGGTCTCTGAAGATAGAAAATTTTATATTAATGATGAAGAAATATCAAAAGAAGAATTGAAAGCAAAAATAGGGCATTTTACTGCAGAAGATATTGTGACTATTACTTCAGACAAACTTTCGTTGTATGAAGATTTTATTTATGTTATAGATTTATTGAAAGAATACAATATTGATAAAGTCTCCATGGTGGTCAAAAAATGAAAACAAAAGAAAATAGTAAGAATTCTACAAAGATAATAGATTCTAATTATATTTTCAAGGGTTGTAGTGTGGTAGAAATAGTCCATAAAGGTGCTGTTTATGTGATGCGAATCACAAAAGACGGGAAGTTGATATTGACCAAATAGTGAAGTAAATGGTAATTAGTTGATTAGTTATTGGTAAGATATGTTTTCCTAATATACTAATTACTAATACATAAATATACCAAAAATTAAGGAGGTTATCATGGCAACAAAAAGATTGACGCAAAAAAGTTATTTGGTATCATTTATGATACATAGTATGGTGTTTTTTGGGTATTTGTGGTTTTTAAATACAAAGGTAGATATACAAAAAGCAAGTGATACCGTATCTTTTGAGATGAATTTGAGTCAGTTTGTCGAACCTACTTTGCCGGAGCCTATTGTACAAGAAGCTACACTACCGCTACCACCTGTGGTAAAACCAAAACCTATAATTAAAAATAAACCGATAATACCGATAGAAAAAAAAGAAGAAATAGTAAAGCCTATTCAGGAAAACAAGGTAGTAAGTGAACCTGTAGTAACACAGCAAGTAACAGAGCCTATAAAACAAGCTACTCCGGCACCTACACCTGCACAGCAACAACAAGCATTTGTACAAACAAATTTTACAATTATTCGTGATATGGTTTTACGAAATCTTGTATATCCTAGTATGGCAAAAAGAATGGGGCATATAGGAGTAGTAGAACTTACTTTGGTGATAGATACAAACGGAAAACTTTTGAAGTATTTTATTTCTCAAGGCTCAGATTCAAAGCTACTTGACAAAGCTGCTCTTGATTCTGTAGAAAAAGTAGCAAACGCAGATTTCCCAAAACCGCAAACCACATCTACTATAGTTCTTCCTGTTAGTTTTAGATTGAATTAATTTAAAACTAACTTTTTCTTTTTTACTCTTTGAATTTCCCTACTATAACATACTTAGCGCCACCATCATAGACATAATATATATCGCCCATAAGCTGAGATTTTACTATCATATTTACAAGTCTAAGTCCAAGAGTTTCGGTTGAAAGGTCGTTGAAGTTTTTATCTAAACCATTACCGTTATCTTTTATTGAAAGTAGAATTTCATCTTTGTTTTGTTTGTAAATAACTATGTCTAGCTTTGGATTTTGAATGTTTGTGAAAGCGTATTTAAAAGCATTTGTTACAAGCTCATTGATAACTATACCATAAGGTAAAGCTGTTTCAATATTCACATAAATATCTTCAACATTGATATTTATATGTACTATTTGCTCTTTATCGTAAGTTTTGGAGATAGCTGTAATCAAATCCATCACATAGTTTTTTAAAGCTATTTGACTTAAGTTTGTAGATTCATAAAGTTTTCTATGTAAAAGTTCCATAGTGTATATTCTTTCTTGAATATCTATCAAAACTTTTTTTGTTTTTTCATCATCGATTTCTTCTTCTTGAAGTTCAATCAAACTAATAGTAAGAGCTAGGTTATTTTTGACTCTATGGTGTATTTCCTTGAGCAATATCTCTTTTTCTTCAAGGGATTTAGAGATTTCTTTTGTTTTTTCTTTTACCTTTTTATCCAACATCTTTATATTTTCTTCAAAAGAGTCAAGCATCGAGTCAAATGATTTACCCAAAATTCCTATATCATCATCACCTTTTATGCCGCTTCTTATATTTGTTTCTCCTTGATTAACTCTTATTGCTGTTTTTGTGAGAGTATTTATATTATTGAGCATTTTTCTAAATAAAAACAACATAAACAAAAAGCTAATGCCTAGTGCTATAAGTTCAGGCAAAATAAATAGTTTTTTTGCCCTGTTTTTGTTAATTAATTCTTTTTTATCTACAGTATAAGTTAGCAATAAATAATTATTCTTTGTACTTAAATCAACAATCCAAGTAAGAACAGTTGTATCGTCCAAAGTGTATTCAATAGGTTCTTTATCTCTTGCGTCTAATATTTGTTGAATAGTTAAGTTGCCTGTAGGTAAATTTTTGACGTTTGATTGAGCCATTATATTGTATAAATTTCTTCTTTTTTCTTTATCTTCTTGAAATAAAATATCATTTTTGTCATTTATCATTTTGTTGTTGAGCCAAAAAAGAGCTATTTTTGTACTTTGTAACTCGGAATCAATTAGTAAATGTGTACGAATATATTCTTTTGAAGTATGTTTTAATTTTTGATTATTTTTAGTCAAGTCATCTTTGCTACAGGCTAAAGATAGTAAAGAATCATTTTTATTTATTGGATAATTATAATAAAAATATTCTTTTGTAATAAAATGCTTAATGTCATATATATTATCGTATTTTATCCATTGATTTAATATATCTTTATTTTTGATACCTTCAAATATATTATTTTTGTTTTTTTGATTTCTCTTGATGCTTTCATAATGAAAATTTGTGCCGTAAAGAGTGTACGAACAGTAATTTTTGATAGACGTAGTATCTATAAGTTTTGTTAGTCCATCATTTGTTGTATGTTCTAATTTATGATTTATTTCTTGAAGTTCTTGTTCTATTTTTTCTTTATTAAGATTTTCTTCAAACAAAGATTGTTCATCCCTGATATAGTGTATGTTTAGAAATTGCTCTTTAGTCATAAGTAGTAGTCTTTGAATATAATCTTTTTCTATTTTTAAAGACTCTTGTTCGATTTGTGGTATGATAAGGATAAATCTGATAAGCATAAATAATATTACAAAAATACAAAAAATCAAAATCATTTTTGTGGTAAATGAGTAGTTGGTTAATTTAAGAATTTTCATTTGGTGTCTTTGTTTTGAGTTTGTATCCTAATTCGTAAAGATTTTCAAAAGGGTTAAATCCAAGTTTGGTTTTTAGTCTATAGATTAGTGATCTTAACTTTGATAAATCATATGCATCTTCTCTCCATATATAGTTGAAGATTGTATCAAAACCTACTATTTGACCTTTTTGTTTTGCAAGTATTTCAAAAAGTTTTTTTTCATTTTTTGTTAAGGCAAAAGGTTGATTGTCTACATATAATTCAAGTGACATTAGGTCAAATTTGATATGATCGTTTATATTGATAAATTTATTTTCCACAATAACTTCAAAGGTATTTTTATTTTTAAAAAAATATTGGTGTTTATGCATAGCAGTATTTATAGCGACTTTTAGTTCTTCGTTTCTGCATGGTTTGATAAGATATGCATAAGGTTCTGCTTCCATGGCTTGATTTAGTATTTTGTCATTATAGTATGATGTGAGGAATATAATAGGAATATGTAAATTTTTCCACAAATGTGTAGCAACATCAATTCCTGATTTTGAAGCATTTAAATTGATGTCGACTATGGCAAGGTCGGGGTAGTTGTTTTGGGCATATATGATAGCTTTGTCTGGATTTGTGGCAATACCGCTTACTTCAAAGCCCATTTTTTTGAGTTTTAGTTCCATAGCCATAGCTAGTATAGGTTCATCTTCAACAATCAAAATATCAAGAATTTTTTTTGAAACTAAATTAGTAGACAACTTCTTTCCTTTTTGATAATTATATTCAATATCTATTTAAAATGAACTTAATAAATATTGGTTTATAATAGTGATTATCAAAATATCATTTTTGTGTCATTTTCTGTCATTATAATGGCAAATGTGAAATAAATAGCCAGCCAAGGACTTTTCTGTTCTCCTAGTCTAGTAGCCAGCCAATGATTAATTTCAAATTTTTTTTAGGAGTAGATTATGACAAAAACAAAAAGTTTGGCTATAGCTTTGTCAATTTGTTGTGCTAATGCATTGTATGCTGAATCAATACAGCTACAAGAGGTAACATTATCAGAAACTGCAGAAGTAGGTAGTAATAAAAGTGTAAATATGGAGCAAGTTGAAAAAACTCAATCGAAAGACTTGAAAGATGTATTTAGAGGTGAAAGTTCCGTAAGTGTGAGTAACGGTGCTTCTTCCGATACTCAAAGAATTTATTTAAGGGGTATAGAAAGTAGCAATTTAAATGTGACTTTAGATGGTGCTTCAGTAGGTGCCAATTTATTTCAACATAGAAGTAATATGACTGGAGTTGATGCAGATTTACTTAAAAAGGTTGATATTCAAACAACTTCAAGTGCTGAAAATGGTAAAGGTGCATTGGGAGGTTCTATTTCTATGACTACAAAAGATGCACAAGATTTAGTAGAAGGTGATAAAACTACAGGTGCTATTATAAGAATGAGCCATTCTAGTGCAGAAGATCTTAATAAAGGTAGTACAACAGTTTATGGTGTATTTGATAAATATTACGGTATTTATGCAAATGTATCCGCACAAAACGGTGGTAATTATACAACAGGGGATAGCACGGAAGTATTAGCTACAGGGAAAAAAGATAGAGATTATTTTATAAAATTTAGCATGATTGATAAAGATAATCATACGGTGAGAGTAGGTGTAGGAAGGCATACTTCTGAAGGTAAAGCAGGTGATGATAAAGGAGCACCTACAACTTTAACGGCAGAGGAAGCTCGATCTGATAGAAGATTAACAAGAGATACTGTTACCTTAGAACACATATATAATCCTGAGAATTCTTTAATTAATATTGCTACAAATGTGTATAAAAACGATACAAAAGAGGTTTTAACATCATCAAGTGGTACACAAAGCGGTCAGCAACAAGAAGTTATAGGAGGAAAAATCAAAAATACTTTTACAACTGATATCGGAGTTACGCATAATATTTTTGTTTTTGGTATGGATTATTCTGAAGAGGAAGGAAGTAGACAAGGTGAGGTTACTACTACAAACGGTCGTTCTAAAGTCAATGTTATTTCTGATAATCTTGGAGTTTTTTCTCAAAATACGACCAATATAGATAAATTTGCTATAAATTATGGTGCAAGAGTAGATAAATATGAGTCAACATTCGGTCCACAAACTATAAGCGGTACGGAAACTTCTCCAAATGTAGGGATTGAATATCAGGCTACGGAAACCATAGGTTTATTCGCAAACTATGGTGAAGCAGTAAGGGCTACAGGTATTATTCCTATCGGATGGATGACGTATATTGATGAAGATGATTGGGTTAATAATAGTATTAAACCAGAAACTTCTACTCAAAAAGAAGTAGGCATTAAATATAAAGTTAAAAATATATTCACTGATAACGACCGATTAAATGTAACATTAACCAGATTTGATACAACTATTAAAAATATGATAGAAACAACCGGTGGCGGTAGTGCGAAAACATATATACAAAATAGTACGGCACCTGTTGAAACAAAAGGTTATGAAGTGAAAGCATCTTGGGAAAATAATCTTTGGTATACTTCTGTCAGTTACACAGATGCAAAAACTACAAATGACGGCGTTGAAACAAATGCTACAAGAAGAAAAGGTGCATCAAGCGGTGATAAATTGGTATGGTATACAGATTATCAAATTACACCTGATTTATCATTTGGTTATAGAATGACGGCTGTGAAAGGACTAGAATATAGTACTACTACAAAACCGGGGTATGTGGTACATGATATAAATGCTGAATGGGAATCTCCTTATTTGAAGGGCTTTAGTTTATCTTTGGCAATTAATAACTTAACAAATCTTGTATATACCGATCACACTACGGTATCTACAAGTGGTACTAATCAAGCTTTTACAGAACCTGGTAGAGATTATAGGGTATCTATGAAGTATAAATTCTAATACTATTCAAAAACGATATCGCTTATATCAATAACAATAACCGATATCGTTAATATTTCATTAATAATCATTTAGTATCATTTTATTTTATAAATTAAGGAGCAATTATGTTGAGAGATTTAAAAAAGATTACTATTTCAGTGGCTTTGGCTACACTGATGGCAGGAACAAATTTACTAGCTGACGGTAAATTGTCTTTGGTAAGTTCAGGAACAGGTGATTTGGACAATATGACTATAAAGGCATATAACACAATCAAAGAGGCTGATATAGTTTTTACTATGGGTGGTAAAGCGGGTAAATTTGAAGAACTTGTAAAAGGTAAACCTATATATGATGCAGGTCATGGTATGTTTAGACAAAAATCTAAAGAAGATAATGAAAAAGCAAAAAATGAGAAACCAAAAGTAGAAGAGAAAAAAGATGAAAAAGCTAAAGGTGAACAAAGAGAGAGAAAATCACCTGAAGAGATAGCAAAACAAGAAAATGAATACAGAAGTATCATAAGAGATGGTATCAAAAACGGTAAAAATATAGTTATTATAGACAATGGAGACCCTACTATTTATGGACCGCATATTGGATTTGTAAAAGAGTTTAAAGACTTAAATCCAAAGATAATTCCAGGTATGTCAAGCTTCAACGCTGCGAATGCAGCACTTCAAACTGCCGTAATAGGTGGAGACAAAAATGCAAGTGGCGTAACTCTTACAATAGGAAGTGCTGATAATAAGTTAATAAATAAGTTGGCTGATACAGGTTCTACTATGGTATTTTTTATGGATAGAAAATTTAGTGATTTTATGGCTAATTTACAAAAACTATATCCTAAAGATACTCCTATAGCTATTGTGATAGAAGCTGGTTCTGCTGACAAAGAAAGAGTTATTTTGGGTACTGTAGATACTATGGAAGGGATTATAGGAACTGAAAAGATACCTTTTAATCACCTTGTTTATGTAGGAAATTTTCTTAAATGAAAAACACTTTAAACGGTACTTTAAAAAGAGATATTGGACTTGGTTCTGCTATCATATTAGTTATTGCTAATATGATTGGAACAGGTGTTTTTACAACATCAGGGTTTATTATAGCTGAACTAGGGAGTACACAAATACTTCTTTTATGTTGGGTTATAGGTGGACTTTTTGCTCTTTTTGGAGCACTTTGTTATGGTGAACTAGGAGCGATGTATCCACATGCAGGTGGTGAATATGCATATCTCAAAGAGAGTTTTGGGCATATGCCGGCTTTCATATCAGGATGGATTTCTTTGATAGTAGGATTTTCTGCCCCTATTGCGGCTGCTTCTATTGCTTTTGGAACATATTTATTAGGAAAACAAGAAAATAGTTGGTTTGTGTTTGAGCTAGGTGGATATAAAATAGCAGAACTTAATTTAATATCTTTTGTTGCAATTCTTAGTGTACTGATACTTTCTTATGTTCATTATCATAGTGTAAAAGTAGGCAAAGGTGTACAAAACGCTTTGACCGCCTTTAAGGTATTTTTTGTCTTATCGTTGATAATAGGTGGTTTTTGGTTTGGTAATGGCGATATTTCAAGGCTTACAGATGGCTTAACGACAAGTGGTGGTGAATTTTCTTGGGAGCATTTTTCCGTTGCATTGATATTTGTATCTTTTGCATATAGCGGTTGGAATGCAGCTTCGTATATAGGTGGTGAGATAAAAAATCCAGAAAAAAACTTGCCTTTATCTTTGTTTATCGGTACTTTGTTTGTTATGGTTATCTATATATTGTTGAATTTACTTTATGTATATGCACTCCCTTTGGAAGCTATGAGTGGTATGTTGGAACTTGGAACAGGCACATCAAAGGCACTGTTTGGTGAAAATATAGGTTCATTCGTAGGTATTGCAATATCTTTAGGGTTGCTTTCGGTTGTAAGTGCAATGATTATGGCTGGACCTAGGGTTTATTATGCGATGGCATGTGATGGGTTGTTTTTCAAAAGATTTCAAAGTGTGTCTTGTCATAGAAACACACCAGTTCAGGCTATTGTGTTACAAGCAGTGATAGCTATTGTTATGATACTTACGGCTACTTTTGAAACACTTTTGATATATATAGGTTTTACTTTGTCATTGTCATCAATGCTTACGGTTATAGGGCTTATGAAGCTTAGGATTACAAAACCACATACTCCAAGACCGTATAAAACATTTCTTTATCCTTATGTACCGCTTATATTTATATTCGGCAATTTGGGGATTATAATGTTTTCGTTGATTAGCAGACCTATAGTATCTCTTTATGGAATTATTACTATCGGTATAGGTGTAGGTATGTATTATCTATTTAAAAATAAAATTTAATAGGAGATTTTAGATGAAAAAATTAATAGTTGCGAGTGCAATTTTAGGTGTTGTCGTGCAAGGTTTTGCACATGATTTATGGCTTGTAAAAGATGAAAAAAATGCAAAAATGTACTTTGGTCACTGGGATAGTGGCAAGATAGAAAAAGGGGAGAAATTTAAAAATATAGAGGCTCAGACTATATTACCTGAAGGTATGTCTAGTAATGTAGTAAAAAATGATGACAATATAAATATCACTTTGGCAAAAAAAGGTGATGTTGCCGTAGTGAATGTAAGAGAGCCTAAAAAATCAAAGCTTAATAATGCAATGAATAAAAGGGTGATGACCATGAGGGCAGGAAGAGAAACCACGAGTGCATTATCTGATCTTGATATAGCACCAAAAGAGGCAAATAGCAATACATTTACGGTAATGTACAAAGGAGCACCTTTGGCAAAAACTGAAATAAAAGTATATTCGCCTACAAAATGGATGAAATCTTTTAGAACTGATGATAACGGTATTGTAACTATAGAAACTCCTTGGCAAGGGGAATATTTCGTAAAAATAGAGCATGATGACAAAACAGCAGGTATATCAGATGGTGTAGCTTATGAAAGTACGATATATGTTACAACTGTAACTTTTGATGTAAATAATGGTTTGCCTTGGGGTAAACCTATGAAAAAATAGTATATATTTGGATAGGGATAGTGTATGTTTAATAGATTTTGGTTTAAAGTTCATTGGATTTTAGGGCTTGTTGTAAGTATTCCTTTGATGGTAATTGCATTAACAGGCAGTATTTTATCTTTTGAAAAAGAGATATTAAAAGTGATAAATAAAGATTCGTATAGTGTTGAGATAACAGGTTCTAAAATGCCTATTAATGAGCTTTTAACAAAATTTGCTACACAAGTACCAAATCCAAATATTAGTTCTATTACAATACCGTCTAAGCAGACTGATTCTATAGTTATTAATGTATCCTCAAAAGACCCAAAGCAAAGAAAGGGGATAAATTACTACATAAATCCATATACGGCAGAGCTACTTCCAGAGCTTAGCGGGCAAAAATTTTTTAGGATTGTTCTTGATTTACACAGAAGATTGATGGTTGGAGAAGTAGGGAAACAAATAGTTGCAGTTTCTACAATTTCTTTATTGATTTTGTCTTTGAGCGGTGTTTATTTGTACTGGCCTAGAATTAGAAGAACTTTTATAGGAAGTTTGACTTTTAGTTTCAAAAATCATGGTAGATATTTTTTATATAGTATGCATTCCGCACTCGGTATGTGGGTATTACTTTTATATATTTTAGTTACTTTGACAGGACTTTATTGGTCTTATGAATGGTATAGAAAAGGGATTCATATTATGACAGGTGTACCAATGATGCAACATGGTCATGGGCAACAGCAAAAGCCAGATAACAAACAAAACAATGTAAATAATAATGAAACTCCAAAGGAAGACAAAAGAGCTTCTGAGAATCCAGACGGTAGAGATGGTAAACCTGAGCAATCCAAATTAAATATGAAATTTGCACAAATAGAAAAAGCGTATAAAATGTTTGATATATTTGTTCAAAGTGAGTATGATAGTGTAACCATAAGAGTACCACAAAAAGGTACTAAGTATGATTTTATGTATTTAGATGAAAATCCGGCACATTATAGAGCAAGAAATTCTATGCAATTAGATATAAAAAGTTGGGAACTTTTAAAACATACTAGGTATGATGAAAAAACTACAATAGATAAATTGGTATCAAGTATGGTGCCTTTACATACCGGGGAATATTTTGGGTTAATAGGTCAAACTCTTATGTTTTTAGCATCTTTACTTATGCCGGTATTTGCTATTACGGGATTGATGTTGTATATTGATAGAAAAAGAAAAGAAAAGAAAAAACTAGCAAGAAAAGAGCAATAGCTTGATAATTTGCGAAAAATGAAAGTTGCATATGAAGCATTTCATATGCAACTTTTTTATTATATATTAAATTATTGTTAACAAATCGTTAAATATGATATGTTATGATACAAAAAATAAAAGGTTGATTTACCAATGAAGAAGAGTGTTATTATTGTAGGTATTGTGTTTTTGAGTTTTGTGGGCGGTTATTTTGTATATAAGAGTTATTTTGGAACAAACTCTTCTATACAAAATAATATAAAAATAAAAGTCACAAAAGGTGATATTGAAGATGTAGTAACGGCAACAGGTACGCTTCAACCAAGAGATTATGTAGATGTTGGTGCTCAGGTTTCAGGGCAGTTACAAAACTTATATGTAAATATAGGTGATGAGGTAAAACAAGGACAGTTGTTGGCTGAGATAAACGCTACGGTATTACAAGCAAAGGTTGATGCTAGTAAAGCACAGTTAAAGCAACAAAAAGCTCAGTTGAAAGATGAAGAAGCACAGCTTGAACTTGCAAATATAAACTATAAACGACAAAAAAATCTTTTTGACGGTGATGCTACAACCCTTGAAAGTTTACAAAATAGTGAACAAAGCTTAAAATCGGCAGATGCACAGCTAGAGATGTTAAAAGCTCAAATAGAACAAACACAATCAAATCTAAGATCAGATGAAGCAAATTTGGCTTATGCAAAAATTTATGCCCCTATGGATGGTACTATCGTATCGATAAGTGCAAAACAAGGACAAACATTAAATGCAAATCAACAAGCACCTGTAATACTTAGAATTGCTGATTTATCGATAATGACTGTACAAACTGAAGTTTCAGAAGCAGAAATACTAAAACTAAAACCAAATATGAATGTATATTTCAAAACAATGGGTAGTGATAAAAAATGGTTTGCTAAGGTGGACAAAATAGAACCTACCCCTACAGTTACAAACAATGTAGTATTGTATAATGCACTTTTTAACATAAATAACGAATCAAAAGAGCTTATGACATATATGACTGCACAGGTGTTTTTCGTGGTTAATGCTTCTAAAGATACTTTGATAGTACCTTTGTCTGTTCTTGTATTTGATAATAACATAAAAAAACAAGAAAATACACCAAAAGAATTTAATAAAAAAAATAGACCTGATTTTTCCCAAATGACTCAAGAAGAGAGAGAACAAAGAAAACAAGAAAGAGCTTTACAAAGAGAACAAAATAAACTCAATAATGCAAAAAATGCGATGGTACGCGTTGTGGGTGAAGATGGTGTGATTAGAGAACAAGAAGTAAAAATAGGAGTTACAAATAGGATACAAGCGGAGATTATATCAGGTATAAACGAAAATGATATATTGGTGATGAGTAGTACCAAACAAGATAACTCCGTATCCAATAAAGTAAATAATACTCAAAAACAACAGCAGTCAAATAGTATGATGCCACCGCCTGGGATATGATTTGATGGACATAAAAGCAATAAAACCGATTATAGAACTTCAAAAGATCACTAAAGTTTTTAAAAACGGTGATATGGATATAGAGGTATTACGTGGTATCAATTTGGATATATATCAAGGGGAATTTGTAGCTATTATAGGCAGTTCAGGTTCAGGTAAATCAACTTTGATGAATATAATAGGGTGTTTGGATAAACCTACAAACGGCACATACAAATTTATGGGTAAAGATGTATCTTCTTTAAGCAAAGACGAATTAGCAACACTTAGACGTGAAGCGTTTGGTTTTGTATTCCAAAGTTATAACCTAATACACTCTTTAACTGCGTGTGAAAATGTTGAAGTTCCTGCTGTATATGCTGGAATTTCTAGTGATGAAAGAAGAGAAAAATCAACGGCTATTTTAAAATCTTTGGGCTTAGAACATAGACTTGAATATAGACCGTCCCAACTTTCAGGAGGACAACAACAAAGGGTATCTATAGCTAGAGCTTTGATGAACGGTGGGCAGATTATACTAGCAGATGAGCCGACAGGTGCACTTGATAGTAAGAGTGGTGAAGAGGTGATGAAGCTTTTGATGGAGTTATCCAAACAAGGTCATACCGTTATTTTGATTACACATGATAAAGAAGTGGCATCACACGCAAACCGTATTATTGAGATAAAAGATGGAGATATACTAAAAAATCCACAACCTATTGTCAATAAACATCTAAAAGTAATCGAGCCTATAAATACAAGAAGTTCTTTGAAAGATGAAATTTTTGAGTCTATGTACGGAGCTTTTAAATCTTTGAAAATGAATATATTTAGAACTATTTTGACATTGCTTGGTATCGTAATAGGTGTAGCTTCAGTGATAGTTATGTTAGCTATCGGTGACGGAGCCAAAAATGAAGTTTTGGAGCGTATTAGTGCTATGGGTACAAATATATTGGTTATCCGTCCAGGTATGCCAAATAGTAGAGGCTTTGTAAATATTGCTACACTTGTCCATGAAGATGTTGAAGCTATTAATGAACTTGATAATATCATTTCTGCCGTTCCTGAGAGTAAGCATAGTTTAACTGTCAAATACGGCTACAATGACCAAAATACAGCCATAAATACTACTACACATACTTATCCTGAAGTTAGAAATTGGGATGTTGCTCAAGGAGCATTTTTTACTAAAGATGATGAAAAAGGTTATGTTAAGGTAGCAGTTATAGGGCAAACAGTGGCAACTGCTTTGTTTGGGGATAAAGACCCGATAGGGGAATTTATAGTTATCAAAAATGTTTTGTTTCAAGTTATAGGTGTTATGGCTACAAAAGGAGCATCTGCAAACGGTGAGGATGAGGATGATATAGTTTTTGTACCTTTTTCAACAGGTAGTTTATATTTGACAGGGCAAAACTTTTTGCGAAATGTAACGGTAGCTGTTGATGATACGTCTTATATAGATACGACAGAAAATGAGATACATTCGTTATTATTACAAAGACACGGCGGTATTGAAGATTTTCGTATAAGAAATATGGCTTCACTTATAGATGATGCTACTCAAACTCAAAATACTATGACCATTTTACTAGGCTCAATAGCTGCAATTTCTTTACTTGTAGGTGGTATTGGAGTTATGAATATTATGCTTGTAAGTGTAACGGAGAGAACAAAAGAGATAGGTATAAGAATGGCTACAGGTGCTAGAACACGGAATATTTTACAACAATTTTTGATTGAAGCTATAGTTGTATCTGCTATTGGTGGTTTGATAGGGGTTTTGATAGGGCTTGTTATAACATTTGTCGTAGGATATTTTGATACTGCCGTTTATTATTCTTTGTTTCCTATTGCTTTGGCTTTTGGGTGTTCTTTTATGACTGGGCTTATTTTTGGATATTTACCAGCCAAAAAAGCTGCAAACTTAAATCCTGTTGTTGCGTTGGCATCAGAGTAGATGGTAGATAGTAGAGAGTAGGGTGGAAAAGGGGAAATGATGATTTTTAGAAGTACAAGATATAGTATGGTTGCATTAAGTATGATTTTATTTGGAGGATGTTCCTTGAGTGAACACAAACTAAGCTCAAATATAAGTATGCCTAGTACATATGATACCGTATTAAGCGATAAAATAAATATACATGAAAAGTGGTGGGAAGAGTTTGGTATTGATGAATTAAATCTTTTGGTATCAAAAGCATTGACAAATAGTCCTGATATTTTATCTGCCTTACAAAAAATAGAACAGTCGAGATTAAATCTTGATATAGTAGAAGGTAGTGATTTAAGTGTAGGACTGAGTGCAAATTCAACTCTTAGTAAAGAAATAAACACAAACGGTGATACAAATCCAAGTGTAAAAAATACAACAGCAGGTTTGAATGTAGGCTATGAGATAGATTTATTGGAGAAAATATTTGACCCAAGCACAAAAAAAGCAAAAGCTGATTTTGAAGCAACAAAGTATGATGTTGAAACTGCAAAAATATCACTTGTAGCTTCGGTGGCGGACAATTATATGCAATGGTTAAATATAAATAAAAAAATAGAAATAGCCAATGAAAACTTGAAGATTTCACAAAATCTTTTAAATATTGTGGAGGTGAAATATCAAAACGGTGTTGCTTCATTGATAGATCTCAATAAACAAAAAAGTACACTACTATCACAAGAATCATCTTTGGTGTCGTTAGAACACCAAAAAAAACAGCTCAAAAATTCTTTGGCTATTTTGGTAGGAGAGACTCCTCAAAGTTTTGAATTGAGTTATGATAATAGTGTGTTAGATAGTGTCAGAATACCAGAAATTGGTAGCGGAGTGCCAAGTGAATTGTTGTTACGAAGACCTGATATTGCATCATCATTGGCAAATTTACAAAGTCAAGAGGCTTCTATCTTATCTGCAAAACTTGATAGATTGCCGAGTTTGAAACTAAATCTTGCTAATACTCTTGAAATGACGAAGACAGCTCTATTTTCTCTTGCTAATCCTGCCGTTAATAGTTCTGTTATAGGTGTGAGTTTGGCTCAAAGTATATTTGATGGCGGCAAACTAAAAAATCAAGAACAAATTGCTATTTCAAAAGGTGAACAAGCTATTCAGGAATATAGAAAAACAGTTCTTAATGCATTGCAAGAGGTTGAAAATACGATGTCTAGTTTATCACAAAATGATAAACAGCTCACACTTCAAAAAGCTATTTATGAAAATACTAAGCATACATTGAAATTATCTGAACTTAAATATAAAGAGGGAATTTTGGAACATATTTCTTTGCTTGATTCTCAAAAAAGCTATTTCCAAGCAGATGAACAATTAGTAGAACAAAAATTCAATTATATTGCTTCTATTATAGAACTTCACAAAGTTTTAGGAGGAGGGTGGAAGAGAGATTAAATAGCTCAATTCATAAAATGATAACTATTCTCAAAATTATAAGCCATATTTAAGCTTCATTTATATATTATTTCAATAATTATTATCAAAAACCTATTAGCCAGCAAATTCTTCATTCTCCAGATAGTAGCCAGCCAACAGTACACTAAGGAATATTATGAATATGAAAAAAATAGTTGGTTTAAGTATGGTTGCGTTTGCATTTTTGTATGCAAATGATGTTTATAAGCTTGATGAGGTGGTAACAATAGGGACTAAAACGGCAAGTTCGGTGTCTGATTTACCAATGCAAGTGGCGGTTATTGGGGCTGAAGATATTGAAAATAGCGGTGCATCAAATGTGGGTGAGATACTAAATAGTGAGGGTAGTATCTATCTTCAAACTAGTGGAAGTAACGGTGCTACTATGAGTATCAGAGGTATGGCTCACGGTGATACGCTTTATTTGATAGACGGTAGAAGAGTGACCGGTGAGTTTAGTAAGACATATGAACTTGATAGGATTCCTGCGTCTATGATAGAAAGAATCGAGATAGTAAAGGGAAGTTCATCTTTGCTTTATGGAAGCGATGCTATGGGTGGTGTTATCAATATAATCACAAAAAAACCAAAAGAGAGTTTTGGCGGTGATTTGACGCTAACACACGGCAAAAACAAAAACGGTGCAGATTTATTTGTACACGGTTCAAAAGATAAAACATCTTATAGACTTTATTCAAGCTATCTAAAAAGAGACGCTTTTACAAAAAAACAAAATACTGATGTAAAAGTAATGCAAGCTGGTGCAGAAACATCACCATCTGCACTCGTTGGTGGTGGTAACTGGGCAACTTTAAGAACAAATTTGGATGATTCATATTTAGTAAATAGAGACTATCAAGATGAAATGGAACTTAAAAGTATAGGTGTCGGTATCACTCATCTTATAAATGACTATTTCAAGATAGATTTTGATATGAGTTATCTTAAAGAGGATAAAAATGCCGAATATATAAGTAATATGTATGAGACGGCTTATATTCAAGGCGGTAATACTATTAAGGCAAAATATATACCTGCCGAACAGTTTGATGACAATAAAAGAATTACTCTTGGTTCAGGGCTAACTTGGAATCCAAATGAAAATTTAGAACTAAAATACAATATATCTTACTCAAAATATGATAAAGATAGAAAAGTTTATACGGCACTTTGGGAAGAGTTGGGATATGCTTCAAAAGAAGATTCATTATCAAGCGTAAACAAATCTACTATCAAACATATAAATAATGACCTTTTAACAACCTATTCCGTTGCGGAGGGTAATAGAATATTAGCAGGGCTGGATTATAGAATAACCGATGTAAAATCAACTGCATATACTAAAGATGATAGAAAATACAAAGCTGTTTTTGCTCAACACGAATATAGACTGCTTGAAAAACTAAATTTAGTTTACGGTGCAAGATATGATAAAGATACTATAGGTGACGGTGAGACATCGGTGAGTTTCGGCGGTACTTATGATATTGCTTCAAATACCAAATTAAAAGCCAACTATTCTCAAGGATTTAGAGCTCCTGACGATAGAGAGCTTTATGTGGATCAAACAAGTCCAAACGGGAAGAAAATGCTAGGAGCTACAGTAATGGATACTACGGCAGGAAAGACTACGACTTGGGATTTGAAACCTGAAACAAGTGAAACAGTAGAGTTTGGAGTTGTAACAAAAGGTGATATTTGGAGTTTTGATATAACTGCATTTAAAACTGATATAAAAGATAGAATTTCTCAAGTTACTAGCACAAATTATACAAGTTTTGAGAATGTATCAAAAAGTGAGATAAAAGGGTATGAAAGTAGTTTGGCTATTAGCCCAAGAGATAATTTTATGGCAAAAGTGACTTATAGCGATATAGATGCAAAAAATAAAACGGATAATACAAAACTTACATATACACCTGAAAATCTAGCTAGTTTGACATTGAGCTATTTCCCAAGAGGTGATATAGAGCTACGAAGTATTACGAAATATGTAGGAAAACAAACAGATTCAGATAATGAAAAAATAGGTGGGTTTAGCCTGACAAACGTAAAAGTCGTATATTCTGACGCATTCAAAAACACTGACCTTTTTGCAGGGGTTGATAATGTGTTTGGAAAAACTATCGATGATGATTTGGGTGCTATAGAAAAAGAAAATTATTATGTTGGGATGAAGTATAAATTTTAGGAGATAAAAATGAAAAAATCAGTATTAAGTGCAGTATGTGTGATGTGTTTGGGAATAGGTGCTATGGCACATGACGGGAAAATATCAGGTGAAGAAAAAACACCTATGATAAATGATTTGATAAAAATTCAAATTCCAAATACATTTTTAAAAAGCGGTCAATTAGATGTAACGGATGAGCAAAGAACAAAGATTATGCAACTTGTAAGACCTTTGATGCATGATATTTATCAGGCAAAAATGAATGAGGCTTACGGATTAGAAAGACGTGTACAAAAAGCTGTTATGCAAGGTAAACCAAAAGAAGAAGTCAAAGATATGCTAGATAAAATATCACAGATTAAAAGAGAGGCATTGGATGTCAAGCTTGAAGTAATAGGGCATTTTAAAAGTGTTTTGACTCCTGAACAGTGGGAGACTTTTGTCAAATTAGCAAAATAAACAACGGTTTTTAGCCGTTGTTTATATAATGAAAAAGGTAAACAAATGAGTGCAAAAGATATTCCTTTGAAATCAATGATAGATTTAGAAATTATAAATCATATACTTATTAGAAAGTGTTTTTATGCCGAGTATCAGCCTATAGTTGATGTTAAAACACTTGAAATTATAGGGTATGAGGCTTTATCGAGATTTACTTACAACGGTATAAATATTCCACCTAAAGATGTGTTTGAATATTGCCATAAAAATGTTGATTTATTTTTTGGTCTTGAAATGGCTACAAAAAAACACCAGTTTAGAAATAGACCCGCTAATTCAAAACTATTTGTCAATTTCGACCCACACGTATTTTATAAGAAAGAAGGGGCAAACGATGTTTTTGAATGTTTTTCAAAACATAAAGATTTTGTTATAGAACTTGTTGAAAATTCCCATCAAAGCGTAAATATAGAATTACTGATAGATATTTTTAGGAAGTTTGATTATAAATTTGCTATTGATGATTTTTTTCAGGATAATACGTTATTATCTGTTTTTTTACTAAATAACTGCGATTATCTAAAGCTTGATATGGGTATTTTGAAAGAATTAAAAAACAATAAAAATTTTTCACATATTATCGAAGGATTAGTAAAGTTTGCCCATAGTGAAGGGAAACTCGTAATTTTAGAGGGAATTGAGAACGAAATAGATTTAGAAATCACAAAAAATCTAAATATAGATTTTGTACAGGGGTTTTGTTTTGAAAAACAATTTATTAGAAAATAATTCAGTACGGTATATATTAACGTTTATATTTATTTTGGTTGTCTTGGTAAGCGTAGTTCTTTATAATAAAATACAAACTCAAGAGCAATATTATAAATATCAAACTAACGTATTGGCTAATCAATATTTCATATATAAAAAACTTTTTGATGATTATGCCTTTACTAACAATGTGGAAATAAATAATCCTAATTATGTAGATAGAACAAAAATGGTTGATGAATTGGCTATGAGTACACCGTTTATGATGGATAAAAACAAAAAACTTCTACCAAAAAAACTTATAACATTTAACTATCTGAGGAATAGTATGTCTGAATCTTTAAATAAAAAGCAATATGAAATCACTATTAATGAAAAACAAAATAAAATGGTGCTTAAAGGTGTTCTAAACCAAACTGATACGGTAGAAATAGAGTATGATTTAAATGATTATACGGAGTTAGACAATAGTATAAGTAACGTGTTTGTAAATAGTTGGATCATTTTGTCTATAGTGTTATTGATGTTTGTGTATGCATTGTTTACAATCAAGAATTTTTTAACCACTCAGATTGAGCTTAAAAAGAAATTTATCACAAAAGAAAAAGAGATAGAAAAAATGGCTTTTGTAGATACATTGACCGGAGCTTCAAGTAGATTGAAATTTAATCTAATATTAGATGATATACTTCATATCGCTAGACGCTTCAATCATAAATTTTCTTTAGTGATGTTTGATATAGACCATTTTAAATTTTTCAATGATAAATACGGTCACGATGTGGGTGATTTTGTATTGCAAGAGGTGAGCTTTAATGTAAAACATCTTATAAGAGATACGGATACTTTTGCTAGATGGGGTGGAGAGGAGTTTATGATAATTTTACCATACACCGATTTAGATAATGCCGTTATTCTGACTTCAAAGATTCAAAAATCTATAGCTTCTTTGGAATTGGGAGATTTACCGAAAGTTACTTGCTCGTTTGGTGTAGTCGAGTATGCTTTGGGCAATACAAAAGAAGATATGCTCAAAACGGTAGATGAAAAACTATATCTAGCAAAAAACAGCGGCAGAAATTGCATAAAATTTTAAAAAACCCTTTTTTATTGATTTAAATAAATGATAAGCTTCAATTTCAAAACAAAAGATTTCTTACTGCATCCTAGGGTTGATGGTATAAAGGGTTAGAGTTACTCCACCCCTATATAGATTTTAGAACCTGCTTTGATGGTAAAATCATCTATATGCCCGGCTTGTGTTTGGTTGTTGAAAATAGCGTGGGCATGGTAGCTTTCTCCGGGGTGAGTGAAGATGCCTTGTTCTCCAAAGGTATAAAAACCAAATACTATGCCACCAACCGCAGACTCTTCTATATATAGCTTCCTCATAGGTGGTTGTTTTTCCCCTTCGATAGGTTTTTCATCATTCTTACCGTTGACTATATGCCATCTGACGTCGGTAAATTCACCTTCTATTTTAAATATGAAGGTTTTGCTTTCGATACCTAGTCTTACGGCTTCATTAGCCAATAAATCATAAAAATCCAAATCCAATACATCTTCTTCTACCTCTATAGGTTCACTCCAAGTATTTACAGTACCCATAGCAAGAAGCATAGCTTTTGGATTTGATTTGATTTCATTTATTACTACATCTTTGCCTGTTTTACCGAGTGAAATAAAAACATTACCGTCAAATACTGTTATTTCACCCTCTGCATTGGCTAATGCACCAGTGGCATAGACACCTTTATTATTTAGTTTTAGATTATTTAAAGAGACTTTTGACGACAAGTCTTTTTTTTGGATAATATTAGAAAAATTTCCGTAGCTTTTAAAGTTAAAATTCTCAGCCGTTAGCAGTGAACAAAACAGCATTAGAGGTAAAGTATATTGTGATAATTTCATAACACCCTTCAATATGAACAACTGATAGCATTATAAATCAAATCAGCAAAGAAGTCAATAGAATTTTAATCTTTTAGGGTCAAAATATCACCGTTAAATCGAAAGTTTACATTCATTCCAAGTTCAAGTCTATCATCAAAGCTATGGCATATAAATTCACAGTTATCATAATTGCAAATCGTATCTATTGTAAGAATTCTTTTTGCTTGAGATTTCCGACTGTAATAATAATTTATTATGTAAATACAATTAAAATAAAGCTAAGTTTATAGCTTATAGTAAATGAAACACGGGCAAGAGTTATGAACATCTTTTGGAGTAGGACTACTCCAAAGATTTTTGAGGGATAACCATAGTAAACACGGCACATTTATAATTTGTATCGTTGATTTCTTTTTCTTCATTTTTGACTTGTATAAATCCATCAAAAATATTTGTTATGATATTATGTACCAAATACAAACCTAGACCCGCACCTTGATATTGATGTTTTGTCGTAAAATAAGGTTCGAAAATCTTGTCTAAAATAGCTTCATCAACTCCACCACCATTGTCTTCTACCGTGATATATATGTAGCGTGAATCATTTTTGAGTGTTATGAAAATCATATTTTCTTTGTTTTCTTGTTTTGATAAAACATCGTTAGAGTTGTTCAAAACATTAACTATACATTGTAAAAGTGAATTTTTATTACCGTACAGAGTAATATCTTGGTCTAAATCTGTTGACACAATGATGTTTTTTGATTCTAAGATTCCTTTTAAAATATTAACTGCTTCATTTATTACATCTTTTACAAAAAATGTTGTTTTATTTTCCGAAGATTGTGTCAATTTTGCAAAATCATTGATGATAGATGATAAATATTGCGTGGTATTCTCTATAAATTGTAAAGTATCATTCAATTCTTCATCATTTAGTAAATTCAATTCGTTTTGAATTCGCAATCCGCTAGAAGCCGTAGAAATAGCACTAAGAGGTTGTCTCCACTGGTGTGCTATATTTCTTATAAGTTCACTCATTGACAGTATTTTAGATTGTTGTTGTAACAGATCCTCTTTTTCTTTTAGTTTTGCTTCAAGTTCAACTTCGTGTGTGATATTGATTAACTCCACAATAACCAAGAATTCTTTTTGAAATTGTACTTTTTGTGCTTTGACTATAAAATGATTTAATGTACCGTCTTTAAGAATTGCAGCTTTATATATTTCATTTTGATGATTTAAAAGGTGTTCTATCCATGACTTGTTATTTATAGTTTTTGCATTTAGATAACCTTCTTTATCTATTTTTGTAAATAAATCACATACACAACCGTATTTTGATTTAAATTCCGTAATATTTTGATACTCGTTAAAAAAGTCAAAAAAAGTTTTATTAACGTCTATAATTTCTTTTCCGTTATTAAGTACTATTATCGAAGGACTTGAATCTAATATAGCTCTAGTTTTTTGCTCTTTTTCTATATTTTTGATTATCTCTCTTGCCAAAAGTTGTTCTTTTTTGAAAATTTGCAATATAAATAAATAAATTAACGTAAATACGAATAATATAATACAAGCCAAAAAGAAAAATCTTGTATTTTCGCTTTTGATTATTTCTGAAACAGGAATTTTTAAAGAAATCATCGCTCTTATATCGTCTATTTGTTCATGAAAACCCGCTTGGTCTCCATACATAGCAATCAATTCTTTAGGTGCTACTTCAGGGGTACTATGACATAACATACAAGAGCCTTTATTAGGTGCTATAGGTATAGCTCTGTAGAGGTATTTATGATTGTTTTCTTCTATAATATCGGTAAATTCGCTTAGTTGTTGAGTTCTAAATTGCTTTAAAACTTTCTCTTCGTACGGTGTTGCCTTATTGATTGGGTTTCTTGGATTTGTTGCGGCGAGTTTGTATTGATATGCTATTTCATTGTCTTTGCTTACTATTTCAACATAGTTATTGTGAATATTCCGTGCAATATACGTAAATGATAAAATTTTTGGGTCAAAAAAATCTTCATATAACTCGCCTTTAGCCTTTAAGTCGTAAATTACCGGCTTTTGAGTTTCTTCGACATATTTATGTAATGCTTTGTTAAATTTTAAAATACTGTCTATCCTTTTTTCAGCTTCCACTATGACATGACGCTCTTTTTCTATATACAAAAAAACTACAATGATTATATAAACCAAAGATAGTATGGCAAGGATAGATTTTGGATTAACGAAATTTGACATTTATTACACCTAGTTGAAGAATAAATAAACTACTAGGAATATTGTAGTAAAAAATTGTTGAAAAAACAATATTTATGTTAAAATATTGCTTTGATACGGTATTTTGATAGGGGTTAGCGATGTGTTTGGTTATTTCTGCTGTTTTGGGTATTAGCTTTTATTTAGAAGGCAATACCTCACAAGCACTTTTATATTTTGCTTTTGCATTACCTTTCGTAAGTTTTTTTGCATATAGGATTGTAAAATACAAAAAGAATAAACCAAAAAATTAGAAGTGTTTTTATAAAAATCTCTTATTATATGATATAATTATATCTAATCTAAACCAAGGAGTTTCTATGACAAAAAACGTAGGAAAAGTTGACAAAATTGCTAGAATAGTTTTAGGTGTAGTTATCATACTACTAGGAATAATAAGCGGAAGTTGGCTCGGTATTATAGGTATTGTCCCTTTGGCGACGGGTATTATAGGATGGTGCCCACTTTATTTTCCATTCAAAATCAACACTTGCGGTAAAGACGACGAGTGTGATGTGAAGAAAGACGCTTAATCTCTTTTTAGCTGTTTGGATACTATAATTGTTTAGTATCCAAACGGTGTCAAAATACTTCTATTAATACAAAATATATTAAATATTTGTATAAAATATGCAAAAACACAATTTATTATGATATAATTACAGAAAATATATTAGGATTTTGTAATGTTATTGCAATTTAGTGTGAATAATTTTCGTTCCATCAAAGATACCGTAACATTTAGTATGGCTACGGCTTCAAAAGATAGCAATAACTTTTTTAGTGTAAGAAAATATGATTTACTACATAGTGCCGTTATATACGGAGCAAATGCTAGTGGTAAAAGCAACCTTCTTCGTGCTATGGCTTTTATGGGTAAAATAGTTTTAAATAAAACAAAAGTTATCCAATCTACCGATACTTTACCTCATGACCCTTTTAGACTTAATACATCAACAAAAGATGCTTCTAGTAGTTTTGAAATAGTTTTTTTTATTGATGAGATTAAATACAGATATGGTTTTGAATTAGATAATACTACTGTTTATAGTGAGTGGTTATATGCTGATGAAAAAGGGAAAGAAGCAAAACTTTTTTATCGAGATGATGAAGATGCACATTATGTAAATCAGCAAAAATTCAAAGAGGGTTTTGTATTTTTTGATAATGCGACATCTAAGATAAAAATATCTAAAAATCAACTTTTTATATGGAAATGTGACCAAAATGACGGTGAAATTTCAAAAAGTATTTTACAGTGGTTTAATAGGTTTAATCTCATCGATGGACTTAATCATGCTGTATATATAGACTATACTATGAAAAAAATGGATGATATAGGCTTTAAAAATGAAATTGTATCATTAGTAAAAACAGCAGATATTGGGATTGAAGATATTGTATTACAAGAGGATGATGTACCTGCCGATGTGATTGAAAAAATGCCTTTACCTTCATCCTTGAAAGAAGAAATACTAAAAGAAGGTGGGCTTAAATCTATAAAAATAAATACCTATCACACAGTATTTGATGAAAGTAATAATGTTACAGGTAAAGAAATATTTGAGCTAGATGATGAAGAGTCTGTAGGAACACAAAAGTTTTTTAAGATGTCTGCACCTATTTTAAACACCTTAAAAGAAGGTAAAATATTGATGATTGATGAGCTTGATGCTAGTTTACATCCTATGCTTACAAGACATCTTATCAAGCTATTTCATGACAAAAGTATCAATACGAAAAATGCCCAACTCATCTTTGCTACACATGATACCAATCTTTTGAAGCCTTATATTTTTAGACGAGATCAGATTTGGTTTACCGAAAAAAATAAATACGGCTCAACGGATATTTATTCCCTAGCACATCTAAAAGATGTAAGAAAAACAGAAGATTTTGAAAGCCAATATATTCAAGGTAAATACGGAGCTATTCCATATCTTGGAAAGTTTGAGTTTTAATTATGGCTAGACGAGGCGGTGATAAAATTCACAACAGAAAAAAAGAGCTAAAAGCACAAGAATTTAAAAGAGATAAAGCTACAAAATTGAAAATTCCTGATGTTATCATAGCTTGTGAAGATAGTGTATCATCGCCTATATATTTTAAGATGATTGTAGATAAGTTGATTAAAGAAAAAACTATCACTCAAGATTCATTTGTCATAGCAAATCATACACATAGTAATCCAAGCGGTGTTTTGGAAGATTTGAAAAAACATAAATGTGATAATGGAAAAACATACAAAGATTTTGAACATAAATGGATAGTAATAGATAGAGATATTGCACGGGTAAACGGCGGTGGACACGGTAAACAAGATTTTAATAATGCTATCTTAAATGCAAAAAGATTAAAAGTAGAAGTTGCGTATAGCAATGACTCTTTTGAACTTTGGTATCTTTTGCATTTTGAGTATCGAAATACTGCAATTTTAAGAGATGAGATTTTGGATGAGGTGATAAAAAAACTAAAAGCAAAAGACCCACATAAATTTATCCAGCTTAGTAAGTATAATATCAAACAAGAAAACTATACAAAGCTTATCTTTGGTGAACTTTTAGAGGCACAAGTAGTGGCTATAAAAAATGCAAAAAAGCTTTTAGAATCATACGGCGATAGTCATAATCCAGAAAGTGACAATCCATCAACTACTGTTTATTTGTTGGTTGAGGTTTTGAATGGGTTAGATAAAAATATGAAGGAAGTTGTATAGTTGAAAAATTTAATATATTTTACTAGTTTTGAGACATCTTCTGCAAAATATGCGATAGCAATATCATAATGCAAACCATCTATATCCTCCGCCATTTTAAAGTAAAAGATACTATTACAAATAAACTAAATTCAAAAGAATTTAAAAGTTGGATTGATTTGTATGATAATAGTACTTTGGAGTATTTAGATATAGATATGCCACAAGTAGACAAGGTGTATGTGAGTAGCCAAAATAGAGCTATAATGACTGCTGATTATTTCAAATTAGACTATGATCAAACCGACTTACTAAAAGAGGTTGAAACATTTCCTTTTATGAATACAAGATTAAAATTTTCAAAACATTTTTGGCTTATTATATCAAGAATACTTTGGTTGCTTAATATAACTAGCAAAGAAACTAAACAAGATACTATAACAAGAGCCAAAGAATTTATAGAACAACTTAAAAATAATAATCAAGAAGAAACAGTCTTGATTATATCACATGGTTTATTTCTTAAGGTACTAATTTCAGAGTTTAAAAAAATAGGATTTCGTGGCAATATTGATTTAAAAATCAAAAATGGGGTTGTTTACGAATTAAAAACTAAAATATAAGTTTTGAAGTCGAAATTTTCGACTTCAAAGTCAACCATCACCCCACCAAACTCTTCAAACTCTTAGCACTAAAAAGTCTTAAATTTTCACTTTTGAGGCTTTTTAGTTCGGTGCTATATCCGTTTTTTGCAAAAAGCACTACAATATCAGGTACTATACCGCTATTTTGGCAGTTTTGAAGAAGTGTATTGAGTTCACTTTTTTTCATTTTCGCATCTGAGTATTTACAGTATCCTGCTATCACTTTGCCTGAATTTGTTTTGGCTAACGGTGTGATTTGGATTTTTTCATCCCAGTATTGTCCCACTTGTTTGACAGGGTCATCTTCAAATATTACTTTGAGATATGCCAGTGCCAACTCTTCAAAAATAAAATCGCTAAAATCAGCTTCACGACCTGCAAATTTGCTATAAAACTCCTCAAAATTCCCCTCTTTTATCCCTTTGTAAATAGGTGAAACGAAACCAAACCAAAACCTCATAAAAGGGTTGGTAAAAAGTAGTTTTTTAGCTATTTTAGCGTCACTTCTTTTGTTTGCCATGAAGTGCTGAGAAGATTCTGTTTCGATGATACCTTTTTCACAAAGGCTATCTACGCATTTCATCCCCTCTTCAAAGCTCACATGAGCCCTTTTGAAAGCGTTTGTAGTCTTTCTATCACCTAGAGCAATACCGCTAAGTATCGCATGGTCCACGCTGTATCCGCCTGTTAGGTAGTTTACTTCACTTCTTAGGTTATTGTACTCTTTTAGGATATGTTTTTCTACAAGCTCAAGCAGAGGTTTTGAAGTGTCTATTTGTATATCTATACCGCCAAAAACAGTGAAATATTTAATGGCTGTGGGCATATCCGTTAGGTTGTTTTGTTTGCAAAAAATGCTAAAAAGCTCTTTTATTGATTTGTCTAGTGTTATTATGGTGTATCCTTATTGTTTGTTGTGTTTTTGCAAAAAACTATTGATAGAATTTGCAAACATCTGAGCATCTTTTTGACTAAAAGGTGCAGGACCTTTTGTTAGCTCACCGCTATCTCTGATACTTTGCATAAGGTTTCTTATGGCAAGGTATTGTTTCACATTGTCTTTTGTATATATATCACCTCTATGGTCTATGGCATGAGCATCAAGGTCTATCACCCTAGAAGCAAGAGGAATATCGGCAGTTATGACCAAATCATCTTTGGATAACATTTGTACTATTTTATCATCGGCTTCATCAGCCTTTGTATCTACTATCATATAGCTTATACTTTGTGACTCACCGATGGTTATTTTTTTGTTTGAGATGACATAAGTTTTTATTTGTTGCTTATTTATAGCTCTCAAAACTATAGGTTTTAGCAAGTTAGGGAAAGCATCCCCATCTATAAAAATCGTCATTATCTCTTATTCGCCAATCGTTTCATAACACGAATTGTACTATAATATGAGCTATTTTACAAGGAGATTTTTTTGCAAACGGATTTAATACAGATATTAGAACAAAAAACAGATATTTCAAAAGAGCATATTATAAATATTTTGAGATTTTTAGACGAAGGGTGTACGATACCTTTTATTGCTAGATATAGAAAAGATTTCACGGGCAATGCAAGTGATGAGGATTTGAGAAAGTTTGAGGAGATTTATGAGTATTCTTTGAAACTTTTATCAAGAAAAGAGGAGATAGTAGCTATCTTAAAAGAGAGAAATTTCCTAGATGAGAAAGTGAACAAAGCCATAAGTGAAGCTACGACTTTGCAAGGTTTGGAAGATATTTACGCTCCTTATAAAGAGAAAAAATCTTCACGAACCACAACAGCTATAGAAAACGGACTAGAGCCATTGGCAAATATTATTCAGTCGATGAGATATACTTATAGTGAAGTTGAACAAAAAGCAAAACAGTTTTTAAATCAAAATATCACGAGCATAGAAGACGCTATAAAAGGTGCTAGCGACATTATAGCCCAAAGATATGCAGATGATTTTAAGACAAAAGAAGCAATAAGAAATATCATAGCAAACCACGGTGTTTTGGAAACCAAAAAAACAAAAACTTTCGATGAAAATGGACTTTATAAAATTTATGCGGATATAAACGAGAAAATAAAATATATCAAATCATATAGATTTCTAGCCATAAACAGAGCCGTAGAACAAAAACAACTAACAATGAAAATCGAGGTTGATGAGAACCATATCCTAGAAAATATCAAAAAATACAAAATCCCTTCAAATGCCCAAAGTTCATGGACAATAGTTTTTGAAGCATATAAAGACGGGCTAAAAAGGCTGTTGTTACCTGCACTTAAAAGAGAAGCTTTATCAAACCTTGAACAAAAAGCATCCAAAGAAGCCATAGAGCTTTTCGGGAAAAATCTAAAAGAGCTTTTACTCTCTCCACCACTTGTAAATCAGGTTATTTTGGGTATTGACCCTGGGTTTGTGAGTGGGTGTAAACTAGCTGTTATCGATGAAAACGGTGAGTTCTTGCAAAGTGGGGTGATATATCCAACAAAACCAAAAGCAGATATTGAAGGTGCATCAAAGATAGTTCTTGAGCTTATCAAAAAATACCGCGTTACATCCATAGCTATAGGTAACGGAACTGCATCACAAGAAACGGCGGAGTTTGTATCCCAACTGATAGAAAAACACAATCTTGACATCAAATACGCAGTGGTAAGTGAAACAGGGGCTAGTGTATATTCGGCATCCAAAATAGCAAGTGAAGAGTACCCAGACCTTGATGTGACCATAAGAGGTGCTATATCTATAGCTGCAAGACTAAGAGACCCTATGGCTACTTTGGTCAAGATAGACCCAAAATCGCTAGGTATCGGACAGTATCAGCACGATGTAAACCAAAAAGAGCTTTCACAAAAGCTTGAAAATGTCACGATAGATTTGGTAAACAAAGTAGGAGTCGATATAAATTCAGCTTCGTACAAACTCCTATCTTTCGTATCAGGTATTAGCGAAAATTTGGCAAAAAACATCATCAAACACAAAAACAAAATCAAACAATTCAAAACCAAAAAAGAGCTTTTGGATGTCAAAGGGATAGGGCAAAAAGCCTATGAACAAAGTGTCGGGTTTTTGCGTATCAAAGAGGGCAACAGCATACTTGACAACACGGGCATACACCCAGACAACTACGATATAGTAAGAGCTTTGGAAGCAAAATATGATATTGCGGATATTAAAGACAATCAAATAGAACAAATAGCCAAAGATTTGGGATGTTTGCCTTTGCTTTTGCAAGATATTATCCGTGAACTCAAAAAACCGGGACTTGATATAAGAAGTGAGCTAAATGAAGTGGAATTTTCAAAAGATATTACGAAAATAGAGGATTTAAAAGAGGGTTTTGTACTTAACGGTGTGGTGCGAAATATCACAGATTTTGGTGCTTTTGTGGATATAGGACTCAAAAACGACGCACTTTTGCATATCTCACAAATCAGCAACCAAAGAATATCCCACCCGGCAGATGTGCTAAGTATCAACCAACAACTAAAAAACCTCAAAGTTTTGAGTGTGGATTTAGATAAGCAAAGAGTATCTTTGAGTTTGAAATAGGAGAATAAATGGCAGTTTATGTAATAGGACAAATCAAAATAAAAAACCAAGACAAATGGCAAGAGTACAAAAACCAAGTCGCAGATACACTTATACCATACGGTGGGAAAGTATTGTTTAGGGGAAGTCAAGTAGATTCATTTGTAGGTGTGACTGAGTATCCTGATGTGGTAGCTATCGAGTTTGAATCAGCAGACATCGCAAGACAATGGTATGAGGGCAAAGAATACCAAAGTTTGGTAGAGATTAGAGAAAAAGGTGCAGATATTATTTTGCATGTTTATGGGTGAATGGGGTACATAAGAAATATTGATAGTCGAGAAGTTTACTTTGACAAGAGCTGTTTTTTACATGTAGCGTTTGCATTATAAAATTATTTTATTATGTCTAATATGCTATAATGCGCTAGATTATTAGACTATAATTAAAACAAGAGTAATAAAATGAAAATAATTGAAGTAAATTTAACAGAGAATATCACAAAATCAGTTGGTTTAAAGCCAGTTTCAATGAAAAAAATTGGCAATATAGTTTTACTTGCAGGTAAGAATGGTTCTGGTAAAACTCGTATTTTAAACCTTATTAGACAAGAAATATCAAACTCATATAACTTTATTATAGAACAACAGCGTGCAAAAAATAATATCATAAATAATCAACAAGAAATTTCTAACCAATTTGTTACAAAACAACAATTAGAAGAAAATATTAAAAATGCTGAATTAGCTATACAAAATTACAAACAACAAATCGAAAAAGACCCCAAAGGAAAATTATTTTTAGAACCAAAGATAAAAAACTTTGAATCATCTATAAAGAATTATAAACAACAAATTGAAAATCAACCAAAAAGAAAAGAAGAGTTAGAAAATGAAATTAAAAGATATAAATTAATCGTAGAAACTCCTATTCCAATTATACATGATAATCAAGTGCAAAATATTACAGTAATTGATTTTGTTCCAAATAAAATTGAATTGGAAGACTGGGCTCGTCAAAGTAAACAGGATTGGATACAAAGAGCAAATCAATCAACAACACCAGGAGTTTTAAATTTATATCAAACAACTACGCCTTTAATACAAAAAGTGATTGAAAATTGGGTGAATACGAGTCACCCAAGATTAGAATTTTCTAAAGATGAAATTAACAATGCAACTGCTGATTACGAAAGATTACAAAGTATAATCAAATCCTTTTTAGGAGTAGAAATTGGATATAATAAAGATGGATATTCTACTATTTTTGATAAACCTATAGCACAAGCACAACTTTCAGCAGGACAAAGAGTTTTACTTCAGCTATGTGTTGCGATATTTGCACAAGGTGGAACTCTCTCAAATCATATAATATTTATGGATGAGCCAGAAAATCATCTACACCCTTCTGCTGTAATTGATTTATTAGATACAATAAAAGAACATAATCCAAACGGACAAATATGGATAGCTACCCATTCTATACCACTTCTTTCTCATTTTGAGACATCATCTCTTTGGTTTGTAGAAGATGGGGTCGTTAAACATTCAGGCAAAAAACCAGAAGTAGTTTTACAAAGCCTTTTGGGGGATGAAAATAGGATTCAAAAATTAAGAGATTTTACAAGTTTACCAAGTGAATTAGCTAGGAATAGATTTGCTTTTGAGTGTTTATTACCTCCAAAAGTTGTAGAAACAGATTCAAAGGACTCTCAATCAGTACAATTATATCAACAGTTGGAAATTATTTGGGAAAAGAAAAGTTCAATAAATTTTTTAGATTTTGGAGCAGGAAAGGGGCGTATGATAGCAAATTTATCAGATTATGAACATGTAACTACAGAGAAATTAAACTATTATGCTTATGACCCTTGTGTATCAGACAAAGAGTATTGCTTAAAAAATATTTCATTATCTTATGGTGATAGTGAAGATAGGTATTTTAACTCAATAGAAACTCTAAGAACTAAACTTGATGACCATTTTTTTGATGTTGTTGTTTTGAGTAATGTTTTGCATGAAATACCTTATTGTGATTGGTGTGGAATATTCCAAGATATTAACAAGTTATTAAAACATGATGGTTATTTGCTTTTAATAGAAGATTGTTTAATTCCAGTCGGTGAATTACCTCATAAAAATGGATTTGTTGTTTTTAATACTCTTCATTTAAAAAAACTTTTTAATATAAATTCAAGAGATATGAAGTTTATTGCACACGATGCTCGTTTTGATTCTTTAGAACAAAGAGGAAGATTAATGGCTCATTTAATCCCGAGTCAATATTTAGAAAGTGTAACTATTGAAACAATTAAAACAGCTTTAAGCGAATTGAAAAACTCTGCAAAAAATGAAATCTTAAAAATAAGAAAGGAAGAACCTAGTTACATAAAAGGTTTAGCACATAGTTTTTGGATTCAACAATTAGCAAATTCTGAGTTATGTTTACATGAAATTGGATGGTAAATTACAAAGGAACCAACCATGCTTTTAAACTTCTCAACTCTAACAGAATCAAAAAAATACAGTATCCCATATTGTGATCTAAATATTTTACTATATGGCAAATTAAAATACTAGAATAAAATTGCAATTTGCAATATATTTATATAGTTAGAAATAAATTTGATAAAATAAAGCTATCAGAGAAAAGGTTGCATCAATATGGAAAATCAAATAGAACACATTGAAAAAAATCAAGATATACAATCAAAAATATATACTATTCGTGGTTTGCAAGTGATGTTAGATAGTGATTTAGCAAATCTTTATGATGTAGAATCAAAAAGATTAAATGAACAAGTAAAAAGAAATATTGAAAGATTTCCTGAAAAATTTAGATTTCAAATTACAGAAGATGAGTATCAAAACTTGAGGTCGCAATTTGCGACCTCAAGTTTTGTATCACACAATGTGACACCACAAAAGCATGGAGGGAGAAGGTACTTACCTTATGTTTTTACAGAACAGGGCGTATCAATGTTAAGTGCTGTTTTAAAAAGTAAAACGGCAATAGAAGTAAGTATTAAAATAATGGATAGTTTTGTAAGTATGAGAAAATTCATATCTTTCAATAATCATCTTTTTCAAAGATTGGATGCTATAGAAAAAAGGCAATTAGGTTATGAGATAAAATCTGATGAAAAATTTGATAAACTTTTTAATGCAATTGAAGATAAATCACTCAAACCAACTTACGGTATATTTTACGATGGGCAGATGTTCGATGCTTATATATTTTTATCTGATTTGATAAGAGGTGCAACATCAAATATAGTATTAATTGATAATTATATTGATGATAGTGTTTTAACACTTTTTAGTAAGAATCAAAATATCGATGTAACTATTTATACTCATTTTGTATCCAAACAATTGAAATTAGATATAGAAAAATATAATTCACAATATAAAACTATAACTGTAAAATGTTTTAAAAACTCTCACGATAGATTTATGATAGTTGATGATAAGGAAGTTTATCATATCGGGGCAAGTTTAAAAGACTTAGGCAAAAAATGGTTCGCTTTTTCTAGGATAGGTATAGAGCCATTAGATATATTAGACAAATTGCAATATTAAAAAATTTATAAATATTACAAAAAGGAACCAACCATGTTTTTAAACTTCTCAACTCTAACAGAATCAAAAAAATACAGTACGATGAGTAACACCATTTTCCCTCGTCCAATCGCTTGGATAACTACAGAGGATGAGGGTGTGGTAAATTTAGCACCTTTTAGTTACTTTACCCCTCTTAGTTCAGAGCCGCCGCTTGTGATAGTATCTATCGCCCATAAAGAAGATGGCAACCCAAAAGATACCTTTGCAAATATCCTCAAACATAAAGTTTGTACTATAAATCTAGCCCATAAAGATTTGCTAAATGACCTTATAAACTCCAGTGAAGAACTCCCTCATGAGATAAGTGAATGCGAGAAATTTGGTATCAAAACAAAACCAATCCTTGATGGATTTCCTCCAATGGTTGCAGAAGCTAAATGTGCTTTATTTTGTGAATTTGTCAAAACGGTAGAACTTGGAAATAGATACGAACCAATGATTTTGAAGATAAAAGAGGTGTATATAGAAGATAGTTGCATGGATGAAAAAAGGCATATCACTTTAGATAATATCGGCAGAGTCGGGATGGAGTTTTTGGTAGATAGTAAAAGGGTACAAAATTTATGAATTTCATACAAATAGACAAATACATTCTATCAAAAAACGGTGCAACTTTTGATTATCCTTTTGATGACAAAGTAAGAGTATATAGAGTATGTGACAAAATGTTTGCTTTGATAGTAGATGAAATACCGCTCAAAATAAACCTAAAATGCGACCCGTTATATGCTCTTGAGCTTCGTTCGCTTTATAATGCAATAGAAGCCGGTTATCATATGAACAAAAAACACTGGAATACGGTAACAATAGGCGGTGATGTGGATGATGTGCTTTTAAAAGAACTTATAGACCATTCATATGATGCAGTCGTATCGCAACTTAGAAAAAAACAAAAACAAGGGCTACTCAATGAAACTACAATTTGAAAAAATATTTGATGAACTATCGTCTGTATTGTATAAATATATTTATTATCGAGTGAAAGATAAGTTTGTAGCACAAGATATTTTGCAGGAAGTATTCATTCGTCTTTATAAAAACCAAGATAATATTATAACAAATGAAAAAATAAAAAGTTGGCTATATAAAGTGGCTACGAATAGTATTATAGATTATTATAGAAAGAAAAATATTAATGAGATAATGAGTGATAGTATAGAAAATATGGAAGATATACAGGATAATAGTTTTCATACAGAATTTTCAAATTGTATTAATCATTTTATTACGACACTCTCTTTCGTATATAAAGACGTATTGATCTTGCATGAATATCAAGAACTTTCCGTAAAGGAAATTTCTCAAAAGTTAAATATGCCTATCCCAACAGTAAAATCCAAGATACAAAGAGGAAGACAAAAATTAAGAGAAGCACTTTTTTTGTGTTGTGAATTTGAGTACGATCATCATGGAATACCTATAGAATTTAAACCTAAGTGTTGTAAATCGCCTAAATGTTTAAAATTTTAAGTTATTCTTGCATCTTTTTTTGAATTTTATTCGTTATATATTGTGAAGTTTAACTTCAATACTATATTAAGGATAAAAAATGGAAATATTAAATCAACAAAAATTGCATACTCATGGTTGCGATTGTTCTTCAAATTTAAAAACATCTTGTGGATGTTCATCAAACAAAAGTGCAGATACTGTCTGTCCTAAATGCGGTATTAATGGACTGAAGGTAAGTTACACAACATTAAAATCTCAACTTAAAAAAGAGTTAGTCGATAGTTTAAACACTTTAGAAAATCTTAATTTTTGTTTAAACCCAGTGTGTGATACGGTATATTATAACGATAAAATTATCTTTAATCAAAATGATATTAAAAGTAAGATTACTATAAAAAATAGTCACCCTGATACCCCTTTATGTTACTGTAAAAATTTATTAAAAAAAGATTTTTATCATATGCTTGAAACTAACGAAGCAAATATCGGTTCAAAAATTAAAGCAATTATAAGTGACGGCAAATCTTTTTGCGAAAAATCAAATCCAAAAGGAGTATGCTGTACTGAAGATGTAAAGGAGTTTTTAAAGTCCTATAACATAGGTTGGGATGATACAAAATCAGGATGTTGTTGAGTAAAAAGTGTATGTGACTTATATCACATACACTAAATTTTTGATTGGTTATTATAAGCGTAAGATTTATTTTAGACAAATGAAAGTGATATGAATATAATAAATAACACAATGCCGCCTTATTATGCTGTTATTTTTACTTCTATTAAGACAGATTCAAAAAACTATTTTAGCGTAGCTAATGCAGTTTTAGAAGAAGCCAAAAAACAAGACGGTTTTTTAGGTGTTGAATCGGTTAGGGATGAAATTGGTATTGCAGTGTCATATTGGAAAGATTTATCATCAATAGAGGCTTGGAAGAATAACACTTTGCATAAAAATGCACAACAATTTGCTAAAGAGTTTTACTTGCATTTTCGAGTTAGGGTATGTAAAGTCGAAAAAGAGTATGGATTTTAATAAAAGGCATATACCGTGAAAAACTACAAAATTTTGATTATCGGTGGCGGTATTGCCGGACTTAGTGCGATGAGGGCATTGGAAAAAAGAGGATTTCATCCTGAATTGGCAGAGCAAAGCGATACTATACACTCAGACGGCACAGGTATTTTGCTTGGGTTTAATGCCGTTGCAACTTTATATGAGTTGGGGCTAAAAAATGAGATTGAAAACGCAAGTTTAGCACTCTCAACCATGACTGCTTTTGATGAAAAAGGAAAAGTTATTGTTGGATGTAATCTAGATTATGTGAAAGAAAAAAGCGGATATACAACATATGGTATTGCTAGGGAGGATTTAATTGATATTTTAGTATCAAGTATCAATAATAAATATCTCAAAATAGGGAAAAGAGTTCAATCTATTGTAAACACGGAACACGGTGTCAATGTGATTTTTGATGATGGAAGTACATCTTTTTATGATGTGGTAGTTGGAGCAGACGGCATTAATTCAACTGTTAGGAAATCACTTTTTGGAGAGATTCCATTGCGAGATGCCAAACAAGCGTGCTGGAGATTTATGGCTAAAACACCTGCAAATTTCAATCAAAATGGTATTTTTGAATATTTTGGAGTCGGTAAAAGAGCAGGTTATATGCCTATGAAAAACGGTGAATTGTATGCATATATTTTGTTGAATGACAATAAATATGATAGTGAACATATGCCTAATCTTGATGAATTATTAGCTATGTGTCAAGAATTCAAAGGTGATTGGCAATTAATCTCACCTGCATTAACGAAACCTAGTAAAGTTAAATTTGATATGATAAAAGATCTCTCTCAAATTTGTATTACAAAAGGTAGAGTTGTCCTTATCGGCGATGCAGCACATGCAATCACACCGAATTTAGGACAAGGAGCAGCTATGGGAATCGAAGATGCAGAGTTGTTGGCTTATTATCTTTATTCGGAAAGTAGTGTACACAAAGCACTACAAGCCTTTGCAAAAAGAAGGTTACAAAGAGTTAAAACAATTCGAACAAAGTCGTATATTATAGGTAAAATAGCCCAGTCGTCATCTCCTCTGTTTTGTAAGTTGAGAAACTTATTTTATAGGTTTTTACCCTCTCGTATCATTGCTGAAGATACATTAAAAACTCTTAGGCGACGGTAGAATGATAGTTTAGTTGATAGCTATCATCCCCCTATGGAGTTTTATATAGCCTTTTTGTTCAAGTTTTTTTAGATTCCTGCTGACTGTTTCTCTCGTGACACCTATGGTCGATGCTATTTTTTCATGTGTAATTTTGATGATGCTCAATCCTTGTACATAAAGCCAGTTTAATAATAGTTGTTCTATATTTGAGAATTTTACATCTGTTAGTAAAGATACCAACGCATTCATTCTTTTACCGACAATATCAATCTTGAAATCCCTAAAAGATTCTGAATGATTGATAAGCCATTTTATTGTTTTTTGAGGTACAAGCCAACCTTCAATAGGAGTGATTGTTTTTGCATTTGCAATAGTCTGACTTGATGTAATCGTACTAAATAAGTTCACGACGCATTGACTCCCTGCTTCTAGTTCATAAAGTGTCATTTCTTCACTACCTAGTTCATTGGGCTGTATATAAATTTTTACTTTACCGCTTTTTAAAAACAGAACATCATTACAAATGTCACCGACATAATAGAGTATATATTCAGACGGCAGCATAACTTTTTTTGAAGTGTTTATGAGTTCTTCTTTTTCACTTTGTGTTAAATTATTAAAACAATAATAATCCAAAAGTTCCATTATTTACTCCTAGTAATATTCGGTAGGTTACTAATATAATTAAAACCATACTATTTTTTAACTTTATAAAACATAATTACATACGGGGTAAAACCCGTATGTCGATTAAAACGATAATGATTGGGTGGACGGTGCTAGTAATGCACCGGCAACATCACTAGGTGTGACTATTTTAGTGCCTTCGGCTACATCATCTGATGTGATTTTCTCAAAATTAGCACACATACCGCATAGCATAACCGTTCCGCCGTTTTTGCTAAGAGAAATTAGCATATCTCTTATTGATTTTCCAGTTGGACCGAATTTTTGTTGTTGACCTTTTTTTAAGACCAAATGAGTTGCATCGGCTCCTACCAAAACGGTTGTGTTTACTCCTGCGTCTTGAAAAGCATTTGCAACGGCAACTCCCATGCCTGCTTGTTTGATATTATCGGTTGTAATCGTGACAAAAAGATTTTTGTATCCTTCCGAAGCTTGTACCGAAATTGTAAGCATGATTAGGACGAATAGTCCACCTATGAGTTTTTTTGATGTTTGCATTGTGACTCCTTTTTTAATTTTGTATGCAAACGAATTTTATGATGATACGCGACACTTTTCTGTGATATAAATCACACAACAACCTTATCTTTCCAAACTTCTTATATATGTAGCGACCGCTTGTATTTGTGATTCAGACAACCTACCGTCAAAGCTAGGCATTGTTCCTATAATGCCTTTTTTCCCGTTTTTGAGGACCGTGACTATTAGCTCATCGCTATATGTTATGATATTCGGAGCTATAAAAGCTATTCCCTTGCCGTCTTCGTTATGACAAGTTGCACATATTGTCCAAGCTTTTGGTTTGTCTCCTTTTAAACTGTTGACAACATATTTTGCTACTTCTTCAGCTTCTTGATTTGTGACTAAACTTGCCGGCATTCCTTGTGGATACACGGATTTGAAATTATTTGAGCCGTTTTTTATAACATCTATAACTGATTTTGTAGCCATTCGTTTTGTATGGTCTTGAGCTTTATCGTTATTTCCTTTGCCGTCTTTTCCGTGACATGATGAACAATATACAAAATACGTTGACTTACCTGTATCTAAAAGCTTTTGAGATGAATCTTCTTCTTTAATTTTGACCATAATCGGATATTTATTAAAATGAACTAAATTAATAGCTACAAAGATTTTTGATACTAATAATGTTACGACAAGAATTATCCCACCTAGTAGTATATATCTCATTTGACATCTCCTTGTTAAGTATTTTGCAAAATATATCTTTATTTCGACTTTTCTTCTGTGATTACAATCACATAAAAAATCGTTGATATATATTAAGATTTTAGGAAAATAAAATATTGGGAGATTGCTATGAGATGCTTTATGTTCGTATTGTTGATAATAAATTTGTTTGCAAGTGATGACTTGGATTTGGTTAAATTAGCTTATAATAACGGACTAAAACCTGTTCCGAGCAGTTTTGAAAATCTGTTAACCGTTCTAAATACGAATTCTAAATATTTATCAAAAGATAAAATTGCTTTAGGTAAAAAACTTTTTTTTGATAAAGAATTATCTCTTAACAAAGATATTAGTTGTGCATCTTGTCATGGTTTCAATAAAGGGGGTGCCGACGGTAAACCTACTGCTATAGGACATAAAAATATGACAAATCCTTTTCATCTTAATACTCCTACTATTTTTAATACTGCATTTTCAAGGGTTTTATTTTGGGATGGACGAAGTGATACTTTGCAAGATCAAGCAAAAGGACCTATCCAAGCACCTTTTGAAATGGCTATGACTCCTGAATTAGTGGAAAAAAGAATAAAAGATAAAAAAGAATATCAAGAGATGTTCCAAAAAGTTTATTCGGATAATATCTCTTTTGAAAATGTAGTGAATGCCATTTCTGCATATGAAAAAACAATTATCACAAGAGGAAGATTTGATGATTTTTTACTAGGTGAATTTAATGCAATGAATAAAATTGAAAAAGACGGTTTGAAACTCTTTATTACCAAAGGTTGCGTCGGCTGTCATAGCGGTATGGGATTGGGCGGAGAAGTGTTGAGAAGATTTCCTCTATCGTATCATCGTATTTGGAGCAAAGCTAAACCTTCTGAAGTAGTGGAACTTCAAAAAAAATATGAGTATTTTTTAAGTAGATTAGGCGACTTATCGATTAGCGATAATAATAGTAAGTTAATTTATATGAAACTTATATTGTCGGAAAATGATATTAAACTCTTAAAAGATGGTTTTTTTCATCAGTTAAAAGAGGCTGAAACTTTAAAAGTTATTACAACGTCGGCGTGTACGACTTGTCATAAAAGTAATAGTAATCTTATAAAGCAAGATTTAATCACAAAAATAGCTTTCCCTTTTGATAATATAGGCGGATTCTTAGGTGCCGATTCATCTAAATATTTTAGAGTTCCGCTACTTCGAAACGTCGTACGGACTAAACCGTATTTTCATAACGGAAGTATTGAAAAACTTGAAGATGCTATCAAAATTATGGGGATACATCAAAGTAGGGTATATTTAACGGATAGTGAAATTAATAAAATCATTTCATTTCTAAAAGCTGTTGACGGTCAAATAGTAGAGTATTAAATCATATAATATAAAGGAGAGTAGTTATATAATACAATATTATTTTTATAGTTGTATGCTTCTATGAAATATCATTCTACACAACAAAACAAGGGCTGCTCAATGAAACCTCAATTTGAAATAAAAGATAAAAACTTGATAAATGATATTTTGTCAAATGTAGAGTACGGTACATTGGCACTTTGTCAGGACAATATACCTTATAGCGTACCGGTCAATTATTCACATATAGGAGATATAGTATATTTCCACGGCTCACAAAACGGCAAAAAAGCACAGATAATATCCCAAAATCCATCGTGTTCTTTTAGCGTAGTAGAGCCTTATTCGATGATTCAGTCTTATTTTAGTTCCCGTGAAGGATTGGCATGTCCAGCTACCAATTTTTTCAAATCTGTGCATATACAAGGTAGTATAGAAATCGTAAATGATTATGATGAAAAAGTATTAGCATTGGAATCTTTGATGAAAAAGCTTCAAAAAGAGGGTGGGTATAAGCCTATGAGTGATGAGGTTTATCAAAAAACTATAAATATCACACAAGTATATAAAATAATACCCATAGAAATAAGAGGTAAAATAAAACTAGGGCAACATCTACCGCAAGAGCGTTTTGAAATGATTCTTGAACATCTTAGTACGAGAGGAAGTGAGATAGATAAGCTAACCGTAGAAGAGATGAAAAAGGCAAAAACAAACAATTACTAGGAGATTAAAATGAAAAAATTGATTTTTGGATGCGTGTTATTTAGTTCTTTGGTGATAGCGGATGGATTTACTTTGACAAGTGATGTTATTAGCGGTCAACTTGGGAATGAACAAGTTTTGAACGGCTTTGGTTGTAAGGGTGATAATATCTCACCAAAATTATCTTGGGAAAAAGCTCCACATGGAACGAAAAGTTTTGCTGTGACTATGTATGACCCTGACGCACCTACCGGTAGCGGTTGGTGGCATTGGGTTGTATTTGATATTCCTTTTGATACAACTTCCATAGCAAAAAATAGTGGTGATGTGAGTTTGAATCTACTTCCTCAATCTGCTATTCAAAGTATTACAGACTTTGGAAAAAGTGGATATGGAGGTGCTTGTCCACCTATCGGTCATGGTTCACATAAATATATATTTACGGTATATGCGCTTGACGTCGAGAAATTAGGTTTAGGTGTTAATGCTTCTCCTGCACTTGTCGGTTTTATGATTAATTCCCATACTTTGGCAAAAGCATCTATTATAGCTTATTACGGTAGATAAAATGCAAAGTTTGGAATGTAGTTCCATAGAAGAAGTACGAGAAAATATAGATAATATTGATAAACAAACCAATCCTTGTAACTTTTATCAATAAAATAAATCCTCGTTCCTTTCAAGCTCATACCAAAAAACTAGGACTGGAAGTGATACAAGAGTTTAGTTATAACAATAACAACTATTGGGAATTGGTTTATGATACAACAAAAAAGATAGGTAAATTTGAGAAATAACCTAAGAGATTTTAGAGTGTGATAAACTCGTAAATGCTTATTTAGTGTATGTTCAAAATAGTTATACTAAGTAAAGGATATTAAAATGAGAGAAAGAATATTTTTAGAAAAAATAAGAAGTAATAAGATTAAAACCCCTTTACAAAAAGGCTTTTCAATTGAACAATGGTTAAAAGATTATAAAGAAAATCTTTCTATAGAAGATGCAGAAGTTTTTCAAGCAGGATTGATTTTTAGTATCGTATTAGATGAAATTAGAGATGAATTAAAAAAGTTATATGAGGAATATAATCCATTTTCTAGTTATGACGAACTTATAAAATTTTATTTTTCACTATCAAATAGAGATAAAAACTTACTCTTAACTCAAATGAAAGAGAAAAGTAGTTCATCTACCAGTAGTCAGATTCATACTACGTTTAATAACAATCCTTTAAAGAACGAATTGACAGCTAATGATATATCAACAATGTGTGTCGATGGTTTGTCTAAAGCATTACATAATTGTATTCTAAAAAGAGAGAAATCTGATAAACTTAAAATATCCAACAGCCCATTGTCTAAAATTGAGTTTGCAAAAAAAGAAGCATATTTATCTCAAATTTATGAAACAATAGAACATTACTGGTATTCAATAATACTAAATGATTATAGATTTTTAAATAAAAAAATAGAAGATGATACACTTTATATAATAGAGGAACCAAATTCTGAATATGAACAAATACTTTTAATTAGTAGTGAAAGAAGAATGAGGATAAGTACACATATATCTTTAATCTCAGCAAGTAATCCAAATATAGGTAACCTTGTTAAAAAGAGTTTTAAATATATAAAGAACAATAGAGCTTTTAAGGTTATAGAATCCAAAGACATTGAAGATGAAATTTTATATTCTTACATATCGTTAAAATCTCAAGAAGCATATTTAAAGGACTATATTCCAAAAGAATTTTTAGAAAAAGAATATAATGGCAATAAATTTTCAATTTTAGATATATTAAAAGTTTTTGAACAGTTGTCATTATTATCTATACAATATTTAAAGAGTCAAAAAGATTTTGATATTGAAATTTCGGATGATGGAATAAATAAACTTTTAGAATTTTGTCCTATATTGAAAAAGGTTAAAATTACCAAATCAATGGTTCAGGTAACAGGGTTTAAATATAAAAAAGTTGAAAAAATATTAGATTTTTTACTGTATAAGGGAACAAACAAAAATGATTTTTGGTGTAACCCACTATACTCAATTTCTACATCTGAATTTATTCTTTTATCAAGTGCTATAGACTCACCAATTCTACTTAGAATTATTGAACATTGGTTGGTACAGCTAAATATTCCTTTGGACATGAAGGGAATACATTATGAGAAAAATATTATCAGTGAATTTAATAAAACATTACATGAAAACAAAGAAATAGTAAATTTTGATAATGCTATAACTACAGAAATTAAGCTTGGTAGTAAAACTGAAGAAATAGATTTTCTTTCAAGAATTGGTAATAAAATTTTAATAGGGGAAGCTAAATGTATTGTTGTTTCAGACTCTCCAAACTCTGAATATAGAACTTTTGAGACTTTACAAGGAGCATCAAGTCAAGTCAATAGAAAAAAGAAATTTATTGAAGAGAATTTACAAGAATTATTTGAAAAACTGAAATGGGAATTTGATGATAAAGAAAGTTATGAACTAATTGGATTTATTTTAAATAGTAATAAAACTTTTGTTGGATTAAATATTAATGGAGTACCAATAATTGATGAAAAACTACTTTTTAATTATTTTAAATCTAACATATCACCACTCGTAACAGTAGAAGGAAAAAAACATTTAGCTTGGTTTGTTTTATATAACAATTTTGAAGAGATGTTAAATAATTTTCTAAAATATATTAATAATCCACCACCAATAATAATACATAAGAATTTTTTTAAAAGGGATTTTATTAAAACCCCTTACCTCAAAGGTGATTCTTGTAAAATTATTTTATCAAGACTTTTAAAAGAAGAAGTAGATATTCAACTAATACTTAAAAAAGAATATCTATTCCCTCTATATACAATCAATGATATTGAAAAGTATCTTGCAGATGGATATTTTGCTATATAACTGTATATCACTAAATAGGTAAATCTATCGATGAAGTCAACCATTACATACAAAAACAAAATAGCAATCTCGGAGTAGTTTTAAATTTTCTGATTTCCTATAATTTCCCTACAAAGTTTTAAAAAAAGGCAGTATGATGATTAAAAGGAGTTGTTGTGCATAAAAAGACAACCAAAGATGAATATCTTCAAAGTATCTATAAAGTCATCTATTATATTGAACAAAACTATAATGATGATTTGACTCTTGAAGAACTATCGCGTGTTGCAGGTTTTTCAAAATACCATTTTCATAGGATTTTTAGCTCTATTGTTGGTGAAAATTTGAGTGACTATATTAGAAAAGTAAGACTTTCAAGTACGATTATGAGGTTTAAAACAAATCTAAATATCACTCAAATCGCACAAACAAGTGGATATGAAACAAATGCCTCTTTTTCAAAAGCTTTTAAAAATCATTTTGGGATAACTCCAAAAGAGTTTTCAAAAAATGCAAAAAATAAAAAAGGAAATAAAATGTTAGAACCAAAAATTGTAGAGATAGATCCTATTGAGGTTTTATATGTAAGAAAAACTGGTGATTATATAAACTCTGCCGATGAAGCATGGAAAATAATGGTAGCATTTATTAACGAAAATGAACTCTTTGAAAAAGCAGTTGCAAGATATGGCATTTCTCATGATAATCCAAATGTGATAAAGGAACATAATTTGCGATATGATGCTTGTTTGGAATTAAATGAGAGTGTAAATCCAAATGGGGAAGTATCTAGCAAACAGATTGCCGGTGGGAAATATGCTCTTTTCCTCCACAAAGGCTCTTGTGCATTCATAGGGGAAACTTTTAGAAATATAGGTGATTGGATTGTAAAATCAGGTGTAAGTTTAAGAGATGAGCCGTCATTTCAAAAATACCTTGACCTTGACCCAACAGGAATCAAAGAGGAAAATTTACAAACAGAGCTTTATATACCTATTGGCTGATATAAAAGAAAATATGTAATAAAGTAGCATATGAGCAATGGGGTAAAAAAGAAAAAAGAATAGCAAATAGTTTTAGGTAGAATTATTTAAAAGATTGGAGATAGCATGAAAATTGGTATTCAAACATGGGGTAGTCTTGGTGATATAAGACCCCTCTTTAATCTAGCGAATGGATTAAGTAAAGTAGGTCATCAAGTCACTTTTATATATACGAGTGTTAGTGATACAACTTATGAGGAGTATTTTAAAAATAGTGAAGTTGTCATAAAAAAATATGCGACACCTGTAGTGAGCGATAGCGATGAGTACCTTAATATTCAAAAAGCGATATTTAGTGAAAAGAATGAACTAAAACAGGTACAAACAATATTGGATAGATTATTTGTACCTGTGGAAGAGCATATTTATGATGCTGCACAAAGATTATGTGAAGAGAACGATATTGTCATAGGGCATTTCTTTTGCTATCCTTTACATATAGCAGCAAAAAAATATAAAACTCCATATATAAGTGTATTTTTGGTACACAATATAATAACTACAAAAAACTTTCCTCCAAATAGTTTACCAAATTTTGGAAAAACTATGAATAAACTTCTTTGGAAATTTGTAAAATTTCTATTGAGTAAAGCATTGGTAAAATATCCCAACAGTTTGGAACAAAAAGTTTCTGAAATTTCTTCAAAAAATATTGTAGATGATATTTGGAGTTCAAATAGATTGAATTTAATAGCTGTTAGTCCAGTATTAGCTCAAATTCAAGATGATTGGGAGGAAAATTATCAAGTATGTGGTTATCTTGATAGTGATTTAGATAGAGAAATATCAGATGAGTTGAGTTATTTTTTAAAAAATAATAAATTACCTATTTATATTACACTAGGAAGTGTAACTGATGATATAGAAGAGTTAAAAGAGATATTTGTAAATGCTGTGAATAGTGCTGGGTGTAAGGCTATAATCCAATTACCTAAAAAATATATACAAAACTATGATAATATATGTTTTGTACAGAGTTCACCTTATGGGAAGGTTTTCCCATACTGTAAGGCTATTGTTCATCACGGTGGAGCAGGAACTTCTCATGATGTGTTAAAAGCTGGAGTACCATCTATTGTTATTCCTCATATCGGCGAACAAAAATTTTGGGCAAGTGAATTGCAAAAAGCAGGGGTTGTGGTTGATATAATAAATCGTGAAAAACTATCTTTTAAAAATTTAGCTAGTGCAATACTAAATATAGATAAATCAATAGAAGTAGAAAAAAAAGCGAAAAATATAGCACAAAGAATGAAATCAGAAGATGGTATAAAAAAAGCTGTAGAGATTATAACAAAAGAATTTTGTACTCATTAAATTTAAGTTTGAAGTACCGTCAGACAGTGAATGCTTTAAAATAATAAAATTTAACTTAAATTAGCTATACGCTTTAATTTCTCCATCTTTATAAATTGAACCAATTTATGATTTACGGTTTTTTGAACTTCACAGACTATATGAAAATCCAACTTTTGATAAAGTGCTATTGCTCTTATATTATTTACTCTTACGATTAAATAAATTGATGATTTTTCTAACTCATAAAATCCTTTCTCAAAAGTTTTTTGTGCTATTAATCGACCAAAACCTTTTCCAATGTGATTTGGTGAAAGTGCTATACGAAATTCACTACCGTATTCATCATCACTCAAAATTGTAAAACCTATCAATTCACCATCTAAAATTGCTGAAAATATATGAGTGTCTTTTTTGTTCAAATACTCTTCAATCCAACCACCATCTCTTAGCGCATAGTCTAATTCTTTAAATTCATCATTATATTGAGACCAACTATTCACTATCTCTTTATGAAAGAATTCAAATTTTACCAGTTCTAACATACTTTTTTTGTCCACTCACCCACACTTAAAACATCACTAAATCTAAACTGCTGTTCTACAAGTGTAGCACGATGAAGTTCTTCGGCATTGACTTTTCCAGCTTTGTTTTCAAAATCAAGTGTACCGGTTGCATCAGATAAAAATTCAACATTAAAACCCAAATGATGGGCATATCTTGCTGTCGTATCACAACAGTGTTGAGTCATGTAACCACTTATAACAACAGTATTAATGTTATTTTGTTTTAGCCAATTTTCTAAATCTGTATCAACAAATGCACTAGGAAAAGTTTTTTCTATGTAATGATGGACTTCAACAGATTTGAGAGAATCGTGTAATTCCCATCCAAATGTACCTTTTACAAATGCTTTCGCACCGTTTGAGCTTGAAGTATGTTGTACCATTACAATAGGTATATCAAATTCTTGCGATACTTTTATAGCTTCTAAAATATTTGATAGACTATTTTGTGGGTAAATTACAGGCATTAAACCTGTAAAATACTCATTTTGTACATCAATAATCAATAATGCTCTTTTGTAATGACTACACATCTTTTTCTATCTTAAAAGTATTAAACATAATATCAGTTGCCAACATTCTTGCACCGTGATTGACAGCATCAAAAATATCTTTATCTTCCCATTGCATTTCTCTTAATTGGTCTAAATCATTGGCATTTACACCATGAGAATTGCGGATAGCTTTGATTACTAACTTTAATAATGCAATTTCTCTTTTTTCTAAATTAGCTTTATCCATATCAGTTTTCATCTCTTCTACTTGCTTCATCGACCAACTTGCCATATTGATAAGCATTGCACTATTATAATCGACACAAAATGCACAATCTTCTCCACTAGAAACCATAATTCTAATAGAAGCCAAAAGTGGCATAGATAAGGTAGGATGATTCATATAAAATTTTATAAATTCCATTTGTTGTTTTAGAAGTTCGGGACTTATACTAAAAAGTTTTGCATTATTGCCAACCCTACCTCTCATGGTAGTAATAATCTCATAAAGTTTTGCTAACTCACCTGTTGCTTCATCTGTTTCGTATGTTTTTATTAGTGGCATAAACACTCCTTTTTGTTGTATTTGACTGTTCGGTCAAGCAAATTATAATATATTTTGACCAAATAGTCAAGTAAAATATGTTATAATTTCTCTATGAAAGATAATACAAGACAAAAATTAATAGACGCAACTTATGAAGAGGTTTATTCTCACGGTTATCAAGGCTCTGCACTCAGTGATATTTTGAAAAAAGCAGGTGTGCATAAAGGCTCAATGTACCATTATTTCGCCAATAAAAAAGAGATGACATTGTGTGCTTTGCAAGAGAAAATGTCCGAAAGATTTTTTGAGCGATACGGCAGAATTATAAAGCTAGAAAATAACTATCTTGGTGAGTTTATATCTATCATTAAAGACACCACAGGAAGAGATTTTAAAAGAGGATGTCCTATTGCAAATATTGTTCAAGAGATGTCAAATCTTGATGAGGACTTCAACCGTGCAATGAAGTCTATTTATGAAGATTTTAGAGGATATATCAAACAAATATTGGATAAAGCAGTAGAAAACAAAGAGATGAAAGAGTGTGATACAAAAAAACTCGCTTTATACATCACTTCCACTCTTGAAGGTGCTATTTTGTCTGCAAAAGCCAGTGGCAATGAACAAGATTATGTGGATATTGTGGATATGTTGATATTGCATATTAACTCTTTTACTTGTAATAATGATTTGAATAATAAAGCTATAAATAATAAGTCGAATTAAGAGGATTTGAAAATGCAAAGTTTGGAATGTAATTCCATAGATGAAGTACGAGAAAATATAGATAGTATAGATAAACAAATAGTTAAACTTATTGTACAAAGAGGTGGCTTCGTGAAACAAGCTGCGAAGTTTAAAAACTCTACCCAAGATGTCAAAGCACCTGCTAGGGTAGAGCAAGTTATTGCTAAAGTTGTTTCTTTGGCTGATGAGTTTAATGGTGATAAGGTGGTGGTTGAAAAGGTTTATAGGGCGATGATAGATGCATTTATCAACTCTGAAATGGAGGAGTTTGAACACCAAAAAAATGTCTCTTTGATGTAAAAAACAATCAAGAAAATATCAAAAAGGCAAAAACAAATAATTACTAGGAAAAGATAGTAAAAATAGTATAACTATTTTAGCAATTTTTGGATTGTTTCTTTTCCATTTTTGAGTTATACTTGTAAAAAATCATGTAAGGTTTAGTCATGAGTTGTTCAACAAATACAAATACCAATTATGAACTTATAGAAAAAGCGATTAAGTATATAGATGAAAATTTTAAAGACCAGCCCTCCGTCGATGAGATAGCAAAGAATATCGGTATGAGTAAATATCATTTTATACGAGTTTTTAAAGAATATGCAGGGGTTACACCTAAGCAGTTTTTACATTCCATTACATTAAATTATGCAAAAGAGCATATCAAACAATCTAAATCTATTCTTGACAGTAGCCTAGATATAGGACTTTCAAGTTCAAGCCGACTTCATGAATTATTTGTCAATCTTATAGGTGTCACACCAAAAGAGTGGAGAGAGAAAGGGAAGGATGTTTTAATTTCATTTGGGTATGGGGATACTCCTTTTGGTGAAGCTTTAATAGCATATACGGAGAAAGGTATTTGTTATTTAGGGTTTATTGACAATAATAAAGAGATTATATTTAGTAGGTTTAAAGAACTTTGGGAAAATGCTTCTTTTGTTCATGATGATAAAAAAGCAAATGAATATTTAGAAAATATTTTTATTAAGAATAAAAAATATAATCTTCTAGTAAAAGGGACAAATTTTCAAGTAAATGTGTGGAAAGCACTTTTAAATCTTCCAAACGGAGTAGTGACAACTTACCAAGATATGGCAAATTTTATTGACAAACCAAAATCGGTAAGAGCGGTTGCAAGTGCGATAGGGAAAAACCATGTGGGGTATCTCATCCCTTGTCATAGAGTAATCGCAAAAAGTGGAGCAATGAGTGGGTATAGATGGGGTATTGAACGAAAAAAGGTACTGATAGCATACGAATCGGTTTCAAAACTCAATGCAATTATTTATCGTGAAGCTACGACAAATGATATTCCCAAATTATGCCCACTTTTGCATCAGCTTTTTTCTCAAGAAACAGAGTTTACCCCTGATATGATATGTCAGACACGGGCACTAAAGCAAATTATCGAAAATGATGAGATAGGGAAAATATATATTGCATCAAAAGAAGATGAAATTGTTGGGATGGTAAATATTTTATATACTGTTTCAACAGCATTGGGAGAAAGGGTAGCTATGCTTGAGGATATGATAATAGATAAAAACTATAGAGGGGAAAATATAGGTTCAGCTTTACTTGAATATGCCATTACAAAAAGTAAAGAACAAGGAGTTAAAAGAATAACTCTTCTCACTGATAGTGATAATTTTTCTGCACATAGATTTTATGAAAATATGGGATTTTCTCAATCAGCAATGATCCCTTTTCGGATTCAATTATAAACTAATACCATAGGAGTTTTATAATGACAATTTGGCAACATGTACCTTTTGAAAATGAGGCAGCAATAGGTGAGTGGGCACGAATGAGAGGTATCTCTTATCGTGTTATTAAATGTTGGGAAAATGAACCATTGGAAGCGGATGAACTTTTGGTCGTATTAGGTGGTTCTATGAGTGCATACGATGATTTGGATTTTATTCACAAAGAGATTGAATTTCTACAACAACGAATTTATGAAGGAGGAAAAGTTTTTGGTATTTGTTTAGGGGCACAACTTATAGCAACCTCTATGGGGGCATTAGTTTATCCATCTCATACTCGTGAAGTTGGGTGGCGTGATGTTGAAATCGTTTCTTCACATTATTTAACAGAACAATTAGCCCCTATTCAAACTGTATTTCATTGGCATGGAGATACCTTTGACCTTCCAAAAGGGACAATACGACTAGCTTCCAATGATGCTTTTAAGAATCAGGCATTTAGCACAGATGATGGAAAGATAATAGCAACACAATTTCATTTTGAAACTACCTATGAGAGTATGAGTGCATTATTAAAAGCAGATGCTAGTTATCTTGATTTTGATTCGCCATATATGAGTGATATTGCTACGATTTATGATGGAGTTTGTCATATTCCAAACACAAATCGAGCATTGTTTCATCTTTTAGATCAGTGGATAAAATAGTTATTTATAATATCTACCTATACATTCTTCAATATCTATTCTTATGACAGCCGTTGTGTTAATCATTGGAATAGGTAATTCTTTTGTAATTAAATGTGGAGTAAATTTTTCAACAATTTTATATAAGGCTTGTTTCTTTTCATCAAAATTATCTACAATACAAGCAATCCCATAAAGGATAATACTATTAAATTCTGTGTTAACATCACACGGTGCTTCAATACCCTCACTGATTAATGAAATCATTTCGTCAATTTCAAAACACACTTTTGGATTTGCTTTGATATTATCTATTTTTTGTCCCTTAGGTAGACCGTGTAAGTATATTTTATTATTAGTATATACAAAGTGCATAGGTAAAATATATGGGTAACCATTGTTATTTAAAGTAGCTATTCTACCCACTTCGGCTTTTTTAAACAATGCTTCTATTTGCTCTTGTGTCAATAAATGTGTTTTGGTTCTGTGTCTCATGCTTAATCCTTTTTTACGAATTTTAACTTAGATAATTATCAAAAATCAATCCAAAAATTGCTAGTTTTTTTTCTATGAAAGCAATATATGGATTGCAAATATTTATTTGGTTCGATAGACTTTTGCTAACAATTCAAAAGGAGATACAATGAGTTTTATAAGTAATGCAAATTTGGCAACAGCAGACGCAGAAGTTTTTGGAATGATTGAGAATGAGTTGGAGAGACAAACAACTCATCTTGAGATGATAGCAAGTGAAAATTTTACATCTCCAGCAGTAATGCAAGCTATGGGGAGTGTTTTTACCAATAAATATGCAGAAGGGTATCCCTATAAAAGATATTATGGGGGATGTGAATTTGCAGACCAAGTGGAGCAGTTAGCGATTGATAGAGCGTGTGAAATTTTTGGATGTAAGTTTGCTAATGTACAACCACACTCAGGAAGCCAAGCAAATGGAGCTGTGTATGCAGCATTACTTCAATCAGGTGATAAAATTTTAGGTATGGATTTAAGTCATGGTGGACATTTGACTCATGGAAGTAAACCATCTTTTTCTGGAAAAAACTATTCAGCATTTTATTATGGGGTTGAACTTGATGGAAGAATGAACTATGACAAAATTATGGAAATAGCAAAAATTACTCAACCAAAAATTATCGTATGTGGAGCAAGTGCCTATGCTAGAGAGATTGACTTTAAAAAATTTAGAGAGATAGCAGACGCTGTTGGAGCTATTTTATTTGCAGATATTGCTCATATTGCTGGTTTAGTTGCCGCTGGAGAGCATATTAGCCCATTTCCTTATGCGGATGTGGTTACAACAACTACCCATAAGACTTTAAGAGGTCCAAGAGGTGGGATGATTATGACCAATGATGAGGAGATTTCAAAAAAAATCAATAGTGCTATTTTCCCTGGAACTCAAGGTGGACCATTGGTTCATGTAATTGCTGCAAAAGCGGTTGCATTTAAAGAGATATTAGATCCATCTTGGAAAGAATACGCAAAACAAGTAAAAGCAAATGCAAAAGTTTTAGGAGAAGTCTTAGTAAAAAGAGGATATGATTTAGTGAGTAATGGAACAGACAATCATCTTATTTTGGTAAGTTTTTTAAATAAACCTTTTAGTGGAAAAGATGCAGATGCTGCATTGGAAAATGCTGGTATTACTGTCAATAAAAATACGATTCCTTCAGACCCACGCCCAGCCTCTTCTACCTCTGGGGTAAGGATAGGAAGTGCAGCGTTGACGACATTGGGAATGAAAGAAAGAGAATTTGTATTTATTGCACATAAGATATGTGATGTTTTAGATGATATTACAAACATCAAACTTCAAAAACAAATCAAAGAAGAAGTGTCCATTCTTTTAAGAGGTTTTATAGTGTATAATTATTCAACCTATTAATATAAGTAACTAAGGATTCAAATTGCAATCAATTCGATGTAGTTCCATAGAAGAAGTACGAGAAAATATAGATAGTATAGATAAACAAATATATGAACCTATTGCACAAAGAAATAATAAACGATTTCAATGGCACTATGATACAAACAATGTAGATTGGGATGAACTATCAAATCTCTATAAAATTGCTCCTCTTGGTGACAAAAAGCCTGAAGATTTAAAAATAGTTTTTGAAAATAGTAGATATAAATGTTTTGTATATGATAAAGACAAACTCGTAGGTGTAGGACGAGCATTGGCTGATGGAGTAGATGTTTCATATATTGCAGATGTTGCGATACATCCAGAGTATCAAGGTCTTGGATTAGGAAAAGATATTGTAAACAAATTAGTAGAGTTTTCAAAAGACCACAATAAAATCATTTTATTTGCTAGTATGGGGAAAGAGCCTTTTTATTCAAAACTCGGTTTTGATAAGATGAATACCGCAATGGCAATTTTTAAAAATAGACAAAGAGTTTTGGATATGGGGCTCGTAAGTGAGCTTAAATATTAGTAAAAAATGAATGATTATGAGTAAAAATAGAGGAATGTTAGAAAATAATCATTATATTTATTAAATGTGACCGGTATGTGACCGTTAGTTTGATATAATCTCTATAAAATCAATAATATAGGGATTGTATTGCATAAAATAGAAAAAAATAATATAAAATTTCTTATATTTTCATTATGTAATTTTTTTGTTGTTTCAGGGTATGCAATAGAGCAAAATAATACTTTTGATGCCACAACAATACCTTTTGAAGAGTTATTACAGACAGACTATATCCCTGCTAGTAAAATAGCTGAGCAGATAAGTAGTGCATCTTCGGCAGTATCCGTCGTAACTTCACGTGAAATCAAATTATTCGGTTATAAAACTTTAGCGGATATTCTCAATAGTATGCGAGGACTTCATACTTTCCAAGATTATGAATATACTTTCTTAGGCGGTAGAGGATATGGAGAACCTGGAGATTATACCGGTAGGATTGTTTTATTAATAGACGGTTATTTGGCAAACGATAGCTTTTACGGTCAAGCTTTTTTTGAAAATGACGGTTTATTAGATGTATCTTTGATAGATAGAGTAGAGTATATACCCGGTGGAAGTTCGGCAGGTTATACAAGTAATGCATTGCTAGGTGTTATTAATATCATTACAAAAAAAGGGAGTGATATAAACGGTACCGACATAGCTTACGGTTACGGTAGTCACAACACAAAAACTAGACGAGTTACTTTTGGACATGTTCTGGATAACGGTGCTGATGTTTTATTGTCTTTATCGGATTTGAATACCGCCGGACGAGATTTTGATTATGACTCAGGTGGTCAACAAGTCTCAAATACCAAAAATGAAGCCGAAAATTATCGTATGTTTCTCAAAACATCTTATAAAAATATATCTTTAGAAGGTGCTTTAGTATCTCATACAAAACAAAGACCTGCATATCCTAGTATGAATGTAGATACGGACCTTCCTTTACAACATCAAGATAGAAATAGTTTTGTGCGTTTGAAGTATGACGCGGATATATCAAAAAATACAAAATTATCTACATCGGTATGGTATGGACAATATTTTTATGATTTCAAAGATTTGACGGATAATTTTGAGCCGTTAGGTGCAAGGGCTAAGTGGTATGGGTATGATTTCAAGCTTATAGGGACATGGTTTGATAAACATACATTATCTATAGGTAGTGACTATCGTCATGATTATAGATTTAATGATTATATTATTTATGATGACGGGATAGACAACTATACGTATCCTTCAAAAAAAACATATAGTACATATATCTATGATGACTATGCTATGTTGGACAATTTGAATGTAAATTACGGTATCCGATATGAAAAGGTAAATACAAATACGCAAAAGCTTATAAGTCCACAAATATCGCTTATATGGCAGGTTCAAAATAATACTTCGCTCAAACTCTCTACTAGTAAAACAAGTCGTCAGCCGACCGTTTATGAATATGTGGAAAATAAAACGGAAAAAGCAAAAAAAACGGAATTTGTGATAGAACATACACTTGATGATACTAGAATTCTTGCATCTTTGTATCGTTATAGTATCTATGACCGTTTATTTTGGTATGATGCTTCTGATATAGATGCTAAAGGTTTTGAAACTGAAATCAACAAACATTTTGATAATAACGTATATCTAAATGCTAGTTATACATATCAAGAAGCCTATAGAGTAGATGATAAACAATCCCTAATAAACGTCCCTACCCATATGGCTAAGCTTCATTTATCAAGACCTCTTTTAGGTAAAAAACTCCAAAGCGGTCTTGAAGTTTTATATCTAGGCTCAAGACTGGATTCTCAATATGATAAAGTTAAATCCCACACGGTAGTCAATCTAAATCTATTATCTCAAGATTGGATAAAAAACATTGATTTGACATTTAAAATCAATAATCTATTTGATAGCAGATATAAAGATATAATGTACACTAATTCTAGCGGTGAAAAGTATTATCCACAAGACGGTAGGACGTACTATGTTGAAATGGAGTATAAGTTTTGAAAAAGCTATTACTTATACCGTTAGTCATAGTTATTATGATGGTACAAACTTTACAAGCAAAAGCCCTGCCTGAATATGCTCTTAAGACTGCATATTTATATAATTTTGCATTGCTGACTCAGTGGTCTGTCAATGATAATAAATCAGATACATTTAATATATGTTTTTATAAAGAGGATTTCGGTACGGCTTCAGATGTCCTAAAAGAAAAAACAATACATGATAAAAAGATAAATCTTTTTAGTGTTGACACGATCGAAGAAGCAAAAAAATGTCAAATGGTTTATATTAGAGATAAAGAAATCGTAGAAGAAACCGAATTGGTTGCATTACTTTCTGAATCACATATATTAGTAGTAACGGACAATGAAGAGATTGAAAATACGCATATCACTATTTTTTCGGATAGTACAAAATTAGCTTTTAATATCAATCTAAAATCACTAAAAAATACGGAATTGATTGTAAGTTCACATTTATTGAAACTAGCAAAGAAGGTCATTCGATGAATCTATTTTTTCAGTGGATAGGTCAGAAATCGGTACAACAAAAATTGGTTATTTCCAATTTATTGATATTGATTTTGGTAGCTATACCTATAACGTGGATTATGCTTACCTATGAATATTTTGCTTTGCGTAGTCATCTTTTGAACGAAATAAGGGTTCAAGCAACCATAGCAGGTGAAAGTAATGCCGCTGCACTTGCTTTTGAAGATAAAACGGCTGCATTTGAAACATTGAGTATTTTTCGTGATTCTCCTTATCTATTGGAAATGCACTTGATACTACCTAACGGTAGCGTATTTCAAAGCTATTTTAAAGATACTCATCAAATACCTATCGTCAAGTCTTTTGAGGTATCCAAAGTAGCTGAAGAAATTTCTACGTTTTTAACTATAACCATTAAAAAACCTATTTATTTGCGTGATGAATTTGTCGGTTCTATTATTATCGTAAATACGTTAGATGTTTTTTATTCAAGGTTGATGTTGTACATGAGTATCGTTATTTCCGTCTCTTTCTTAGGTGTTGTGTTTGCAAGATGGATGATATCCAAAACAAGTAAAACTATAACTGAACCTATAGTTTTATTGACTAAAATGACCAAGAAAATTATGAAAGAAAAGGATTACAATACATCAATTCCAATTAGTAGTGAAGATGAGATAGGTAGTCTTTCTAGCTCTTTTAATGAAATGATGTCACAAATAAGGATAAGAGATTTATCTTTAAGAAATCTAGCTTATTACGACAGGGTAACAGGTATTGCAAATCGTCATTTTTTTGAGGAGCGAATTGCTCAATCCGTTAATAATGCAGGATTATATGGGTCAAATTGCTATTTATTGATGATAGACTTGGATGATTTTAAGATAGTAAATGATACTTTGGGGCATTATGTCGGTGATTTATTATTAAAAAACGTAAGTCAAAAACTATCAACTATCTTGAGAAGAGACGATTCTATCTTTAGAATAGGCGGTGATGAATTTGCAGTAATCGTTGAACATATTGAAAATGAAGAGGCGATAAGGCAAATTGCCCAAAAGATTATAGAATCTATCTCTACACCTGTAGAACTAGAAGGACACACCGTGAGAGTAGGGGCAAGCATAGGTATTAGCTCTTTCCCTTTACATGCTACAGATGTTATCACGCTTATGAGTACGGCCGATAGTGCAATGTATGTTGCAAAAGGTAAAGGTAAAAATAATTTTAGTATTTTTACCTGATAATTTTAAAGTATATTTTCTTCCAACTGTGTTATTATTACTTTTTAGACACAAGATAGGATAGATAATGCAACCCGTAAAATACAAAAAACAATTAATAAACCCTAGTAAAGTAGTATGTATAGGACGAAACTATGTAGAGCATATCTATGAACTAGGCAATGAAATCCCGGAAAATCTAGTAGTTTTTAATAAACCTAATTCAGCAATTTCCGACAAACTCTATTTTATCAGCGAAGATACAAGATTTGAAGGTGAGATTTGTTTTTTGATACAAAACAATCAAATATCAGGTATAGGATTTGGACTTGATTTGACAAAGGCAAATATTCAAAATCATCTCAAATCCAAAGGCCTACCGTGGGAAAGGGCAAAGGCGTTCGATAAATCAGCCGTGTTAAGTGAGTTTGTAGAGTTTCACGGTGATATTACGCTTCTTAGATTTGAGCTTTTTATAAATGGCACATTGGTACAGTTTGCCGATTATAATCTTATGATTTACAAACCTGATGTTATGATTAGTGAGATTGGGACTTTTATGAGTTTTGAAGACGGTGATATTATTATGAGTGGTACGCCAAAAGGTGTAGGGACTTATAAAGTAGGTGATAAATTTGAAGGTAAAATTTACTGTGATGATGAATTGCTTCTATCTACAAGTTGGGAAGTATTACAAGGATAAATCCTTGTAATTAATACGCTATTCTTGACTTTTATCTCTTATTACAGCGGTATTTGCAAGTTTATCATGCCATCCTTGTTTTTTATTATCAAAAACAATCCATATAATACCCAATAATAAAGGTATAGAAGCCAAAAAGTAGGCAAGATATCTACCTATAGCTTGTCCTACGGTCAAAACATTGCCTGTTGTTGCATCAACAACTTTTAGTTTAAAAATCATTTTCCCTGGAGTTGCGGATTTGTATAACCAAAATAAAACAACGACAACGGCAGGTAAAACGTAATTTATTAGAAAATCAGCCGGACCTAAAATCATTGACTCACTCTCCCATAGGGTATCACCGTAAACTATCATTGTTATAGGTAACGTAAATATAGCAAACAAAAGCCCATCGATAAAAGAAGCCCCCACTCGTATCCAAAAACCTGCATATTCAACATTATCGATATTCGACATTTTTGTTTTCCTTTGTTAATAATTAAATTATTGATTTTAAACTGAATTATATACTAGTTATACTTAAAATAATTTAATAGTTAATCAAAATACTAAGATAAAATCGATTAATTGAGATTTGACAATTAAAAAATATTGCAATACAATTTAAAAATTTTATTCAGGATAGCTATATGTTAGATTTTCTACAATCTTTTTTAACTAATTTTTGGCAACTTTTAAATGTGATATCATTTTATATAATACTTGGACTTTTGATAGCAAGTACTATGAAACAATATATTAAAGATAGTTTTATCAAGAATCAACTAGGCGGAGATTCAAAATTATCCGTACTAAAGGCTTCAATGCTAGGGATTCCTTTGCCCCTTTGTTCTTGTAGTGTTGTTCCCTTTGCATTGACATTGAAAAATAGCGGTGCAAATAAAAGCTCCTTAACTTCGTTTTTGATAAGTACTCCGGTAATAGGCATTGATTCTATGTTAGCAAGTTATGGGGCATTTGGATGGTTTTTTGCTCTTTATAGGGTTATTACATCTTTTCTTACGGCACTTATAGCAGGATTCGTATCGCTCTTTTTTGAAAAAAAAGAATCGAAACAAGTTCAATTTTCGACCTTTAGTACTACTGCCAAACCGTCTCAAGGTTGTTCTTCAAACGGTTGCGGTTGTAATACTTCTAAAGTAGATAATAAAAACTTATTAAAAACTATCCTTGAATACGCTTTTTACAACCTCTTCAAAGATATTGCAAAGCCGATGTTAATAGGGCTAATATCGGCTTCTATTTTGATGAGTTTATTACCCAAAGAGCTTGATATATTTCTGACGCAAAATCTGTTTTTATCATATATTTTTATGCTTGTTATCTCAATACCTCTTTATATCTGTGCCACATCTTCTATTCCACTCGGTATTGCCTTGATGATAGCAGGATTTAGTCCAGGGAGTGCTTTTGTTCTTTTGAGTGCGGGACCTAGTACAAGTATGGTTACTATCGGAATAGTAAAGAAAATACTAGGACAAAGAGGACTTTTGATTTATCTAGGAGTTATAATTACAAGCACTATGGCTTTTGCATTTATTATAGATGTATTTTTTGCCGATTTAGTGCAGATTAATACTATTTTGGGTGATGAAAATGATAGCCAAAGCATTGTATCAAATATAGCTTCATTACTATTTCTAGCAATGCTATATAAATCAATGTTAAATGCTAAATGTTGAATGTTCAAAAAAACTGTATTTTAATTCAAAATTCAAAATTAATAATTCAAAATTAAGACAATCTATTTCCCCAAACAAAAAGAACTAAACATCTTATCAAGCATTTCATCGTTATCATAAGGTCTTGATATACTTGAAATCTCTTTTATGGCTTCCGTTACATGATGGCTAAAAAACTCCAACATTCCATTGTGTAGAGGTGTATAAGCCATATTTATATGTTCTAGTGTTTTTGTTACCGCCAAAACTTGTCTTTTTGAGATTAACATCACTTCATCTTCAAAGTTTTTGTTATTTAGCAAATCTTCAAGGGCATTTATCAAAGGATTTATATCTATTTTCGTACTCAAAGATATATGCCCATCTATTTTGGTCGTATCAAATTTATTTTCTAAATCACACTTGTTCAAAACTATGATTTTATCTTTATCGGTACTATTTATGATTTCAAGTATTTTTTCATCTTCGTTATCCAAAGTTTTGCTGTTATCAAAAAGTGCCACTATTATATCAGCTTCATTTATAGCATCTTTGGATCTTTGGATGCCGATTTGCTCTATCTCGTCATTAGCTTCTCTAATCCCTGCCGTATCAACTATTTTGATGATATGGGTACCTAGTTTTATAGACTCTTCGATGGTATCTCTTGTAGTCCCTGCTATATCGCTTACTATTGCCCTGTCGTAGTTGAGAAGTTTATTAAGTAGTGAGCTTTTACCAACATTTGGTTTACCTACTATAGCAACTTTAAAACCGCCTAGAAGTCCCTCTCTTCTTTTACTACTTTCAACCGTATGGATAAGTTGTGCTTTGATATTGTCAAGTTTAGATAATATTTGCTCTAGTATATTGCTTGGTAAATCCTCATCCGCATAGTCTATGGTAACTTCACTATAAGCTAGTGCATAAAGCAATGACTCTCTAATATTTTCTACAAACTCTTTTAGCTCACCTTTTAGTTGACGTGCTAGAAGTTTGACTTCACAAGCACTTTTTGACTCAATAAGCTTTGATATTGCTTCAGCTTGTGATAGATCAATCTTACCGTTTAAAAATGCTCTTTTACTGTATTCTCCACCTGTTGCAAGACGTACAAGACCGCTTTTTAGAAGTTCATCAAGGACAAGTGAACTCACCCCTATACCGCCGTGGCATTGAATTTCGACTATATCTTCACCGGTAAAAGAATAGGGTGCTTTGAAATATATTACTATGGCATTATCTATGAGTGAGCCGTCCAGTGAATGTATGTTTTTAAGGTGTGCCGTTCTAGGAGTTATATTTGAAGCATCGGTAACGGTTGACAAAGCCTTGATAGCTTCATCACCGCTTATTCTTATAATACTAATAGAGCCTATGCCGTTAGCCGTGGCAATAGCTACTATAGTATCATTATTTAGTATTTCTATGCTCATTTACTATTACGTATTTATCACCTTTCGGTGATGTTTTTACCGCTACGTATTTGTCGGGAAATTGTTCTCTTAGTCTTTTTAGTGCAATATGTACTAAAATACCGTCTAAATATTTAGTTTTGCCGTAACCCATATCATGTATATTCTCAATCAACGGTTCAAGGTAATTATGTATAGACGTTTCTTGATTTTTTAGAAACTCAGCTACTTCTAATCTAAGCATTAAACCGTATTTTTCTTGTATCCAGTTAAAAAGTATATACGAAAGAGCTTTATATCTATACCCTTCTTTACCTATAAGTAGTGCAGAATCCTCACCGTTAAACTCTATATAAACAGTTTCATCATCATACTTAGATACATTTATGCTATCTATTTTAAAACAAGTATGTTTAAAAAGTGTAGTAACTTTTTCTTGAATCTCTTTTATTACGTCGTTAATGTCATATTTGATTTTTATTTTATCTATCGGTGTATAGTCGTCTTGTTTAGAATAAAATTTACCGAATATCTCTTCGGTCGGTGCAATTTGAGGGTCATTTTTGAAATCATTTACAGATACGGTTTCAGTTTTTTGATTAGGTGGAGTTTGTGTTACGGCTGTTTGAGATATTTTTGTCGTAACATCTTCGATTTTGAATTCTTTTTTCTTGATTCTAGGTTCTTTTCTTTGAGAAGAAAAAGAGTTGTTTTCCTTGACTCTCGCCACTATTATAGCATTTTTACTCCCAAAACCCAAGAAGCCTTTGCTCGGGTGTTGGATAATCTCTATTTCGATATTTGTAATAGAGGTTTCTAGACCGGCTGATGCCAGTTCATAAGCTTCTTCTAAAGTTTTTGCTTCAAACTTTTTCATGAGCCGCCTTTCTTAGCTCTTTTGCTTTTTCATAAGTTCTATTTAAATAGTACTGGTGAACTACGGTAAACACGTTATTTATAAACCAATAAAGAGTAAGACCTGCAGGGAACCACAAGAAGAAGAATGTAAACATTACAGGTAAATATTGGAATATTTTTCTCTGCATTTCATCTTGTATAGCATTAGGTGTAATTTTTTGTTGTAAAAACATCGTTGCACCCATCAAAATAGGTAATATAAAATAAGGGTCCATTTCAGCTAGGTCGGTTACCCATAGGAAATCTGCACCTTTAAGTTCAATAGCATTTACCAAAACTCTATAAATTGCGAAAAATACAGGGATTTGTAATATTATAGGCAAACATCCACCCATAGGGTTTGCACCGTGTTTTTTATAAAGTTCCATCATATGCATAGAAGCTTTTTGATTGTCACCTTTATATTTCTCTTGTATCTCTTTGATTTTTGGTGCTAGGTCTTTTAGTTTCATCATAGAAACCATACCTTTGTGAGCCAAAGGATATAAAACAAGTTTGATTAATATCGTAGCAAGTACGATAGTCCATCCCCAGTGACCCACAAGAGAGTATATGTAATTTAGCATAGTAAACATAGGTTTAGCTATAAAAGTAAACCATCCGTATTCTATAACGTCCGTAAGTTCAGGATGAAGAGCTTTTAGAGTTTCGTACTCTTTTGGTCCCATATAACCGTTAAGTGTTATATTATCACCTGCATTTATGAAAATTTGTGGATTTCCTGCATTGTCAGGCATAAGTGATAGTGCCATACTTCTTTCAAAGTTATATAAAACGGTAGCATAATATCTATCAAAAGCAGAAGCTATTTTGATACCTACGAAGTTATTCGCACTTGACAAATCACCGTCTTCTATTATTGTAAGAGTATTGTCGTTGTTTTTCAGTAATACACCGTGGTCTGCATATACGTCTGCAAGTATATCAGGTCTAAAACCCGGAGTTATAAAAAACTCTTTGCCGTTTGTAGCACTTGCTTTGATAGAGTAAGAACCGTCAGGACTAAAAGTAATCTCTTTTGTTAAGGTAGTTTCGTTTAACTCTTGCGTAAGCACTATTGTTTGTTTCTCTTTTGTAGCATCAAGTTCACTTACGTTTGCAACAACTTTTGTATTAAACGCCTCATTATTTACATCTCTATCACTAAATCTAACCTCAAGAGGTTTAAGATTGTTTTGATTGAAAAGTTGTAAATGTTTACCTGATTGGTTTATATATTGCCCTTGAGACAATGTAACTTGACCTATTCTACCTAGAGAATCTATCTCAATAACATTATTGTTAGTTTTGATTGTTGCTATTATCTCACCTGTCGTAACCGGTGCATTGTTGTTTAAAGTTACGCTTTTTTGCTCACTTGTAGGAGCCTCATTTTGTTGTGTATTTGTTTGTGTTTGAGTGTTAGTCGTTGTTTGTTGATTAGCTTGTTCCGCTTTAGCTAATTCTGCTTTTTCTTTTTGCATAGGTTGAATGTACAAAAAGTCGTAAGCTATAAAAAATCCAAATGCTAACAATGTAGCAAAAAGAATTCTTTTTTGTGTAGAAGGAGTATTGTTCGTGTTATTCATCTATTTCTTTCCCAGTTCTTGACTACAAAAAACCAACCATCTTTATAAGGTACATACCAATACTGTACGGATAATTTTTTGTGTAAAATTTTTTTGTTTTCTAAGTTTAATTTCACCTTAGGATAGTCAAAGCCTCCAACAAAAAGTTGGTTGCAACGCAAAATCCTTGTAATTGTATGATAAATTGCCTTAAAAAAAGAATTGTTTTCAAAGTGAATTTTGGAGTATTCGGAGCATGTAGGATAATACCTACAGCTACCGTGTGAAAGTATCGATAGATATTTTTGATAAAACCTTATAAGGTAACCAAAAAATTTATTCATTTATTAGATTCATTCTTCGCACTGCAAAGAGAAAATCTTTTTTCAAATCTTCATAAACTCTTTGCTCTATTGCGTCTTTGGCAACTAGTATATATTTGCCTGTTTTGATATTTGTGCAGTATTGTTGAAATACGGCTTTCAGCCTTCTTCTAGCACTGTTGCGTTTTACGGCATTGCCTACCTTCTTTGAGGCAACAAAACCGTTTTTTAAAGAATCACCGTCATGATAAAATAGTATAAAAGACGGAGTATGCCACTTTTTAGAGGCTTTATAGATACGGTCAAACTCTTTTGTAGTTTTTATTCTACAGTTAGAACTTAAACAGTTAATTTTTTTCTACCTTTAGCTCTTCTTCTAGCAAGTACCGCTCTACCGTTTTTTGTAGCCATTCTAGCTCTAAAACCATGTGTTCTCTTTTTAGGAGTATTGTGTGGTTGGTATGTTCTTTTCATAAAAGTCCCTTTTTGACATAAAATTAGTGTGGGATTATATTTAAAATAAGCTTAATATCAAATTAAGTGAAATGAGTTAATGAGTACTGAGGTACTGAGTCAATAAATAAAAACTCAGTACTTAGTGCTTAGTACCTCAGTAGCTTCTTTTAAACTTGGTGTGGATTTGATTTTTTTCTTAGGTTATCTTTCATAGATAAATAGCTATTCAACGCCCCTAAATATGCTCTTCCGCTTGCAAGCATGGTATCAAGACTCAAACCATGTCCTATCATAGGAGGATTATCCGAATTGAAAGTTACTTTACAAACAACCTTTGCCAAAGCATCTTTTCCTTCACTAACAGCTTTTACGCTATAGTCGTTTAGCTCACCTTTATATCCTGTGATTCTATCTATTGTTTTGAAAATAGCATCAATAGTACCGTCACCTACGGCTGCATCTTGAATCAACTCGTCATTATATTTTATACAAACGGCAGCACTTGCCATACCGTTGCTACAATCCGCAATTTGTAAAGACACAAGTTCGTAAACTTTGTTTTTGTTCAAAGATTCATCGGTAATCAAAATAGAAATATCATCATCTGTTATCTCTTTTTTCTTATCCGCCAAAATTTTAAATTTCTCAAATGCGGTTTGCAAATCATCGTCACTTATATCATCAAACCCTAATTGTTTGATTTTATCTTTAAATGCCGCACGACCTGAGTGCTTACCTAAAACTATTGAGTTGTTTTTATCCAAACCTATATCGCTAGGCTTCATTATCTCATAAGTCTCTTGACATTTTAATACACCGTCTTGGTGGATTCCACTTTCGTGTGCAAAAGCGTTTTTACCTACTATTGCTTTATTTGGTTGAGGCTCTATACCTGTTATTGTAGCTACCAATTTACTTGTAGTATATATTTCTTTCGTATTTATGCTTGTGTATAAACCGTCAAATAAATCTTTTCTTGTTTTGATAGCCATCACTATCTCTTCCATGGCCGCATTTCCTGCTCTTTCACCCAAGCCGTTTATTGTACACTCCACTTGTCTAGCACCTGCCGTGATACCTGCTAAAGTATTTGCTACACCCAAACCTAAATCGTTGTGGTTATGCAATGATATTACCGCACGTCCATTTATAAACTTATGCAACTCGGCAACCATAGCTTTTATCTCATCGGGAAATCTATATCCGACCGTATCCGGCAAGTTTATAGTTCTAGCACCTGCACCGATAACTGCGTCTATTACCTCTTTCATAAAAGGCATTTCACTTCTTCCTGCATCTTCCAAGCTAAACTCTACGTCATCAACAAAAGTTTTTGCATAACTTACTGCTTCAATAGCTTTTTGTACTACTTTATCAGGAGTCATTTTCAATTTATGCTCCATGTGAATAGGGCTTGTAGCTATAAACGTATGTATTCTTCTGTTTTTTGCATTTGCTACCGCAAGACCTGCTTGTTTTATATCATTTTCAGTTGCACGTGCCAAAGAACACACCGTACTTTTTTCTATTGCACTTGCAATTTGGCTAATAGCGTCAAAGTCACCCGGACTAGCTGCCGCAAAACCGGCTTCTATGACATCCACACCCAATTTTTGTAATTGGATTGCTATTTTGATTTTTTCTTCCGTATTCATAGAAGCACCAGGAGATTGCTCTCCGTCTCTTAACGTTGTATCAAATATTATAATTCTATTTTCATCTATATTTATCATTTTATCTCCAAAATGTTTGTTATTAGTATATCGGTGTATTAGTATATTGGAATATAAGAATCTAGAATCTTGCCAATAACTAATTACTTTTTATTGCTATCACACTCTCTCCGGCTGATAACTTATCGCCTATTTTAACTTGTAGTTTTAGTTTCTCATCAATTTCCATTGTTGCAACACCTTGCAAAAAGAAACCAAATCTTTTTCCTCTCGGGACTTTACCCGTATTATTTATCATTATATCAAATTTACACACTCCGCTAAGGAGGTGGAGTTTGAGGCTTTGGAAGTTGAGGACGAGTTGTTCATTTAGAAGTTTCCCTTTTTTTGTATTAGGATTCAAATGAATACCGTGTTTTTGTGATTCTACTTCTATTTCCGTATTATCCGGAGATCTTAATATATGAGTATCTAAAATAGATACATCCACATATATCAAGTTTTTCCCGTCTTTGTTGTCTATGGCTACTATTTTTCCGTCTATTGGTGATAGTATGTCATTATCACCTGCATATATCTCACGCTCAGGATTTCTAAATACGTACAACATAAAAATAAGTAATAAAAATGTCAAATTGCCTATTAAATCAAATGATAATATAAATTTCAAAACAAACCATACGGCAAAAACAATTCCTAACGGTTTATATCCCTCTTTTGCTACAATAAATGTATTTGACATTTTAACCCCTTTTTATTCTTTATTTTCTTCGTTATTCGATTCTTCTTTAGTTAACGCTTCCGTATGTAAATCTTCTTCTTCAAAAACTTTTCCGCCGTTAGCTTTGATGATTTCTCTTACTCTCTCACCCGTAATCACCTCTATATCTAGTAACTCTTGAGTCATCTGCTCTATGGCTTCTTTGTTGTCAGTTAATATTTTTTTCACTTCATTATATCTGTCTGTTAACGTACCCATTATAAATTCGTCAAGTTTTTGTGACATATTATCACTATAATCTTTAGATGACATACCGCCGCCTAAAAACCCGCTTTGTCTTTTTTCTAGTACCATCAGTCCTGCAAAATCACTCATCCCGTATACACTTGCCATAGCTTTTATTATATCGGTTGCACGCTCTAAGTCATTTCCTGCACCTGTGCTTATCTCACCTATAAATACCTCTTCAGCAGCACGTCCGCCCAAAAGTACGTCAACTTCGGCTATAAGCTCGTGTCTTTGCATAAGGTATTTGTTCTCTTCAGGTGTATTTAACGTATATCCCAAAGCTGCAAGACCCCTAGGAACTATAGATACTTTATTTACTTTTTTAGCACCTTTTGTAACTTCAGCTATCACTGCATGACCGCTTTCATGGTAAGCTACTATTTTTCTCTCTTTAGGAGAGATTCTTCTACTTTTTTTCTCTAATCCGGCAATTTGTCTCTCGACAGCCTCTTTGAAATCACTTTGTTCAACTTCTTCTTTGTTATTTCTACCGGCCAAAAGTGCAGCTTCATTTACGATATTTTTCAAATCTGCTCCGGCAAGACCTGCCGTCATTCTAGCTACATCTTCCAAATTCACGTCTTTTGCTAGTTTTACGTCTTTTATATGAACTTGTAATATCTCTTTTCTACCCTCAAAGTCAGGTTTATCAACCAAAACTTGTCTATCAAATCTGCCCGGTCTAAGAAGTGCAGGGTCAAGAACTTCAGGTCTGTTAGTTGCAGCTAGAACTATAACAGGAGCAGCTTCCGTAGAAAAACCGTCCATTTCAGCCAAAAGTTGATTTAGAGTTTGTTCTCTTTCATCATTTCCACCCATCATACCTGCACTTGCTCTACTTTTGCCTATTGCGTCTATCTCGTCTATAAATATAATAGCAGGTGCAACTTTTTTTGCTTGTTCAAAAAGGTCTCTTACACGACTCGCACCCACACCCACAAACATCTCTATGAAGCTAGAACCTGATACTGATAAAAAGTGAACATCCGCTTCACCGGCAACTGCTTTTGCAAGAAGTGTTTTACCTGTTCCGGGAGGTCCTACTAAAAGTACGCCTTTTGGTATTTGAGCACCGAGTTTGATATATCTATCCGGAGATTTCAAGAACTCTACTATCTCTTGAACTTCCTCTTTTGCCTCTTTGTTACCGGCCATATCCTCAAATTTTACCTTCGGTTTTTCCGTATCTATTAGTTTTTTGGAGTTACCCATACCAAGGATTCCTCCTCCACCCATATTCTTTTGCATACGTGATGCCAAAAACATCCAAATAGCAAAGAAAATAAATATAGGCAATATCCATCCAAAAAGCATATCTGCAAGTAAATTATCTTCACTTACGCCCGTATATGTTACCCCTTTTTCTTCAAGTAACGGAATCAAAGTTTCATCAGGAACTATTCTTCTTGCGCTATATGTAGTTTGTACTCCGCCCGTAGCTTTTGTAACGGCCTTGATATTTGCATTGCCGATACTCACATACTCCACTTGACCTGATTTTATAAGCTCTTTTATATCAGAATATGAGGCACTTCTTTGTTTTGTTTGAGCGTATTGTTGCATATTTTGTGAGCTTGTATCTTCTGCAAAAAATGTTTTAAATAAAAATATAGTAATAACGGAAAACAAAACAAAAACCATCAAAGGGTTATTGTTGAAAAAATTGTTGTTTTTGTTGTTATTAGGGTCTTGATTATCGCCGTTATTATTTGGTTTGTTTTGATTGAAATGTTTTCTCATATTATAAATTATTCTCCTTTTTTGAATACTAAAGTCACCCATTCATTTTTTACTATTTGTTCAACTAGTGTCAAATCGGTAAATTTAGCCATAACTTTATCACTATATTTATCTAAAATACCTGATAATACTAAAATTGCATTATCTTTTAAGCTTTTTTTCAAATCGGTTGCAATCATTACTAATACGTCAGCTACGATATTAGCCACAACCACATCATATTTTTGAGTTGCTTTTGAGGTACTTCCTATCCAGTTGTTATTCGGTTTTACTTCATTTATATCAAAATTTATCAACGAGTTTTCTATACATTGTTCATCCGTATCGCAAATATCACACACTGCACCCAGCTTTGTAGCTCCAATAGCCAATATACCGCTACCTGTACCCACATCCAAAAGCGTATCACCTGATTTGACGTATTTTGAAATAGCTTCTAAACAACTACTCGTAGTTTCGTGGTGTCCGCTTCCAAAAGCAAGTGCAGGGTCTATTTTGATATTTATTTTATCATTGCTTGGTTGTTCCCAGCTTGGATAAATATAAAATTTACCGGCATTAACCGGGGTTATACTATTTTTGTATTTTGCTATCCAATCTTCATTTTGTTTTTGTTCAAGATAGACTTCACATTTGATATTTTCACCGAATGCACTTGATAACTCTTTTTCAAATGCTTCCACACCGTCAATGATATTTTGTGGATGTTCCGTTGACCTGATGATTATTTTACCGTCAATTTCTTCCAAAGCATCATCGTTGATGCTAAAAATCAAATCTATAAATAACTCATAGTAACTATTCGGTATAACGGTTAATTCGTAATATTGTTCTTCCATTTTATCTCTCTTTTATTGAAAAAAACCGACTACCATTTCCCTCATAACTTTAGGATCGGTAATCGTATTTATATTGTGCCTAAATTCACTAGCATCTGCGTAGCCTCTTGAATAATCATGAAGATGTTTTCTAAATATGATTATTCCATAATCTCCGTAAAATTCTACCATTTTATCAAAATGTTCCAAAATAATTTCTTTTTTTGTAGTTTCATCAATATTTTCCATATTGTTTTTTATTTGATGAAATATCCAAGGTTTGCCTATAGCACCACGTCCTATCATAACACCGTCTGTTTTTGTATGTTCCAAAACCCACTTTGCTTTTTCATAGTCCGTGATGTCACCGTTTGCGATTACCGGTATTTTTACGTTTTCTTTTATCTCTTTGATTGCATCATAATCTACAGGTGCTTTGTATGCACCTTTTCTAGTACGACCGTGAACCCATACTATATCGGCACCTGCATTTTCAACGGCTTTTGCAATATCGACAGGTATTTTATCATCAACGCCTATTCTTATTTTTGCCGTTGTGTATGTTTTTTTTGAATACAATTTTATTGTGCCTAAAATTTCTTCAAGTTTTTTTAAGTCTCCAAGTAGGTTTGAGCCGCTTCCGTGATTGAAAACTTTAGGGGCAGGACAACCGCAATTTAAGTCTATACCGTCAATACCTTCATAATCGTTTAATATCTCTACGGCTGCTTTTATAATATCCTTTGAATTTCCTGCTAGTTGTACTATATAAGGAGTTTCATTCGGTGATTTTTCAACCATTTTAAAAGTTTTTTTTGAATTATATACAAGTGCATTTGAGCTTATCATTTCACTGATAGTTATATCCGCACCGAATTTTTTGACTACAGACCTGAAAGGAAGGTCCGTAAAACCGGCAAGAGGTGCCAAAACCATCAAAGGTTTTGAAAAGTCTATTATTTGCTTTTGATTCTCTTGTCGTATCATTGATTGCCTTGTTTTAAAAATTAGTTAAAACAAAGATTGTCTAATCTATAATGTTTGCCTGAGTTTCTTAAATCTAATAATGCTTTAAACGGTACATACTCGTCATTTGCACTATTTGCCAAAACTTCTCTAACGTTATCAAGCATTTCATATTCAAATAAGACGTATAAATATGCACTTGTAGCTTCTTCGTTTTTAGAACTTAAATCTTCAAAAAACTTGATTATTTCATCAGGTCCGAAAGCTTTTTTGTAAATTTTTGCAAGTTCTATAAAATCATTTTTCGTTAATTCTAAAGATGACAATATTTTGTTAATCTCATCTTTTGATAAAGAGAAACTTTCGTGTTTTAAAGAGTCTTTTTTAAATAACTCAAATGCAAGTTGTTTATCTAGTTTCATACCTTCAAGATTTTTCTTTACCGTAGTTATAGATTTATTTTTTATTAGACTTTCACCGGCTGCATACACAACAGTATCGGTAAAATTTCCACTTTTTTTCAACACTTCAAGACAAAAGTCTCCATCAACTTTTAACTTATTTAAAAGATTTTTTTCCATTAACGGATTTGTATTTGAAAGCTTTAACTCTTTTGTAGGTACATACTCGCCGGCATTGATTTTGATGATTTTTGATGCAAGTTCTTGAATACTTTTATCCTTTGAAGAAAATTCTGCATTAGACGGAGTCATAAAAACTTGATTAAGGGTATTTGAAACCTCTTTCGCTTCATTTGTTTTAAAAGAGTGATAAAACTCCTGAGCAGATAATCTTGCGGTAATTAAGTCTGACATTTTATCAAAATCTTTCTTGAAAGCATTTTTTTCGAAGTAAGCTTTCGTACCGTAAAATAACATATGTAAAAGTGATAAAATAAATAAAACCACTACAGGCATAACAACCCATACTGCTATAGGTAGCACGTAAGCTTGACCAAAAACTTCCAATCTAAAATCATTTGAATTTAGACTAAATACATAACCTGCTATTGCTATGATTAATAACAATGAAAAAAATATATATTTTTTCAAACCCATAATCTACTCCTTATTTGTTTTTTGCTTGTTCTTTGTTGTTCTTCTCAACTAATTCACGACAAACTATACAATATTTTGCAAAAGGTTTAGCTTTTAATCTACCTAAAGATATAACTTCATCACACATTTCACAGATTCCGTAAGTTCCTTCTTTGATTCTATGTATGGCTCCGTCTATCTCGGATAACTCATTAATTTGTTGATTAATAATCAATCCTTCGGTGTAACTATCACTGCTTACTTCGGCATAATCAAACTCGTCGTTTACTTCTTGATTTTTCAATGAATCAATATTTTGTTTACCGTTTTGGATATTTGCTTCTATTAGAGCCTTTCTCTCCAATAATATCCCTTTCATCTCTTCTATTTGTTTTTTATTTGGCACAACATTTCCCTTATTAAAAAATTGGAACATTATATTTAAAAATTACTAAAAGAAAGATAAATTAGTTTTTAGGGGGGATGGTAGGTGGTAGAGAGCAGGTGGCAGATTTTTAGATTTTACCTTTTACTTTTTACCTAATTCTTATGATATGGGTGGTTGTTATTGATGCATAGACTTCGAAATATTTGTTCAAATAATACAATATGGGCTATTTTATGAGCCATTGTAAGATTACTTAAACTTATAGTTGCGTCACATTTTTTTAGGAATTCTTGTTCAAATCCGTAAGCACCGCCTATAAAAAAGTTGTAACTTGTATGATTTGATAATACTTTTGCGAGTTCAAAACTATCTAAACTTTTACCGAGAACGTCAAGAGCTATATTGTAACCGTTTTTCAAATAAGGTTCATACGCTAAACTATAACTTTGTTTTGCTTCATTTTCATTGTTTGAGCTTTGGGCTTTGCTTATGGTATTGTTAAAGATTTGTATATCTTTTACATCGGCATATTTTTTTGACATTTTTATAAACTCATCTACGAGTTTATCATAAGAGTCGTTTGATTTTTTTTGAATAGAGTAAATATTTATCTTCATAATAGACCGCTTCCTATTACGTGATAATAAACATTTGATATATTGTCATCTAGCTTAATACCGCCTATTGCAGCAACTTTGTGTTTTGATATTTTGGCTAGATAGGGGAGTTTGTCGCCCAAAATATTTGTTACATCCTTTGTACTTGTACCTCTATATGCTCCGAGTCCAATATAATCTAAATTTAGTTTGTTTGCTTCAAGAATTTCTATTTCATTGTGTGTAGAAAGTCCGAGTATTTTTGAGCCTATCTTTTTTCTAATAAGTTTTACGGCAAGGTCGTGATTTTTATTTATTTTATCCAAATCTTCTTGTCCTAGATGTACACCGTCACAAAACTCTGCAAGTTCGAGATTGTCGTTTATAATTACAGGAATATCTATGTTTTGTTTGAGAAATATTAGATTTTGTTTTTGTATGTCTATGGGACTAGTTTTATCGCGGTATTGTAATATTTTAGCTTGATGAAGAGTTATTATATCGATAAACTTTGACAAAGAAATATCCCTCTTCGTCAAAGTTTCATAATCACAAAGTGCGTAAAGTCTCATGCTACCTTGTCGTTTAGCATCATTGTTAGTAAGTCTGACAATGTTTTTTTCATATCATTTCTATCGACTATCATATCAATAGAACCGTGTTTTAGTAAAAATTCAGCTGTTTGGAAACCGTCAGGCAAATTTCCACCTATGGTTTGCTTGATAACTCTAGCCCCTGCAAAACCTACAAGAGCTCCCGGTTCAGCTATGATAATATCTCCTAAAAATGCGAATGATGCACTAACTCCACCCATTGTAGGGTCTGTTAAAACAGAGATATAAGGTATCTTAGCTGAATCAAGTTTTTTCAAAGCTGCTGAAGTTTTTGCCATTTGCATCAATGAAAACGTACTCTCTTGCATTCTAGCTCCACCGCTTGCACTTACTATGATAAGCGGTTCTCTTTTTTCTAAAGACCTATTTACCGCACGAACAATTTTTTCACCCTCTACAGAGCCTAAGCTTCCACCCATAAAAGCAAAATCAAACACAACTAATTGTGTAGGAAGTTTATTTATAGTACATTCACCGCTTACGACAGAGCTTGTTCTTCCACTTTTTTGGTAAGCCTCTTCAAGTCTTTTTTTGTAGCTTTTTTTATCTACAAAGTTAAGTGGGTCCGTAGGTATTAAGTCACCGTCACATTCAACAAAACTATTTTCATCGCAAATAAGTTCTATTCTCTTTTTTGCACCTATTCTCATATGAAAATTACATTTAGGACAAACATTGTTTTGATTTTCAACTTCTTTGAAAAACATCAAACCTTCACAACTAGGACATTTGACCCAGTGGCTACTAGGAGATGATTCCTCTTTTTTTTCTATTTGTTGCTGTTCTGCTTTTTCAAATTTTAACTTATTAAATAAACTTTTTAAATCCATTTTTTTCTCCAATAGGTACTTAGGTACTGAGTGACTTAGGTGTTGAGTCAATTCTTTGCACTTAAGTAGCTTATTTACTCAAACTTTTAAACATATCTACGCTATCTAGTTTTTCCCAAGGATAGCTACTTCTTCCGACTTGACCGTTTGCAGCAACATCTGCGTATAAAAACGTCTCGCTTGAAGGTGTATCAAGACCGAATTTTTTTGTTATCCAGTTCGGTGTAAGAGGGAAGTTTTCCATTACAAACTGAGATAATTTTTCGTCACTTATACCTTTTATTGCCGTATGGTTTGTATTTACCGTAACCGATACCGGTTTTGCAACACCTATAGCATAAGATATTTGAACTATTGCTTTTTTTGCAAGACCTGCAGCAACTATATTTTTAGCTATATATCTTGCCGCATAAAGTCCGCTTCTATCAACCTTAGTATAATCTTTACTACTTTGTGCTCCACCGCCGATAGGTGCATACCCGCCAAAGCTATCAACTATAAGCTTTCTTCCCGTCAAACCGCTATCATGTAAACTAGAGTGGCTTACATATTTTCCAGTCGGATTTATGTGGATTATACAATCATTTGGATTATAAAGTTCTTTCGGTAATCCTGCAGAGTCTATCAACCCTTTGATTAGTTTTCTAACGGTAACAATATCCATACTTGCAACACAAGGAGCCGATACTACTATAGTGTGTATTTTTTGCGGTAATGCATTATCGAAATTTTCTTTTGTATAATAATCCATAGTAACTTGTGTTTTTATATCGACACCTAGTTCATTTGGGTGTGAAAGTGCATATTCATAAACTTTGTCTGCTAAAAGTCTTGCATAAGTTATGGCACTAGGCATATAATCGGCAGTTTCACAATCGGCATAACCAAACATAATACCTTGGTCTCCTGCTCCGGTTTCTCCGCTTTCTTGATCAACCCCTTGATTTATATCAGGGCTTTGTCTGTTTAATAATACTTGAATTTGTACATCTTCAGGGTGTAAACACTCTTCTTTTGTAAAATATTGATTTCCGTTATAACCTATCTTTTTAAGAGCGTTTAATGCTATATTTTTATAATCTTCTACGCTTACGTTTGCTTTAGTAGTAACTTCACCGCCTATAACTACGTGCTTACCTGCAACAAAAACTTCACTTGCGATTCTACTTTTGCTATCTTGCATCAAAAGAGCATCAACTATACTGTCTGCAATTATATCTGCACATTTGTCCGGATGACCCGGGCTTACTACTTCACTTGTAAATAAATAACTATTCACGGCATTGTTTTCCATTGATTTGTTTTCCATCCTTTTTTTAAATTGGAAAGGATTATATTTAAATTATCCTTAAATGTCGTTAATCTTAAAATGATTTGATATAATACTAATTGAATTAGTAACTTTTAAGAGGATTTGGATGATAATTTACATTCACGGTTTTGGCGGGAGTGGTCAGGGAAATAAAGCAAAAGAGTTTAGAAACTATTTTAAATCGTTAGATATTGGTTTTATTGCCCCATCTCTTCCTTATAATCCTGAACTTGCTATTACTACTTTAGACGAGCTAATAGACTCATATAAAGATGATGTTTACCTTATAGGTTCATCTCTCGGAGGGTTTTACGCTATGTATCTTTCTCAAAAGATAAAAGTAAAAAAAGCCGTTCTTATCAATCCGGCTATTACCCCTTGGGATACATTGCAAAGAGCAAAAGGACTTGCCCCTAATTTTTATGACGAGAGTACCTTTGCATGGTGTGAGTCTCATCTTGAAGTACTAAAAAAATATGAGATGGACGATGTTGAGAACATCAAAATATTACTTTTGGTTCAAAAGGGTGATGAGTTATTGGATTATCGTCAAGCCGTTAATAAGTTAGGAAACTCAAAAACAGTGATAGAAGAGGGTGGCACTCATGCTTTTGAAGGCATCGATAGGCATTTTGAAGAGATAAAATATTTTTTAAATTAAGGGTTGTAATAAGTATGTTTGGTGTTAATGAGTTGAAAAAAATTTTTATGTTGGTTGTTGGATTAGTTGCTTTTGGGATAATTTTGAATCTTTTTACAGGCGAAGAACAACCAATCGTAACGGAAGAGAAAAAAATCAATATAATCAATGAAGAAAAAAAAGCGACCGATGATATGGCTAGGACTTTGTATATTTCCCTTGAATTTAACTCTTTGGTTGAAGATATTAATACTACTACCGTTACTTCTGAATTATTGCCTAGATACAAACAAAGAATAGATAATATCAAATCGGTTATAGACCAAGATGATACTGATGTAGCTTGGAATGAAAGTGCTAAAGAAGAGCTTGATAAGATTTATGAGATGATAGTACAAAGGAGCGTTGAACTCAGCTTCGATGAGCTATTTGAAAAGTACGCAACACCTGAACATAAAATATATTGCAAAGATAAAGGTAAAGAATCAAAGGTATATTACCTTGCAAAAGATTTAGAAAATATAAATCCTGAGTTAGCGATAAAATATTATAAAACAGCTTTGGAACTTGATTCTCCAGAGGTTGTAAAATGGGCATTGTATGAAAATATTGCATATTTGTATTATAAGCAAAAAGACTATATGCAATCAATACAATGGTACGAGAAGGTAAAAGAGTTAGAGAGCGATATTTATAACGTAAACCTTGCTTTGGCATACGAGGGGCTAGGGAATTATGATAAAGCTTTGGAGATTTTAAAATACGGTTATCACAAAAAAGATAGACACGCTACCCATCAACTAGGTACTTATTATTATAACGGGATAATTAAGAAGTTACAAGATCCAAAAAAAGGTGGAGAACTTTGGGTTGAAGCATATAATCTTTATAAAGAGTATAATGAGCATTTTGGAGCAGAAATAACATATAATTTAGGTATATATTATGTGGATACTTTGAGAAACTATGAAAAAGGTAGATATTTCTTTGCCGTATCTGCTTTGGCCGGTGATAGTGATGCAGCAGATATCTTGGTAAATGACTCAAAGGTTTATTCACTTGATATGTCCAAATTCTTTTTGGACGAAGTTATTAAAAACGGTAAATTTGTGACAAATGAGATAGTGTCAAGATATAGAGGATTTTATGATGAAAAGGCCTTTTTACACACTCCGACTAGCTATGAGATAGAGGGTGTAAAAGTTGTCGTTGATGAGAGTAAAATTAGACTTGTATCACAAGACAAAGAGAAACTAAAAAAATATTTGGGTAATTTTATAGATGTGTTATACGTAGATAAATATAAAGAAATTGCAAAAAGCGAATTTACATATATGGTTGTGGGGGCAAATGTAACTTTACGTGGGCTACACATCACGATTTCAAAAGAAGACCGTGATATAGTATGTGAAATTAAGGCTAAAAAGGAGTAAAATCAGTTACTCTACGGTAACTGATTTGGCTAGGTTTCTAGGCATATCTACATCATTGCCTAGTCTTATACTAATCTCTTGAGATAGAAGCTGTAAAGCTATCAACATCTCAAAAAATTCAAGCATATAATGGTCTGTTTTGCTGATTTGTATAAAGTCGTCCGCAAGTTCAAAAGGCAACGCACTAATAGAACAAATAGTACTATCCCTTGCACTTAGTTCTTCTACGTTTGATTTTATTTTATCATAAAGAAGATTTTGAGGCATAAGTGCAATAGTGAAAAGCTCAGGATCGGCTAGTGCGATAGGACCGTGTTTCATTTCACCGGCAGGATACCCTTCTGCATGAAGATAGCTTATCTCTTTTAGTTTCAAAGCACCCTCTAGAGCAAGCGGATAAAATACGTCACGACCTATAAAGAAAAAACCGTGACCGTGTAAATATCTTTTTGAGAGACGTTTACATTTTTCGTGTAAAGAACTAGGTACTTTAAGCACTTTAGGAACGCTTCTAAGAGTTAGAAGTTCTTTTTGCATTAACTCTTCACTTATAGTATTTCTTGTTTTTCCTATATAAAGTGCCAACATCCACAGAACTAACGTTTGGGTAGTAAATGCTTTTGTACTCGCAACACCTTTTTCAATACCTGCTCTTGTTAGGAGTGTTACATCGGCAAGTCTAGTGATAGAACTATTATCTACGTTACAAACGGCTAGAGTTTTTAGTCCCGCATTTTTCGCCATTTTAAGAGCTTCTAGCGTATCGGCTGTTTCACCGCTTTGAGATATTACGACAAATAGAGTGTTTTTTTCCAGCAAAGGCTCTTTGTATCTAAATTCACTTGCTATTTCTACTGAACATCTCATTTTCCCAAGACGTTCTATTAGATAACTTCCCGTAAGTCCTGCGTGATAACTAGTACCGCACGCACAAATCTTGATGTCGTTAATACCATTAAAGAAACTTGCATCAATCTCATCAAAATAAGTAGTAGAGTCTTTAATACGTCCTAGCATACAATCACTTGCAACATCGCTTTGTTCGTATATCTCTTTTTCCATAAAAAATCTAAAACCGTTTTTTTGAGCTAGTTGTTTTGACGTTTGTAGTTTTGCCCAAGTAGGTTTTCTTTGGTTATAAAATGTAACGCCGTTTGAACTTACTTCACCAAAATCACCGTCTTCAAGATAAGCAACCTCTGAAGCATATCCTATCAAAGGGGCATCGCTACTTGCAAAAAACATTTCATCGGCACTTTTACCTATTATCATAGGTGAGCCGTGTTTTGCGAAGAAAATCTTATTTTGTTCACTTTTTGTTATAAGAAGTATTGCATAAGAACCCTCTAGCTCGTCTATTGTTTTTTCAAAAGCCTCTTTTGCATTGTTTGAGATATTGTAGTGTTTTTCAAAAGTATGTACTATTACTTCCGTGTCCGTTTGGCTTAAAAATTCTACGCCATCAGCCATCAATGATTCTTTAAGTTCTTTATAGTTTTCTATAATGCCGTTGTGAACTACAAAAGAGTATTGACCTAAATGCGGGTGAGCGTTTATCTCCGTAGGTTTACCGTGTGTTGCCCATCTAGTGTGACCTATACCTGTTGAAAATGTTGAATTACCGGTGTTAAATGTTGAATTACTATTTACTTTGTCTTCTAGGTTTACTAATTTACCTACTGCTTTAAAAACTTCGATATTTTCACTACCTAAAAGTGCTATACCGGCACTGTCGTACCCTCTGTATTCAAGCTCTTTAAGACCGTCTATCAAAAATTTCTTTGTATCTTTTTGTCCTATGTACCCTACTATGCCACACATTCGTTATCCTTTTTTAATAGCTCTATAAATTCTAATGCACTTATCGGTTTTGAGAAATAGTATCCTTGATAATAATCACATCCTTCATTTCTTAAAAATTCCAATTGTTCTTTTGTTTCAACACCTTCAGCCAAAACTTTTAAGTTTAAAGTTTTAGCCATAGAAATTATTGCTTTTGTGATTTGTTTATCATCACTATTTTGAGTAACTCCCTCAACAAAACTTTGGTCTATTTTGAGTATGTCAAGAGGTAGTTTTTTGAGATATGATAAAGATGAATAACCTGTACCGAAATCATCCAGTGAAATCATAAAACCGCTATCCTTTACGGAATTGAGTATATTGATAGCATCTTTAATATCTTTTATAAAAATAGATTCCGTTACTTCGATACCTAAGTTATTAGGATGTATATTAAATATTCTAAGAGTATCTAAAAGATTTTCTTTAAATGTTATATCCCCAAGCTCTAAACTTGATATATTGACGGAAAGTTTTAGTTTATGATTGCAAAAAGTTAAGAATTTAGCTAGATCTTTACAACTTTGTTTTATTACAAATTGACTGATGCCTGTTATTAAACCTCTTTCTTCTGCTAAAGGTATGAAATCTTTAGGTGATATAAGTTTTGATTCATAATGCCATCTTACCAAGCTTTCGGCACCTATTATTTTGCCGCTCTTGATATCTATTTGAGGCTGATATAAAACAACAAATTCGTCTTTTAAAATAGATTCTTGAAGGTTTGATGAAAAGGCAAGATTTTTTCTCGCAATTAGTGTAAGTTCATTGTTATAAAATCTAAATTTACCTTTACCCTCACGTTTTGCCAAATATAATGCAGCATCGGCGTGTTGTAAAAGTGTTTGGGCATCTGTTGCATTATTCGGGTAAGTTGCTATACCTATAGATGCACTTAAATATACGGTTACATTGTTACTTAGTATATAAGAAGTATTTATTTTTGACAATAAATTATCCGCTATTAAAGCGCAATCTTCTTGATGTTCAATATCTTCAAGTAAGATTGCAAATTCATCTCCGCTAAGTCTTGTTATAAAATCAGACTCTTTTACTATATCTTTTAAATGATTTGCAATCAAAATCAAAATTTCATCACCGATGCCATGCCCGAAACTATCATTTATATCTTTGAACCTATCTAGTCCAAGAACAAGTAATGCAATTTTGTGATGTTTTCTGTTGGCTTTTGAAATAGCTTGATTAATTTGGTCTTGAAGTGATATTTTATTTGGCAATCCGGTCAATATATCGTGATGGGCTATATAGTGAATCTTGTCTTGCATTGCTTTTTTTTCTGTAATATCGGTTAAAAGACAGTGTGTAAAAATTTTCTTTGTTACTGAATCATAAGATGTTTTACCGTTTATTTCTATAGTTTTTATGCCATTATTTTTAGTAATGAAATCAAAGACTTTATGCTTAAGTTCACCGTCTATAAGAAATTTATTAAAACTTTCATGTAAAATTTTGTAATGTTCAGGGTTTAGATAGTCTCCTATAAAGGTACCGAATACCTCTTCTCTGTCATATCCGCTGAACTCTATCCAAGCTCTATTGACCTCTATAATATTGCCGTGTTCATCAAGGCTTTGATACGGCAATGGTGCGTTGTCGAAAAGATTTTTAAATCTTGCCTCGTTCTCAATAATAGACTTTTGCATATTTTTAAGTGCGGTTATATCTTCTTTGATAGCTACAAAGTGTGTTATTTCATCTGTTTCATCTATAATAGGGGTAATAGTTAATCTTTCATTGTAAAGTGTACCGTCTTTTTTCTTATTTACTATCTCACCTTTGAAACTTTTTTTAGATAAAATCGTATTCCACAAAATCTCATAAAACTCACGTGTTTGTAATCCTGAGCTTATCAAATCTTTTGGTTTTTTGCCTATGATTTCTTTTATTTCATAGCCTGTGAGTTCTTCAAAAGCACGGTTACACCATTTAATGATGGCATTTATATCTGTTATTACGACTGCATTTGCCGATGAACGAAGAGCAATATCGAGAAGTTTTAGCTCTTCATCTTGTTTTTTTATGATTTCAAGTTCATAGTTTTTTTGTCTTACCGTTTGTGATAATATCTCTATTTTTTTGTTTTGAATAGATTTTAGAATATCATGTCTTGTAATAATCCCTGCCAAAACACCATTATCATCTACTACCACAAGCCTTCTTATACCCATTTGAGACATTTTTGAGACACTGAGCGATAAAGTATCATTGATATGTATAGTTTGAACAGGTGAAGACATAACATCTTTGATACTTACGAAATTTTGATGTTGTTTGGCATATTTGACCATATCCCTTTCTGTCACAATGCCGACAGGTCTATTGGTGTTTTCTTCAACTATAACCAGTGAGCTTATTTGATAATGTACCATTAGTCCGGCAGCATCTGCTAAAGAGTAGTCAGCCGTCATTGTTATTACATTCGGCGTCATTACGTCTGAAGTTGTTTTGAGTTTGATTAATATTTCCGTATCTAAGTACTTTAAAAAGTCGCTTTGCGTCGCAACGCCTTTTATTTTTTTATCGGAATCTATTGCAATAATATGGCAATAATGCTTATCTTGCATAATATCAAAGGCTTTGTATATCTCCGTATTCTCATCAAGGACAAAAAGGTCTTTTGAATGTACAATATCTTTGGCTTGGAAGTTGTTTATATCTATACCTGAAGCAACTATTTTTATGGCGTCAAATTCAGTAAATATTCCAACAGGATGATGTGAATTGTCCGTAATTACAACAGAACTCACCTTGTAATCTTGCATTGTTTCCAACAACGACGATACCGAATCAGACATACTTGCAAGTTTTAAATCCGTAGATATAATATGCTTGAGTTTCATTTTAACCTTTTTTTAGAGCTGATGAGGTACTAAGTGACTTAGGTACTGAGCATTTGAGACTCAGCACCTCAGTACCTTCTTCAAAATTAATGTAAAAAGTGTCTAACACCCGTAAAATACAGGCTCATGCCGTATTCATCGGCAGCTTGTATAACTTCATCGTCTCTTACGCTTCCGCCCGGTTCTATTACACATTTAACACCGGCTTTTTGAGCTTCGTCTATACTATCTCTAAAAGGGAAAAACGCTTCACTAGCCAAACATGCTCCACTTACGTCTAGTCCCATATCGGCTGCTTTTCTAAGTGCTGCTTTTGCTGCATCCACTCTTGAAGTCATACCCATACCGACAGCTACCATTGCAGAGTTTTTCACGTAAACTACACAGTTTGATTTAGTCAAAGATGCAACTTTATATGCTATTTCTAAGTCTTTCATCTCACTAGCTGTAGCACTTAGTTTTGATACTTGTTTTGCATTTTTAACTTCATCAACGCCTACCTTATCAGCATCTTGCAACACAAATCCACCGTCAACTATCTTGAAGTTTATCTCATCGTTTGCCATAACTAGTTTTTTTGTACCTTGGCTAAATAGTTTGATTCTTTGTTTTCTGCTTAGTTCTTCTACCGCCTCGTGCGTAAAGTCAGCTGCAAATACAACTTCTAGGAAAATTTCGTTCATTTTTTTTGCAAGGTCAAGCTCAACGATACCGTTTACCGCCACAACACCGCCAAATGCACTTACAGGGTCACATTTAAGAGCTTCGGTATAGCTTTCAAGTAGTGTATCTTTGATTGCAAAACCGCAAGGATTTCCGTGTTTTACGATACATACGGCATTGTCATCACCAAATGCACTTGCTATTTTTGCAGCACCGCTAATATCACCCATATTATTGAAGCTCGGCTCACCTTTTACTATTTTAAAATTGTTAGAAAAGTGTTTGTCAAACTCATACAATGCCCCTTTTTGATGAGGGTTTTCGCCGTATCTTGTATCAAATACTTTATTTCCTACTATAAATGTTTTATCACCGAAACCGTTATTGAATCTTTTGTTCATATAGTTTGCTATCATAGAGTCATACGCAGCAGTATGCTCATAAGCTTTTATCATCAAATCTCTTCTAAATTCCACGGTATTTGTATCATTTTTTAGATTTTGTAAAACCAAATCATAATCAGCCACATCAGTGATGATTATCACGCTATCGAAGTTTTTTGCGGCACTTCTAACCATAGCAGGTCCACCGATGTCTATATTTTCTATTATCTCTTCGAAATCATCGGTTTTTTCTATAGTTGCTTTAAATGGATAAAGATTTACACATACCAAATCAATCCCTTCTATGCCTAGCTCTTTTGCTTGGTCTAGGTGTGATTGTTTGTCACGTCTGTGAAGAATGCCACCGTGAATATAAGGGTTTAGAGTTTTTACTCTCCCTTCAAAACACTCCGGAAATTTCGTCACTTCGTTTGCTTCTACTACGGCTATATTATTGTCTTTTAGAGTTTTGTATGTTCCACCGGTTGAGATTATCTCAAACCCAAGCCCCACAAGCTCTTTTGCAAAATTTACGACACCGCTTTTATCACTTACACTTATTAATGCTCTTTTTTTCAAAAAAACCCCTTAATTTTTACTTTTTAGATTTTAATTATTTGATTCTCAATAAGTAACTTTCGTGACTTATTATTTATAGGTCTTGCTCTACTACTTCTCTAAATCTGTTGAAATATACTTTGCTTACGCTTGTTAAATCAGCTTCGATATCGTTGATTTTTATTTTATCGCCACCTACAGTTCCGACTCTATATACTTTGATACCTATTTCGTTTGCAAGGGCTTCAAACTCTTTTACATTGTGTGGAGTTACTTCAACTATAGCTCTACTTAGTGTTTCACTAAATAAATCGTTACTATTATTTAACTCTACTTTTACATCTACACCTTTACCGCCGATACAAGCCATTTTTGATAGACTTACAGCTAGTCCGCCTACACCTATATCTTTAGCAGATTTTAAAAGCCCTTTTTCGTTTGATTTGATTATCAAATCCCAAAGTTTCATCTCTTTAGTAAAATCAACTTCAGGGTGAACACCACCCACTACGCCGTAAAACTTTTTCATATAAAGTGAGCCGCCGAATTCACTTTTTGTATCACCTATTATATAAAGTGCATTTCCGTCACCCAATAGTTTGCTCGGTAATACTTTATTTGCATCGGCATTTACACCAACCATACAAATAGTCGGAGTAGGGAATATACTAACACCGTTTGTTTCGTTGTATAGTGATACGTTACCGCCTGTTACCGGAGTATTAAGTGCCAAACAAGCATCTTTGATCCCTTCGCAACACTCTTTAAACTGCCACATAACCTCAGGATTTTGTGGGTTACCGAAGTTTAGATTATCGGTAATCGCTAGAGGTCTAGCACCGCTTGTAGCTACATTTCTACCGCTTTGCATAACGGCTGCCGCAGCACCTAGTTTTGGGTTGATATAACAAAATCTTGTATTACAATCACTACTCATAGCTATCGCACGGCCTGTTTCTTTTACTCTGATTACACTCGCATCAAGGCTTCCGGGACCTTTTATAGTGTTTGTTTGTACCATTGAATCGTATTGTGAATAAATCCAGCTTTTATCAACAACTTCAATATCACTCATAAGTGCATCGTAAGCCTCTTGATTTGGGATGTTTTTATCCATTTTTACATCTGCTACCGTTTCTAAATATTTTGGTTTTGCTATAGGACGGTCTAGTACTGGTGCTTCTTCACTTACAGGTTGAACCGGTATTTCGGCACATTTTTCACCATGCCAAAATAGCTCCATATTACCTGTATCGGTAACTTCACCGATAACGGCAACATCAAGTTCCCATTTTTCAAATATATCAATAATAGCTTGTTCACACCCTTTTTTAGCACAAATAAGCATTCTTTCTTGAGATTCACTTAGCATAAAATCATAAGGAGTCATCCCTTCTTCACGTGCCGGAACTTTGTCAAGGTGCATTATCATACCGCTTCCGCTACGTCCTGCCATCTCAAATGAACTAGAAGTCAGTCCGGCTGCTCCCATATCTTGGATACCTACTATCAAATCAGCTTTGAATAACTCTAAACAAGCTTCAAGTAAAAGTTTTTCCGTAAACGGGTCACCTACTTGAACGGTAGGTCTTTTGCTAGCACTATCATCATCAAATGAAGCACTACTCATAACAGCTCCACCGAGTCCGTCACGACCTGTTTTACTTCCAACGTACATTACAGGGTTGCCTATACCTTCGGCTTTACCGTAGAAAATCTCATCAGCTTTTGCAAGACCTAACGTGAAAGCATTTACAAGGTTGTTTCCGGCATAACAATCTTCAAAAGATGTCTCTCCACCGACCGTTGGAACACCCATACAGTTACCGTATCCACCGATTCCTGCAACTACACCCCTTAAAAGGTATCTGTGCTTTTTAGCTGTTTCGCTGTTCCCCTCAATATTAGCAAATCTGATAGAATTAAGCCCTGCAACAGGTCTTGCCCCCATAGTAAATACATCTCTTAAAATACCACCGACACCGGTAGCTGCACCTTGATAAGGTTCTATAAAGCTTGGGTGGTTGTGTGATTCCATTTTAAATACGGCTGCATATCCATCTCCGATATCAATAACACCGGCATTTTCTCCAGGACCTTGGATAACCCATGGAGCAGATACAGGGAAACCTCTTAGGTATTTTTTACTTGATTTGTATGAACAGTGTTCACTCCACATAGCTGAAAATATACCGATTTCTACTACATTTGGGTCACGACCTAAAATTTTTCTGATATGTTCTAAATCTTCTAAACTCAATTTATGAGCTAAAGCTATTTCTTCTACAGTTTGAGGTTTTTGCATGAGTTCGCCTTTGTTAGTTTTTGTTTTCTAAAATTTCTATTGATTTGATTGTATCATTTTGTCCGATAGCATCAAGGGCTATAAAACTATCTTTATCGTTTGGTTCAATACCGCCGAATACGGTATGAACACCGTCAAGATGAGGGCACGGAACAAAACATATAAAAAATTGACTTCCACCCGTGTTTTTACCTGCATGAGCCATAGATAGGCTTCCTCTTTTATGTACTTGTTTGTCAGCTTTTGTTTCACATTTTATTGCCCATCCAGGACCTCCTGTGCCTCTGCCGTTTGGGCATCCGCCTTGAGCCATAAAGCCCGGGATTACCCTATGAAACGTAAGACCGTTGTAAAAACCGTCATTTGCTAAAGTTGCAAAGTTTGCTACGGTCGTAGGGGTCTCTTTTGGAAATAATTTAATCCAAATTACTCCGTGGTCAGTCGTAATTTTTGCGTATTGAAACTTTGACATTGTAGCTTCGTCTAAATTGTACTCTTTTAGATCTCTACCGAATCCAAACATATAAGTCCTTATTTTTATTTTGTAAATTTGTGGGATTATACAATAAAATTGTTTAAGGGTACATATAATATAGTTTTCATACCGATAAAACAGAAGAATATAATTTTAAGTGATGATATTGTACAATAACGCCTATTTTAGGTTTTAGAGGTTTTGTTTGTTTAAGAAAAATTTATTTTTATTTATATTTTTTGTGGGTTCTTTAGCATTTTCGGCTGAGAGAGATTTTTCGTTTTTCCAAAAAAAAGGTGACCCGTCAGCTCCGACGCTTTTAGTTATCGGTGGAGTACACGGTGATGAACCGGGTGGATATTTTGCACCGGTGCTTATGTTAAAACATTATGAAATTACAAAAGGGTCTGTTTATATAGTACCGAATTTGAATTTTGATAGTATTATTGCAAATCAACGCGGTAAATACGGTGATATGAATAGAAAATTTGCCTTAATAGATACTAAAGACCCTGATTTTGAACATGTAAAAAGGATAAAAGAGATTATTACGCTTCCTGAAGTTGCTTTTGTATCGAATCTGCATGACGGTCGAGGTTTTTATAGACATAAATGGGAAAGTTCGATATTCAATCCTTCGGCTTGGGGGCAGTCTTATATTATCGATCAAAACAAAATAGAAAATGTTGAATTCGGCAATTTGGATGAGATTACCGGTAAAATGGAAGAGATTTTGAATAAAGATTTGCATGAAAATCATCACAGTTTTAATATTAAAAATACTGAAACAAAGGAAGTTGATGAGGCTATGCAAAAATCTCTTACTTATTTTGCTATAACGAATTTAAAGCCTGCGATAGCCGTAGAAACAAGCAAAAATATAACTGAACTTGATTTGAAAGTCATATATCAACTTCGTTCTTTTGAAGCATTGATGCAGGTTATGGGCATAGAATATACAAAAAATATAGATCTAACTCGTGAAGCGGTACAAAACAGTATTGATGAATACGGTACTTTAAAATTAAACGATAGATTTACAATAGATTTAAGCGATGTAAAGTTTGTAACGAGATACGTACCTATGAAAAAAGCTGATAATAAAATAGAATTTTCACATCCTCTAGGTTCCGTAGTAAAAAGAGATAATTACTATGATATTCATATAGGGCATATGAGAGTTGCAACTATTTATCCTCAATATTTTGATTTTAACTGTGAAATTAAAAGTGCAAAACTTGAAATTGACGGTAAAATTCAAGAGATAAATTTCGGTGATATTGTAGAGGTAGAAAAAACTTTCAAAGTATTACCTCAAAAAGGCATAAGAGTAAACGTGATAGGTTTTGTAGGTAAAGATAAAAAAAGTCAAGACAATGTTATGATAAAACGTTCGGATATTATAGAAAGATTTGCCGTAGATAACCAAAATAGAACTTTTAGGATTGAGTTTTATGACGGAAGCAATTTTTGTGGTATGATCGGTGTTAAGTTTAAGTAAAGTAGCTATTGAAGAGCTTAATTATCTAGGTGAAAATTCCATACCTTTTTTGGTTGTAATAAATTTTGACAAAACATATATCGATATTATAAAAAACCCTTGTGAAGATACTTCAAACGTTAAGTTCTCTATAATTGAGAACAGCGAAGTAAAACATACAGGTAATATATGTTTTGATATGATTCAACCCATAGATTTTAAAAGCTACAAACTCAAATTTGATTATGTTATAGAAGAGATAAAAAACGGAAACACTTATCTTTTAAATCTTACGGCTCCTACTAAAATCAGTAGTAAGTTGACGTTAGAAGAGATTTACAATATCACGAATGCAAAATTTAAATTGCTTTATAAAGATAAATTTGTTTGCTTTTCCCCTGAAAGATTTATTAAAATAATAGATGATGAAGTTTTTACTTACCCTATGAAGGGTACCATAAATGCAGATATCCCCAATGCAAAGCAAAAAATTCTTGATGACAAAAAAGAACTAGCCGAACATATTATGGTTGTTGATTTGCTTAGAAATGATTTATCCGTTATATCCAAAAACGTACAAGTGACTAAATTTCGCTATATCGATGAGATAAGTACATCGAAAGGGAATTTATATCAGGTGAGTTCAGAAATAAAAGGTAAGCTTGATAATAATTGGAAATCAAATATAGGTAATATCCTAGACAGTTTGCTTCCTGCCGGTTCTATTAGCGGAGCACCTAAAAAGAAAACATTAGAGATAATAGAAAAAATCGAGGATTACGATAGAGGATTTTTTACCGGTATTTTCGGATATTTTGACGGTAAGAGTTTTGACAGCGGAGTTTTGATAAGATACATAGAGAAAACTAGGGATGGTCTAGTATATAAAAGCGGTGGCGGTATTACGCTAGATAGTGACGATTTATCCGAGTATGATGAATTGATATCAAAGGTTTATTTATCATGAAAGTGTTTGAAACTATAAAATGTGTAGAAAGAGATATTGTTAATTTGGATTATCACAATGAAAGATTTAATCGCACACGACAAGAGTTATTTGGGTGTAGCGATACTTTAGATATTGCTAATTATATAAAAATACCTTCTAAAAAACTTTTGAAGTGCAAGTTGGTATATGCTGATGAAATTATTGATATAGATTTTTCTCCATATACGAAAAAAGATATTAAGTCTTTGAAATTAATGAGTGATGATAATATAGATTATAAATACAAATATTCAAATAGGGATAGCATAAATGAACTTTATGAGCAAAAAGGAGATTTTGATGATATAATAATAGTCAAAAACGGTTTTATAACCGATACTTCTATTGCAAATATTGCCGTATTTTTAGATGATAAATGGCTCACTCCGAATAAACCTCTCCTAGAAGGTACATGCAGACAAAGATATATAGAAAGCGGATTATTAAAAACTGCCGATATTACGGTGGAGATGTTAAAAAACGGAAAGAAAATTGCTATTTTAAATGCAATGAGAGATTTTGATATATTAGAAGGGGTAAAAATAGGATGATTTTAGATGTTATAGGAAGTAGTGATTATCACAAAATAGTATCAAAACAGGTTAAGGAGATCATATCGTTTTTAACTAAAGAATCAATAGAATTCGGCATAACTTCAAATGTTCAAGCAGTTCAGTTCTCTCCAGAGTTACCGAGTGTAATAAAAAATAAGTTATCTCCTTTCCCGATGTTTATGCTTGCAAATTATAGTTTTGAGTCATTGAAATTGTATGACGATTATCTTGAATTTGAGGCAGGTTTTGGAAAAGAAAATTTCGGAAGCGTAGTAAACATACCTTATTTGGCTATATTTCAAGTAGTGCTTGATGAGTCCATATTGTATCTAAACCCGGTAGCAACACAAACATCGCTATTTGAAAATCTCACTAGCGTATTAAAATCAAAAACAAAATTAAAATTGGCAAGTAAAAACAATGGATAAAACAATAAAAATAGGGTATAAAAATAGGCTTTTCATAAATAGACAAACGGACAACGGATTTTATCTTTGTTCCGAAGACTTACAAGAGGTATTGATGCCAAACGGCTATATAACACCTGATATGAAAATAGGTGATGAGGTAGAGGTGTTTGTATATACAGACTCGGAAGATAGAAAGGTGGCCGTTACTACTATGCCAAAAGCTATGGTAGATGAGTTTGGATATTTTGAAGTGGTTGATTTAAGTCCACATGGAGCGTTTGTAAACTGGGGTTTACCGAAGGATTTATTCGTCCCTAAGTCGATGCAAAAAATACCTTTTAAAGTAGGTATGAAAACGGTTCTTAGAGTTTGTATAGACGAACAAACCGATAGGATAGTAGGAAATCACAAATATACGAAATATTTAAGTAAAAGCACAAAAGGGCTTGAGAAAAATCAACAAGTCAAATTTATTGTTTATAAAAGAACAGACTTGGGATATAAGGTGATCGTAAATGACTTATATGACGCACTTTTGTTTCATAGTGACGTATTTGAAAATATAAACGTCGGAGATATAAAAGTAGGGTATATTAAATCAATAAGAGAAGACGGCAAAGTCGATATAGCACTTAAGCCTGTCGGTCAAGCATCAGTTGATAACGATACAAAAAAAGTTTTGGATATATTGGCACAAAACGGTGGAAAGATGAACTTTACGTATAAAAGTTCTCCCGAAGATATTAAAGAGACTTTCGGACTTAGTAGAAAAGCCTATAAAAAAGCCTTGACGAGCTTGATAGACTGTAAACAAATTAAACTTAACGATGATAATATTGAATTGATTTAAATTATCAAATATAGTCAAATAATAAGGGATAATAAAGTTCATTAGTGTTAATATTTTGTAATAAAGTGTTTTATTATAGGATGGTGTGCTATGAAAGTCTTTAAAATCGTTTTTGTGATTTCTCTTTTCTTTAATATTTTGTTTGCACAAAACCTTAAGATAGGGGTTATCCCATATACCGATACTTTAAAAATACTAACTATTCATCAACCTTTAAAAGAATTTTTGTCTTCACGGTTAAATGGGGAGGTTGAAATTTATACTTCGTCAAGTTATGAAAAATTTTTTGAAGATACAAAAAACGGGGAATTTGATATCGTTATTACAGGGCCGCATTTTGGATTATTACATATTAACGATGGATTTATACCTATTGTGAGATACGATACCGAGTTAAGACCGATTTTTGTAGTATCTAAAGATAGTAAATATTCAAAAATAGGTGATTTGAAAAATACTAAAGTATCATTGTCAAATTATTTGTCCGTATCATCGATAGGCGGTATCAAGGCTCTTATAGACCAAGGGTTTAAAAACGATTTAGATTTTACATTGGTTAACGCAAAATCACACACAAGCGCTATTATGAGTGTCGTTTTGGGTGATAATGATGTTGCAATTACTACATATACGCCGGTCAAACAACTAACTGATGATAATATAAAACGTAAAATAAGAATTTTAGAATCAGACTTTGCTATGCCGCATTTGTTTACCATAGCAAATTCATCATTGCCGAGTGAAATAGTACAAAAAATAAAAATAGTATTGTTGGATTTTCAATCATCTCCAAAAGGTATAGAGTTTTTTCAAAAAACGGGTTACAGAGGGTATCGTGATATTTCACAAAAAGATTTGGACGATATTATGCCTGTTTTGGAAGATACAAAGAAGTTTTTGGGAGTTAAATGAAGTTTTACAAAAGTTTAAGATTTAAACTAATAGCTTTTTCTGTTTTGATTGAAGTGGTGATGCTTAGTTTGCTTATAGCAAACAGTTCTAGACTTATAGAGAGCCATCTTGTTTCTCAATCTATAAAACAGCTGAGTGAAACAAAATCAAATATAAAAGCTTCTTTATTACCGCTTGTAGTTGCTAGAGATTATGCAAGTTTAGACTCAATTTTAAATGAATTTACCCACTCTAATAAAATAGTATATATATTCGTAAAAGATGATAGGCAAATTATAGCTTCTTCAAAGTGGGACACTAGTCAAGAAGTTCCTAATATTAGTGAAGAGTTTAATACCGACTTTGATGTTTTTCATACAAAAATTAGTATTGATTATTTAGGTCAAACATATGCTGAAGCATATTTCGGTATAGATACTATGTTTTTAAAAAATGCTCAAAATGAACTTGTATCCCAAAGTTTTATTATAGCATTCGTGGAGATAGTATTAACTACTGTTTTATTATTCTCTATCGGTTATTTATTGACTAAAAATTTATTTTTGTTAAATGAAGCTGCCGAGAATATTACAAAGAAAAACTTTGATGTCAAACTAGATATTGAAGGTGATGATGAAATAGGCCGTTTATCAAAAACTTTTAATACTATGATTGTACAAATCAAAAGTCAACTTTCTACTATAGAACAACAAAATAAGTTTCAACATTCACTAATAAATAATATAGCATATTCTATGATAGCAACGGATAGACAAGGGATTATTACAAGTTTTAATAATAAATCGGAAGAGATGTTAGGATATAAAGCTTCAGAGGTAGTCGGTATTTGTACTCCTGAAATTTTCCATGACAAAGAAGAAGTGATAAAACGTTCTGAAGAATTTAGCAATGAATTGGGAGAAACTGTAAATAGCGGCTTTGAGGTATTTGTAATAAAAACGGATAGAAATCTTCCTAATGAACATATTTGGAACTATATATCAAAAGACGGTAAAATTATACAAGTTAAATTATGTGTTACCGCATTAAAAGATAGTGACGGTGAAATATTGGGATATATTGGACTAGCTGAAGATATCACCGAAAAACTGATACTTGAACACTCTTTATTTGAAGAAACCCATAGGGTAAAAGCAATCTTAGAAAATGCAGGTGACTATATCCATATACTTGATATGGAAGGTAATGTTTTTATGTTTAGCGATTCTTTCGCCGACTCTCTTGGCTATACAAAAGAGGAAACGGCAAAATTAAACGTAACTGCTTGGGATATAGGATTTGATACAAAAACTATATCCGAACTCGTCATAAATCCCAAATCCTTTGAGACAAAACATACAAAAAAAGACGGTACTGTGTTTGATGTGGAGGTAAGAACTTCAGGTATAGAACTTGACGGTAAGATGTATTTATATGCAGCATCTAGGGATATAACGGAGCGAAAAATAGCACAAGAACAGTTACATCAAAGGGATATTTTACTTCAACAACAAACAAGATTAGCGGCGATAGGTGAAATGATGGCAAATATAGCTCACCAGTGGAGACAGCCTCTTAGTGCTATTACTTCTTCCATAAGTGGGTTAAAATTGAAGCAAGAATATGGTTTGTTAGAAGATAAAGATATAAGTGAAGTAAACGACCATATTTTAAAGAATGCCGACTTTTTATCAAAAACCATAGATAATTTTAGAAACTTTTTTAAAAAAGACCAAATAAAACGTAAGTTTTTTATAGCAGATTCTATAAATGAAACAGTTAATATAATCAAAGCTTCCTATGATAATCATTTTATTCAATTAGATAAAGATGTTGATGAAAGTATATACTATTTTGGAAGCGATAATATGTTGTCTCAAGTGGTTTTGAATCTTTTATCAAATTCTAAAGATGCACTTGTTCACAATAATATTTATGATAAGCATGTTATGATTTCTTTGTCTATAAAAAATAATAACATAAGAATAGAGGTAAAAGATAACGGTGGCGGAATAAAAGAGGAGATACAAGAAAAAATATTTGACCCTTATTTTACTACAAAACATCAGCATCAAGGGACGGGGCTAGGTCTTTATATGAGTAATCAAATAATTCAAAATCACTTTAACGGTCAAATAACCGTACAAAATATTACTACTGAATTCGGTATGGGGGCTTGTTTTGTGATAGAGTTTCCTAGTATTGAGCATAGTGAAGATTATCTGCTCTAGAAGATGTGTTTAAAAAGGTATAATTGTAAGCCGAGTTCTGTATTTGATAATAATTTATCTAAGTCTTTTGATCACTCAAAAGCTCTTGCGAACGACCTTTATGTGAAGCTTTTACCATATCGTTCTTGCTGCGGGCTGGGTTTACATAGTACTTAAGATTACTCAAAAGTCTGGTGGTCTCTTACACCGCCGTTTCACCATCACCGAAAATCGGCTGTTTGCTTTCTGTTGCACTGTCCCTTAGATTACTCTAGTCATTTGTTAAATGAAGCCCTGCCTCACTGCAGCTCGGACTTTCCTCTTGAAAACAAAGTTTCCAAGCTATTATCTATTATACCTTTTGTGAATTGTACCCAAAAATTACTTATAAAGAATATCGTAAGATGAAGGTATAGTAAACTCAAATATTTCAGGTTTTATTTTTTGATTGTAAGATGTTTTATTAAATGTTATAGTTACATTATTTTCAAACTCATCAAAATATTCGATACCGGTAATATCACCTGATTTTGCAACTTTGATATTATAGGTTTGAGAATCTATTTTATGTGTAAAATTTTCTTTTTTTGCAGAAGCTTTTTCTATAATGGAAAAAAGGTCTATTTGCACATTGTGTTTTGTAAAAATTACTTGTTCTATTTGCGGTTCTATTATAGTTACGGCTTTATTTAAAATATATATATTTTTTTCAACCGGAGTTTTATAAAACCAAGCTATTTTACTATCGGTATCGATTACTATGTTGCCGGTATACTCTACTTTATTACCTGAAGGATTTTTTACGGATTGGATAAAGTCGGCATTAAATGTTTTAATGGCGCCTAAAGCATAAATATTTGATAAAATCAAACAGAATATTATAAAAATTCTCAAAGATGATTCCTTTAAAGTATAATTTGGTATAATCAAGCCGAAATAGTACCATAATAGGTATAATGTTACGATAAAGAAAAAGGGATAGTTTTATGATAGGCTTTTTAACTAAGATTTTCGGTACAAAAAACGATAAAGAGATAAAAAAATACAAAAAAATTGTAGCACAAATTAATGCAAAAGAGGAATTTTATTCTGCTTTTAGTGATGATGAATTAAAACAAAGATTTGAAGAAATCAAAAAAAGTATACAAGAAAATCAAAAACAGTTAGATGATGTTTTGGTAGATTCTTTTGCTATTACGAGAGAAGCTTCTAAAAGAACACTTAATATGAGACACCATGACGTACAACTTATAGGCGGTATGGTTTTACATGACGGAAGAATTGCCGAGATGAAAACTGGTGAGGGTAAAACACTTGTTGCTACTTTGGCTGTTGCTCTTAATGCTATGAGCGGTAAAGGTGTACACGTAGTAACGGTAAATGATTACTTAGCTTCAAGGGATGCTAGGGATTTGGAACCTTTGTATAATTTCTTAGGGTATAGCGTAGGTGTTATTACAAGCGGTATGTATGATGACGAACTTAAAAAAGCTCAATATAACTGTGATATTCTTTACGGTACTAATAATGAGTATGGATTTGATTATCTAAGGGATAATATGAAATACTCTTTAAATGAGAAAGTTCAAAGAGCACATAATTTCGTAATAGTCGATGAGGTTGACTCTATTTTGATAGATGAGGCAAGAACACCGCTTATAATAAGCGGTCCTACAAATAGAAAAAGTACACACTATGAACAAGCAAATCAAGTTGCACAACAGTTAGAAAAAGGTGAAAGAATAGAACCTACAAAACCTGATGAGCCTGTTAGAACTACCGGTGATTTTACGGTTGATGAAAAAAATAGAGTTATATTGCTAACTGAAGAAGGTATCAAAAATGCAGAAAAACTTTTCGGCGTGGACAATCTTTACTCTTTGGAAAATGCAAAATTATCACACTATCTTGACCAAGCATTGAAAGCAAACTATCTATTCGTAAAGGATGTCGACTATGTCGTAAAAGATAACCAAGTAATTATAGTAGATGAGTTTACCGGAAGACTTAGTGAAGGAAGAAGATTTAGTGACGGGCTTCATCAATCATTAGAAGCAAAAGAGGGTGTAAAAATACAAGATGAATCCCAAACCCTAGCAGACGTAACATTCCAAAATTATTTTAGGATGTACAACAAAATCGCAGGTATGACGGGTACTGCTCAAACTGAAGCTACTGAGTTTGCAGAGATTTATAATCTTGATGTCGTCTCTATACCTACAAACGTTCCTATTCAAAGAATGGATAAAAACGACCTTGTTTACAAAAGCGAGAGGGAAAAATTCGAGGCTGTTTGCAAAAGAATAAAAGAGCTTCACGAAAAAGGTCAGCCCGTACTTGTGGGAACTGCAAGTATAGAAAAAAGTGAACTATTAAACGCTATTTTGAAAAAAGAGAAAATCCCTCATACGGTGCTAAATGCAAAACAACACGATAAAGAGGCTGAAATAATAGCTGAAGCCGGAAAAAGAGGAGCCGTAACCATAGCTACAAATATGGCTGGGCGTGGTGTCGATATTAAGCTAACCGATGAAATCAAAGCACTTGGCGGTCTTGCTATTATAGGTACCGAAAGACACGAAAGTAGAAGGATAGACAATCAGCTTCGTGGAAGAAGCGGAAGACAAGGTGATGTGGGTGAGTCGCAATTTTATTTGAGTTTGGAAGATAACCTACTTAGAATCTTCGGTAGCGATAGAATCAAAACTATTATGGAGAGAATAGGTATCCAAGAGGGTGAACATATAGAATCAAAAATGGTAACGCGTGCTATTGAAAATGCTCAAAAGAAAGTAGAATCTATGCACTTTGAGAGTAGAAAGCACTTACTAGAGTATGATGACGTAGCAAATAAACAAAGAAAAGTTATCTACAACTTTAGGGATGAGCTTTTAAATCCTGAATTTGATATAAAAAGTAAACTTGAAGAAAATATAGTGGAATATGTACAAACCACGTTATCTGATTTTGATATTATTGATGGTATGAACTCAGACGAGTTTAATTATGACGGAATACTGCTCAAAATCAAAGAGGAATTAAATCTTGAACTTTCTATGGAGTCTATACGAAGTGAAAGTTATTCCGATTTAGAGTCTAAAATAGTAGAACTTTTAATGGATAATTACAATGAAAAAATGAGCATAGCAGCACCTGAACAAAGAAGTGAAATAGAGAGAATCTTATACCTCCAAATCTTAGATAATGCATGGAGAGACCATTTGTATTCTATGGATACTCTAAAAACAGGTATCGGTCTTCGAGGATACAACCAAAAAGACCCTCTAGTAGAGTATAAAAAAGAGAGTTACAATATGTTTATGGAGCTTATCGCTTCTATTAAATTGGAAATCGTGAAAGTGTTGTTTTCTTTAAGACTAAAAGGTGAAGAGAGAGAAAAAGAGGTTATTGAAAATATAGTTCATGATATGGAAGAAAGTACCAAAAATTCTATTACTAATACCGATTTAAGTGCAGCTTTAGAAAAGAAAATTGCAAGAAATGAGCCTTGCCCTTGCGGAAGCGGCAAAAAATATAAACAGTGTTGCGGTGTAAGCGGTCCTAAAAAAGGTTTATTAGCTAGATAATAACAATGAATAAAAAATTTATTAACTATATCATATTTAAGTACTTGAGATTTGACAAAACAAATCCATTTATAAGTATCAGCGGTATTTTGGCTTTTTTAGGTGTTGCCGTCGGTATAATGGTACTTATCCTTACTATGGCTATAATGAACGGTACGCAAAAAGAGTTTGAACGAAAACTTTTTACTATGAATTACCCTTTAAGCATCTATCCAAAAATGGAAAATAGTGTTACCAAAGAGCTTGTAACGGTGCTAGAAGAGAAATTCCCAAATTTTATATTTTCCCCTTATATATCTACTCAAGCTATCGTTGAACACAATAAAAAAATGGCCGGAGGGGTTGTATTTGGAGTAGATAGTACTAAAGAAGCACTTGTAAACTCAATATATAAAGAAGCCGTAGGCGGTAGAATTTTTGATAAATATGATTTGATAGTCGGTAACGGTATTAAAGAAAACGTACACTCTTACGGCAATGAGAAGGTTACTTTATATTTTACCAATATAACGCCAAGTGGGCTATCTATGATGCCTAAAATGAAAAGATTTGAGATAGCATCTAGTTTTAAATCAGGTCTAAATGCTTATGATAACGCTTATATGTATACATCAATAGAGGCTTTATCTAGTATTTTGGGAAAAGATGAAAATGTATATGACGGTATACATATTTATTCCAAAGACCCTTTTAAAGATATAAATGATATTCGAAGCGTACTACCTTTTGATGTCGGCGTAGTCGGATGGTGGCAACAAAACGGTAATTTTTTTGCCGCTATGGAGCTCGAAAAAAGGGCATTGTTTGTTGTATTGATGTTGATTATTTTGATAGCATCTTTAAATATCATTAGTTCACTTCTGATGACCGTAATGAGCAGAAGAAAAGAGATAGCATTGATGCTTTCTATGGGGGTTTCTGCAAAAGAGATAAAAATCATATTTTTACGTTTGGGTATGATTATCGGTGTAAGCGGAATAGTGATAGGACTTGTTTTTGGTTTTAGCGGTATGTTTATACTTGATAGATTTGATATTATATCTTTACCTGCAGATGTTTACGGTACTTCAAAATTACCTTTAGAGTTAGCCGTGAGTGATTTTTTGATGATACTTTTCGGTTCACTTACAATAGTATATCTAGCCTCTTTATATCCTGCATATAAAGCAACCAAAATCGATGTTTTGGATGTCCTTAGAAACGAATAGATAGTTTTTATTCAAATATCTTAAGTGGAGAAGTTATTATCCTCTTAAGTATATTTGTAGCTCCGTTTAGTGCATCTGAAGTTGCAAAAGTTTCAATTTTTGGGTCATCTATATCACCGCTTACCTTTGTGGATAGTGTGACGCTCTCATCGTCACCCAAGAATATATACCCAATAACCGGAATATGTTTTACCACTTTTGTGTAGTCTTTTAGTATTACTACGCTTATGTTGCCGTCTAGTAACCTATTTTTTCTATCAATTTGAAGATTACCTACTAAATCAGATCTTGAACCTTGCAAGTATCCTTCATAGATATTGAATACATTATTTTGAGTATCGTATGTGACGTTAAGATTACCGTTCTTGACCAAAAAACCGTCATAACCTATACCGTCTTTGAGAGCCCTATAAGCTGAAGGTATAGCCAAGAGTGGATTGATAATAGCAGGAGATGTCTCTATAAAAGTAAGTAAATTATTCAAAAGTGCAATATTTTGTAACGTACTCTCTTCTATGTTAATTGTCCCTAGATATACTGAATCTTTGGAATTTGATTTTTGCAAATCTATATTTACTATGCCGTTTTTTATGATATTTTTATCTATAAAGGTATTTACAAACGTATCATTAAGATTTATACCTTTTATTTTAGTTGCTTCTTTTTGCTTTTTGACCTCTAAAGTGCTACTTTGATAGTTTGAGATAAACGACGTATCGTAACCTGATTTAACTAACTTAAAATTATCAGATAATATATTTGAGTCATTGTAAAATAGTTTACCGTTAGTTGAATTAATCGTCAATGTATACTTAAAATATTCATCATTCGTATCATCTTGAGTATCTTTATAATACATGTCATAATCTTTAAAATCAATATTGATGTCATCATCATTTATGGTCATCCTTATCGTATTGTTAGAATCTATCAAGGATAATATATCTTGTTTGTATGAACCATTAAAATCATATGATTTTACTTGTTCATTGTTTTTATATAGTATGGAATCTTTAAAAGTTATGTTTGTATTGAATATAATATCCGAATAATCTTTGAATTTTAAATTTAAGACACATTTTTCGATATTTGATAAATCTAGATCTTTATTTAAATATGGTTGTAATAACAGTAAATTATCTAAACGAATATCAAAAATATCATCTTTTTGTTGTAATATGAACGCTAGATTATCAAGAGTAAGAGTGCTGTTTGTTAAATCATAAGAAAAATCAGTTGTATGGTTTGCGATATTTATAAGCTCATTTTTTTGAGCTTTTACTTTAAACTTTGTAATATTACCCGTACCTCTAATCATCTGTGTATTTGTATCTATAGTCATATTGCCCGTAGCATCTATTAAATCTTTTATTGAAGCATCAAAGTTTTTAACTTGTATGAGGTAATCTTGTAATAAAACATTACCTTTTCTTGCAAAAAAATCAAAATTACCTATTTTGATATAGGCATTATTTATATCAAATGAACCGCTTGCATGAACACTAGAATCCGTCAAATCAACTTTTATCATTACGCTTGCTTGAGTATTTCCGTTTTCCTGTATGAGAGGTATATCTATATCGTATGCTTTTAAAATATTCAATATTTTATTGTCAAGCAGATAATCGGTTTTTATATTTACCAGTAGAGTCGGTTTAGGTGCATTTACCAAATCAGATATTTCTACAAAACTACCATCTATAGATATGTTTTTGTATATCGGGTCTGTAAGGTTAAACGATAATGTATTGTTTTGGTATATGACTTCTATATTTTCAGTATTAACAAAATCTAATTTTTCATGAAATCTTATTTTTGCATTTTTTACGTTGGCTTTTCCTTCCAATGAGTTGATTAATACGGTTTGTTGGGTCAAATCAAATCTACCTTTTAGATAGTTAAGACTATATTCACCAAAAACGCTATCATACATCCATTGTTCTATAGTAGGGTGTAAGTCAACAAAATTTTTGACAAATTTGATATTTTCTATCTCTTTTGTGTCTATAAAAAAATCTATATAGTTTTTTGTTACGTTTATACCCAAACTTCCCGCTACCGCTTCATAGTTAAATTCACCGAAATAATTCATGTTAAGTTTGTTTAAATCTATTTTGATTTTGCCCGAAGTCGTTATGTTATAGTTTTTTATTAGTAAAGATTCTATATCCAGCTCTACTATATGGTTTCTTAAAGTAGGTTTTGCATTTACGGTAATTATATTATTGTTAAAGAAAAACTTCTCTTGGTTATAGGATATTGAAAACTCTTCATCTTTGATAGCACAAAGTCCTACTTCTATTTTGTTGAAATATTTTAGAATCTCCCAAATATAGGTTACGGTTTGTTTAATATCTATATCTTCATCCGTTGTTTCTTCAATTTTGCCTAGTTCAATTTTATGGGCTGTTAGGGTCAATTTATCGTCTAATTTTATGTATAATTGTTCCACATAATAAGAATTAAACCTAAAATTGTCTATACTTACGCCGAAATATCTAATTTTTACGTACAAGGCGGCTACAATAAGCAGAAATATAAGAAATATAGCGGTAAAAAGTTTGTTCATATTTGAATTAATTTCCGTATTAATAATATCTATTTTGTTTTATCTGAGTATTAACGTACATTCATCTAGGATTATTTTTATACCTCAGGGTTCGACGAACAGCATTATATCATATTTATCTAAAAGTGGGTATGAGTTAAATAGCATCGATAATCTTTATATGAGGTTGTTCTTGGGATACCCTCAAAGCGGTTGGATAGATTTAGGTTCTACGAAAATGACGAAAGGTGATTTTTTGTATCAACTTACGACATCAAAAGCAGCTATGAAAAGCGTTACTCTGATACCGGGTGAAACATATCATGATTTTTTTATTAAAATAAGTTCCGAAATGAATCTTTCATACGATAAACTTATGGAAGTTTATAGTGATATGAAAGTTAAAGATGACGGTAATATTTTGGCTGAAACTTACAATATTCCGATAGGAATGGATGAACAATATCTTGTTTATTATCTTATTAGTCATACTCAAAGAAAGTATTCAGAAGTTAGTAAAAAAATATTCGGTAGATATGATAAAGATCACTGGTATATGTATCTTACCGTTGCGTCGATAGTTCAAAAAGAGGCAGCTAATGAACAAGAAATGCCTCTTGTCGCAAGTGTTATCTATAACAGACTAAGACGCGGTATGCCGTTACAGATGGATGGAACCTTAAAATACGGTGAGTTTTCAAAAAGGTCTATTACGCCGACTATAATTAAAGACGATGAAAGTCCTTATAATACCTATAAATTCAAGGGGTTGCCTGAACATCCCGTATGTAACGTATCTCTAAATGCCTTGGTGGCAGCCATAAAGCCTAAAAATACGGACTTTTTGTATTTTGTACGTGATAAAACTACGACTACGCATATTTTTAGTAAAACGTATAAAGAACATGTTGATAATATTAGTTACACAAAAGCTGAAGAACTAAAGGCGAAAAGTATGCCTGTTAGTATGAAAAAAGAGCCAGTACCGCAGATTCATACAAAGAATCAAATCGAGCCTTCCGTATTTAACGAGCCTGCAAAACCTATTGATATTAAGTCGCTTTTTGAGAGTATCAAATAGCATTGTGACAAAAAGTAACACACATTTGCTTTTTTTTAGCAGTTGTGTGTAACTTTATCCTACACTATGAATTTAAATGTTACTATTCAATTATCCAATAAACAACTTTTAGGAGAATTGAAAATGTCGGCAAATACAAAAATTATCTGGACGGAAATTGACGAAGCTCCGGCTTTGGCAACTTACTCATTGTTACCAATCGTAAACGGTTTTACTAAAGCAGCTGGTGTTGCAGTAGAAACAAGAGATATCTCTTTGAGCGGAAGGGTTATAGCAAACTTGAGTCCTTGGCTTCCTGAAGAACAAAGAATGACTGATTATTTGGCAGAACTAGGTGAGTTAGCACTTAAAAAAGAAGCAAACATTATAAAACTACCGAATATTAGTGCTTCCGTTCCTCAGTTGATAGCAACTATTAAAGAGTTACAAGCAAAAGGTTACAAGCTTCCTGATTATCCGGAAAATCCATCAACTGATGAAGAAAAAGCTGTGCAAGAGGCATATTCAAAATGTTTAGGAAGTGCTGTTAATCCAGTACTTAGAGAGGGAAATAGCGACAGAAGATGTGCTACACCTGTTAAAAATTATGCAAAAAGAAACCCACATAAACTAAGAGATTTTAGTGAAGGTTCAAAAGCACACGTTTCTCATATGACAAGCGGAGATTTTTACGGTAATGAAAAATCTGTGTGTGTAGAAAAAGGCGGTTCATTTAAAATAGAACTTGCAAAAAAAGACGGAAGCGTTGTAACTTTAAAAGATGGTTTAAAATCAACGGACGGTGAAGTTCTTGACGGTACATTTATGAGTGTTAGAGCTTTGAGAGCATTTATAGAAGAATCAATAGCTGAAGCACAAAAAGACGGTCTTTTATATTCGGTTCACTTAAAAGCGACTATGATGAAAGTAAGTGACCCTATTATGTTCGGTCATTTTGTTACGGTATTTTACAAAGACGTATTTGAAAAACATGCTGCTACTTTCAAAGAAATAGGTGTAAATGTTAAAAACGGTCTTGGTGATGTTTATGCAAGAATTGCAAAATTACCGGCAGACAAAAAAGCTGAAATCGAAGCCGATATAATGGCTGTTTATACAAAAAGACCAAGTATAGCAATGGTTGACAGTGACAAAGGTATAACAAATTTACATGTTCCAAATGATGTTATCATTGATGCTTCTATGCCGGTTGTTGTAAGAGACGGCGGTAAAATGTGGAATAGTGAAGGAAAAGTACAAGATTGTTTAGCTGTTATTCCTGATAGATGTTATGCAACAATGTATGCAGAGATTATGAATGATGTAAGAACAAAAGGTAAACTTGACGTTACTACAATGGGAACGGTTCCAAACGTAGGTCTAATGGCTCAAAAAGCTGAAGAGTACGGTTCACATCCGACAACGTTTGAAATTCCTGCAGATGGAACAGTAAGAGTAGTTGACGGTAACGGAAACGTATTGATGACTCATGAAGTAGAAGCTGGTGATATTTGGAGAATGTCTAGAACAAGAGATGTAGCGATAAAAGACTGGGTTAAACTTGCTGTTACTAGAGCTAGATTATCAAATACTCCTGTAGTATTTTGGTTAGATAGCAATAGAGGACACGATGCACAAATTATTGCAAAGGTTAACAAATATTTGCCAGAACATGATACAAAAGGTTTAACGATAGAAATTCTTGCTCCTGAAAAAGCTATGGCTTATTCTTTAGAAAGAATCAGAAAAGGTCAAGATACTATTTCTGCAACAGGAAACGTATTAAGAGATTATTTAACAGACCTTTTCCCAATTTTAGAACTTGGAACAAGTGCAAAAATGCTTTCAATAGTACCGTTATTAAACGGTGGTGGATTATTTGAAACAGGTGCAGGCGGTTCAGCTCCTAAACACGTTCAACAATTTGAACAAGAGGGATATTTAAGATGGGATAGTTTAGGTGAGTTCTTGGCACTTCAAGTAAGTTTAGAGCACCTTGCAAATACATTTGATAACAAAAAAGCAGCTGTTTTAGCAAAAACTTTGGATTTAGCAAATGACAAATTCCTTGTAGAAGACAAATCTCCTGCAAGAAAAATAGGAAGTATCGATAATAGAGGAAGTCACTTCTATTTAGGTCTATACTGGGCTGAAGCTTTAGCAAATCAAAATGATGATGCTGAATTGAAAGCTAAATTTACAAAAGTTTATGCTGATTTAAAAGCAAATGAAGATAAAATAAACTCAGAGTTGATAGCTGCACAAGGTAAACCACAAGATATTGGTGGATATTATAGACCTGATTTTGCAAAAGCAAGTAAAGCTATGAGACCGAGTGCTACGTTAAATAACATTATAGATTCAATTTAATCGGTTGTTTGATAGTTATTTAAATTTCTAAAGAAAATTACGATATTATAGGGATTAGAATTTTCTAATCCCTAAAACCGCAAAGTAAACGGTTAAGATTAAGTTTAGTGCTAGAATATCGATAGAGCTAAACTTAGCCTTAACCTTTTGTGGGTTTATAAACTATGCAAAAAGGATGAAAATGAGAGGTAAAAAAGTAACGATAATCGGTGCCGGTAACGTTGGATCAACGGTAGCATATATATTGGCTATGAATGGTGCTGCTCATGAAGTAGTTTTAAGAGACAATAAAACAGATCGTGCAAAGGGGATGGCTTTGGATATGAGCCAAGCTGCAAATGCCGCAAGAACCCATACTATAGTAACAGCTGCAGAAGATGCAAGTGATATAGCCGGGAGTGATGTTGTTGTAATAGCTGCAGGAAGCCCTAGAAAACCGGGAATGAGTAGAGATGATTTACTTCTTGTGAATGCTCAAGTTATGAGAGAAGTTGTAGCTGATATAGTTAAATACGCACCTGATGCTATTATTGTTCCTGTTTCAAATCCGTTAGATGCTATGGTTTATGTGGCACTAAGAGAAAGTGGATGGACTAGAAATAGAGTAGTCGGTATGGCAGGTATTCTTGATAGTGCTAGAATGGCTCACTTTATTTATGAAAAACTAGGTTACGGAGCGGGTCAAATAAGAGCTTCCGTAATGGGTGGACACGGTGATGATATGGTTCCGCTTCCAAGATTTTCGACAGTTGCCGGTGTTCCTTTGACTGACCTTTTGACATGGGATGAGATAGATGAAATAGTAGCAAAAACTAAAAACGGCGGTGCTGAGATAGTAAGCTACTTAAAAACCGGTTCGGCATATTATGCACCTGCAAAAGCAACTGCAATAATGGTAGAAGCTATTTTAAAAGATACGAAACAAATTTATCCATGTGCCGTTATGTTACAAGGTGAATACGGATATAGCGATATAGTAAGCGGTGTTCCGGTTATGCTAGGTGCAGGTGGAGCAGAGAAGGTTATCGAGGCAAACTTAAATGAAGAACAAGCAGGAAGATTTGCAAAATCTGTTGCTAGTGTTCAAGAGCTTTTTGATGCATTGCATAAACATAAATTTTTTGAAAATAAATAATTAGGTTAATTTAATGAGAGAAGTACAATTTGAGACTCTTGTAAAAGCTGTAAGAGATATTATCGTTCATTGCGGTACGGTTTTACCGAAAGATGCCTATGAAGCTTTGCAAAGAGCTTATAATGACGAAAAATCAGAGGTAAGTCGTGAAGTTTTAAGACAACTTCTTGAAAATGCAGACATTGCTAAAGCAGAAGCAAGACCCCTTTGTCAAGATACGGGACTTGCGGTATTTTTTGTAAAAGTAGGCGAAGATGTGAAGCTTGTGGGTGGAACTTTTAGAGATGCTATAAATAAAGGTACGGAACAAGGTTATAAAGATGCTTATTTAAGAGCTAGTACTTGTGAGCCTTTTAGTAGAGCAAACTTAAAAGACAAAGTAGGGTACAACCTACCTGCTATTATCCACTTTGATTTAGTTCCTGGGGATAAAATAGATATAGAATATGCCGCAAAAGGTGGAGGAAGCGAAAACGTTAGCCGTGCTACCGTTCTTGCTCCTGCTGCAGGAAAAGAGGGTGTACTAAAATTTGTAAAACAAGTTATATCCGACGCAGGTCCAAACCCATGTCCTCCTATTATAGTTGGAGTCGGTATCGGCGGTACTTTTGAAAAAGCTGCAATGTCAAGTAAACATGCCCTTTTTAGAGAAATAGGTACTACAAACGATGATGAAGAGATGAAAGAATTTGAAAAACAAATTTTAACGGAACTCAATAAACTAGGAATCGGTGCTATGGGAATGGGTGGAACGCAAACTGTTTTAGCCGTTCATATAGAATCAAATCCATGTCATATAGCGTCATTGCCTGTATCCGTAAACGTACAGTGCCACAGTTCAAGACATACACATATAGTAATCTAAGCTACTGAGGTACTGAGCACTAAGTTCTGAGTTTTTTAACTTAGTACCTAAGTACTCAGTACCTCATTACCTATAAGGAAAAAAATGAGTCAAACATATTATTTAACAACACCCCTTAAAGAAGAAGATGTTACCAAACTAAACAGTGGTGACATAGTATATCTAAGCGGTATTATATATTCAGCAAGAGATGCAGCTCACAAAAGACTTGTTGATTTGATAAACGAAGGCAAGGAACTCCCTTTTGATTTAGAAGGAAGTGTTATATATTTCGTAGGTCCTACACCTCCAAAACCGGGTGAACCTATAGGAAGTGCAGGTCCAACTACAAGTTATAGAATGGATACTTATTCTCCTACGCTCCTCAAACACGGTTCTCGCGGTATGATAGGTAAGGGTAAAAGAAATGCAGACGTTATAAATGCTTGTGTAGAACACAAAGGTGTTTATTTCGGTGCTACTGGTGGAGCTGGAGCGTTACTAGGCAAAAAGATAATTAGTGCAGAGGTAATAGCATACCCTGAACTAGGTCCTGAGGCTGTTAGAAGATTAGAAGTTAAAGACTTTCCGGTGACGGTTATCAATGATACAAAAGGTAACGATTTGTATCAAATGGGTAGAAGTCAATACGAAATAAAGTAGAAATAAGTTACATATTGGTATATTTTCAAAAGAATTTCAAGATAAGGATGAGATTATGAATATTCACGAATATCAAGCAAAAGAGATATTTAAAAAATACGGTGTTCCTACTCCAAGAGGACACATTGCTTATACACCTGATGAAGCTGTAAAAGCCGCACAAGAACTTGGTGGTAGTATTTGGGTTGTAAAAGCTCAAATTCATGCAGGAGGAAGAGGTCTAGGAGGCGGTGTTAAACTTGCTAGAAGTACCGAAGAGGTTAAAGATTGGGCTTCTAAAATTTTAGGAATGACTCTTGTAACACATCAAACAGGACCGGAAGGTAAACTTGTTCAAAAAGTTTACATAGAAGAGGGTGCTGATATTAAAGCTGAATATTATCTTGGAATGGTTTTAGACAGAGCATTAGAGATGCCTGTAATGATGGCTTCAACCGAAGGTGGTATGGAGATTGAAGAGGTTGCTCATAATAGTCCTGAGAAAATCGTAAAAGTTGCTATAGACCCTACTATAGGTTTCCAAGGTTTCCACGGTAGAGAACTTGCTTTCGGTTTAGGTTTACCGAAAGAGGAAATCAATACTTTTATCAAATTTGCAAGTGCATTATATAGAGTTTATATGGATAATGATGCAGAAATGATAGAGATCAACCCGCTTATCAAAACAGGTGACGGAAGATTTTTAGCACTTGATGCAAAAATGGGCTTTGATAACAACGCACTTTATAGACAAAACACTATATCTGAAATGAGAGATTTAAGTGAAGAAGAACCTACGGAGATTGAAGCCGGAAAATACGGTTTAAGTTATATCAAACTTGACGGAAACGTAGGTTGTATGGTAAACGGTGCAGGTCTAGCGATGGGTACTATGGATACTATCAATTATGTCGGCGGTAAACCTGCAAACTTCCTAGACGTGGGTGGCGGAGCAAATCCTGAGACTGTTGCAAAAGGTTTTGAGATTATATTAAAAGATAAAAACGTTAAATCGATATTCGTAAATATTTTCGGTGGAATCGTAAGATGTGATAGAGTTGCAAACGGTATCTTAGAAGCTACAAAACTTGTAGATGTAAATGTACCTGTAGTTGTAAGACTTGACGGAACAAACGCAAAAGAAGCGGCTGATATTTTAAATAATGCAGGAATAGCAAACATCGTAGCTGCAACAGATTTGGCTGACGGTGCTAAAAAAGCTGTTGAAGCAGCGGCTAAGTAAGGAGTAAAAATGTCTATTTTAGTAAATAAAGATACAAAAGTAATCGTTCAAGGATTCACGGGTAAAGAGGGTTCTTTCCATGCAGAGCAATGTATGGCATACGGTACAAAAATAGTAGGCGGTGTTACTCCGGGTAAAGGTGGAAGTGAGCATTTAGGACAACCGGTATTCAATACCGTATCTGAAGCCGTAAAAGCAACCGGTGCAACTGTATCTATGATATTCGTTCCACCTGCTTTTGTTGCAGATGCGGTAATGGAAGCTGCTGATGCAGGTATTACGCTAGCTGTTATTATAACTGAAGGTGCGCCTGTAAAAGATATGATGATGGCTAAACATTATGCTAAAAAAAGAAATATGATGACAATAGGGCCAAACTGCCCTGGTATTATCACGGCTGATGAGTGTAAAATAGGTATTATGCCAGGTTTTATTTTCAAAAAAGGAAACGTAGGTCTTATCTCTAAATCAGGAACTTTAACATACGAAAGTGCAAACCAAGTATGTAGCGAAGGTTTCGGTATTACTACGGCTGTAGGTATCGGTGGAGACCCGATAATAGGTCTTTCATACAAACAACTTCTTCCTATGTTTGAAGCAGACCCTGAAACTAAAGCAATAGTTATGATAGGTGAAATCGGTGGAGATTTGGAAATCCAAGCTGCTCATTTCATAAAAGAAAATATCAAAAAACCCGTAGTTGCATTTATTGCAGGTCAAACTGCACCAAAAGGTAAAAGAATGGGTCATGCCGGAGCTATTATAAGCGGCGGTGCAGGAACAGCTGCTGAAAAAATGGCTGCTCTTGAAGCTGCAGGAGTTACCGTTGTAGTAAGTCCGGCAGATATAGGTAAAGCTGTAGCAAAAGTTCTTAAAAAATAAAAAATAGGTTGTAAAACCTATTTTTGGTAATTAGTTATTGGTGTATTAGTTATTAACTTGTCTTACTAATACACTAGTAACTAATACACCAACTACTAGTAATATATCTATCTTTCCAATATACCAATTAGCAGTATACTAATTACTAATATTCTTCTTTTTTTCTAATCTCTATTTAAAATCAAATACGATACAATCTTCCAAAGTATTACAAACTATCGGAGATATTATGACTAAAAATTATCTATTTACAAGTGAATCCGTGACAGAAGGTCACCCTGATAAGATGGCTGACCAAATAAGCGATGCAATATTAGACTATATTATAGAGCGTGACCCTACTGCTAGGGTTGCTTGTGAGACTATGCTTTCAAACGGTTATTGTATTATAGGCGGTGAGATAAAAACGCAAACCTATGCACCTTTAGCAGAAATAGCAAGGGAGGTTATCCGTGAGATAGGCTACACCGATGCTAGTTTTGGGTTTGATTATAGAAGTGCAGGTGTTTTAAACGGAGTAGGGGAGCAAAGTCCCGATATAGCTCAAGGGGTAGACCATAGTGACGGTGAACTAGGAGCCGGGGATCAGGGGATGATGTTTGGTTATGCTTGCGACGAGACACCGGAACTTATGCCTATGGCTATAATTCTTGCTCATAAATTGGCTGAACGTTTATCGATAGTACGAAAAAACGGCACATTACCTTATCTTAGACCTGACGGTAAAACTCAAGTTACACTAGAATATGATGGAGATAAGATAAAAAGAGTTCATACTATAATAATATCATCTCAGCACTCGGCTGAAGTTCCTATGGATATTTTAAAAGATGGGATTGTAGAAGATGTAATAAAGCCTATTATTCCAAAAGACCTTCTTGATAAAGATACTATTATACATATAAATCCTACCGGAAGGTTTGTAATAGGTGGACCGGCAGGTGATACCGGGTTAACGGGGAGAAAAATCATAGTCGATACTTACGGTGGAGCTTCTCCTCACGGTGGGGGTGCCTTTAGCGGTAAAGACCCTACAAAAGTAGATAGAAGTGCATCGTATATGGCTAGATATATAGCAAAAAATCTTGTTGCAAGCGGTGTATGTAAAAAAGCTACGATACAAATATCTTATGCAATAGGTATAAGTGAGCCTGTTTCAGTTATGGTAAATACACATAATACATCAAGTATACAAGAAGAATTGATTGAAGAGTGTGTAAAAAAGGTGTTTCCTTTGACACCGTCAGGAATAATCAAAGAGCTTGATTTATTAAGGCCGATTTATAAAAAAACTGCTAGTTATGGGCATTTTGGTAGGGCTTTGGACGAGTTTAGTTGGGAAAAAATAGATAAGGTTGATAAAATTAAGGTTTTTTTAAAACAACTTTAAAGTCTTTTTTATTTTAGATTTGATAAAGTTTCTTCTAAATAAAAATTAGGAGAATAAAATGGCAGTAAAAATTACTGATTTATGTATAAGCTGTGATGCATGTCTTGATGAGTGCCCAACAGAAGCAATCGTAGATAACGATGAGAACCCGACAGGTGAAGATATTTATTATGTATTTGCTGATAAATGTGTTGAGTGTGTAGGTCACCACGATACTCCGGCATGTGCTGAAGCATGTCCAACTGAAGGCTGTATAGTTTGGGATAGTCCTAAAACTGAGGGTGCAGTTGACGGTGAGCCTGTAATCCAAGATTAATTTTATATTTTGTGGTGCTTTATGCACCATAAAATATTCTACTTCTAGACCTACGTTAAAGTTTTTTTGCCTATTTTTTATAATCACATTTTTTACGCTTCTACAAAACTCTTGCTTTTTTGCAAAAATTTCGGTATAATCCGCGACTCAAAAAGAAAACATAAAAGAGACGGAGAAAAAATGGAACAAACATTGTCTATAATCAAGCCAGATGCAGTTAAAAAAGGTGTAGTAGGTAAAATTCTTGATAGATTCGAAACAAACGGATTAAGAATAGCTGCTACTAGAAAAATGCAATTAAGCCAAGCTGATGCTGAAGCTTTCTATGCTGTACACTCACACAGACCTTTCTTCAAAGACTTAGTAGAGTTTATGATAAGCGGACCTGTAGTAGTAAGTGTACTTGAAGGTGAAAATGCAGTATTAAAGAACAGAGATCTTATGGGTGCTACAAATCCAAAAGAGGCAGCAGCTGGAACAATAAGAGCGGATTTTGCTGAAAGTATTGATGCAAACGCAGTTCACGGAAGTGATTCTTTAGAAAATGCAAAAATCGAAATAGAGTTTTTCTTTTCAAAAAGAGAAATTTGTTAATCAACTATGCAAATAGAGTTTAAAAAAGTACCATTTAGCAAAAAAAACTTTCAAATTAATTACAATTTAGTTAATTTTGAGGGGATTTTTTGTAAAATGTCACAAGAGTTAGTTAAAATTGAAGCCACGATAAGCGGAACATTGGAAACAATATGTTCTAGATGTGGGAAAGACATAAATTTAACTTTGAATGAGAATATTGAGTTAATCGTAAGTGACGGTGTTTATTCATCAGATGAAGATACGGAACTTGATATTGTTGAAACGTACGATGGAATTTTAGATTTTGATGATATCTTAAACGGTGAGTTGGAATCTATAAAAAGTGATTATCATATTTGTACCGAGTGTATGGGTGATAGTCAAATGTTAGAAAAAGAATTTTAAATCAAATAAAGGATAGAAAATGGCAGTACCTAAGAGAAGAGTGAGTCATACAAGAAGTGCAAAAAGAAGAACTCATTATAAAATTACGTTAAAAAGACCTGTAAAAGATACAGACGGCACATGGAAGATGCCACACAACGTAAACCCAACTACAGGTGAATATAAAAACTAATGATAAAGATTGCTATAGATGCAATGGGTGGGGATTTCGGTCCTGCACCTATCATGGAAGGCTTAGTAGAAGCCCTTAAAATGAATAATCGTTTTAGTGCCGTTGCGGTAGGTAAAAAAGATGAGATTGCTCACTTTATTCCAAAGTCTCTAATTGATAGAGTGGAGTTTTTGGAAGCTAGTGACGTTATCGAAATGAAAGACGGTGCTACAGATGGTTTGAAAAGAAAAGACAGTTCTATTTATAAAGCTGTTGAGCTAGTACGTGAGGGTAAGGCCGATGCCGTAGTAAGTGCCGGACATAGCGGTGCTAGTATGAGTTTGGCAACTCTTAGAATAGGTAGAATCAAAGGCGTTAGCCGTCCGGCTATAGCTACTTTGATGCCTACTAGTGATGCTCAAAACGTACTTGTACTAGATGTTGGAGCAAATGTTGACTGTGAGCCTAAAAATCTTTTTGAATTTGCAGTTATGGGTCAAGCTTATGCAAAATACGTAATGCAACTTGATGAACCTTTATTGGGGCTTCTTAGCAACGGTGAAGAGGAATCAAAAGGTAACGAAACAACGAAAGCAGCTTTCAAAATGCTTTCTCAAATACCTAATTTTGCAGGAAATGTTGAGGGTAACGATATTTTCAAAGGTTCCGTAGATGTAGTTGTATGTGACGGCTTTGTAGGAAACATCTTACTAAAAACGGCTGAAGGTGTGGCAGATACCATAACTCAGATTATCAAAAAAAATCTGAAAAGGTCTTTGATTGCAATTCTCGGTGCAGTATTGATGAGAAAAGTTTTCAAAAATCTGAAATTACGTGTTGATTATGCAGAGTACGGCGGAGCACCCCTTCTTGGCGTGAAATCTCCTGTTATTATATCACACGGTAAGAGTAATGCAAAAGCTATAAAAAATGCTATTTTTCAAGCACTTGCTTCTGCAAATTCAAATTTAAATCTTCATATTGAAGAACAATTAGCACAATATTCAAATAACAGTGTTGCTACAAATACGCAGGAATAATTTATGGTATATGCTTCTTTTAGGTCTATAGGTGCTTATGTGCCTTCTCAAATTAGAGATAATGAGTGGTTTATTCAGAGAATGGATACAAGTGACGAGTGGATAACTAAAAGAACAGGTATCAAACAAAGACGTATCGCAGCAGAAGGTGAAATGTGTAGTGATATGGGTGTTGAAGCTGCAAAACTTGCTATATCAAGGGCTAAAATAAATCCAAAAGATATAGATTTAATAGTGTGTGCAACTATAAGCCCTGATTTTTTATGTATGCCTTCAACGGCATGTATTATAGGAAATAAACTTGGGCTTAATGACGTAATGGCATTTGATATAAGTGCTGCGTGTACCGGTTTTGTTTATGCACTCTCTGTCGCAAAAGCATTTATAGAATCAGGTATGAAGAAAAATGTACTTATAATCGGTGCCGAAAAGTTAAGTTCTATAGTTGATTATAGCGATAGAACTACATGTATGCTTTTTGGTGACGGTGCAGGTGCCGCTATTATTAGTGCTACTACAAACAAAGATGAAGCTATAGTAGATGTAAGTTGTAGTGCAGACGGTGCTTACGGTGACTTTTTACTTACTCCAGGCGTTGAGAGCGAAACACATTTTATGCAAATGAAAGGTAATGAAACTTTTAAAGTTGCCGTAAAAACGCTTACATCTGATGTTCAAAAGATTATGGCAAAAAACGGTTATGTAAATAGTGATATAGATTTATTTATACCGCATCAGGCAAACTATCGTATTATTAAAGCGGTCGGAGATGCTTTGGAGTTTGAAGACTCTCAAAAAGTATTGACTGTAGAAAAATACGGAAATACATCTTCTGCTAGTATCCCAATGGCTATCAATGAGTGTTATGAAGACGGAAGACTTAAAAAAGGGATGACTATATTACTTGACGCTTTCGGCGGTGGACTTACTTGGGGAAGTGCAATAGCTAAATTCTCGGGAGAATAATAAACCGCATCGTAAAATACGGTTTATTGTTCTTGTGCTACACAAATTTCAAACTCTTCGTCGCATTTATCTTCACATTTTTGATATTCTTTTTTATTGTCTTTTATCTCGTCACAGTTTTGTTGGCACGTACGAAGTTGTTTTTCGCAATCAGTTAAAATCTCTTCATCATTAAATTTTACTTTAAAGTCATCGTTTGCACTAACCGATATAACAGCTATAAAAAACATAGCTATGAGTTGTTTTAGCACTTAAAACTCCTTTGTGTTATTTTTTTGAAATTATACTACAAAGATTTGTATTTTGTGTATTAAAAAATCCTTAATTTTTGTGAAAAAATATTTTTTTATTAAATGATACAAAATATTAAAAAAGTAGTATAATTCCAAAAAATATATGGGAGAAAGAAGTGTCTACTTTGACTATAAATAATATTCCGTTAAAACATTTCGATATACGTGCAAAAGAGTTGATGCAAAGCTATTTAAATCTTATTAATGTAGATATTAGCGATTATACTTTTGCCCAAAATTATATATGGTTAAGTACGGCTACCGGATTTTATAGTATTATAGACGATACTTTTTGTCTTTTTATCTTAAACGGCGGTGAACTATCTATGCTTTTACCTCCGCTTGGGAAAAAAGAGAATATTCATAAAGCTATTATTAGTTGTTTTGAAATTATGAATGCCAATAATAGTAATAGATATTATTCTAAAATAGAATATGTACATGAACAAATCTTGGAAAGCTTTGTTGACTATTTGGAAGAGGGTACCGTAATATTTGAAGCATTAGAAGATTTTGTAATAGAGAAAAAGCTTGTTGATTATATTTATAAGGTAGATGATTTGATAGAGCTTAAAGGTGATGCCTACAAATCAAAAAGAAATGAGATAAATAGGTTTAAAAAAGCTTACCCGAATCATAGGATAGAGGTACTTGATAAATATAAACACGGTCCTTCTATACTTAGTCTTTTTAATAAATGGGTGAGCGATAGAACAAAATATATGCCAAAAGAAGAGGTTGAGATTTTTATGGATGGTATATATTTTGAGAGATTTGCAATAAAAAGACTTATAAATGAATATGAAAAACTTGATGTAGTCGGCATCGTGATTTTTATAGATGATGAATTGAAAGGTTTTACTGTAGGTGAACGTATAAATGATACTACGTCTTGTGTTATTATCGAAAAAACGGATTTTGAAGTTCTTGGATGTGCTCAATTTATTTTTAGGGAATTTTCAAAGTATTTAAAGAATGAATACGGTAGCGTGTATGTCAATGTGGGTGATGATATGGGGTTTGAGAATTTGAAAAAAGTCAAAATGTCTTATCGTCCCGATAAGCTTGTACCTAAATATACGATTTATCAAAAATGATAAGAGTTGCAACAAAAGAGGATTTGTCTTCTTTGGAATCGATAGAAAATAGCATTTTTAGTAAGTTTGATTATCCTTTAAATAAACGTAATTTTTCATATCATATAGAAAAAAAGCATATATTTGTTACGGTAAATAAAAATGAAGTATATGGATATATATTATTTTTTGAGTATAAAAAAAGCATTAGGATATATTCAATAGCCGTAGCTATAGAGTATTTAGGTTTAGGATACGGTACAGAGCTTATACGATATTTGATGAAAATTGCCGAAAATAAGTCAAAAAAGTTAACGTTAGAAGTTAAAGTTGATAATATTAAAGCTATTAATTTGTATAAAAAGTTAGGTTTTGTGACTATAAAACTGTTAATATCGTATTATTTAGACGGTAAAGACGGATTTAAAATGGTATTAATGAAAAAATAGTCTTTATTTTTTGTAAAATTTTATTATATTTGAATAATTCCTATGTTACAATTTGTGTAGAGCTTGAGGGTGACTTTAGGCTTGAAGAAAAAAAAGCTCAAGCTTTTTTAAACAAGGAGTCTACGATGAATACAGGTATAGTAGGAAGACACATAGAATTGACTGATGCGATAAAAGATCATATCAATGCTTCAGTTGAAACATTTAGCAAATTTAACCTTGATATTATTTCGGTTAATTCGATAGTATCTAAAGAATCAAAAAACGGTAAAACAGGGTTTACATTTGAATTTACTATTAATATAGCAAACCTTGATACGGTAGTAATAAAACAAAAAGATAAAGATTTACATAGTGCGATAGATATAGCTACCGATAGAGCACAGAAATTTTTAAGAAGACATCATGATAAAGTTTCCGGGCATAAAGCTACGAAGCTTGCGGAAGTTTCTATTAATGAAGTGGAAGATGCTATCGCAAAAGAGCTTGAAAAGCTTGAAAACGAGATAGTACCCGTAAAACTAAAATCTTATAAACCTATGGATATAGAAGATGCACTAAACGACTTGAAAGCTAGTGATGATGTATTCAAAGTGTTTTACGATAAAGATAATAACTTAAGGGTTTTATATAGACTTAAAACTGCAGGACAGTTCGGACTTTATTAATAAACTCCGTATAAAGCCTCATTTAAAGAGGCTTTATACGCCAATCTCCCCTAAATAATTTCTCAAAAATTTTGCACCGTCTTTGCTTGTGGTTATGGTGTCGTAAATATCTATAAATTTTATCTCAAATTTACTAGCTTCTACGGTAGTCATATTTTTTATTTTATTTATATTCACAAGATATGAACGGTGAACTCTTACAAAGCCGTAATCTTTTAGTTCTTGTTCTAAAATAGAGATGTTTTTTTGCATATAGGCATTTGAAGTTTTGGTTTTTACTATCACTTCGTTTAGGTCGGCTTGGATAAAATAGACATCTTTAGGGTCTATAATATAGGTTTCGTTACCTAGTTTTGTTACTAGTTTCGTGATAGTGTTGTTTCTTGATGATATTCTCGAGATGGATTGAAGAACTCTACTTTTTTCTGTCGGTTTTAGTATATAGTCTATGCTTCCTATATCAAACGCTTCTAGTGCAAACTCACCATATGCAGTTTGGAAGATAATGGCAATATCCGGATAAATTGATTTTATTTTTTTTGCTAGTTCCGTACCCTTTATCGAAGGCATATCAATATCTAAAAAAAGTAAGTCATATTTTGAATCAAATACTATATCGGGATTTGAGCTTGCGGTAATATCGGTATATCCCAATTCATTGAGTATCCTTTGTAATCTATCAAGAGCTAGTTGTTCATCATCAATAATTGCTATTTTCATATTTATCCTTTAAAATTGTAGTAAAAATAGTTTTGGAGTGTAGTCTAGTATAAATTAGTTTGCCGTTGTGTAGAAGTTCTATTCTCTCTTTGAGGTTTGTCAGACCGATACCTAATTTTAGATTATCGAAGCCGTCACCGTCATCTATGACATCTATTGTTAAATTGTTATTTAAATCTTTGTTAATATTGATTTCGATATTTAGAATTTTAGATGATTTTTTATTGTGTTTGATAGCATTTTCTACTAACAGTTGTATTGCAAATTTCGGTATGTAGCATCTTGTTTCAACATTATTGACAATAGTTAAAGATATCTCTTGGTTGAATCTCATGTTTTCAATCCATACGTAATTTTTTACGAATGTTAGTTCATCGTTCAGTGATATTTTTGTTTTTTTTACGAGTGTTTGTCGTAAAAAAGATGAGATACTTAAAAGCATTTTTTCTGCTTGGTCTTTATCTTGATGGATAAGTTCTGCCGTTGAGTTAAGTGAATTGAACAAAAAATGGGGATTTAGTTGAGATTCTAATATTTCCAGATTTTTCTTTGCTAAAATACTTTCTATAGTTTCGTTTTTATTTCTTACCGTTACAAAGTTATATAATATAAAGCCTATAAAATATGCCATAAGTCCGACTATGACGGCAAAAACAAGGTAGTTTTTTTCATAATTAGGTAACATAGGAAGTTCTATAAGTTTCGATACAAAGACTGCTGTTAGATTACCTAGAAAACCGGACGAAAATGAGAATATAAAACTAAGTGTATACCAATACCTTTTGTCAATGTTTTTTAATATTTCATTATTTAGAAACGTTATTAAAAGTGCAGAAAAAATGCTTATAAAAAAACCGTTCAAAATACCGAATATAACACCGTATAAAAAACTTTGACCTATTAGGAGATATATACCTCCGCTTAATACTAGACCAAATAATATTCCGAATATTATAATATCACGCCAATCTTCAAATTTGATTCTAAGTTCATCCATTTTTGATTATCCTTTCAAGGTTTTTAGCACCCATAACGACACCGGGCCATCCTTGTGCAGGGAAAACCGTATCACCGACGTAATAAGTGTTATCTTCTACCTTAGGTGAAGGGATATTAAAAAGTAAATTGTTAAAACTAAGCGGAATACCGCCTAGAGTTTTCCTTTTGATATATCTTCCGAATGTTTGAGGTGTTGCACTAAAAACATCTACTATCTTACCATAAAATGATGGAAAATTGGATAATAGAAGTTTGATTATTTCATCTTGAAGTTCTTGTTTTTGTATTTCATATTCTAAAGTAGTCAAATTTTCCCACAAAGATACTTTTGTATGAGTTGAGATAGTAATAGAATATGTGCCTTTCGGGGCTATTAAATTATCTTCATAATCAGAAATCGACACGAATATAGAATTTGATATAGAGTGTTTAAAATTTGTCTGATTAATAATTTGATAGTGATGGTGAAATTTATCGTCCGATTTTACTGATAGATAGACGACAAATGCACTTTGGTCAGTATAAAGTTCAGGTTTTTGTTTGAAAATAGGTTTGTTTAGTATAATGTTTTTGCTTTTGTAAACAGCCCCTTTTTTTGTTCTTAAGATGAATAGATTGTTTTGTTTGGTTATGGATGTAACGTCTTGTTTTAACTCTAAATTTGGAATATGTTTTGATATCTCATCAAAAATCTTGCCCATACCGCCTATAGAATAGTAATTATCATATAAAGCATATCCTAAAGATAGTAAAAGAGTCATAAAGTTTATTTCGTCGCTTTTTGCTTGTGCGACAATTAGTATTTGGTTATCTATGAACTCTTGATATTCTTTTGATATATTCGGAAGGAATATTTCTAGACCTTTTTTTGCAGGAAGCATAAAATAAAAGCTAAACGGTATAATTGATTTTGAAAGGTGATAAAAAGTTTTTATGAATTGTTGTTTGTTGTAATAAAAATCTGCTTTTTTATAAAATAAATCTGAAATATTCTTGACTTTATGCCAAAATTCTTTATTTTTAGGATGATAAAAAACTCTATTAATCTCATCTACGAATTTATCTATGTTTTGGTATCTATGTATCGTTTGATTACCTATTATTACAGTGATTGCGGGGTCTGATTTTTTGAGGTTTAGTTGTAAATTGAATTCCTTAAAAAACTCATAAACGGGAAGACCGTTTTGGTATGTTGCAAATGTAGTAGCTCCTATGTTATAGATAGTCTGCCCCCTTCTAAAGGAACCGCTACATCCTCCTAAATAAGGCTCTTTTTCAAGCAATAACGTATTGTAGTCCTTGCTTAGTTTGGATGCTATTGCACAGCCTCCGATACCGCCGCCTACAACTGTAAAATCATATATATTTTTTTCCATATGTAATTTTACCTTTTCTTGATGTCTGTTTGTAGTCTTTTTATGAAATATGGTAGTTTGCGGATTGAATGATAATTAGATGATATTTTTATGTTTAAATTTTGTTATATTTATTATTGTTAATAAAAAGTGTTTTATGCTATAATTTCGTAACAAAGGATGAAGATTAAATGAAAACAACTTTATTAAAATTATATTTTTTAATTTGTTTAGGTAGCGTATTGATTGCCGGTCAGGATTTTATACTTCCAATACCTAAAACTCTTGATATTGATAAAGCTAAGTCAAAATTGGGAGAGAAGTTATTTTTTGATACTTCGCTATCGAAAAACAAAACTGTATCTTGTTTTAGCTGTCATGATATATTTGCCAACGGTGCAGATAAGAAAAAAATTGCCGTCGGGATAGATGAAAAAAAAGGTGTCGTAAATACACCTACGGTTTTTAATGCCGTATTTAATTTCAGGCAAAATTGGGACGGAAGTGCAAGGACTTTGGCTGATCAAGCAAGTGGACCTATAACAAATCCGGTTGAAATGGGGCATAATTTTGTAGAGTTGATAAGTGAATTAAATCAAACTTCATATAAAGAAGAGTTTCAAACAATATATAAAGACGGTATTACACAAAAAAATATAGTTGATGCGATAGCGGAGTTTCAAAAAAATTTGATTACGCCTAATGCCCCTTTTGATAAATATTTACGTGGTGACGAAAATGCAATAACACAAGAACAAAAGGAAGGTTATAGGCTTTTTAAATCTAAAGGGTGTATATCGTGTCATAACGGAGTGAACGTGGGTGGGCAGTTGTATAGTCGTTTTGGAATGGTACAGCTTATGGATGACGAAAATCTAGGTCTTTATAACGTAACAAAAGAAGAAGAGGATAAATATTATTTTAAAGTGCCTACTCTTAGAAACGTTGAGCTAACTGCACCTTACTTTCATAACGGGAGTATTGAAACTCTTTATGATGCAGTTTCCATAATGCTCAAATATCAAGTAGGACGAGATACTAATCCTGATGAAATTCACAAAATAGTTGAATTTTTAAAGTCTTTAAACGGGGAGAGTATATATGCTAAGTAAGTTATTACCTCGTTTAGATAGATTACTGTTAGCCATCTTTCCGTTTTTTATTATGTTATTAATAGCATCGTACATGTATGTAGACAATATACAAAAAAGAAATACCGTTTATTTTAATCATAATGATAAATTGAATATATTGATAGAGCTTAATACGTATTTCAATGATTTTATACATCAAAACGTAAAATTTATAATGTTCGATGAAATATCGTCAAAACTCAATGATTTTGAAACTACATTGAATTTTTTGATGGAAGATGCGGAACGAAACAATCTTGATTACGGATATAAGAGAAATCTGAAAAATATTCAAAAAGTGTTTTTAAACAAAAAACTACAGATAGAGAGGCTAAAAGCAAGAAAAGCTTTCGTATATAATGCTTTGACGTATTTGTTGGATAGCGGTGATTTGGGTTATACGTCTTTGAATAAAAGTTTACAAAATCAAATTGATACTATTAGAATAGTATTTGCAAATATGTTGCTTGATTTGGATAGTCTTGATAAATTAACGTCTAAGATAGATGCCTTGGAAAATCAAACTTATAATAACGGGTATATCAATAATTTTGTTAAATTGACGAAAGCTTTTATAGGGCATTACACTCAAATCAACACAACGATGCATAATATAGGAAATATCGATATTAATATTCAACTAAACGGTATTAAAGCAAATTTGTATGATATATCACAAAGGGAAAAACAAGAGAGTGAATACATAGTAAACGTGATTTTTTTAATCATATCTGTTTTCTCCGTTTTGATTTTGTTCGGTACTTGGAGACTTTATAAAACAAGAAAAGAACTTGTAGCTTTTAAAACTGCCGTAGAAAATAGTCATAGCGTAGTCGTGATGACCGATGTAAATCAAAAAATCACTTTTGTCAACGATACGTTTGAAAAGGTAACCGGATATAGTGCAAAAGAGGCAATCGGACTAAAACCTAGTGTTTTAAAATCAGGTATGCAAGATGATAAATTTTATAAAGAGATGGCAGAGAGTATATTTGCCGGTCGGAAATGGCACGGTCGATTTGTAAACAAGAAGAAAAACGGTGAGATTTTTTATGAGGATGCAACCATAACGCCTATTATCATGGATGGTGAGATAGATAGTTATTTAGCTATCAAACTTGATGTTACGCAACTTGTAAATTATTCAAACGAGCTGGCGGATTTAAACAGTGGATTGGAGAAAAAGGTAGAAGACAAAATAAAGCTTTTAAGACAAAAAGATGTTCTTATCCAACAACAATCCCGTCTAGCGGCACTTGGTGAGATGATAAGTAATATTGCCCATCAGTGGCGACAGCCTCTTAGTTCTATTACCATAGGTGCGAGTGGTATAAAATACAAAAAAGAGCTTGGTATTTTGGAGCTTGATGATAAGTTTGATAAAGAGATGGATAATATAATAGCAGGTGCAGAATATCTTTCTCAAACTATAGAAGATTTTAGAAATTTCACTAAAGTTGATAAAAGTAAAAAAGTCTTTGATATAAATGAAACGATAATGAAAACATATAAAATAGTAGAGAATTTATATCGAGTAAACAGCATAAAAGTAGAGTTTGATTTAAGTCCCCAAATGCGTTATAAAGGTATTCAAAGTCAGTTTTCTCAAGCTGTAATCAATATTCTTAATAATGCAAAAGATGCTTTAATCGCTCATAATCAAGATAAAGAGGGTAGGAAAATAGTAATTACTACGGTTTCACAAGACTCTAACTTTATTATAAAAATAGCCGATAGCGCAGGCGGTGTTCCCGAAGATATAATATCAAAAATCTTTGACCCCTATTTTACGACAAAACACCAAAGTCAAGGTACAGGCATAGGTCTTTTTATGGCATATGAGATAGTTAAGAACCATTTCTGCGGTAATATAGAAGTAAAAAATGAACCTATGATAATAGATGGAAAAGAGTATGTAGGAGCCGTGTTTTACGTATATTTTCCAAAAGTTGCAAATAATATTTAAAATAAATCAAAGCAAGAAGAAGGTTTCATCAACCTTCTTTAATTTTAGTGCATTGCCCAAATATCTTGATATTGGGAAGCAGAAATATCTACAAGCCCTAAATCTTTTAAAAACTTGCAAAGTTCTAGCCATCTAGTCATATCTGCTTTTATGTTTGTTTCAAATCTAGGTACGGTATCTTCTATGATTCTATCCATTAATTCGTTTTTAGGTTGCCGTGAGTAGGCATAAAAAATATTTTTTGCATCTTCTATGTTTTCTTGACAGTATCTCGCCATTTTGTTGGTAACACCTACAAAATCGCATATTGCATCCCCTTTTTGATTGAGAATATCTTTTGTAGTCATAATCTCCAAAGCACTAAAATTAGGATATGGAGACTCCAATGAATCAATGAAAGTGTTAGGAAAAGATTTATATTCTGCTTCGATTCCTTCAAAGTTGTAAAAACATAGCCACGCTCCATCATAATCCCCTTGTTCTAAATTTTTTAAGTGATAAAAGTCTGTTTGTATAAATTCAACGTTTTCTTTGGATATAACAAAGCCGTTTTTCTTCGCATATCTGTTTAGTATTTCATATCCTATTGTGTTTGTTGTATCGTTTGATGCCGGTGTTGTTATTCTAATAGGTCGGTTGTTTTTGAGTTTGTCCATGCTTGATTGTTTCATCATCACACCTCCACGTGTCTCAAAAAAACACCCAATAGAGCGGATACCGTCAAAATAGTGTTCAAAAAGGTGTAAAGGCTCGTTTACGTGGATGTCTATCTCGCCTTTTATTAAAGAGTCAAACCCGTCGTAATGTTCTTTTGGTTCTAGTAGCTCTACTTTAAGTCCAGCACTCTCATAAGCATTTGTATAAACTCCTGCAATAAAAGGTAAATGGTCGGGATTCAAAAACCACTCTAAAGCAATTTTGATTGTATTCATCTAAAAGCCTCCGTATTTTTTGTAAATTATACGTGAAACTTTTAGTATTTTGTATATGGAAGATGTTCGTTGGTATTGTTTATTTCATCAAAAGCAAATTTTATATCCAACGCCGTATTCCGTAATGAGATATTTTGGATTTGAAGCATTGTCTTTTAGTTTTTTTCTTATATTTTTGATATGATAATCAAGTGATCGATGATTGATACTAATTGAAGATAAAAAATCCAACAAATAATCACGTTTTATAACACTGTTTTTATTTTTGATTAGCAGTGATAGTATATCAAATTCCGTTTTTGTAAGATTTAGCGGTTCTCCGTCAAAATATATAGTATTTTCGGATATTGCAAAAGTTTTAGTTTTTTCTACCGTTAAATCGGTATGATTACGAAGTTGAACCCATATCCTAGCTTCTAGCTCTTCAGGGTCTATGGGCTTGACCATATAGTCGTTGGCACCTAGTTTAAAAGCTTGTAATTTTATATTTTTATCGGAATATGCACTGATTACTATCACGGGGATATTGATTTTATTTTTACTCAAAAATTTCAAAACTTCAAATCCGTTAAAATCTGGTATATTTATATCTAGAAGTATTATAGAGTATGTCTTGAAATTGATGTTTGATAAGGCACTTGTTACGGTATCAAATATATCCACTCTGAAATCAACATCATCTAAATACTCTTTCAATAACAAAGCAATTTCATAGTCGTCTTCGATTAATAAAATATTATTTAACAATACTTTACTCCTGTAATATGGGCTTATAAAATATTACAAGAAGTAGACTTATGGTAAGTTTTATAAAATATTGATATAATCAAAAAACTACTTACGGGTGATTGTTATATTTATGCTTAAAATATTATTTATTTGTTTTGTACTGGTATTAGGTCTATATTCAAAAGAGTTGCAGAACGTGACTCTACAGCTCAAGTGGAAGCATCAGTTTCAATTTGCCGGATTTTATATGGCAAAAGAAAAAGGTTTTTATGATGAAGCCGGTATCAATGTAAATATACAAGAGTATCAAGACGGTGTTATCTTAGATGACGTCTTAAGCGGTAAATCAACATTTGGGATAGATGATTCGCAACTTGTTTATTATAAACTATCGGGTCACGATATAGTAGGGCTTTTAGCAACTTTTCAAGACTCACCTTTGGCTATTATGAGTACTAAAAAAATAGAAAAAATACAAGATTTGAACAATCACGAAATTCAATTTTCAAGAAATGCACTTCATAATATTTCTATGAAAGCTATGTTACTTTCCAACGGCGTAAAAATTAAAAATATTGAATTAAAACACAAAATAAAAGATTTAGTTGAGGGTAGGGTGGACGCTATCAGCGGATATTTATCCAACGAGCTTTTTTTGATAAAACAAAGCGGTATGGAATATAATACCTATCATCCAAGGGATTACGGTTTTAATTTTTACGGTGATATACTATTTACCTCTAAGCAAATTGCGAAGAACAATCCCGAACTCGTATATAATTTCACGGAAGCTACAAAAAAAGGGTGGGAGTACGTATTTGAAAATATAGATGAAACTATAGAAGTGATTATGAGTAAATATAATACTCAAAACAAATCCAAAGAGTGGTTGTTATACGAGTATGAAGTATTAAAAGATTTTAGCGGTGCCAAAGAAAATTTCGGGGAATTAAAACATGAGAAAATAGTTGAGATAGGTAAAATAATATCTTTGCTATTGCCTAATAAATACAATACGCACAATTTGGAAGATTTTATATGGTATAGCGACAAAGAGTTGGTACGGCACTATAAAAATGATTATTTTAAATTTAACAATACCTTTAGAGTATGTGTAAATTATGATTTTATGCCTATTGACGGTATAAAAGACGGTAAGGTGTCGGGGATTTACGGTGATGTGTTGGATAGAATATCCAAAGAACTAGATGTGAGCTTTGTTCCGGTAAGTATAAATTCAATAGAAGAACGTTCATTAAAAGCAAGCATAGGTGAATGCGATATAATAAGTATGAGTACCGTTTTGGGTAAAGATTATAATATGAAACATTCAAAACGATTTTTGAATGGGCATTTTGCTATTATTTCCAACCTTGATATCCCTTTTTTAAATACCGATGATAAAATAATCAAAAACAAAAAATACGTTACTCGATATAGTGCTTATGCAACATATCTAAAGCAACTTTATCCCGATATAGATATAGTCGTCAATGAAAGCATTTATGACTCTTTAGAAATGGTCAAGGATAGAGCCGCAGACGGTTTTATAGTAGATTATATAACCGCCGATAGGGTAATTCAAGATTTCGGTTACGGAAAATATAAAATATCAGGTTTTTTAGCGGTTGAAAATCCGATAAAAAGTGGATTTGCAGTTATTGATTCTAAGCCTGAGCTATTAAAATCCATAGATATCGTATTGGATAATCTATCTGAAAAGGAGATAGAAAATATTAAAGAAAAATGGAGTCTTGTTAGATATACTCAAATAGTTGATAACAATTTAATATGGAAAACGGTTACTGTGTTTGTTGTTCTTTTGGTGATTGTTTCTTTGTTGGCTTTTATGCTTAGAATACATAATAAAACTTTGAAACAACAAATTGCCCTTGAAATAGAAAAAAATATCAATCAACAAGCGATAATGTTTCAACAAGCCCGTTTTGCAGAAATGGGAGAGATGATATCAATGATAGCACACCAGTGGAGACAACCGCTGAATCATATATCTCTTTTAATCAATAATTTATTTTTGAAATATAAAAAAGAGACCTTGAACGATGATATAGTGAGCGATATAAAAAAACAGTTTCAACAAAATATAGTTTATATGTCTGAAACAATCGATGATTTCCAAAATTTCTTTAAACCTAATCAGAAAAAAGAGAAGTTTTTTATTATAGATTTAGTTAATGACACGTTAATGTTAATCAAACCTCTATTTGATAGAAAAAAGATAAATTTTGATATACAAATAGATGAAAATATCAGTTATTACGGTTATAAAAGCGAGTTGGGGCAAGTGATACTAAATATATCAAAATACAATTAACTAAAAATAGTGATGAAACGCTTATCATCTCGATAGAAGACAATGCCGGAGGTATTGACGAAGATATTATAAATAAAATCTTTGACCCTTATTTTTCTACCAAAAATAGCAAAAACGGAACTGGACTTGGGTTATATATAGTAAAAATAATTGTTAACGACCATTTTAAAGGCAAAATAAATGTTGAAAATATAGAAAACGGTACTAGATTTGAGATTGTACTTCCTGCAATTCAAGCGAAAAATATGGGCTAAGCAATAAAAACTCACATTCCTCACACTTTAACATAATTCACCTCATATTTATATATTATTATTTCAAATAAAAAACGTTATAAGTTTTTATCGGTATAAAAGGTATGATTTTTTATATAAACATATCTTAAATCCACTACAAAAGAAATTGTGCGGCGATATAATTATTAAACCAAATGGTTAGGGGAGAAACGATGTTAGGCGAGATGAAGACTAAAAATAAGTTGTTGCTAAATATGGTAATAGCTCAAATCGGATTTGCAAGTATCAGTATAGCAGGGTATATGTTTGAAAATCACACACTTATCATAGTGTTGAATATTCTATTCGGCGTTGTGTTGGCTTGTGTTAGCTATATATTTGCTAAGTCCATAACAGACGGTATGACTAGATTTGAAGATGGTTTTGATAAGTTTTTGGATTTTGTTTCATTTAAACAAAACAGATATTCACCTATCAACTGTACCAGCAAAGATGAAATGGGTGCATTGATGAGAAAACTTGATAAAATAGCACAAGATTTTGATAAGAAACTAAAAGCAGATATGCAAGTTATGGGTGAGATTACTATTACTATGGATAAGGTAGAACAAGGGATTTACGGCTGTAGAATCAAAGCAAATACAACAAATCCGATGATAGCAACGTTGAGAAATACTATAAATAAGATGTTAAATACCGTAGATAAAGACATGAAAAATCTTGTGAGCGTACTTGATAGTTTTTCTAAAGATGATTTTAGACCAAAAGTACAAATAGACCCAAAACTAAAAGGTGATATGCTTGTAGTTCTTAATAGTGTAAATACACTTGGTGCTACACTTGGCAAAAATGCAAAACGTGATTTGACAAACGGTCAAACCCTAGAGCAAAATGCAGAAAATATGACCTCTTCGGTAAACTCTTTGGCACACAAAGCAAACGAACAAGCAGCATCGTTAGAAGAGACGGCGGCAGCTTTAGAAGAGATTACAAGTATCACGAGAAATAATGCAGAAAATGCTTCAAAAATGGCTAAACTAGGTAATACCGTAAAATCAGCTGTATCAAATGGGCAAGGACTTGCAAGTCAAACCGCACAATCTATGGATGAGATAAATAAAGAGGTCAACTTGATAAATGACGCTATTACGGTCATAGACCAAATAGCTTTTCAAACAAATATTCTTTCACTTAACGCTGCAGTTGAAGCTGCTACGGCAGGTGAAGCCGGAAAAGGGTTTGCGGTCGTTGCTGCGGAGGTGCGAAACCTTGCTTCAAGAAGTGCTGAAGCTGCAAAAGAGATAAAAGCTATAGTTGAACAAGCTACATCAAAAGCAAACAACGGTAAACAAATATCAGATGATATGATAAAAGGTTATCAAGAGTTAAATAACCATATCACTGAGACATTAAGAATAATAGATGATGTTAGTACCTCAAGTAAAGAACAAATGCAAGGGATTGAACAAATCAATGACGCAGTAACTATGCTTGACCGTGTAACACAAGAAAATGCAAGTGAAGCAAACAACGTAGCAAGTATCGCAAACGAAACTTTGGCTATGGCAGAAGCACTTGTAAATGATGCAAAGACTAAGAAATTTTAGAAACTGAGAAACTGAGAAACTGAGATTTTTCTTGCTTAGTCACTTAGTCTCTCAGTCTCTTTCAAAAAAAGGAGAACAAATGTCCAAAGAAACAATTTTAGACGATTTTGCGTTTTTGGTAAGTGAAACAGATGAAAAAGGTGTTATAAGATTTGCAAACGATGATTTTTGTCGTATAGCTGAATATGAACTAGACGATATGATAGGTAAACCACATAATCTAGTAAGACATCGTGATATGCCAAAAGCTGCATTTAAAGACCTGTGGGATACCGTCAAAAAAGGTAACGTTTGGACGGGTTATGTAAAAAACGCTACCAAATCAGGTGGATACTACTGGGTATACGCTACAGTTTACCCATTTGAGAGCTGTGACGGCTCAAGAGGATATATGAGCTGTAGAAGAAAAGCAAGTCGTGATGAAATTGAAGAACATGAAACACTTTATAGACAATTAAAAGCAAAAGAGTAATTAGGGTATTTTATGGCAAAAGTTCTTATAGTAGATGATAGTCAAACTATTTTGGCAAGATTGACGGACGGTGTATGTAAAACTTTAAAGTATGAAGTGGTTCAGGCGATGAGCTATGAAGAGACTAAAATACGCTTATCAAAACACGATGATATAGATATTGCATTGCTTGATTTGGGGCTTCCTGACGCTAGTGGTGAAGATATAGTGGATTTGGTAAAAAGAGCTGATATTCCTATTGTTGTTTTGACAGGTAGCGGAAATGAGAGTATGAAGAAACTTATAGCACAAAAGGACATCATAGATTACGTAATAAAAGACGGAAGTTATGCGGTGGAGTATGCTATAAGCGTTATAAAAAGATACATAGGCAACAAAAATCATACTGTTTTAATAGTAGATGATTCTAAAACTTTTGCCGCTAAAATATCTAGTTTATGCGATAGATATTATCTCAAGTCCATAATAGCTTCTAGTGGTAAAGAGGCACTGGAAATATTGGCTAAGAACGATAATATAACGTTGTGTTTTATAGATTATATGATGCCTGAGATGAACGGTTTAGAACTAACGACGGAAATTAGAAAACAGTATTCCAAAGATTCTATGAGTATTATAGCTCTTAGTGGAAGCGGTGAACAAGATATAGTTGCGAAGTTTCTAAAATACGGAGCAAACGATTTTATATCAAAAGATTTCTCTAGAGAGGAGTTTTATGCTAGATTAAATTCATCACTTGAAAATCTAGAACTTTTTGAAGAGATAAAAAGACTTGCGAATAGTGATTATTTAACGGGTCATTTTAATAGAAGATATTTTTTTGATAAAGCATACAAAATATATGACAAAGCACGAAAAGATGATAGCAACTTAAGCGTAGCTTTGTTGGATATAGACAATTTTAAAACAATAAACGATACTTACGGTCACGATGTCGGGGATTTGGTATTAAAACATATATCAAAACTTATAAAAAATGAAATGGAGTATGACAAACTTGCCTCTAGATTCGGCGGTGAAGAGTTTTGTTTGTTGTTTGAGAAACAAGATTCTTTGAGTGTGTTGAAGATATTAGAAAATCTTAGAAAAGTTGTTGAAAAAGGTTTCGTCAAACTCGTAGATGATAGAAAGATACATTATACCGTATCTATAGGGTTATGCTCACAGCTTAGTGATAGCTTGGATGATATGATAAAAAATGCTGATATGGCATTGTACGAAGCAAAAAAAAGCGGCAAAAATAAAATAGAAATATATAAACATAAGGATTGAGATGTATTCGGGTATTAGAAATTTAAATATTTTATATATTGAGGATGATGTAAACATTTCCAATGTGTTTAGTCAAGTCTTTGAAAGGCTAGGGGCTAGTGTGGTGGCTGTGGCAACCTATGAAGAAGCCGTAAAATATTTTAACTACGGTAGTAATAATTTTAACATTATAATAACAGATGTGGTATTCCAAGGTGATAATAACGGTCTTGATTTCGTCCATTTGGTGAGAAGTTTTGATAAGCTGATAAAGGTAATAGTCGTTTCTGCTCACGATAATTCCGAGTATCTTATGCGTTCACTTGACCTTAATATAAATAAATATTTCGTTAAGCCGTTTAAAGAGTCTATTTTGTTTGAATATCTAAATAAAATAGGCGACAATCTTGAATATTTTGTAGAAATTAAAGAAAAAAACGATTATATTAATGTTATAGAGGATTTTTATTATTCACAAAGTAAAAAATGTTTTATTCAAAACGGAAAAGATATAATATTGACGGCTCAAGAGTCTTATTTTGTGGAGTTGTTGCTTGAGAAGAAATCTAATATAGTAACTTATGAAGAGATTGAGGAACGTGTCAAAAAAGATACAAGAAAGAAAATAGCAAGAACTACTATGAGGACAATTATCAAAAACGTAAGGAAAAAAACAACATATTCAATTATAACGTTGGTTTCTAATATCGGCTATAAAATAGGGTAATTCGGATAAAGCTTGTTGAAAAATTAAAACATATCGTTAGTCGTGATTGTTTAAAGTTTTAGTAATATATTTTTGATATCCTTTCTCATCTATTTTTAGGAGGATATATGAAATATATAGTGTCGATATTGTGTTTGTCAGGGTTGCTTTTTGCAAGTTCTTTCAAGGTAGGTGATAATTTGTCAAGTTTTAGTTGTGATAATCAGTTTGAAAAAAAGATGACTATTACATCTAATACAAAAAAGATTATTATAGCTTTTTCAAAAGAAAAAGGTGAGGTTATAAAACAGTTTTTGGATAAAAATCCAGACTATCTAAAAACACAAAATGCTATCTATATAGCTGATGTTAGTTCAGCTCCCGCTTTTGTAACAAGTATGTTTATGTTGCCTAAATTTCAATCTTATGCTTTTGAAATGGGAGTGATTAAAGATGAAACGCAAGCACTGCAGTTTCCTAGAAAAGATGATATGATTAGTATTATCTCTTTAGAAAACGGTGTGGTTAAGAATATAGAGTTTAAACCGACTCTGCCTTAATCATTTTTTTGAAGTCGTGTTTGTTGATAGGTTGACTTTTGAGGTAGCCTTGATACAAATCACACTCAAGAAGTCTTAAAAAGTCTAATTGTTCCGCATTTTCTACCCCTTCTGCTATCGTTTTATATCCTAGAGCTTTTGCCATTGCAAGTATTGTTTTTACTATTGCTATGGAGTCTTTATCATTTGGTAAGTCATCTATAAAACTTTTGTCTATTTTTAGCACGTCTATAGGGAATTTTTTCAGATATGCTAGTGATGAATAGCCTGTACCGAAATCATCAATGGCTAGTTTTACACCTAGTGATTTTATTTTATAAAGGGTATATATAACCCTAGCAGGGTCTGCCATCATACCGCTTTCCGTTATTTCAAGTTCTAGTTTTTCTGCAGGAAATTTAGTAGATTCAAGTATCTCTTTGATACTTTCTATAATGTCGTCATGCAAAATTTGTTGCATAGATAAATTTACGCTTAGTATAAAATCACAACCGTCATCAAACCATGTTTTAGCAGTTTTGCAAGCTTCACAAAGCACCCATCTACCTATTTTGAAAATACACCCTACATCTTCCGCCATTGGTATAAAAGAAGCAGGAGATATTACTACCCCGTCTTTATTTATCCAACGTACAAGAGCTTCAACGCCTTTTATTTTGCCTGTTTTTATCTCAACTTGAGGTTGATAATATACTTGCAGTTCGTTGTTTTCTACTACTTGACGCAGTTTCATTTCTGTTTCGAGTTTTTCTTTGGCTATTTTGCTCAAAGTATCATCATAAAACATAAAACCGCCCTTTTGGATAGCTTTAGTATTTCTAAGTGCTATATCCGCAAAATCAATAACCTCTTCAGCCGTTGAACTTCCATACGGTACTACTGATATCCCTATACTTATGCTCAAATACAATTCAAAACCGTTTTGAAGTACGATAAGCTTATTGAAATCACTGATGATTCTTGATGCAATGATAATCAAATCTTCTTTGTGTTGTAAATCTTCTATGATTACACCAAACTCATCACCGCCGAATTTACTTAATAAGTCGCTTTCAAATCTTCCTATTAAATCTTCTTGACGTAAGAAAGTATGTATTTTTGTAGAAACAAGTTGTAAAACTTCATCTCCTATATCATGACCCAAGCTATTGTTTATATTACCGAAATCATCTATATCTATTTTTAAAACACCTACAAATCTATCGTTCATATCACGTTTGAGTAAAATATGTTTTAGGTATGATTTAAAAAGATATTGACTAGCAAGACCCGTCAAAGAGTCGTAATTAGTAATCTTTGTAAGTTTTGATTCATAAAGTTTTTCTTGTGTTATATCTTTGCAAAATGCAATTATAAGTTTTTGCTCATTGTAAGTTATAGTATTTAAAAAAACCTGAACATCTATAAAAGTGCCGTTTTTAACCCTTTGTTTACTTTCAAATATAGTATGTCCAAATTTCTCAAGTTCGGCAACCCCGTCATTGGTATAAAAAGGGGTCGTAATAGGGTCTAAATCAGAAATTTTTAGAGTTAGTAGCTCGGATGAACTAAATCCTAACTGATTTATCGCTTTACTATTGAAATTGACTATTGATAGGTCATTTGGATTTATGATAAGTATTGCATCGGGACTCAAATCAAATATTGTTTTGAATTTAAGTTGTTCATTGAATTCTATGTGTTTAAACAAATCACTGCCTGTTAGTATCCCTGCTATATGATTGTTTGCATCAAGAACTACCAAGTGTCTTTGACCGCTTTGGATAAGTTTTTGGTAAGCATCGTATATACTCTCATCTTGGTATATCGTCGTTATATTTTTATTGATAATTTCTGATAATTTTATGTCTTGTTTCGATTTATGATTGGATATTGCATTTATAACATCAAGGTATGAACATATGCCTATTGGATGCTTGTCTTCTACAATTACCACTGAAGATACTTGATGTTGGTACATAAGTTTCAATACATCGTCAAAAGTTTTATCTATAGAAGCTTGTATTAAAGAGCTTGTCATGATATCTTTGATATATCTCACGCTATTCACATTAATGCCTTACCGGTTCTAAAATATTTCATTTATTTTTTATTTAGCGATTATATAGAAAATAATCTTAAGGTAATATTAGATGTAAGCCGAATACAATTTTGTATTCAACCTATAAGTTTATTTTGTTACAAAGATGTAACCGTAGCTACTAGATAAGAGTTATAAGCGATATATGCAAGTAGCAAGATAGCACCTTCGGTCCTATTGATTTGTCCTCGTCTTCCTTTGAAACCGTAAGCCATTATAAATAGTCCGATAGTAAGGATAAACATAGTAGTCCAATCTCTATTTAATACAAGAGGGTCTATACCGTTCATAGGTGCTATCGTCGTCGCAATACCGATAACTGCAAGGATATTAAACATATTTGACCCTACAACATTCCCTATGGCGATGTCATGTTCACCTTTTCTTGCCGCTATTACCGACGCTGCAAGCTCAGGAAGAGAAGTACCGAGTGCCACTATAGTAAGACCTATAATCAAGTCGCTAATTCCAAGTAGTTGGGCAATATTCACAGAACCCCACACAAGAATTCTTGAACTTGCTATCAATACTACTAGTCCTGCTACTAGCCACAAAATACCTTGTTTAAAAGGCATAATATGACTTTGTAACTCCTCTTCCATTTCACTCTCTAGTGCATCGCCTTTGCCCTTTAGTGCAGAGTAAATCGACCAACCTATTAAAGAGAAAAAAGCTCCGAGTAGTAAAAAACCCTCAAGCCTTGATAAACTATCGTCTAGCATCAATATACCTGAAATTATAACGATTAGTATAAGTATCGGTATCTCTTTTTTTATAATCTTAGAGTTAACCGCAATAGGAGCTATAATAGCAGTTACACCTAGTATTAAAGCAATATTAACTATATTTGAACCTATAGCATTTCCAAGAGCTAGTCCATGGTTGCCGTCCATTGCAGCCATCGCAGATACTACCATTTCAGGCGCACTTGTACCGAATCCTACTATCACCATACCTATAAGAAGTGAAGGCATACCTAAGTGTTTTGCCGTAGATGAAGCACCGTCGACGAACTTATCCGCACTCCAAACCAAAAGAACAAACCCGGCAATAATTGCCAAAAGAGATAAAACCATTTTCCGTCCATTTTATAAATTTAGACGTAATTATAGTATAAGATATGTTAATTATGGGGTATCAAGTAGTAGTTAAACAAAAGGAACGCTATAGATTATAGCGTTCGACAATTGTTTTTAGTGTCTAGCAGCTTCAGGGTTAAATGAATAGTACAAAAATTTAGACATTTCAAGAGGTTTGATTACATATCCCTCTTTTGCAAAACTTTTTATATTGTGTTCCATTTTATAATGATCCCCCGAACTATCACCGTTTATAGATAATTCACCTTGTAGGTCTAAAATTGTGATTTGTAAATCGCCTATGCTTTTATGATTTAGTGCAGGACCTTTTTTTACAGGGTTACCTTCAGCAGTCAATCCGTGACACTCTGCACATTTGTTATTATAAATAACCTCTTGGTTTGATTCTACAGCCAATCCCGATGATGCAAAAACTCCTACAAATAAACATGTAGCCGCTAAATTTGAAATTTTCATAATGATTCCTTTGTGTTAAGATTTATTTTTGTTTTACCGTTATGACAACGGCACCTCTTACTTGACCACTAACGAAATCAAAAGCTTTATCGTTTGGATATTTACTTTTGAATAAATTATACACCTCTTCATTTACTCCTTTCTTTGCCCCGTGGCAGGATTTACAACTCTTGCTCGACATCGTAGAGGGAAAATATATTTTATAATCACCAGCTTCATTCATTTGTACTATTTCGCTCGGAAGATAAGCATCAGATTTTTCTATCAAATCAAAAGCCTCCAAAATCTTTTTTTCATCATCTTTCGGATAGGAATTCGGATTCCTATTGTTTAGACTTACCCTTTTGATAGATACGTTGTTTGCTAAAGTTGTATTAAACTCTTCTATTTTTTTATATGATTCATTGGCACAAAACTCCGCAGCTTTATATATACCCTCTTGAGAAATTTTGTTTTTGACGTTTTTCGACATCATTTCATGAAATTTATGATACACCGCAGTTGCCTCACGTACTATCGAGTCTTTTACCGTTACGTTTGCAAATATTGCTTCACAGACCAAAAGAATCAATAATAAAGCTTTCATTTTAATGTGTCTCACTTATTGCATGTTCATCATCAAGATTAAAAGCCTTTGTACCGATATAATACAATAGTAAACAAAGCCCAAGCCCTCCAAGTGAAATCATAATCTCAGTACTTGACGGAAAATATTCTACCCATGTAGGAACTAGTTGATATTCCGATGTTTTTAACGTTTGAAGCGGTTTGAGTTGTGTATCGTGTACAAGATTGTATCTCATAAAAAACACCCCTACCATACCGCTCAACGAAGCCCAAAACATACCTTTCACATTTGCACCTCCGCTTTTTAAGATGATATATAGAGGTATCACCATAGCAAGTATAACCTCAGCCCAAAAAGTCCAGCTTTGTAGTATATGAATAGCTACCTCTGCACGATTTGGCATACCTCCGTAAATATCAGTTAACATTTTCCATGTTACGAAAAATATCAGTATCGATATAAGCAACCCTTGTATTTTTGCTAAGTTTGTAAGTAGTTTTTTACCGCTTTGCGTAAAATCCAAGTTGTATCTAAAACCGTACATTATAAAAGCTAGGAAAATACCGGTAATAAACGCAGTCAATATGAAATATGTAGGATAAAATACCCCGTTTGATATTGTTCTTGCATTTAAAAAACCAAATACTCCTCCAAGATTCGAGTGAGCAGCAAGACCCACCAAAAGCCCTGTTAGACCGAATATTCTTGCCATTTTCATATCATGTTTTAGTAAAAATACAAATTCGATAATCATAAAAGTAAGATATAGTCCATATAGCGTCCCCATCCACCAAATAGCACTTGTAAGTCCGGGCGTGAGTACGTTGTATATAAGCATCGTCACAGGATGACCTATCTCAAATGCTATGACCGCAAATCCGGCAAGTATAGTCACTATAGAGCCGAAAATTGCCCTTTTTGAGATTTCCATATAGTCTTTAAATCCAAATACGTCACCCAAAGAGCCTACTATACAAAGTCCCGTGGAACTTACCACGAAAAATATATATACGGCTATCAAAAGTCCCCAAGGGTGTTCTCTCGTCACGTTATATGCGTGGTGTCCGTGGATAAGATATGTAATCACTCCTACGACAAACATTGCCAAAAACGTAACGATAATCCCCGCTAATAAGAGGTTAGTTCCGTTTTTTTCAAATGACAAAATACTCTTTAGAGATATTTTATTGACGGGTATCGTCATGATAAATTCTTTTATACTCATGTTAGTTCCTTATACCAGATAAAATAATTTCGGTTTTGTCCCAAGATGAGTCTTGAGAGTAAAATATTCACGTTCTCTTAAAACTTGACTAATTTCACTGTTTGGGTCATCCAAATCACCGAAAATTCTTACTTTCGTAGGACATGTATTTTGACATGCCGTAGTAGTCTCACCCCTTGCTAGTCTCGTATCCGTACAGAAAGTACATTTATCTACGGTCATAGTTCTATCATCTACGTATCTTGCATCGTAAGGACAAGCATTCATACAATAGCTACACAAGATACATTTATCAGGGTCAACTTTTATCTCACCGTTTTCACCGTAGTAAGTGGCATTTGTAGGGCATACTTCTTGACAAGGTGCTTCATCGCAGTGTTGACATTGACTAGGATAAAAAGTCTGTGAAGCTATACTCAAAAGTGGAAACTCACCCTCTATCTCTTTGACTCCTACCCAAATTCTGTGTTTATCGGCACCGAGAAGCACGCCGTTTTCCTCTTTACAGGCTGTTTCACACGCCTTGCAGTTAATACACTTTTTATAATCTAAAGCCATTCCGTATCTTGCCATTTGTTACACCTTTTTGATTTCTACTTCTGTTTCGTGCATAGCAGCAGCACCGTAAACAGGTTCCATAATATCTTCTATAACGGCATTATCGTTTCCGCCGTTTTTATAAGCCCAAGTAAGAGCAGAACTCTCTTGCCCGAATCCATGTATAAAAAACACCTGATCTTTTGCAATTTTTTCCGTAGGATATGCTTTGATTTTTGTACTACCTGCTTTTGAGCTAATCTCAACCAAATCACCGAATTCTATCCCTTGTTCTTTTGCTACCCTTTTATTTATCCACAAGAAATTTTCTCTCAATAAATCGTTAAGCATTGAGTTATTGGTACTTCCGCTTTGTGTATATTGAGCATGTCTTCCAGTGAAAAGTTTATATTTGCCTTGAGTAGTTTCACGATAATATTCATCTCTCCAAGTCGGCATAGCATCTACGCCGTTTTTTGCCAAAGTATCTATTTTACATTCTACTTTGTTTGAAGGAGTGATTGGTTTGCCTTCATTTACCCTATATGCTCTTTTGCTTTTTGGATAACACTCATATTCATTTACCGATAATTGTTTGAAATAGTTATCCATTTCAGGGTAATAAACACCGTATTTTGACAATTTCTCAACCGCATCAGGATAGTCGCTTACCGAGTGTTCGTTTATCTCTTCTTGAGAGTGTTGGAAAGGTATAGTTAAATCAAACTCGGCATATACATCCTCTTCGCTAGATTCTTCAATCATTGCTTGAACTTCCGTATCGTATTTTTTGGTTATATCAAACATAGGTTTCGAAAGTTTTTTGGTCAAACCGTTCAAAATATCCATAACAGGTTTGGTTTCAAACATAGGGTCTATTACTTTGTTTCTTACCGCAATAGCAGGTTCAGCCCCGCCGAAGGTTTTTATAGGGTCTGTTCTTTCAAGGTACGTACATTCAGGAAGCACTACGTCTGCGTACATTACCGTATCGCTAGGCATAGTGTCTATACATACTAAAAGCTCCATTTTCTTAAGCATTTCTATGGTTTTTGCAGTATTTGGCATATTTATAACAGGATTGTGTTTATAGCAAAACATTCCCCTTACAGGATAAGATTGTTTACCCTCTAGGAAGTTGTTTCTCCAACTTATCCAAGAACCGCCGCCGCTTACTATTGCACAGTCTGTGTATCCGGCTTCACCGGCTACATATTTACTTTTTTTGACTACTGCTCTATCTTCTGCATTTTCATACATAGGGGATAGCTCATCATGACCTTTGATTTTTAGAGTTTTTCCAAATACAAGTCCACCTTCACAGTCTATTCCACCGCCAAGGGCTTGAAAAATAGCCATAGCACGTCTTAGTTGGAAGTCGTTTTTTGCAAAAGTACTTCTTCTACCTGGATAATATATAGCTTTTGGTGCATGAGCCATAAACTCTCTAGCTATAGTCGTTATTGTAGCGGCATCTATACCCGTGATTTGTTCAGCCCATTGGGGAGTGTAGCCGTTTGATATAATATGTTCTTTGTACTCTTCAAAACCGTTGAAGTTGTTTGCTACATAATCTTTGTTATACAACTCTTCCGATATCGTCACATGAGTAAGAGCCAACACAAAAGCCAAATCGGTACCCGGTTTTATTGCCAACCATTTATCGGACTTTGCTGCCGTGTTTGTAAATCTAGGATCTACGCATATAAGTTTTGCTGCATTGTTTTTTGATTTTACGTTTTTAAACAAATCCATAGTATCAGGTGTTACGATAGCTTCCGCACGATTTGCACCTGCTAGTATTATATAAGTAGCATTTTCCAAATCGGCTTGAGGATAAGTCCCTACGGTCAAGCCGTAAGCCGATGCTACGGTTTGAAGACAGATAGAGGAGTGATTTAGCCAGTTTGATGAGCCGAATCCTTGATAAAATGTTTTGAATGTATGTTCAGCCATACCTTCACCGGCACAGAATAAAAACGATGAGCGGTTATCTTCTTCTTCATCCAAAATTTTTACTGTTTGTTCTTTTATATATTCATACGCCTCATCCCAAGTAACCCTTTTGAATTTCCCTTCACCTTTTTCACCGACACGTATCAAAGGATATTTCAATCTATCAGGGTCATATAGTGCTTGTATTCCGGCATTGCCCCTAGCACAAAGCATATTTCTTGATTTAGGAAAATATGGGTTCGGGTCTAGTTTGGTTACTACGCCGTTTTCTACCCTTGCTATAGCGGCACATTTGTTTACACACATTTCACAAAGAGTAGGGACAAGACGGTCTGCCGTTTCCCCCGTCTTTGTAGTTATCTTTAATTCGCCTTGTTTGTCTTTTGAAAAAAGACTAGTCGTAGTAGCGGTGCTACCTATTATAGTAAGTGCAACAGTTCCTTGAAGAAATTTTCTTCTGGAAATCTCTATATGCATAAAACCTCCTTTTATAATGTTTATATTATACGGTTGAACTATAATGTCAATTTATGATTATCATAAGTAAACGTTACATGAGAAAATGATACAAGAGCAAACCTTAACCGTAAATAAATATTTTATCTTTCGAAATACAAAGTGGAATTTTAATTTAATATCATAAGTATTTATTTTTTTACTCTGTCAGTATCTTAAAAAAATACCAAAAATATTAATTTGATAAAATCTTTTATACTTGTTTAAGTTATATTATAGAAAGTTTATTTTAAAATGTATTTTTTGATGATTTAGAAGTATAGATTAATAATATTATAATATCAAATTATAATAAAGGGGGCTTATGAATCCTTTTGTTTACCAAAAGTCCTGTAGCGGCGATAGTTTTTGCTACAGAAAAGATGAGTTGATACAGATAAATAAAATGATAACTCAACGGGAGAATATTTTTATATATTCAAAAAGAAAATTTGGAAAAACATCACTAATAAAAGAGTTTTTTCATAAAAATGTAGATAAAAATAGATATTTTACGTTTTATTTTGACCTATTCGGTATAACAAATTTCGTAGATTTCGTAAAAAACATTTACAAACATATAGCACTCAATCTTCCCGAAGATTACCATTTGAGGCTCAAACACCTCAAAGATTTGTTTGCCCGTGCTAGTTTCACGGCAATCATCAAAGACAACGGAGAGTTGGAGTTTAATCCCGTGCTAAATAGCTACAACCTAGATGAATTATTAGCGGATATTTACAAAGGTTTGGAAAAGCTCTCTTTACAAAGCGGTAAAAAGATAATAATAGCTTTTGACGAGTTTCAACAAATCTCAAATCTCAAAGAGTCAAAAGGTGATGTACTTCTTAGAAAATATATAGATAAGTATTCAGATGTTAGGTATATTTTTACGGGACTAAAGAGGCATTTATTGTCAGATATATTTTCAAAAAAATATTCATCGTTTTATAATATTGCCCAAAAACTAGAACTCAAACAAATCTCAAAAGAGAAGCTTTATGAATATGTGGATAAACGATTCAAAAACAAGCTGTCTTACGAACTTTTTGAGAGGATTTACGACAATACAGAAGGTGAACTCAAACTAATCCAAGAGATTTGTTATCATCTTTATTACGTATCTTGTATTAAAAAAAATGAAATCTTAACTAGCGAAGTGGTGGACTATGTCTGCAACTCTTTGCTAGAGAGTAAAAACGAATACTTTAAACTCCTTCTAAACCAACTCACGATGCCTCAAAAAATAGCCTTAAAAGCGGTAGTGTTAAGTAACGGTACGGAGCTGTACAAAAAAGAGAATCTTTTTAATCTTCAAGTTACCAAATCATCGCTAAATACTGCTATTAGACACTTGTACAAAGACGAGATAATAGACAAAGAAAACAACAAATACTATATTTCAAATAAATGCCTTGAACTATGGTGCAAAAAAGCTTTTTTGTAAAACTCTCATAAAGGGAGTTATAACAGATAATTGGGTATCATATATGATTAATCAACACGGGAGTTTTAATCATATATGGCACTAATAGACTTACAAAACATAAACAAACAATATGATATAAAAGTAATACTCAAAGATGTAAACTTCACGCTACTAGAGGGTCAAAGAATAGCCGTAATAGGGCAAAACGGACACGGAAAATCTACCCTTTTTAAGATAATAATGGGGCAAGTTCTCCCTGATAGCGGAGAGATAGCAATAGATAGAAGCATCAAAATAGAGATGCTAGACCAAAGCCCTAAATTTGAGCCGAACATCACCGTAAAAGAGGCTATAGCTTCACAGCTAAAAGAGTTAAAAAATGCAAAAACCGAGTACGATGAGCTATGCAATCGCTTGATAACTGAATTTGAAAACTCAGAGCTTATCCGCCGTCATAGTGAGCTAGGCAGTTATTTAGACTATCACAATGCGTGGGATTTGGACAACAAAGTAAACCAAGTAATAGACAAACTACAACTCAAAGAGTACGAAGACAAAAAAGTAAATCTTCTAAGCGGTGGGGAGCAAAGAAGGGTATCTCTTGCAGGGCTTTTGCTCAAAAAACCCGATGTCTTGCTACTTGATGAGCCTACCAACCACCTTGATGTTTATATGGTGGAGTTTTTGGAGCAAATGCTTCTAAAAGAAAACTTCACGCTATTGTTCGTATCACACGATAGATATTTCATCGACAACATAGCCACTTCCACGGTAGAGATAGATAGAGGAGTGCTAAGACGCTTCCAAGGTGGATATAGCTCATACCTAGAGCAAAAAGCACAGATTTTATCCAATATGCAAAAAGAACACGAAGATATGCTAGACCTCTTTAAGCGTGAGCAATACTGGATGCAACACGGTATAAGTGCAAGACGAAAAAGAAACGAGCGAAGAAAATCAGAATACCTAGCCCTAAAAGAAAAAATCAAAACCAATCCGGCACAAATCAACAAAATGAAGCTAGAACTCCAAAGAGAACAAAGGGTATTCAACGGTGAAAAAGCACAAAACAAAAGAAAACAACTCTTTGAACTAGAAAAAATCACAAAAAGCCTAGGGGATAAACTTCTTATCAAAGATTTCTCCACAAGAATCCTCCAAAGGGACAAAATAGCCATAGTAGGACCAAACGGAAGCGGTAAATCTACGTTACTTAAAATTTTGCTTGAGACATTACCTATAGATAGCGGTGTGATGAAAAAAGGGGATTTCAAAATAGGGTATTTCGACCAACACAGAACTATGCTAGATGATGACAAAAACATCATGGAGACCTTTTGTCCGTTTGGCGGTGATAGGGTAAGATTAAGCGACGGTAGGGATTTGCATGTGTATGGATACCTCAAAAACTTCCTCTTCCCCAAAGAATACCTAGACAAAAAAATAGGTGCATTGAGCGGTGGAGAGAAAAACAGAGTAGCCCTAGCACTTCTTTTTACCAAAGATATAGATTGTCTTATCCTAGATGAGCCGACCAACGACCTAGACTTGCCTACTATCAATATCCTAGAAGAGTACCTTATCAACTTCCAAGGGGCTTTGATATTTGTAAGCCACGATAGATATTTTGTGGATAAAATAGCCTCAAAACTATTTATTTTTAGAGGCAACGGCGAGATAATAGAAAGCCACCAACCGTACAGCGAATACCTAGAGATAGAAAAAGAGCTTCAAGACCTAAACGACTATGAAAAAGAGCTTGAAACCGCCCCAAAAGTGACCCAACAAACAGAGCCGAAAAAACAAACAAAACTTAGCTACAAAGAACAAAGAGAATACGACTCATTGCCAAGCCTCATAGAAGAACTAGAACTCAAAATAGAAGAACTAAACACCTGCCTAAGCAACCCAAAATGTTACGAACAAAGGGGTATAGTAGCCGTATCATCCGAGCTTGAAGAGGTCAAAGCCCAATATGACGCACAGGTGGAGAGATACCTAGAACTTGAGATGAAAGTAGAAGAGCTAAAAGGCTAAGTCTTAAAGGAACACCAGATTTATCTGGTAGTCTTTTAATATAATATATTGCTTTTATATGTCATTTATGGCATAATGTTACAAAGGATATATTATGACACGATTAGAACTAATAAATAAAATCAAACATAGAAAACAAGAACTTCATATAACAATAGAGAATTTAGCATTATTATCAGGCATTGGGATAAGGACTCTCAATAGATTTTTGGCTGGTGATGATGTAAAGCTTAGTACAGTTGAAAAAATCACAAGTTTATTGGGACTTGATTTTGCAGGAAATGAAATAATATCTTTGGATAAACTAAAAGAGCAAAGAGCTAGAGAAAAAGCTATTTTTATGGCTTCTTTGGTACAAAGTACATCTGCATTGGAAAAACAAGGCTTAGAACAAAGTTCTCTTGATAAAATAATTCATAAATTTGAGCAAGAGTTTTTGAGTGGTCAATATCAAGATAGGCTTTGGGTAGCATAATGATAGATGCTACAAAGCCTATAGATGATGCGACACCGATTGATGATGTATCAGGATTAAAGCTTCCAAATAACAAAGTCTATACACTATCAGAAATATATGAATATGAAGCACTAAATATAGCTCAAGCAACGATAAAATATCTTTCAGCACCACTATCAAGGAAAGAAGCCCCTTTTACATATAGTTGGATGATGGATTTGCATAATGAGATGTTTGGTGATGTATGGGATTGGGCTGGAAAACTTAGAAAAGTAGAATTATCCATAGGAATCAAGGCTTACCTTGTACCAACTGAATTAAAAAAACTTTGTGATGATATAGAATATTGGAATAACAATAAAACTTTTGATGTGTTTGAAACTGCTACAAGGATACATCACAGAGCTGTACAAATCCATCCTTTTCAAAATGGAAACGGTCGATGGAGTAGGATGTTGGCAAATATTTATCTTAGACAAAATGGTAAAATGCCAGTTCGTTGGCAAGAGGATTTATTGGCTAAGGAAAATCCCAAAAGAAGTGAATATATAAATGCTTTGAAAAAAGCTGACAATGGTGATTATAAAGTTTTGATAGATATGCATAGGGTGACTTATTGATTAGAATATTTATGAGAGTTGTTTGATTTTTAAATTTATATAGTATAGTGGAAAATCTATACTCCTATAGAATAGCAATATACATTTTCAATCTATGTTAAAAGATACATTATAATCTTCATAAAAAAGTTACACATTTTATACGCGTTTTTTGTTATAATTTTTTTCATCCAAAAAATGAGGAGAAAAAAGATGAAAATGAGAATATTTGAACTGACATGCACTGCATATTTAAAAGAAGATATCGCCTTTGGTGATAGTTTTGAAGCTATTTCAAAATATATAAGTTTTTGTATGTCAAGAAGTGAGTTAAAAGATATACATGACAAAATGGGATATAAACATTATGTATTCGGTGGATTTATGCCGACTGAAAATGACAAAATCTACAAAAAAGGTACATTATATAGTTTTACCGTCCGTTCTCTTGATGAAAAGATTATAGATTCTTTGAGCGATAGCCTAAAAACCAATACAAACAATCCAAAGTTTTTGGTAGTGGAGACAAAAAAAAGATATATCAATAAATTTTTTATATCAGAGCTTTATAGTGCAACCCCTATCGTTATATCTACAACCCCAAGTAGGTATTGGACCATGGAAGAATCAGGCGATATTATGGAGTTTCAAAGAAAACTTCACGATAACTTAGAAAAGAAGTACAAAAGTTTCTTCGGTGAAGATTTGACAAGTTCAACCAACTTCATACAACTACTAGAGATAAAAAATAAAATTCCACAACTCATCACCATATACAAAGACGGCAAAAAAGTAAGATTTTTCGGTAATAAATTAAGAGTCGTCCCAAATGAAGACGAAGTAAGTCAAAAACTTGCTTTTGTAGCTTTTGGATGTGGTTTGGGTGAGAAGAATAGTTACGGAGGTGGATTTGTGTTGAGTAGGGGGATGAGATGATAAAAGAGATTGTAGAGTTTATGGATGCAAACGAGGGGATAGAAGAGTATTTTATACAAGATGAAGTAAGTGAGGCTTATGAACATTACTATATCAAAATCAATGGGGATATTGTTTGCCGTTCATTCATCAATTTGAATTTACTGAACGATACTGAAATGAAGAATATACTAAAATATATGACTTATTATCAAAAAGGTATGCACAATAAATATCTTGATAAAAATAATGGGCTTGGTGGTTCCTCCCCTTATATTTTAACTGTGAAATTACTTTTTGATGGTAATTTTATAAAAACAAATATTGAGGAAAAAGATAAAAATAGAATCGAGGTGCAATTTAAAAGTTCACTTGATTACGTTGAAGATGGCACACAAAAAAATGAGATTATAGAACTCCAAAAATTTATGGTAAGCAATCTTGAAAAATTTTTATTATCTGAAAAACAATTTGGTGAGATTTTAAAGAAAAAATATGACAGTCAAAAAAAAGACAAAAAAACTGTCTTTATAGATGTTCGTATTTATATTGATGTTGGACTTGAAAAAGTAAAAAGTTTTTACGAATCTTTTGTAAAAAAAAGAGCATTTTTAGATACCAAAGCAGCAGGTTTATATAAAGGTAAATGTTCTATTTGTGAATGTACTTCGGATGAGTTATCATTGCCTTATGTCTTAAATACACTTGGTACAAAAAACTTTGAAATGAAGCCTACTATGCCTCTGAACATTACTAATGCAATTTGTAAAACTTGCACTTTACAACTTCATAAATTTAAAGTAATGACTGACAATAATCAACTTACAAAACCTTTTCCACTGTTCATTGATAACAAGTCTCTTTTTGGACAACAAGTGGTAATTTTAAATGATAATGAAAAAAAGAAAAAATATAAAGAGATAATTAAAGCAGTTTGGAACTCAAATCCAAAAGATTTGAAAAACTTCTATTTGCTTAACTATTACTCAAAATCTGACAATGGATGGAAGCTACAAGTCAAAGATATTGATTATATTGAAAATTTTGAATATATGACTCCATTCAAAATAATCAATTTTACAGAATTACACAATAGTTTTAAACTGAATGATTTTTATGAAAAAGAACTTAGTGTATTCCAATTTCAAAAAATAGTTAATGATTTAGTTTTTGAAAATAAACTCCAATATAATTATTTTTCAGATTATAAAGATATTGATATTACTTACTCAAAAATTGCTTCAAAAAACTCAAATAATTTACTCAAGAACTATCTTGTCAAATACCGTCAAAACTTTTATGATTTTATCTATAAGTCGTACCAAACAAGCCTGATAGATATTGAGTTTAGAGAGATGATTTTGGATATTATCAAAGACAATATAAAGCATGATGCTAATAACAAAGAGGGTTATTCAATTTATGAAAATGAGATAAAAGAAAAACTCAATTTGCTTTTTAGCATAAAACATCATTTTAAAAACGGAGGTGAAAAAGTGGAACAAGGCGAATTTGTAAAATTAAAAGAGAAGATGAATGGCTTTTTGGGATATTGGCAAGATAAAAAAAATGAAAAAGGTGAGCTTGTCTTAAAAGATGATGGAAAACCAGAAAAAGAGTTTATGGGTGGTGTAGATCATATTGAAAATGACGATAAGTTTTTTGCATTTCTTTGCGGTCAAATGGCAAGGTTTTTGATAGGTAAGAAAAAAGCTAAAGAGGAAAATAAAAGTCATAGTGATTTCAATGCTTTTACTGACTGGCAAACAAGCAAACTCTTAAAAGAGTATATGTGTGATGTTCACAGAAAATATGCTCATGAATTACGCTTTGATAGAAAATATGGCAATGCTATGAGTATCATTTTGAGTTACAAAGATGACCTTAATATGGATAGTATAATGGAATACATGATGGCAGGATATTTTGCCGACAATCAAATCAAATATCAAAATAATCAAACACAGGAGAATGAAAATGAGTAGTACAGAGTTTAAAAATAGAGTTTACGGATGTGTAGTTGTTAAAGCAATTAATGCGAACTATAATGCAGATTTTAATGGACTTCCTAGAAGACTAAAAAGTGACGGTAGTTTTTATGCGACAGATAAATCATTTAAGTGGTTAGTTAGGAATTATATTAAGAAAAATCATGCGAATGAGAAAGTACTTTTTACGAAGCAATTTGATGACAAATTTTCAGTATTAACACTGAAACAAGCTTATGAAAAATTAGATAAGAAAGATAATACATTATCAACTTTATTAGAGTGTATTGATGTAAGGTTATTTGGTGCAACTTTAGCAGATGCTGGAAATAACTTATCTCTACATGGTTGTGTACAAGTAAATCATGCTACTGATTTATATGGAAAAGGGAAAGTCTATACTGATGAAATATTGTCTCCATTTGCAACGAAAGAGGGCGATGGAAATAATACTATTGGTGCAATGAGTAAAGCTACAGAAGTTCATTATATACATAACTTTTCAATTAATCCAAAAAATTTATCTAGTTGGAAAAATGTTATAAAAAAAGAAGATGCTAAAAAAGAAAAAAGCTTACTTGATGCTGGAACAGAAAACTCATTAAAAATACTGTCACAAAATGACATAAATATTTTAAAAAATGCTTTTAATAATTCTGCTACTTTTTATGATTCACATTCAAAAAGCGGTGTAGAAAATGAGCTGTCTATTTATGTGACACTCAATGAAAATTCGATGTTAACACTCCCTAGTTTTGCACAGTTTATTACATTTAGAAAAGGCGAAAATGGAGAAAAAAATAGTTTTGATATAAGTGAATTGATTAAGTATTTGGCAAAGCATGATGCAGATATTGTATCTATAGATATATATTACATTGAAGAATTAACAACCCTTGTTTTTGATAATCAAAATTCAAAAATTAAGATATATGATTTAACAAAAACTATATAAGTATTTAATTATGAAGAAGCTAATTAGTTTTACTATTAAATCTGATTTTGGAATGTTCAAAAAACCAGACATCAATGATAAAATTTTTATCACTTACAATATTATTCCAAAAACATACATATTGGGTATGTTGGGTGCAATTATTGGTTATAAGGGTTATGCTCAAAATAGGGATAAAACCAAAATGCCTGAGTTTTATGAAAAGCTAAAAGATATAAGAGTAGCGATTGCTCCAAGTGATAAAAACGGAGGTATTTTTAAAAAAGAGTCTATTTTATTTAATAATACAACAAACGGCGAAACGAAAAATATCACAGAACAAACTCTTGTAAATCCTGCGTATGATATTTTTCTTGAATTAAATGAAACTAATCAAGAACACTTTGAGCTAATAGCGAGACTTGAAAATAAAAAAGCAGAGTTTCTTCCCTACATGGGGAAAAATGAGTTCTCTTTGTGGTGGGATAACTTTCATGAACATACCGTATTTCAAAAAGTTGAGCAAAACGAACAATTTCAAGTATTGACAATTATTCCTAAAGATGAAAATTTTGTGCTTAAAAATAGTGGACATAAAGAAAAAACAACAAACTATTTTTATCTTTTTGAAAGGTTACCTGTTGATTGGAGCGATAACCCTAGGCAATATAAATATCAAGATTTTCTATATACCAATGCGGTATTTAAATCAACTGACAGTTTTAAAAGTCTAAATAATATTGGAGAACTTTTTGAATCTGATAAAGGTATTATATGCCTATTTTAAAATTTAGTAATTTTGATATAAAGCTTAACATTGATAGTAAGTATAAGGCTCATTTATCAAAGGATAAACAAAACAAAGAAACCCTAAAAGAGCATATAGATTTAGTATATGAGTATTTTTTAAACCTCATAGATAAAAATGGTTTAGAGCTGCATTTAAATGGCCTTTTTGAAAGAAGTGCTAATTTGTTTGAAGAGATAGAGGCAAAAGAGGAGTTTATAACTTTTGTAAAATATCTATTTGCAAAGGCTATTTACTGGCACGATATGGGTAAGACGAATCCAAACTTTCAAAAAGAGAAAATGCTCAATGATATAGATGATAAAACTGAAATTTCAGATAGTCATCATTCGCCTCTTGGAGCGTACTTGTTTATCAATCATTCATTAGATGAACTATATGATAAAAATTTGTCTGATGAAGAAGAAATTATGGAAGCTATTATCTATCTTTTTGGATTTTTAATCTCACAACACCATGGGGTAATTTATCAATATGAGGATGTAGATTTTCAAAATGAGTTTGTTGGATTTTTAGATAAATTTAATCTTGCAACAGAACATACAAAAATCATTCAAAATGATAATAGGGGCTTTATTTCTTTTTTTGATGTTGTAGAAAAAAACTGTGAAACCTTATTTCTTTTGTCTAAATCTCTCTTCTCGCTTCTTATTATTTCTGATTACTATGCCACTGCTCAATTTATGAATTATGGAAATACTCAAGAGCTAAAATACAAAGATTTTGGTTTGATAGATGATAATTTTAGAGAAACAATTTACAAAAACTTTTATGAAAATCAATTTGATAAACAACTTATAAATAAATCAAATAGCGACTTTAAAGATTTTAGCGAACTCCAAGAAAAATCAAATGACAACTTAAATCATCTACGAAATAAGCTTTTTACAGAGGTTAGAACAAATCTAAGAGAAACAATAGAGAAAAATAAATCACAAAATCTTTTTTATATCGAAGCTCCAACAGGTGCAGGTAAAACGAACCTCTCACTTATGAGTGTGGTTGAGATACTAAAAAATGATACTTCAATCAATAAAGTGTTTTATGTTTTTCCATTTACGACACTTATCACTCAAACTTACACTTCTATCAAAAAAACACTAGAGCTTAATAATGCTCAAATTGTTCAACTTCATTCAAAAGCGAAATATAATCAAAAAGAAGAAGCAAAAAAAGATGGAGAATATGGAAGTGAAAAAACAAACTTTTTAGACAATCAATTTATGAATTATCCAATTACACTTTTGAGTCATGTGAAGTTTTTTGATATTTTGACGGGTATTAGTAAAGATGACAATTATATCTTTCATAGATTGGCAAATTCGATTGTCATCATAGATGAGATTCAAACCTATAGCCCAGATTTTTGGTCTAGAATCGTTTATTTGCTTGATATGTATGCTAAAAATTTTAATATTAAATTTATAGTTATGAGTGCTACTTTGCCGAAAATTCATAAAATTATTGATAGTCAATTTACTTTTTTAGTAAGTGAAAAAAATAAACCTCAATATTTTCAAAATCCAAATTTTGGAGATAGGGTAGAGATAGACACAAAGGTGATAAGCATAAATAAGCCTGAAGAGATTTATCAAAAATTAGAAGAAGAAAGCATTACATATCAAAATTTGGAAACTACTAAATCCAAAAAAGTCAAAACTATCATAGAATTTATAACCAAAAAAGGTGCAGATGAGTTTTATAAACATGCCAAAGAAGTTAATCTGATTTTTGACGAGATTTTTATACTTAGCGGCACGATATTGGAGCCTAGACGAAAAGAGATAATTGATTTTATTAAAAATGTACACGATAAAAATATTTTACTTGTGACGACTCAAGTAGTTGAAGCAGGTGTTGATATAGATATGGACATAGGATTTAAAGAAAAATCACTTGTTGATAGTGATGAACAGTTGGCTGGGCGAATAAATCGAAATAGTTCAAAAGAAGGTAATAAACTCTTTTTATTTAGTATCGGTAAAGGTAATGATAAATTTGTTTATAAAACGGATAAACGAAAAGGTATTTCTGCGATATATCAAGAAGATGGAAAAGATAAAAATATATTAGAAACTAAAGATTTTGATAAATTTTATGACCAGATTTTAGAAAAGATTATTGGGAAAAATGAATTAAAATTTATGAATAACCTTAATACTTATAAAACAGATATAAAGAATTTAAGATTTCATGAATCTCATATCAAGCTTATCGATATGCAATCAGTTTCTGTGTTTGTGCCTATTAATGATGAGGCTATTGCAGTATGGGAGGAATATGAAAAAGCTATACAAAATAAAGAGCAAGATTTGATTGATAGAAAAATTGATATTAAAAAGTTGAGTGCAGAAATATCAAAATATACTTTTTCTTTGGCTGATTATCAGGGCAGTGGTATTAAATATTTGAAAGATTATGGAGAAGAAAAATATGGCTATCTGTATCTTAAAGAATGGTATTCTGAATATAATAGTAAAAAGCTCTATAGCTATAAAGATGGTTTAGATACAAGTGTATTAAAAGGTGACTTTGTAGATATGATTATGTAATAAATGGATTCTATCAGTAAAAAATATGATATAATACAGAATACATTCCCGATAAAGGTTATAAAATATGGAATCAATTCTTTTAGAAGATAATAAACATTGGTTTGATAGTACTTGTTATGATGATTTTACAACTCGTGAGTTATTGGTAAAAGCATTGGATTTTTTGCATATAAAAGAGATTTTAGCAATCATTGGTGCAAGAAGAGTTGGGAAAAGTACTTTGGCAAAACTTATGATAAAAGAGTTATTAAAAGAGGTTGAGGCTAAAAATATATTTTTTATAAATTTAGAAAAACCTGCTTTTATACCATTTAAAGAAGATGCTTCTTACTTAGAAAAGATTTTTGATGAGTATTTAAAACTAGCAAATCCTGATATTTCGAAAAGAATATATTTTTTTATTGATGAAATACAGATTTTCAAGAACTGGGAAGTTTTTATCAAATCAAAATATGAGAATAGTAATATAAAGTTTATTATCACAGGCTCAAATTCTTCACTGCTTACTTCAAATTATGCTACTGTTTTAACTGGAAGGGTTTTAAAACTTAGGCTTTATAGTTTTAATTTTAGAGAGTTTTTACAATATAAAAAAATTGATATATCTTCAAAACTTTTAGTTATCAAAAATAAAATTGATATAAAAAGAGCATTTGATGAGTATTTGAAATGGGGAGGATATTTCTCTGTTATTTCAAATGAAAACGAAGAGATAAAAAAAGAGATTTTGAAAAATATCGCAGAAGACATAATTTTGAAAGATATAGTCCCAAGATACAATATTAAAAACTCTTCACAAATTAGAGATATGTTTTTTTATGTAGTTTCAAATACTACAAATACGGTAAATTATTCTACTTTATCAAATAAACTAGGGATAGATGCAAAAACGGTAAAAGATTATATAACTTATTTTGAAGATAATTTTTTGATTAGTCAAATACCTAATCATCATAATAAATTAAGTGAACAAATAAAATCTGCTAAAAAAATATATCTTAATGATAATGGTTTTTTAAATTTATCTATTTCTTCAAATAGAAACTTTGGAGTGAGCCTTGAAAATTTGGTGTTTAATTTTTTATATGCAAAAGATGAAAATCTCACATATCTAAAAGATAAATATGAGATAGATTTTTTTAGTGATAAAAGTTTGTATCAAGTTGCTTTTAACATAGATGATGAAAGTACAAAAAAAAGAGAATTAAATGCCTTTAAATATTTTGATTCTTTGAATTCTGTACAAAAAATTCTTATAACCTATGATACAAATGACCAATATGAAGATGTTGAAGTTATAAGTTGTGATAATTTTATTTTGTCAAAATGAGTTTTTATGAATAACATTACAGGAACCATAATAAACTACTATTTTCACTGTAAAACGCAAATGTGGCTCCACGCCAACCGTATAAACCTAGAGGATAACTCGGAAGATGTTCGTATGGGCAAGGTGCTTCATGAAATCAAAGAGGAAAAGTCCAAACAAACAGAGATAAAAATAGACAATATCAAGATAGATCGTATCACAAAAGATTATCTTATAGAGTTCAAAAAAAGCGATTCAGACTCGCAAGCCGTTAAGTGGCAAGTGTTGCTTTATCTTTATAAATTGAAACAGAAAGGGATACAAAGGCTTGGTAAAATAGAATATTTTGAGAAAAACAAAGAACAAAAAAGTGAGATTTTGGAGCTTGATGAGGTAAATGAAAAAGAGCTTTTGAGTGTTTTGGCTGATATAGAAAAATTGATTTCATCCGATGTCCCTCCACCTCCGAAATTTGAAAATAAGTGCAAAAAATGTGCTTATTATGAGTATTGTTTTATTTAGATTCGGAGATACAAATGGCAAAAAATCATACAAGATATATCTTTTCTATGGGTGAATTGAAGCGAAAAGACAACTCTATAGCATTTATAAACGAAAAAGGTAATTTCTATATTCCTATAGAGGATACTAGGGAGATTTATTGTCTTAATGAAGTGAGTTTTAATACTAAATTTTTGGATTTCGTGGCAAAAGCTGGGATTACGATACACTTTTTCAATTATCACGGTAACTATAGCGGTAGTTTTTATCCAAAGAATTATTTGGTAAGCGGTGATTTGACAATAAAACAATCTATCGTTTTTATAGAAAATAGACTAGGCATCGCAAAAAATATAGTAAAAGCAATAGCGTCAAATATCTATGAGGTTTTATATCATTATTATAGGCACGATAAAAAAGAGTTGAAACCTGTGTTGGATTGGTTGAAAAACGATGCTGATAAATTTATCTCAAAAGATATTACTATAGAACAACTCCTTTTTATAGAAGGTCAGATTTGGAATAGGTTTTATGATAGTTTTCAGTATTTTCTGCCTGAGGATTTTGTGATGAATAAAAGAGTCAAAAGACCGCCAGATAATCCTATAAATGCTCTTGTTAGTTTCGGCAATACACTACTTTACACCAAAACGATAAGTGCGATTTATCATACCCATTTAAATCAATCCATAAGTTTTTTGCATAGTCCTGCAGAAGGTAGGTTTAGCTTGAGTTTGGATTTGAGTGAAGTTTTTAAACCTGTGATTGTTTTTAAGACCATTTTTGATTTGGTCGGCAGGAAACAGCTCCAAGTGCAAAAACATTTTGACAAAAATCTAAACTATGCTCTTTTAAACGAAGATGGAAAAAAGATTTTTATCAATGCTTTTGAAGAGAGAATTAATGAGACATTTTTACATCCTAAATTGAAGAGAAAAGTTTCTTTGAAACATTGCATAAAGTTAGATGGCTATAAACTAATAAAGCATATAGTTGAGGGTAGGGAGTTTGTACCTTTTAGTCTTAAGGATAAGATGTGAAAAAAAGTGTAAATATCGCAAATCATAATTATGTGTTTTTGTTTTATGATGTGGCTGATGAGTTTAGTGAAGTTGGTAAGTATCGTGTAGCAAAGGTTTTTAAGATATGCAAAAAATATCTCAAACATCATCAAAAATCAATTTTTAGAGGCAATATAACTCCTGCCAACCAAATAAAACTTGAAAATGAACTAAAAAAAACTATCGATAAAGATTTGGATTTTGTGACGATAATTAAAGTTATCAATAGCGGAAGTTTTGAAGAAATGACAATAGGCACCAAGGCAAAAGATAGCGAATCTATTTTTATATAATTTCTCAGTAATATTTTCCAACCGAGTTTAATCTAATTATTATCAAAAACAGTGTAAAATAAGGGCTAGATATGATCTTTTAACAACTCATTGTTAAATTTTATATTATGATTGGAAAAAACTCGATATTGAGGGAGAATGTTCTTCTTGGATGTCGATTTTATCTTCCTAGAACCAAAACAAATGTTGTATTGAAACTGAGCATTACCATCTATAAACATTGCACTATTAGCTAGAACCAAAACAAATGTTGTATTGAAACGAACTATGTTCAAATTCCCAACGTTTTATTATATTCTAGAACCAAAACAAATGTTGTATTGAAACTAACTATAAAGGAAGAAAAACATGACTAACGTTGACTAGAACCAAAACAAATGTTGTATTGAAACAGTTACAAATATACAAAAAATAGTAAAACAATTTCTAGAACCAAAACAAATGTTGTATTGAAACGGCACATCTACTGACGGCAAAAACTTTAGTGTAGATCTAGAACCAAAACAAATGTTGTATTGAAACTGTATTTACCTGCACCATCTTTAACTACTGCAATCTAGAACCAAAACAAATGTTGTATTGAAACTGCTACTACTTCTCTTGATTGTTGTTCGCTATCGCCTAGAACCAAAACAAATGTTGTATTGAAACCTGTTAAACTCTTCGGGTTCTGTTTCTTGTTTTGCCTAGAACCAAAACAAATGTTGTATTGAAACCTTAGAAATAATAACGCTACCAATCAAGCTTCTCCTAGAACCAAAACAAATGTTGTATTGAAACTTGTTATTATATCTTTTTGTTGAATAAAGATATAAAACTAGAACCAAAACAAATGTTGTATTGAAACGAACTTCAAACAGCAGAAGAGATGGTACAAAAAGCTAGAACCAAAACAAATGTTGTATTGAAACTATACTCTTTGACTTTTAAAGGGTCGTTTGCATCGTCTAGAACCAAAACAAATGTTGTATTGAAACACTTAATTGTTTTAACAGTCCATGCTCCCTCTGAGTGTCTAGAACCAAAACAAATGTTGTATTGAAACAGGATAACATTTTCTTCTATTGTCACATAAGGTTTTCTAGAACCAAAACAAATGTTGTATTGAAACTTTAAAAAATCTACCGTTTCTTTTAAATCTAAAGTTCTAGAACCAAAACAAATGTTGTATTGAAACTAAGCTTTGCTTCTCATAAAGTATTTTGAATACCCTAGAACCAAAACAAATGTTGTATTGAAACTTGAAATCTATATCATCCCATTTTAAAGCCATAATTCTAGAACCAAAACAAATGTTGTATTGAAACAGAAGACTTGTCACCAAGAAGAAAAAAAGAGATGCTCTAGAACCAAAACAAATGTTGTATTGAAACTACCTATTAACTTCTCTAAAACTTCTACATGCCCTGCTAGAACCAAAACAAATGTTGTATTGAAACTGGTATAAGATACACAAGAACAGCAGTAGTAAGAAACTAGAACCAAAACAAATGTTGTATTGAAACTAGGTAAAACACCATTCATCATATTAGCTACATACTAGAACCAAAACAAATGTTGTATTGAAACGTAGGAGCATCTAAGTAAAACTCACTATCCATAACCTAGAACCAAAACAAATGTTGTATTGAAACCATTTTAAACAATACTCATATTTTCTAACATGTAACTAGAACCAAAACAAATGTTGTATTGAAACAAGTTAATACCCTCTATCTCATACTTACCATCTTTCTAGAACCAAAACAAATGTTGTATTGAAACTAAAGCCCTGCTACTTTACCTGCAGCACTTCCTAACTAGAACCAAAACAAATGTTGTATTGAAACGGACTTAAATTATTTCTACCCCACGATGCAATATCCTAGAACCAAAACAAATGTTGTATTGAAACATAGCAGTCTGTTTATTTGATAGCTGCAGGATCTTACTAGAACCAAAACAAATGTTGTATTGAAACGATATAGTAGCTAACTTCTCAGCAGCTTGGATCTTCTAGAACCAAAACAAATGTTGTATTGAAACTAATTTTTAGATCCTGTCTTAAAGTCTCTCTCTAACTAGAACCAAAACAAATGTTGTATTGAAACAGTAGAGCAGCAGGATCATCAGCTGCAGCTATGGGCTAGAACCAAAACAAATGTTGTATTGAAACTTCATAATACACTCCAATCATCATTTACTTGTATAGCTAGAACCAAAACAAATGTTGTATTGAAACGCTCATATTGATATTTAGTTCCTGACTCCTCATCAGCTAGAACCAAAACAAATGTTGTATTGAAACGTAGGAGCATCTAAGTAAAACTCACTATCCATAACACTAGAACCAAAACAAATGTTGTATTGAAACTAAGGTAAGTTATCTAAGTTCTCAGCCTTAGGATCTAGAACCAAAACAAATGTTGTATTGAAACTGAAGATCCTCAGGTATTTCAGACCCAGGTACTAACTAGAACCAAAACAAATGTTGTATTGAAACTACTTGATGCCTTGTATAGGTACTCTTTGATCTTCTAGAACCAAAACAAATGTTGTATTGAAACCACTCAGTATAAATCTTGAATAAATAGTTAATAGCTAGAACCAAAACAAATGTTGTATTGAAACTCTTAGCATCTTTAGGATCTGATCCTGTGATCTTACCTAGAACCAAAACAAATGTTGTATTGAAACGAACTATAACTCTTCCGTTGTTGAGCGTATATGTGCTAGAACCAAAACAAATGTTGTATTGAAACTCTGTTATAGCTTTAAAATCATTCATGAGTGTATTTACCTAGAACCAAAACAAATGTTGTATTGAAACCGATTACCGCCCAATATCACCGCAGTTTCTTGATTGCCTAGAACCAAAACAAATGTTGTATTGAAACCCACTCATTTGAGCCAAAGCTCTACAAAGTGCAAAACTAGAACCAAAACAAATGTTGTATTGAAACAATGATATATCGGCAAATCAAACAGCAATACAAAACTAGAACCAAAACAAATGTTGTATTGAAACAGGCTCAACAAATGGCTATGAGTCTGTAGCAGGAAACTAGAACCAAAACAAATGTTGTATTGAAACTCGCTTGACTCTTTTGTTGAAAAATCGTCTCCAACTAGAACCAAAACAAATGTTGTATTGAAACGGCAATATCAAATTATCTTCTTGATAATGATATGACCTAGAACCAAAACAAATGTTGTATTGAAACTAAAAAAGATGATAAAACGGCGAGAGATACGCTGGACTAGAACCAAAACAAATGTTGTATTGAAACCACAGAGGCTTTTGCTCTTTTTTGAGGAACTTGATACTAGAACCAAAACAAATGTTGTATTGAAACAGCTCTGCCTCTTTTCTTTTGCTTGTCTTTTCGATACTAGAACCAAAACAAATGTTGTATTGAAACAAAGCATTTGTCTGAAAAATAAGAATAGATTTAAGACTAGAACCAAAACAAATGTTGTATTGAAACTCGAGTCCAGTTACTCTTACTTCAAGCGTCATTTAAACTAGAACCAAAACAAATGTTGTATTGAAACAAAGATTAGGACTGGGGATAGAGTACTTAATCGCCTAGAACCAAAACAAATGTTGTATTGAAACTTGATATAGAGCTCTTTTTCTTTTAAGTCGAGCTCCTAGAACCAAAACAAATGTTGTATTGAAACTCAGCTCGCTAATCCATCCCGCAGCGGGTGCCTCAGCTAGAACCAAAACAAATGTTGTATTGAAACGGGCTTCAGAGCGTGGGGTGGCGAAACGACTGACACTAGAACCAAAACAAATGTTGTATTGAAACAGCAGCAAAGTGAAGAGCTAAAGCTGCTCAGGGCGACTCTAGAACCAAAACAAATGTTGTATTGAAACAACAGACGCAAAGCAAAGATGAGGAGCTGAGATGGCTAGAACCAAAACAAATGTTGTATTGAAACTGTGATGATTTTTCTTGCTTTGATTTAAGATTGCCCTAGAACCAAAACAAATGTTGTATTGAAACGGTGCTCCAGCTGCATGTTGCAACTCGTCAATTTGACTAGAACCAAAACAAATGTTGTATTGAAACTGTCTGCTTGCCTCCCTGTATTTTTCTTGCTTGCTTCTAGAACCAAAACAAATGTTGTATTGAAACCCGAGAGCCGCATTAGCATCTTTATCTATTGCGTCTCTAGAACCAAAACAAATGTTGTATTGAAACCCTTTGAGAAATTCAGTAATCCGTGATAAATACTCTAGAACCAAAACAAATGTTGTATTGAAACAGGGGTTAGTCAAAACAAGTTCGCAAAAACAATCGCTAGAACCAAAACAAATGTTGTATTGAAACTCTTTGAAAAACTGTCTCCAAGTTGCACCAGGGCACCTAGAACCAAAACAAATGTTGTATTGAAACTAGATATTTCTATCTTTCAAGATGCTGACTGGATTCTAGAACCAAAACAAATGTTGTATTGAAACATTGGAGTTGAATTAACAGACTCTCCCACGGGAGCTAGAACCAAAACAAATGTTGTATTGAAACGAGTCAATGAGATTAAAGAGGAGATGAAAGCTCAAGCTAGAACCAAAACAAATGTTGTATTGAAACCAACTAAGGAAACACTATGGCTAAGAGCAACACAAACTAGAACCAAAACAAATGTTGTATTGAAACAAGTCAATAAAAACTATAGGCTCACCCTTGACACAACTAGAACCAAAACAAATGTTGTATTGAAACCTTGCTCTTCGATGTTATCTTTAAGCTGACCAGACTCTAGAACCAAAACAAATGTTGTATTGAAACCTCCATTCCATAGTCCACCAAAGAAGCCTTTTATCTAGAACCAAAACAAATGTTGTATTGAAACAGGGTTATGCGACCTGAATTTGGAAGCAGGCTACCCTAGAACCAAAACAAATGTTGTATTGAAACTGAGCTCAGATGGGGCGGTGACTGGGACAGCGACACTAGAACCAAAACAAATGTTGTATTGAAACTTTTATAACCCCTTTACACAAATTTCTGTATTTTCTAGAACCAAAACAAATGTTGTATTGAAACTTTACTCCTATAGGTATGCTTGTGGGAGCATGGGAGCTAGAACCAAAACAAATGTTGTATTGAAACAGTTTGAACTTAAAAAAGAGCAGCTTGATGAGCTTGCTAGAACCAAAACAAATGTTGTATTGAAACTACGATCATGTCTGTGTCCGATTGCCGGCGGTAATTCTAGAACCAAAACAAATGTTGTATTGAAACAAGGGAAGCGACCTTGATAATCTTGCAGCAGGTTCTAGAACCAAAACAAATGTTGTATTGAAACGATTGACCAGGCTCAATACGATGCAGGAGCTCCAGACTAGAACCAAAACAAATGTTGTATTGAAACTTTACTCCTATAGGTATGCTTGTGGGAGCATGGGAGCTAGAACCAAAACAAATGTTGTATTGAAACTCATCTTCACCTCCTATAGTATTGATTAAGTTAAGCTAGAACCAAAACAAATGTTGTATTGAAACCTTGTTGTTTTATATACACCATTATCATCTTTTATTCTAGAACCAAAACAAATGTTGTATTGAAACCGGTATATTTAGAGAGCAATTCACAAGTGATTTACAACTAGAACCAAAACAAATGTTGTATTGAAACAACTCTTTTAATCTGCTTGCATAACCTGCACCTAATCTAGAACCAAAACAAATGTTGTATTGAAACCCGTATCCCATAACCATAAAAAGTGGTTGCTTTTCTAGAACCAAAACAAATGTTGTATTGAAACGAGCTTTGTCTAAACTCTGAAACGATAAGCTGCACACTAGAACCAAAACAAATGTTGTATTGAAACTTTTTAGCCATATTGATAAGCTCTCTGCACTTCTCACTAGAACCAAAACAAATGTTGTATTGAAACAAGCCAAAAAATGAAAAAGCAATTATTATAAATCTTCTAGAACCAAAACAAATGTTGTATTGAAACCAACTTTTTGCAAATATTTATGGAAATATATTTGCTAGAACCAAAACAAATGTTGTATTGAAACCACATTTAGTGTGTATGAGCCAAAAGAAAGATTAATACTAGAACCAAAACAAATGTTGTATTGAAACGATGGCAACTATTACTTTAAGAGGAAGCTTGCTTGCCTAGAACCAAAACAAATGTTGTATTGAAACCCGTATCCCATAACCATAAAAAGTGGTTGCTTTTGCTAGAACCAAAACAAATGTTGTATTGAAACAGTAATACATTAAATCACCTCGTCTTCAAATGATCTGCTAGAACCAAAACAAATGTTGTATTGAAACCTTGTGTCGGTTCCTGCAGCACCAGGTGAAGCAGCTCTAGAACCAAAACAAATGTTGTATTGAAACAAATTTGGAATTGAGCAAGCAACAGGTGTTCAATGGCTAGAACCAAAACAAATGTTGTATTGAAACAAAATACTTTTTATTTTCTCTAATTTCAAACCTGCACTAGAACCAAAACAAATGTTGTATTGAAACCAACCATAATATTGTTTGTGTTTCCAAAATCACTATACTAGAACCAAAACAAATGTTGTATTGAAACCTTGTAAGTGAACTTATAAAAGATATACCAAATGAAACTAGAACCAAAACAAATGTTGTATTGAAACATGCTTGTTACAATGAAAAATAAAACAGACCAACACCTAGAACCAAAACAAATGTTGTATTGAAACTTTGATATTAAAAAATCCTGATAGAGAAAAAAACACTAGAACCAAAACAAATGTTGTATTGAAACAATTTACTTAAAAAACTATCAATTAACTCATTTACCTAGAACCAAAACAAATGTTGTATTGAAACAGGCTTGGATTTAATGCAGATATTTACACAGATGGTCTAGAACCAAAACAAATGTTGTATTGAAACAGATTTGCTTGTGTTATTGTTTTTTCAAACATATCTCTAGAACCAAAACAAATGTTGTATTGAAACTTTAATCCAATAAATGGTGTTACAACATTTTTATTTCTAGAACCAAAACAAATGTTGTATTGAAACAGAGTATATAATAGAATTTAATGCAACACAATCTTCTAGAACCAAAACAAATGTTGTATTGAAACGAACTTGATGGAAAAATTAGTGAGCAAGAAAAATTACTAGAACCAAAACAAATGTTGTATTGAAACAGATTTTCTTCACATCCACAAATTTCGCAATTAACTAGAACCAAAACAAATGTTGTATTGAAACCACCATTGCCACGGTAACCGCCCAATATCACCGCTCCTAGAACCAAAACAAATGTTGTATTGAAACGAGAAAAAGTTGAAGATGAAAATAATCCCGTTTCAGCTAGAACCAAAACAAATGTTGTATTGAAACATCAAAGATAAAAATGATAAATATGTTATTGATGCACTAGAACCAAAACAAATGTTGTATTGAAACAATCTTATTAATGTTTTGTTTTCATCACCTGTTTCCTAGAACCAAAACAAATGTTGTATTGAAACATGCACCATCAATTGCAAAACTTGATTGAATTAACACTAGAACCAAAACAAATGTTGTATTGAAACCCTTATGGCGAAACCAATGACGGTTTTATCTTAACTAGAACCAAAACAAATGTTGTATTGAAACAAAAAGGTTTATCTTTCACTCCTCTTGGTCTTATACCTAGAACCAAAACAAATGTTGTATTGAAACCTGGGATTACTTGGATTTAAGCGGTCTTGATGAAGAGACTAGAACCAAAACAAATGTTGTATTGAAACCAACCGTTGAGAATAAAAAGACAGTTGAGAGCAGCACTAGAACCAAAACAAATGTTGTATTGAAACGGTGGAATGGCTGGGCAGAACCATTTTATACTCAACTAGAACCAAAACAAATGTTGTATTGAAACGGATAAACCTATACTCAGTGCCGGTGATGTTGTCTACTAGAACCAAAACAAATGTTGTATTGAAACAGCCTCTCTGTAGTCTGAACCTTGAAAGTACCGCCTAGAACCAAAACAAATGTTGTATTGAAACTTTTATAAGCTAGAGGAAGATGGGAACACTAGAGCTAGAACCAAAACAAATGTTGTATTGAAACAGAAGTGAAGATCACTTTCGTTGTTTTGTGCTTGACTAGAACCAAAACAAATGTTGTATTGAAACCTTGCTCTTCGATGTTATCTTTAAGCTGACCAGACTCCTAGAACCAAAACAAATGTTGTATTGAAACTCAGTAAGAGAAGCTATACCACTTTTAATGTCATCTAGAACCAAAACAAATGTTGTATTGAAACGTGTATTTCTGTTATTGCCACGCCATATTCCAAACTCTAGAACCAAAACAAATGTTGTATTGAAACCAATATAATGAAATCTGACAAATTCTTTAATAAAATCTAGAACCAAAACAAATGTTGTATTGAAACCGAGGACAAAGACAAAATTAGAGCAATATATAATCGCTAGAACCAAAACAAATGTTGTATTGAAACATGTTAGTAATACTCTTTTGTTTTTCTTGCAAATCGCTAGAACCAAAACAAATGTTGTATTGAAACAATTTTAGAAGATGAAGGAATAGCAGCATGAAAATCTAGAACCAAAACAAATGTTGTATTGAAACGGTCGGGGGTGCAAAATTTGGCACTTTTTGTCTGTCTAGAACCAAAACAAATGTTGTATTGAAACCCACAAGGCTTACAATTTAAGCGGTGCTGAGTTTTGCTAGAACCAAAACAAATGTTGTATTGAAACCTATAAAACTAAAAAGCACAAAAAAACAAAAAATCTAGAACCAAAACAAATGTTGTATTGAAACTATAATGTTTCATTAATATGCCCCGTATATAAAGGCTCTAGAACCAAAACAAATGTTGTATTGAAACTTAGCAAAAGAGGCATCTAGGGTTAAAAAAACTCAACTAGAACCAAAACAAATGTTGTATTGAAACAGCAATATAACATTTCCTTTCTTCATCATCGCATCTAGAACCAAAACAAATGTTGTATTGAAACTTAAAGAAGAAAATGGGTGAAGAATATTTGGACAAACTAGAACCAAAACAAATGTTGTATTGAAACAGATTTATTTGCAAATAAGTATGTTTGGTTACATGACTAGAACCAAAACAAATGTTGTATTGAAACAGAATTGCTTTTACAATGTAATTATCTACTATAACCGCTAGAACCAAAACAAATGTTGTATTGAAACTCTCTACTTGCAATAAAAATCAAAAGCTGCAAAGCTCTAGAACCAAAACAAATGTTGTATTGAAACGTGGGAAAATTCTATCGAATTTTGGAAGAAAAGTCACTAGAACCAAAACAAATGTTGTATTGAAACAGTGAGTAAAAAAGCTCTCTTTAGGACACTAAAATCTAGAACCAAAACAAATGTTGTATTGAAACCACTATCCCAAGTGTTCCTTGCTGTTCGTGTTCGCTAGAACCAAAACAAATGTTGTATTGAAACTACTTCTATCGTTGTGCATAAACGAACCGGCTTTGCTAGAACCAAAACAAATGTTGTATTGAAACTAGCTCTTTTGTACTGATGTGTGCCAAGTCTTCTAGCTAGAACCAAAACAAATGTTGTATTGAAACCACCCCTGCTACTACTTCTCATAAATAGATTATATACTAGAACCAAAACAAATGTTGTATTGAAACTCTTTGATTTTATTAACTTCTGTATTTAATTTATGCAACTAGAACCAAAACAAATGTTGTATTGAAACCCTATTTTTTGAGTGTTTGCTTCATCTCTACTTGCTAGAACCAAAACAAATGTTGTATTGAAACCACTCTCCAAGCTGTGTGACTATAGGCTTCATTATCTAGAACCAAAACAAATGTTGTATTGAAACTGGAAGATGAGGATTGTGTTTATGTAGAAGGTCTTACTAGAACCAAAACAAATGTTGTATTGAAACTGGAATAGATATCGGATACAATAAATTTGAGTCGCAACTAGAACCAAAACAAATGTTGTATTGAAACTATCAAAAATAAGGGCTACAAATCCAAAATTAAAAACTAGAACCAAAACAAATGTTGTATTGAAACTCATTTCTTGAGAGTTTGAAAGCATTACTTGTATCCTAGAACCAAAACAAATGTTGTATTGAAACATTTTATAAAAGAACACATGGAAGACATCTTTCTAAACTAGAACCAAAACAAATGTTGTATTGAAACCGTCAAAATCAACTTGTAAAGCTTCAACCTACTATCTAGAACCAAAACAAATGTTGTATTGAAACTATAACGAAGCTGTTTGCGATATTGCAAGAGATGCTAGAACCAAAACAAATGTTGTATTGAAACAACAAATCAAAAACAAAAGGATAGACAATGTCAAACTAGAACCAAAACAAATGTTGTATTGAAACTAGAACCGTTAAAGAACTGTACTATGAAAAAACTACTAGAACCAAAACAAATGTTGTATTGAAACCGTGAAACATAGCAGCGTGTACAAGTCTAACGTAGCTAGAACCAAAACAAATGTTGTATTGAAACCACTAACAGCTAAGAATTAGCCCTGCAGAACTCGACTAGAACCAAAACAAATGTTGTATTGAAACTTACGATATCGTTTTTAAAAGGGGAATTATGACAACTAGAACCAAAACAAATGTTGTATTGAAACTATTGTGATATTCCGAACAACAAGATTAAAGAAAATTCTAGAACCAAAACAAATGTTGTATTGAAACTGGATTAAGTGTATTTGCAAATACAATAAAGCAATCTAGAACCAAAACAAATGTTGTATTGAAACTTCTTTCTTACATCAACAGCAGTGTAGCCTTGACAACTAGAACCAAAACAAATGTTGTATTGAAACCACCGCAAGGGTATAACGAGAGGTGAAACAATGACTAGAACCAAAACAAATGTTGTATTGAAACGGGATACGTCCGTTTTAGGCGGTATGTATCGGCGCTAGAACCAAAACAAATGTTGTATTGAAACCGAGGTTAAAACTCGTGACGCTATGTGGCAGAATTCTAGAACCAAAACAAATGTTGTATTGAAACTAGCTAGTTTTATCTAGTAGGTAAGCTAACACTAACTAGAACCAAAACAAATGTTGTATTGAAACTACATTGTTTATCCTTTGTCTTTTGTTTTTTGTTTTTCTAGAACCAAAACAAATGTTGTATTGAAACTAGTTTTGTTTTAGTTGATTTAATAGTTTTTCGCACTAGAACCAAAACAAATGTTGTATTGAAACTAGCAAGTTTTATACAAAGGAACATCAACAAACTGTCTAGAACCAAAACAAATGTTGTATTGAAACTAGCAAGTTTTATACAAAGGAACATCAACAAACTGTCTAGAACCAAAACAAATGTTGTATTGAAACTTAACTTTTTATAATTCCAATGAGGGTAATTGGGGACTAGAACCAAAACAAATGTTGTATTGAAACCTGTAAAACGGCTTTTAAAATGTTAGTAATTTGCTTTTAAAATGTTAGTATTCCTTTTTGAGTATATTTTTACTAACTTTTTAAATGCAAATTTTTACTTATATCTTGTCAATACTCCACATACTTTACCTATAACCTTTATATCCTCCAGTGCAAATACTTCATCTTGATAGTTGCTATTCATAGACCGCAGTATAACCTTTGAATTATCTATATATACCTTCTTGATATATAATCCACATGGTGAGCTTATGACATAGATTGAGTTGTTCTTTATGTCCACTGAGCTTATATCCACAAATATTAAACTACTATCTTTTATATCAGGCTCCATGGAGTCCCCAAAAACATTTAAAACCTCAGTATATTTATAGCTACTATTTATGTAATCTAAAAGTTGTTTATCTACAACAACAGGTGAAGTATCTATTTGATAGTTGACTCCACCGCCTCCTGCAGTTGCAGTTATTGTCTTTTGATACTTTAAGATTATATAGTTTGAAGTGGAATCTATGAGAGCTTCAGGAAGCTGTCCAAAGAAAAACCAGTTTATAGATATATTTCTCTTAGCGAGAAATTGCATTACCTCATAGTATGGTATTTTGTTTCTACTCTTATATTTTCGTAGATTGTCATAACTTATACCAAGAGCGTTGGCAATATCTTTATCGAAAATCTTTTTATTACCAAGCTCTTTAGATATAATATCTTTCAATTTTTCAAGTACAGTACATATATCCATCAATACCTAATTTGTTTGACGTGTATTATGAGTTTGGTAATCTTGCCTAAAGTTATTCAGTACATCCATTGTCCTATCTGTAGGATATGGATAATATACAGGTATAACACCTGTGTCTTTACAAAATTCTAAAACTTCATTACCTAATAGTTCTATTGTTTTTTCCATTTGTTTTGAAGACATATTGGAAACTCTCCAGTGATTAAAGTAAATTCTGTCTTCAAAATTTGAAACAGCTACACTGTTGATACCTTGATATTGTATTCTTGATACCTGTGCAAACTTTACATTTGGAAGGCTATCATTCAGTACAGCATAAAAATCTTTTGGATTCCATCCACTATTTCTACAATCTGCTAATGCTTGAACTGCTTCTTTATGATTTATAAATGCATTGGCATAAGTACCATTAAGAGAACAAGTAAAGCCTACATTTTTATCAACTATAGCAAATAAAAACTTTTTTAAATCCTTAGAATACACACATTCTATCTTGCAGTTACTATAAGTAATAGCAAAAAAAGCTACACTTACGCCTTGACTATGCATTTTAGCTTCAAAAGCTGGTATATTTGTAAAATTCATTCTCACTCCTATGTTAAAATATAAAAATTATTTTAACATAAAAAAATAAAAATTAGCTAACTAATAATTCCTAACGAACACCTCTTTTACACTTTTATTTTTACCATGAACATTTTTCCCAAGAGTATATTCTATCTCTTTACTTGTAACTATATGAAAGTCTTTATAAAGTTCTCGGACAAGCTTACAGTCGTTATAGCTTAGTAGAAATTTACCTTTAATGCTAGATAAAATACTAGCTAGTTTTTTATGTTCTTGTAACCCAAAACCACCTGTATTTTTATAATAGTTTTCTGTGCTTACATAAGGAGGGTCTATATAGAAGAAAACATCCTCTTTATCATATAGTTCTATTAGTTTATCAAAGCCCATATTTTCTATAGTGACACCCTTGAGTCTATGACTCCACTTTTGATAAGACTTATAGATGTCTTTTGGTTTTCTTCCACTTTTAGCTGACATAGCGAAATTATCGCCTTTACTTCCAAATGATTGAGTGAGTTGATACAAATAAAAAGCAGCTGCTTCTATTTTGTTTCTTGGCTGTATAAAGCCTTGTTTTATGCCATCAAAAACCTCTCTTGAGATTAACATATTATTAAGATAAAAAGAGAGTGTACTTGGATTTGTCCGGATACATCTATGCAAGTTTATAAGCTGAGAATTGATGTCGTTTACTATCTCAAGCTTTGAAGGTTCTTTGGCATATAAAACGCTTAATGCCCCTCCAAAGACTTCAACATAAGTAGTATGCTCTGGAATCATATCTACAATATCTGGGGCTAGTTTTGATTTACCGCCTACCCAACCAAAAGGAGCTTTTAGCGACTTTCCTTGAAAAGGTGCTTTTAATTTTGTGCAATTCATATTTTTCCTTGTGTACCAAAAAGTCACTTTTTTAAATAAAAAGTTTGTTTTTGGTTAAAATTTGATTGCAGCTGTCAGGGGTGGCGGCTGTGGTTAGTTTTCTACATCTATGGTTATATTCCAACCATTTTCGTCGAGCGTGTGATTTACGCTTTTTATTTCATACTCTCCGTCATCTTCTAGTGTTCCTGTAATATTTAAGATGCCTCCTGCATAGATTTCAAAGCCGGTACAAGTTATAAGTCCTACTTTTGTGCCTCTGTTAGCTATTTGAAGAGCTGCTTGAGCTTTTGCTTTTGCATCAGCTTCGTTTTCAAAAGCATCTTTTATTACATATAAAGGCTCTGCATTTCCAACGGTTACACTTTTTTGTGTATTGTCTTTTGTGTCTCTATAAATAGCCTTACAGGAGTTATATAGTGTTTTGTTTATATTTTCTATTTCTATTTCCGTAAACTCATCAACCGCTAGACTAAATCTAGGCAAAGAGTCACTTTTTTGATTCTCTTTTATCCTCTTTTTAAAAATTAGTTTATTGTTTTTTATCGAAAAAAGAGCATTATAATCCAATGCTATTCTTTTTAGAAAATGCAAATCTGATTCATTGGTCTGCTCAAGGTGAAGGATATACATATCATCGAAATCACTACTTAGCTCAAGTTCATTTCTAGCTGCTATGATTTCAGCTATCTTTTTGATTGATGTTTGCTCGTAGGTATTGCTTCTTTTTACTTTTAGGTTTTTAGAGAAGTCTGCTGCAGTTGCCGTTATCTCAATCTGATTTTGACTCCCTTTTTTAGCCTTTGAAGTTTGCACCTTAAAAAGTCCACAATAAAACAAACCTTGCTCCTTTGTACCTATCCAAAGCTTTAGTTCATCTTCGTATTTTGGTTTCTTCCAAGTTCCTTCTATAACCAAACCAATCTCATCACTTACATCACCGGCTTCATCACTGAAAGTTATCCTTGATGAGTTTTTATTGATTTTGTCTGTAACATCTTGATTATTCGCAACAAGTTTAAATATAGGAGTCATATATCAATCCCATAGCGTTTTTGTTTTGGATATAGATGGAGCAACCTCAAATTCACCGAGATTGACTTTGTCCCCAACATCCAAAACTACTTTATTTATTAGATGTTGATTATCTTCTATAACACTAGTAAGGTGCTGAAGTGTTCCATAGTATTGAAATACTATTTCATCGAGCCTTTTAGGTTGTGTGACTGTAAAGATTTGCATTAAGGATACCACCTTTTGAGCGAGATAGAAAATCCTTGTTTTATATACTCTCCTGTTCTTAAAAATATACTCATATCTTTTTTAATGCTCTCTATTACGACCATAATGCTTCCGCTATTAGCAAAAGACAAAACCACAGGTTCTTGTTTATCAGCTATTGTTACAAGCTCATCAAAACTTTTTATACTTTGCAAGATAAGTGTGCCGGTGAATGTAAATATTTCTGTAGATTTACCTACACTTTGAAGCTTGACATGATTTCCTATTCTTTTTGATTCTGCCCAATTCCAACTTATTTCATGAGCTATCGCATCATATTCAGTCCTCGTAACTTCAAATTTAAAAGTATCTATCATCCCCAACATTACATATCTCCAAACTGTCTATTTTGTTGTTTTTTTTCATGCTCTTTCATGGCTTTTACTACATCAACATTAGAACTAGGATTGTTTACCGTTATATTGTAAGTTGGTTCACTCTTGACTACTTGAGAGGTTGCATTTTGTCTATTTTGATAAATCATCTCGTTACTGTTTGACACTGAAGAACTCATCACGGATTTTTGTATTTCATTTGCTTTAGATGTATTTGTAGCTTCCTTACCATAGCCACCCTCTAGCACAAATGAAGAACTAGCACTTTTCATCACGCCACCAACAGTGTCAAATATTCCACCCAAAATACTTTTACCCATATCAACTATAGAGCCTATAGTATCGCTGAACCATTTAAATTTTTCGTTTATCCAATTAAAAAAAGATTCAAATGGACTTTTTATTAAATTGACTACACTAACAACACTATCAACTATTGATTGCCATACACTGTTTGTGAATCCAACAACTGAATCCCACAACGATTTAAAAAAATCCACAATAGGATTCCAATTATTCATAACAATTCCAAGAGGTGTCCATCCTAGATAGTTTCTTATAAAACTAATTGAACTATCGAAAGCAGATACTATACCTTGCCACAAATTACTAAAGAAATTTGATATAGGCTCCCAGTTTGAGTATATAATATATGCAGCACCTGCTATTGCAAGAGCTATCCAACCTATCGGATTTGTTAAAAGTGATGCACTTAAAATTTTTGTTGCCGTAATAAGAAATCCCATAGAGGATGTAACTAAACCAAATCCTCCACTTAAAAATGGTAAAACCATTGAAATACCACCCATTACAACACCTAAGCTACCAAGTACACTAAGTGCAATACCAACTACTCCTACAGACCCTACAATAACTTTGGATAGGTCTTCATGCTCTTGCATCCACTCCGTTACACTTCCAATAACATTGCCAAGTACATCAGTCACAAACAATGCAACTGGTGCAAAAGCTGAACCTAATGTTGATGTAAGATTATTAACCTTTTGGTTAAAAACTTCAAGTTCTCTTCCTTCGTTTGCAGCAAGTGCCATTTGTCTAGTTTTTGCACTACCTTCCTGTAAAGATAAATTCATTTGGTTTATGTTTTCTGTCAACACATCCGCTTCACTATAAAGAAGTTTTATTAGACCTACGGCTTCTTCTGTACCAAAAGCTTTTTTTAATTCATCGCCTTCGATTGCATCAATAGTATTACCATATTTTTCTTTTAGTAGTCCAAGAATATCAGGCATAGTAAGCAACTGATTATTTGCATCAGTAAAAGTTAAACCTAACTTCTCTCCGGCACCATATGCACTATCTAGAAATGCTCTATACTTTGTAGCAGCTTCACTGCCACTCATGGTTTTTTGTAATTGCCCCAAAATAGATAATTGTTCAGCAAAGGCAACTCCTGCACTGGTTGCACTAGCACCCAAATTTGATAAAGATGCACTCATCTGAGAACCATCTGTTTTAAACGCCTGAACCGTTGAGGCTATACCTGCACTAAAGTACTCACCAAATTTAATATCCTTTTCTTCATCACTAAGACTCTCCCAACCTTGAATTGTACTTGCCCCAAAAGCATCAAACTGAGAACGATAAATACCATACCCCGTCGCAAAAAGAGATGTCATCTGAGACACTGATGATTTTGTAGCATTAGCGGTTAAAGCAGCTATAGAAGTAAATTCACCTACGGCTACATCACTTAAACTTGCAATACCTGATTTGATGTCATATGAAGCACGGATAAAATCAGGAGCAGTTCCTCCTGCAAACTGATTGGAAAAGTCTTTTGCACTTTTTGTAATAGCATCTATACCTTCAGCTGCAACACCTAGTGTTTTTAATTCACCCTGTGCACTTCTTAGCTCCTGATAGTTATTAAAATATCCACCCAGAGTCGAAGTAATACCTTCACCAAGTGCCAAAGATGCTGTTCCTATCTTTGTAAGGTTTGCACTAATGGAGCCTAATTTGTCTTCGGTTTGTTGAAATACTGGAGTTAGTAAATCGGTCGCACTTAAAACAATACCTATATTAAGTAAAGTACTCATTTATCTAACTCCTATTTGTTGTGGTTTGAAGTAAGCCTTTTCTAGCTCAAGAGCTTCAATAAAATAGTCTTTTAATTCAAATGCTGTTAACTCCATTTGTTCCAAAATACCAAAATGCAGCCAATGTCCTATTTTGGATGTAACTTTTATTACATCCAAAGGACTTATGACAAAAAACCTCTCAAAGCCATCTGTAAGTCAACTATCTCACCTGCATCTACTGTATCAAAATCTTCAGGTGTTGCTTGTATATTACATAAATTTGCTATCAATATAAAATCTCTATCAACAGGGTCTTGAATGTGAGACACCGCTCTTAAATCTTTACCTTTTGGTACTCTCATTGTCACCTCTTCAAATGTCTGTCCACCTATAACAACCGGCTGTTTAAAAACTACTTTTTTATCTTCTCTCATCTTACGCTCCTATAATTTTTCTAGTCTCTGCAAGTAAATCTGTACCGTTTACTTCTGCTATAATATTTTCGTGGTCTATTTTAACCACCACCTTTGACCCATGTTCATGAATGTATTTTTTGAGACCTTTTTGAGTGACTGTTACATCTAGGTATTCACCTTCTTTTGCTTCTCCGTATTCTAGGTCTATCGCACCTGTACAAGTATAAACCAACGCTTCGGTTGTACTACCTGTTTTGATGGCTTTTTTTAGTATTATTTTTGCATTGTCTAGCTTGGCAATTTCGCTAAAAATAGCCTTTGGTAGGCTTTTAAACTTTACTTCCGTATCTAAACTTTCCAAAGCACCGTACGCAATACTTCTCTCACCTGCAGGTGTATTTTGCGTTAGTTTTTTTTGTTTTATTGCAGGAGATTTAAAACTCTCTGCAATACCTAAGTTCCCATAACCGTCTATAAAAACATTTAGACCGGTAACTACACTTCTATCCATCTTTTATCTCCTTATACCGCTAAGGTTTCATACACCAACGGTGCATATCTATCAACACGGTTGAATCTAACACTTATTAATCTAGGACTTGGCACTTCTTGACAATCTATAATAAAGTAAAATTCACCGGCTGTTATTCTCACAGGTGTCGTTCTCTCTTCATCAAGCTCTACACTAAAGCCAAGCATTACATCATCTCCGACTAAGCTATCCATAAATGCAGTTAAACTATCTTTTGCTGATTTAAGTTCGCTTAAATCCTTATCTATTGCCCAAAATATACCATCTAGAACAGCTTCCGCTGCTAGATCAAAAATTCTCACTCTTCTAGCATCTTGCCAAATAGGGTCAACGTCTGTCGTAGCATATTCCCAAGTTCTTATTCCTTTATAAGAAATAAAACTCATAATTTGTTTTTCTGTAAGAGGGTCAGTCTCATCTAGCTTCCCAGGATAAAACTGGCTAGGACTTTTTACCGAGCTTACGGGAAGCACTCTGTTTGATATAGATTTAGCATAGCCTGTTTGACCTGAACCATCCGTATAGCATCTAAGCCATGCCAAAACCACGCCAGAATCATACATATCCGTTATGCTTTCTTCTGTATTCCAAATACCCAAAGATGTTTTAGCTAAAGTTACTCTATCGCTACCGAACGAGTTTCTTTTTGCAATAGCATCACCGTTGGTATCTGCATCTAAGTCTATAAATGTTCTAGCTTTTATAGCATCACATACACTTATTATTGCATTTGCAACATCCATATCACCTATTGCGTAATCACAAACAGCAACAATATCCGGTTTAAAACCGACTGCACTTTGTGTTGAACTTGCAAGATTTACAGTACCTGCTGCAAACTTAAGAGCATTTGTTGCATTAATTATGTTTGTTTTAGTTTGTGCTGCCGCTTCTTCCGCAGTTGCTACACCTTCCTCTTCTATAACTATATTTGCTACAGATATAATAGTAGGAACAATACAAGGAAACTGCTCATCTCCAAGTTCCAAATACTTAAGCATATTTCCCTCTATATGTCCTGCGAAATATGTACTTTCTATCGCATCTCTTGGAGAGTCAAAGCAATAGATACCTGCTTGAATATTACTTGTAACGACAAGAGCTATAGGCAAAGTACTACTTACCCTTATAGGTCTAGCACTTGTACTACTTCTCTCTGTTACGACACCTCTTCTTATACTCATATTTGTTTCTCCTTTACCAGTTGATTGGTTCTAACTCTTCTAAGCTAGTAGCATTTTTTATCTGCTCTTTTAGAACAGAAGCCTTTTGCAAATATTCAGCTTTTATTTTTGCACCGTCTTTTAGTACCGTTTTAAGCTGTGTATTTGTGTGTACTTTGTACCCCCAAGTTTCACCTCCGTCTTCGCTACACTTAATAGGTTGCGAAACACCGCTAGATACTGCACCTATAAGGTTTAGTTGGTCTATCTCTTCGCTCTCGTATTTGTGTTCCGTACCGAGAGCAGCCGAAATAAAACCGCTTTCGATAGCTTGTTTACAAGAAATATTAATAGTATTTGTTTTTGAGGCTTTTAGTTCTTCTACAGTTCTAAAATCTTTTATTATAAAAGTTTTAGTAACTTTATCATAGGCATTAGCATTCTTATTGATTGCTTCTTGCCAAATTTCATCATCCACCATAACATGTGGAGTAGGAATACAGGATAAATCATAATAACCATCTTTGACTAAAATATTTTCAATAAGCTTTTCCCGAATAATGTTTTTATTTTCATCTAATACTTCTTCTTGTATTACTTCTTCTTTATATATAGGTTCTACCCAAATACCATGAATTTCTGTAGAATACCAAGCTAAAACTTTACCGGTATCTTTTTCTAAATATGCGTATTTCATTTCTTCTCCTTTTAGTAGCCTATAGCTATCCAGTAAACTGTTAAGGCTGACTCTTCAACGTTTTGTAGCACAAATTGACTATTACTTATAGGTCTACCTCCAAGCAATGGAAATGAGCCATAATTACTAGCATAGTTGTTTGTTGAAAATCCTGCACAGGCTGTTGGGAATGCTATTGGAAAAGAAAAAGTTTGTCCACTATTTGCTGCAACTGATCTAGCACCCCATTGTATAATTAATCCACTAGGTAATTTCTGATAACCATTTGTTGCCAATGATTGTGTGAATTGTGCATCTTGGATTGAATTAGCTAATACAAAAGCTGTTGTTGCCAACTGTGTTGTATTTGTACCAACTGCAGCTGTAGGTGCTGTAGGTGTTCCTGTAAAAGCAGGTGAAGATATGTTAGCTTTTGAATTATTAGCTGTAGCTACAAATGCTGTCGTAGCTATTTTAGTACTACTATCTCCAACTGCAGCTGTAGGTGCTGTAGGTGTTCCTGTAAAAGCAGGTGAAGATATGTTAGCTTTTGAATTATTAGCTGTAGCTACAAATGCTGTCGTAGCTATTTTAGTACTACTATCTCCAACTGCAGCTGTAGGTGCTGTAGGTGTTCCTGTAAAAGCAGGTGAAGATATGTTAGCTTTTGAATTAAGCTGATTGACATTTACCGCTTCATCATCTTCTTCCGCATCAGCTACCTTAAATCTTTGTAACTCACTTCCACCAAGAGCAGCATATTCCTCATCGTGCTTGTGTTGTTTATTTGAAAAATTTTCTTCTACGTACAAACGACTAGCCATAACAATACTTGGGTCTATCGTAAGCGTAACAGCTTCGGCATTACTTGTTTCTATTATTACACTTATATATAAGTCTTTTGCCACATTGTTTGCCATTACAGGCTTAAAAGTCTCCGGGTAATTCCCTACGGCTATCAAATCGCCGTCTTCATCAAAAATCCCAACTTCTCTGACCCAAAAGTTTCCAATATCAGAAGGAATATAACCAACTGCTACAAGCCAATTTGAGTTATTATCATCGACTTTTAAATCGCTCAGCTGTGTTTTATAAGTTTCTCCTACAAGTGCAGTTTGACTTGCATCGGGCATTACTACACTACCTGCACCGTCCCCTACAGCTATATGAGTAAGATTTACAGTTGTATTATTTGCAGCAGCTGCCGTGATTTTTGTAGCACCTGTTTGCGTTAATAAAGTAAAATAATCCATCGTTTAAACTCCTAAAGGTCTAATAGTTGTTGTTTCTATAGTATGTATTGCCGATGCAAAAAACACACTTGCAATGCACTCTATACCGTGTATCTCTTTTGGCAATATCGTTACCGTTTCGCTACTTTGTGTAGCTAAAGCTTTTGTACAAAATCCACTATTTTTCATATACATAGTTATACCGCTCAGATGTGTACTTTCTCTTTTTGCTTCATCGACAAGTCTTATAGTTTTTGCTATGTTTTCTTCATCTACGGTTTTAGTTGCAGTTACACTAATGTCAAACTTGTAAGTTCCAGGAACGGCATCATGTTTATACCAAGGTTGAACTTCTATCGTTTCACCGAAAATCGACTCCGCTGCTTTTCTTACTGCATAAGGTGAACCGATATATTTTTTTATTTCTCTTGCGTTTTGTAAATAAGTTCTTGCTTCTGTTTCATCAAGACCTGCGATACTTACATCTAAATCTACAGCTAGATGAGGCAACAAGCTAACATTACAGTTAAGAGGGTCAACTTTTAGTTTATTCTCATCAAATCTAGCTATAGTATTTGTTCCTATTGCTTCTATATCTCTTTGTAATTGTTCTTCGTTTAGGGGTAATATGCTACTCATAGTGTTGCCTCCACAAAATTTATATTAACCGCAGAAATAGATATATATTCATACTCCGTAGCTAATATATCGTTTACCGCAAGCTCTACTTTATAAACGCCACCTATGTGCAGTTTTGAAACGATTGCAGAATAAGGTAAGCTCTCACCTATTTTAAATTTTTTATTCAGATTACTTAAGATATTTGTCAATATGCTACCTTGCTGACCCAAGTCAAAGATATGGCAAGTAGCCTCTAAAATCACATCTTTTTTTGTAGCTTCCATGACATTAACAACATCGCAGAATGCTTGGGTTTTTTCATCACCCGTTAGTGCTGTTGTTACTTTTTGCAAAACTTCGCTTGTAGCTTCAGGTGTGGTTGTATTTGGCAATATAACTACATCCACTACCATTGGGCTTGGAGATTTGATTTTTACATCAAATACTCTCTCATCGGTACTTTTAGCAAAATACACATAAGCATTCTTACCACCTGCAGTAGAATATTTATATAAGCTCAATATCGCTCTCTCAAAAAAATCTTTATCACTCTCTATATCGCTTCCACCAGTAAAGTCTTCAAGACTTTTAGCCTTTATTACATAAGGAAAGGGGGATATTACTATCTCTGTTTTTGCACTTGATGACTTAGTTTTTAAATCAAGTTTAACTTTACCTATTGCTTTTGTAGTACCTGCAGTTATAGTTACATTGTCATTTACATACGCATTTAATTCACCATCACTTAGCATAAGACCTCTTGGGATAGTAACATTTACGCTTAAAGCTTCCTCAAGCTCAAACTCATAATTTGCAGTAGGCTCTTCGCCTTGTAGTCTTAGTTCACCGCTATAGTATGCAAATACAAAATTATCTAAGTCAGCACCGGAGCTATAATGTGGAAGCATTTTTTTAATAGCACTGTTGAACCTATTTCTAAGCAACATTTCTTTATATGAGAAAGCTTCAATTTGCATCATATTACTATCAGATTCGATAGGTATCCAATCAGGATTTAGACTTTTCATCAATTCAATATTTTCTTGTATTATATTTTCAACATCAACATCAGCAAATATCTCAGGCTCAGGCAACAAAGCTATTTTTTCTTCTAAAGTCATCAAAAGCCTCCTATATTAAATTCTATTTCTGTATCTTCAAAATCAACTGCAACATTTACAATATTTAAAGTCGCATCTACCTGTATTATTTTTACACTTTTTGGTACTAGTCTTTTATCCCAGGGGTTGTGGTTCTCATCAAAAAAACACTCAAGGACATATTTGCTGAGTTTCATCTTCCATTCTTCATCCATCGTATTATCTACAAGCTCATGTAGATTGCTTCCAAAATAAGGTCTAACCACTCTGCTACCCTTTGGGGTAGTGATAATACGCATAAAGCTTTCCTCTTCAGTTGCACTAAAGAAGTCACTATTAAGCGTTACTTGTATAGCCATCTTATCCAACCATTACATTACTAGAACCCGTGGCATTTGTACTACCACAAGCTATACTATCACCAATCCTAGCCAAAGGCTTACCATTTACAAAAACAGTACTGCTACCTGTAGCTTGAACAGAATCGTGACATACCGGACCGCAACAATGCACTTTCCAATGGTCGCCTACACGATGTGCACCTCTACCGTTTATAAAAACATTTGTAGAAGCTGAATCGTTGGCACGAGAAGGAAAACAATCATGCCCTGTGCATAAGTCATTTAATCTTACAACTCCTGGCATAATTACTCCTTATCCTCATTCAAATCTATCCTAGCTGCGGATATGCTTACATTTCCTACGGCTTTTATGACCACATCACCGGCACAATCAAAAGACAATAACTTTGCTTTAGAATCATATTTGATTCTAGTACCATCCTCAAATTCTATAATCGCAGTATGCTCATTAGATCCAACAGGTTCCTTACAACCTCTATTAAATATAGACCTAATAATAAATCCACTATTAGCATTACCAAATGGACTTACTACTAAGACTTGCTCTTTTACTCTAACGGGGATATAAGTTCGCATAAAACTGTTTGCAAAACTAACAACAGGTAAAAAGGCACTTACCCTTACATTTGTACCATCATCATCGAATACGACTCTAGCTAATGCTTTTCCATCTTTGGTTTTTGTTTCACTTACAGTTCCGATTTGAACTATATTTTCAAGTCTTCTTTTTAATTCAGCTAGACTTATCATTTTCGTACGTACTCTAAAATTTTGTCAGAGGTAGCTTTTACGGAATCCAAAGTTTTATGTATATGCTTCATTTCAGTCGCGAATACTTCTTTGTTCACGAAGATTTCTCTAGCTGTTTTATCTTTTATCATCTCGTTACACTTGTCATCAAGATGCTTGTGAGATTCTTTTAACTCTTTTATTTCGGAGGTGTTTCGTTTAGTTATATTTATACTAACTGCAACAACTACGATTACAGTTATAATAGAAGTGATGACACTCCAGTAATTAAAAACATTTTCCAAAACAACTCCTTTTTACCAATACATAAATATTATAAACTTTACTTTCCCTCTATAGGGTCAGGCTCTTCACTCTCTGCTTTAAACTTTACATACACTTCACCTGCTTTTTTAGCAGCTCCACCGACTGTTTCTAAGCCATCATGCACTTTCTCCCCGACTTTGTACACTTCAACACCTTTGTTATAAACATTATCCGCCACATTTGTTACGGAACAACCTGTAAATGCCATGGCAAAAATCATCACCATTAGTAACACCATCTTTCTCATCTAAAACTCCCTTTATAAGTTATATTTAACAACTCATTTTGCTTTTTGTCTTTCCAAAAAGCACCACTACCGGCAACAGCAACAGCAACAAAATATTTAGTAGCTCTAAGAAGTCTAAAAGTTTTAGTAAACCAATTAGAACCATCAATCACAATTACTACTAGATTGAGTAGGAAAATTGCGTTTGAAAACAAAAAGTCTGCTTTAGTTGTACCTTCTTTGTACATCCAATCATGGACATTACAAGCCTCTTTTATGTCAAGACCATAAAAAGTGTCTGGTACTTTTATGCCGTCTTTTGCACCACAGCCATTACAGTGTTGTGCTTTTTGCTCAGGTGAGGCTTCCCAATATGTATTTGGTGCATATAGTTTCAATACTTTTCCTCCTATTTTTTTTAATAATCGCATTGTAAAAGAAAAGCAAAGAAGCTATCTAATGTGCCAATTCAAAGCCTTTTTTCTTTGCAAAACTTCGCTTTCTATACACACAATTAATGCCTTACAATTCGACTATAATTTTTATAGTAAGGTAAAAAAAATGATTGGAGCATTTGAAGAGGCTATTATTAATGAACTAAATCAGGATGAATTAAAATCTAAAAAATATTATGGTGAATTAATCAATCCAAAAAGTTTTCAATTCAATCAAAATGAACTACCTATTATTTATGTTGACTATATCGGTGATAAACCAAATGATATGTTAAGAAAAGAGTGCAAGTTTAACTTATATATTACTCACATTTCATATTCAAAAAATGAAAAAACAAGACAACAAAAACATCAAGACATTTATGCAACACTCAAAGAGATTGATGAAAGATTAGCATTAAATTCTTTTTGTGGTTCGGAACCTATAAAAATGGGCAAAACAGAAAAAATTTTCGATGCAGTTGTGGACAGTGGGTATTTAACTGTTTACAAAAGGGAATTTACAACAATATTAAAAACTAATGAATAAAGGAAGAAACAATGAACAAATCACTTATCGTATGTAGTTATCTATTTGCACTAAGCAAAAAACAAGATGAAAACAAACTGCATGACCTCAAAATAGCAGTAACAGGAGAATGGAAAGGACATGAAAAAGGACCTTTTAAGTTAACTCTACAAGACCTACAGCAAATTAAAGACAATTTTGACCGTATGAGAATTGACATAGTTGCAGATTTTGAACACGCTTCACTTTGGGACAGCAAAGCTCCAGCTACAGGATGGATAAAAGAACTCTATATAAAAGATGAAGAGTTGTGGGCAAAAGTTAAGTGGCTGGATGAAGCTTTAGAACTTATACAGTCTGAAAAATATAAATATATCTCACCTGTGCTATACCAAAACACGATTGACCAAGTTACAGGTGATGATATTGGGTGGAGTTTACACTCCGTGGCACTAACAAATAGTCCTTTTCTTGAAGAACTAGGTGAGATTATTGCAAATAAAAAACAAACCAAAGAAGAAGGAGAAAGTAAAATGACAAAAGAAGAAAAAGACGAGCTTGAAAAACTTAGAACAGAGAACCAAGCTTTAAAAGAAAAAGAAGTAGCTGCTGAAGAAAAAAGAGTTGAAGATGAAGTTGATAGTGCGATTGCTGCAAAAAAAGTTCATCCTGATCAAAAAGATGAATTGTTAGCTTTTGGAAAAGTCAATCCGGAAGGATTAACTAAATTCCTAGCTAAAGCAAAAGTTATCTCAGCTAAACCTGAAGATGACTTATATGCCAACAATAGAAACGGTGGACAAAAGAAAAATGATACTGCATTAACAGATGCAGAATTAAAAGCATAAGGAGATAATACATGGCTGATATTACAAAAAGAGTACCGACAATTGATGAAGTAATCATCAAAAAAGACCAGGTGGTTTCAGGAACGGTCGCAGTAACACCTGCTACTACAGGAGAAAGCGGTTTAGTTTTTGGAACTATACTTACTTCAACAGATGGTGGAGACACTTGGACTACACAAGAAAAACCTCTTTGGGTTGCAGGAACATACGCAGCCGATGATGAAGTTTTCCATGAGGGACATTCATGGAAGTCGTTAGAAGATGCAAACACTGATGAGCCAAAATCAGATAACCCAAAATGGCAAGATTTAGGAGCATTTGATGCAAACGGTGTGTTGGTTGAGAACATTACCCAAACTTCAAAAGTTGCGGTTCTTATTACAGGAACAGTAAGAGAAAAGCATTTAGTAAACTATGACAATTCAATGAAAAAATCATTGTTTAAAAACAAAATCATTTTAAAATAAGGAAACAATATGTTACAAACTGTTAACCAATTATTAAAAAATAAATGGTCTCCAATCAATGTTACTGAAAAGTTACTTCATCTAAAACCGGTTCAAACGGTTTTATTTGATAAATATGTAAAAGACAGAAAAGGTCAGGTCGGAGCTACTTTTGAAGTTAAAATAAAAAAAGGTGCAGGTGTTATTTTAGAATCAATTTCACCAGAAGCAGAACATCTCGTACATGATAGAGGTGATGTATTTGTATTTAATGCAAGTACGGCTAGATATGCTTTAGCAAATCCAATCACGCCGGAGAAGCTTGACAATATAGCTAGTTTTGAGGGTGAAGACCAAGCTCTATCTCTAGCAGAAGAAATAGGGGATATTCAAAGGGAGCATAAAGAATCCTTTGACACATCGTTAGAATTCCAAACAGCCGGTGCACTTTTCAATAAGGTGATGGACGGTAAAGGTAAGGTGCTTTTCGAACTAAACTACAATGGTCTAAAAGTAGAATTCAAATCAGGTACTCCATTAAAAGAGTCTATCAATGAAGTTTTAAGACACATCAAAAAAGAACTTGGTGTACAAACATTAAAAGTCTCTTGTTTAGCTGGTCCAGATTTTATGGATGGAATTTTTGCCCTTGCAAAAGAAGAAGATTTATTTAAAACAAATCAAGCGAAAGAAATTGACAAAGAGGGTGAAAACATCTTAGTTATACATGGAATGATGTTTACTGAATATATCGCAACTTATCAAAATGCAGATGGAGAAGACAAAGAATTTATCCCTAGCGATGAAGCTGTTTTTCTACCTGAAGATTCAAATATCTTCAAACTTAGATATTCTAGAGCAAATGATACAAAAGCTGCAGGGCAAAAACCAAAACTGTATTTCGGTGCGGTTGAAGAATTACCAAAAGGTAGAGGTTGGGAAGTTAGAAGTGAGTGCCGTCCACTTGTTTACAACTCAAGACCTTCTGCAACTCCAAAAGGGAAATTTATCCCTGCTTAAAATAAAAGCCTCTAGGAGGCTTTTATTTGCTAATTCGATAAATGTATCAAAGAAAAGATTAAAAGAGTTTTTAAACGGGTTTTAAACGGCAATACAAAAGGATTTAAAAGTGATAAACAATGAAGATTTACTAAAAGAGATAAGTAACCAACAATTACTTGAACTATCTGATATTAATGGTACAGGTGAAATAAACCAAAGTGTAATCAATGATGCACTTAATGATGCAATCTCTCTTATTGAGTCTTTTATAATCTTACCAAAGAATCCAACTCCACTTTTAAAAAAAATTACAGTTGATTTAACAATTTATGAGCTAAAAAGAAAAAATGGTTTTATAAGCGATACTGACAAAGAATTAAAAAAAGAAAATGAAAGCTATTTAAACAAAATGAGTAACGGTAGATTAAAAACTGAAATCACAAACAACCAAACAGCTTCAGTTCCAACTGAAAATAAAAACTTTGCATTTAGACATCAAGACAGAAGACGAGTAAACACCAAAGGGTTTAGATAATGGAAAAATTAAGTAATGCTGATAGAAATAGAATCCTTGCAAGAAGTCTTTTTACAGATGCAAACCAATCACTTCAACAAATAGCAGAGACTTTAAATGTAAGTGATAAAACTATTCAAAACTATCAAAGCAAAGATAAAAACTTAGGGTTTGACTGGCTAACGCTTAGAGCTTCCAAGCATATACAAAACACTCAAGAGACAAAAGAAAATATGTACTCTATGTTTACGGGCTATATGTTTACAACTCTAAAAGAAATAAGGGAAGATGAAAAAACATCACCGGCACAAAAGGCACAGCTAATAGTATCCCTGGGGGATAGCTTCTCAAAAATGAGAAAAGTAGCAGCGGTGGAAGACCCGGAAGCGTATAAATTTGCTTTGATAAAACATACAATAAAAACTGTCTTATTAGCACTAAACAAAACTCTTGATGCTAATAATATGGAAACTGTAATAAATACCATTGATGCCATTCAAGATGAGTTAGCCGATGTCACTATTTGATAAGCATGAACTACAAGAACTCTTAAATGATACCTACCAAAGTGCTATTGATGACGGTAGGACGAAATTCGGAGCTTTAAAACTCACTAGAAAAGAATATAAGTCTTGGGTTAATGATTTCTCTTTTGGGTTAAAAGAGCAGATAAAACATACTCACATTTTAGACCCAAATCTAAAAGACAAGAGGGTTGAACAACAAGCCAAAGATTTTGACTTCTTTAGAAAAACATACTTTCCACATTATTACACAATGGATGGTAAATCTATCCTACAAGAAGAGCTTGAAGCAGTTTATTACAAAATTATAGACAAACTTAAGCCTATAGGTTTAAGCTTTGCTATAGCAGCTCCAAGAGGATTTGGTAAAAGTACCGATGTGTCACTTGCTTTTCCTATTTGGTGCATAGTAAACAACCTAAAGCATTTTATTACAATCTTCAGTGATGCCATTGAATTAGCAGAAACATTAGTAGAAGCAATCAAAGCGGAGTTAGAAGAAAATGAACGACTCAAAGCAGACTTCCCGGAAGCAACAGGTATTGGAAAAGTATGGAAAATAGGCGAGATTGTTACTAAAAACAATATCAAAATCAAAGCCTACGGAAGCGGTAAAAGAGTCAGAGGGGTTAAGCATGGAGTTTATAGACCTGACCTTACAATCATCGATGACCTTGAGAATGACACAAATGTAAAAAGTAGAAAACAAAGAGACAAGCTTGAAGAGTGGCTTGATGAAGCTATTGAAAATCTTGGGGCAGTTGATGGCTCTATGGATATTTTATACATAGGTACTATTTTACATAGGGATTCAGTACTAGCACGAAAGCTCAAGCTAAAGTTTTGGCATCCGAAGATTTTTAGAGCTTTAATCTCTTATCCTACAAATATGGACATGTGGGAAGAATACACAAAGATATTCAAATATGAAGGGGTAGACCAAGCAAGAAACTACTATCTTGAAAACAAAAAACTAATGAATGAAGGTGCAAAGCTTTTATGGGACTCCGTCAAATTAGAGTTTCTTATGCAAAAAAGAGCTAAGAATATTAAAGCTTTTCAAAAAGAGCAACAAAACAATCCAAACAGTGAAAATCAAAAGTTTGACTCAAGCAAATTTAAAAAGATTTCTCATACTCAAATGCCAAAATTAGACAAAAAGTTTCTTGTAGTTGATGCCAAAGGTGACTCAGATGAGGGGGATTTTTGTGGATTCTTGGCAGGTGGTTTATGCTATGCAGACCAAAAGCTTTATATTTTTTATTCTAAAAAAGCAAGAATAAAAGGTAAGCCTGTAGTTACAGAAGTAATTAAACTTTTAAAAACCATTAACCCTGATATTCTAAGTGGGGATAAAAACGGTGGATTTTATCTACTTAGAGACTGGATAAAAGACACCTGCTTTCAAGAAAATGTAAATCAACCTCTTATGAAGTTTATCCACTGGACAGAGAACAAAGAAGACCGTATGGGTGAGCTTGAATTTCCTATCGATGATGGCGATATTGTTTTCGTAGGCGACCACCCTGAGCTATTTGCACAAATGGATGATTTTCCTGAAGCAGAACATGATGACTTGCATGACCCGTTATCGACTATATATAAGCTCAGCCGCCAAAGAAGACTAAAAAAAGATGCCCTTGGTAGTGGCAAAAGAACCAATACAAGAGGTGAAAGCAAAAGGCACCAAAGACCAAATAGAAACACAAGAGGTAGAAGATGAATTTTAAAAATCTATTCAAAAAGAATACACCGATAACAAATAGTAAAAATACAAAACAAGACAAAAGAGAAAATGTTCGTCTAACATCTCAACAAAGAGATATTCTAACCGCACTCTTTTCTCTCCCTGTCCGCCCAGAATGGCTTACAGACGATGAAATAGACAAAATCAACAGGGATTCCACTGTAATATCAAGCATAGGTAGTAGAAAAGCAGCTACTCTAAAAAAAGAGATTTTAATTACTTGTGAGAACAAAGACATCAAAGACAACCTTGAAGCTGTATTTGACTATGAAACTTTAGACTCTATTTTAGACACACCGTACCAAGGTTTTTCCGTATTTGAAATTAATTGGTTCGAGAAAGATGATTTAAACTTTTATCCAAGACTAGTAGAACGAGACTACAAAGATTTTGAACTACATCAAGATGTTTTAAAATTTGTAAACAACGGTTTTACATTGGATATTGCACAATACAAAGCCGTGTATGCAACATACAAAGCAAAATACAACAAACCGTATGGACAACCGATATACATACCACTATTTTGGCTTATAGAGTTCAAAAATGCCTCTTTACAATTTTGGATAGAACTGCTTGAAAGATTTGGTACACCTTGGGTTATTGCAAAAACAGAAGGCAATAAAGATGACTTAGCCGATGAGATATACAATATGCTAGGTGGTGATGGAGCAGTATTAGACACTGATGATACACTCGAAATTAAAACAATTCAAGACAAGGCAAATTTCAAAGAAATCATTGAATACATAGATGACCAAATAAGGCAAGTAATATTGGGAGGAAATCTAACTTCAAATGTCAAAGGCGGTTCACAAGCAGCTGCAACCGTTCACAATGATATAAGAGAAGATTTAGCCGGAGCTGATGAAAATATTGTTAATAAAATCATACGAGAAATAATACATATGTTCAAAGAATTAAACAATATTGACATTGATATAAAAGGTAGGCTCAAAGATATTGATGACCCCAATAAAGAACTTGCAGATAGAGATAAAGTAATATATGATATGGGCTTTGACATAGATGAAGAGTATATTCAAACGACATATAACATTAAAGTTAAAAAAAGAGACATTCAGTCTCAAGCTCTTATTCCAAACTCAAAATTGGCATTTTCAAAAAGTATGCCTCAAGATGAACTAGAAATTAAAACTAATTCTATAGATACTATAAATCCACTCACTTTCCAAAAACAAATCTTGAAATTAGTGGAGAATAGTACAAGTTATGAAGAGCTACAAGAAAAGCTATTAGACATCTATCCAAATATAAATACTAAAGACCTGGAAGATTTGCTTTTTAAAAATATTGCAAATAGTGATATATTAGGCAGAGCTGAGATAGAGGATGAAAACCCAAATGGTTAAATTTGATTTCAATCTAGTACCACAAAAAGCTATAGAGTACCTAAGGAACAAAGGCTATAAGCTAAGTTTTGACTACTATGAAGTAGAAAAACAAGCCCACGATAGAGCCTTTACCGTAGCAAAAGTTACAAGATTGGATTTGCTTCATGATATGTTTACTTCCATAGAAGAGGCTATGCAAAATGGGACAGGCTTTAAAGAATGGCAAAAGAACATCAAACCGACACTACAACAAAAAGGTTGGTGGGGAGAGCAAGACATAACCAACCCAAAAACAGGTGAAGTCAAAACTATCAATGTAGACTCAAAAAGATTAAGAAACATTTTCAAAACAAACATGAGAGTAGCCTATGCAAAAGCTAGATATGAAGAACAAATCAAACTACCTCTTTCAAAATATTTTCAATATATTTCAGCTTTACTAGAAACTACAAGAGCTGAACATGAAGCTTTACATAATACAATATTACCAAACAATCACCCTTTTTGGGATACGAACTATCCACCAAATGCATGGGGTTGTGTATGTAAAGTAAGAGCAGTTAGTAAAGCATGGTGTGAAAAAAGAGGACTTAAGATTTTAAAAGAAGCTCCACCAAGTGCAGCTTCAAAAGATTGGGATTATAATGTAGGCAAGGATTCAAATTTATCAAAACTATCTAAAATAGACTTAGATGGCTCATTAAGCTCCTTGTCGGCAGTTAAAAGTATCAAAAAAGAAGAATATGCAAACCTAACGGAAACACAATTACAAGACAAATTTTATAAAACTCTTGGGATAAAAAAGGGAGACAACTTTATTGACAAAGTAAATGACCCAATGATTATAGATGATACACTTTTTACAGCTGCTACAGGACACACAAAAATCAAAAAAAGAGATAGACACCTGTACTTAGATGAGATAGCAAAAACTATAAAAGACCCCGATGAGATATATTTAGAATTTAAAAAAGGAAAAATATCCAAAGAAAACTCCCTTTATAAAAAGATGTTTAGATACATAAATGACAATGGAGAAAAAAGAGCTATTATGGTAGTTTTTGAATACTTGAAAGATAAAACACAAGGAGTTACTGCCTATTATTTAGATACTAGTGTTCAAGTTGAAAAAAGAAGAATCGAAAAGCTAATATATAAAAGAGAGTCGGATTAAGGCTACAGTTTGCAGGGCAGAGCCGACATGCCATTATCTGTAGTCCCATTTCTCTTTATATTTAAAATTATACCAAATAAGAGAATAAAATGCAAGTACAAATAGAAGTCAAAGGCATAGAGACCGTAAACAAGAAGTTAAAACAGCTACAAGACATAGGCTCAGACCTACAACCTGTAATGGCAGAACTAGCCGACCACCTGTACAAGGTAGTAGATGAATCTTTCCAAAAACAACAAACACCGGATGGCATCTCATGGAATCCTATCAAACCACGAAAAGATGACAAAAGTCCAAATAGAATACTATACGATGAAGGGACTATGCAAGGCACACTCAGTCAAAAAAGCAATAAAAATGAAGCAATAGTTGGTCTAAATGCAACAGCCAATGGCTATCCATACCCTATAGTTCATCAATTCGGTTCACAAGGCGGCACTATAGAAGCAAGAGCATTTATGCCAATACACAAAGATGGAACAATCTATGAAGATACATTACAAGAGCTTGAGGATATTTTAGAAGCTTTTTTTGAAGATGCTATAACAAGCTAGGAGTTTCTCGAACTTCCCTAGTAATATCATAGATTTGTCTCTCAGTTAGATCATATTGTTTAGCCAATCTTTTAACTAAGCCAATTTGTCCATAATTTGCACGGTAATATCTGATTATTTCGTCGTTTCGGAGGGTTGTTTTATACGAAGGTATATAGAAGTTTGAGCCACCATATTCTTTAATAGTAGCATTTAAGTCATTTTGTTTTATAAACGAAAACAGTTCTTCAAACAAGTCTAGGTTAGTAAGCGGTGCTGACATTGTTATACCTTCCATAAGATTATTACGAAAGTATAACAAATTTTATTTTAATTTGCAACAATAATATTGCATTTTGCAATGTTTAATACATCTTTTCTAAAGCTATTATTAGCTTTGTGGCATCGTTTTTTACTAAAGTTGCATCATCTAGCTCTTTTTTTGTCATCTTTAGCACAAACGAAGCTAGTGCTTTTTTATCAGCATTTCTAGCTTTAGTTCTCCACAGCTCATATATTTTATTTAGCTGTGCTTCCGTTGCTTTTGCAATAGGTATATCACTCACTTTTCTATTGCAAAAATCCAAAAGTAGTTTAAGCTGGTCTATCGTAAGCTTAGTGGTGCTATCCACACCAAAGCGAGAGAGCATAAAATCCTTGCGTTCTTCATCATTACCAAAAACATTACTCTTTGCAATTTGTATCTTTTGGATAAGGCTTTTCTTGTAAATTTGCTGTGTTTGTGTCATAATATATCCTTAAAAACTAAATTCTAATTGTTTGTGTTTGGTTTTTTTCTCTAATCTGTAAGTATTAATAAACCCCCAAATAGGAAGACTCCCATGCCAACCGTTTTCAAAGTGTAGATAGTTAAAGTAAATAAAATCTCCTATTGTTTTTAATACTTCTAATCTAATATGAGGATGATTTTTATCATAATAAACTCCGCCAATAACAACCTCTGCTAATTCTTTTTTGTAGTCATTTCGTTCTTGTGCCATCTTAGTTCCTCTAAATCATTACTCAACGCTTTTTTAAGAATCAAGTACAAAATTTCCGTATGGTTTAACCTTTTTCTTAAATTTTTGTATCTTTCTTGAATATTAATATTATCTTTGAGCTCATCACTTAAAAGGAAATGTGTATTTTTTAAACACTGCACATCATTCCCCTTTAATGTTTCCATAGCCTCCATAAATAAATTTTCTATATACTCCTTGGATTGATATTTCTTTTGAGGAACAAAAGTATGATGAAAGGCTTCTTGAAATGTAACTCCATTATTTGTGTATTTCATAATATTCGCATAATGTTTTGGATTTCTCAGCTTTAAAGTCTCAAATCTATTAACTTCCTCTAAAGAACAACCCATACCACAAGCTACACAGCCAGTTCTAGCTTCACCCTTTACAATCGTGCCATCATCTAAAACCATATCATCATATAAGGAGCAATAAGAGATATTGTTTATTTTTATATAATCCCAAACATCTTTATTGGTCCAAATTGATAAAGGTCTTGATTTAGGTTTCTTACTATCATATATATTACAACCATACTTAATGTAGTTCAGCTCCCTATCTTGACCTTCACTCGTTGTAGTACCAACTATTGGACATAGACCTGTTTCTCTTTTGAACCTTTCCATAGGTTCTTTTTTTAATATATCACAACAAATAGAAGTAATATCAAACCTTGTAGCCTCTTTATCAAACAAAAAATACCATTTCTTTGCAAGTTTCCAAGACGGAACAAATTGAGATTTTCTATTAAAACCTGTCAAATAAAGGTTACGTATATTTGAGCTGTTTGGATTTGCTCTTCTTAACTCCATAATAGAACGACTTACCTTTTTGCTAACAAAAGGAAAGCCACAAGTCTCTACAACTTCTCTAAACTTCATTTTTGGATATAAGATTTTAAGATTATCATGGGTTTTCACAAATCTTACTATTTCAGGGTCTTCGTTGGTGGTATTACAAAATACAGCTAAAATTTTTGGTTCAACTTCTTTTGCTATATGTAGCAATACTGTAGAATCTAGCCCCCCCGAAAAAGAAACATAAGCTTTTCCATCTGTAAACTCTAAAAATTCTTTAATTCTTTTTTTTGTGTGTTCTACTTTTTGCCATAAAGCCCAATTTTGCTTAATTTTGAGTTCTTCATAGGTTGTTTTATTTGCCATGGTTACTCCTTTTTGTTCTTATACACACAACAACTTTACGACAATACCGACAACTGCGACAAGCTCACTAAAAGAACCACATTATCGTACTTTTAATAACTTTTTGATGTCGTAATATTGTTGTATGTTGTAGTTGTCGCACTTGTCGTACAGGTATTTTTTTGTATGTTGTAGGTTTTATTTCAATGTGTAGATTTTTGAGTTACCTTTTTCCTCTACTGTCCAATATCTCCCAGAATATTCAGCCAACAATTCCGCAGATGTTTTATCTCTTTTATCTTTCCCTATAGCCTCTAAGAGCTTGGTTTGATTTAGCTGTTTTTCTTTTTGTAAAACTTGCTTAATCTCTCTTATAAATTCTCGCACGTGGTATGGCATACATACATCATCATAGCTAATCTTCGTAATATTCCAAGTCTCTCGTTTTAAAACAAAAGCACTATTTCTAATCTTTCCAAATCTTGCACTTTCGCTATTAAGCAGGATATAATCTTCCAAGCTGTTTGCACTTTCACTTGTCAGCATAAACACATTGTCACAGTCACTTCTAAAGTTAGAAGAACCTTTGTACCCTTGCTCACTTTTATTAGTATGATGTAGTATTATAATAGTAGCTCCGGCATTTCTCAAAATCTTAAGTTTATTCATAAAGCTTGTAGTAGCCCTATCATCCATTACATCAACAAAATTCGTAGCACTATCTAGTAAAAGAACTACATTAGAATAATCAGCCCCACCTTCACAATCTTTAACCATTGCATTTATAGCTTCAATCCCTGTCATACAAACAATATCAGGATGAACATATTCAAATCTACCCATATATTCGTGTATAACCTTATTTATACCTCTATCTTCTAATGCAATAATGGGATTATCAAAGTCAAGATACAAAGGATATAGCGTTGTGTTATCAATTAAATATTTTGTAAGACCCATTGCAAAGCTACTTTTACCTTTTTTAGGAGGAGCATAAAGAAGAGTAATGGCTCCCTGAACCAAGAACTCATCTATAATGTAGTTCACTTTTTTATTAAAGTGTTCCGCTCGTAAACCTTTACCTTTAAAAATCATATCATCCTCCAACTTTTTGTAAACTATCTTCCAACCACTTAATCAAAGACTGCCTTTTATCACTATCCACAAGTGTAAGCAATCTTTCAAAATCCTCTCCAAGTATTAGCGTATTTTTTTGTTTTAACTCCGCAAAGAGCACCTTTAAAAGCCACTTAGTAAGCTTCTTATGAACATCAGTTTTTGCAATACTAAAAAAGTAGTTTTCAAATGCATTAAAATTATCAAATTTATCAACATACCCTTTTAGTTTTGCATATGCTTCATCCATCTTTGTATCACCTGTTTGTACACTCATCATATCTCTCTTCCTTTCAATAATCTCAACAAAGCCTACTATAAAAAGTAGGCTCTATGAAACTACTTTTTTGTACTACACACTATATCTGCCCTAATACAATCAATAATCTCATCAACTGTACAATCCAACTCTTTATTGTCTGCAATAGTTCTTATTACAAGGGCAAGTTCGGCATATACTAAACCCAAATGACCTTCAAGACTCAATATAGCCCTATCTGTTGTTTCATCTAATTCGACATGTATCACAACTCCCTCCCTAAGCATAAAACATTATTCAAAGCCTTAATAGCTTTGTAAATATTTTTTCTTTTTTCCTACCAATTCGGCAACTTCATACAAAGATTGTATGTGTTTTCTTATCTCTATTTGACTTTTTTTCACTATAATTCCCTCCCATCTGATTCTATATCAAGACTTAAATATATTCCATCGGTATTTGATGCCTTAGCCACTAAAGCCCCCTGTAACATTCTATAAGCAAGAGGAAACAAGAATTTTTTATTTATTCTTGCCTCCTCAGCTATTTCCCTTTCTTGCCAATAATAAGCCTCTTGTACGTTCATTTCAAACTCTTTTCATCCATCCGGCAAAGAATCTTTCTTGAGTTTTATCATTTACAACAATATCTCGGAATCTACAAAATTGTAAGCCATTTAGCACCTTAAGCAATATTGCAGGATTATTCTTTTGTATTGCTTCGTATGTCTTTTGTCCAATCCATCCATCTACTTTTAAATCATCATACAATCTTTCATTCTGATTCAAGAGGTTAAGTGCTTCTTGTAAAACCTTACCAGCTACACTCTTGCCCATTACAACAGCAGTATTAAACACTTCACAAACAATCTTTTCATTCTTTATATTTTGTAAAGATAGTGTTGGTGTTGCAAAGAAATCTCTAAAATATATCTCTTTAGCATCATCTAGAGTTAAATTAGCTATATCAAGATTAGGATAAGAACGCTTACTTATCCCATATTTTGTTTCACCCCCTCTATCAATACTATCATTTACATATCCTCCCTCATGACCAATAACTTCTTCAAAAGCCATATCAAAATGTCCTTTATTACTCATGTCCTACCTCCTCTTTATTTTTTACCTCTTCCAAGGCTTTATATAAGTTTTCCAAAGTTACTTTATCTACCAAAACTATCTCTTCATCTAGTTTCTTAGCTTCCACCGCTGCTATATCCAAAAGTATATTTTCCATAGCTCCATCTATCTCACCGTTTTTTCTGTGTCTAAATCTTATATAAGACTTCGTACCTGCTATTTCAGTCGCGTCATCTATCATAGCCATTGCTTCTCTCCAAGTCGGATGCTGAATAGAATATGATTTTAAAGACAATATTTGTTTCGCATCTACTTTGCCGTTTTTGACATCAAATGCCCTAGTAATCAGAGTCTGTATCTCTGCATCTGCGGTAATAGTTTTTTCTGTCAAATACTCATCTATTTTCTCTTTTGCTAAAGAGAGCTTTTGATCAAAAGTAATAAGCCTTGCAACTTGTATTTGCACCTCCATAGTACCATCGAAGCTTTTTAGTGTAACAGCTCCACTTTTGCTAGTAATTCTCTCCATATCGTACTTTTGTCTAAGTAGGTCATTGAAACTATAACACTCTTCAAAAGCCTTAGCTTTAAAGCTACCTATAATCTTATTAAGTCCTACAGCACCTGCAATAAGCTTTTCTACAAGCTCATCTTCTAGCTGCTTATCAGCACTCACCATATCAGGATGCACATAACGTCCATCCTTTGCTCTCCAATGTCCCCGTTCGTCTTTTTTTGCCATTGTATCTCCTTGTTTTCAAACTTTTAAGTACTTCCAAGCACTTAAAAAAAGCTTCATACAAACCTTTTTTAAATACTATCAGCCAAAAGCTCTTAAGCTTTTGGCTTCACATCTTCCTTCTCTCTCTTTTTAAACTCATACCCAAGTAAACAAGCCAACATCCCGAAGAGACACTCGGCTTGGTTTTTATCTAGAACTACTGTACCACCGCCTTTTCTCACCACAAAATCTTTACCGCCGTTAAGATGGCTCACGCCTACCGTTTGTCTAACTTCTTCCATCTTTTTTTACCCCTTTCTTGTTTAAAAATTTTATATGCATCAGCAAACATTACGCCCAACACAAACCCGGACACAGCTATTGCCACACCTGTAAATATATCTATTCCCATACTCAAGCTCCATACTCTTGTCTAATTTTGTTATACATATGTTCAGGATTTGGATATTTACCGGCTACAATCAAACTAACCGTACTTTTGCTAATATCAAGCCTTTTGGCTACATCCCCCATACTGCTCTCTTTTAAAGCACCTTTAAGTAATACTCTAGCCCCAAGGTCAAGCTCATGTCCCGTATTAAAGTCATAAAACTTGCCTTTGTTGTACATAGGAGCGTATTTGCCTGTATCTTTTGCAAGGCGATAACATCTCTCTTTTAAGCGTCTTTCATCATTTACTCGTTGTATATAACCTGCATTTTCAAGGTAGTTTATCATCCCTCTAAGTGTTGTATCACTACCTTCTATTATTGTTCTTATTTCGGCAGGAAAAAATATAGGATTTCTTCTCATATACTCCCAAATCTTTTGTTTTATAGGCTTTTGCCCTGCAAATGTAGGCTTTATAGCCCTTACCCTTTTGTTTACATGTTTACCCATTTTCCACCTCGCTTAGTTTAAATACTTTCAAGTCACACTTTTCATAACCGTTCATCTCGCACCAACTCTCAAGCCTTGTAATAAGTACTTTCATCTGTCTTAGGTTCGCATATCTCTTCAAAAAATACTCCACCAAGTCATCTTCTATTTTTATATCGCTTAGTTCACAAAACTTCCTAACATCTTCCATACATATAGCTTCAAACTTTACTAGATTTACAATCCGGGAGTAATAATGCTTATGTTTTTTCAGCTTACCGTTTGCCTCTTCCATACCTATAAAAAATATAGTATTATTCGCTTCGTCATGTATGTCACGAAACAGTTCTAGGATAGTCGTTTTATCAGGCTTCAATATCGTATCCACTTCATCCACGATTATTGGCTTTTTATCTATCCTTAGAGCTTCTACTATCTTTTCATACTTATCGCTTGTCTTGCCTATTTCATCTATATCTAACTCAACACATAGCTTATTTATCACGCTTGTCTTTGTCCAAGTAGTACCACATCTAAGGATTATCACATCCTTATTACTTGCAAGTCTCTCCAGGGCAAATGTTTTACCCAAACCAAAGCTTCCATACCCAAGACCCATGCGTGGAGTATTTGGAGGCAATATCTCCAAAGCTCCAAAAGCCTCTACAAGTTTTATATAGTTTTGTGTCTCAATAAATTTATCTTTCATCTGTACTCCTTTTTTATTTATACTGCTTCTCTTTGTGCTATTTCCCACACAAGGGGGCTTTTACTAGCCAATACCATTGTACTCTCATCAACTCTATCGTTTTGTATATCCCAAACAAACCTGTCTTTTAACATCTTAAAAATAGGTCTCTCACCACTAGCTCTGAACTCTTCTCTTATTTTGTCAGCCTCCCGTTTTGTCTGTTTTTCTATCTCTTTTGGAGCATCAAGAAGCATTTTTGTAACCTCGGTATATTTCGTGGTCATCATCGTATTGGCTTCTATTACATTCTGTGCATTGCTTATTACATCTCGCATATCTGCAAGACCCAAGCTTTCAGCCTCTTTTATATCTTTTGCTATTTGTTTAAATAGCTTTCTTTGTCGTTTTTGAGCAGCTGCTGCAACTTCTCGTTTTATTCCAAGGCGACTATAATCAAACGCTTCACAAATAAACCTCATATCTTCAGCATCATAAACTATCACTTTGCCCAAATCATCAGTACGCATAACCCTAACTTTTTTACCCATATAGTTTTCTAGTTCAGCACCCCAATACTCACATTTATCATCAACTATCCCTTTTTTATGTACTTTCTTTTCTATACTTTCACCAAGCAATATATCAAGCATCCGTATATCACCTATCCCTTTTACAGGTATAGTACTTTCATTCCATTTTTCGATAGGTTTACAGCTAAGTCCCTTATGTAAATTTTGTTCATAATGGTTTTTTATCCAGTTATCAATCCAACCTTGCAGTTCATCACGACTCAAAGTAGTACTTATATCTATACCTATATTTGCTTTTTTTATAGAAAATAGTTCCTCAAAGGCTTTTTTCTCCTCATCGCTTTTATTTCGCCTCTCTTTTTTCCACTTTTCGATAGATTTTTGTCGCTCTTCAAAGGATACTTTAGATTTTATTGCCATTTTCTCAGCTACATTTGCCCCTATGTATCCTGGAAGCCCCTCAAAAAGTCCACGACTCAAAGTTCGAAAAAACCTCTCAATATGGGGTTTCTTATCACCGCTAAAGGGTGGTGTTATGTGTTGTTCTATCTCTAAGTTGTGGCAAATACTCTCAAAATGGTTGGATGTATAGTCTCTACCGTTATCTATTACTACATTTTCGGGAATACCAAGAGTTAATATCCCCTTTCTAAGCAACCTAGATATACTATACTTATCACTTCGTTCCTCTACCAACATCACGGGTCGTCTTGTATATATATCTATCGCACCAAGTATCGTATATCTTTTGCCATCGCTACACATAATATCAGCAGGTGTAGAGTCAAGCTCCCAATAGTGGTTACGATACCTTGCCTTTTCACTCATATTACCAAGAGCTACAAGATACTTACTCTTTGCAGCATCAGGATTTTTAGCAAACAGTGCTTCCACAGGATTATTTCTCTCCCACTCTTTTTTAAAGCGATTCAAGACATCATAGCTACACATCTCATCACCAAACTGATGACACATAAATTTATATATATTCTTTATGTTGAGCTTTGAGGTCCGTCTAAAGTGTGCTATAGCTATATCTTCCATCTCTTTTGTCATTGCTATTCTTTTACCCTTAGCTCTGCCTCTCCCATCCACAAAGACTTCTACGAGATTTTTATTTCCTGCTTTGGCGATTTTATACTTATCAAGCCAGTCAAATAGTTGCTTTTCAGATACACCGCCAAGCTCATCAAACTCTATACACTCATTTAGTGTTTTATCTAGCCACCGTTGCACATTCAAACTAGGGTCTTTTTTCAGATAAAACTCCACCAATCTACACCTTAGCACTGCTTGTTTTTGCTTTTTAGGGTCTGCCAAAAGGTACTTTTTAGTAAAATTAGAAGTTTTTGCTTTTAAAATGTTAGTATCACTAGGTTCTCTTGCATCTTCAATGCCTACTTCTTTAAGTTTATCTTTGTATCTTTCAGGTAGGTCTTCGTATTTGTAATGTTTTACTTTTTTTGTAGAGTTTTCTACATCTTTTAGTGTATATAATGCATCCTTTAAGGCTTTTGCAATGTTGTTATGAGCGATATTAAGACTTTTTGATAATTCACTTACGGTAAACTCTCTCATATTATCCCTCCCAAGGAAGATTTCCTATCCAAACCCCATCTTTTTTAAGTTGCACTATTACTTTTCTAGTATTACCTTTACCCTCATGTGATTTTTTCTCGCCGGTGAGTTTCCCATCAAGCACACGATAAAGTACATCACGACTCACGCCGTAAGCTCTTGCATAAGCTGTAGGACTAAACCCTTTTTTGTCAAACCTTTCTCTCATCGTTGTATGTTTCATAAGTAACCTCTTTGCTTTAAAATTATCTTTATATATTTAGGATTTACAATCTCTTTATATTTGTTTTCCTTGTCATAACACTTAAAACCATCTATATATCCGATAACAACAGCTTCACCCAAAAGCCGCTTCCTCTCACCAATACGATACAAAGTTTTAACATCTCTAAGCGTCATAACTCACACCTCATAGTCTTCAAATAGCCCATTTTGGACTACTATTTTTTTTTCCATAGCTTGGTCTAAAATATATTTCCCAAGCTTAGGATTTACCATATTTCTTAACACTTTCCTTTTGTCGAAAATATCATATTTTTGTAAGCTCACGCCATAAACAGTTTTACTACCTACAATATCAAGATGTTTCCGTGTATCGTGTATCTTTGTAAATCGTATTTTAAAATTACACCAAAAAGGATGTCTATGTAATACAATATCAGGTTTAATAAGATAGTTATAGTAGGGTTTTACGTTCTCAATCACCCATTTTGTTCTAAATGGAGCGAAGTGCTTAAGCAATATAATTTCTTCGTATAGCTTCATATCAGGATATAACGCCATATATTGACCGGAATGCACACCACATCTTCTTATATCGCTATGTGTTGGACATGGTGGACTACTCCAGATAAAATCATATTCTTTATAGTGTTTCAAAAGATATTCATGTGCATCACAAACTATCACGGTATCTCCCGGGTACATATCTTTATATGCATTAGCTATAGCTTCATCATATTCAATAGATGTAATTTGATGTTCATCACCCCAAAGTTTACGATTACCGCCAACTCCTGCGTAAAGATTTAGTATTTTCATCTCACACCTTTATCTTAAAATTAATATAGCTACCTATTACCCCACCAAGAAGATAAAAAACCACTATATGCCACTCCCCATTTAAAAAGCCGTTGATTCCTATCGCACTTGCTACGAGCCAAGAAGCTTGAACCAAAAATGTAGTTATCAAACTAAGCCACACTCTATCTCTTACTATCAATCTTATATTTATATGTTTCAAAAACACCAGTGCCATTTGAGAAGCACTAACAGCTATTATTTCTATCACTTATACTCCTACTTTTGCATATAGACATTTTCTAAGTCTTCGATTCCATCCACTATAAAAGAAAATTTTTGTTAAATTCCCTCTATCGTAATAAAGTCTACGGGTAGCTTCTTTTAGTCTATGTTGTGCTTTTCTTGTTTCCATACTGATTTTTTCATCATACTCTCTACTTGTCATATCTACCATCACAACCCCTTTTAAAAAATTAAATCTTCAATTCAAAATTCACCATTTTCAATTCAAAATTTAATAAGTTCCACCGCTTTTCTTCTCTTGGTACGGTGTACACACCTCAAATTTAGTCATCACTTAAGACAACCACCCCGATGTTTTTTTCATCGTTGCACGAACATTACACGACCTGTTACCGCCGTAGGGTTTTTGAACAATAAGTTGTAAAGGAACACTAAGCAAAGCTTATAGCTAAGGGGATATTGGTGAATCCTTTGATACAATTAAACTCTCATATAAAACCATAAAAAAGGACTCACCAATGGAAAACCTAAGTAATTATTTACATGCAATAGAAGAGCAATTAATCCCAGAACTCAAAAATGAACTATCAAAGGAAGATAATGCACTATTCAAAGAATGGAAAAAATCAATAGGTACTGACAATTATTGGAAATGGTATATTTCCAACATTGATGAAATAAAAAAATACACGAAATCTACACCAGCACAAAGAAACAAGATGAAGAAATGGAACTCATCAGAACTCATAAAAGTTCAGTATAAAGTAGCTTCAATACATTTCTTACAAAAAGCCATAACATACATAGCAACATATCAAACAATAATGCTTTTAAATCACGATTCATCATATAGAGGCTTAGCAGCAAATGCTGGTGAAGCCTCTTTTTGTATTCAAAACATAAAAGAAAAACTTTATTTATTGTAGAGTGACTTAAGCTTATTTTTAAAACTTTTCTCTTCACGCTTTAAGGCAGGATACCTAACAATCCCCTGTCTTAAACACTCCCAAAACAAAACACGCTCATAAAGACTTTTAAATATTGGCTCTTTTCTCTTTTTAAGAGACTTCTTCCATTCTTTTAAAAGTCTTTTTTCTTTTTTTGTTACAACTAGACCCTTCATAACTTTTCCTTGTTATAAATTTATCCCCTTAACAATAAGCTTTTAAAGAACAAAAAAACATCTCTTGTTTTTTTATTTTATTTCGATATAATTAATCTTGTAAATGTGATTAATTATTTGAAAGTATAAAGAAATTTTCTCAATTTGTCAAGAGCTTTTAAGAAATTTTCTCAATAAATTTAATAAACAGGTGTTTCAATATGAACAAAAGACTCGAAGAAGTACGACAATATCTTGGTTTGTCAAAAACTGATTTTGCAGATACATTAGGATTAAAAATACATAATATAAGAGATATGGAGACCGGAAAACAAAAAATTGGTGCTGAAATTGCAACATTAATCGAAGAAATATTCTCAATTAGTGGTTGGTGGCTCTTAACAGGTAAGGGTTCTATGCTACAACAACCACAAAAAAGTTCAACACAAAACATACAAGGTAACGGCAATGTATCCGTAAATGGTTTTGGGAATAAAGTCACAAAATCAGGTAATACTGTCGCAAAACAAGCTGAAATAAATAGCGATTTAGTAGAAATACCATATTTTAGAGACACTTATGCTGCTGCAGGAGCAGGAGCTATTAACTATGATGATGCTCCAAAACCGATGGCATTCGATAAAAACTTTTTAAGAGTTATGTTAGGTATCACAACCTTCAAACATATTCATATAATTAATGCAATAGGTAATTCAATGACTCCTACTATTAAAGAGGGAGAACTACTATTTGTAAATCCGTTTGAAAATGAATACAACCAAATAAAAGACGGCGGTATATATATTATTAATTGTAAAAATGGTGTTTTAGTAAAAAGAATCAACCATAATCCAATCACTGGTGACATAGTATTAGTTAGTGATAATCCAAATGTAGCTGATATACAAATAAAAGGTGATGATTTTGATAGTTGCAAGATAATAGGTCGTGTTGTAGGGCACTTCTCAAATTTATAATAAAGGAAAAACATGGATATTAAAGGCAATAAAAACACCCAAGTTCAAGGTGATGGCAATCACATAGGTGATGTAAATCATTATTATACTACTCAAGATGTCCAAACTACGGTAAAACATAAAATACAATCCAGTTATGAAAGTTTTAGAAATCCTAATATTGATTATGTATGGATGGTTATTTGTTTGATAGTTTTTATATTTGCTCCAAAGATACCAATATCTTATGATAAAGCTTTAGTTGTTATTGCTCTCTTTGGAGTTGTATGCTACTTTTATCTTCCATATAAAATAGACAGTATGATAATTGGTGTTTATAGTGATAGAGTTGAAGTCGGAGACAAAGTTATAGTCGAATATCAAGAGATAAGAAGATACACACATCAAGGGCAAAATTTTATATATAAAAAACACGATGACCCAAGAGAATACCATATAAAATTTCATACACCAAACGGTGCCGAGTTCTTATACTATAAAGTTGACTCATTTGCCGAATACTATAATACAAAAATTAAATAAGGAACATTAAATTATGGAATTAATCGTATTACTCATTTTGATAGCACCTTTTGTGCTAGGTTACTTGCTATTCAAGGCGAAGAAAGAAAACAAAACCCTTCAGTCATTAACAAGTGACTTAAAATCAGACTTATCAAAAGCAATAAGTAGGCTTGAGAAATATAGCACTATAGTTAATTTAGACGACTATAAAGATAAACTAAATATTGAACTTGAAGAATACAAATCCAACATAAAAGAACTACAAACACAAAAAGATACACTAAAGTCAGAGGTTCTAATTCTTGATGAAGAAAGAATGTTACAAGAATACGGTATGTATCATACAATATTTGACTTAGAAGATTCCGAAGCATACAAAGCAAAACTAACAAAAACACAAGATTTACAAAAAGAAATGCTTCAAAAGAAAATAGCTGCTACTTGTAGCAGAGAATGGATTGTTGAAGGGAGCAAAGCAAAGGGTGCTAAACTAACAAATGATAATATTAAGTTAGCACTAAGAGCTTTCAATGGTGAGTGTGATTCATCAGTTTCAAAAGTCAAATACAATAATGTGGTTGCGATGCAGAACAAAATTCAAAAAGCCTATGATGACATAAATAAGGCTATGTCATCAAGTGCTATCACTATTTCACCTAGATACTTACAATTAAAACTTGATGAACTCAATATTACACATGAATTACGAGAAAAACAGTACGAAGAAAAAGAAGAACAAAGACGAATCAAAGAAGAAATGAGAGAAGAAGAGAAAGCTCAAAGAGAACTAGAAAAGGCTCAGAAAGATGCAGAGCAGGAAGAAACAAGATACCAACAAGCACTTGAAAAAGCTAGGCTTGAGATAGAAAAAACAACGGGCGATAAACACGATAAATTAATGGAAGATATTAAAAGATTAGAAGCTCAACTTTTAGAAGCTCAAGAGAAAAAACAAAGAGCTATATCACAAGCTCAAATGACAAGGTCAGGACATGTTTATGTGATATCGAATATAGGCTCCTTTGGGGATAATGTGTACAAAATAGGTATGACTAGAAGACTTGAGCCGCTTGATAGAGTCAAAGAACTAGGGGATGCTTCAGTTCCTTTTAGCTTTGATGTACATGCTATGATATATTCACATGATGCCCCGACACTAGAAAGACAGCTTCATACTATATTTAACAATAAAAGAGTAAATATGGTCAATGACAAAAGAGAGTTCTTTAATGTTACACTTGATGAAATACAAGAAGTAGTTAAAGCAAACCACGGTGAAGTAACTATCACAAAACTTGCAGAAGCAAAAGAATATAGAGAAACATTGGTAATAAAAAAAGATTTGGGTAAAGCTAGTTAATAGCCTTACTCACTCACATTTTAAAAGCAAATTTTAGGATATATTGGGTACATTGCTTAGGGTATATTGCTACAATTTTACAACAACTTTCATATAAATAACCCATACCAAAACACTTAACTTTTTTCTTAATTTCTTATTCCACACAAATACCCACTATATAGGCTCTCATCAAAGTTTTATTTATCATATTTTTCTACAGTTTTTACCGCTTTTGGGAAGATTAGGAAGATACGGGAAGATTTTATCACACTTACTTTTTTAGAATCACATCAAACAAACATACAAAAGCCCCACAAAATGGCACTTTCAAAACAAAAACCCTCAAAATTTCTCACTCACATTTCTTCTACCCCCTCACAGCTACCTTTGCTAGAATCAAAACAAATGTTGTATTGAAACTAGTTGTTATCGAAGCTACCAAAGTAACTGGTATAATTAAACATAAAATAGACTCTGAATTAAGTTCAGAGTGACGAAAAATTGATAAGTACAACTAAATTATAATACCAAATATCAAGGGTCTTTACTACCTACCAATCACAGATTGACATTATATCACTCAATAAAACTATAAGCTTTTATAAAAAATCTTTTTCTTTAAATAAATTTTCTATAAAAGTATTATATGTAAACTTTTTTTTGTTACAATATTGTTATACAAAACCCTTAAACAAGGTGGTAAATAATGTTGACAAAAGCTCCTACGATTTTGGCGGTAGATGATAGAAAAGAAAATCTTGATATTATACTAGACATTTTGAGTGATTATGATGTGATACCAGTCACAAGCGGTTACAAGGCTTTGCAAGTGATAGAAGAAGAGGATATTTCTCTTGTGTTGCTTGATATAGTGATGCCTGAGCTAGACGGTTTTGAAGTATGCAAGATACTCAAAAACAACCCAAAAACAAAGCATATCCCTATCATATTCACCACGGCAAAAACAGACGAAGAAAGTATAGCCAAGGCTTACGAAGCAGGTGCAGACGACTATGTAAGCAAACCGCTCAAAAAAGCAGAAGTCATAGCTAGGGTCAAAACACAGCTTAAGCTCAAACAAACCATAGAAAATCTTGAATTTTTAGCATCCAAAGATTCTATGACGGGTATTTACAACAGAAGAAAGTTTTTTGAACTAGCTATTCCTATATTTAAAGAGAACCAAAGCGATATTTTTATGGCGATGATAGATATAGACCATTTCAAAAAAGTAAACGATACTTACGGTCATGATGTAGGCGATGCGGTCATCAAACAAGCAACAAAAACAATAAATAAAGTGATACAACCCCACGATGTCCTTTTTGCTAGGATAGGTGGAGAAGAGTTTGTTTTATTGTTAAAAGATATGGACAAAACGGCTCTTTTTGAGATATTGGAAGATATTAGGAAGTCGATAGATGATTTGGTAGTCGAACATAACAACCACAAAATAAAATTTACTATCAGCATAGGGGCGACTTACAAAACATCTGATACCAAAACCATAGATGAACTTCTAAAAAGCTCGGATTTGGCACTTTATGAATCAAAAACAAGCGGTAGAAACAAAATAACATTTAGGTAATAACATGACAAATGAAATAAGACACAGAATGTTTTTTGAAGAGGCGGCATCTCCTGCGGTTGTTTGGAATGAAAAGTTTGCGGTAACCGACTGGAACAACCAAGCTACTAGGCTTTTTGGTTGGACGAAAGATGAGGTTATGGGTAGAAATTTCCTTGATTTTCTAATACCTCCGAAAAATCGCAATGATATTCTAAACAGTGCGAAAGAGTTGTTTGAAAAAAACAAAATACACACTATCAATGAGATATTGACAAAAAACGGCGATATTATCGTGTGTGAATGGTATAGCTCAATATTGCCCAAAAGCTCCGATTCTCTTCAAGAAGTGGTATCTATGGCCATAGATATAACACAAAAACTAAAGCATGAAGAACAACGCATCAAAGAGAGCAAGAAGTTTGAGTCGTTGCTCAAAGCATCAGGCGACGGGATACATGTACTTGATATAAAAGGGAATCTTATAGAAGCCAATGAAGCTTTTTGTAGTATGTTGGGTTATACCTATGAGGAGGCAAAACAACTCAAAGTAAAGGATTGGGATGTCAAATATTCCCCGACGGAATCCATAGAACATATCCCGCAACTAATAGGAAGTTGCACCACCTTTGAAACATTGCATAAAAGAAAAGACGGCAAAATAATCAATGTCGAAATAAACGCGGTAGGTGTAGAAATAGGTGGCGTACCTACGCTGTTTTGTGCGGCAAGAGATATAACAAATCGAAAAATAGTAGAACAAGAGCTTCAAGAAGCCAAAGAAAAAGCAGAATCGGCAACATCGGCTAAATCAGAATTTCTGGCAAATATGAGTCATGAAATAAGAACCCCTATGAATGCTATTATAGGGATGACCTATCTTCTAAAAAATACAAATCTTGATACTATGCAATTTGATTACGTCAAAAAGATAGAAAATGCAGCCAATTCATTACTTGGGATAATAAACGATATTCTTGATTTTAGCAAGATTGAAGCGGGTAAACTAGAACTTGAAAATATCGAGTTTGATTTGTATGAGATTATTGCAAATGTAATCAATATCGTAGAATTTAAGATTCAAGAAAAAGATTTGAAGTTGATAGTAGGGTATGACCAAAGTATCAATACGAATCTTTTCGGTGACCCTTTGAGACTTACGCAGATACTTATAAACCTAGCAACAAACGCTGTTAAATTTACAAGTAGCGGTGAAATAGGGATATTTATAGAAAAAGTATGCAAAGATAGATTTAGATTTAGGGTAAAAGATACGGGTATAGGTCTTTCAAAAGAGCAAAGGCAGAAGCTTTTTCACTCTTTTACTCAAGCAGATAGCACTACCACAAGACGATTCGGAGGTACGGGGCTTGGACTTGCAATAAGCAAACAATTCGTAGAAATGATGAATGGTACAATTTGGGTAGAAAGTGAGCTAGGCGTAGGGAGCGAGTTTATTTTTGAAGTGGATTTACTTGAACAAGAGCCAAAACAAATATCCAATAACCATCTTGAACAAAAAACTATTTATAACAACCATTTAAAACAAGCACTTGATACATTGCATGGTAAATGTGTTTTGGTAGTAGAGGACAATATTTTAAATCAGGAAGTTATCTCAGGTATGTTAAGCCCTAGCGGAATAGTTGTCGATATTGCCGTCAACGGTATTGAAGCGATAGAAAAATTCAAAGCCAAAAAAGATGTTTACGAGCTTATTTTGATGGATATACAGATGCCTTTGATGGATGGGTACGAGGCTACTAGGCACATAAGAGAACTTGATAAACAGATACCTATCATAGCTTTGAGTGCAAATGCTCTCAAAGAAGATGCTATCAAATCAAAACAAGTCGGTATGAATGAACACCTTAATAAACCTATAGCAACTGATTTGTTGTTTGAAATGCTTTTGAAGTATATGTCACCTACTCAATCTACAACAAAATCAAACATACCGGATATAAAACTTCCTATACTTAAATCTTTGGATATTCAAAGTGTGGTACCTTCTAGGATAAGTAGTCTAGAACTTTATGAGAGTATTGTTTTGAAGTTTGCCGTAGAGTATAAAAATATCAAACTAGAGTTGGACGATGATAATTTTGGATATGTACTGCATACCCTCAAAGGTCTAAGCGGCACGATAGGGGCTACTAGAGTGTATGAACTCTCTAGTATGTTGGAAGAACAACCAAATCAAAAGATTTTAGATGATATGCTAGATGCACTCAAGGTAGTTTGTGATGAAATAGAAAAAAACTTTGCAAAAGTAGATAATGAAACAAAATTTGACGAAATAGATGAAAATACTTTAAAAAATCTACTTGAAGAGTTGAAACTAGCACTAGAAACCAAAAGACCGAAGATGATAAAACCTATAGTGGATGAGCTTATAAAATTTCGTTTTGATATAGCTAGACAAAGCCGATTTGATGATATAAAACGGTTGATTATGGACTATGAATTTGATTTGGCTTTGTCAAAACTCAAGGATATTAGCTATTAATATCCTCTTTGATTTGTTTTGCGATAGATGAGATTTTTGCTATTTTTTCTTTATTGCTTAGAGACGTATCAAGAAGATGTTTGACAAATGCACTTCCTACGATTACACCGTCCACCCCTTTGGCTTTCTCTTTTGCAGTGTTTTCATCCACGCCGAAACCTATATAAACAGGGTCTTTTGAATACTCTTTTATATTTGCTATCACTTCGCTCAAATCTTCAGCTTTACCGCTTCCCGTAATCCCGGTATATGCCACTAGATAGATAAACTTTGAGCTATTGCTAGTGATTTGTTTGATTCTCTCTTTCGTATCTGTCGGAGCTACGAAGTTGATAAGAGATTGGTTGTATGATTTGAACATATCTTGATATTTCAAAGACTCTTCAAAAGGCAAATCAGGTATTATAAACCCTTGCACTCCGTATTCTTTTGCTTTTTGACAAAAGTGTTCAAAACCTTTGTGATAAAAAGGATTTGCATAACCCATCCACAAAGTATCTATCTGAGGTGCTATTTGGGCAGATACTTCAAACAAATCTTTAATTTTAAAGCCGTTTTCAAGTGCTATTAAGTTCGCTTTTTCTATCACGGGACCATCAGCCACAGGGTCGGAAAAAGGGATTCCTAGTTCTAGTATATCTACGCCGTTTTCTTTTAGGCTCAGTGCCAAATCCACGGTGAAAGAGTTGTTGGGCATAGATGATGTTATATATCCTACAAGTTTCTTCAAAATATTTATCCTATATTAATTAATTTTCGATACAATATTGTATCTAATATTATATTGAAAACTAATAAACTATGGAGAACTTTACTATGAAAAAAAACGTATCCTCTTTGAAAGCAATGAAGGGAAAAGAAAAAATAGCTATGATTACGGCTTATGATGCACTATTTGCAAATCTTTTCCGTGATGCCGATATATTGCTTGTGGGTGATAGCTTAAATATGAGTTTCGGCGGTGCAAAAGATACTCTTAGTTCATCCGTAGAGCAGATGATTTATCATACAAAGGCAGTTTGTAGCGGTGCACCTGATACTTTTGTGGTGTGCGATATGCCTTTTGGTACTTACACGGATGAGGCTATGGCACTTAAAAACTGTATCAAAGTATATCAAGAAACAAACGCAGGGGCGGTCAAAATAGAAGGTGGAGCCGAAAAAGCTCATATCATAAAAGCTCTTACGACCAACTCTATAGCAGTTATGGGGCATATCGGACTTATGCCACAGTTTGTAAGAAGTGAGGGCGGATACAAGATAAAAGGCAAAGATGAAGCCAACATAGCAAAGCTTATAGATGATGCCAAAGCTGTAGAAGCTGCAGGGGCTTTTGCAATAGTGATAGAAGGGGTCAAGCCTGAAGCCGCAAAGGCTATAACACAAGCCGTAACTATCCCGACTATAGGCATAGGTGCAGGAAGCGACACGGACGGACAAGTGCTTGTATGGAGTGATATGTTTGGACTAAATACAGAGTTCAAACCAAAATTCGTAAGAACATACCTAGAAGGTGCTACACTTTTCCAAAATGGACTAAAAGAGTATATGAAAAACGTAAAAGATAGCTCATTTCCAAACGGCGATGAGGTTTATTGATGGAACGCCTTGTAGATATAGAAAAAATAAGTTTTGATGAGAAAAATGAGGTAAGCTTAAGACCATCCAAATGGGATGAGTACATAGGGCAAGAGAAAATCAAAAAAAACCTCAAGGTTTTCATAGATGCCAGTAAAAAAAGGGCAGAAGCACTTGATCATATCTTGCTTTTTGGACCTCCTGGTCTTGGTAAGACTACATTAGCACACCTTATTAGCTATGAAATGGGGGCAAATATCAAAGTAACGGCAGCTCCTATGATAGAAAAAAGCGGTGATTTGGCTGCTATTTTGACAAATTTGAGCGAAGGTGATATACTTTTTATAGATGAAATACATCGTTTAAGCCCTGCTGTAGAAGAGATATTGTATCCTGCTATGGAAGACTATCGCCTTGATATTATTATAGGAAGCGGTCCGGCTGCACAGACTGTAAAGATAGATTTACCTAGATTTACCCTAATAGGAGCTACCACAAGAGCCGGTATGATAACAAACCCTCTAAGAGAGAGGTTTGGGATGCATTTTAGGATGCAGTTTTATGAGCCGAAGGAACTAGCACGTATCATAGAACTAGCCGGAGTGAAGCTTGAAAAGCCTGTAGAAGAAAAAGCAAGTCATGAGATAGCAAGAAGAAGTAGGGGAACTCCTAGGATAGCTTTGAGATTGCTCCGCCGTGTGAGAGACTTCGCCGAAGTTGAAAACGAAGAGATAATCAAGCTAAAAAGGTGTCAATACGCCCTTGATGAGTTAGGGGTAAATGATAGAGGTTTTGATGAGATGGACTTAAAACTTCTTGAACTTCTTATCCAAAATAGAGGTAAACCTATGGGCTTAAGTACCATAGCTGCAGCTCTTAGTGAAGACGAAGGGACGCTTGAAGATGCCATAGAGCCGTATCTGATAGCAAACGGCTATATAGAAAAAACGGCAAGGGGTAGGGTAGCTACGGTAAAAAGTTATGAGCTTTTTAGGCTTACACCGCCGCAAATGCAAGAGAGCTTATTTTAAACAAAAATCAAGCTTAGAAATGATACCATTATATGGTCTTAATTTTTATTTAAGAAATGGAGTTGATTATGTCACTTGATATTAATGTTTTAAAAACTATTACGGTGCTTTATGTTGAAGATGATTATCTAATACGTGAGCAGACGAAAGCTATGTTTCAAAATCTTTTCAAAGAAACTATAGTAGCAAGTGATGGACAAGAAGGGCTTGAAGCTTACAAAGCAAATAAAGATAAAATAGATGTTGTAGTAAGTGATATAAATATGCCGAATATGGACGGTCTTGAAATGTCTGAAGAGATACACAAACTAGACCCGCAAGTACCTATTGTTATTACTACTGCTTTTACGGACGAAAATTATCTACTAAAATCTTTAGAATTAGACGTAAGTAAATACGTCACAAAACCGCTAAAAGTAAAAGAACTTGCTATTGCCATAACTGAAGTTGTAGCTAAATATAAAAATCTATTAAATACCCAAAAAATAGCAAAAGCTTTGGTAACTAAAAACACTATGGCTATGAGTGATATTAAGAGTTTAGAATCAAATATAGATATTTTGAAAACACAACTTGATTTTGAAAGAGTTATTATAGATAGCTATGTACCGAACTTCAAAACAAATTCAAACGGCGTTATCTCATCAGTATCTGCCAAGTTTCTTGAATATTTCGGATATGATAAACACGAAGTAGAAGGTAGCAATTTTGCAAAATTTGTAACTAGCTCAAGTGCGGTGCAAAAGGTTATGGCTGAATCTATAAGGTACAAAAAAGCTATATCTACAATCACATCTTTTATTAATAAAGAGGGCGATGAGATAGAAGGTGAGCTTACTATTTTCCCATCTTTCGGGATAGACGGTCTAGCTCATGAGTATTCTTTTTATATAGACTTATTATAGGATATAGCCCAAAATCCACCCTATAGCAAAGCCTATTATATGGGCATACCAAGCTATAGGCATACCTATCAAAAGGGGTGCAAAAGAAATCAAAAGCACCCACACTATAATCCCTTTTCTCTGAAATCTATCAAGTAGTGCCACATATCCCAAAAGTACGCATATAGCACCGCTAGCACCAACCATATTGTGATTCATCCCCATGGTATAGATAAACAAAAAGCTAAGTAAAGAAGTAGCAATACCGCCTACAAAGTACAAAAGTCCAAATCTTATCGCTCCCCTATGGGACTCTATAAGATTACCGAATTGATATAGTACAAACATATTAAAAAGTAAGTGCATTATACCACCGTGTACGAACATACTACTAAGGGGTTGATACCAAAGACCGTATTCAAGAAAAAGTAAGTTCATACCCATTTTTACTATGCCGTGTTCCATATTGTTTTGAACAAGATACATAAAAACAGTTACCGCTATTATTATGTTTGTAAGTGATAATACTTTATTTTTCATAGTTTTTAAACGCCTCTATCGTACAATTTATCCGTTTTTTTATCTCGTCTATTTCATAAGTATTAAAATCTATTTGCATCCTAAAAAACTGCACGCCGTTGATTTGAAAAGATGTCAAAACATATCCGGCATATAGTTTACAGTTTGGAGAGTTGCTTTTTTTGTTTGGGTCTAGTTTGTCGTTTTCTATTAGTTGATAGGATATTGTTAGGTATTTTTGAGGAGTGTCGTTTTGTGGTATATTGATAGCTTCTTTAAACATTATATCCGATTGTTCTACTGTAATTTTTGTTTCTAGTACGGGTGACATATATTTTGCAGAGGTTAATCCACCCAAAATCTCATAATCGCCTTTATTTAGTAGAGCTAAACCCTCTTTTAAAAGTACTTCATCATAAACCTTTTCAAAGCATATTACGTCCTTTTGACACTCTAAACCGCTATTGAGTTTTGGTTTTTCGTCTTTTGGTACGTATTTCACGTAAATCATTATTACGATAGACATTAAGACTATCGTAACAAGTGCAAAGAGGTTATTGATTCTTTGACTATCGCTCATTATTTGATTAGGGCTTCTTTCAGTACGTCGTCTATCGTATCGACTGCTATGATTTTCAGCTCTTTTTTGACCTCTTCGGGTATCTCATCCAAATCACGTTCATAGTTTTTTCTAGGTATCAAAGCTGTTTTTATTTTTGCTTTATAAGCAGCTATTAGCTTCTCTTTTAATCCACCTATAGGCAAGACTTTACCGCTAAGAGTTAGCTCTCCCGTCATCGCTACATCGTTTTTGACCGCTTTGTCGCTTAGAATAGATGCTATTGTAGTAGCCATAGTTATACCGGCACTCGGACCGTCTTTTGGCGTTGCACCCTCAGGGATATGAAGATGTATATCGTACCTTTGGTATATTTCGCTAATATCAGGTTTGAAACCTTCCTCTTTTTCTTTATAGCTTAGGGGTATTTTAGATGGGTCTATTTTGATTTTGCCGTTGTCTATCAAAACTTTTACTACGCTATGGGAGATATGAGCCGATTCTTTCATCACCTCACCCATACTTCCCGTCAAGGACAACATCCCTTTACCTTTTAGTTTGATAGCTTCTATTTTAAGTACATCACCACCCACGCTAGTCCAAGCGAGACCGTTTGTAATACCTATTTGAGGATTTTTGTCACAAATATCTATATCAAATACCGGTTTATCCAAAAACTCTTTGATGTTTTTCGTATTAATAGAGACTTTTTTGAGGTCGCTATTTTCAAGTAGTTTTTTGACTACTTTTCTAAATAGCTTTGAAAATACACGTCTTAGATTTCTTACCCCTGCTTCTCTAGTGTAGTTTTCTATTATAGTTTCTATAGTATTTTTGCTAAGATTTACTTCACTTTTTTTCAGTCCGTGTTTAGTAAGCTCTTGCGGTATTAAATAATCCACTGCGATGTGATATTTTTCACTCGGCGTATAGCTAGATACCGTTATAAACTCCATTCTATCTCTAAGGGGAGCTGGAATGTTTCTAATATCATTTGCGGTAGCTACGAAAATACATTGACTTAAGTCAACGCTAAAGTTTAGGTACAAATCCCTAAATTCATGGTTTTGTTCAGGGTCAAGGATCTCTAACATCACGGCGGTCGGGTCACCTTTGTGGTTTGCACCTACTTTATCTATCTCGTCAAGCACTATTACGGGGTTCATTTTTTTTGCATTTACAAGACCGTGTACAAGACGCCCCGGCATAGCTCCCACGTACGTTCTTCTATGACCTCTAAGCTCATTTACATCTTCTAAACCACCAAGTGCAATTCTTACAAGTGGACGTTTTAGGGCTTCTGATATGGAGTTTGCCAGTGAAGTTTTACCGACACCTGGAGGTCCCACAAAACAAAGAACAGTCCCTTTTGCTTTAGAGTCTTTTATATCTCTTATTTCAAGAAGCTCTTTTACCGCAAAAAACTCCACGATTCTTTGTTTTGCTTCTTTTAGCGAGTAATGGTCTTTGTTCAGTTGCGATTCAACAGCTTCTATAGAGATTTTTTCATCTGCATATTGCCCAAAAGGTATCTCTAGCACCATTTCGATATATGTTTGAAGCAAAGAGGCATCAGGTGAATCAGGGTGCAACCTAGAGAGTTTATCTATTTGTTTTTTTGTCTCTTTGTATGCGTCTTTGCCCATAAAAGGTTTTAGTTCTTTTAGCTTCTTTTTGTAGTTTTTTATATCTTTATCTTTTACGTTATCGGTGCCAAGCTCTTTTTGTAGGGCTTTGATTTGCTCTTTTAGGAAATATTCTTTATGGCTTTTTTCGATTTTTGAGTTTACTTTGTTGTTAATCTCTTTTTGGATTTTGATATTTTCTATTTCTACTTTTATATGTTCTATTATACTCAGTAGTCTATTTTCTATATTCGTCTCTTTAAATAGCTTGTAGGCTTCATTTTTACTTAGTTTTAGTACCGATGAAATAAGGTCTATTATCCTAACCGGATCAGAGTTTTCATCTACCGTTTTTACCAAATCAACAGGGAATTTAGTATTTAGTTTTGAAAGCTTTTGGATATTATCTTTTAGCACTTCTAAAAGTGCATTTATACTTTGAGTTACGAAAGGCTCAGGTACTAGTTGCTCAACGGTTGCAGTTAGGTATTTATCGTGTTCGTTTACATTGATAATTTTACCCTTTGCAAGACCTTGAAACAGTATTTTTATTTTGCCGTCAGGTAGCGATACTTTTCTCATAATAGTACCTATTACACCCACATCATAAAAATCATCTACCTTTCTGCCCCCTTCGTGTGAGCTTTTTGTAACTGTTACCATTACAAGTTGGTTGTGTTCCATAGCTTTTGTAGCTGCAAGAATATTTGAGTCATCCCCTATAAATATAGGTGCTATCATAAAAGGGTACAAAAATATATCATCCTCTACGATAAGAGGTAAAATTGCCGGAAAGTTATCATAATTTTCTAGTTGCATATATCATCAGTCCTTTTTTATTCAAAAATGCTTTTATACCATGGAGTTTCGGCAGGATTAACCTTTGACATATCTATATTATGTGAGCTACTTTGTTCTTTATAATATGCCGAAGCTTCAGGTTTGTCAACTCTGTCATAAAGCTCACCTATTTCATATTCAAATGATGTTTTAGACATATAAAGTCTGCTTTGCATAGATTTGATTACGTGAATATACGGTGAATTAGGGTAGTTTAGTACATAATCGTCTATGTTGTTTAGTGTATCGTATAGAAGTTGTTGATCTCTTAGGTGGTCTTTGAAAGATAGAAATTTAGCTCTAATCTTCAAAAACTCTATATAATCTATGTTTTCGGTATATCCAAATCTTTTTGCATACTCTTCAAGATAATAAACGGCAAGTTCATATTGACCGTATTCTACGTGACCGTTAGCTAGTATTATAAGAGCATTTGGAATAAGAGGTGAATTTCTATGTTCGCTTTCTAGTGATATATAGTCTTCATCGGCTTGATCAAGCTTCAAATCGGCTACGTTCGTAACTATTTTATTGTACCAGTAAGTTGCCGGTTTGTTGTATTCTTTTGCATCTTCCTTTTGTGAACAAGCACCAAAAATAAAAATAGAGCATATAGCAATAAATAAATATTTTTTCAATGTCAATCCTTCGACGTTAAATTTTGAATATTTTAACTAATACAACCTTAAAGTGTATCTATGATATAATCAACGAAAATATTATAATTCCAACGGAGATGCACTTATGAAACTGACAATGATAGGTAACGGTAATATGGCAGTGGCTCTTATTGCAGGGCTTTATAAAAAATATGATTTGGAAATTGTCGGTAGAAACGGTGATAAATTACAAGCTATTGCAAAAAAATACAAAAACGTAACCGTAAAAGAGATAGGGGATAGTTTTGATATAGAGGGCAAAAACGTAATACTTTGCGTCAAACCTTATTCTTTGGATGATGTGAGTAAAAAACTAAAAGGGAAAGCAAAAAATCTTTTTAGTATCTTAGCAGGTACTACGCTAGAGTCTTTGAAAAGTGCTATTTCTTCTTCACGTTACGTAAGAGTAATGCCAAACGTTTCGGCTGTTTACGGTAGCTCGATGACTACGCTTACAGGTGATTTGGATGCAAAAGAGTTATCAAAAGAGATATTTTCGGCAATAGGTGAGGTACTGTGGCTAGATACTCAAAAAGAGCTTGATATAGCTACGGCAATAGCAGGAAGCGGACCTGCGTATTTGGCACTTATCGCCGATGCTTTGGCTGACGGTGGGGTAAAAGCTGGACTAAAAAGAGATGATGCAAAAGCTATAACTGCCGGACTTTTTGCAGGATTTGGCGACCTTATCAAAAACACCGAAGCTTCCAAAATAAAAGAACAAGTAATGTCACCTGCCGGAACTACCGCTTGCGGTGTAGCGTCACTGGAAGATGCCAATGTAAGAAGTGCTTTTATAAAAGCCGTAGAATCAGCGTTTAATAGAGCTGTCGAGCTTGGGAAAAAATAGTTTTTCCCTACTTGAAACACTTATTTGTGTTATTATATTAGCAGTTTTAAGTGTCGGTATAAGTAAAATCATCTCTACTAATACGGATACTCTCTCAAACAACTCAAAGCTTGATGAAGCTTATTTTTCCATCTCAAACGACATAAGTACAACAACACAAACTACGCAACTCACAACTTCAAAAGGGACTATTCAAGTAAATAAAACTATCTATAACAAAGACGGAATATATCTTTATAGGTACAAATTATGAGATATTTAAAAAGTGCGTTGCTGATGGAGATGATAGTAGTAGTCGGGATACTATCTTTTGTGGGGATTTATTTCAACCTTTATTTATCCAAGCTCTACACATCCAACAAAACCCAAAGAGAAATCAGTCTAAAGCTTATAGAACTTGAAAGTACGAATGTTTTTATAGCCAAAAAGTTATCTCTAGGATATAGCATAGATGATTTTTACCTCCAAAACAATACCCTTTATTTTCAAAACTACGTACTTTTAAACGATGTCGATAGTTTTACCGTGACACCGCTAAATAATAGATTCAAAATCAATATTTCGGTGTCAAACTCTCAAATAGTAAAAGAGTGGTTTATATGAAAAAAGGTTTTGGTATTTTGATAGCTATTTTTAGCGTTTTGACATTTGGGGTAATAGCTTTGTATATTATGCAAAACATAGCCTTAGCAAGTCAGCTAAATATTAACAAACACCGATATATGCAATCGTCACTCCATCTTGAATTTGCCAAAGAGTATATAAAATCTCTAAATTTTGATGATATAGATTTTGAAAAACTTGATTTGAGCGATGATAAATACGATATAGTTATGGATATAAAATCGGAAACAACCCAAAAAACAGCTCATATTTTCGTATCACCGAAAGATGATACGACTGTAAGAGTTTATGATAAAGTGGTGGTTTTGAAGTAATTAGATGATAACTCCAATCAACCTTTGCATAAGCCCAAGAGCTTTGCCCCTATGGGAAATCTTTTTCTTTTCATCTAGTTCCATTTCAGCTGTTCTTATACTCATACCAAGCGGTTCAAAAAGTGGGTCGTATCCAAATCCTTTATCCCCTTTTAGGTCTGTATAAACCGTACCGTACAAAAAACCGTGCGTAGTATAAATCTCACCTTTATATATGGCACAAATACAAGCCACATAATGGGCAAGTGAGCTGTTTAGCCCTTTTGCTTGGAGTTCGTTTATCACTTTTTGGTTGTTTTGTTCATCTGTGGCTTTAACCCCTGCAAATCTTGCACTATAGATATTCGGTCTGCCCTCAAGAGCATCTATACAGATACCGCTATCATCGCTTATTACGATAAAATCATCTTTTATCAACCCTTTTGATATTATTTCATCATATACGTATTTTGCTTTTATTACGGCATTATCTTTAAATGTTAAGCCTGTTTCTGGTATATCCACATCACCGAGTAGTTCACTAAAAGGTATCACTTCACAATCGAACATATGTCCAATTTCTTTTATTTTTCCCTTATTGTTTGAAGCTAATATAATTTTCAAGCCGATTTCCTTAAATTTATTATGATAAAATACGATTTTAACATAAGGATGATAAATGTTTAAACAAGTTATGCCTCTAAGTGCTATTATATCTCTTAGATTTTTCGGTCTTTTTTTAGTTCTTCCCCTCATTTCCCTATATGCTTACAATCTTGAAGGTGCTACACCGTTTTTGGTGGGTGTCGTAGTGGGTGGTTATGCTATAACGCAGATGATTTTTCAAGTCCCGTTTGGTACTATGAGTGATAAATGGGGTAGAAAGCCCACTATTATATTTGGGATAGTTTTATTCGGTATCGGTTCTTTAATATGTGCTTTGACAAACGATATTTATATGTTGATATTAGGTAGATTTCTTCAAGGTGCAGGAGCTATCGGTGCAGTCGTAACTGCTATGATAAGCGATATAGTAAAAGAAGAATCACGTGGCAAAGCTATGGCTATGATGGGTGGTACTATTGCGTTATCATTTGCTTTGGCTATGTTTTTCGGTCCTTTTATCGGTGGACTTTACGGGATGCATACACTTTTTTGGATAACATTTGTCGTAGCCGTAGTATCTATTGTGATTTTGGTGACTGCAGTGCCTAATCCACCGAAAATAACCCACTCTTATGAAGAAAAAGTAAACTACGTCGAACTGCTAAGAAATCAAAATCTTCTTACTATGAATATAACAAATTTTTTGCAAAAAGGGCTTATGACTTTTGCTTTTGTTCTTATTCCGGTAGTAATGACAAAAACATTCGGTTTTGAGACTAGTGAGCTTTATAAAGTATATCTTCCTGCACTTATTTTGGGTGTGATAGCGATGGGACCTAGTGCCGTCATGGCAGAAAAAAAAGGTAAATACAAATTAATGTTAAGTATAGGTATTGCATTTTTTGCTTTGTCATTCGGTATTATGGGATTTGTAAGTAGTGATATTTTATTTATCATAGGTATTACTATATTTTTTGTCGGTTTCAATATCCATGAGCCTATTATGCAATCACTAACTACCAAATTTGCTAGAGTAAACCAAAAGGGTACGGTGCTTGGAGTATTTAATTCTTTTGGATATTTAGGTACGTTTTTTGGTGGATTAATAGGTGGTTATGTTATAGAATTTCATAGTTTGGTCGGTACCGCTACGGTTGTTATAATCGTATCTTTGGCGTGGCTTGTTTTGATATACAAAATGGCAAATCCTTCAGATATAAAAAATATTTATTTAGAGTTTGATAAAACAAATCAAGATTTTTTAAATTCTTTAAATAATATCGAAGGTGTGCTTGAATGGTATATCAATGAGAGCGATAAAAAAGTTATAATCAAGTATAATTCTAAAGTGATTTCACAAGAAGAAATTTATGCTAAAATGTAACAAAACGTAACAAAAATATAATACAAAAATGTAAAAAAACAATTTTGCTATATATATGCTATGGTTTATTTTTATAATTGAAGCAAATATAAGATACAAATTTAAGGAGAATAAATGTCTAATCTGTTTTATCCAAACAAGGAAAAGTTTAAAGCCCCACTTATCAAAAATATGTGTGAGTACAAAGATTTAGTTGAAGAGTTTTCTAAAGATTACGAAGGTACTTGGGCTAAATTTGCCGATATGAAGATTGATTGGTTTGAAAAATATCATACTGTATTAGATGAGAGCGATGCACCTTTTTATAAGTGGTTTGTCGGTGGAAAACTAAACGTTGCTTACCAATGTGTAGATAGACATTTAAAAACAAAGAAAAACAAAGCTGCTATTATATTTGAAGGTGATAACGGCGACCAAAGAATTATTACATACAGGGAACTTGCTTATGAAGTAAGTAAAACTGCAAATATGTTGAAAAATAAATTTGACATTAAAAAAGGTGATAGAGTAGTTATCTATATGCCTATGATTCCTGAAGCTGCTATTTCTATGCTTGCTTGTGCAAAAATAGGTGCTATTCACTCTGTGGTATTCGGCGGTTTTTCTGCTGAAGCTTTAAAAGATAGAATTATAGATGCTGAGGCAAAACTTGTAATTACGTCTGACGGAGCTTACAGAAAAGGTAAACCGTATATGCTAAAACCTGTTGTTGATGAGGCATTAGCAAGTGGATGTGAATGTGTTAAAAAAGTTTGTATCGTTGAAAGAAACGGTGAGACTATTGACTGGGTAGCGGGAAGAGATTATAGCTACAACGAACTTATCAAAACAGAATCATCTTTTTGTGAATCTGAAGTAATGGATTCTGAAGATCCATTGTTTTTATTATATACATCTGGAAGTACAGGTAAACCAAAAGGTGTTCAACACTCACAAGCAGGATACATCCTATGGGCTCAAATGACTATGGAATGGGTATTTGATATCAAAGACAACGATACATATTGGTGTACGGCTGACGTTGGCTGGATTACAGGTCATACGTATATAGTTTACGGACCTCTTGCTGCCGGAGCTACAACCGTAATGTTTGAAGGTGTTCCTACGTTCCCTGATGCAGGAAGATGTTGGAAAATGGTTGAAGAGTACAAAATCAACCAATTTTATACGGCACCGACTGCTATAAGACTACTTCACAAAACTGGTGAACATGAACCTGCTAAATATGATTTAAGTTCTTTAAGAGTTCTTGGAACGGTTGGTGAGCCTATCGACCCTGCTGCTTGGAGTTGGTATTACAATGCAATAGGTGGCGGTAAATGTTCTATTGTTGATACATATTGGCAAACAGAAACAGGTGGACATATAGTATCTCCACTTCCTGCGGCTACACCTATTAAACCTGCTTGTGCAACATTCCCTTTACCTGGAATTATAGCTGAAGTTATAGATGAAGTAGGAAACCCTACGCCTATCGGTGAAAAAGGTTTTATGTGTGTAACTAAACCTTGGCCGTCAATGATTAGAAATATTTGGGGTGACGGTGAGAGATTTGTAAAATCATATTTCGGTGATTGTAAAAAAGACGGTAAACCTGTATATTTTACCGGTGACGGTGCGATGATGGACGAAGACGGATATATTACGATTACAGGTAGAACGGATGATGTTATCAATGTAAGTGGACACAGAATGGGTACTGCAGAAGTTGAATCAGCCGTGAAAAAACATCCAAACGTTGCTGCCGTTGCAGTTGTAGGTAAACCGCATGCTATCAAAGGTGAAGGAATTTTCGCTTATGTTGTACTAAAAGGTGAAGATAGCGTAACCGAAGAGATGGAAATGGTAAAAGAAATCAACAACATAATCAAAAAAGAGATTGGTGCTATAGCACTTTGTGATGATGTTGTGTTTGTTCCTGATCTTCCAAAAACAAGAAGCGGTAAAATTATGAGAAGAATTTTGAGAGCTATTGCAAAAGGTGAGCCAATAACTCAAGATACTTCTACACTTGAAGACCCTTCAATAGTAGGTAAAATAGAATCTATAGTTAACAGTTGTGCACTGTAACTATAGGCGGCAGATAGTTTTACAAGGTACTCTTTTTTAAGAGTACCTTTTTTTTAGTTTATAAGTTTTGTAAAGCCTCTATTACGATACCCTCTTTAAGCCCGTCATCAAAAACTATAGACTCGTCAAATCCCAAAGTATCGTAAAACATATCAAAGATTTTTACACCCATTATCACAAATTCTATTTTTCTACTTCCTACAAGGGGTGAAATTTCACTTTGAGGACTTGTTGAAAAAAAGTTTTTATAGTATGCTAAATCCTCTTTTGTGATAACCGTACCGTTTACTATGTGTTTATCATAGGTTTGATAATTTAATCCTTGTTTTATAGCTGCTATAGTCGTAGGAGTTCCGGCAGTTGCATAAAAACCGAACCCTTTTAAATCTTTACCGTCCAAAAACTCTTTTACGTCACTTTGTGCATCAAGTAAGGCTTGATTATTGTCTGTAGATTGGGACATGGTAACTATACCGAAGTCAAAACTTTTTTTCTTTACCGTATCGTTATCCACTATTACAAGCTCACTAGAAGCTCCGCCTATATCTACAAATAAAAATCTTTGATTATCAAATCCATGGCGTTGTATAGCATTTTTGATAGCTAGAAGGGTTAGTTCTGCTTCTTTATCACCGTCTATTATTTTAAATGTAGCATTTGTTTGTTTTTTGATAGTTTGCAATACATAATCAGAGTTTTTTGCTTTTCTCATGGCTGCAGTTGTTATACACAAAGCTTTGCTAGGGTCAAAATCAAGTTTTTGGATAGATTCTTTAATAGCCGTTATTATTCTATTTATAGCTTCATCTGAGATATTTCCGCTTTGGCTAAGACCGTCAGCCGTAGCAACTACCTTTTCATATTCTCCTAGTTCTTTGTGATTTACGTAATCGTATTTCAAAACCCTAAAAGAATTTGACCCTAAATCCATGGACACAATATAATTCATTTTTTAGATTTTACCTTTTACTTTTTACCTAAATTAAGGGTGTGGTATTTTTAGTTTTGAGTTGAGTAATGAAGCTATAATAACAACAAATCCCAACACGATATATTCATTGAAAAGTATGCCTACCTCCCATCCTATATATACTAACATCATCAAAATAGCACCAAGAGGTGTAGGTACACCCGTAAAGTATTTTGTTACGCTTCCTGCATCATTGGTAAGATTGAAATGGATTAGTCTTCTAAGACCGCTGATGACATAATATATAAATACTCCGGCAACTACAAAGAAGTTTAAAAACTCCTCTTTCCCTTCAAATATTGCAAAAAATATAAAAAATACCGGAACTAATACAAACGATAAAAAGTCTGCAAAAGAGTCAAGTTGTACCCCAAAAGGTGTAGAGAGGTTGTATTTTCTTGCTATTTTACCGTCTATGATATCAAATGCTCCACCAATCCAAGCAAACAAAATCGCACCCAAGAATTGACCGTGTGTCAAAAAATAAATAGCCAGTAAACCGGCCGTAATATTCATAAACGTAGCAAGATTTGCTATATTGAAGTGATTGTTTTTATCAAATAAAAAACCCATTAAATTCTATCTCCTATTATTAATCGTGTGTCGAGGAACTTTATTCAGAAACTATTTTGTCTCTTCCGCCTGTTTTTGCATTATATAAAAGTTTATCCGCACTGTTTATAGTATCAGCAAATGAGTGATGATTACTTCTTATACTTATACCTGCACTAAACGTAGCTTTTATTTTTTCGTCTTTGTATTTAAATTTACTTCCACGAACTATTTTTTGTATTCTGCTGACATAAGCATTTAAATCAGGTTTTGTTTTGAAATTAACTAGTGCAACAAATTCTTCTCCACCGTATCTAGCAACTACGTCTATATCACGCGTCTCTTTTTTAAGTAGTACCGCAAAAGTTTTTAGTATAGCATCACCTGCTTCGTGACCGTATGTATCATTGATGTTTTTGAAATAGTCTAAGTCAAAAAATACTATGGCATAGTTTTTCTTTTCTCTATTATATCTGTTTTCAAATTTTTCGCATTCTTCATCAAACGCACCACGATTTAAAAGGTTTGTTAGTGAGTCTACTTTTGATTTTTTCTTTGTTAGTTCAAGTTCAATTTCAAGATGTTTTATTTTTTCTTTCAAATTATCAACTTGATTTTTACCTTTTGAGAGATTTTCACTTGCTTGAGACATTTCTGTTTCTATGGTTCTTGCAGCACTTACAAGTTTGTTTTGTAACTCTATAAGCTTTGAGTGTTCTGCCGTTTTTATATCTATTTGCTCTAGGCTAGATTTGATATTTGATACGTTTTTCGCACCTTTATCGCTACTTGCTATGGCATCGTTTAGATGTTGGCTCATAAGTGTTATAAGTTTTGCAATATCAGATGTTTTTTGGTGGATTACTTTTTTATCTGCTTCAAATCGTTTTGCGATAAAATCTTCCATCTCTTTTTGAATATCATCTTCAAAAATAAGTGACGGAGAATCACCTATTTTGATACAAAAACGTGCCAAGTTTTCATCAAGTTCCAAGCTAATAGAAGGTAATAAAGAATCTTTCAAAATATTTGCAAGACCTGATACGTTTGAAGCACTCACCCTTTTTAACAAAATAGAGATTAAATCCTCGGCCGTTACAACTTCCGTTTTACTTATTTCTAATTGTTCGGCACGTGAAAGCTGTTTTACAAGTTCTCTAAAATCACTACAATCTTTGTATTCTAGTTTTTTTTGTTCTACTAGTTTACAAAATGCTTTATTGTATTCCCTAGGTGTAGGCGCTATACCTTGTTTGGTAAGACTTTCTAAAACCTCTTTTGCCAAATCGTGAGTGTTCATAATTTTATCCTAGTATTTTTTTGACGGTTTCATTTATCCTTTTGCCATCTGCAATACCTGCTAAATCTTTAGATGCAACACCCATTATTTTGCCCATATCTTTGATACTTGTTGCACCTGTAGCCGATATAATATCTCTTATTTTAGCTTCCAATTCTTCATCGCTTAGTTGCTTTGGAAGGTATTTTTCTAGAACTTTTAGTTGTGCCGTTTCAGCTTCTACCAAATCATCTCTTGAAGCAAGTTTAAACTGCTCTATTGACTCATTTCTTTGTTTAATAGCTTTTTGGATAAGTTTGATTACATCATTATCATCCAACGCTCTTCTTTCGTCTACTTCTATTTGTTTTATAGCAGAATTAAGAAATCTTATAGTATCACGTGCTACTACATCTTTATCTCTCATCGCTATTTTCATATCTTCTTTTAATTGTTCTTGTAAAGACATCTTTAATCCTTTTATTTTGTACCGATTATATAATAAACTTGTTTATTAGAAACTTTTTGAAGCTCAAGATTGTATTTATCCGCAAAATGTTTTACAATTTCGGTAAATTCATTGATAAGTTCTTGTGAACTATTTTCATCAGATTTGATTTTAAGATAACTATTTGTATTTGACATTGCTACAAACCCGTTGATGTGAGCTAAAGAGTCTATTAAAGTCAATAAATGTTTAGAAAACTTTTCAAAATTGTTCGTATTTTCTATGATAATCGATGCTTGATTAAGGGTAGATTCATTTATAGGGTAGCCAAGTTGCGTCAGTAAAACTTCAGGAGTAATTTCAATATTCATAATATTCCTTTGAAAAATGTGATAATAAGGGTAATAATACCAAAAACTTATTAAAAATATAGTAAAATTTACGGTAATCTTATTTATTGGCGGCTTTTCTTGATTGAAAAATTATTTTTAAACCTTTCCATTAGAAAAATAGGTGTTTTAAGCTCTTATTTAATAGGTTTGTTAATCTTCTTATTTGCTATGATTATAGTTAATGAAGAGTATCATCGTTATGATAGAGAAATCAAGAAAATCGAATTACAATATTCCAATAATGAAATGGCGGAAATATTAAAGTCTGAAAAAACTCATGAACATAAAATCAGGATTATGAGGTATGTTATAGGTGTAGGGGGTGTGACGCTTTTTATGTTTTTTACGGTATTTGGGATACTAAGACTCGTAGCTTTTTTGATAGAAAACGAGTTTAAAACTTTTATTGATGAGTTTTCAAATTCAGCTACTAAACATACCAAAATAGATGCTTCCAAATTTAATTTTGAAGAATCAAGGAGAATGGTAAAAAGTGCAAATACATTGGTTCAAGAGATTATAAATCGTGAAAGTGATTTGAAAGAATTGAATTTGCACCTTGAAGACAAAGTAAGACAAAAAACTATTAAGTTAGAAAATATAGTAAAAGCTCAAGATGAGTTTGTAAGAAAATCAATACATGAGATAAATACGCCTCTTAGTATAATTTTAACAAATATAGATTTACTCAAAATGCAACGTATACAAAATAAAAATCTAATAAATATAGAATCTGGTTCTAAGATAATTCATAATATATACAACGATTTAAGTTATATGATTAAAAAAGATAGGATTGAATATCCAAAGAAAATGATAAATTTTTCAACTTTTTTGTTTGACCGTGTTGCTTTTTTTGATGAGATAGCTAAGGCAAATAAACTTGACTTTGTGTTAAATATTAAGCAAGATATTATTATAAAATTTAATGAAATAGAACTTCAAAGAATTATAGACAATAATTTATCTAATGCAACAAAATATAGTTTTACAAATGAAGCGGTCTTTATAAAACTAGATATAAAAGAAGATATTACCGAGTTTGTGGTGACAACCAAATCTAAACAAATAGAAAATATTGATTTGATATGTAATGATTTTTATAGGGAAGATACGGTTAAAGGAGGATTTGGTTTGGGACTTAAAATCGTCAAAGATATTTGTGATAAAAACAATGTTATAATGTCGATAGAATCAAATCCAAAAGAGACAAAATTTATATATAGGTTGAGGCATGAAAATATTACTGCTTGAAGATGAAATAATGTTAAATAACTCCATATGCGAGTATTTATCAAACTTAGGTCATATAGTGTATGGGCTAACCAACGGTAAAGAAGCTTACGATACTATCGATGAGAGCTTTGATTTGTTAATCTTGGATATTAACGTACCTGGAATCGACGGTTTTGAATTGCTCGGTAAACTAAACGAAAAACAGATGACCATACCTGTGATTTACACATCTGCTCTTGTGGATATGGAAGATATAACAAAAGGTTATGAATTAGGTGCTATAGAATATATGAAAAAACCTTTTCATCTCCCTGAACTAGGTATCAAGATAAATCAAATCATAAAAAGAGAACAGTTAAATAATGCAAACCATATAATGTTTTCAAAAAACTATAGTTATTCTAAGCTTGATAAAACCCTTTATTATCAAAACGAACCTCAAGATTTGACAAAAAAACAGCTTGACATTATCCATATTTTAGCACTTAATATAAATATGATTGTGGATTTTGAGAGATTTAGAATGGATGTGTGGGACGGTGAACTTATAGATAACCCTACTATAAGAGCTGAGATAAGTAGACTTAATAAATCTTTGAAAGAGGATTTTATAAAAAACGTAAGGGGTCTTGGGTATAAAATAGAGAAGTTTTACCCGTGAATATGATAGAAGATAAAAAATATGTTTTGATTACAGGGTGTTCCTTTGGCGGAATAGGGTATGCTACTGCTAGAATATTGCAAGATATGGGCTATTTCGTTATAGCTACCGCAAGGGATGAAGAGGATGTAATTCTACTTCAAAACGAAGGTTTTATAGCTTTTGTTCTTGATTTAAGAGACAAAAAAACCATAGATAAAGCACTAAGAGAGACTTTGCATCTTACAAATAATAAGCTTTACGCACTTTTCAATAACGGTGGATATGGACAGCTAGGTGCATTGGAAGATTTGAGTACAAAGGCTTTAAGAGAGCAGTTTGAAACAAATCTTTTTGGGTATCATAGGGTGATACGAAAAGTTTTACCTATTATGAAAGCTCAAGGATACGGTAAAATAATCAATCACAGTTCTATTTTAGGGCTTATTAGTCTTAGATTTAGAGGGGCATATCAGGCAAGTAAATATGCTTTGGAAGGGTATAGCGATACACTAAGGCTTGAACTTGAAGGTACGGGTATAAGCGTAAGCGTCATCAATACAGGACCGGTAGAGAGTAATTTTCGTACAAACGCTATTAAAAAGTTTTATGAAACCGTTGATGTTCAAAATTCAAGATTTAAAGATATTTATACGGATAAGATAGAAAATCGTAAAAAAAGCGGTTTTTCACTTCCTGCTTCAAGTGTAGCAGAAGTTGTTTACCAAATACTTCAAAGCGACAAACCAAAACCTAGATATTACGTAACCAAAGCATCATATATACTTGCCTATGCCAAAAAAGTTTTATCAAGCAAACTAAATCACAAATTATGGATGGCTATATCAGATAGGGAGTAGGGTAGTAGTTTTGAATGTCAAATTTTGAATGGTGATTAATACTACAATACTAATCACCAAATAACGGACTAACTCAGCTCTTTAAGAGTAGCGATATTTGCAGCTAGTTTATTGGTAACTTCAAGGTATTCAAGCTCAGGTTTGCTATCTGCTACTACACCTGCACCGGCTTGGAAATATACCACATCATCTTTGAGTAGGGTAGTTCTGATAGTTATTGCACTATCCATATTACCGTCAAAACCGAAATAAGCAATACTTCCGCTATAAAAGCTTCTTTTGATACCTTCAAATTGAGCTATTAGCTCCATTGCTCTTATTTTAGGGGCTCCCGTCATAGTTCCTGCAGTGAAAGTCGCGGCAAAAAGGTCAAACATATCATATTTTTCATCCAATGTACCTTCAACATCACTTACTATATGCATAACGTGTGAGTATCTTTCTACTCTCATAAGGTCTGTGACTTTTACCGTTCCGCTTTTTGCAACACGACCCACATCGTTTCTACCCAAATCTATAAGCATTATATGTTCTGCCCTTTCTTTTGGGTCATTGATGAGTTCGTTTTCCATTTCTAGGTCTTTTGCCAGTGTTTGACCCCTTTTTCTTGTCCCTGCTATTGGGCGAAGTAGAATTTGACCGTCTGTTAGCCTTACCATAACTTCAGGGCTACTTCCTGCTATAGAAAAATCTTCATATTGAAGTAGATAGAGATACGGACTAGGGTTTTTACTTCTTAGAACTCTATAAAAGCTTAAATGATCCACGATAGCCTTTTGAGTAAATCTATTTGCCATAAGGATTTGAAATACGTCACCGCTTCTAATCATCTCTTTGCTTTTTGCAACCATCTCAAAAAACTCATCTTTTGTATAGGCAAATTTACCTTCATCTATGATAGTTGCTTTTTTAAGAGGTAAATACTCATAGTCTGTTTTTAGTTCGTTTTCTATCTCTTCCAAAGTATTTTCATACTCTTTAAGAGATGTTACTATTACAAGTTTTGAGCTTTTGTGTGAATAGCCAAGGATTATTTTTGGTCTGATTAAATCAAAATCGGCAATGTTTATATCATCTTTTAGATGTGACATTGATTTTTTTAGTTTCGGCTCAAACTCGCAAACCATATCATAACCTATATTTCCTATAAAACCGTCTATTAAACCGATTCCAAGTTCTTTTGCTTTTGTTTTGTAAATCTCTTTATCTATCGTTGCATAATATTGTTTCAAAAACTTAAAAGGATTTGATTCTATTTCTTTTGTATTGCCTTGTTCGTTTAGATAAAAACTTTTGCCGTCTTTATGCCAAACTCTTTCTCTAACACCTACAAATATAAAGCTAAAATTGCCGTCATGTGAATTACTTATGCTACTTTCAAATAAAAAAGTTATTTCATTTGGGAATAACTTTTTTACTTTTGCATACACCGATACAGGTGTAAATTGGTCTAAAAAAAGAGTTTTACTATAAAACATACTATCTCACCGTTCTTTGTCTTAAAAGCTTAAAATAAAAGCACTATTTAGATCAAGAGCTTTTTTTACACTTGTTGCATTGCTATCTGCCTCTGCTCTACTATTAAAAGGTCCAACTAAAACTTTATTATAAGTCACTCCGTTTACCGTATCTTTAAAAACTTTATACGAGTAACCTTTAGATTTAATTTTATTTAGGAAATCATTACTAGGCTCTTTCGAAAATGCTCCTACTTGTATAAAGAAACCTTTCAGATTTGAACTCGTACTAGTAGTAGATGTTTTTGTCGTACTACTTGTAGGTGTAGTCTGTGTAAATAGAGCTTTAGTATCTGCTTTTGGTGCAGTAGCCTTTGGAGCAGGTTCAGGTTGAACTACTTTTTTTTCTACTACTGGCTGTTTTACACTCTCTTTGATAGTTTCTTTTATAGGTGCTACGGGAGTTTCTTGCACAGGTTCTTCCGCCACAACAGGTTGTTGTACTTCGGTAGGTTGTTCTTGTGCCGATTGAGGCTGTTCTGTTTGAGTAGGAGTATTTGACTGTTCCGCTTCTTTTTGTTCTTGAAGTTTTTTTAGCCTTTCATTTATTATTCTTTGATATTCTTGTTCAATACTCTGACCTTCTAGGGCTTTATCTTGAGCTATAGGTTCAGGAGCTTTTGTCAATGTGTCATCTTGTGGAGAGCCTGAAAAAACTTTTATTAAAATAAGTATTATTAAGAATAAAACTACAAGTGAACCTGCTAGAACTATGTATTTTTTCTTATCTTGTGAAGAAGAGTTGGCACTTAAGAGTATATCTTCAAGTTCACTGTTGGTATCGTTGTATGATTTTCCACCGTTTTGATTGTATGGATTACCTTCATCGGCATAGATATCGTTTGCTTTGAAATTTTCGCCGTCTCTTTGTTTTGAAGCTTTCTCAACTTTTCTTAAAAACTCTTCACTTTTAAATTCCATCTCTTCTCCTTTTATTTAGAGTATAGGTTGTAGGTGGCAGATAGTAGTGAAATACTACAAACTACCCTCTATAAACTACAAACTATTTTAATATGTTGATTGATTGTAAATTACAAACTTACTAGCCAACTCTTCAAGTTCTTTTTTAACTTGTGCTTGAAGTTCAGTGTTGTTTATATCGCTTAATACGTCTGCTATTTTGTTTGCAATAAATTCAAATTCAGCCTCTTTCATACCTCTTGCAGTAAGAGCAGGGCTTCCTATTCTGATACCGCTTGTTACGAACGGACTTCTTGTCTCACCCGGAACGGTGTTTTTATTTACGGTAATTCCTGCATTTCCTAAAGCTGCATCGGCATCTTTACCGCTAAAATCTCTATTTATAAAAGATAGCAATACAAGATGATTGTCAGTTCCACCGCTTACTAGTTCAAATCCACGTTTTACTAAAACTTCACCTAGAACTTTTGCATTAGCTTTCACTTGTTTTGCGTATGTTTTCCACTCAGGTTTAAGCACTTCACCGAATGCAACCGCTTTTGCAGCTATTACATGTACAAGAGGTCCACCTTGAGTTCCAGGGAAAATAGCACTATTTACTTTTTTTGCTATCTCTTCGTCATTTGTAAGTATTAAACCGCCTCTCGGTCCTCTTAGTGTTTTGTGTGTAGTTGATGTTACTACATCTGCATAAGGAAACGGACTCATATGTTCACCGGCTGCTACAAGACCGGCAATATGAGCAATATCGGCAAATAAAATAGCACCTACTGCATCGGCAATTTCACGGAATTTTTTGAAGTCTATCTCTCTAGCATAAGCACTAGCACCGCAAACTATAATTTTGGGTTGTACTACCTTCGCTATTTCCATAATTTTATCATAATTCATTCTTCCGTCAAGTTCTACACCGTAAGTAAACGAGTGGTAGTTTTTACCGCTGAAGCTTGGTTTTGAACCGTGAGTTAAGTGTCCACCGTGGCTTAAGTCCATACCTAGAAGTTTATCTCCTGCTTGAAGAAGTGCTGCATACACGGCACCGTTTGCTTGACTTCCGGAGTGTGGTTGAACGTTTGCATATTTACATCCGAATATTTCACAAGCTCTATCTATTGCTAGTTGTTCTACTTGGTCTGCAAACTCACATCCACCGTAATATCTTTTATAAGGGTAACCCTCTGCATATTTGTTTGTAAACACGCTTCCCATAGCTTGCATTACGGCAGGACTTGTGAAGTTTTCACTAGCTATCATCTCTAAGTGAGTAGTTTGTCTTTTTAATTCACCTTGTACCATATCCCATACTAACGGGTCTGCATCTTTTAAACTTTTTTCTTCGATAAATGCCATTTTCTATCCTTTTCCTAAATTTATTCTTCTTCGTTTTCTTGTTTTTTGATTGGTTTCATTGCAGGAAACAACAATACGTCTCTAATACTATGGTTATTTGTAAGCATCATTACAAGTCTGTCTATTCCTATACCTTCTCCGGCAGTAGGTGCCATACCGTATTTTAATGCTTCTACGAAATCTTCATCCATTTCGTGTGCTTCGTCATCTCCACACTCTTTTGCTTTTAATTGATCGTTAAATCTTTCATATTGGTCAATTGGGTCATTAAGCTCGCTAAATGCGTTTGCTATCTCTTTACCGCCTATAAAAAGCTCAAATCTGTCCGTTAATTCAGGCTCTGCATCGTTTCTTCTTGCAAGCGGTGAAAGCTCCACGGGGTAGTGTGTTATAAATGTAGGGTCTATTAGTTTGCCCTCTACAAATTCATCAAACAATACGCCGTAAAGTTGTCCAAGATTTAGTTTATCATTTGCTTCTAAGTTATTTGATTTTAAAAATGCCAAGATTTTTGTTTTGTCACCTATTATATCTGCCGGTACTCCACCGATTTGACTCAAAGAATCTATCAATCTAATCTCTTTCATATTTGAAAAGTTGATTTTCATATCTCCGTAAGGCAATACTTTAGGTAGTTCTAAGTGGTCGAAAAGATATTCAAAAAGCTCTTTTGTGATATGTATTAAATCTTTGTATGTTTTGTATGCCCAATAAAACTCTATTGATGTAAATTCAGGGTTATGCGTAGCATCCATCCCTTCGTTTCTAAAGTTTCTATTTATTTCAAAAACAGCTTCAAATCCGCCTACGATAAGTCTTTTTAAATATAGTTCAGGTGCAATTCTAAGAAACCTATCTACTCCCAGTGCATTATGATGGGTTACGAAAGGTCTTGCATTTGCTCCTCCTGCTATTGGGTGCATCATAGGTGTTTCAACTTCCAAGAAACCTTTGTCCTCAAAAAACCTTCTAATAAGAGAAACTATCTTACTTCTTAAATGGAAAGTTTTTCTAACTTCGGAATTCATAATAAGATCAAGATATCTTTGTCTGTATCTCATCTCTTTATCAGTAATACCGTGGAATTTTTCAGGCAACGGAGCTATAGCTTTTGTAAGCATTTTGATACTATCAACATGTAGTGAAAGCTCACCTTGCCCCGTAACGAAAGGATAACCGCTAACTTCTATAATATCGCCGACTTCAAAATCTTTTTTAAATACATCGTTGAAAAAACCTTCCGGAAGGTTATCTCTAGCCACGTATATTTGAAGCATATCGTACTCGTCTTCGATTTTCAAAAATGCTGCTTTACCCATAAGTCTATAAAATTTTATTCTACCTGCTACGGTATAAACTCTATTTTCATCTCTTTTATTTTCAAGATGTTCAATATCACTATTAACGTTCTTGAATTTCTTTATAGTCGTATTTCTGCTAGATTCGTTTGAATATGGATTTATTCCGACTTCTTTTAAATGATTTGCTTTATCTATTTTTTGTTTTACATATATATCTTCGAACAATATTTCTCCTTATTTACAATCGCTGCAAATTCCAAAAATTTGCATATTATGAGACGTTATTTCAAATCCGTTTTTCTTTGCGATTTGTTCTTGTTTTTTCTCTATTTCGCTATCCATAAATTCAACTATCTTACCGCATTTCGTACAGATTAAATGGTCATGATGTTTCTTTGTATTACCTTCATATCTTTTACCTTCGGTTCCGAAAGATATAGAAGTGATAAGGTTTGCTTCCTCAAGAAAGCTAAGAGTTCTATAAACGGTTGCGATACCTATATTTGAATCAGGGTAGTCTTTTTTGACTACGTCGTGAATCTCTTCGGCATTTAAATGACCGTCAATACTAAATAAAATTTGTAGTATTATAGCACGTTGTTCCGTAAATTTCATCCCTTTCTTTTTGAGTAGGTCTTTGAAATCGTCTATAAGCTTGTTTTCGTTTTCCATACTATTCCTTTGTTTGAGGTATTGAATTGTTTTTAAAATCTTCTACGGCTTCTTTTGTTTTTGTCGTTGCGTCTTCAACAACTTTTTCTTTCACGTCTTTAGACGTATCATCTACTTTTGTTTCTATTTTTTTGACTATAGCTGATGTATCCATTTTTATTATTGCTGCACCCGTTTCTACGAAAATAGGGTACATAAAAGAATTACCGATTTTTGTTTTTATAACGTTTTTTATTGCATCTACTCTAGATAGTGCATAAAATATTATAGCAAAAATTAGAAATATTTTACCTGCACCGAATATTACGCCGAGAATTCTATCCAATATTCCTAGTCCGCTTAATGAAAACATTTTGCTTACCAATGTTCCTAGTAGATAAACAAGACCCCAAAATACTATAACGGAAACCAAAAAACCTATAAACAATATAGTCGATTCATTGTCTATTTTGAAAAAACTGCCTATAAAAAAGCCGACTTCTCGCGCAAGTCTTGATGCTACGAATATACCGCCGACTATACCTATAAGCGCGAAAATTTCTTTAATGAAACCTCTAAAAAGTCCTTTTAGTCCAAGAAGCGTAATAAGTAAAAGGGTAACAATATCAAATATATTTAAATTTTCCAAAAAACAAAACCTTTTTTAAAATTGGCGATATTCTACCATAAATCTCTTTAAAGAAAATTTTGATAAAATGTCCAAATGATAAATAGATATAAAACTAAAAAAATTTTCGTCGGTAATGTTCCGGTAGGTGGAGATTCGCCGATAAGTGTTCAGTCTATGACTTTTAGTAAAACCGAAGACGTTCAAAGTACGGTTGAGCAAATAAATAGATTACATTTTGCAGGTGCTGATATAGTAAGATTGGCTGTTCCGGATATTGAAGCCGCAAATGCTTTAAAAGAGATAAAAAAGCAAGTAAAACTTCCAATAGTTGCAGATATTCATTTCAACCATAAACTAGCACTAGTGGCATCCGAGGTAGTTGATTGTATTAGAATAAATCCAGGTAATATAGGCTCAAAAGAGAGGGTTACAGAAGTCGTAAAAGCTTGTCAGGCACGAAATATACCTATTAGAATAGGTGTAAACTGCGGTTCATTAGAAGCACAATTTGAGGACAAATACGGTCAAAGTGCCGTAGGTATGGTTGCAAGTGCTGAGTATAATATAAAATTTTTGGAAGACTTGGGCTTTAGCGATATTAAAGTTTCCCTAAAAGCAAGTGACGTGCAAAGAACTGTTGAGGCCTATAGACTTCTTAGACCAAAAAACGAATATCCGTTTCATTTAGGAGTAACGGAGGCAGGCACTTTATTCCACTCTACTATTAAATCTTCTATAGCGCTAGGTGCTTTATTGCTTGAAGGTATCGGTGATACTCTTCGGGTTTCTATTACCGGAGAGCTTGAAAAAGAGATAGAAGTAGGGCGTGCAATACTTAAAAATGCAGGAGTTATAAAAGACGGACTCAATATAATCTCTTGTCCAACCTGCGGTAGGATAGAAGCTGATTTGGTGAGTGCAGTGGCACAGGTGGAAGAGGCTACGAAACATATAAAAAGACCTCTAAATATATCTGTTATGGGGTGTGTGGTAAATGCCATAGGTGAAGCAAAAAGTGCCGATGTTGCCATAGCTTACGGTAAAGGAAGCGGACTAATCATTAAAAAAGGGGAAGTTATAGCAAAACTCCCGGAAAATGAGTTATTAAAAAGATTTTTGGAAGAAGTAGAAATTGAAGCAAATAAACCTGAGTAGTAAAAAAAATTTAGTTCTTATAGTATCCGTTTTTGTTATATGTATGTATGTTTTTTGGTATTTTCTTGGAAAACCTGTAGAACTTAAGGCAACATATCATTTTAATGAAAAACTTCAAAGTGTCTCTTATGCACCTTTTAAATACGGCGAATCTCCTGCCGATTTGAATAACGGTCTTAAAATACCGGAAGAGAGAATTGATAAAGATTTAGAATTATTATCAAAAAAATTTAAAGGTATTAGGATATATTCCGTTACCGGGCTTGAATCAATACCAAAATATGCAAGAAAACACGGTTTGAAAGTTTTACTCGGTGCTTGGGTTTGCGGTGATGAAAAAGTGACTCAAAAAGAGCTAAGAACGGTAGTAAGACTAGCTCGTGAATATCCTGATGTCGTAGAAGCCGTAGTGGTCGGTAATGAAGTGTTGTTACGCCGTGAAATGAGCGGACAAAAACTAGGCGGTTATATATCGTGGGTAAAAGAACAATTACCTGATACAAAAGTTACATATGCCGATGTTTGGGAGTTTTGGCTTCAAAATAAACATTTAGCACAATCTGTTGACTTTGTAACTATCCATATTTTACCGTATTGGGAAGATTATCCAATATCTGTTGAAAATTCATTAGAACATATCAAACATACCCATAATGAAGTTGCCTCTATTTTGAAAGATAAAAAGCTTTTAATAGGTGAAACAGGGTGGCCAAGCGAAGGTAGAATGAGGGAGGCATCATTACCAAGTCCTATTTCTCAAGCAGAGTTTATAAGAGGATTTTTAAGTATTGCAAACGAACACGGCTGGAACTACAATATTATAGAAGCGTTTGATCAAAGTTGGAAAAGGGCGAGTGAAGGTGCAGTCGGAGGATATTGGGGAATATATGATGAAAGTTCTAATGACAAAAATATAATAGATGGAGATATAAGCGAGTTTCCAAATTACGGGCAGTTATTTATCGTTTCATTGGTGCTTTTTATGATTTCTTTGGTTTTTATCGACAAAGGTCAAAATAAGGAAAATAATTCTATTGTCAAAGCTTTATTGTTTGCTTTTGTAAGTGCTATTGTATTGTCCTTGCAACTAAACCAATATCTCATAACATCAAAAGATTTTATCGATTATTTCCGTTCACTTGTCTCATTTGTAGGTATGATTGTTCTTTATATTTACGTTTTGAATATTTATTTAAATTTTACTCAAAATAATACGGTAGTAAAATCATTCGATGCGGCTAGATTGTTTATGGTTGCTTTTGTGTTTATAGAAGCTTTTGCTATTTGTGTGGACGGGAGATACAAAAGTTTTGCAAATTACGGATTATTTTTCCTATTGATTGTATTTGCTATTTTGTATTTCAAACAAATATCGTCAACTTCTAGTACAGACCTTTTTGAAAAGTTCGTATCGGTGCTAGTTGCAGTTTGCTCGGTCGGTATTTTATATAACGAAACCTTGGCAAATATTCAAGCGGTAGCGTTTTCATTGATAACGTTTTTTATTGCAATATTGATATATAAGCAGTCCAAAAAGGCAAATCTAAAAGTAATGCTACCTTATGTTATATTTAGTTTAATAGCCGTTAGTGTTATTTATATATTTAGACAAAATGTATTTTTAAATACGGAATATATACTTTTATGTGAAAACGACCCTAAACTGTCGGTATGTATTATTAAAAATGCGGTTGGTTATATCGTGCATCATAAGATACTTGAATTAACGGCTTTGATTTTGGGTATCACCTTATTATTTTTAAGACGTAAGATATTTGCTTACGTAGTTTTGTTTGTCTCATTATTTGCAATATTGTTTTTCAATTCAAATGCGGGTGCTATAGTTTTAGTTATTGTACTATTTATCATCTCTAAGTTGGAAAATGATAAAATGTTTGCTTCAGAAATTAAAAATTAAGGTATTATTTGGATACGGTTTATAATATAAATATTGAAAGAGCTGTTTTAAGTTCTATACTTTTCAGTCCCGAAATCATAGAAGATGTTTTGGGCGTACTAAAACCTACGGATTTTTACCTTCCGGCTCACCAAAAAATATTTGCTACGATGCAACTTCTTCATTCGCAAGATTTACCTATAGATGAAGAGTTTATACGTACTAAAATAAAACAAAATAAAAGCTCCATAGAAAAAGATTTCGATGATTCTATTCTTATAGAGATTTTATCGGCAAATCCTATTTCCAATACATCCGCATACATCGAGCAAATCAAAGATAGTGCGGTAAAAAGAGAACTTGCATCTTTGGCAAATAGTATCAAAAAAGTTGCCATAGAAGATGAACTTCCTTCAAGTGAAGCACTTGATTTTGTTCAAAACGAACTTTATAAAATAAGCGTAAATTCTGCAAGTAGTGAACTCAAAGATATGGCTGTTATTACCAATGAAACCATAAGCTATATCAAAAGAATGAAAGAGATGGGTAATAAATTTCTTACGGGAGAAACTACCGGCTTTGATGATTTGGATAGAAGAACTACCGGATTTAACGGCGGTGACTTGGTCATCGTTGCGGCTCGTCCTGCAATGGGAAAAACGGCATTTACCCTTAATATGGCATTGAAAAACGTAGAACTAGGCAAAGGTGTTATTATCTTTTCTTTGGAGATGCCTAGCGAACAGCTTATGCTTAGGCTTCTTAGTGCAAAAACATCCATATCTCTACAAAATCTTAGAAAAGGTGACCTTGATGATATGCAATGGAGCAGATTAACTGCTGCACTAGAAGATTTGAGAACAAAAAAACTTTTTGTTGATGACGGCGGAAGCGTAAATATAAATCAGCTTCGTGCTAGAGTGAGAAAACTTGCTTCAAATCCCGACAATAAAATCTCAATGGTAATTATAGATTATCTTCAACTTATGACTGGAAGCGGTAAGGATAGACACTTAGAAGTGAGTGAGATAAGTCGTGGACTTAAGATGTTGGCAAGGGAGTTGAAAATCCCTGTTATTGCACTTTCTCAGCTAAATCGTGGACTTGAAAATCGTCCTGATAAAAGACCTATGCTAAGTGACTTAAGGGAGTCCGGAGCTATAGAGCAAGATGCCGATATTATTATGTTTGTTTACCGTGACGACGTCTATAAAGAAAGAGAAGAAGCACGTAAAGAAAAAGAGGCAAAAGACAAAGGTCAAGAATATAAAAGTGCCTTTGTAAACAAACCTGAAGAAGAAGCGGAGATAATCATAGGAAAACAAAGAAACGGTCCTATCGGTACGGTGAAACTAATATTCCAAAAAAATTATACGAGATTTGTCAACGCAGGGACAAGGGATGCTACACCTATTGAAACCGTATTTGAAACTATGGATAGCGGACACGATACGAAAATAGATATGCCGGACATTTTATAAAGAACGAATAATTAATAGTTAATAATTATTGAGTTACTTCGCAATATTTTTTGTAATATCGCGTTAGCGATTCGTTAATTGTTAGTTATTCATGATTAGTTGTTAGTTTGGATATTAAGCTATTTATTGGTACAATTTTGAAAATCAGTTTAGGAGAATACTATGGGTATGCCAAGTGGAATGGAATTATTAATTATAGCAATAATCGTGCTTTTATTATTTGGTGGTAAAAAAATACCGGAACTTGCAAAAGGTCTAGGTGCAGGAATTAAAAACTTTAAAAATGCAGTTAAAGATGATGAAGTTGCAGAAAATAAACCTGCTCAAAATATAGAAAATGCTACTACTACGGCAGAAGTAAAAAAAGAAGAATCTGCTAAAACAGAAGTAAAACCGGAAGTTAAAAATAGTTAATTGGGGATATTATTTGCAAGAAGTTATTAAAAGTTTAATAGAAACAAAACTAGGCAGAAGCGTAGTACTTGAAAAACCAAAAGATGTTAATCTAGGACATTTTGCTACTCCCGTTGCTTTTTCTTTGGCAAAAGAGTACAAAAAAGCTCCAAATGCTATAGCTATGGAGTTGGCATCTTTATTTGACGATAGTGAGATATTTGAAAGCGTTACACCTGTTAATGGATTTATAAATTTTAAATTATCGCTTTCGTATTTGGAAACACTAACAAATAAAGCGTTAAATGATGAGACAAATTATGCAAAAGGGTCTTCAAAAGAGGGAAAAATTTTGTTGGAGTTTGTTAGTGCAAACCCTACCGGACCGCTTCATATAGGTCACGCTAGAGGTGCAATATTCGGTGATGCACTCCTTAAAGTAGGAAAATATTTAGGGTATGATATTACAAGTGAGTATTATATCAATGATGCAGGGGCACAAATAGATTTGCTAGGTGTATCTTTGTATCTTGCCGCAAAAGAGTATATTTTAAAAGAAGATGTCGTATATCCTGAGGCTTATTACAGAGGCGAGTATTTGATAGAACTTGCAAATGAAGCTTGTGAACTTTACGGTAAGGAAGTTTTCAAGGATGCAACAAAGCTAGACGAACTTGTAGAATTTTCCAAAAACAAAGTAATGGAACTTATCAAAAAAGATTTAGGTGATATAGGTATCACTTTTGATAACTTCGTGAGTGAAAAATCCCTTTACGATAAATGGGAAGAGACTAAAGAAGTTTTATCTAAAAACAACTCTTTATACGAGCAAGATAGCAGAGTTTGGCTCCGTTCAAGCGAATTAGGCGATGAGAAAGATAGAGTCGTAGTAAGAGAAAACGGAGTCCCTACTTATCTTGCGGGTGATATAATATACCACAAAAATAAATTTGATAGAGGATTTGACCATTACATAAATATATGGGGTGCAGACCATCACGGGTATATTCCTAGGGTAAAAGCAGCGGTTAGCTTTTTGGGTTATGATTCAAATAAACTTGAAGTATTACTTTCTCAAATGGTTTCACTGCTTAAAGACGGTGAGCCGTATAAGATGAGTAAACGTGCCGGAAACGTTATATTGATGAGTGATATAACGGAAGAGATAGGTAGCGATGCTTTAAGATTTATATTTTTGACAAGAAAAAGTGATACCCACTTGGAATTTGATATAAATATGCTTAAAAATCAAGATTCGTCAAACCCTATTTTTTATATAAATTACGCCCATGCTAGAATTAATCAGCTGTTTGAAAAAGCAAATATTACGTTGGAACAAGTTTCAAAATTTGAGATTTCAAACGATATATCCCAAAACGGCAAAGATTTATTGTACGAGGCATTACTGCTTCCTGACGTATTAAACGAGTCGTTTAATAAAAGGGATTTCCAAAAAATTACCGATTATTTATATTCGTTATCCGCTTTTATTCATAAGTTTTATAATGCTCAAAAAATAGTAGATGATGAACATCAAAATAGTTATTTGAAAATTTTAGCAATGGCTGCTATGTCTATAAGAGTAGGATTGAAATTACTAGGAATTAAGGCAAAGGATAAGATGTAAAATGAAATGGTGGGTTTGGCTTGGTTTATTGATAGCTTTTATTGTTATCATATTTGTAACAGGTTATAGGGGTGGTGCAAAAGATGCGACGACTAATTATAATAAGGTTATGAGGCCAAGCGAATAACTCCCAAGGAGACTCTTAATGAAATGGGTGCTGATTATATTCGGTATTGCATTGTTTATAGCTTTGGTATTAGGATATAGAGGAGGAGCGCAAGATGCAGCCTCTAATTATAACAAACTATTAAGACCGCAAGAAACACAAAAATAAATCTACATCTTAGAGGCTACGAGTGCCTCTATAGATGTTATCTATTTTTAGCTATTTCCGCTAAAAAGTCATCTAAGTGATATTTTTCTCTATATGATTCGCTTATTAAATGAACCATAATATCACACAAGTCCACAACAGTCCAGTTGTCGTCTTCATCAACTCTTAAAAACTCTTCACCAAGCGGTTTTAGCTTGATTTTAAGTTCGTCTTGAAGCGAGAAAGCATGTTTTGAGTTTAAAGTCGTAGCAACTACTACGTAGTCAACCATGTAGTTTTTGTTTCTAACGTCAAAAACTTCTATATTCTCACCCTTTTTTTCATCTAGTACGTTTACTATTTGTTTAATTCTTTTTTCCAAATCTCATTTACCTCGTTTTGAATTTTTTGCGGGATACTATTAATATCCAAATGTTCTCTAAGCATAGAAGAACTTATATCTATTTTTAAAGGAAGACTCTTATAGTCGGTTTTTTTATCATGCCTATTTATGACGACAAATTCTACCGACTTGCTAAGCTCATCAAATGAGTTCCATGTAGATAAGGTATCCAAATGGTCATCACCGATTATTAAATAAATTTTTTCCGGTTTATATTTATCATATAAATATTTCACCGTTTTTATGGTCGGCACACTTTCATCAGCGTTCACTTCATAGTCGCTGACTATGACCTTTTCTTCATCTTCAAAAAGCTTTTTTATCAGATTAAGTCTTGTTTTTGGACTTAACAAACACTTCTTTTTAAAAGGACTCAGGTAAGCCGGTACGATAAATAATAAATCTATTTCTAAAGAGTTTAGAATCAGTTTTACTATTTGTTCATGTCCTATGTGAGGAGGATCGAAACTCCCACCGAAAATTGCTATCTTCATTTAAACAACATTATAGCTAAATTTAGATAAAATACACCAAAAATTATATAAATAAGGGTTTTTTATGGCGGTAAAAGTAGCAATAAACGGTTTTGGTAGAATTGGGAGAAGTGTTGCTAGAATTATTGAAGCAAGAGATGATATTGAACTTGTTGCAATAAACGATACGGCGACTCCTGAAGTATTAGAGTATTTAAGCAGATATGATTCGGTACACGGTAATTTCGATAAAGAAGTTAAGTATGTTGACGGTTATCTTCACATGGGTAAGATAAAAGCAAAAGTGTTTAACGATAGAGATCCGAAAAACTTAGATTTCGCAGGTTGCGGTGCAGAGATAGTTTTGGAATGTACGGGTGTATTTTTATCAAAAGACAAAGCTCAAGTACATATAGATAACGGCTGTAAAAAAGTTATCTTTAGTGCACCGGCAAAAGATGATACTCCTACTTACGTAATAGGTGTAAATGCCGACCAATACAAAGGTGAGTCGATAATATCAAATGCTAGTTGTACTACAAACTGTTTAGGACCGGTTGCAAAAATCATAGATGATTGTTTCGGTATAGAAAAAGGTTTGATGACTACGATTCACTCATATACAAACGACCAAAATATACTTGACGTAAAACACAATAAAGACAAAAGAAGAGCAAGAGCTGCCGCAATCAATATGATACCTACTACGACAGGTGCAGCAAAAGCTATGAAACTTGTAATGCCGCAACTTGACGGTAAACTTCACGGTCAAAGCGTAAGGGTTCCAACTCCAAACGTTTCTATGGTTGACTTAAACGTTGTTGTATCTAAAAACACTACAAAAGATGAAGTAAATGCTAAATTTAAAGAATTTGCAAACGGTTCTTTAAAAGGAATTTTGGCGGTTGATGATGATATGAGAGTATCTCAAGATTTTCAAGGGGATGCAAATAGTTCTATAGTTGCTCTTGATTTAACGCAAGTTGTAGCAGGTAATATGGTTAAAGTTATGGCATGGTACGACAATGAGTGGGGTTACTCTACAAGACTTGTAGATATGGCAGTTCATATAGCTAATAAGTAAGATCTAAAAAGTAAAGAAGAAGGGAAAGAATGAAACTTCAAGAAATAAAGAATATCGATGTTGCAGGTAAAAAAGTATTTATAAGATGTGATTTTAACGTTCCTGTTGATGAGTATCAAAATATTACGGATGATAGAAGAATAACATCTGCATTAAATACTATTAGATATTGTATTGATAACGATTGTGCTATTATTTTGGCAAGTCATTTCGGAAGACCTAAAGGTACGGGTCATGAAGATGAATACTCTCTAAAACCGGTAGCAAAAAGACTTCACACTCTACTAAAAACAGATATTATCATGGCTAAAGGTATAGTAGATGAAGAAACTATGTCTATGGCAAAAGAGCTTAAAAGCGGTCAAATTATGCTTCTTGAAAACCTAAGATTTGAAAAAGGTGAGACCAAAAACGATGCTGATTTTAGTGCAAAACTAGCTTCAATGGCGGAAGTTTTTATCAATGATGCTTTCGGTGTAAGTCACAGAGCTCATGCTTCAGTTGAAGGTATTGCAAAACATTTTGACATAAACAGTAAAGCAGCAGGGTTTTTACTTGCAAAAGAGATAGAGTTTTTCCATCATATCGTTCACAATCCAAAAAGACCTTTCGTCTCTATCGTAGGCGGAAGTAAAGTATCCGGTAAACTTGAAGCTTTATATAATCTAGTTCCGAAAGTTGATAAAATTCTTATCGGTGGAGGGATGGCATTTACGTTTCTAAAAGCACTCGGTGAAGAAGTAGGGAACTCTTTGGTTGAGGATGATTTGATTCCTGAAGCGTTAAAAATCATGGAAGAGGCAAAAAAACTAGGTGTTAAACTTTATCTTCCTGTGGATGTAATAGCTGCCGAAGCATTTAACAGCGAAGCATTTGCAAAGGTTGTTACATCAAAAGAGATTCCAACAGGTTGGATGGGACTTGATATTGGACCTGCTAGTTGTATGCTTTTTGAAGAGGCACTTGCAGACGCTCATACAATACTTTGGAATGGACCTATGGGTGTTTATGAGATGGATAAATTTGCAAAAGGTAGTTTTAAAATCTCCCATGCTGTAGCAAAAAGCTACGCTACTACCGTAGTAGGCGGCGGAGATACTGCCGATTTAGTTAGAATGACGGGCGATGAAGAGGATATGACGTTTATATCTACAGGCGGTGGAGCTTCTTTGGAGTTAATAGAAGGCAAAGTTTTACCGGGTGTTAAAGCTTTGGTTATAGAGTAATCATGAAAAAAATTTTAGCATCAAATTTCAAAACTAACCATACAAGAGCATCAACAAAAGGGTTTGTTGAGGGTATAGATAAGTTTGTAAAGCAAGAAGGAATTACGAATGATATATTTATATTCCCGACGGCTACATCTTTGGATTGTTTTGAGATTAGTGATAATATCTCTATAGGAGTTCAAAATGCTTATCCGGTAAGTGACGGCTCATTTACCGGTGAAATAGGTACGGCTCAACTTGATGAGTTCGGTATCAAAACTATTTTGATTGGGCATAGTGAAAGAAGGCATATATTAAAAGAGTCGAATGAACTTATCGTAAAAAAATATGATTTCTTTAAGTCTAATAATTATAAAATTATATATTGCATAGGCGAACCTTATGAAGTGAAACTTGAGGGTATGGAGTCTATCATAGAATATCTTTTTTCCCAACTTGAAGGGATAGATTTGACTTATAAAAATCTTATAGTTGCTTATGAGCCCGTATGGGCAATAGGTACCGGTAAAGTGGCTACGGTAGAAGATATAAACGAAATTCACGGTGTATTAAAACAAAAAATCACTTCTCCGTTGCTTTACGGTGGAAGTGTAAAAACCGATAATATCGAAGAAATACTAAATATAGATAGTGTTGACGGTGTTTTGGTCGGTAGTGGAAGTTGGAAAATAGAAAATTTTATAGAAATGATTAAAGTAGGAGCTAAAAATGTTATTAAAAGGTAAAAAAGGTCTTATAATCGGTGTTGCAAACAATAAATCTATAGCTTACGGTATAGCAAAACAATGTGCAGAACAAGGTGCTGAACTTGCATTTACTTATCTTGATGAGAGATTTATAAAAAGAGTAGAGCCTCTTGCAAATGAGCTAGGAAGTACAAAGGTTTATCCACTAGATGCAAGTAAACCTGAAGAAATTAAAGCGTTAAAAGAGAGTTTGGAAAAAGATTTCGGAAAACTTGATTTCGTTGTTCACTCTATAGCATTTGCTCCAAAAGAGGGATTAAGCGGAAGATTTTACGATATAAGCAAAGAAGCATTTAATATAGCTATGGAAATATCGGTATTTTCACTTATCGAGATTACAAAAGAGCTTAAACCTATTATGAACGAGGGGTGTTCAATCCTTACGTTATCATATTACGGTGGTGTAAAATATATACCGAATTATAACTTAATGGGTGTAGCAAAAGCAGCACTTGAAATGACGGTAAGATATATGGCTGAAGATTTAGGTAAAGACGGTATAAGAGTAAATGCTATCAGTGCAGGACCTATCAAAACTTTAGCAGCTAGCGGAATAAGCGATTTTAGCTTTATGTTGAAATGGAACTCTGCTCATGCACCTTTAAAGAAAAACGTAACTATAGAAGAGGTAGGAAACAGCGGTATGTATTTAGTAAGTCCGTTAAGCTCAGGTGTTACGGGTGAGATTCATTATGTTGATGCAGGATTTAATATCATGGGTATGCCTTCTGTTGTATTTGAAGAGGGTAAAAAACCTAGAATTGCATGGAACGGGGAAGAGAATTAATATTAGATAAATACGATTTGTCTAATATTAGGTAAAATCTAAAATCTAAAATCTAAAAAGTAAGAATTTGAACATGAATGTAAATTATAAAGAATTAGCAAAGACATATGGGACTCCATATTATGTGTATGATTTTGATAGTATCAAAGCAAATTATCAAGCTATAAAAGGTGCTTTTAAAGCTAGAAAATCACTTGTTTGCTATGCCGTAAAAGCAAATTCAAATTTGTCCGTTATCAAAACATTGGCAAATGAGGGTAGCGGGGCTGATTGTGTAAGTATAGGTGAAGTTAAACGTGCTTTATATGCAGGAGTCGATAAATACAAAATCATTTTTAGCGGTGTAGGTAAAAGTGACGATGAGATAAAACAAGCTTTAGAATATGATATTTTGATGATAAACGTGGAGAGTGAAGCAGAACTTTTGCGTGTTGAGCTAAAAGCAAAAGAGCTTAACAAAAAAGCAAGAATATCCATAAGAGTAAACCCAAATATAGACCCTAAAACTCACCCTTATATTTCAACCGGACTTCACGAAAATAAATTCGGCGTTGATATAGATACTGCAAAAAGAATGTATATCAAATCAAAAAATAGTGAGTTTTTAGACCCGGTAGGGATTCATTTTCATATAGGTTCACAGTTGACGGAGTTAAATCCTATCAAAGAATCTGCGGTGATAGTATCAAATCTGGTAAGAAGCTTGAAAGCTATAGATATCGAGATTAAGTTTTTTGATATAGGCGGTGGACTAGGTATTCAATACAAAGAAGAGACATTAATAGACCCAAATGAGTATGCACAAGCTATTTTGGATACGCTTTTTGGACTAGACGTAACGGTAGTATGTGAGCCTGGACGTTATATCGTAGGAAATGCCGGGGAGTTTGTTACTAAAGTATTGTATGAAAAAAACAACGGCGGGAAAAGATTTGTAGTAGTTGACGGTGCTATGAATGACCTAATAAGACCTAGTTTATACAATGCTTACCATAAAATAGAAGTTTTGGGCAAAATGGATGAGCAAAAACATAATTGTAACGTAGTAGGACCAATATGTGAAAGCGGTGATTTTTTTGCAAAAAATATAGAACTTCCTATGACGGAACATGATGATTTGATGGTAGTGTATAGTGCAGGAGCTTATGGATTTACTATGAGTAGTAACTATAATACTAGAAATAAAGTTGCAGAACTTGCTCTTGAAAACGGTACTATAAGACAGATTAGAAAAAGAGATACGTTTGAAGACCAAATAGCTAATGAAACGGAATTTCTAAACTAATGTATTTCATAGATGTTCAAGGGACACTTATAAGCGATGATACAAGAGAGCCTATAGAAGGTGCAGTTGAGTTTATAGATTATCTAAATAGTTCAAATATCCCTTATGTGGTGATTACAAACAACACAAAACATTCAAGTGAAGAGTTTTTGGGGTATTTGCACTCTATAGGGTTAAGTATTCCTAAAGAGAACTATTTAGACCCTTTTGCAATGCTAACACTATCGCTAAAAGCAAAAAATATAGTTGCTTTTGGACAAAAAAGTTTTATAGAAGTTTTGCAAACTTTAGGGTATGAAATAGATACTAAAACTCCTAAAGCTATGGTGATAAGTATCACAAAAGATTACACTAACGAAGATTATGCAACAATGATAGAATATGCTTCCAAAGGTGTAGAGATAATAGGTATGCATGAAACTTCCATATACGCTAAAGACGGCAAAAAATACCCTGGTGTCGGTGCAATACTACAAATGGTATCTTTTGCTACAAATAGAAAATATAGTGTTGTAGGAAAGCCTAGCGTGGACTTTTATACAAAAGCAAAAGATATGCTAGGGTGTGGTTTTGAAGATATTACTATCATAAGCGATGATATGATAGGTGATATTTTAGGGGCTCAAAAGCTTGGGATGAAAGGTATCTTTGTACTTAGCGGTAAAATCAAAAATGCCGATGAAGTTTTGCCTACTTTGACGTCAGAACAACAACCGAGCGAGGTTTATAAAAATATAGGAGAATACTATTGGAAAATGAAGCACAACTAAAACTCCTTAGAAATCAGCTAGATTCAATAGATGACGAGGTATTGCACCTTTTAAATAAAAGAATGGATATAGTAAAGCTAGTAGGTGAACTAAAACATCAAAGCGGTGGGGCTATATATAGACCTGAGCGTGAACGTGAGATTATAAATAGACTTACTGCTAATAGTAAAGGACTTTTAAATGAAGCTGCAATAGAGGCTATTTATCTTGAGATATTTGCAGTTAGTAGAAATCTTGAATTGCCTGAAAAAGTAGCTTTTCTAGGTCCTGTGGGGACGTTTACACATCAAGCGAGTGAGATGAGATTCGGTGCTATGAGCGAGTACCTAAGTGTCGGTAGTATTAGTGGAGTTTTTGAAGCTGTAAAAACGGGACGTGCAAAATACGGCGTGATACCTATAGAAAATAGTACAAGCGGTATGGTATATGATACGTTAAGGTCTTTTAACGAGTATAATTTGAAAATAATAGCTCATTTTAATATACCGATACATCACTCTTTTGCAACAAATTGTGATAGCATTTCTCAGGTTAAAAAACTATACTCCAAAGATGTGGCGTTTGGACAATGTTATAAGTTTTTAAAAGAGTATGCTTTAGAACATATTGAACAAATCCCTGTAGAGTCAACCGCAAAAGCTGCAAAACTAGCTCTCAATGAGCCAAACAGTGCTGCAATATGCCCAAAAATAGCTGCAAAACTAAATAATCTTCCTATACTTTTTGAAAATATTGAAGACAATAGTAGCAACCATACAAGTTTCGTAATAATAAGCAATTTTGATAACGGACAAAGTGGAAACGATAACACGGCGATATTGGCAAAAATACCTCAAAGAAGCGGTTCTTTAGTAGAGTTTTTGCAAGATTTTAAAGCAGAAAATATAAATTTAGAAAAGATAGAATCTCATATAATAAGTAGTGAATTGGTATTTTATATAGAATTCAACGGTCATTTTAAAGATGCTAATATACAAAGTATACTTTCAAAACACCAAAATCAAATCAAAGTTCTAGGTAGCTACGTAAGGGAATAGATAACTTATAGTTTATCTAATTCTCTAATATTTTTATCATATAGATTTTTATAATTAAGCAGTTTTTCTTTTATGACGTTGATTATATTTGTAGGTGCATATTGTAATAAATCAATGATTTCACGTATCTCTTTAGATTTCTTATAATTATAACTCGAAGCGTATTCCAAGTCAAAATTGAATAGTTCTTGTTCTTGTATCTCTAAAACTTCTGCTATATAAGGTATAAGTTCTATTTTAAGTTCTCTATCTCCGCTTAAGTAACGATATACGGTTTGTTCGGTAGGTATTTCACCTGTGGTTTTTAGTTTAGGTTCAAGAGCTAAAAGTTTTCTGACAAATTCTCTTTTTGATATGTCTCTTTCTTGAATAAGGAAATTAATTTTTTCATAAACTTCCATAATTATGTTTTCCCCTTTTAATTTTATATTCAATAACATTTGTCCAAAATGGTTAAAGATTAGGAAATTGTAAGGAATTATTAAGTCTGAAATGGTTAAAATTATCCAAATTAATTAATAATAAAATAAATGTGATATAAATATGTGAAACTTGCATACTATCTTGAGTTAATATAGTAGGTATGAAATAGATTATTTTGTTTTAGGCTTGATGGCTATTAGTAGCCATCAATCGTAAACCATAGTACAAGTTTATACACCCCCACGTCATAAAGAACTATGGTTTACCGATATTAATAAGCTTGTATTAGTTGTTGTCATCCAAACTTCTAGCATATGATCTGAGCTTCATCAAGTACTCTGATGGATATTGTGCAATGACTTTTTCCTCTTGCATAATTTTTACGTAAAAATCACCGCTTTTTTCATTGAATCCAAACTTAGAACTATTGATTACAACCTCATTCATTTCTTGAATTTTTTCAGCGGTAGTTTTTTGGTCACCTTGCAAATCATTTTTGACTTTTAATAAAGACTCTTTTACAGGCTCAACTTTTTGGATTGTTTGAGCAACATTTTCTTTGTAGCTATCCATTTGAGCGACTCTTCCTAGTTCCATGGGACGCCTCCTAAATGCAAAATATATGTTTAATCTACTTTTAAGAAAATTATAGCATAAATTTTTAAAAAAGTGAATATTTTTATATAAAATATGATAAAATAATACTAAAATGTAGCAAAATAGATTAAGGTAATAAATATGATAGTTGATGATAAAGTAATAGATAAATTGGCAAAGCTTTCAAGTTTGGAAATTGATGAAAGTAAAAAAGGTTCTTTAAAAGAAGAGTTGGCAAATATATTGTCTTTTGTTGAGAATTTAAATACTATAGACGTAAGCCATGTAGATGCAACGTTTACTACTCTTAGCGGTGGTACACCTTTTAGAGAAGATACACCTAAGCAAGATGAAGAGTTTGTTCAAGGCGTGTTTAGAAATGCACCAAAAAGTGAAAACGGTTATTTTGTAGTGCCTAAAATAATAGAGTAGTAGAGATGAAAATATACGGTATAAAGAGTTGTGGAAGCGTAAAGAAAGCTTTTGTATATTTTGATTCAAAGAATGTATCTTATGAATTTATAGATTTAAAAAAAGTTGCTTTAACAAATGAAGATTTAACAAAATGGTTAAAATATATACCTTTGAATAAACTTCTAAATCGTCAGGGTACGACCTATAAAAAACTAAATTTAAAAGATTTGAATTTGAATGATGAAGATATAAAAACGTGGCTTTTAAAGGAACAAATGCTTTTTAAAAGACCGATTATAGAAAGTAGTAAAACGATTACCTGCGGTGTTGAGGATTTTGATAAACACCTTTAAAATAAGTAGGAAAACCTACTTATTTACTTCTTGAATGTTTCAGCGTCTCTGCAATCATAAAACTTAATTCTAATGCTTGGTCAGCATTGAGTCTCGGGTCACATTGAGTATGGTATCTATCTCCTAGTTTATCTTGAGAAATAGGGCAACTTTGGCTTCCCGTACATTCAGTTACGTTTTGACCGGTCATTTCTAGGTGAATACCACCGGCATACGAGCCTTGTGCATTATGGATTTGGAAGAATTGTTTTACTTCCGATAAAATTGCTTCAAAATCTCTTGTTTTGTATCCACTACTTGCTTTGATAGTGTTACCGTGCATTGGATCACTACTCCATAGCACTCTTTTACCTTCACTTTCAACGGCTTTGAGTAAACTAGGGAACATATCACCTATTTTTTCTGCACCCATTCTAACTATTAGATTTAGTCTTCCCGCTTCATTTTCAGGGTTTAGTTTATCTATAAGTCTTAGTAGCTCATCATGTTTCATTGACGGTCCTACTTTAACACCTATAGGATTTTTTATACCCCTAAAGAATTCTATATGTGCACCGTCAAGCTCTCTTGTTCTATCACCTATCCATAGCATGTGAGCACTACAATCATACCAATCGCCTGTCAAAGAATCTCTTCTAGTTAAGGCTTGTTCATAGTTTAGCAACAACGCCTCATGCGACGTATAAAGTGTTGTTTGTGACAACTGTGGAGTATTTGCAGTAGTTATTCCGCAAGCTTCCATAAATGCTAAAGAGTCTGATATTTTTGTAGCTATCTCTTCATATTTAAGACCAAGTGGGTGGTCTTTGATAAAGTCAAGGTTCCAGCTGTGAACTTGATGTAAATCAGCCATACCACCCCTAGCAAAAGCTCTTAAAAGATTTAATGTAGCTGCACTTTGATTGTATGCCTTTAATAGTTTTTTTGCTTTTGGACTTCTTGCTTTTTCCGTAAAATCGATATCATTTATAATATCACCCCTATAGCTTGGAAGAGTAATTCCGTCTATTGTTTCATCATCGGCACTTCTTGGCTTTGCAAACTGTCCCGCTACACGTCCGACTTTTACTACCGGGCAACCGCCGGAGAAAGTAAGAACTACTGCCATTTGCATCATAACTTTGAATAAATCTTTGATATTTGCCGCATTAAAAGCATTGAAACTCTCTGCGCAGTCACCGCCTTGTAATAAAAACGCTTTACCGTCTACGACATTTGCAAGTTTTGACTTAAGACTTCTTGCTTCTCCTGCAAAAATCAATGGAGGATAACTAGCTAATTCGTCTTCTACTTTTTTTAATTTTTCTAAATCCTTATATGTAGGTTGTTGCTTTATCGGGAAGTTTCTCCAACTACTTGGACTCCAATTGTTCATAAATTACCTCTTAATATTTTAAATTGCTAAATTATAGCTAACCGAAACTTATTTTATCGGTATTTTTAATTTGAATATAGCCCCGTAAGTTCCATTTAAGGCAAAAATTTTTCCACCTAGATTCTTTTCTATAATATCTTTCGACATATGAAGACCTAGTCCTGTACCGCCTTGATTTGGTTTTGTAGTGAATTTTTTATCAAATATTTTACTTAGTATAGATTCTTCAATTCCTCCGGCATTATCTTCTACTTCTATATGTATATAACTTTCATGATTTGAAAATCGTATTTCAATATTAGGTTCTTGAGGTTTTTTATGGTCAAATTCATCTATAGCATTTTTTATAAGATTTAATAACACTTGCACAAGTTCGTTTTCATCTACAAAAAACCAATCATCATCTATAGATACTTTTAATAGGTTTGTATATTGTTTTAAGAGCGGGGCAAGAAGTATAGAAACTTTGTGAACTATTGCAGACGGTTTTGTTTTTTTGACGATTTTATCAGGATTAAAAAAATCTCTAAAAATAGTGATTGTTTCATTTAGAAAATGTACGTTATTCATCATAATGTCGGTATGCTTTTCAAACATAGTATCACTAAGCTGACCTGTTTCTTTGAATAGTTGCAATGTTGACGTTGCAAGAGCAAACGTACTAAGAGGTTGTCTCCATTGGTGCAATATCATCTCTATCATCTCACCGAGAAGTGCTTGTCTTGAGTTTAGTTTTATAAGATTGTCTTTTTCTATTGATTTTTGGAGTTCTCGTTGAACCTCTTTTTTTAGTTCGTTTTGCAAAGTTTCAAGCTCTTTAGAAGTTTGAGCTATAAGATTTGATAGTGCTTTTTTACGAATAAACTCAGAATCTATCGTACGTAAATTCGCTTTGAAGTCATTTGTTCTAGGTGTCGTTTTTAATGTTTCGCTTAATGTTAATATGGTCATTGTTTCATTTAGAAGGTAGTTTTTGCCGTTATGGTTAAAAAATTCACCGTAGGTGAAAAACCCGCTCATTTTTGCTATATTTCTAAGTGGTAAGATCTCCATATTGACATCTTTTTTTAAAAGATTCTTTCGTGCTATACATGAATAAATAAAAATAGATTCTATTGGTATATGGTTGTTTATTTTATCCGCCATATCTTTAGAGTGATTTAAAATCATTTCGATATCGCCGTAACCGAACTTGATAGGAGTTCCTATTTTTAGGCTACCTGCAAATCCTAGACTATCATCATCGAATTTTTGTAAAACGGCTCTAGCTACAGGTAGTTTTTCATTTTGTATAATGAGTGGAAATTCTATACCGATATTCGGTAAAAATTGTTCTAAGTCATCACCTAAATAGTGCTTATAAAATTCGACAGGGGTCATATCATCAATTTTATAAACTCTATTTTCTTCAGATTGCGTTATCGTATGAATTTTGCCTATACTCATCCAATTAAAGTTACAATCCGTGTGGACAAATAATTCCTTAGAGTATAGTCCTGCAAGAACTATCCCCTGGCAACATATCCCGCTATCGTCAAATACGAATGTTTGTGAAAAATTTGAGTTATCGCCTGAAATACCTCCGCATACCAATATATCGCTTTTTATCGAGTTGATACCGTTAATAATTTGCTCTGCATTAAAATGTAATCCGTCGCTAAAGGCTATAACACATTTTAAATCTTCTTGCGATAATAGTTCTTTTGCTATATCTTGACCTGTTTCAAAAGGATTTGATACGTTTTGTTTGAAAATGGTTTTAACTGAAGTGGAATCAAAAAGGGAAAAGGATAAGACGCAAGAGTTTTCTAACATTCCCTTCTCACATATCTCTCCGCAAGTGCTAGTGCCTATTATTTTTGCGTTTGGTAAGATATTTTTGATTTGTTTTACGACATTGTTTATATGTGATTTGTCGTTTTTTGAGTTGAAAATTTGAACCAAGATTTCACCACGGTGGTGAGTGATATTTGACTCACCGATAAATTTCACAAGTTCCGTTTCGTTTTTATAAACCGTAGTGAAAGTTTTCATATTTAGTTTTTGAGTTTGTTTAACATTTGTGCAAATGATATTTTAAATGCTTCTAAACCGTCGTTTAGTAGTTTTTGACTTGTGGCTTCTACATCTATACCGTTATCGTTGAGAAGTTTAAAATAAACGTCACATGCTTCGTCTGTGGTTAGATTTGTTTGTTCTTTTGTACCGTTTGTTATAAATGCTTTGATTGTATCAAGTGGAGCGGTATTTACTGAGTTTGGATATATCAAAGTATCTATATAGTAGCTTTTTGGTAAATCATCACCTTTTACACCTGTACTAGCAAATAGTGTTCTGATATTTGGATTTGCGAATTTTTCTATTTCATGATAACATTTTGTAGCATTTACTATGCCTAGTTTTGCGGTTTCTAAGCCTTTTGTTTTACATAGTTCATCGCAGGCTCTATCAAATCTACTAACAAAAACAGAAATTACAGCTTTTGGGTTAGCTTCACTTTGTTTGATACCTGCATCTAATGCTTTTGCGCACTCTACGGCTTGAACAACACTGAAAATCAATGTTGCATTTACGTTGATACCCATATGCGTAAGCTCTCTCATAGCACCGTAACCTGCCTCTGTAGCAGGAACTTTTATCATAACGTTTGGCATATTTATAGTTTTAAATAACCTCACACCCTCTTCGATAGTACCCATCATATCATCACACAAAGTAGGGTCAACTTCTATAGAGATAAAACCGTCGTTTGAGTCTTTTTCATATAGTGGAAGTAAAATCTCGGCAGCTCTTTTTATATCTTTTATAGCAAGAGCTTCGTAAATCTCTTTTTGTGATAAGTGTTGCTTTGAGTTTATATCGCTTTTGTAAGCCGGTGAGTTTGTAATAGAGTTTTCAAATATTGCCGGATTGCTTGTAGCACCGTGAATTACGCCATCGTTTATAAGAGTTTTAAATTCGTTTTCTAAAAAATCTCTCTCTATAAAATCACACCATATTGAGTAGTTTATACTTTGTTTTAAGTTCATTTTGTTCCTTTTTTCTTTGAGCTAATGAGGTACTAAGTTCCTGAGGTACTAAGGTGGCTTGAATTTTTACAGCTCAGTACCCTCAGTACCTTATTAACTTATAACCTTTCTAAAATCAACGATAAATCTTTCGTATCAATTATAATATTTGCCTCTTTTTTGAGTACCTCTTTAGCACAAAAGGCTATTCTTTTACTTGCGTGTTCAAACATACTTTTATCATTTGCACCGTCACCTACTGCGATAGTGTCTTCTACGCTAACTCCAAGAAGTTTTTGCAGACGCACTAACATATCACCCTTGCTAAAGCCAAACATCATATCTCCACCTACAAAACCGCTTAGAACGCCGTCTTTGTGGTGTAAGAAATTTGCAAAGTCAGCATCAAGACCGAGTTTTAGTTTGGCAGGAGTAGTACCCTCTCTAAAACCGCCGCTAAAACATACTACTTTGTAACCTCTATCTTGAAGCCCTTTTACTACTTCCACGGCTCCTGGCATAAGCGGTAGGTTTCTACAAATATCTTGTACTTTGTGGTACTGTAAACCTTTTAGTAAAGATACCCTTGTAGTCAAAGATTCAAAAAAATCAAGTTGCCCACTCATCGCAAGTTCGGTTATGTGAGACACTTGCTCTTTAAGTCCCAACTCTTCAGCCAAAAAATCAATAGTCTCTCCATCCATAAGCGTAGAGTCAAAATCAAATACTGCTAATTTCATATAATTATTCCATAATTGTTATTTTAAGTACATATTTTATCAAAACATATATAAAAATATGATTTATTACAATGTTGACATACAACTTAATAAAGTCATTTATCGGTCATATATTCGATATATGGAAATGACCGATAAGTGACCGTAGAAATGCTACAATTCCTCAACAAATATAAACAAGGTGGGAAAATGTCATTATTCAATTTTAAAACACATGAGGAAATATATAAGTTAAAGGCTATTGATGATAATTATGCCGTGATTTCATTTAAGCCTGACGGTACAATAATACATGCAAATAAGAACTTCTTAGATGCACTTGGTTATAGTGCATATGAAGTAGTTGGAAAACATCATAAGATTTTTTGTGATAGTAGATATGTAGCTACTAGAGATTATAGCGATTTTTGGAATAGTTTAAACAGCGGTATTACTATGACGTCTGAATTTAAAAGAATCAAAAAAGACGGCAGTTCTATATTTATACAAGCATCATATATGCCTATTAAAGATAGTAGCGGTAGGGTTATCCAAGTAATCAAATTTGCTCAAGATGTAACACAGAGAAAACTGCAGACATTAGATTATGAAGGGCAACTTAACGCTATAAGTAAATCTCAAGCAGTTATAGAATTTAACATGGACGGTACCGTGATAACCGCAAATGAAAACTTCTTAAAAACTCTTGGATATCAACTTAACGAAATCGTAGGTAAACATCATAGTATGTTTTGTGAAGAAGCCTATAAAAATTCAAATGATTACAGAGATTTTTGGAAAAGATTAGGTAACGGTCAATTTGATTCAGGCGAATATTTGAGGCTTGGAAAAGGCGGAAAACATGTATGGATACAAGCTTCATATAATCCTATTATGGACATAGACAACAAACCTTTTAAAGTAGTAAAATATGCTACGGATATTACGGATAAGAAAAATCTAATTTTTGAGATTGATAAGAAAGTTCAAGGTCTTACCGGTTCACTAAAGCATTTATCAAATGCTTCGGCTTCTATGTCTCAAAGTGCTCAAACAACTATGAATAGTTCACACGAAGTATCTGTTGCTAGTGAACAAATAAATCAAGCGGTTTCTGATTTATCTGAAAAAATAGAGTCTATGTTATCTTCTATTACAAGTATTGCCGAAACTTCAGCTCAAGGTGAGAAAGTGGCTCAAGATGCAAAAATGAAATCAAGAAGTACCACGGAAGCTATGATGCAACTAAATGAAGAGTCTACAAAAATAGGTGAAACTATACATATTATTACTCAAATAGCATTCCAAACAAATATACTTTCACTTAATGCTGCAGTTGAGGCTGCGACGGCAGGTGAAGCAGGAAAAGGATTTGCTGTAGTCGCTCAAGAAGTAAGAAATCTAGCATCACGTTCAGATGAAGCAGCAAAAGAGATTACAAATGCCATAGCACTTATTCAATCATTAGTAAAAAGTGCCTTAGGTTCTATTAATAGTATAGATAATACTATTCAAGATATAAGCGAAATGTCAAGCACTATATCAAGGTCTATGACAAGCCAACAGACAATTACGAATGATTTAGCAAGTACTGCATTGGAAGTTAGCCAAGGTGTAAATGAGATTTCTAATAATATGGTAAGTGTTTCGAGAAGTGCTGAAAATAGCGGTAAAAAATCAGAAGAGACTATGGATGCTACTGAAGAGTTAGTGAAAGTATCAAATTCTTTAATAGATATATTAAAAGAACTAAAATAAATGGGGCTTTTGCTCTATTTATTTGAGAGTTACACGTTATTGTTATGTATTGTACGTATTCTACAATTATATTTTTTAGATAATTATTGGTATAATATTTAAAAATTAATCAGTATTTATATAAGGTAATTAATGTTTGAAACTTTAATACATAAACTTCAAGGTGAAGGTAGGTATCTTACGCTTGAAACGACACCGGCGCATGAACCTAGCATAAACGGTATAATATCCAAAATTAAAGCATTGGAACTTGACAGTCACGTAGACGGCTTTAGTGCAACGGATAGCCCACTGGCAAAGATGAAATATAGTTCACTGTTTGCTTCACTAAAACTGCAACAAACTTTCGGTAAACCTTGTCTTGCAACAATGACCATGAGAGATAAAAATAAAATAGCTTTGCAATCTGATTTATTAGGGGCAAACGACTTTGATGTAAGGGCTATTTTGGCACTTACCGGTGATCCTGCTAAAATGTCTGACCAACCTCATACAAAAGGGGTTTTTGAAGGAAATAGTAATATGTTGCTTCAAATTATAAAGTCTTTTAATCACTCGATGGATTTTGCCGGGCGTGTGTTTAAAAGTGAACCAAAACCGATATACCCGTTTGCCGTAAGTAATTCGTATGCTAAAAATATGCAAAGTATTCAAAAAAGATTACACAAAAAAGTTCAAGACGGAGCGGTGGGTATCATAACACAGCCTGTTTTCGGAGTGGATAATGCTAAAAAACTATTAGAGATTTTTTATGAGGTCAAAAAAGATTTTGATGACGATAGAAATAAATCAACATTGATTTTAGGAATTTTCCCTGTTACAAAGTTTAGAACGGCACAGTTTTTAAGTGCACACGTCCCAGGCATTTATGTACCGCAAGATTGGATAGATGCCCTTAGTGAAGCTTCAAAAATAGATGAAGAAGAAGAGTATAAAGTGGGGATGAGTTTAAGTAAAAAGCTTTTTGATGAGGTAATGGCAATCCATCCAAAAGTTCATCTTATGACTGCAAATAGATTTGATGTGGCAAAAGAGTTATTATCGTGAAACTTTGTGCTATAGATGTAGGGCTTAAAAGAATAGGTGTGGCAACATCGGTATATGCCGATATTGTTACTCCGCAAGAGCCTATTTTGAGAAAAAATAGGGATCAAGCCGCTAACGACGTGGATAAATTTTTGAGTGATAACGGGATAGATAAACTGATTGTAGGTTATCCTACTTCTAGCTTAGATATGCAGAATAGAATCAAGCATTTTGTTGGACTTTTGAAATTTGACGGAGATAAAGTTTTTGTTGAGGAAGATATGAGTTCAATTGAAGCTGAAGAACAAACAAAAGGGATAATTAAGCATAAAAGAGACGGTAAAATAGACTCAATAGCCGCTTCGATTATACTAAAAAGGTATCTTGGATGCTTGTAGGGACTGATATTACGGTAATCTCAAGATTTGATAAAATGGTTGAGAGATTCGGTGAAAAAGCATATCAAAAATTTTTAAACGATAGTGAGATTAAGTTGGTCAAAGGTACATCCACGGCAGCCGGTTTTTGGGCTGTTAAAGAGGCTTTTAGCAAAGCTTTGGGGTGCGGTATCGGGAGTGACCTTGGATTTCATGACGTAACCATCTTAAAAACTATAAAAAATCAACCTATTTTAGAAATAAAAGAAGAAATAAAAAGTAAATTTAATATTAGAAATACATCCGTTTCAATAGCGCACGACGGAGGCTTTGCTATTGCTATTGTAGTTATAGAAAATAAATAACTATTTCTCTACACACTTTTCAATCGTTTCATATTCACCTGTTCTGTAATTCAGTTTTTTAATTTTTTTATATGTAAAACCTGCTTCCCTACACTCTTTTTCACTCAAAGGTTCAATATTGTTACCAAAACACCCTGCAAAAAAGAAACTACAAATAGCGACAAAAACAATATTCTTCATGATGCCACCTTAGGTATGAATTGAAAGCTCATTCATAATAGATTTATACTGAATTGTTGCTAAACTTAACTTAGATAATACTTAAGATGTTGTTATAATGAATGATATTGCGTATGTGATTTATCATTTGTTTATAAATGAAAGGATGATTTATATATTAATAAAGTTCTTTTTGTTCTTTAAAACCTTGTCTATATAGTCTTTTGTTTCCTTGAAGGGAAGTTTTTGGTGTAGTTCTTCATAAATTTGGGACGGACTCATTTTGTTTATATTTTTAAAAGCTTTGGATTTGTTTTTTGAAAATACTTTTAACACATTGCCTGCTCCTGTATTGTAACCTGCAATGACACAATATTCCTTTGATATATGGTTATTAATTTGATTTAAATATTTATTTTCTAGTAAATGTAAATATGCAGCACCGAATTGGATATTATTTGATGCATCATATAAAAATTCTTTATCCGGTACTCGATTTTGATTATATATAAATTGATAAGCATCTTGACCTGCGCTTGTAGGAACTATTTGCATTAGACCTATAGCATTTGCGGTACTTATTGCAAAAGGATTAAAATCACTTTCCGTCTGCATAATAGCGAATATTAAGTTTTTTGATATATTATACTTATTTGCATATTTTTCTACTAAAGGTTCATATTTTTTTGCTCGTATGTTGATATGGTTTTTTACCATTTGAATAGATACGAAATGTATAGTTTGATTTTTATTATTAACGTTTGTTTTTTTTGTTTTTAAGTTGTTTGCTATTAAAAAATCGGCAAAATTTTCCGCTCTTTTTGATGAACGTATATAATTACCTGTATGGTCTATAACTGTTTTGTATAGATAAGGAGTACCGCTAAGTTTAATTTGAGCATCGGAATATAAATCTATTGCTCTTGGGTCTTCAGGTGTAAGAAGTGTCGATACGATAGCATTTTTTAAAGACTCTATCGTATTTTCATCATCTATGGTTTGAACCAATATCTCACCTGTATCAAAATTAACATAAGCCATTGATTTGTAGTTCTGCGTATATTTGACATACTCTTTCGGTGTGGGTATTTTTGATTCGTTACCCCAGTCTTTTTCAACTCTTTTTAAAAAGTCGGATATGATTGTTGCAAGTTCTTTTGAAGTGTAATTGATGGCTTTTTGAGTAGCAATTTTTGATATTGCTGCCGAGGGGTCTTTACTCATTGCAATTTGTATGACGGTTTGTATATCACCTGCCGTACAACCTGCCAATAGTACAACTAATCCTAGGGGGACTAATTTTTTCATATCACCTATTTAAACTCTATCTTGTAAAGTTTTGAAAATTCTTTCGGGTTTTTAATTACGATTTCACATTTATAAGAGGATATGTGCGTAGAGTCTGCAACTTGATATATTTTGTTGATTTTTAAATCTGTTTTTTCGCCGTCTAAAAATATTGTTTTACTTTTGAGTGTTTCGGCATCATTTATAGGGATAAAAAACTCCAGTTTACCTTTATTAAAATCCATTGCAGTATATAGTAAAGTTCCCGGATTGACATATTCACCTACTTTTACGCTAATATCATGGATATAAGTATTGTTTTCTTTTAGAATTTTGTTATCGACTTTATCTTTTAAGGTTGCTATTTTAATCTCTAAGTCGGCAACTTGTGTTTCATAATTTAACACTTTTGTTTTTTGTGCATCTTTTTCAAATGTTGATTTAGAGGTAAGATTTTTGATACTGTCATAGTTCTTTTGTTCTATTGATAACATATCTTTAACACTATTTAGTTTTGTAATAGTATGTTTTAGCTCTGTTTCGTCTAGTTTAACGTCCATTTTAATTATAGTTTCGTTTTTGACAACTTTTCCCAATGCATTTGTATTGATATAATCTATTTTACCGCTTACCGATGACTTGACGATAAAAGTGTCGTAAGGTTCTAGTTTGGCATAATATTCTGAGGCATAAACGGATATTGTTAGTAAACATAACGTAAGTAGTGATTTCATGTATTTCTCTCTTTAAAAATTTTTTTCTATTTTACACTATTAAAATTATGCTTTTGCTTAATACGCACTATTACACAATTGAAATAAAAGTGGTTACCATTTTATAAGAATTTAACCGTTTTAAGGTTATAATGCAACGTATTAATATATTATAAAGGTTAGAAATGTCAAATATTCCGTCACCGTGTTTCGTGTGTGAAGAAGAGTTATTGGAAAGAAATTTATTGATTTTGGATAGAGTACAAAAAGAGAGTGGTGCTAAAATACTTTTGGCACTAAAGGGTTTTGCTCTTTGGAGTAGTTTTGATTTGGTTAAACAATATTTACAGGGTTGTTGTGCTAGCGGATTAAATGAAGCTAAACTTGCACATGAAGAATTCGGCAAAGAGGTGCATACATATTCTCCTGCATATAAGGATGACGATTTTGAAGAGATAGCAAAAATTTCATATCATATAGTGTTTAATTCATTTGCCCAATGGCAAAAATATAAAACAAAAGTAACTTTTAATAACAGTTGCGGACTTAGGGTAAATCCTGAATATTCTAGTGTAGAAGTAGATTTATATAATCCTTGCGGTGCGTATTCAAGACTCGGTATTACAAGGAGTGAGTTTAAACCTGAATTGCTTGACGGCATAGAAGGGTTGCATTTCCATGCACTTTGTGAGCAAAATGTAGATGCCCTAGAGGGTGTATTGGATGCTTTTATAGAGAAATTCGGTGAGTTTATACCTAAAATGAGATGGATAAATTTCGGAGGCGGACATCATATAACTAGAATAGATTATGATGTGAATAGACTTATTGAGGTGATAAAAGAGTTTAAGTCTAAGTATCCTATGGTTGAAGTTTATCTTGAACCGGGTGAGGCCGTAGGTTGGCAAACAGGGTATTTAGAAGCAACGGTTCTTGATATAGTACATAATAAAATAGATATTGCTATACTTGACACTTCTGCCGAGGCTCATATGCCGGATACCTTAGCTATGCCGTATCGTCCTATGGTAAGAACTAGCGGTCTTGTAGATGAAAAAAAATACAATTATAGATTGGGTGGTAATACTTGTTTGGCAGGTGATATAATAGGTGATTATTCTTTTGACAAAAAGCTAGAAGTAGGACAAAGAATTATATTTGAGGATATGATACATTATACAATGGTAAAAACAACAACATTTAACGGTATAAATCTTCCATCTATTGCTATCAAAAGAAAAGACGGTACCATAGATGTGATTAAAAATTTCGGTTATGAAGATTATAAAATGAGGTTGTCTTAAAGTATTTTATTATTTTTTTATGATAGAATGTAAGGATAAATAAAAACCAATAAGGGAGTTTATAGGATGGGTGAGGATAGAAGTCTAATAAAAACGGAATTTGCAGATTTAGATGAGATAAATAGTGAAGAAACAAAAGAACATTTAGCTTGTAGCTTAGAAAAACCGAAACCTTTAAAAGAAAAAAACGGTAAGGTTCAGATTTGGGTAAAAAAAGAGACTTTGGATTATGAAAAACAACTTGTTCAGCTTCAAATAGAACTTCTTAAATTCCAAAATTACGTCAAAGAAAAGGGTTTGAAAGTATTGATGATTTTTGAGGGTCGTGATGCAGCAGGTAAGGGTGGTACGATAAAAAGAATTACGGAACACTTAAATCCAAGGGGTGCAAGGGTTGTGGCTCTTGAAAAACCTAGTGATACGGAAAAAACTCAATGGTATTTTCAAAGGTATGCACAACATTTACCGAGTGCCGGTGAGATAGTGCTTTTCGATAGAAGTTGGTATAACCGTGGTGGGGTTGAGCCTGTAATGGGATTTTGTACACCTAAAGAACACCATGAATTTTTGAGAGAAGTTCCATTTTTTGAAGAGATGCTTGTGAAATCTGATATTATACTTATGAAGTTTTATTTTTCAGTTTCAAAAGAAGAACAGGCTAAAAGATTTGAAAAACGTGCCGTTGATCCACTAAAACAGTATAAACTTTCACCGGTGGATAAATATTCTCAGGCACTTTGGGATAAATATACAATCGCGAAATTTTCTATGTTGATGGCATCTAATACCGATGTTACTCCATGGACTATTATAAGAAGCGATAATAAAAAGAAAGCTAGAATAAATTGTATTAAATATATTTTGAACCAAGTATATTATACGAATAAAATATCTGCTGATTACTTAGTAACAGACCCTGAGATAGTTATATCAGGAAAAGAAGAGATAGAGCTTATGGAGGCTTCTAATACATTTACATCAAGTACGGCATCGAGGTAGAATAATGGATTTGACAAAATTTGAAAAAACAAGTTACGCAGGGTTGTTTATATCAATAGATGAACACCCGACTTACGGTAAAAAATATATAGCAAGATTTCAACAAAACGGAAAAAGATTTGTAAAGGTTTTGGGTTATGCAAGCAAAAATAAATTGGATGACAAGAGTGCTTATGATTTATTGGTTGAGTATAAAAATTCTTTAAAAGCAAAATCGAAAGCAAAAACAAAAGTGCCTGTTGCAAAGACAACTACAACAAAAAGCACTGTGAGTCCAGTTGAAAAGGGTATTTTGAAAGATTGTGAAATGATGAAAGCTATTTTGGGTGAGTATAAAAAATATGATATAGAAGCCCTTAAAGAGTCTATTCAAGGGTTTTATGATTCTGAGGAGATGAAACCTTATCAAATCGAGCTAATTAAAATGCAAAATCATCTTGAACATACCAATAAAAAGATGATTATTCTTTTTGAAGGTCGTGACGCATCCGGTAAGGGTGGGGCAATAAGAAGAATAACAAGGTATATGAATAATAAACATTACCGTGTTGTAGCTCTTGGTAAACCGACTGAAACACAAAGAAGTCAATGGTTTTTTCAAAGATATATAGAACACTTCCCAACAGGCGGAGAGGTTGTACTATTTGATAGAAGCTGGTATAATCGTGCTATGGTTGAACCGATATTCGGTTTTTGTACGGAAGAAGAACATCAAATTTTCATGGAAGACGTGGTGAACTTTGAACATGATTTGGTAAGACAAAATATAATACTTATCAAACTATATTTTAGTGTATCAAAATCGGAGCAGTTAAGAAGATTTGAAAGACGTATGACTGACCCTCTTAGACAATGGAAGCTTAGCGAAGTTGATTTACAGGCACAAGATTTATGGGAAGATTTCAGCGAGAAAAAATATGAGATGTTAAAAAGAACAAACTCTAATTATGCTCCTTGGTATGTCGTAAGAAGCGATGACAAACATAAAGCAAGACTTGAAGCGGTGAAAATTATACTCAATAGTGTTGATTATCCAAACAGAAATCAAAATCTTGATTATATGCCGAATGAAGAGGTAAATATAAGCGTTCAAAAAGAACTAGCTCGTATGAGAAAACAAAAAGACTATTAGTCTTTTCCTTGAAAAAGACTACTAAAACTAAAAAGGTGTTTTATACACCTTTTTAAAATATAATCCCGCCAGATTCTTGAATATGAGTTGTCGTATTTGGATTTTCTAATTTAGACTTATCCGTGAAGTATTCCGTTTTACCGTTTATTACAGTGCTTTGTACGTTTTCAGGTATATTGAATTGTCTAGGAATTTGTGGATATACCATCAATAGATTTTCAAAAAAGTATCTAAATACGGGAGCAGTACTTCTCCCACCTGTTTCACCCTTTGACATAGGAGTATTATCATCGTTTCCAAACCATACGACAGCTTGGATAGACGGCGAATAACCACAAAACCAGTTGTCCACGTTGTTGTTTGTCGTACCTGTTTTACCTGCTAGTTCTATACCGTTTACTTTAGCACCTCTACCGGTACCGTTATTTACAACATTTTTCAGAATATCAGTCATTAAGAATGCTTGTTCAGGAGATGTTAATTCTTTTGTTTCTGCACTGAAGGTTAGATTTTTGCCGTTTTGATTTGTGACTGATTTTATTAATAATGGTTCTATTTGTGTACCTTGATTTGAAAACATAGTAAATAGTTGACTTAAATCTAAAGGGGAAATTCCAAAGCTACCTAGGGAAATCGATAAATCTTTCGGAATATTTTTAAAACCGTATTTTAATAAATTGTCATAAACCACATCAAGACCTATGTCTGATACAAGATTTATTGTTGCAAGGTTTCTTGAGTGTGTTAGTGCTTCTTTTAGCGTAATAAAACCTTTGAGGTTATTTTCGTAGTTTGTAGGTTGCCAAACTTTTTCTTCATCGTCAGGGGTAGTATATTCGTATGTTCTTGAAATATCGGCTAAATTAGTGTTTGTTCCATATCCCATATCAAGTGCAATTTGATAAAAAAATGGTTTTGCACTACTTCCTGGTTGTCTTTTTGTCTGGGTTGCTCTGTTAAATGATGATTTAGAATAATCAACACCACCCACAAGAGCTAAAATTTCACCTGTTGAATTTTCGGTTACTACTAATGCACCGTTGAGAGTTTTACTAAAAGATTCGTTTGGATCACGTTGTTTAATTTGGTTATATCCAAAAACAAGTGCATTTTGTGCAATTTGTTGAGTTTTTAAATCTATTGTTAAATATATTTTGTAACCACCGCTTTTTATATCAGGTAGAATTGAAGATGTTGTTCTTAAAACTTCATCTATTACATACGGTGCTTTATTTTGAGTTAGAGTTTGGTCATAAACTTTTGGGTCTACTTCCACATATGTTTCGTATTCTTTTTGACTAATCCATCCCAAGTCGTACATTCTTTTTAACACCACATTTGCACGTGCTAGAGAGAATTTATAGTTTTTTGTAGGATCATAAAAACTAGGTGCTCTAGGAAGCGATACAAGCATAGCCATCTCTTTTGGATTTAGCTCATATAATTGTTTGTTAAAATAGCCTAAACTAGCAGTTTTAACACCGTAATATCCATGTCCGAAGTAGATTTCGTTAAAGTATCTATGCAGTATCTCTTCTTTTGATAAAATCTGTTCAAGTCTTATCGCAAGTACTGCTTCTTTGATCTTTCTATCCAATTTCTTTTCTCTTGTTAGAAGCATAGTTTTAACAAGTTGTTGGGTCAGTGTACTAGCACCTTCTACAAATTTACCTGATTGTAAATTTTTTGCCATAGCTCTTATTATGGCCTCCTCATTTACACCCTTATGTTCAAAAAATTGGGTGTCTTCTATTGCAAGGAGTGCTTCGATAAGTCTTGACGGTATTTCATCATAACTTGCCAAAACTCTATTTTCATTATCAAAAATATTAGCTACCAATTCACCGTTTCTATCAAAAAATTGTGTGGTAAGCTTTGGATTATAATTGACTATTTTATCCAAGTCAAAACGTATTTGTGAATATACATATAAAACAAATATTGCAGATGCAATAGATCCCACTATAAAAGTAGTGAATATAAATTTTTTTATCATTTTAAGCTCTTTTTTCTCTATATTTAAAATTTGATTCGATTAGCTGTTTAGTGTAATCGTTAACAGGGTTTTGCAAGATATGTTTTGTAATACCTTGTTCTACTACTTGACCGTTTTTGATAATGACGATATCATCGCAAATATCGGTAATACTAGCAATGTCGTGTGTAACAAATAGAATCTTTATATCCAGTTCTTTGGATATTTGACGTATTAGGTTTGTTATTAGCTCTTTAGATTTAGTATCAAGTGCGGTAGTAGGTTCATCAAGAAGTAAAAGTTTGGGATTATTGCTAAGTGATATAGCTATAATAACCCTTTGTAACTGACCCCCGCTTAGTTCGCTTGGAAATCTATCAAGTAAATTTTCATCTAATCCTACGAGGTGTAAAAGTTCAATTTGTTTTTGTTTATCTACAAAAAATTGGTTTTTTATTTTGGTAAGAGGAGATAGTGAGGTAAATGGATTTTGCGGAACAAACCCCATACTTTGTGAATTTAGTTCAAACTCACAATCTATCAATATCTCGGCTGTTAAATTTGTAGGTAGTAAATTTAATAAAGACTTTATAGTCAATGATTTTCCGCTACCGCTTTCACCTATCAATGCAGTCGATTTTTTTATATCAAAGGATATATCAACTAGAGTGTTTTTAAATTCTTTTATCATGATAGATTTGATACGTATCAATTAAGACTCTTTATCGTTTGTAAGTGCTTTATCAATCATATTGATAAGTTCCAAAAAATCTATCGGTTTTTCCATAACAAATTGTACTAAATCACGTTTTTGTAAATCGTGTACATATGCGGAAACAACTATTATAGGTATATTAGAATCTATATCTCTTATATTTTGGATAAAATCATTGCCGTCTTTTGCTCTGGGCATTCTAATATCGGTTAGAATAATATCCGGTTTGTGATTTTTGTACAGTTCAATACCGATAGCAGGATCAGGTGCTAAATAAATATTTTTTACCAAAGCTTTAAAGGTATTATCCATAATCCGTATTATATCTTCACCGTCTTCTACAATAAGAAGTGAAATATTTCTTAAATCTTCAATAATTTTACTTTTTTTTAGCATAGCGGTTCATCCATTTCTTGTGGTATATTTAGATTCATAAGTTTCAATACGGTAGGAGCAATGTTATTTAGTCCTCCGTTTTTGATACTTTTGACATTTTCATCAACTACAAAACAGTAAACATCACCGACCGTATGATTTGTTAATGTGTTTCCGTCAGCATCCCTCATCATTTCACAGTTACCATGGTCACTTGTAAGCACCAAAGAATAACCCGTCTCTTTTGCTTTGTTTATGATTTTACCAAGTTGTTCATCAACCGCTTCAACGGCTTTTATACCAGCTTCATATACGCCGGTATGACCTACCATATCACCGTTTGCAAAGTTTACCACTATAAAATCATACCCTTTCTCCATGGCTTCAAGCACTGCAGTTCCTACTTCAGGAGCAGACATTTGAGGCTGTTCGTCATAGGTAGCAACTTTCGGAGAAGGTACTAAAACTCTATCTTCTTTATCAAAAGGCTCCTCTTTACCGCCGTTGAAGAAAAATGTAACATGGGCATATTTCTCCGTCTCAGCCGTATGTAGTTGTCTTAGTCCTGCATTTGCTATTGTTTGAGCCAAAGTATTTGTTACGTTGTCTTTTGGAAATAACACGGGTAAAGGGGTGTTTTTGTCATATTCTGTCAATGTAGCTATGTTTATATTTACTTTTTTTGTATCAAAATGAGGAAACTCTTTTGATGCAAAAGCACTTGATATTTCTCTAGCTCTATCGCTTCTAAAATTACAAAATATCACTCCGTCATTTTCTTCTATGCCTTTATATCCATCAAATGCAACAGGCTCTAAAAACTCATCGTAAGTTTCGCTAGAGTATTGTTCCTCTATATAAGAAATAGGATTTAAAGAAGTCTTAGGTGTAGCAAAACTAATAGCATCATAACCCCTTTTTACTCTTTCCCATCTATTATCTCTATCCATAGTATAAAATCTTCCGCTAATAGTAGCTATTTTTATGTCGTTATCACAAATTGCAACAAGCTGTTTTATATATTTTTGAGAACTTGTAGGACTTACGTCTCTACCGTCGGTTATAGGGTGTAAAAATATCTTTTTCCCTTGAGCTTTTGCAAGTTTGGCAAATGCTATGATATGGTCTATATGGGAGTGAACCCCACCGTCACTTGCTAGACCTATCAAATGTATATTATTTGATTTTTCCAAAACGTCTTTCAAGACTGCATTATCTTTCAAAGTATCCTTTTCTACGGCAAGATTAACTTTTACCAAATCTTGATACAAAATTCTACCGCTTCCAAGGCACATATGCCCAACTTCACTATTACCCATTTGACCGTCAGGTAATCCTACCGACAAACCGTAAGTTTTTATGTAAGAGTGTGGTACATTAGCAAATAAATAATCATAAGTAGGCTTTTTTGCATTACAAAAAGCATTAAATTCACAATGGGGGTTGTGCCCAATACCGTCCGTTATAACTAATATCACTTTTTTTGACAAACCAAATCCTCCCGAGATTAATAAAACAATGAAAAAATGTTTAAAGTATTAAACCTTTTTAAATTTATTTTTCTGTATAATTTCTCCTATTATACCATTTCAGAGGTTAAAAGTTTGTTTTATTCTTTATATAATTTATTCGATATAAATATTTTTCAGTATATTACCGTACGTGCAGGGATTGCTTTTGCAATCTCTTTTTTTATTGCATTGTTTTTGATGCCTTACTTTATTAAGTGGGCAAAAAAACAAAAAAGCTCTCAACCAATATATGAACTTGCCCCAAAAACCCATCAACAAAAAGTAGGAACACCTACGATGGGCGGGATAGTATTTGTTTTTAGTACCGTTATAGCAACTTTAATGACTGCAAAACTCAACAATATTTACGTCGTAGGTGGTTTAGTGGTAATTATACTTTTTGCACTTATCGGATTACAAGACGATATCTCAAAAATTATAAAAAACAAAAATAGTGCCGGGTTATCTCCTAGGGCAAAAATGATTTTACAAATAATTGCTTCTTTGTTCGTAGGCGGCTTACTTATTTTGGGCGGTCACGATACCATGCTTTATGTCCCTTTTTATAAAAATCCATTAGTTGATATGCAATATTTTGCATTATTATTTTGGATTGTCGTAATGGTTGCTTCGACTAATGCTGTCAATTTGACGGATGGACTTGACGGTTTGGCGGTCGTACCGTCGATAATAGCATTTTTTACGTTGGGGGCTTTAGTATATATTGCAGGAAATATAGTAATAAGCCAATATTTATTACTACCTAGTATAAAAAATTGCGGTGAGCTTACTATCATAGTCTCTGCTTTTGTCGGTTCTATGATTGCATTTTTGTGGTACAATGCCCATCCTGCAGAAGTATTTATGGGTGATACGGGAAGTTTATCTATCGGTGGATTTATGGGGTATACGGCTATCGTATCAAAAAGTGAAGTATTACTGTTATTAATAGGATTTGTATTTGTTATGGAGACAATATCCGTAATTTTACAAGTGGGAAGTTTCAAACTAAGACAAAAGAGGGTTTTCCTTATGGCTCCTATTCATCACCATTTCGAGCAGCTTGGCTGGAAAGAGAATAAAATCATCGTTAGGTTTTGGATTATAGCATTTATGACTAATCTACTTGCTCTTTTGACTTTGAAGGTGAGATAGTATGAGAATTTTGGGACGAGGTGTTACTGCAACGGCTATTTTTGAAAAATATCCTGATGCTTTGGTATATGACGATAATAATATAAATGAATTTGATGCAAATAGTGATGAAATCACTATCGTAAGTCCAGGGATTCCGCCCTATCATTCACTTGTAAAGCAGAGTAAAAACTTACTGAGCGAGTATGACTTTTTTATTGACGAAAAAATATTTAGTATCTGGATAAGCGGAACCAACGGTAAAACTACTACTACGCAGATGTGTGAAACTCTTTTAAAACCTTTTGGCGGTGTTGCCGGAGGAAATATAGGTGTACCCCTTGCAAAACTTGACGTCCAAGCACCTATTTGGATACTTGAAACATCATCTTTTACTATACACTACACAAATAAAGCAAGACCTAATATCTATCTATTATTACCTATTACCGATGACCATGTATCGTGGCACGGAAGTTTTGAAGAATATGAAAAAGCAAAGCTTAAACCACTTGATTTTTTAAAAGAGGGTGAAGTAGCAATAATTCCTAAGAAATATGAAGACTACCCTACAAACGGTTTTAAAATAACATATTCAAATTCTTCTGAACTAGCTTCAAAGTTGGATATAGAAATAGACAAAATAAAATTTAAAGAGCCTTTTTTACTTGATGCTTTGATGGCTATGGCTACTACTAAAATTTTGTTTGATAGAGTTGATTATGATTTGATAAATAGCTTCAAAATAGATGCCCATAAGGTGGAAGAGTTTAACGATAATCACGGAAGATTATGGGTAGATGATAGTAAAGCTACAAACCTTGATGCTACAATTTGGGCTATGACTAATTACTCGGATAAAAAAGTACATTTGATACTAGGCGGTGATGACAAAGGTGCAAACCTTGTACCGCTTTTTGAAGATTTGAAAAAATACGATGTAACAATCTATGCAATAGGTACAAATGCACAAAAACTAGAAAGTTTATCAAAAGAGTTTGGGCTTGACGTTGTAGTATGCAATATTATAGATAATGCCGTGGCTGAGATTTCTGCTAGACATACAAAGGATTCGGTTGCTATGTTATCTCCGGCAGCTGCTAGTTTGGATCAATTCAAATCATACAAACATAGAGGCGAGAAGTTTAAAGAGCTTGTAAAAGCTCTTTAAACATAACTTTATATTAAGGAGTTTTAAGGTGAATTTTTTTTACGTTATTAGAATAATTTTATTTATGTTTATATTATCTAGTATTATTTATGCAAGTAATGTAAATTTCAAAGCTAAAGAGCTTGAAATAGGTGATTTTATAGTTATGGTATCAAATATTACAAATACCAATATAATAATAGTAGATAAACCAAAGTATAAAATAGAATTTGCATTGAGTGACACAATAACGAAAGATGAACTATTTGAGATACTTAAAGTTTCTTTGGAAAGTAAGGGATTCGGATTTTATAAAAGCGGTAATTTATACAAAATAGTAGACAAATCGAGCGATAAATTCAAAATAAGAAAAACAATCAACTTACAAAATATTGAATCAAAAGATATAGGAGAATTTCTTGTCAACTCATACGATAAAAATCTTGTAACGTTAGATATAAATAAAAATACAAATAGTGTAGTGCTGTACGGTCTTCAAAATGAAGTAAACGAGATTGAAGATTTTATACGAAGTATAGATTTGAATAAAGAGCAAGTTTACGTTGAAGCAAAAATAGTAGAGATAAGTCACTCAAAAATCAAAAATATAGGGATGAAATATGGACTCAATTCTGCTATGACAAGCGGAAATGCTTTGTATACTTTATCTTCAGAGCTTGGTATCAAAGGGGGTAGTGTGACTATTCCTAGCGGATTTGATTTGGATTATCCTAGTCATTTAGTCAAAAGTTCTTTAAATTTATGGGCGACATTATCTCTACTAGAAAAAAACGGTGCATTAGAAATAATATCTGAGCCGTCTATTCTAGCACTTAATAATCAAGAATCATCCATTTACGTAGGTAAAAGACAATCTGTTCAAACAAGTACCACTCTTGATAAAAACGGAAATCCTATTCCTCATATAGAACGTACGGATATAGGGCTAAAGTTAAAAGTAAAACCAAGAGTTACCAATGATTTGAAGGTGATGCTTGATATTGTAGTAGAACAAGAGGAGGTAAACTCAAGCGAAAACTCTCTGGTTCCTATAAGCGATAAAAAAGAGATAATAACATCTGCCATAGTTGAAAGCGGTGAAAACGTTATATTAGGAGGTTATATTCAAAATAAAACTTATAAGCTTAATGACAAAATACCGTTACTCGGTGATATACCTGCTATCGGAGAACTTTTTAAACATACAAGCGATAATATGGACAAAAAAAGCTTGGTTTTAATTCTTACGCCCTACATAGTTCCAAAGGATAAAAATCTTACTATTTTGCAAGATAATCTTAGTAAACTAAAGTTGCTTGAAAAAAATTATTCAAGTAGTTTAGCCCAGAAACTTGTGAATCTAAAAGAAGAACATATTAAGAATAGCGAGTATAAAGATATTGTAAATGGTATAATGGATAAACAAAGGATAGAATAAAGTAAAGGAAAATTTACACTTTTAAAAAAAAGATTAAGTTTTTAATATTATGGATACTTTAAGTATTTAGCTGTAGTATTACGGATAAAATTTTTCCTTAAGAGATAGCTATGATAGATGAAAATAGAAGAATGTTTTTCAAAAAAGCAACCGTTGGACTTGCGAGCGGAGCTATGCTACTAACTCCAAAAACTTTATCTGCGAATGAGAATGTTCAAGATAAAAGTAATAAAATCGGTTCGTATATTGATTTGAGTTTATGTGACGGTTGTAAAGATTTTGATACTCCAAAGTGTGTCGTGGCATGTCGTGACAAAAACTCTATCCATTTCCCTGAACCGCAACTCCCGCTAAAACCGTATTGGCCTAGAAAGAATTATGAAGATTGGTCAACAAAAAGGGATGTCGTAGATAGGCTAACCCCATATAACTGGACGTTTGTAGAAAAGGTAAGCGTAAACGGTGAAGATGTTTATATTCCACGAAGATGTATGCACTGTGATAATCCAAGTTGTATGAATCTTTGCCCTTTTGGAACTATAGAAAAAAGCAAAGAGGGGCTTGTTAGTATAGATAGGGATTATTGTATGGGTGGTGCAAAGTGTAGAGATGTCTGTCCTTGGGGAATACCTACTCGTCAAGCAGGAGTAGGGCTATATATGAAACTAATACCGTCTTTTGCAGGTGGAGGAGTGATGTACAAATGTGACGGATGTGTTGATTTGGTAGCCAAAAACGAACTTCCGGTGTGTCAGACATCATGTCCGAAGAACGCTATTAAATTCGGTAATTTTGAAGAGATAAAAGCTCAAGCTAAAGCAAGGGCAGATGAGATAAGCGGGCATTTGTACGGTCTTGACCAAGCCGGTGGAACGGGTACTATATATATCTCTAAAGTCCCTTTTGAAGATATAAATAAAGCTATAGAAGATGATAAAATAGCAAAAAACGATAAGCTAAACGGTCGTCCTCATATGAAAGTAAACATAGAAGATAAAATGGATGATACGCAAAACTGGATGATGGCGGCACTTATAGCACCTATTGCAGGTATTAGTGCTGCTGCTATTGCCGTGCATAAGAGTAAAAAATAGGTAGCATACGATACCACTTATACAATAAATATGGAGAATAAAAGATGAAGATAGAGAGACAATCATTGTCTAATAGAATAGTTCATGCGGTTACGGCTATGTCTATATTTGGACTTTTTTTTACCGGTTTTGGACAAATGCCCGTATATAAAAGATATATGTTAAACGAAGTCCCTTTTATGGCATGGACGGCTGATTATAACATAACTCTTTGGTGGCACTATTTTTTTAGCGTGGTATTGATAGGCATAGTATTTTACCATTTGACTTACCATTTTCTTAGAAAAGAGTTTGATATATTACCTAAAAAAGGGGACGTAAAGCACTCTACGGAAGTTATAATTGCTATGATTACAGGCAAAGAAGAACCGCCAAGCGAGAAGTATCTGCCAGAGCAACGTTTGGGATATGCTTTTATAGCCTTTTGGATTGTTATTATGATAATAACCGGTGTGGTAAAAACCTTTAAAAATATATCAGGTATAGAGTTGAATAATGATTTGATATTTTGGATGGCACATATTCATAATCTTGGATTTTTTATGCTTATATTGGGTGTAGGGGGACATTTGGCTGCGTTTTTATTTAAGCCAAATAGAAAACTTCTTCCGGCTATGCTTTGGGGTAAGATTTGTTCTTGTTATACCAAATCAAGACATATTAAATGGGAAGCAGGTGTAAAACAATCCAATGAAGTATTGAAAAGGCACGGCGGTGACGAGGCTTGTAAAGATTATAAACACTGATTTTTATGTTCACATGGCATTAGGCTATGTGAATATTATGTTAAACTCTCATATCTATTTAATAAATTTAAGCATAAATACAAAGTCAATCTATTATAATTTGAACTATATGAAAGAGTCGGTACGGTTACTATGAAAATAAAAATCCCATTAATGGTATGTTTAGTATTAATTATCTTATTAGGAAACAATATGAATGCTGATTTATTTAAAGATTCAAATATAAAGAGTGCTTATTTCGCAGGTGGATGTTTTTGGGGAGGGTTCGCTATAAAATGCGTTGAAATAGCGTTGCAATCGAACGTTTAAGCTATTTATAAGCGATTTAGAAACAGCCATCTGCGAATTTTTGGGACACTGAAAAGGGACACTTTCGTTTAAATCTATCTTAAATTTTTGTTATTTTTAATTTTTTTTAAAGGGTTAAAAATGAACAAAGTTAGTTATTGTTTTCAAAAAAATTCAATATGGTACTACAGAAAAAAGATACCAATTTCATTAAATGCAAAATCTCCTGATTTTAAAATTTCTTTAAAAAACTTATTAGGAAAAGATAGATATTATACAGCTGTTTTAAATAATTCAATTTTTCAAATTATTTCACTTTTAAATAATCAAATTGAATTATATTTTTTAAAAAAAGAGAGCGTAACATTGCTAGAATTGAGTGAATTTGCAAAGAATTTAATTTTGAGATATGAAAATAAAGCATTAAATTTAGATAATGATTATGTAAATTTAAATTTAGAGCAAAAAGAAGTTGAAGAAGCTCGATTTAATGGGCTTTCGTTTGTAAATGAAGATGGTGTAAAATTTAAAGGGCACACAAAAATCGCTTTAGAAAAAGAATTAAGTGAGCTTAGAGAAGCTTATGAAAAAGATTTAAAGCAGTTGTATATTAAAAAAGCTAATGATATTCTAAAGCGTCAAAATATAATTTCAAAAAATGAAATTGAAGAAATTAAAGAAGAAGAGTTTGCTTTATTTTCTGAAAATTTAGTAAAAAAAGAGATTGAAGTAATTAATCAAGATTTGAATAATTATAATAGATTAGATAAAAGTAGTAGTAGTAACACTATAAAGCTCGATGATTTAAAAAATATTCCTGAATTGAAAGCGTTTTTTGTTCAAAAAGAAAATGAGAATTGGGAATTATTTATTGATACATATATTTCAAATTATAAGCGTAGAAATATTAAGAAAAATACATTAAGATTAGTTGAAGTAACTTTAACGATTTTTAAAATGTTGCTAGAAGGTGACGAAAAATTCGGAGTTCCTAAACGATTTTTAGCGAAAATGAATTTAGATGATATACAGCAGATTAAAGTTTTGATGTTAGAGTTACCAAATTTGAGAGCTAAAGAATTAATCGATTGGCGAGAAAAAGGGATTATATACACAATTCATAAAGCAAAAAATTTAGGGTTGAAAAAATTATTGATGTCGGGCGTAAACTCGATGACATCGATTTTTATAAGATTTTTAAAAGATTTAAAACTTTATGAACCTAAAATTTTTGGAGATTTGAATATTGATTTATTTGAAAAATTAAGAATTGAAGCAAGAGAATTGAGCAAAGAAGATTTAGAATTTAATCAAAATAATCGGAAAATCGGGCTAGAGAGTTCTATTTTATCGCATTTTCTAAAAGATAGGTATAACGTAGAGATTGAAGCTGCTAAAGGGCAAGCTGCAAGAAATTTTACAAGACACACTTCACACTCACCCCACGCATTTTGGAGTGTAATTTTGGGAGCTTTTACGGGTGCAAGACCCGATGAATTAGCACAATTAAACATTTCTGACATTAAAAAAAATGAAGATAGAATTTTTTATTTAAAAATAATAGACGATGAAGATAAAAGTTTAAAAACTGAAAACGCTATAAGAGAAATACCGATTTCTGAACAAATTTTAGAGTTAGGTTTTTTAAATTTCGTTCTTGAACGAAAAAAAGTTAAAGCTAAAAAACTTTTTGATTTAGAAAAAAATAAAGATGGAAAATATAAAGAATTTCAAAGAAGTTTTAACCTAGATATTAAAAAATTTGTTGAGTTGCATTATAAAAATGAGTATGAAAATGCAAAAGCACCTAGCTTTTATGATTTGCGTTCATTTTTTATAACAAAATTTTTAGCAAATGATTACAATAATTTTGATAAATTAATTATATTAAAAAAAGCGGTTGGACACACAATTGCAAAATTGAAAAATGACATAACGCTTGACGTGTACGAGAGAGGAAAGATAAATTATAGACAAGTTTATAATTTAATTTCATCAACAGATTTTGGAATTGATGAGGGTTATAATGTTTTAAAAAAGAAAATGCAAGAGAAATATAAAGAAATTTTATTTGATATAGAGCTTTAAGAAGCTCTACAATCAATTTTTATATTTTTTTTGTGTAATTGTACAACTAAATCGTTTTTAAAGCAAATTTGAGAAGCCCTAAAAAGGGCTTGATAAATTATGATGATTTAGTTGTTTTCTTCCTCCATTTGAGCGTTTAAGCTTTCATCATCTAAAGTAAAGCCATCATCTATAATTTCAATAGAATCTTCTAGGTTATCTTCGATAATTTCGATGTTTTCTGCTATTTTTTCAACTTCTTCAACTTCTTTAAGTTCTTCAACTTCTTTAAGTTTTTCAACTTCTTTAAGTTCTTCAACTTCTTTAAGTTCTTCAACTTCTTCAAGTTTTTCAACTTCTTCAAGTTCTGCTATCATCTCTTTTTTTTCTTCTTCCTCTTTTTTTAACTCTTCTTTCTTTTTATTTTTTAACTTTAAAATATCTTCTCTGTTAAAAAATGGTATCTCTCTTTCAATTAAAACTTGTGTTATATCTTTAGGCTCTTCATATTCAATCTCAATTTTTGAAATTGGATAACTTCCAATTTTTAGAAAAAAGTTTAAAGGAGGTAAGCTAGATAGTTCACTCTCTAGTATAATTTTTTTGATTTTTTCTTCTTCTGAAATATTTACTCTTTCATCGTTGAACTTCACACCTTCACTATTTGAATGTTTTTCTCTTTTTATTTCTTGCTCTCCAATAAAATTTACGATAAATTTTTGACCCTCAGGTTCGTCATATTGCCCAATAATTTTTGATGAAAGTAGCTGAAATAGGCTTCTCACACCCTCTTTTTTGATTAATTTTTCTAATTGAGGAAGCGATTGAGTTGCTACAATTTCGCAAAAACCTTTACTTCTTGATTCTGCTAGAAAATTTATAAATTCTGAAATTACATACTCACCCAAAGCTTGATTTCCATTACTTCCAATCGATTGAATCTCGTCCCAGATTAGCCAAATTCTTCTCTGGGAATTATTTTCTAATGATAACCCAAACTTGAAAATTAGGTTAAAGAAAAGTGAGAAATAGAGATTAAAAGCTCCTGCACTTTTTGTTGTATTTACAATAAATAATCTTCTATCTTTTTCTTTATCTATACTATTAATAAACTCTCTAACACTAAAATCTCCATCTTCAAAATAAAATTCTCTTCTGCTAATTTTTTTGAATGTGTCATTGAGTGTAGCCATAACTGAGCTACCTTGTCCGTCTGCAACGCCCTCGCGGTCGGTTGTGAGTGAATTTATTACATTATTATCTAACCCAAACTTTTGAACAATTTTATCTTCTGTTAATTCTCTTCTTAAATCAACAAGGTTTCCAAATGCCTGAATAAAATCAATTAGAGCTTTATTCGATGGGCTTTCTGAACCTGCAATTTTTACTAAAATTGCTTTGAAAACGCTTTGAGCTTGTTTTTCAAAATGTGAACTATTTGAATTTGAAATTGGAATCATTGAATTTATATAAAAATCAACTGTTGCTTCATCAATTTCACCTTTTTCATCAAGTAAATCTTTAAAGATATTCCATCTAAGCCCCATTTTATCGGCTGGGTCGAATAAAAAATCTTTTCCGCTTTTTCTTCTAAACAGCTTTGGAACAAAATCTGTACCTTTTCTTTCATAAATTATCATTGTTTCTTTGAAATCTTTAATCCCTTTTTTGTCTTTTTTTGAAAATAAAATGTCAAAAATCCCCTGGGTTTTACCCGCTCCAGCTTTTGCAAGAAAAAGGAATTTACGATTTTCTTCATTTTTTGGAAGAGGTATTTTTTCTTTTCCAAACTCTAATCTATGTTCTTCATTTTTCTTTTTTAAGTTATTTAAGATTAATTTTCTTAAATTTTTAGCTTCAATTTTTTCTCCTCCACGCTCGATTTTTTCATTATTATTTGTTCTATGCTTAAGTAAAACATAGAAAAAAACAAATAGATAAATAGGTAATCCATATTGAAAAATTATCGCTAAAGACGATGTAATCGGCTCTACTTCTAATATTGTATTGTAGTAATTTGCAACAAAATTTATAGGTAAATTGTTTAAATTGCTCTCTAATTTTTCTATTTTTTGAAGATTGAAATTAAAAAAAGGGGCTGTAAAAACCCCAAAATTTTTTAAAAAAATTAAAATAGCAAAGCAAAAAACTGATACTAAAATTGCGATTCTGTTTGCTTTTAACAAAAACATTTTGCACCTCCTTTTTAATCTTCTACAAATTCATCTTCATCTTCAACAACATTTTTATCTTTTTTTCTTTCTTGAAAAAACATAAAAATAGCTACAATGAAAAATAAAACTGTTAAAAAATGAATTGCATTTAAGTAAAAACCTTTTGCAAAAATTGGAGCTATTACATTTAAAATAACTAAAACTATTAAACTATTTTTTAAAAAAATAATAGTATCAACATTATCAATTTTCTTTTTTATTATATTAAACATTTTGCACCTCCTTTAATTTATATAGTGCGATTATTTTTGAAAGACATATTGTTTATTGTCTAATTTTCCGTCGATTTTTTTGTCGATTTGTTGTTCAAGTGTTAGTGTTTTATCTTCAATTTCTTCTTGTTTTATTGCTAAAGCTTTATCTAAATTTAAGTTAGATTTTAAATCTTCTTTAAACTCTTCTTTAATATCTTTATATTCTTTTGTGTCTTTAAACTCTTCAATTTTATTTTCTAAACTTTTAACTTTTGTTGTTAAATTTTCATCAATTTTCTTGTCTACATTAGCTTCCCATTTTTGAGCTTTTTTCATTTTCTCTTTAAATTCTTCAATTTTTTCATCTAAATTTTTATTTATTTCTTCTTTGTTTTCCCAAATCTCGAAAATTTTTTCTCTTGTAGAATCTTTTTCTAAATTAAAATCTTTAAGTTTATTTGTTAAGTAGTTTTTATATCCTTCAACTTTTTCTCTTTCTTTTAAAGCTTCTAATTCTTGCTTAGAAAAGTTTAAATCCTTAGAAAAATCTTTAAATTTTTCTTCTATTTTTACATTAAATTCTTTCTCTTTTTCTTCTTTTAAAGTTGCGTCTTTATATAAAATATCTAAAGCTTTATCTGAACTTACATCTTTTAAATTTTTTAAATTCATTTTTAAATTTACAAGATTTGTTTTATTTTGCTCTTCTTTAAATTCTCTTTTAAGTTCATTTTCTCTATTATATGTGTTAATTCTCATTCTTAATTCATGAAACTTATCTTCAACATTATCATCAAATTTTTCAATTTTTGCGTTAAGTTTTGCTTCCCATTTTTCAGCTTTTTCCCATTTTTCTATCTTCTCTTTTGTACTAAGTTTGTCTGTTTTACTTAAATAAGTTTTAAAGCCTTCCAACTTTTGTTTCTCTTTAATAATGTCTAATTCTTCTTTCGAAAAGTTTAAATCTTTTATATAATTTTTAAAGTTTTCTTCATTTTGCTTATCAAATTTTTCTTCAATTTTTAAAATTTGTAAGTTCACTTTGTTGTATTCCTCTAATTTTTCTAAATACTTTTCTTCTCTTTTTATTGTATTCTCTAATGTGTTTTCTAAACCTTTATTTTCAAGTTTGTTTGCTGTCTGAGTAGCAATTTCAACTTTAAAACTTTGAAGTTGAACCTTGTTTATTTTCACATCTTCTTTCTCTCCATACACGAGAATATGGGCGTGTTTGTGGTCTGTATTTGTATGTAAACTAATAAGAATTTTTGGATTTTTATTAGTGTCATCGTGAAAATTTTTATAAGCTTCTCTGATGATTTCTAGTTGCTCTTCGGTAGATAATTCATCATCAAAATCCAATGAAATCACATCTCTCCTGAATGCAGTTACTCCATTTTTTAGCTCTTCTTTTATCTCATTTAATTCATCTTTTTCTAACTTTTTTTCTAAATTATAAGTGTTGCTTAACTCTTCATTTTCTTCTTTTTCATTAGCTTTTTCTCTATCAATATAACTAATATTTGCAGCAGCTTTTGCTCCATTTTCTTGAGAATCTATAACTCTTTTTGTCTTTCTATCGTAACCAATTTCATTATAATTTGTTTTAAATATTATAGTTTTATTGTTTACTTTTACTCCATTTTTTGATTCAAAAACTCTAAAATTCAAGTTAGAACTTGAATTTTTTGAAGCAATTTTTGAGCTTTTTTCATCATCTTTTAATCTCATATTTTTAATTTTCATCTTCAAAAATTTAGGTTGATTAAACGCTTTCATCTTCATTTTCTCCTAATTTTCTTAAAGCTTTTTTAATTGCAATTTCTTCAATTTTGTTTAAATATTCTTTAAATTCTTCATCACTTTTTGGAAAACTTTTTCTATTAAATGTTGCAATAAAATCTTTGCCAACAAAAGAAGTTTTAAAGATTAACATTAAAATTTTCATAATTTTTTTGTCAAATTCCTTTTGATTTCTGTCTAGTTTTGCGATTTGAAAATTAACAGAATCTTTAAGATTGTCTGCAATTTCTAAGTTTTCTAAACCTCTTAAAATTAAAATTCTTGCAGTTTGAGAAACACTTTCTCCATTAATTTTTGCTTGTTCATTTATTAAATTTATTTCGTTTTGAAGTAAACCAACCCTTACCATTTGTTTGTTATTTTTTGTTATTTCTTTCATAATTATTTCTCCTTTTTCTTGTGTTTTATTTGAGCCATTTTTTGGCTCTCTTAAGTATATCTTAAGTTTAGATATTTATGTGATTTTTGGCAAAAAAAACATATATTGATTCTCTAAAACTTCGATATGATGGGGGTTTGTTGTTAAAAAGTGGCACAATTTGGCTCAATTTTTTCAAATTGGCTCAACATTGGCTCTTTAAGAATACCGATTTTATCGGGTTGGCACTGCCAGTAGAGAGCCATTTTTGGCTCTTGCTATCCTGCCTTAAATTAATTAAAAAAAATAAAAATCATCAACAACAGAGCCTTTTTGAAACCCTGTTGCGATTTTTTTTATTAAAACATATTTGGAATTTTTTTATTTGCTTTTTCTACAGTATCTTTATGTTTTGTGTGATAACTAAATTGTAAAAAAGCTGCTATTACAATAAATGTAAATAGTAAAAATAATGTTAAAGAATTTGATATATCTAAATTTATTTTACTTGCTGTTAAATGTAAACTTCCTAAAAAAAATGATGAAATTATCATTATTAAACCTGTGATTATTAATGTTTTACTTTTCATGTTAGTTCTCCTTTTTTTTGATTATCTGTCAAAATTTGTTTTATTTTGTTCTTCATAAAGTTTTTCGTAATAATTTTTATGAACACCAGTTTCTTCATCTTCTTTTTCTTCTTTTTCTTCCTCAATATCATCTTTAATTTTTAAAACTTTTAAAGATTTTTTTACAAGATTTTTTAAAAAATTATTATTAACATCTTCAATTTTTTTATTAAAGCTTTGATTAATTTTTTTAATCTCATTTTCTTTTTGTTCTAAAAGTTTTTTAAGCTTTAGTTTTAAATTTTCATCTTCATTTTTTTTATTTAGATTTACAAAATAAAAAATAGCTTCTGTTTCATTTTTTTCTAGAGCTCTTCCTAAAATTTTTTCAGCTGTGTTTTTTATATTTTCTTTTTTCATTTTCTTTCTCCTGTTTTTTTTAAAAAGTTTTTCAAGCTTTTCTAATTTGTTATAAGAACAAATTTTACTAAAAATCAAATCTTCTAAAAAAATTTAGAAATTTGTAAATTTTTAGTAAATATAAAATTATTTACCTCTTTTTTTCAACTCTTTAAAGTTAATTTCGTTTTTAAAAAATCTTAAAACTTTCATAATCTTTACTTTTTTAGCTCCAATTTTTTTTAAATATAATTCTCCATTTTCATCTAAATCTACAACAAAAATATTTTGATTGTCAAAACTTGAATATTTAACGTTATCTCTTATCTCATAAATTTCGCCAAACTTTACTTTAAAACTCCCAATCTTTTCATTTTTATAACCTTCTCTTACAGTGTCTAATCTAATAAAATTTCTATCGATTTTATTATCTTTTGTTATACCTAATTTTGCAACGTAAGGTATTAAATATCTGCAAGATAAATACACATGAATTTCTCTTGTTGCACTTTTTTTAGTTAATTCAAAATCGACAGCTTTTATTAAAAGATTTAAAGAATTTATATTAAATTTTTTTATATCTTTTAAACTTAAATCTAATTGTTCTAAGAGTTTTTTTTGTTCATTTTTGTTTGCGTCCATTCTTTCTTTTAAAATCATTTTACTTTCTAAAATTTCTTCAAAACTTTTTCTTAAATCTACTAGAGTATCAACTCCTAAATTTTCTAAATCTTCAAATTCTGTTAATTTTATTTTTTTCATATTAGTTCTCCTCGCTTGATATATTATATTATATCACAATTTTAAGAAAAAATTAAGAATTGGTTAGGTTTTTTTTTAAGTTAGTATCTAAAAATTTAGAAATATTTAGATACTGTATTTCTGTTTAAGTTTGTTAAATTTGAGATTGCAACTTTTGTAATTTTTTTTCTTTTCTTTTTTAAAAGTTTTTTTGCTTCTTCAATTTTTTTTATAATTTCATTTGTCTGTTTTTCAATTTTAAAATTTCTAGCATTTTCTAAATTTTTTAAATTTTCTTCTTTATCTCTTATTTTTAAAGTTCTCAAAGCTGCTAAAGATTGTCTTTTTTTTGTTTCTTTTTCATATTCTTCTCTTGTTAGATTTTTCATTTTTTCAAAATTCATAACTCCATCTTGAAAATTTGAATCTGTAAAAATTTTATCTTCTATGTAATATTTATAACAATTTTTAGCAATTTTTTTAACTTCTTCTTTTTCTATTTTATCTGCAATTTTATTATTAACATTATCTACAAATTCTAAAATATTTTCTTCATTTAAATTTTTTTTATTTTTACAAAATTTAAGAGTTGTTATAAATAAAAAATAGTTTCTATTTCCTTCTTCAAAATTTTGTATGTTTAAATTATTAATATCATAATTGATTTTTTTATTTTTTCTAAATTCAATATCATTTATTGCATATTTTTTAAAATCGTTTAATTCAAATTCTTTATCATTTGTTGCTAGACAATTGTGCAAGCAAGGATTTCTGAATACTCCTCTTAATTTTACAGAAGCGATTTTGTCTAGCTTTAAAAATTCTGTTAGACCTCTTTTTATATTTAACAAATATTTAATTCCTAGTTTTTGATTGTAAAAAACTGGATTCTTCAAAATATAGAAAAATTGATAACCCTTTTGAGTTTGACAAATAAAATTTGGTGCTAAATCTACCCCCAATTTTTCAACTAAATATAAATAAAATTTATGAATGTTGAACTCAAAATATTCAGTTGCTGTTTTGTTATTTATATAATCTAAATCAAATGCTAAAATAGAAATCTTTTCAACACTATTGTAATAAATAAATTTATGATTATATAAGCTGTAAGCTGTTTTATATTCATATTTATTTGATGTTGTTTTAGCGTTTCCTGAATAAATACCTTTAGGTAAATTTGAAATTAACATTTCAAAAATAATTTCAGCTTCTGAATGTCCATTTATTGTATGTTTTTTCCATCTATACTCATTATTTTCATTCATTTTGCACCTCTCTTTTTTATAAGTTTATTTTATAAGTTTGTTTATCTTTACAATAAGTTAAATAACCCTCATTTTTTAACGTATCTATTATTTTAAAAACCGTTAAATAAGCTGATTTTGACAGCTTTGAAAGGCTTCTTAAATCAGTTTTAATTTCATTGTTTTCATCCATATTTTTTAAAATATAATAAATTACATCTACTTTTTTACTATTCGCACATTTAAAAATATTTGCTATTTTTAGTATTTCTTCTTTTTTCATTTTAATTCCCCTTTTGTTGATATATTATATTATATCACACTTTTAAAGAAAAATTAAATTATTGTTAGTTTATTTTTAAAAATTGCGATGATTTAAAGTAATTTCTCCAATTTTAAAATTTTAAAGATTTAGATACTTTATTTTGTTAGTTAAGTAGATTTTAAGTTTTAATTCTATGTTTTAAATAGCGTTTAAAAGCATTTTGAAGCACCTACAACGCAAAATAAAGAGAAATTAATATAAAGACAGCTTGAAGTAATTAAAATCGTTTTAAAGTGCGTTTACGTTCGTTTTTTAAAATTGTTGTTATTCTAAAAGTTTTTAAACAATAGTTAAAAATTTGCCAATTTTTTCAATAATTATTGCAAAAAGTGATTGAAAGCCCGATAGAATCGGCATTTTTAAAAAATCGGGCGAGTTTTTTTTTCATGTATTGAAGATATATAGGAGGAGAGGATAAAGATATTAGGTATTTAACTAAACTATTTATTACTTAAAACACATAGAAGAGTTTAAACAAATCTTAAGGCACATACTAAAGTTTAATAGTTATAAAAATTCTTTTTGAAAAGTTATAAGCACATATACGTACTAAATTGTACATAAATGATTTACGCACATATACGTACGTGATTCCTATCTTAACTAACTATAAGAGTTATAAATAAAACTAGGGTAAGAGTGTAAGAGATAAGCATAAATTTAACCTAAAAAACCTCTCAAAAGCTCTATGCACTAAGGGTTTGAAGCTCTTTTTTTGTTTACATTTCTTAGCAATTAAGATTTAATTAAGTTTTTAGTTAAGTAGATTTTAAGTTTTAATTCTATATTTTAAATAGCGTTTAAAAGCATTTTAATGCACCTAGAACGCAAAATAAAGAGAAATTAATATAAAGACAGCTTGAAGTAGTTAAAATCGTTTTAAAGTGCGTTTACGTTCGTTTTTAAGATTTTTGTAGATTGTAGATAAGGAATAAAGCTAAAAATAGCTTTATTTTTCAATTTTTGAAGTATGTTTTATGTTGTTTTGTTCAAAAAACAAATTATGACAAGTTCGAACCGCATTTGCTGTTTTTTGTTTTGAAACTTTAACATTTCCAAAATTCCAATATTTTCCAGTTTTACCATCTAAAATATCAGCATTTATATAATTATTTACACCTTTGTAAAAATATTTTTCTTTAAAGCTTTGCACAGGTTTAAATTCAATAATTTCTTGTTCACGTAAGCAATCATCTTTAATGAACTCTAAATAAGCTTCTTTTTGTTGTTGATTTAGTGCTAAATACTCAGCTTTTATATCTTCTTGATTTCCTGCATAAAATGCATCCAATCCAACCATGTGTGTGATAGCTCTACACCCTGAAAATAGAGCCATTGTGATAGTTAATAGTAATAAATTTTTAATCATTTTTTTCTCCTCTGTTGATATATTATATTATATCATAATTTTTTAAAATAAGAGATATTTCTATCTCTTTTTTATGCTTTTATTTTAAATCTTTTAGCGTTTTTAATTTCATTAATTTTTTCTATGTAATAGTTAAAATTTGGATTAGATTTAGTGAATCTTTTTAATTGTTTTTTGTAAAATTTTAGTAAATTAATAGCTGTTTGTTTTGTATAAACTTCTATTGTTTTAGAATTATAATAATTCTTTGTAACTTCTAAAATTACTTCATCTTTATCAAAAATACTTTCATATTTTCTAGTTTCTCTATTGAAAAATTTTGAGTATTTACAAATAAAATCAAAAATTGATAAAGTTTCAACGTAAATCATTTTATCATCTTCATAGTTATCTTTAAAAACTTCTATTGTATTATTAGAAGAGCTTATATTATACGTGTAATTACAATGATATTCATTTGCATTTTTTACTATTGAAGTATTTGTTATATTTGAAGCTATAAAAGCATTTATATAACCTACATTTTTAACATTGTTTTCATCAATTTGAAATTGAGTATTAATCATATCAATTAACTTTAAACACATTCCTACTTCATAACCATCGAAATGCGAGTAAATCGCTACATTATCGATATTTATTAAACTTGTTGTTGCCATATTTTTATCCTTTGTTGTTTTAAAATTTGTTTCATTTTTGAAGATTTTGAGGGGATATTTCTCTTCTTTTTTTAATTTTTAAGAATGAAAACTATCACATCTTTTTTTTTCTTCAAGAATGCTTCACTTTCGTTAGTTTATCGGGTTTTATAAATTGTTTTAAGCTTATTTTCTTCTTAGTTTATGCTTAAAAACTTTTAAGTAATAAAGTAATAAAAAATATGCAAAACTTTAAATTTAAAAACTTGATAACTAACAAATAAAGTGTCATTTTTGATAAAAAATTGTGATAAGTTTTACTTATGTTATGTAATAAAAAATTAAAAAGAAAAGAAGATTATTATGAAATTTGAAGTTGAAAAAAGAGGAGTGTTCTCCTCCTTTTTTTTATTTGAGTATCTTATTAATAATTGGAATTGATTTAACAACAGAGTTTGTAATTGCAATCTCTTTATCATAACTACCTTCAGTTTCTTTTGAAGCATAATATGTTGCATCAAATGCGAATCTACCGATGTTTTCGTAACCTCTTTGAGATTTTGAAGTAAATGTAATTTTATTACCTTCAACGTCTTTAATTTGAGTATATTCTCTTCCATCTGCTCCGATTGTATCGACCTTTCTACCCTCATTTTTTCCTGCTGTTTCTTGAATTTTTACATCGCTTTCATCAGAAAAATCTTTCTTATAACCTTCTTTTATTTTATTAAGCTGTTCTCTATATTTTGCTGTTATTTCTTTTGTTTTATCGTTTGAAAAGTTAGCAACTTTTAAATCAGTTTCATTAATTTTTGAGTTAATTTTTTCTAAATTCTCATACTCATTTTTTAAACTATAAGAATCACTCCATTTTTCGCTTTCTGTTCCTTTTCTTTTTTCTATCTCATTTATATTTTTTAATCTAACTTCTCTATCCGAGTACAGGCTCTTTTCTTGATTAGAAATAACTCCACTCTGATGAGCTTCATTAAGTAGCTCTTCTCCTAATTTACCTAGAGTTTCATCCCTTTTTTCTGTGTATTTATTTTTGTTTAAATCGCTCATAAAATCTCTATGTTGTTTAATGTTTTCTTCATTTTTATTTATAGATTTAACATCTTGAAGTGCTTGTTGCTCTCCTTTTTTATTCATATCAACATTTGAGCTATTTAAAGTGTCTAAGTATTGGCTCTTTTCTTCGATATTATAAGAACTTTCTTTTGTTTGTAAACTTGCTAAAGTAGCTGCAGCAGCGGCTTCTTTGCTTCCATAAGTTTTTAGGTTTTTATTATAAGTATCTTTTATATCATCATTTTTGCTATTAGCAAACATATCAGCACTTTTTTCTAGCCTTTCATTCGTTGCTTTAAGGCTATTTTGGTCTGAAATCGCTTTTGTTGTAACGTCTTTTGCGTATGCATTTTGTTCATTTTTACTTATGCTTCCATTGTCGTTCATGTCAATTTTTCTTATATCAGCTTTTCTTTCTTCTGCTTTTTGAGTTGCTTCAATTTTATAAGCATTTGCTGTATCTCCAAATCTATTTTCAAAATTTTCTTTTTGCTCTAAAGTTTTTGTTATGTTCTCTTTTTTGTTTTCAAAATTTGAAGCTGCCATTTGCTCGTTTGAAAATGTATCTGTTAATTTTTTATTCTCTCTATAGCTCAAATCTGAATTTGTGTATTGTAGTTTTTGCTCAGCTGCTATTCCTCCATTTTGTACAAAAGCTTCAATTTTACCAGTTGTTGCTCCTGCTTCTTGTTCTCCAAGTTTTCTTTGATTATGTACATAATCTTGATTATTAACTTTTGAAATATTATTTGCATAAGTTCCATCAGACATTTTTTGAGCTGTATTATAATAATTTAAAGCACCTGCATTTTCAAAAGCTATAGCTTCACTGTAGCTTGAAATTGCTTGCTTTTGAGCTTCTAATTTCTCTTTCTCAGTTATGTTTTTTCCAGTTTTTTCTGACATTTCTTTAGCTGCAAAATCTTGAGCTTGAGCTTTAGTTTCAAGATTTTTAGCAAAATTAGCACCAATTCCACTTGTTAAACTACCTAACATTTGTGCTGAACCTTTTAGAATTAACCAAGTTAAAGCAGGAATACTTAGATATAACATTGCTCCAACTCCTGCGATTGTGTTCGCTTCGCTTAACATATTTAATGATGTTATAACAGTTAAACCTCTTTCATTAAAATCTGTTCCAATTTTGTTTTGAACTTGTAAATTTACAAACATATTAACAATAGCTGCTGTAGGCGACCAAAGTTCAACCCATAAAAGCGTTTGAGAATATTGAGTAAGAACTCTGAATCCCCCAGGCAACAATATTGTTATAAAAACAAATGGAAAAAATGCGTATAATACTGCACGCATTGTCATTTGTAAATAAGGTAACATTTCAGCCATATACGAAGCAGCCCCCAAATTTTGAGCGTTTGTTTCAGCTTTTGTTTTTCCAGTTGCGTAATCAGCTCCTTGAATTCCGATTTTTGTGTAATGCAAACTCTTATCAACTGCGTTAATTAAACCGCTTTGAATAGCCATCTCTTGCAGGTTTGAGAGTTGATTATTATTAGCTTTATTAATTAATTCTAAAGTTCCTGCGTTTAAAGTTGGTAATGCACATGCTAGATTTTCTTTGAATTTTGCAAAAGATGGTTTAATTAAACCTGCGTGATATGCTCCACATGTTGTGTGTTCTCCATTGATTCCAATTAAATTATCTTTCACTGGATAGTTGCTTGTAAAGCTTTTATTCAAAAAGTTTTCAATCCAAATTTCTAAATTTTTACTTGTTTTCATTTCTAAAAGCTCTGTTGCAGCGATTGCACCTTTATTTTGTAGTACTTCATAAACACATTTTGAGAAAAAACTTGCCCAAATTTGCTCGAAATCGAAAGTTACTAAATCATCAGGATTTGATGTAATTGTATCATTCACTTTCATATTTAATAATAATTTTGCTGATTTTAAAGCTCCTAAATAACCCTCATTGTCGCTCATAGATGGTGTACCTTGGGCATTTGGAGGATAAAAAGCTGATTCACTTAGAGATGTTAATTCTCTTCCAATTTTGTTAATTGAACTAAAAACAAACGCTAAAGTTTCAGGTAGCTCTACAGCAAACCCCGTATTTGTCGATGTTGTAGCACAAAAACTAGGAAGATGTTTTGTTTCAACCCACATCTTCGCGTTTGAAGAAAATAACATTGCCAATAAAATTGTTCCAAAGATTGAATATTTTATGTAAGGCATAAATGTTGTTGTATTAGCACTTTCAGACGATTTTGCAATTATGTTTATGAACATAAAAAAACCTCCTAAAAGGAATACAAATCTTAAAACAGAAACATAATCATCGCTGTTTAAAATCGATGAAATAGCGTTAAATACGTTGAAGTAAGCATCTACCATTGTTGAATTTTCAACCACGAAATAGTAATCATTAGCAAATGTAAAACTTGTTAAAGCTAGTAAAATTAATATAATTTTTTTCATTTTAGTTCTCCTTTTTTTTAGTTTATAAAAAACCTAAAAAGTTTTGAAGATTGAGTAATTTATGTAAAAGCCTTTTGAAAGATAAGAGAAGAAAGAGTAAAAAAGGAAATGGTAGAACTAAAAACTTCTCTTATATATATGTTATAGCATGTTTTTTTAGCAAAAATGCAATTATTGTAAAAAATACGATAATTTAATCAAAAAAGTTATAAATTTTTATTAGATTTCTCTGCATCATCAAAAATCGAATCAAAATCACTTAAATCAATACTATCACCAATTTGATTTTTTAAAAAATCTTTGAACTCTGTTAAATCAATACATTTATTTTTGTATTGATAAGTAGTTTGTGGGTCATATCCACCCATTTCAGGCGGTAAAGGACGACCTTCTTTATTGCTACCAATTCCTGCTAGCCCCTCTTTTCCTCCATCTATTCCATTTTGCATTTCGGCATTTGAACATTGTCTAAAGCTAACAAAATTCAAATCACGCAATGTAATTCCCGTACAATTCGACCAATCTCTCCCCAGTTGGGCTTTCAACTGAACAACAAGCACTTTTGTTAAAATTTGGTCATAACAGCAATAATTATAACCTTTAAGTTCTTTTGCCAATCCAAGGAATGCTCCTCCACAATTATCAACACATTCTTCGTATAAGAAGTGACATAAATTATGAGGTTTAGATTCGTAAGTTTTAAGATGTCTTCTACCTGCATTTTCAGCATCATCTTCATTGTCACAAGTATTTACTTTATCAAACGAGAATAAAAAATTAACTACAATTTGAAGAGCTATTTTTATAGCAACCCCATAAGGACCTGCGAAATTAAAAGCACTAGCGGGTATCATTGAAACTCCTGTTTTTACGCCATTTTTAATAGACATTCTATCCTCATCACCTTGTACACCAGATTGCAAAACTTGGTCTGATGCACTTGAAAATCCAACGGCACATGAAGCAATTTTTGCTGTAGAAATTGCAGCTGAAAGAGTTAATTGCATTTGAGCCATATCTTCTTTCATTTTTTGCATTTCAGCAAGATTCATCTGTTCCGCTCCTTCCATTTCGTTAGGTTTCGTATAACGGATAGATAGAATTCCATTTTCTTCGTTTAGGATAATTATATATTTTGCTAATTCAGGATTTGATGCAATCATATTTTCATATTGAACTTTATCAATCGTCATTATGTCAGATTCTTTCGTTTGCTCAGCTGTATCTCCACAAAATTCATCTACATTATTACACATATCATCAGAATTAGCGGCTTTTGTTGCATCTGCATATTGTAAAACATCATTTGCTAAATTGAATCCTCCAGCAATTAAACAAGGAGTTATGCTTTCTAATGTCATATTTGCAAAACCTGAAACAACCCCATCAATTGCACCTTTTGTATATGCTTCAATCATAGAACCGCCTGCTTCTTCAACGCTTTTTTTCGTTGCGTCAAAAGCTTTATCAAAAGAATTCTCTCCTCCCCCCATTTGCGACATAGCTGCCGACATAGCTAAACCCGCCCAAAACATCGGGTCATTAGCCCAATCGAAATTTGTTTTCGTACCTTTTTCACAATACCCTTTCCACCCACTCCATAAGTGTTCGAGTTGGTCATAAGCTGCAATTTGAGATAATAAGCTTCCCATTCCACCTTCGTGATTTCTGCTTCTATAAGCATCATAATCATCAGCTTCGATTATAAAAGTTTCATTAACTTGCTCCCATTTGATGCAAGCTCCTTGCACCTCTTTTGTAAGGACACAATCTCTATTAAATTCTTTTTTAGTTAATATAATATTTCCACGTTCATCTGAAATTGGGAAATACGATTCATTTCCAATATCAACACACTCTTCATTTATTACACCTCCCATTCCGCCTGCGTTTAGGCTTAAAGTGTTTATAAATATTAATGAAAATATTAAGTAAATATTTAGTAGTTTTTTCATTTTAGTTCTCCTTCTTTTTTGTTTTAAAAAAACCTAAAAGATTTTGATTGTTAGTTAGTTATAAGAAGATTTTTTTTGAAAAAGTTGATTATGTAATAAAGTAAGCACAAAATGCTTACTTATTTTTTTAGAATTTTAACTTGTAGTTGAAAGAAATATTGTTACTTTCATAATTTTTATGTTTTATATATTCAAAACTTGCTCCTAAATTTTGATTTTTAGTTACATCTTGTTCATATCCAATTTTTGCACCATATACATATTTATCGTTGTTTGCTCCACTTCTTGTAAATTTTTGATTCTCAATTTCTACAAATGAAATTTCATAATTTCTATCTGCTTCTTTTAAAACATATCCAAATTTTGGGCTTATACTTAATGTTTTGTCTTCACCAATTTTATATTTATACTCTAAACCTACACTTGTTATTAACTCATCTGTTTTTTTAGCTCCAATTTTTAGGGCTGCTTCTGCTCCACTTTCTTTATAAGTTTTTGAATTATAATTTGTATAATTCAAGCTTAAACTTGGAGTTAGAGAATGATTTTTATTTAATTCTATTTCTTTTCCAATTTCTGTGTTTGCAGAAATAGATGTAGAGTTAAAATTAGCTTTAGCTGTTTCTCTTGTAAACAGTTCTCTTTTTGTTTCAACTTTATTAAAACTATAAATTAAATTATAGTTTATATAATAGTTGTTTTTTAGATTGTTTTCTCCTGCAATTGTTAAAGAATATGTATCAATTTCAGCCGTTTGATTTAAATCTCTTTTTAATTCAGCTTTTGAATTTGTATAAAAAGCTCCTATTGTGTAATATTGTTTCTCTTTATATTCTTTATTAAACCCTAATCCAACTCCTGTGAAATCGTGTTTATACTCATTTTTTTGAGTAGCTTTTCCTGAGAAAATTTTTACAAAACTATCGTTGTTTTTATTAACGTTTTCTAAAATTGAATTTACATTATTATTAGTAGTTTTAGCAAAATCAAACATATTCGTATGAATATAAGGATTTAAGCTATCTACAGCTTTTTCAATTTCTTCTTGTGTTTTCAACTTTTGAAGAGCTGCAATAGTTTTTTTCAATTTTTGCTGTTCTGCTTTTTTCTTAGCTTCTTCTTCTTCTTCTGCTTTTTTCTTAGCTTCCTCTTCTGCTTTCTTTTTTTCCTCTTCTTCTATTGGCTCAGTTGGTGTTGTTGGGTCAATAATTTCTCCAATATCGCCATTTTCATCGATAATTTCATTAATTTTATTAACTTTAGTAACTACAATGTCTAGTTGTTTATTATTATTTACAACTTCATATCCAAACTCAAGCATAGGAGTTTTTAAACTATCTACAAATTCTTCAATTTTTAAATTATTAACACTTAATTCATTTCTAGAATAAACAACACTTTCTAATCTATCATTTAATAAAAAAGGGCTTGAATTTTCTAAAACATTAACATAAATAAGAGAATCGTTAAAATAAGCTGCATTTGTTAAAATTTTGGTATTAAATATTTCACCATTTGAATCTTTAAATGCTTCTATTTTTAAAATTGAGCCTGGTTCATTATCAAGTATGTTGATTTGTGTAAATCTATTCATAGCTCCAAAATTTGTATTAAAATTGTTGCTTAAATAAATAGGCAACTCTATATATCCTTTATTTATTAAATAACCATTCAATATACTAATATTACCTACCATCTTTGCATTATATAAGTTAGTTAAATTAGTTTTATATCCATTGTGAATATAAGAGTAAGCATTTGAAGATAGTTTATTATTAACAAGTGCTTCTATAGTTCCTGCGTTAAAAAAACTTCTACTCCCATTTCCGCTACTGTAATTATTTACAGATGATATTAAGATTTCATCAGTATTTGCATTTATTTTAATATTGTTATTATTTATAAAAGTTAAATGATTAATAGGGTTAGCTGGTGCAATATACAGAATCTCTATTAATGTAAATTCTTTAACATTATTAATATCTTCAAAACTAACATTTATATCAAAATCAGCATTATTTTGTATATTTATAAGATTATTCAAAACTATTTTTTCAGCTCTATTATCAAACATTAAAAAATTTAAATATTGATTGTCATAGCCTAAAATATTTTTAGGTAGGGGATTTATAGTTTTGTCTAATTTTAAATTACCTTCCAAAATTAAATTAATTCCATTATTAAATTCTGTTTCTGATTGCAAATATAGAAGATTTGCAGTTGTAGTATAATCAGTTTCGTAAGAAGATTTCCATATTGAATTTTCTTTATCAAAATCTATATCTGTATTTGTTATTGTAAAATTCTGTACACCTTCAACATCTTCGATTTTAAAATCCTGAGCAATTAACATGCTTGCTGTTAATAAACTTATTCCTATAATTTTTTTGAACATTTCCCTGTTCCTCCTATATTTATTTATTAGTTATAAGAAGATTTTTAAACAAAAAGAAGATTTTTTTTGAAAATGTGATTTATTTGTTTTTTTGTTCTTAAAACATATTAAGAAAACAAAAAAGGAGTTAAAAAATGAAACTAGGATTAGCACATATTTTCCAAAGTGAAGATATAAATTTTGAGATGATGAATCAAAAAAAGTTAGATAGAGAAAAGGTTAATTATATTAAATATTATTTATTTGATTATGAATTAAACAATAAGCTTATATTAAAAGCATTTAAAGAACTAGAAAAAAAGGAGAAAGAAGATGAAAACAATAATATATAAAGTAGTAAAAACAGTAGTAGTTGTAAGCAGTTTAGCTTATTTATTTGTACAAAATTTTGAAAATACGTATGAGATTAACACATTAAAAAAAGAAGTTGAAGCTGTAAAAGTTGAAAACACAAAGCTTTTAAATGAGATTGATAGAGTTGAAAAGAAGCAAAAAATTAATCAATATTTAACAAATTATAAAGATAATTTGAAAAAGAAGATACAAGATTTTGAAAATGCAGTAGGAAGAGAGCAAGAGAGAGAAGACAATAAGCAAGTTATAAAATTTTACAAAGAGTGTAAAAAAAATAAAGAGTGTTTATTTAAAAAAATTTCTGAAAATTGCTTAGAAACTAAGCCTGATTTGTGTAATGTTAAAAATAGCATTAAAATTAAAACTGTAACAAAAAATGAGGAAAATGAAAATGAATGAAGAAATTGAAAAACTAAAATTAGAAATTGAGAAATTGAAATTAGAAAATAGTAAAAAAGATGATGACAAAGTTGTAAAAGTTGAAGGTTTTACAGATTCAATAAATAGAATCGGATTGTACATAGGTTTAACTTTTGCAGCTTTATACTTTCTTCTTCACGTAGCAGCAGGAAATTTTGGAGGGTAATACCTCCTTTTTTTTTGCCTTTTTTTTCACTTCTTTTTAAGAAGCTTTCATATAAAATACACTTAATAAAATAACAAAAAAAGGGACACTAAAAAGGGACACTTTTGCTTACAAGTACCCAAAAATGGGGACACTTTAAGCCGTTTTTAAGCCATTTTAAAAACAACCGTCTGCGATTTAGTTGTCTATAAAGGTCGATTTTATGGGGCTTTCTAAAGCATATTTTGCAGCGGGTTGTTTTTGGGGTGTGGAATATTATTTTGAGAAAACGGATGGTGTAAAAGACGCAGTTTCCGGTTATATGGGCGGACGATTGCCGAATCCTGATTATAAAAGCGTTTGTACAGGGCTTACAGGGCATTTGGAAGTCGTAAAGGTTGTATACGATAGTGATAAAACTAATTTTGAAACGTTAGCTAGGCTTTTTTTCGAAATTCATGATCCTACACAAATGGGCGGTCAGGGTCCTGATATAGGTAATCAATATTTAAGTGCAGTATTTTATAATGATGATAATGAAAAAAATATAGCTCAAAGTTTAATACATAAGCTTGAAGAGAACGGTTATAAGATAGCGACCAAATTAATATCTGCACAAAATCATATTTTTTATGAAGCAGAGTCTTATCATCAAGACTATTATACAAAAACGGGTAAAACACCTTATTGTCATAGTTATACTAAGAGATTCAAGGATTGATGATGAAGTTCTTAGGAGCATTATTTCTAGGATGTAGTTTATTATTAGGTGCTGATTTGAATATATATTATGATTTGGATATAGCTACTTCAAAGGCAAAAAAAGAGAATAAAAATATCATATTATATGTGTATTCTACAAATTGCCCATGGTGTAAAAAAATGGATAAAAATACATATAAAAACAACCATGTTATAGATGAACTAAATAAAAACTATGTTTTTGTGAAATTAAATAGAGATATAGACAAAATACCTGAAGAGTTAATCCCTAGATTCGTCCCTACTACATATATATTGAATAAAGATCAAGAAGAAAAGTTTGCAATGTACGGTTATAAAAATGCGGATGAGTTTTTGTTGGTTTTGGAAGATAGTAAAAAAGATTTTTAGATTATACAAGAGTAGTTGTTTTTTGATGTATTAGATTTTGCGTCAAGCACGGAATGACGAAGTATGAATAATCAGTTCTTAACAATCCACTATAAACTATCAATTAATAACCATATAAAAAGGGCATAAGCCCTTTTTATATTATCTAGGTATTCTAACGCTTTCCACTAACTCTTGAATCTCTTTTGGAGTTTCAGCAGTCATTTTTGATACAACTATAGCAACTACTACGTTGATAATAGCACCTATTGTACCGAATCCTTGTGGAGATATACCAAACATCCATCCATCCACAGTATCTGCTAAAAGAGCAGTTCCAGGTATAAAGAAGAAACCTTTGTATATAAAGATATAAAGAATAGTTGCAAGTAAACCGGCAATCATACCTGCTACTGCACCTTGTCTATTCATTTTTTTATAGAAAATTCCCATCATAAGTGCAGGGAATAAACTTGAAGCTGCAAGACCGAATGCCAATGCAACAGTTTGAGCCGCAAATCCAGGAGGATTTAATCCTAAGTAACCTGCAAGTAAAATAGCTACCGTCATAGCAATTCTTCCTGCTAGAAGCTCGTTTTTCTCGCTAATATCTTTTGCAATCACACCTTTTAGTAAGTCATGTGAAATTGATGATGAAATAACAAGTAAAAGTCCTGCTGCAGTTGAAAGAGCTGCTGCGATACCACCTGCTGCAACAAGAGCAATAACCCAGTTTGGAAGTTGAGCTATTTCAGGGTTTGCAAGAACCATAATATCGTTATTTACTGTTAGTTCATTACCTTTCCATCCATATTCTTCAGCTTGAGGTGCAAATTTTGCATTTTTTTCGTTGTAAAATTGGATATTTCCATCACCGTTTTTATCTTGGAATTTTAGTAAACCGGTATTTTCCCAGTTTTTAACCCATTGAGGTCTCTCTTCATAAGCAAGAGTTTGATTATCAGAGATTTTATCACCTGTGTGTACCGTTTTTACAAGGTTGTATATAGCCATAGCACCGACAGCCGGAGCAGTAGTATAAAGTATAGCAATAAACACCAATGCCCAACCCGCAGATTTTCTAGCATCTCTTACTTTTGGAACGGTAAAGAATCTAACAATAACGTGTGGAAGACCGGCAGTACCTATCATCAACGACATAGTAAGTAAGAAAATGTTCATAGTTCCGAAACTTGCATTTGTAGTATATTCGGCAAATCCAATATCAGTTACTACTTGATTTAGTTTATCAAGCATATATGTTCCGCTACCGTCAGCCAAAGTTGCACCAAGACCGATTTGAGGTAAGAACCATCCTGTTAATTGTAATGATATGAATATCGCAGGAACGGTATAAGCAAAAATCAAAACAACGTATTGAGCGATTTGCGTATATGTAATACCTTTCATACCGCCAAAAACGGTATAACTAAATACAACACCCATACCGACAACCATACCCCAGAATAAATCAAGTTCTAGGAATCTTGAAAATGCTACCGCAACACCCGTCATTTGACCTACGATATATGTCAATGATATAACAAGTAAAGAGATAACGGCAACTATTCTAGCAGTTTGAGAGTAAAATCTATCACCGATAAAATCAGGAACGGTAAATTTACCGAATTTTCTCAAATATGGAGCAAGTAACAATGCAAGTAGTACGTATCCACCTGTCCATCCCATAAGGTATGCAGACCCGCCGTAACCCATAAAAGCAATCAAACCTGCCATAGAGATAAATGACGCAGCACTCATCCAGTCAGCAGCCGTTGCCATACCGTTTGCCACAGGGTGTATCCCTTTGCCGGCAACGTAAAATTCACTCGTACTTCCCGCACGTGCCCAAAAAGCTATTCCGATGTATAATGCAAATGAAGCACCTACAACGAGCCAAATCATAGTTTGTAATTCCATATTTTACCCCTTATTCTTCATCAACATCATATTCTTTGTCTATTTTGTTCATTTTCCATGTATAAAAGAAAATGATTCCTATAAATGTGAAAATAGACCCTTGCTGAGCAAACCAAAACCCTAACGGATAACCGCCTAAACTGATACTATTCATAGCATCTACAAATAAAATACCAAAACCAAACGAAACGATAAACCAAACTATCAAGCAAGTGATTAGTAATCTAACGTTTGCTTGCCAGTATGCTTTCATTTTTTCTGAAAACTCCATTCGTACTCCTTTTCCTAAAATTAGTAATCACATTGTAATGTTAGATTTGTTAAATAGCATTAACGTAGCAAAAGATTAGAAAATAGCAATAGCATAAAACTAATTATAATAAGTGTGTAAAAAAGTAACTAAAAATATCTTAAAATTCGTATCATTTTTTAAATGGTATCTAGAGGTAACAAAACTTAAAAAATAACTAAATATTAATTAATCTACTAAAGAAAGACTTTAATGTTACGAAATGATACGTTTATTATAACTTTATATTATTAAAGTGTAGAAAATCGAAAATGCTATTTAATTGCTATGAATGTTTTTTAAGATTAGAATGTAAATTTATTTTAAGGAGACAAAATGGATTCTGCTAGAGTAGAAAAAATTAAAAGTATGCCTGAATATAAAGAACTAGTTCAAAAGAGAACTTCATTTGGATGGACTCTTACAATCGTAATGCTTGTAATGTACTATGCTTTTATTCTTGTAATAGCTTTTAATAAAGAATTATTAGGTGCTAGTTTAAGCGGGGGAGTAACAACGGTAGGTATTCCGGTAGGTGTATTTATTATTGTTATTTCATTTGTTTTAACAGGTATCTATACAAAAAGAGCAAACGGTGAGTTTGATGATTTGACAAATAAAATCAAAGCTGAAATTGCTAAAGAGGAGAGTAAGTAATGGGTAAAATACTTTTTATATTGGCTGTTTCTTTAAGCGGTTTATTTGCTGCGGGAAGTGCTGCCGTTGAAGGTCAAAGGGATTTAAATATAGCTGCGATAGTTATGTTTTTAATATTCGTTCTTGCTACTTTGGGTATTACTTATTGGGCTGCAAGTAGAACTAAAACTGCAAAAGATTTTTATACTGCAGGCGGTGGTATAACAGGTTTCCAAAATGGTCTTGCAATAGCAGGGGATTATATGTCTGCTGCATCGTTCCTTGGAATTTCTGGTCTTGTTTATATGAAAGGGTATGATGGACTTATATACTCTATAGGTTTCCTTGTAGGATGGCCTATTATCCTTTTTATGGTTGCTGAACAGTTAAGAAACTTAGGTAAATATACATTTGCCGATGTTGCTTCTTATAGACTTGGACAAAAAGAGATAAGAACGTTGGCTGCTATTGGTTCACTTGTAACGGTTGCGTTATATTTGATTGCTCAAATGGTTGGAGCAGGTCAGTTAATCAAAGTTCTTTTCGGTCTTGATTATGAAGTAGCCGTTATTCTTGTAGGGGTACTTATGATTTTATACGTAACATTCGGTGGAATGTTGGCTACTACGTGGGTACAAATTATCAAAGCGGTATTGTTGTTATCAGGTGCTTCATTTATGGCATTGGCTGTTTTAGCATATTTTGATTTCTCATTTGAAGGATTATTTGCAAAAGCTGTTGAGGTTCATTCAAATCACGAAGCTATTATGTCTCCTGGTGGACTTGTAAGTGACCCTATTTCGGCAATATCATTAGGTATGGCTTTGATGTTCGGTACGGCAGGACTTCCTCACATCCTTATGAGATTCTTTACGGTTGCAGATGCTAAAGAGGCTAGAAAGTCTGTTTTCTTTGCTACAGGTTTTATCGGGTATTTCTATATCCTTACGTTTATTATAGGTTTCGGTGCTATCGTTTTACTTATTCAAGATCCAAGTTTCTTTGATGGAAACGGTAAATTAATCGGTGGGTCAAATATGGCTGCTATTCACTTATCTCAAGCTGTAGGCGGTGACTTATTCTTAGGTTTTATATCTGCAGTTGCATTTGCTACAATCTTAGCGGTTGTTTCAGGTCTTACGCTTGCGGGTGCTTCAGCGGTTTCTCATGACCTTTATGCTAATGTTTTTGCTAAAGGTAAAGTTGATGAGCAAAAAGAGATGAGAGTTTCAAAAATTGCAACTTTAGTTTTAGGTATAGTAGCTATTTTCCTAGGTATTGCTTTTGAAAAACAAAATATTGCATTCATGGTTGGTCTTGCATTTGCTATAGCTGCAAGTGCTAACTTCCCTGTATTGTTCCTTTCAATTTTCTGGAGTAAGTTAACTACAAGAGGTGCCGTACTCGGTGGTAGCTTAGGACTTGCAACGGCTGTTATCCTTGTGATACTTGGACCTACCGTTTGGGTTGATACATTGAAAAATGCTGAGCCTATCGTTGCTATCAAATATCCGGCTATTTACTCCGTAACAATAGCTTTCCTTGCTACATGGTTCTTCTCTATAACAGATAAGAGCGAAAGAGCTAAAATAGACCAAGACGGTTTTGAAGCTCAAAATATAAGATGCCAAACAGGTATCGGTGCTGACGGAGCAGTTAGTCACTAATTTAAAGATTACTAAGGACGTTTAAAGTATGAGTCTATTAGAACAACAATCTTTTATCAAGGGGATTATCCCCTTTGATAATCTAACCAATATGGAGCTTGACGAGGTATCTAAAAAGCTTGATATTCACTATTTCCAAAAAGATCAGTTTATTGTCGATGACAATTCAATCAAAGAGCAAAACTTATATTTTGTTATCAAGGGTACTGTTCAAGAGATTGACCCAAAAACAAAAGAGGTAATTGCCGTAAACACTGCGAAGGAATTTTTTGATCCTATTTCACTTATAGAACATAGGGTAAAAAGTCATTTCAAAGCGGTAGAAGAGAGCTTATTATACGTTCTTCCAAAAGAGATTTTTTTGAAAATAGTGTACCAAAATTCAAAACTGGAACATTTCTTTTTTCAATCTATTTCACAAAAATTGAGTCAGACGAATGCAAATAACCAAAATAAAGAACTAGCTAGTTTTATGGTAGCAAGAGTAAAAGATGCTTACTTGCAAAAACCCCTTTACGTGTATGAAGATGAGACCATTTTTAATACGGTAAGCTTTATGAAAAAACATAATCTTACATCTATTTTGATTAAAAGTCTTGAAGGAGAGTATGGAATAGCTACAGATACGGATTTTAGAGAGAAAGTTATCTTAAATAGGCTTAGTTTTGATGATAAGGTGAAACAAATTTCTACCTATGGGCTTAAATACGTGGATAATGACGACTTTTTGTTTAATGCTCAACTTTTGATGACAAAATACGGTATAAAGAGGCTTATAGTAAAAGATAAAGAGGGTCAAATAACCGGAATACTAGACCAAATGTCACTAACGAGCTTTTTTTCATCGCATACCTATGCGGTTGCAAACGAGATAGAAAATGCAAAAGATTTGGAAGAGTTGAAACTTGCTAGTAATAACTTCATAAGAATAGTAAGGTCGCTGTACGCAAAAGGGGTAAAGGTAAGGTATATCTCAAAATTACTTAATGAGTTAAATATCAAACTATTCCAAAAAATATTTGTACTTCTTGCCCCTGAAGAGTTGGTGAACTATTCTGCTTTGGTGGTTCTTGGAAGTGAGGGAAGAAGTGAACAAATTCTTCGAACGGACCAAGACAACGCACTTATTATAGCGGATGATTGTCCTATATCTGAAGAAGAAATAGAAAAGTTTGCTTTACAATTTACAAAAACACTTTGTGAGTTTGGATACCCTGAATGTCCGGGAAATATAATGGTAAGTAACCCTTATTGGAGAAGAAAATCAAGCGGTTTTAAAGAGCTTATTTCCCAATGGATAAATAGAAAGAATGAAGATGATTTTATGAATCTGGCTATTTTTGTAGATGCAAACTGTGTAGTAGGGGATAAGCAACTTATAGATGACCTAAAAGAGTATGTTTATTCGAAGGTTGATAGGTCTGCAGTGTTTTTTACCACATTTGCATCTTTTGCACTTCTTTTTGCTACTCCTCTTGGAATTTTTAATGATTTTATAGTAGAAAAAAAGGATAAAGCAACGGAACTTGATTTGAAAAAAGGGGGAATATTTCCTATAGTTCACGGTATGAGGGCATTGTCTTTGGAATACCATATCAAAGAAAATAATACCGTTGATAGGATAAAAGAGCTTAATAATCAAGGTATCATAGATAAAGAATCTGCAAGCGAGTATATTGAGGCATTTAACTTTTTACTGACGCTACGTCTTAAAACAAGGCTTAATAAGCTAGATATGGGGATAGTTCCTAATAATTGTGTTGATCCAAATGAATTAAGCACTATGGATAAGGATATGCTAAAAGATACATTAAAAATAGTAAATAAATTCAAAAAGTTTTTAACATATCATTACAAGTTGAATTATGTTTAAATTTATAAATGATTATCTAAATAAGAAGAATCTAAAAGATAGTAGATATAGCTATCTACTTGAACCTTACGACGGAGATGAGTATGTGTGTTTTGACTGCGAAACAACCGGGCTTAATCCAAAAGTCGATGATATTATTTCCATAGGTGCTATTATTATAAAAGGTAATCAACTCCTCACAAGCCGGAAGTTTGAGAGATTTATTAAGCCTAAAACAAAGCTTCAAGCAGATAGTATCAAAGTGCATCATATAAGAGAGTGTGACCTAGCAGATGCCAAAGATATAAATGATGTAATAGTTGAGTTTCTTGAGTTTATAGGTAATCGCCCTTTGGTCGGGTATTATTTGGAGTTTGACGTGGCTATGGTAAATAAATACATCAAGCCGAAAGTAGGAATAAAACTACCGAATAAACAAATAGAGGTTTCTGCTATTTATTATGACCAAAAAATAGGACTTATTCCTCAAGGAAATGTTGATTTGAGGTTTGATTCTATTATGAAAGATTTGAATTTGCCCCGTCTTGGTAAACACGATGCAATAAACGACGCTATCATGACGGGTATGATGTTTGTGAAGCTAAAGCGTAAGTAGTTGATGGTTGATGGGTTGTATATTTTACGACTTACAACTTACAACTCAAGATTGGGGATTTCTAAAAGTTAGTCTTTATTTGCTGCCGTTGCTTCTAATTTTTTTGCCATATCGTAGTGTTTTACTACGTCTTCTAATTCTTTTATTCTACCCTTTGCTTTTTCCAAATCTGCTCTAGCTCCTAAAAAGAGGTTGTTTGTATCTTCAAAATTTTTCTTCAGTTCGTTATGGTCGTTTTGTAAAAGTTCAAGTTCTCTTTCAAGTGCTTTGGCTTTGTCAGCTTCTTGTTGTGCTTTTTCTTTTTGTTTTTGGTAAAAATCACCTTGTCTATTTGATACTTGTTGAAGTTCTTTTTCCCTTAAATCAAGGTTTGAAAGAAGCATTGCATTTTTCTCTTTGAGTCTTAAAATTTGGTCGGTTAGATTATCTTGTATATTTTGGAATTTTTGATATTCTAGCTGTAAGGCTGTTTGGAGTTTCATCTGGTAGCTGTTTTCTAATTCGTTTTTAACTTTTATACTTTGTGACTTCAAATCAATTACGTTTTTCTTAAGATGTTTATTAAATTCGTTAAATTTCTCATTCTCTTCCACTTCATCGGTTACTATATGGCGTGAACTTATATACTCTTGAATAGTTCCGTTTTTATCAAAAATAGGCATTATCATAGCATTGACTATATAAAATGTGCCGTCTTTTGCTTTGTTTTTTACCCTTCCTCTCCAAATTTCGCCTGAAGTTATAGTTTCCCACATAGTTTTAAAAACAGACTCTTTCATATCAGGGTGTCTTACTATACTATGCGGTTGTCCGAGTACTTCTTCCCTTGAATATCCTGAAACTTCACAAAATATATCGTTTGCATAGGTGATATTACCTCGTAAATCAGATTTTGTGATAAGATTGTGCTGACCTAATAGTTTAAATAGAGTTTCTAAATCTTTTTTTTGTTTGTGAAAAGCTTTATCTTGTTCTATTTTGAGAAGAATTTGATAAATAAGAACTAAAAGAGTCTTAAATTGTATAGGTTTGATAACAAATTCATCAAGCTTTATTTTGATAGCTTTTAGAAAAATCTCCTTTGACATATCTCCCGTTACTAACATAAGTGCAATTTTTCTATCGTCTGTTCTTATTGCCGTAAATAACTCAAGACCGTTCATCAAAGGCATATGGTAGTCTGCCATTACTATCGAAAGTTCATCTTTATATAGATTGTAGAGTTCTAGTGCTTCAACACCGTCCGTAGCCGTATAGACATTTTTAAAAAGGTGGCTGAGTGTATCTTTGAAGTTTTGTAAAATAGTCAAATCATCTTCAACAATTAAGATAGAATATTTACTAAAAATTGTTTTTGCTTCTTGAAGATTGAATGTTTGTGCAGTTAACAAATAAAACACCTCACATATTTTATTCTATCAAATTATCGGCTAGATTGTATCATAAAGATTGTAATCTAGTCAATAACAAAAGTGTATTTTTATTAAGAAATCTATAATATTAGTATAAAATGTTTAGTGTGGAAGCACTTTTATAAAGAGTTCTTTTGTCTTGTGTAGTTTTGTTCTACGTTTTTTAAACTCAAAAATATTCAGTGAATTAAGAAGTTTGCTAAGTTTTGCATATTCATAGCATCTAACATCAAAATGAGGCATTACTTTGTGTATTTGAGTACCTACGCTATCTAGTCTTGCCCAACCGCTTTCATCACTTAAATCTTGTACTATTTTTGAAAAAACTTGTTTTAGTTGTTCTTTATCCATCAAACTACAAGTTTGACCTATTTGTGCGTCTAAATCTTCCAAAACGGTAGCAGTTTCGGTTTGGATAGCATGTTTTAATATAGTTTCCGTATATATGAACTTGTCACAAGCACTTACAAACGATATAGGAGTGTTTTGTCTTCCGAATCCGTAAACTTTAAGCCCGTTTTCTCTTATTCTTGATGCAAGTCTTGTAAAATCGCTATCGCTTGACACCAAACAAAAACCGTCAAAATTACCTGTGTACAACAAATCCATAGCATCTATAATCATTGCTATATCTGTAGAATTTTTACCTGTAGTATATGCAAATTGTTGGATAGGTATAATAGATTTTTGTAGAAGTATAACCTTCCATCCGCTTAACTGATTTTCAGTCCAGTCGCCGTATATTCTTTTTACGCTTGCCGTTCCGAATTTTGCTATTTCATCTAGTAGCGGTGCAATAACACCGTGTGATGTATTGTCTGCGTCTATTAAAACTGCTAATTTCATATCTTTATCATTCATAATAAAACCTCACTTAACGGTAATTTAGGGACTATATGCGTTTTGTTTTCATTTCTGTAATATTTAGTATCGTTACTTTCAATCATCTCTATTTTTTGTGTTGCTTTACCTATGGCTATGGCAAACATAGGTTCAATATCTTGAGGAAGTTCTAAAACTTCTTTATATTTTTGTTTGTCAATAGAAGCCAAAATACAGCCATCCAAACCTTTTGTTTTGAGTCCTAACATAATATTTTGCATAGCTATTCCTGCATCTACGACTGCAAATTCTCCAAGATTCGTATCTTTGCATACTACTATAAAAGCTGACGGCATTTCATGGATATTAGGACCGCTCCAACTTAGATTTGATGCCCATCTAAGAGGTGTAAAGATTTCTAATTTTTGAGGGTTTTTGTCTATTATTTTATATCTTAGCGGTTGAGTATTTCTTGCACTTGAGCTAATTCTAGCCAAGTCAACCAAATCAACCAAATCTTGATGCGGTATTTGAAAATTTGCGTCAAATATCCTATAGCATCTGCTATTTTGGACTAAATTTTTTAAATCGTCAAAAGTCATTTATTACTCCAAAGAATTATTTGTGTATAATACCAAAATGAATATAAAAGAATTACTTGAAATTGAATCAAACAGCAGAAACTGTGTAGGTGAACTTTGTTTTGACAGACCTGACCCGCTTTTGATAGCCAAAAAGTACAAAGATGAGTATATATCATTGGTATGTGCATCTTTTGCATACGGTAAGGCATCGAAAATAGTTGAGTTTTTGGATAGTTTGGATTTTTCTTTGCTAGATGCAAATGAAGATAAAATCTCAAAAGAGTTGGAAGGATTTTATTACCGCTTCCAAAATAGTGAAGATATAAAGAGATTTTTTATCGCTTTGCGAAGATTGAAACAAATAGACTCGTTGGAAAATTTGTTTTATGAAAAATATAAGCTAAATCACGATGTTTTAGAGGGGATTGATTATCTAATACAAAAAATTTACGAACAATCAGAGGGATTAAAATCCCAAGGATTTACGTTTTTGGTCAGCAATCCTTTCAAGCGAGATAAAAACGGAGTTATCAAAGAGGTAGGAAATGCTCCCTATAAAAGATGGAATATGTTTCTTAGGTGGATGGTAAGGTGTGATAACCTTGATATGGGATTGTGGAGTAGGGTGGATAAAAAAGATTTACTGTTACCCCTTGATACCCATACTTTCCAAGTTTCAAAGAATCTAGGGTTACTTACAAGAGATACTTATGATCTCAAATCAGCCCTATTGATAACGGACAAACTAAGAGAATTTGATGAGAGTGACCCTATAAAATATGATTTTGCTTTGTATAGGATAGGGCAGGAGAAGATTATATTAACTAACAACTAATAACTATTGAGTGGCTATGCTGCAAATGTATAGCTGTAGGTATTTGTTATTTATTAAATATGGAGATAAAATGACACTATTGGAACTATTTATAAAATTATTGAAATTCAAATCAGTTACCCCTGATGATGCAGGTACGTATGATTTTCTGGACTCTTATTTGGAAGGTTTTGAATGTATCAAACTTGATATGGAGGGTGTTAAAAACAGGCTTTATTATAAAAAATTCGGTACCAGTGATAAGCACCTTTGTTTTGCAGGGCATATAGACGTAGTTCCTGCCGGTAGCGGTTGGGAGGGTGACCCTTTTTTGCCTATTATCAAAGATGATATTATCATAGCTCGTGGAACGCAAGATATGAAAAGCGGTGTGGCTGCTTTTTGTCATGCGGTAAAAAATACGAAAGAGTTTGACGGAATAATCTCTATTTTGCTTACAAGCGATGAAGAAGGTGATGCAAAATACGGAACTATAGAGATGCTAAAACACCTAAAACAGATAAATTTCTTGCCTGATTTTGCAATAGTTGCCGAGCCTACTTGTGAAGAGATTTTCGGTGATGCTATCAAAGTAGGAAGACGTGGTTCTATAAATGGAGTAGTGGAGCTTAAAGGTGTACAAGGACATGCCGCTTATCCAAACAAATGTATAAATCCCGTAGAGCTTATAGCTCCGATATTGCCTCAAATTGCAGGGATTGACCTAGATAGTGGGGATGAGTATTTTGCCCCTAGTAAGCTTGTGATTACCGATATAAGAGCAGGTATGGAGGTCACAAACGTAACCCCTGCAGAGCTTAAAATGATGTTCAATGTGCGAAATTCAACCAAAACGGATATTCAAAAGATAGAAAAATTCATCAATGAGAAGTTTGAAGGGCTTGATTTTACTTTGAAACTCTCTCAAAGTGCAAAACCATTTGTGACTAATAAAGAGTCTTTGATAGTAAAAACATTGGCTGATTCTATAGAAACGGTGTGCGGTGTCAAAACAAAGCTAAGTACGGCAGGTGGGACTAGTGATGCTAGGTTTTTCGGTGAGTTCGGTGTAGATACCGTAGAATTTGGAGTAATCAACGATACTATACATTCGGTAAATGAGCGTACTAATATCTCTCAAGTCGAAGCTTTGGCGAAGATTTTTGAGGATTTGATAAGCAAGATTAAATATGGTACAATAACGATTAGTTAATAATTTATAAGGTGAGTTTTGCAAACACAAGAATATAATCGACTTTTAGTCACGTATAAGTATATACTAGATTTTTATTACGGTGATGTAAGTATCGATACTATTTTGAGTTTTGATGCTATTAAAGAGGGTGGATTTAATATCGACTCGATACCGATAGTTTCCGAACAAATCGGCTTAGTAGCTTTAGTAAAAGAGATAAAAGCATCTGAAATACCAAACTATTTTCTACCTTGTATTATCATAGATGATGAAGAAAATCCTTTTATATATCAAAAAAATATCGCAAATAAAAAAATAGAACTTTATGATGTTGTAAATCAAAAAAAAATAGAAACAGATTTAAAAGAGTTAAGTAACTATAAAAAAGCAATTTTGGTTTTTAGGGAAGAGTCAAAAAAAGAGTTACTAGACCAAGATATAAATAACGATTGGTTTTGGAAACCTGTGCGGTCTTTTTGGCGTTCTTACGTGGAAGTAGGGGTATTGACGTTTTTTATCAATATTTTTGCCCTTTTTGTACCTTTGTTTATAATGATAGTTTATGATAGAGTAGTTCCTAATCAGGCCTATGAAACCCTTTTTGTTTTAAGTAGCGGACTTATTATAGTTTTGATTTTTGAGCTAGTTTTTAAAAGCGTTAGAAATCATATTATAGATAAAACAGGAAAGCAACTATCCTTATATTTGGAAGAAGACTTGATGAAAAGGGTATTGAGTATCCAAGCTCAGTATGATACGATGATGACCGGTGCTAAGGCAAATCTTTTCAAAGAGTTAGCAACGGTGAGGGATTTTTTTGCGACCAAATCGGTAGCTCAGATTATAGATTTCCCATTTTTCGTATTTGCACTTATCGTAATATATATGATTTCACCTGCAGTTGCCTTAGTCCCATTTTTGATTTCTATAGTAGTTATACTTATAAATATAGCATTACAAATCCCTATTTCAGAACTCAGTAAAAAGCACCTAGACAATATGCACTCAAAACATAACTATCTTGTGGAGTCTATTCAAGGGAGCGATACGGTAAAACTTTCAAATGCAATATCTTCAAAACTATTCAATTGGAGAAATCTGATAGCTTATGCAGAAGGTGTACAGGTAAAAATTCAATCTGTAAATGCGTTTGCTTTAAATATTTCCCAAGCCATTATACAGCTTACTACGATTTTGGTGGTGGTTGTAGGTGTATTTCAAATAGCAGATAAAGAGCTAAGCGTAGGTGGACTTATTGCCGTGACTATTCTTGCAAGTCGTGCTATGGTACCTGTTATCAATCTATCAACAATGGTTATTAAGTTTAAAGAGATTAAAGATTCTTTGATGAATCTAAGAGATTTTTGGCATTTACCGTTAGAAAATCAAAAAAATATCCAAATAGGTCTTGGAAAATTAAACGGTAATATTGAGTTTAAAAATGTGACCTATTATTTCAAAAACTCAAAATATCCATCTGTCGATAATATATCATTTAAAATTAAATCAGGTGAAAAAATAGGTATTATAGGGCAAACAGGTGCAGGAAAATCTACTATATTGAAGCTAATTACCGGACTTTTACACCCTACGAAAGGGAGTATTTTTATAGATAATCACGATATTTCTACTATACATCCGGTAGAGATAAGGCAGAATATAGGTGTTATGACACAAGAGCCGTTTTTATTTAACGGTACCTTAAAAGAAAATATCGAGTTATCAAAACCTATTAGTAAAGAGCGTATGATGGAGCTTATTACTTTGACCGGACTTGAAGAGCTTGTAAAAAAAAGCGGTCAGGGTGACGGTATGAATGTGGGTGAACGAGGCTCAAATCTAAGCGTTGGACAAAGGCATCTTGTCGGTCTTGCTCGTGCGATAGTTAACGACCCATCTATTTTGATACTAGATGAACCTACTACAGGGCTTGATGTAGGCTTAGAGAAAAAATTGATGGATAGTCTAAAAGAGATTATAGGTGATAAAACTTTGATACTTATTACACATAGATTTGCTGCTTTGGAGCTAGTAGATAGAATTTTGGTGGTCAATAACGGCAAAATTGTAGCTGATGGTCCAAGAGATGCCGTTCTAAATGCACTAAAAAATCCTGCACAAGGAAGACAATGAAATTTTATTATCAAGAAGAAGATTGGAACTATAGATTAGTAGTCTATCCTATGATAGCCTTTGTGGTCGTATTTTTTATATGGGCTGCTTTTACAGAAATTGATGAGGTTGTAAAAGGTGAAGGGAAAGTAATCCCATCGGGACAAACGAAAGTTTTACAACATTTTGAGGGTGGTATTATTTCAGATATATTGGTTAGAGAAGGAGACAACGTAAAGCAAGGAGATGTTCTATATAATCTTAGAAACGAATATTTTATGGCAGATTTAAAATCTCAAGAGTTAGAGATGATGGCATTACGTGCTAGGGCTATGAGACTTGAAGCTTTGATTGATAAAAAAACTCTTATATATCCCCTTGAATTTGAATCAACCATACGTGATATCATAGAAAATGAACTAAAAATTTATATGGAAGAAAATGCAAATCATCAAAGACAATTAGGTATAGCTCAAGATCAATTAGAACAAAAAAAGCTTCGTCTTAACGAATTACACACAAAGTATTCAAATCTTGAAATTGAGTTGAAAGTAGCAAATGAAAATATGGAGATTCAAGAAGCTTTATTACAAAAAAACGTTGTATCAAGAAAAAACTATTTAGCAGAACTTAGTAAAAAACAAAAGTTAGTGACTGAAATTCAAGAGGTTAGAAGCGGTATTCCTATAGCGGAACAAGAGGTTAAAGAGGGGCAAAAAAAAGTCGATAGCGTAAACTCCGAAATGTTATCAAAAAACCTAAAACAACTCTCTGAGGTAAGACTAAGTTTGCAACAAATAGAAGAAAAATACAAAGCAAGTCAAGATAGGGAGCAAAGAAAAGCCGTAGTAAGTCCTGTAAACGGTATAGTAAATAAATTGTACTTTAATACTATCAACGGTATTATAAAACCAGGCGATAATATAGCAGAAATCACGCCTGTAGAAGATAAACTGGTAATAGAAGCAAAAATAAAATCTTCAGACCGTGCTCAGATATGGAGCGGTCAGAAAGTTTCCATAGAGATAACCGCTTACGACTTTTCGAGATACGGACTACTAGAAGGTAAAATAGTATCCATAGCTCCTGACAGCACTGAAGATAAACTGGGCAATGTATTTTATATTATCAAAGTTGAAGCAAATCAACTAGGTTTTGATGATAGTACACCTATACTTCCAGGTATGGTTGCAAACGTAAATATTTTGACCGGCAAAAAGACGATATTAAGATATTTAATTAAACCTTTAAAAGACATAGCACAGAATTCTTTACGAGAAAATTAAGAAAAAAATGACAAAAAATTATTATTAAACAAATAATAATTAATCTTTTTATAGAAATTGCTTATTCTTAAGTTGTGATTATGTTAACTTATTATAAAATGACTTTCAATTTATATCATGTAGGGTTGGTGGGATGTTTACGTTTATAAAAAGACTACAAGAATTTCTAGCGAAACTTAAAAAGAATAAGGGTTTATGGTTTACTACTATAACAACTATATCTATTATAGGTATATTTGTGTGTATGTATATAATTATGACCATGACGGATAGAGTTTCTACGGAAGTTTACCAAAGTATGGCAAAAACATATGAATTAAATTTGGACAACAAACTTTCAATGAAGCAAAAACAGTTTCATAAGATGGTAATACCTATACTACAAAATAAGGCATTACTCGGTGCCATAGAATCAAATAATACTGAATTAATGAATCAAGCAAAAACACAGATTAATGAAGAATTGATAAAAGGCGGTTTTTTAGAAACTAGTATAAACTTTATAAGTACCGCTAGTAAAGATCAAGTCTTCAGAAATACTATCAACTCGATTATTACGGGTAAAATGCCGTTAGGCGGTTTTGAGGTATTACAAGACGGTGTATTTATCGTATATTTATATCCCTTGATAAAAGACGGTACCGTTTACGGTGTCGTAGAGATAAAAGATTCTATACATTTACTTAGAGATTTATATTTAAAAGAGAATAGCGAATATACGTTTATATTAGATAAAAAAATGTTATCTTTTATAGCTTTAGAGAATAGAACTAGCAAGTATAAAGACGTTAATCAAACTTATACATATGAACAGGCTAGATATGATACTAGATTTGCTGCATTATTAGCAGATATAGATGAAGATACATTTAAAAAATTCGTATCACAAAAGTTCTTAGTTAGTGAAAATTATTATAGAAGCGTTAAAAAAGTTGATGATATAAACGGTGTAGAAATAGGGCTTATCGTAGTCGGTGAAAGTACAGACTTGGAAGGTGGATTCGTGAATATTGCCGATAATATGACTAAGACCGTTACTATGGTTGCTTTAGGGCTTATTATATCGATTATATTATTCTTATTTTAAGGTAGATTATGAGAAGACTAAAGATATTAAAAATCTACTTTGTTTTTTGGTTGTTTATATTTTTCTTAGTGTTTGCGAACTTTAAGATGATTAAAATATTTTTTATGTCAACCTTGACGTTTAATATTGCAGTTTTAACTATTCTCGCAATCGGTATGATTATAGTTTACCATGCTGCCTTTAGGCTTACTATGCTTGCCGGTACATTTGGTATTATGGCATACAAAAAGGGTGACCAACTTATTTATTATCTAAACGGTATAGACAAGATTATGCCTGCAAATATTGCACATATGTTTTACAAACGTGCAAAAAGCGGTACTTTATATTTTACGCAATCTGAAGCTAAGGATGTTACAAGTTGGCTTGAAGATAAATTTGCAAATCAAAAAAGTTATATAAACTTCTTTATCGGTACATCTTTGATGATAGGACTTTTCGGTACTTTTACCGGTTTATTGAAAGCTATCGACGAGATGGGAGGGATTATTTTATCTCTTGCGGGAGATATTAATCTAGCTGAAGTTATGGCAGGATTCGCAGGGCCTCTTAGCGGTATGGCTATCGGTTTCGGTTCTTCTTTATTCGGGGTTGCTACTGCTATCATATTGAGTATAAAAATGTATATCCTTACAAGAAATCAAGAAACTTTTATCGAGGATATAGAAGACTGGATGAAAGGTAAAATTATCGATACTCAATCTTCAGACGTTATAGAACAATTCCAACAAGCAGTTAGCGGTGGTCAGATAAACGTTGCAAGAGGTATTTCATCTGGAGGTGTTGCTCAAGGCGGTACTGCTGATTTAATGTCAAGTAGTAGATTTGTGGATGTACTAGCAGAAGCAATGGGCGGTATCAAAGAAGAGATTAAAAAGAGTGCTCAGAGTAATGAGGTCGTCTATAAAATGTTGTCTGAAAATTTAAATGCTACGACAAAAGCAAGCGGTAATGAAATAGCAATGCTAGAGAGTTTGGTAAATGCGGTAAAAGAGTTAAATATCAATCAATATTCAAACTCTAATATGCTTGATGAATCAATTCAAGGTTTGGCAAATATTGCAACAAATGAACATAAAACCATGAAACAGTTACTTGATTTGCAAAAACAAAATCAAGAATTAATGCAACAGTTTATTACTAATTTTGATAGTAGATTGCAAAATATAGAAGATAGTATAAGAAAGTAGTCATATGGCAAAAAAAAGATGTGATGAAGAGTTCAACCCTTGGCCTCCGTTTGTTGATATTTTTTCATCTGTAATACTTGTAATGTTGCTATTCTTATTAATTACTATAGTAAACATAGCATATTACGCACAATTTAAATTTAAGGTTTCATATACCGGTACCGTTGCGACGGAAGAGATTATTCTGAAGCCGGAGCAAAAAAAAGATGAGGCTGTTATTGTGGTACAAAGACAGCAAGAAATGATAGAAAATCCTGAAACAAAAGACCAAATGGGTGATTTTGAAAGTGCCGGTAAAGATTTGAGTAGAATTTATGAAGATGAAGTCACAAAACAAGCTACGGTTTCGGCTGATAATTATCTATTGGTAAATTTCGGCGGCAGTGATATAAAACTTGATAATCCTATTATAATGCAAATAAAAGAGTTTATTTATAATATGAAACAGAAATATCCAAATAATAGAGTCAAGATCAATGCGGTTGACCCGACAAATCAAATAAGTGCTACCGTAATGAAGCAAATATCATTAGCTCGAACTATCAATACAAGAAACCTTATACGTCAGTTAGGTTATGATATCAAAGATGTTCAAGTTGATTTATTGAAGGTTGATTTATCCGGAATACAAAATGAAAATCCAAATGGCTATATAATAGTAAGAGTTGAGAAAAAATGAGTTTAATTAAAACAAATATGAAAATTTCTATAGTTGCTGCTTGTTTGTTGTGTACCATGTCTGTTGCTAACGTTGAGGGTGAAACTGATATCGAAAAAGTTGAAAATCAGGATAAAATAGAGGCAATATCACAGTTGGATATAAACCTTGAAGAGACTAAGGGAAGTAATAGAATAGAAGGTGAAAAGACAGGTCAAACAGGTCTTGAAGTCGTTCCTATAAGAGTACAAAAACCTTCCAAGGTTATTTCTGCCGAATTGGAAGGCAATATTGATGATTATGTAAAAGTTTCATTATTTGATGTTGTTTTAGAAGCGGTTGCGAATAGTCACAACGTAAAAGTGGCAAGAGAAAAAGTAAGACAAGCTCAAATCACACTTGATGATGCTTATTCTGGGTACAAACCGACTTTGGACGCGGAATATAGATACGGTAGAACCCATAAAACTCCAGGTGATGAGGATGAATTTGATCCGACCAAAAAATTTAACGATGAAACTTTTAAATTACAAGTTAAACAAAATTTATATTCAGGCGGAGCGACCGTAAATAAAATCAGAGGTTTAGAAAAATCTTTGGAAGTTTCAAAAAATAGATATGAATTGGCTATTAATCAGGAAGTTCAGAATGCTATTAAAGCATATTTCGGCGTAGTATTTGCTTCACAATCTTTAAATGTTACAAAAGCAAATATGGAGATGTTGAATAAAATATTAGAAATAGTGACCGTTAAATATGAACTAGGGGCTGCAAGTATCGGTGATTTGAGTTCTATTAAGGCAAGCGTAGCAAATGCCGAGTCAAAATTTAGTAAAACGAAATCAAAGTTTGTTGAAGCAGTTAAGTACTATGAATATATAGTAGGTGAAAATTTTAAGTTTACACTTCCTTACGAGTATGAATTTGATACTGAAATAGAACCTATAGAAACCTTACTAGAACTTGCTAACAAGCAAAATATAAATATAGTTAGTTATCTCATAAATATAGAAGCCGAGAAGTATAAACTCAAAAGTGCCGAATCTGCATTTAGACCTAAAATAGATTTGGAACTTACTACGACAAGAACTTACGATAAAGATGTTGAGCCTGAAGATTTGTATATGCAAGATACTAAAGAGGCATTTATAACTTTTAAATACAATCTTTACAACGGTGGTGTTGATACTAATAAAATGAAATCAGTTTATAGTGCAATACGTGAGTTAAATTATAAAATTGAAGAAGAAAGACGAAAGGTTAAATGGATTATTTCAAATCTGCATCAGTCGTTAAAAGCACTATCTAGTTCTATCTCAAGTACAAAAGAAGAAGTTTCATCATCTACAACAATGGTGGATTCGTATTGGGAAGCTTTTAAAAACGGTGAACAAGATTTACAAACACTGTTAACGGCTCAAAGACAGCTTAATAGTGCGGAAGTTTCACTAATAGAATTTTATGAGAATAGGTTAAATGATTATTTCAAATTGTTGTTTGAAACGGGAAGATTGACTTCTTATTTTGAACTAGAGCCAAATGATGATAAATATATTGACTTTAGTTTAAGCGGCTACAATAATAAATATTTTGCAAAAGTTGAAAAAGAAAATAGCGGAATAATAGCAAAAGCTGAAGTTACGGCACCTAAAGAAGAGAAAGAGGTTGTTCGTGAAGTTGAAGTTATAGATTCTATGGAAGATATTTTGGTTTTCAAAGATAAATTCTTAGATGCGGATGATAACAACTATACGATATTTGTGAGTGATTTTGAAACAGTTTATGATGCTTTCGGCTATATTAAAGATAGTTCTTTATCGAAACAGGCATTTATAGTAGATGTACTTAGAGATTATAAACTAAGAAGCGTAATGTCATATGGAATTTTTGCCGATGAACAAGAAGCTAAAGACTCTTTAGAACAGATGAAAAAACTAGATTCAAAACAATACGAAGTGGTTACAATAGATAAAATAAAAGAGTTATATAGGAAGTTTATTAACGGTTTTGATGAGTTGAAACCAAGAGCTATCGTTCAGACGAAGACTATTAAAATGGCACCTAAACCTCCGAAGCCTTATTCTACGGATGCTAAATTTAAACAAGAATTTATGAGTGCTTCAGGCGAATATTATACTATCAATTTAGTGACGTTTGCAAATCTTGACGATGCAATAAACCTTGTTGATAGCGAAGATATATATGATAGTTCATTGATGTACAGATACGGTCCAAACGGTGAGTGGATTAAGATTGTTCACGGTGTGTTTTCTAAATATGAGGATGCTCATATAGCGTTGTCACTTTTATCACCTGCTATCAAAGATAAATACTATCCTGTAGTCGAACATATCAAATACCAACAAGAATTGTATGCAAAATACAAAGATTTGCCTCTTGGAACACCTAGTAAGGCTAAAGGTGCAGTTGAGTATGTGACTGTATCGGAAGACGTAAAAATAGAGGAAAAGGGTATAGTAGTAGATGTTGATACTAAAAAATCTGTTTTGGTTGATATGCCTGCAAAAGATAAAAAAACAGATAAAGAGTTAGATCAAGATTTCAAAAAAGCAAGCGACAAACCTGTAGAAACTCCAAAAGAGTCCGTTAAAAATGAACCTACTAAAGACGAGCTAAAAGAGTCGCTTGAAACTCCTGCGGTAAATGAAAAAGAAATATTAGATAGCAAGACTGAAATTGAACAAGAAGTAAAAGTTACTGAAACGATAGCGACACCGACTGTTGAAGAAGTCCCGACTGTTGAAGAAGTCCCGACTGTTGCAAATATTGCGGTAGATGATAAAAAATCTGAAGAAATAGTAGAAGTTTATTTTGAAGATAAAGTCAAAGATGAGCTTACAGCACAAGTAGCTACAAATATCAAATATAAAATCGATGTAAGTTTGTTGGATAAAAATAAACTAAAATGGTTTACGCAACGATATGGAATAAGTGATTATTATACTCAAGACGTAGGTAACGGTAAAGTACAGGTATTTATAGGTGATTTTAATGATAAAGAGAGTGCAACAAAAGCTTTAGAAACATTGCACCCTTACGTTAATTCGATATCTAAAATAATTGAATTTTCAACTAAAGACTAAAAGATGAATTTCACAATAGGTAAAAAGTTTCTTATATTGGCCGTAAGTTTATCATTAATAACTGTTTTATCTTTCGGTTATAACTATTTTACGTTTAAAGAGAAAATAACACAAGAATTCGAGCATGGTAACGAAAAAGATATAGAATACGTATTAGCAGGCTTACAAGAGGCACTAATGGCAAGTGATTATATGAGTATTTTTAATATTTTAAGAGGTGTTGTAAACACTACAAATATAGAGCATATTAAAATAACGTATAACAGTTTGGTGTTTACTAAAAGTGCTTTGATTTATAATTCTACGTTTCCGAAGAACTTAGACTGGGATGTAACGGATATATCTACGGATGCTAGAAACGGGTTTATTTCTTTGGAAAGTAATAATATGTATAAACTATATACTACGGCACTGTTTAATCCAAAAAGAGCCGTGAATGTCAAATTTATATTATACAAAGACGGCGCATTGATAAATGCTCAGTCTAGACTGAACTTTTATTATGAATTATCAAGAAATGATATAGATATTACAAAGATAGATAATCCTGAATTTGTTAAGACAAAAGATATATATTTTGTAGATGAGCCTTTTGCAAAAATGAGTTATGTTATTGATGATACCGTAGTAGAAAAGCGTTTAAGTAATTTTTATAAATCGTTTTGGATCTATTTTATTGTATTGCTTATAGGTATTAACGCAGTTTTAGGAGCTATATACTATCTATTTGTTTTGAAATTATTACTAAGACCTATCAAATTATTTGAAAGCAATATGCAAAATGCCCTTGACAATAATTTTGCAAATAAGATAGAGTATAAAAGCGGTAATACAGACTTTGATAATGTCATAGAATTACTAAACAAAGTTCTGAAAAAGTATACATCAGTTGTAAATGAGTTAAATATAAATAAAGATATTTTGGAAAGAAAAGTCTTTACGGATGACTTGACAGGTTTACAAAATCAAAAAGTATTTGAATTAGATTTGAAGAATATGTTTATTACTAGAGCGGACGGATTTATAGGATATATTAAGATAGAAGCACTAGGTGCTTTTACTAAGCAGTTTGGTTCTGCCTTGGCAAATCATCTAATAGAAGAATTCGCCCATACGGTACAAAATAAGTTTTATGAGTTTGAATTACAAGAAGCAACTCTTTATAGGTTCTTTGGTTCAGAGTTTGCTATGATTGTGAAAAATAAAGATGAAGAAGTTATTAATGCCTTTGCGTCAAATTTGATGGATGAATTACAAGACATGGCATTTAGATATGAGGTAAATGATACATTGTCAAGGTTTACTTTTATACCTTTTGATAAATACGGTACTATTGATTCTATTTTGCACTCTTTAAGTGATTCATACAACAAACTATCCTCAGCTGGAGATGTATTTAGTATAGTTAGTTCTTCTGAGGTAGTTGATAAATTTGCCGTACTAGAACAAAGTGTAAGGGCTATTATCGATCAACAATCATTTGAAATTAATTATGGCTTTGATACTCATTTGATTGAGACAGATGAAGTAATTATGCAAGAGGCTATGCCTTTATTGATTGACGAAAACGGTGATAAGTTCCCGATAGGCGTATTTATATCTGCTGCAGAAAAGATAGGTTTAGCGTCAAAATTTGATAAATATATACTAGAAAATGTAATATTTTATATTAACTCCAATGAGATACAGCACAAAATAGCAGTGAATTTGTCTATGTTTTCATTGGAGGATAGTGAGTTCGTAACATGGCTTCACTCTATTTTATTATATAATGAAGAAGCGGCAAAAAATCTGGTATTTAGTATGACATCCTATAATGCTTCGACAAAAGTAGAAGTTTTCAAGCATTTCGTTGATGAAGTACATCGTTTCGGTGCAAAGGTTATTATGAAACGTTATACGATGAATGATTTTAATCTTGAAGATTTGGAGATATTTAAATTAGATTATTTAAGGGTACATAAAGATTATACAAACGGTATTGCCGAAGATAGGGATAAAAAACATTTATTAAGAAGTGTATTGAATTTCTGCGAAGCAAATAATATTATAGCTATAGGTGACAGTATTAAGTCGCAAAATGACTTGAAAGTTTGTAAACTTATGGGCTTAGATGCAGTTAGTAAGTTTTAAAGGAAATATATGAAAACAGCTTTTTTTATAAATATATTATTGTTGGCTCTATTCATATCCGGATGTTCTCAAAAAGAGATTGTGACACTTAAGTATTATGACAAATTCTCAAAAGATGATGTTTTATTAGCAGGTAAAAGAGCATTTATTACTGCACAAGATGATAAATACGTTATAGATTCATATAGAGATAGACTTGAAGTTACCAAGATAGATACTTTTTACCATTTGGTAGGTAGTAAAATAGTAGTGAAAGAGTATTTACTTGAAGTTGAAGAGGATGATTTAGGAACCCTAGCAAAAATGACCGTTATCGGGTATTATGACCCTGATAAGAAAGGTAAGTATTATGTAGATAAAGATGAACATAATTTTATATGGGAAAAAATGGATTTCTTTTTGGCTGAACGTGATAGTCTTTATCTTGATGCTTACAACGACAGTAAAAAGACTACATTGGGAGATTCTTTTAAGACGAATATAGGTGGCTTTTATGAAGAAAAAATAATTAAGCCTTCCAAGTTTATGAAGGCAAACCAAGAGTTTGAAAACGGTGTAATAGAATGTGGTCAAAAAGATACGGTAGAATCAGATACTATTATAGAAAAAGATGATGAACTAAATATTGAAGAGATTGGACACGATGAAGAAAACTCTTAAAACATTAACGGCAAGTTTATTTGTTGTATCACTGTTATTTGCAGGTGATTTTGAGGAAGGTGTAAATAGTTACTTGTCAAAAGACTATACAAAAGCGTATGAGATATTTTCAAAACTAGCAAATGAAAATAATTCAAATGCCCAGTATAATTTGGCTATTATGTATCAAAAAGGCTTAGGCGTTGAGAAAAACTTATATGAGAGTTTTGTGTGGCTTGAAAAAGCTTCAAATTTAGGTAACGTTCAAGCACAAAATAATCTTGCTTATTTTTATGAACACGGTCTTGTCGGAGAGAAAAATAAAATAAAAGCTATAGAATGGTATGAAAAAGCATCCAATAGCGGTTATTCAATAGCACAGTTTAATCTTGCTATGTTATACGAACAACATGAATTAGATAAAGAATATCAGAAAAAAGCATTTATGTTGTACGAAAAAGCCGCAACACAGGGTTTAGTGCCCGCACAAAACAATCTTGCAAGATTTTATTACTTTGGTTTTGGAACAGACAAAGATATGAAAAAAGCGGCTTATTGGTATGAAGAGGCTGCAAAACGTAATAATGACGTGGCGGCATTTAATTTAGCTTTGATGTATTATAGCGGTGAAGGTGTTGCAAAAGATAATGACAAAACCTTATATTGGCTTGAAAAAGCTGCAACTTTGGAGAATAAATTTGCCCAAACACAACTTGCTGATTTTTACCGTTCCGGAGAACTTGTAAAACAAGATTATGAAAAAGCTTTATTTTGGTATTTTGAAGCAGCTACGCAAGAGTATGCAAAAGCTCAGTATTATGTGGGGCTTTTTTACTATGAAGGTTACGGTGTGCCTCAAGATAAAGAAAAAGGGCTGTTTTGGATGACAAAATCAAAAGAAAACGGATATTCTTTTGCAGATGAATTTATCAAACGGGTATCAAAAAAAGATTAGTTTACTTTGAAGTTTGGATTGAGTTTTGCTAGTATCAAATCAGCTATGATATTCCCTATAAGCGTTAAAAAAGCACCTATAATAAGAATACCCATAATTACAGGGTAGTCACGACTCATTGCACTTTGAAAAAACAATAAACCCATACCGTCTATCGCAAATATAGTTTCCAAAATAACACTTCCACCTATAACTCCGGGTAATGAAAGACCAAGTAGAGTAATAACAGGAGGATAAAGATTTGGAAGTATATAGTACCTAAAAAGTTTATATCCAGTGATCCCTCTTGATTTGGCAAAGAAAATATAATCACTTCTGAGTATTTCTAACGTAAGTGAACGAATATACAAAGTTAGACTTCCTATTCCTCCGAAAATAATGATAGTGATAGGTAATAATAAATGCCATGAGATATCCAAATAATATTTTATACCATCCGTATAATTACCTGAACTTATACCTGAAATAGGTACCAATTCAAGCCATAAACCAAAAATCAAAATACCTATAACCGCAAGATAAAAAGAGGGCATAGAAAAGCTTATAAGTGAAAGTTGTTTCACAATTTTATCGTACAACATATCTTTTTTGAGTGCAGATTTAATACCTAGATAAAGTGATATAACGAATATAAAAAACATACTTGTTATATTTATCGCTAAAGTAATAGGTAATTTTTCTAAAATCATATCTTTTACCATTTCACCGCTTGAAAAACTGACACCGAAGTCAAGCACTAAAATAGAACTTAGCCATGAAAAGAATTGTATGTGTAGAGGTTTATCAAGACCATAAATGGCTTTTAGGTTTGCTATGGTTTCAGGGGTAATGTTTGGATTTAATTCCCCGCTAGCAAAAAATGAGTTAGGGGCAAGTTGGATTACACTAAAAGATATTACGCTTATAAGAAGAAGCATCAATACTATATAGCTAAGCTTTTTGACTAATACCCTCAATCCCTGCATCTATCATCCTTAACCCTTAAATCTCAACCAAGAACCATCAACCATTATTTGTCAATTTCCGCTAATAACTTTGCCTTTATATGTCATAATACCGAAATCAAAGTTTATAACTTTTCTAAATCCTAAATCATGCATTACATGTTGGCAATATGCGCTTCTACTACCGCTATAACAATATACGATAGTAACTATTTCTTTTTGGTTTTCAAGTTGTCCTATGGTGTTATAAAAGCTTGTTGTCGGGATTAGATAGTCTGTTCCTTCAATTCTTCTTGATTTCCATTCCATCCACTCTCTAACATCAACAAGATTAAAATTAACCATTTTTAAAGCTCTTGCTTCAAGTAGTGCTTCAAGCTCATCTGCATCAATAGACTCTTTTTCTAGTAATAGCTCACATTCAAGTGTACTTAATCCTCTTGAGTGTGTATGTACTACAATTTCAGCTTCGTTTGTACTCGCAAACTTACTAGCATACTCTTTTGTACAAAAAATACCACAATGACATTTGCCTTCTTCAGGTATTTCATGCTCTAAAGCAGGTTTACAAGGACAAATTCTATTATCTGCTGCTTTTTGTTCTTCCTTCGTTATTCCTATTACCATAAAACATGGACAGTATCTTTTGTTGTATATTAGTTTATTTCTAGTAAGACCCATTTGTACTGATTCGTTGACTTCATCTTCAGGGTTATATACAAAGCCAAATTGTGAACATACTTTGTCTGTAAAGTTTTTTGTATTTTCTAGTTCTGTTTGGAATTCAGTTGAGTTCATATCTATTTTTATCATTAAAAAACCTTGTGTGTAATATATGAAGGTTGATTATATCAAAAGTATGGTAAAGGGAAGATTAGGTGTATTGTCCTCGGGCTTTGCCCTGCGGGATTTTTCCAGTGGGATTTGCCTACGGCTACATCGCTTCGCTACATGGTGTATTGTCCTCAGGCTTTGCCCTGCGGGATTTCGCTTCGCTACATGGTGTATTGGTGTATTGGATGAATAATTATTTATCTTACCAATAACCAATAACCAATAACTATTAACTACTTACTCATAGCCTCTTCAGCGTATTTGTAACCTAAGTCATAAGCTTTGTTGTTTACTGCGTGAACTTTTGCAGGAACTTTTGAAAGCATTACTTCTCTCAGTGTTTCTTTATCGATAGCATTCATAAATTTGTTTGCTATAGCAAGAGCTACAACAGATTGTGTAATAACGTTTCCGATTTCTTCTTTTGCAATGGTAATAATAGGAATTTCAACAATTCTCCATTTTTTTCTATCTTCTTCCGTAGGTGTTACGAGATTTGGTTCAACTACTATTGTACCGCCTTCAGAAACACCGTTTTTGAATAAATCATAACTTTTTTGTGCAACGGAAAGCATGAAATCTATCTCACCGTCATTTGCGTAAGGGTAGAAAATTTCATCATCATCTAACGTAATATCAACAACCGTTGGACCACCTCTAACTTGAGAAGTATATGTTGCAGTTTTTAAACCGTAACCACCGGTTTTGATTTTTGCAGCTGCAAAAATCTCTCCGGCAAGAAGTACACCTTGTCCACCAACACCCGTAAATCTCATTAATGTTCTAGCCATAGTGTTACTCCTTATATCTTTTTCTCAAATTCGTCTTGAGTGATTGCTTTTCTTTTGCCTTGATGTACTTTTTTAATCTCTTCGTACATTTCACAGTATTCTTTAGCATTTTCATCATGTTTCAAGATACCTGTTGGGAACACGTTTAATTGCTCTTCAGGAGTCATTTTTTCCCATTTTGATAGTGGTGCAGTTATAGAGTCAATCCACTCTAAGTTTTTCATAGCACTATCCATTTTGTTTTTTCTACCAAGGTTAATATGGCAGTTTGACATAATATCAAAGAAACTAAAACCTTTATGTTGGAAACCTTTGATTAAAACTCTCTCTAGTTTTTTAGGGTCAAGCATAGTTTCTCTAGCTACAAATGAAGCACCTGAAGCGATTGCAACTTTACAAGCATCAAATGTAGGGTCGATATTACCTGCTTTTTGACTTACCGTCCAGAAACCTTGCGGAGTCGTAGGACTTGTTTGAGAATTTGTCAAACCATAGATGAAGTTATTGATCATAATGAAATTTATATCAATATTTCTTCTACATCCGTGAATCGTATGATTTCCACCGATAGCCATGGCATCACCGTCACCGGCAACACATATTACGTGTTTGTCTGGATTTGCAAGCTTTACACCTGTTGCAAATGCTATAGTTCTACCGTGAGTCGTGTGGATAGTATTGAAATCAACATATGATGAAAATCTTCCGGAACATCCAATACCTGAAACTACACATACGTCATCTTGTTTCCAACCGCAAGCGTCAATGGCTCTAATAACAGCTTTAAGGATAACACCGTCACCACATCCCCAACACCAAAGTGTCGGCATTTTTTCTAATCTTAAGTATTTATCGTAATTGAAAGCCATTTTAGAATACCTCCTTCACTTTTGTAACAATCTCATATGGAGAGATAGCACGTCCATTTACCTTGTATAGACCTTGTATATCAAGTCTGCTTGATACTCTTTCTACTTCTTCCGTATACTGTCTGATATTTAATTCAACACATAATACGTTTTTAATCATATCCGTAAAATGTTTAATTCTGTTTGCAGGACTCGGCCAAAGTGTAATAGGTCTAAATAATCCGGCTTTTATGCCTTCTGCTCTTAAGTGTCTAATAGCCTCTTTAGCTGCAAGTGACACTGAACCGTAAGCTATAATTAAAACTTCCCCTTCGGCACCTGTCATATCATCAAGCATAAATTCCTCATTTAGCTCTATTTCATCTGCATGCATCATAACTTTATCTTCAAGTCTTTGGATAAGTTTTCTACATGTTTCTATCTCTTCGGTAGGAAAACCTTTTGCATCATGGTGTAAGCCTGTAAAATGGTATCTATATCCCGTAAACATTGGGTTAAGAACCGCTGCTTCATCTGCGCCGACGCCGTAAGGTCTATAATCTTGTGGTTCACCTTCAAATTTTTTTCTTGGAACTATACCGGCTTTTACTTCTTCAACAGTTGGAAGCATTGCTTTACCGTGCATATGACCTAAAGTTTCATCAGTCAATACGATAACGGGTTGCATAAATCTATCTGCAAGATTAAATGCTCTTACTACCTCAGTATAACATTCAGCTAAGTTACCTGCACACAGTGTTATAGATCTATAGTCACCGTGACTTGGATTTCTTGCTTGTCTAACGTCACCTTGAGATACCCTTGTAGGAAGACCGGTACTTGGACCACCTCTCATAACGTTTACAAGAACCAAAGGAACTTCTGCCATTTGAGCAAGTCCTAAATTCTCAGCTTTTAGTGAAACACCCGGACCTGATGTAGCAGTCATAGCTCTAACACCGCTCATTGCAGCACCTATCGTTGCAGCGATTCCGGCAATCTCATCTTCCATTTGTATAGCAGCACCGCCGACTTCAGGTAAAAGATCAGATATTTCGTGCATTACTTCACTTGAAGGAGTAATAGGATACCCTCCAAAAAATCTACATCCAGCATCAACAGCTGCCAAAGCAGACAGTTCATTACCGCTTGAAATTATTTCTCTAGTCGCCATTATTTTCTCCTTAAGCGCTTAGTATTCTATAGTTGTTATCTTTAATTGCTTGCGCTCTTTGTTTTGCTTCATCTGTTAGTTTTGCAAATTTAAACTCTGATTTGTCAGCTACATATATAGCAAAATCAGGACATGACAATTCACAATCATTACAGCCTATGCAACTCTCAGGAGCAATTATAGTAATCATTGCACCTAGTGTTGAAGTTGGTGCCGGTCTCATTGCGAGAACTCCGGCAGGACATACAGAAACACACACGTCACATGCTTTACATCTGCTCTCATCAACCCATACAGGTGTATTAGCAGGAGCTTCTATCTTTGACATCTTTTCCCCTTACATTGAATTTGTTTCAAAGTGAACCTTTATCACTATGACAGAATAACGAATCCTAAGTAACAATTCTTTTAAATGTTAAAATTAATGATTCACAAAATACAAAGTGTTACTATTTTAAACAAATAATAGTTAACTATCTAGTTTACCTATTGCACATGAGACGAAACTCTTAGCTTTTGTTTGTATATTTTCAAATGTTGAGAGCTCATCTGTTACCAAAGGATACCCTAATGTTCTCAATTTACTTTTAAGAGTGTCTATTTTCGTATCATCTATATCTAGCGTAATTACTCTTGGCATTACTTCAAGGTTTACTTCCACTTCACCGAAATCTTCTTTAAGTGCTTTTTTTAGAGTATTTGCACATCCACCGCATTTTACGTTATTTACTTCAAACGATTGTAGAGCCATATTTTATCCTTGTATAAAGATTTAGGTACTGATTATACTATATATTGTATTATAGTATGCTATTTTTTAAGATATTTAAAAAATTCTTAAAGGATAAAATTTGTCCTATTTCTTTTGTTATTTTAATTTAAAAATGATATAATTTCACAATTACAAAATTAAATAAATAAGGATTGAATATGTTAGTAACAAAAAAAGCTCCGGATTTTACGGCTACAGCTGTATTAGGTAACAATGAAATAGTAGATAATTTTAGATTGTATGATAATTTAGGTGAAAAAGGTACAGTTGTATTTTTCTACCCGTTAGACTTTACATTCGTATGTCCATCTGAAATTATTGCGTTTGACAAAAGATTAGAAGAGTTTACTTCTAGAGGTGTTAATGTAATAGGTGTATCTGTTGATAGCCAATTTTCACACTTTGCATGGAAAAACACTGCAGTTAAAGAAGGTGGTATAGGTCAAGTTAGATTCCCTCTTGTAGCGGATTTAAATAAACAAATTTCAAGAGATTTCGATGTATTATTCAACGAGTCTGTTGCATTGAGAGGAAGTTTCCTATTAGATTCTGACGGAACAGTAAGACACGCAGTAATCAACGATTTACCGCTTGGAAGAAACATAGATGAGATGATAAGAATGGTTGATACTATGATTTTCGTAAATACTCACGGTGAAGTTTGCCCGGCTGGATGGCAAAAAGGTGACGAAGGTATGAAAGCTGACACAAAAGGTGTTGCTGAGTACTTGGCTAAAAATAGCGACAAACTATAATAAATGTGGCGAGAGCCACATTTATTAACTAATAATTAATAGCTAATAATTAACAGTTTTGGAGTTGCTTCACAACGGTAATCGACTAAAACATCACTAAGTAATACCCAAGTTATTAATTATTTATTGTTGGTTATTAATTTAGCTATTTGTTCCGGTGTAACTCCCAAATCTCTTTCCACGTCTTTCGTATCACCGTGTTGTATAAATATATCATCATATTCAAAACTTGTCAGTTTAATATCAGTTATTTGTTTTATGCTCAAAAATTCTAGTATAGCACTTCCGACACCGCCTTGTTTTTGCGAGTCGCTAAATACATACCAGTTTTTGTATTTGTGAGATAGTTTTTCAAGCATTTCGCTATCAAGAGGTTTTACGAATTTCAAATCTAGTATTGCTATATCTTTGTCTATTTGTTTTGCAGTATTTATCGCTTTTGCTACTCCCGTGCCGTAACCTATAAATAATATATCGCCATTACCGTCTTTTAAAAGTTCGCTTTTACCTATCTCAAAAGCTGTAGGGGCAAATTCTAAAGTTTCATAAGCACCTCTAGGGTATCTTACGGCACAAGGGTGTGGACATGTGTATGCAAATTCTAGAGATAGCTCAAGTGTTTTTTCATCTCTTGGAGCCAATAAAACCATATTCGGTATAAATCTAAGATATGATATATCATAAACACCTTGATGTGTTTCTCCGTCGTTTCCTACTATTCCGGCACGATCAATAGCAAATACTACCGGTAAATCCATCAAACATACATCATGAACTATTTGGTCAAACCCTCTTTGTAAGAATGTAGAATAAATAGTAATAAAAGGTTTAAATCCCTCTTTTGCCATAGCAGCCATAGAGGTAACTGCGTGTTGTTCTGCAATAGCGACATCCCAAAAGCGTGACGGGAATTTACTCATTAGTTTATCTATTCCCGTACCGCTTGGCATAGCTGCCGTTACACCGACTATATTTTCGTGTTGTTGTGCCATTTGTAAAAGTTTATCGCTAAAAACGGCAGTTGCACTTTTTGCTCCCGCTTTTTTTATGAACTCACCCGTTTCTACACAAAAAGGTCCTACTCCATGCCAATGTTCATGACACCCTTCGGCTATTTTGTAACCTTTGCCTTTTGTAGTTTTAGCATGAACTATTACCGGTTTGCCCATCTCTTTTGCTATTTGTAAAGTGTCGATGATTTCTTCAAGATTATGTCCGTCAATAGGTCCTATATAATCAATCCCCATCTCTTCAAATAAAATACCCGGTGTAATAAGCTTGATACTTTCTTCAAATCTTTTTGCCAAATATGTAGTACCGTCAGGGAAGTTTTTTTTCAAAAAGCTATCTACTTTTTCTTTGAAGTTTTGATACGTCTTACCTGCTAATATTTTACTTAAGTGTTTGCTGATAGCACCTATCGGTTTTGCTATACTCATTTCATTGTCGTTTAGTATGATAACTACAGGATATTTGATATCGCCTAGTTCGTTTAGTGCTTCATACACCATCCCTGCGGTCATACTTCCATCTCCTATCATAACAACAGGAACTCTTGACTCATTTTTTAGTTTGATAGCCTTTGCGGCACCTACTGCTAAAGATATGGATGTAGAACTATGCCCTGCAACGAAATAATCTGCATCACTCTCCTTTGGTTTTGTAAAACCGCTCATACCGCCGAATTGTCTAAGGGTGGCAAACTCATCCCATCTATTTGTGAGAAGTTTGTGTGGGTAGCATTGGTGACTTACGTCAAATATAAAAGGGTCGCTTTTTGCATCAAAAACATAGTGCATACCGAGAGTTAGTTCAACTGCACCCAGTGTAGAACTGAAGTGTCCACCGTTACGGCTAACTACTTCTATTATTCTATTTCTTATGTCTTGTGCAATTTGTTCTAATTCTTGCGTACTTTTGTTTTTGATATTTATATCTTTCATTATTTACCCAGCACTTCTTTAAAAATCTTAAAAAATTTACTATTTTGTTCGTTTGTTCCTATGGTAATTCTAATAGCATTTAGACCATAGCTTGTCAAATCTCTTATAATCATACCTCTTTTTAGAAGTGCATTTGCAACCTCTTTTGAGCTTACACCTTCAAGATAGTATGTGATAAAGTTTGTATAGCTTGGGATATAAGTGATATTCATTTCTTTTGCAAACTCTTCGTATCTTGACATTTCCGTAAAGTTTTTTGCTATACATTCACTTACGAATTCTTCGTCTTTAAGTGCTTCTATAGCACTTGCAAGGCTCAACGTGGTGATATTAAAAGGTGGTCTTACTTTGTGTAAAGTCGATATTATATCTTCGTTTGCGATACCGTATCCAACCCTCATACCCCCTAGTGCATAAGCTTTTGAAAATGTACCTAGATATATTACGTTTGGATATTTTGCTATAACATCTGAAGCTACTATCTCTTTTTTGCTATCTTTGTATTTTGCATATTCACCGTAAGCACAATCAAGAATTACAAGCGTATCACTTGCAACTTCATCTAAAAATTTATATACATCTTCTTTATCAAGACATTCTCCAAGAGGGTTGTTTGGTAGGCAAAGGAATATTATATCCGCACCTTCTTGCGTGTATATTTCTCTAAACTCATCTAAGACATGGTGGTGGCTAGGAGTTCTTAATACCTTTGCACCTACGTGTTTAGAATATATTTCATACATAGCAAACGTAGTTTTACTCATCAATACTTTTGAATCTTTGTTACATTTTGCATGGATACAAAATTCCAAAACTTGGTCACTACCGCTTCCTATGATGATATTTTTACTATTTACTCCGAATTTGCTTGATAGGGAATCTTTTAATTCAAAAAAACTATCATCAGGGTACAAAAAAGCTTTACTAGCTATCTCTTGAAGTTTTGCGATAACTTTTGGAGATGTACCGTAAGGATTTTCGTTTGAAGCAAGTTTTACTACATCTTTTGGTTCTATACCAAACTCTCTAACAACAAGCTCTATAGGTTTACCCGCTTCATAGCTTGTAACGTTGTCTAAAACACTATTAAATTTCATTTTATGCTATTCCTTAATAATTAATTAAAATCCATTTTTGCACTTAGTCCTGAACCGAAGTATTTTACAACACTTTGCATACTACTTTCCATAAGTTTGTTCATAAACTTCTCAAATTCGTCCTCTTTCGTCCAAACGGGAACACTTACACCGCTTAGAGTCATAAGCTCTTTTTGAGCAGTTGATAGAGTTCCTATCTCATCTATAAGACCTACTTCTTTAGCTCCGTGAGCAGTAAAAATATGAGCATCTGCAAAATGTGTATGATTTTTCGGGTCAAGATTTCTAGCACTGCTTACGTCTGCTACAAACATATCATAAGTTTGGGATATAACCTTTTGAATCTCTGCTTTTTCGTACTCTTTCCACTCTCTAAAAGGGGTACCTGATTCTTTGTATTTACCTATTTTTTCTGTTTGAGGTTTGATACCTAGCTTTGAAATAAGTTCTTCTACATTGAAGCTTTGAAAAATTACACCGATACTACCTATCATACTGCCCGGGTTTGCTATGATTTTGTTACTCCAAATAGAAGCATAATACCCACCGCTTGCCATAACACCGCTTGCATAAGCTACTACCGGTTTCGTCTCTTTTAGTTCTTTGATAGCATAAGCTAACTCAACGCTTGGAGCAACCGCACCGCCTGGAGAATCAACTACAAACAAAACACCTTTTATGTTTTTGTCATCTTTTGCCTCTTGAAGTTTTTCAAGAACTTTGGATGTATCCATAATAGCACCTGATAGTTCTATTTTTGCAAGGTTTGCTTGGGGTACTATTTCACCGCTAGGTGTCAAAACTAAAAAAAGGATAGTCAAAAATACCACTGTTTTGAAATAGTTTTGTATAAAATCAAATATTGCTTTTATTTTTTCAAGTATTAAACTAAACAATTTTTTCTCCTTTTATAAATGTTGCACTACTGTTTGACGTGTGTAATATTAATTGTAGAAAAATATCTTTTTTTTCACAAGCATCAGGTAAAGTTACCGTAATAATATCGGCATCATAGCTTTTTTTAAGTGAGCCTTTGTTTTTCATACCTAGTGCTTTTGCACCGCCTTTTGTAGAGGCATTGAGTAGTTTTTTGCTTAAGTCCGTGATATTGATATGTTGATGTATAAATAAAGCATTTTTCATCTCTTCCCAAAGGGATAACGAGTAGTTTGAACTTAAGCCGTCCGTTCCTAGTGCAAAGCTTCTGTATTCTAGGTTTTTGTACGCTATAGTAGTGTTTGTCAAAAATCTATTTGATACGGGACAGTGAATAATAGTAGCCTTTAATTCGTCTATTGTTTCTAACTCTTCATCGTTTGCTTGACAGCAATGTGTAAAACTAAGGTTTTCTATCCCTTTGAATTGATTTAAAAACTCGTGAGCTTTTGTAATACTTTGCGTTTGGTTCAGAAAATTTTTGAAAAAATCAGACATACCTCCGCTTGAACTCTCTAGCCACTCTTTTTCTTCTATGCTTTCCAAAAAGTGTGCCGTAACGGATAGGTTTTGTTCACGTGCTAGTTTCAAAGTTTCTCTTATCAAAAACGGATGTACGGAATAGGGTGAATGGATAGCTATTGCAGGAGTATATCTATCGCTTTTTAGTTTTGACGAAGCCTTGAGTCTAGCCTGAAAATCTGCAAAAAGAGTATCAACCATAGAGGCATTACTCCCTATTATTTCGCTAAAATGAACTACGTTTAGTTTGGTTTTTTGCAAAGACTCCATATCAAATCCATAGCTACTTATAGCTCCTATGGTAGTAGTACCGCTTTTTAGTATGGCTTGAAGCTCATTATCTATCAGCTCCGTATCTGCTTTTTCTATGAGTTGGGCACGGTGTTCTATGACGCTATTTAACCATGTCATAAAATTGCCGTATTTTAGTGTAGTTTTGTTTGCACTAAATTCAAGGTGAACGTGTGGATTTATAAGTCCAGGGAGTATTACGGTGTTTGGAGCTGTCGTCGTGATAGGTGTATTTGGATATTTTGAAGAAATCTCTTCAAAACCACCCAAATCTATTATCGTGTCGTCAAAAACAATACAACCGTTTTCGATGATACTATCGTATTCATCGCACGTTACAATCCAATCGGCTTGAATAATAGTCATTAGTTACGCTTGTGCAGGTGCTTGTGCTTCTTGGTAAGCTCTTATTTCGTTTAGAACTTGCATAAGAGCAATAAGTCCTAAATGGTATCCAAACGGTCCAAATCCAGAGATAATACCCGTACTACTTGCCGCCGTTAGAGATTTTTGTCTGAAATCTTCTCTTTTATAAAGGTTACTGATATGTACTTCAACAGTAGGAAGATTTACCGCTGCAAGAGCATCTCTGATAGCAATGCTTGTGTGAGTGTAAGCTGCAGGGTTGATGATGATACCTTGAACTGTACCTAAGCACTCTTGGATTTTGTCAACTATTTCACCCTCTAAGTTGCTTTGGAAAAATTCTATTTCTACACCGCTTTGTTCTGCCGTAGCTTGAAGCTGTGCGTGGATTTGATCTAACGTCATACCACCGTAGATGTGTTGTTCTCTAACACCCAACATATTTAAATTTGGTCCTTGAATAACTGCTATTTTCATATATATAGTTCCTTTTTTGTATTTCTCTTATTAAAAATTAGCTAGTATTATACATAAATTAATATAAAAGTGACTTTTGATATTGGGGTATTATGAAAAACTATATTTTAAAAGATGAAAATGCGGTGTATTTTGAGAGTGGATTTAGTTGTGATAATGTTTTGTTTTTAAGACTTGGAACTGAAGGGTTTTTTATAACCGACCCTAGGTATTCAAGTGAAGCAAAAGAGTGTGTAAAAAACGGCATAGAGGTGATAGAAGCTAGAGATTTACACAAAAGTGCAAGGGAAATCATAAGAAAAAGTAAAATAAACAAGCTTTTTTTTAATCCTGCCGATTTGACTTATAGCGATTTTTTGGGATTAAATAAAAAGCTAAATATTCAGCTGACTCCTAAAAAAGAGTTTTCAAAACAGATGCGTATTATAAAAACAGATGAAGAGATAGCTATACTAAAAGAGGCTGTAAGGCTAGGGCGAGAGGGGTTTGTAACTCTTGGTGAGGTTTTGAAAAATTCTGTAAATTTGAGTGAAAAAGAGATACATTATAAGGCAAAAGAGTCTATGAGCTTCAAAGGGGAATATGACCTAAGCTTCGACCCGATAACCGCTATCAACGAAAACGCAGCCAAACCCCACGCTCTTCCCACAAATAAAATCTTACAAAAAGATGATTTGCTTTTGATTGATGCAGGGCTTAAATATAAAAGATATTGTAGTGATAGGACTGTTACCCTTAGCTTTGGTGACGGCTTGGATATAGAAAATAGAGAACAAAGGTTTACAAACCCAACTTGGCAAAAGATATACGATATAGTCCTAAAAGCCCAAAGAAATGCCATAGAAAACGCTAGGGTAGGAATGAAAGCAAGTGAGATAGATGCCCTTGCAAGAAGTGTGATAGAAAATGCAGGATACGGTAAATATTTCGTACATAGCACAGGACACGGAGTAGGGCTAGACATCCACGAATACCCTACAATTAGTTCAAAAAGTGATGTTATCATCGAAGAAAATATGGTATTTACCATAGAACCTGGGATTTATCTTGATGGGGATATGGGTGTGAGGATAGAGGATATGGTGGTGATGAAGGGTGGAAGAGCGGAGGTGATGTAGATGATTGACGAGAGTCAATCATCTACATCAGTTAATAGTTAATAGTTAATAACTTCGGTATCGCTGATGCGATTTAATAATGGATATATTATCAAAATGATACAATACGCAATAAAGTGCGGTATGAAGGTTTACATATAATGAATTTTGCTTTGATAGAAAATGCTACAAACATTTTAAAAAAATACTATATAAATGATTCTAGACCATTATGTATTGCGTTTAGTGGCGGTAAAGATAGCACTGCAATATTGTATCTAATGATTAATGTTTTATTAGATTTAAAACAACAACAAGAACTACAAAAAGAAGTTTATATTATAAATTCTAATACTTTAGCTGAATTACCGCCTTTATTGAAACATTTGGAAAAAACTTTAACAAATATACGAAAGTATGCTATTGATGAAAATTTGCCAATAAAAGTTTATGAAGTTTTCCCAGAAACCAAAGATACTTTAAATGTACAACTTATGGGGGTAGGTATGCCACCACCCTCAAATACATTTAGATGGTGTACAGATAAGCTAAAAGTAAATCCTATAGATAAGAAATTAAAGGAATTATTTCCTGACGGTAAATTTATATCTGTGATAGGCACAAGAAAAGATGAGAGTTTAAGTAGGTCTATTAGAATAGATAATTTATCAATCAAAAATACAGATTTAAAGATCAATGATAGATATACAAATGCTAGTAATTTAATGCCTATTGAGGATTGGACTACAAAAGATGTTTGGGAATATTTGCTATCACAAAGTAATGATTTGCTTAATATTGATTTTTTATGGAAATTGTACAGTGATGCAAGTGGTAAAGATGCAACAGAATGTAGTTTCGTTGGTGCAGGTGGTAAAAATATTGAAGAAGGTAAAATAGGCTGTGGAGTTTCTAGATTTGGCTGTTGGCAATGCTATATGGTGAGAGATGAAGATAAAAGTCTTGATGGTCTTATGAAAAGTGGTCATGAAAAAATAGAACTTTATCGAGAATACAGAGATTGGTTTTGGAAATTAACTCAACAAGGTTGGGAAAAGACAAGAGATGTATATAATCATAGAACACAAGTACGAGATATATATAATAAGGGAGGAGGAACCAATCCTAAATATGGTATGACTATGCCAAAAGGACTAACTCTCAAAATCAGAAAAGAAGCTTTTTCTAGACTTTTAAAATTGCAGTCAGAATTGAATGAAGAAATAATTACAAAAGATGAAATAATAGAAATACAAAAAAGATGGATTTTGGAGGGTGATTTGGAGCTTTCTGCATTTAAACTCTGCAAAATATATCATATAAAGGTCAATACTTTTGATTTATCAAAGGATATAAGAACTAAAATAAGAGAAGCAAAACAAATATATAAAATTTTCAAAAATAATAAAGATATAAAAATCACTTTTTCAAAAGAAACTTTAAAAAGATTTGTAATACAATACACAATAAACAAAAATAAATGTGCAATAAAGTTTTTTCCTACAAAACAAGAGGAAATGCATATACGAAAAGAGTGGGAAAGACTTAAGAAGATAGAAAGAACAATTCAAAATGATTTAGATTTATATTCTTTAATACAAAGGCTGACCAATGAATAGTACAATAATTCAAAAAAAAGAACAAATAACAATTAAAATCGAAGAATCTTTAGATGCTAGTAAAAAGTTTGAAGTAGAGAATTTGTTGCAAAAAAAAGCAATAGAAAAAATACAAAAACTAGTCACAAGTAGATTAATAAATGCTGATAAATGTAATAATAAAGATTGTGAAAATGATAGAAAACATGATACTATAACTATTCTTGGGGAAAGAGGTAGTGGAAAAACAAGTTTATTATTAAATTTGGAAGCGATACTGAAAAATAATAAAGATGAACTTGTATTTTTAAAAATAATCGATCCAACTCTTTTCGAGACCAAACAAAATATTTTAGTTTCTATTATATCTTTGATAGCCGATGAAATTAAAAATGCAAACAAATCAACAGATGATAAATGGAATGAGTCTTTAATAAAACTAGCAGATGGTTTGAAACTTTTAGATGGAGTTGGAAGTGATATTATAAAAAGTGATTTATTTGATGATGGTGAATTGATACTTGAAAAAGGATTAGACCATGCTCATTCTGGATTAAATTTAGAAAAATATTTAAGTTGTTATATTTCACAAAGTTTATCTTTATTAGATAAAAAAATGTTTGTCTTGGTTTTTGATGACATTGATACAAATATTGATAAGGGTTGGATGGTACTTGAAACCATAAGAAAGTATTTGACTTCATGCCAACTTCAAGTATTTGTTTCTGGTCATTGGGAATTATATTCATCTCTTGTTCGCATGAAACAGTGGGAGAATTTTGATAGGAAAATATTTCCTGAAAAAGAGTGGCAAGATAAAAAAGATTTAGTTGATGATTTAGAGGAACAGTACTTAATAAAAGTTTTAAAACCAGAGTATCGTATATATTTGGAGAATTTGTATCATCTGACAACAAACATACAATATCCTGAAATAATTATTCAAGATTCTCAAAGAAACGATTTAAAAATCGATGATATTTATGAAGCAATTAGCGAAAAGTTATTTAACTTTAAAAATAAAAAACACCAAACAGAAATTTCAAATTTAATCAAATTTCTTCCAGTCAGAACTAATATGAAGATTCTTTATCTTTTTGTACAAAATCAAAATAATCACATTGAAATGATTAATGAAATCAGCAATGTGTTTGTTACAAATACAGCAAGATTTGGATTTACCCATTTAGATTATGAAAATTTATCGACAAACACTGTAATCCAAGAAATGGCCAAAAAACTTTATTTAATTTCTAACGACAAATTTTCTTTTTCTAATTTAAGTCAATTTCCGATGAATGTAAGTGATAAAAATTTAAACTTGCTGTTAATGGTAATCAATTTACATCTAACAAAAACACTCAATACAAATATGTATACATTTTTTGAGTGGCTGACAAGGTTTACTTATTTAGATATTTTGAGTGTCGATATTAAAGAAACTGATGACAAAAATAATTATTTGGATATTTTAAAATACAACTATATCATTCCGATGAATGAACAAATTCGCTTAATTGGCAAAATATTTGAAGATAATAAAGGACAAAGAAATTCACTTTTAGGATTTAGAAAGACATATGCATTTGATAGATATGCAAAAGAATCAAATTTTTTAGGCGTTGATAAATTTGAAAAAGATGCAAATTTGGATGAGAGATTTTTATTAAATATAGTGTTATCTAAAGCCGGAAAAGTAGCTCACTCTGAACAATCGAGTGTTAGTGTAATTAATATATTTGCTTTTTTAGCAGATTTTCTACAAAGAGATATTAAAGATGCAGAAAATTATTTATTTAATTTATTTGAAGAACAACAATACATAAACTATGATGATAACCCTTTGTTTGCTGAGCAATTTGCAGAAGAGAATAAAGAGAAAATTTTAAATAGTACTTTTTATAAGACTTTACTTGAATGGCATAAACTAAGTACGAATATTGAGATGTTTTCACTTATGCAAGTAAGTAATATATGGAAAGAATTCATTAATAAACATACATCTAATAATTTACAGGATAAAAAATTTAACAACTTAAAAGATTTTCTTTCAAGTCAAATAATAGTTTTTTTTAATTTAGTTATAACAGAAATATTGATTAATCAAGGTGAAGAAAAAATTTATAGTAGTGTTAATACCTCAACTAATCTATATCGAAATATTAAACTTGCCTATGGAGAAACTTATGAAGAAACATTTTATGAAAAAATAGATTTATTCAAATTTATGTATATGTGCCCTGTATTATATTGTTTAGTAGAAGATGCTAATTTTGTGGAACCAAAAGGAGAATATTGGATTGGTAAAAGTAATATAGATAAAATCAAAACATCATTTGGTAAGTTGGGAATACAAGGTGGAAGTAATCAGGAAATAGAAACAGACCTATCCACTCAATCGTTTGATGCAGTCGAAAAATATATTAGTATGAGCGATTTAAGAAAAGTGAGCTACAGAGACCCTTCAACTATTGTTAAAATTATTGATCAAATTAAAAAAGACGAAATAGTCACTATCGACCAGTTATGGAGCAAAATAAAACCTCCTAAAACAAGAATAACAACTGAAAGAGAAGCTATTTTAAAGCGTTTTCTATCAAATGTTCAAAATGACGTAAAAACAGATGATTAATCAACTCATTGATATAGATATATTAACACCATTAGCATTTTTAAGTTCTAAGCGACTTTTGGAGAGGTATAAACAAGCATCTTTTATCAATATAAAGTCAATAAAAGAAGATGTATTTTTAACTCAAAGAGAGTTAAGGCATGATTTACCTGACCAAATTCATGATAACTTAATAGAACAGTTTTTTGAAGATAATAAGAAAGATTTTGTATATTGTATAGATAAATCTATACGACTAATACAAAAAAAATATTTTGATAATGAAGGGTATATCAAAAAGGATTTATATCTTAATTGGAATAATCTCTTAACATTAGTTCCATCTTTACTTTTCAGCTCTTATCCTACAAAAGACTCAAAACAAACAAAGTTTTGTCATTCATCACTGCCAATACCAAAGGATAGTGAACTAGAAGTTTTAACTAAATCAAAAATGATAGAAACTCATCTACATATCAACGGTACATCTGAAACTATTTATAATTGGCACTATTTTTTGGATAATCTTGACCAAGCATATTTGACTTTGAAAGATTCATTTAAAGATAATGCTATCCTTTTTAAGCAAAATGGGATAGATAGTATTAAAGATTTTATAGATGTTTTGAAAAAATCAAAATCTATTTTTGAGTATATACTTTATGAAGTGGATTATAATTCAAATGATTATAGAGAATGGGAAAAATATTTGTCCTCAAGCATTATCTTTGATAAGCAGTTACAGATAAGAATAAATGCAAAAAAAAGACATAAGAAATTTAATACTTTAACTGTTATAGAAAAAGAAATAAAATTTTATACTTTAATTTTTAATACTATTCTTGATGGTGATACAAAAAAAGATATTTATAGCAGATTGCTTCATTATTATGTTTTGGCACAAGCATTATTCAATAAGCTATTTGTACAGCAATTAAGTCAATATGGTTTTTCTCAGTTTCAAAGAATTACAGATAGTAAATTGAGAGACCAATATGAAGACAAGGGCTTTGTAGATAGATATAAACAATTAGAAGGTGTAGGTAAAACGAATCTACTGAAACATTTAGAACTTAGATTTGCACCTAAAAATACAACATACAAAACAACCAAGTTATATTCTAAAATAATTAATGATTATGACGAATATAAAAAGTCAGATGATCATTTAGTAACACCGAGCATTTCGGTAACTACTCATTTTATAAAGCATAGGGAACAAAAAAATCCTAAATATATTTATCGAAGAGATTCTAAAACTAAATCAGAACTAAATAAAAGAGTAGTATCTATTATGGGATTACTATCATTATCAAAGTCAAAGTATTTACCACAAAACCATCCAAGTTTTAAAAAGTTTGATTTTTTAAATGCTATCGATGCAGCTGGTAATGAACTTTATGCAAGACCAGAAGCTTTTGCAACAAGTTTTAGATATATAAGAAAAAAAGTGGAAAAAAGATTTAAAAAACATATAAATATGACTTTTCATGCAGGTGAAGATTTTGTACACCTTGTTTCTGGGATTCGTTATATTTATGAAGCAGTAATGTTTTTGGATATGAACCCAAAAGATAGAATAGGACATGCCACAGCTTTAGGACTAAACCCGCAAATATGGAGAAAGAAGTTAAATAATACTATTGTAATGAAACAAGGTGAGTATTTAGATAATTTATTTTTTATCATAGAAATGATAAAAGGTGAGAAAAGATATTTTAACCAAGTTAAGAATTTACTAAAAGCGTTTAAAGAAAATAGCAAGGAAGTGTATTCTAAAAAATGTAGTCTTAAAAGTTATAAAAAGTTTTTTGAATATAAATGGTTAGATAGAAAAGAAGCAACTAAAATATTCACTGTAAATCAATTAGAGATTTTTGACAAGTATCATTCCATACAAAGTTATGAAAAATACAATAAACTTATTACAGTTGATTTAAATGATATTTCAGATGCTATTATAATTTTCATACAAAATAAAATTTTAGCTTTATTAAAAGAAAAAGAGATAGCAATTGAGTCTATGATTACAAGTAATACAAGAATTAGTTTTTACAATAACTTTAAAGAGCATCATATATTACAATGGTTACAAAATCCAAATTCTCCAGATATTGTACTTGCATCGGATGACCCAGGCATATTTAATAATAACCTATATTTTGAATATTTTATTTTATATAATATTTTGGGCGATACTGATTTTGATAGAAAAAGTATTATTAATAGATTAATAACAAATTCAGAAAGATATGCTTTTTATGTATAGTTTTAAAAAATAAAATTATGAATTTTATAGCTTCTCCAAAATCTTTAAGCCTCTTTTTTTATCACCTTTTCTAGCTCTTAACTCAAAGCTTGTTTTGGCATCATAACTAGCAAGAGCCATAGTAGGAAGTTCATCAATAAGTCTATTCACACTCATAATTTAGACTCTTTTGTATATGAAAATTTGGGAATAAAATATTTTAAACTTAATGATAACATATGCGATTTTATTTGTCAAATTTGAAAAGATTTCCATGATGTAATAAAATTAAGTTTTAATATTGTAAGATCCAAAAGTGTTGTATTTTATTTTGAGGACTCAAATATGTGTAAGGACTTTATATTTATAACTTTTGAAGGTTTTACATACCAACCTGATAGTGAATCTGATGTTCCTGATATAGAAAATATGCAAGTAATAGGTTTTTCAAAGGGAATGGATATACAAGAAGCATTTGAAAATATCAAAAATGGCAGTTCCTATTTGAAAGATACAAGTTTTGATGAGATTATAGGTATAGAACTCAAAGAGAAGAAATTTACATATTTTAATTTGAAATAAACAAGCAAACTTCTTACTAATTATGCACGAGCATTTGTTTGTGTTTCAAAAGGTAAGTTAGATATTTTATATAAAAATAAGTTAATATATTATATAATGTAGCTATTATGTTTTAGGAATAGTAATGGGTAGTAAAGCTAATAATTCAAAACAACAAATAAAATCTATATATAATGATATAAATAAACAAAAGAAACTTGAAGCTTTAAAATCACTAAAATCATTTGAGTTGGGTGGAAGTGACTATAGTACAATCAAAAGTCAAATGTTAAAGACTAATACAAAAACTTGACATAAAAGTATATATTTATATATAATGTCATTAGTTTATATAAAAGGTATTAATATGATTTCTATAGGGATTGGTGAGATACAAAAAAATACTTCAATTTTTAGTAAAGTCAATGAGGTGATAGAGATAGTTGATAAACGAAGAAATAAAAAGATAGCTGTCGTTTATCCTGTAATGCAAAGTTCTGTGATAGATGTATTGGCAGGTAAGTATAAAAATAGAATATGCAATATTGGTGATGTAGAGAAAGAAAAAGAAGATTTGATGATTTTAGAAATGAAGGCAAAATATGACATTGATTGATGCTAATATAATCATTAGATTTTTAGTAGGTGATAATGTTGAGTTATTTGAGAAATCGAAAAGTATTTTTCAAAAAATAGAAAACAGACAAGTAGAAGTTGTAATTTTGGAAAGTGTATTGATGGAGTGTTTTTTTGTACTTGTTAAAGTTTATAAATTACCTAAAATCGAAGTAATAAATGATTTGAAGTCTATTTTGAGCTTGGACGGTGTAGTTAATTACGATAAAATAATACTTTTTGAGACATTGAATATTTTAGAAAGCCAGAATATAGATTTTGTAGATGCTTTGATATGTGCCAAGGTCAAACTTCAAGGATTTAAAGTATATAGTTTTGATAAAGATATAGACAAATGTATCAATAAATAAACTTTTGATATAATATCCCTATGAAAAAACAATTAACAAAAGATTTAACACTTTTTTATACGGATAACTTTCCTAATAATAGAAGCATAAAAGATATTTCAAAATATATAGTGCTTGGGATAGGCGGTAATGTAGGTAATGTCAAAAAGAGATTTGATATGCTATATATGATGCTAAAGCAAAATACTCAAATCAAGCTAATAGCTACTTCACCGATACTTCAAAACCCACCTTTTGGGTATGTGGATCAAGATGATTTTTATAATGCCGTAGTGGTGATAGATACACATTTAAGCCCCAATGAGCTTTTGAAATATACTCAAAGGTTGGAGTGTAGGTTTCACCGTAAAAATGAGTTCAAAAATGCTCCACGAACTATAGATATAGATATAATCACATACAAAAACAAAACTGTAAAATCCAAAAATCTGACACTCCCACATCCTGAATACAAAAAAAGAGAGAGTGTGATGATACCTCTTGGTTTGGTGTGTAAAGGTTATAAAAAACCAATATCAAAAATTTTACCTTTTACCTTTTACCTTTTACCTATAAAACCAAAGGTTTTAGTCGGTCTTAGCGGTGGAGTTGATTCTAGTATGAGTGCTATGATGCTCCAAAAAATGGGCTATGAGGTAGAGGGTGTTTATATGAAACTTCATAGTGTTAGTGAAGATTATCATAAACAAAACCTAGAAGCGGTGGCAAAGGTTGCTAATTTCTTAGGTATCAAGTACCATATACTTGATATTGAGGATACTTTCAAACAACAAGTTTATGACTATTTCGTCCAAAGCTATCGTGACGGTATCACTCCAAATCCGTGTGTGGTTTGTAATCGTCTTATAAAATTCGGTGCAATGGTGGATTTTGCTAGGAGTTTGGGGATGGATAAAGTTGCAACGGGACACTATGCAAAAACAGACGGGAAATTTATATATTGTGCAGATGACCAGAGCAAAGACCAAAGTTATTTTCTAGCTCAAGTCGATAAAAGCGTAATTCCTATGCTTATATTTCCTATGAGTAACTACAAAAAAGAAGAGATTATCTCTATGGCTTCAAAAATGCCTAGTTTCAAATCAATAGCCCAAAAGAAAGAATCCCAAGAGATATGTTTCGTACCTACTGTTTATACAGATATTTTGAGTAAACATTTCGATACGGACAAAGACGGTGACGTGATAAAAGAGGGCAAAGTAGTAGGCAAACATAAAGGTTATATGCACTATACCATAGGTAAAAGAAGAGGTTTTAGCGTCCACGGCGCCCATGACCCGCATTTCGTACTATCAACCAACCCAAAAGACAATACGATAACGGTAGGGACAAAAGAACAACTAGCTGTAAATAGCGTGGTTTTGAGTAGCCTTAATATGTTTATAGATGATTTGGAATTTGACGCAGTAGTGAAGCTAAGATATAGAAGTAGCGGAGTGCCTTGTCATGTGGTGATAAAAGACTCTAAAGCGAAAGTTACTCTAAAAGAGCCTGTTTACGGTGTGGCTATGGGTCAGTATGGGGTGTTTTATATGGGTGATAAGGTCGTAGGGTCGGGAGATATAGTTGGAGCTAATAACTAACAATTAATAACTAATAACCAATTATTAATTTGAATTTACATGGAAAAGACTCTGAATCAAGTTCAGAGTGACGGCATTATGTCATCCTGAGCTTGACTCAGGATCTATTGGAGTTCCAAATTCTTCCCAATAACCAATACACTAATTACCAATTACTATCTTCATTCAAAATTAAATCTAATCTTCCATTCCTTAAGCCCCTTTTTGATATAATCCGTGAAAATTAGACTTTAAAATTTCCTATAAAAAGGATAAACCGTGGATAGATATGAATTAGTAAGTGGTACTGCAAACCCTGAATTTGCAAAAAAAGTGGCTGAGCATTTGGGCAAAGAACTAGCAGAAGTTCAAGTAAGCAGATTTAGTGACGGCGAAATAAACGTAAACATCACTAAGAGTGTAAGAGGTGATGATATATTTATTATCCAACCTACATGTGCACCTGCAAACGACAATCTTATGGAACTTCTTATCATAGTAGATGCTTTCAAAAGAAGTAGTGCAGGAACTATAAACGCCGTAATACCTTATTTCGGTTATGCAAGACAAGATAGAAAAGCAGCACCTAGAGTGCCTATTACAGCTAAACTTGTTGCTGATATGCTAGAAACTGCCGGTGTTGATAGGGTTATTACGATAGATTTACACGCTGCTCAAATACAAGGGTTTTTCTCAATACCTGTGGATCATTTGCTCGGAAGTATGTTGTTTGTTGATTATATCAAATCAAAAAATCTAAAAAACCCGATTATCGCTAGTCCTGATATAGGCGGTGTTGCACGTGCTAGAAGCTACGCTGAACAACTTGGATATGATTTGGTGATAGTTGATAAAAAAAGAGAAAAAGCAAACCAATGTGAAGTTATGAATATCATAGGTGATGTTGAGGGCAAAGACGTAATTATGCTTGATGATATGGTAGATACTGCAGGAACTCTTGTAAAAGCTGCCGAAATCTTGAAAAAAAGAGGTGCTACATCTGTAATGGCTTGTTGTACTCACGGTGTTTTAAGCGGTCCTGCTTATGAGAGACTAAACAGTGATGCTTTAGATGAACTTGTAGTATCTGATACTATACCTCTAAAACAAAATCACCCAAAAATAACTGTTTTAACGGCATCAAAAATAATGGCTGAAACTATCAAAAGAATATATAGTAACGAATCAATAAATTCGATGTTCAACTGAGAAACTGAGAAACTGAGAAACTGAGAAACTGAGAAACTGAGAAACTGAGATTTTTCTTGCTTAGTCACTTAGTCTCTCAGTCACTCAGTCTCTTTCAAAAAAAAGGAAAATTGTTTGCAAGAAAATATTAGAAATTTTAGTATCATAGCTCATATAGACCATGGTAAAAGTACATTGGCAGACAGAATCATCCAAGAGTGTGGAGCAATAAGCGACAGAGAGATGTCGGCTCAGGTAATGGACACTATGGATATAGAAAAAGAGCGTGGTATCACCATAAAAGCTCAAAGTGTTAGATTAAACTACGTAAAAGACGGTAAAAACTATATCCTAAATCTTATAGATACTCCGGGTCACGTGGATTTTAGTTATGAGGTAAGTAGAAGTTTGGCTTCAAGTGAAGGGGCTTTACTAATAGTAGATAGTACGCAAGGTGTTGAGGCTCAAACCATAGCAAATGTTTATATAGCATTAGATAATGACTTGACTCTTTTGCCCGTAGTAAACAAAATAGACTTACCTTCTGCCGATCCTGATAGAGTTTTGGCTGAAGTAGAAGAGGCTATAGGTCTTGATTGTACCGAGCATAACTTAATCAGTGCAAAAACGGGACTTGGGGTAAAAGATCTTATAGATGCTATAGTTGATCGTGTGCCGCCTCCAAGCGGTGATGAAAATGCACCTACGAAAGCTCTTATTTATGATAGTTGGTTTGATAATTATCTAGGGGCTTTAGCACTTGTCCGTGTGTATGACGGAAGCATCAAAAAAGGGCAGATGATAAAAGTAATGGGGACAAATGCTTCCCATCAAGTAATCAGTCTTATGTATCCACACCCACTAAAAAGACAAGACACGACCGAGATAAAAACAGGTGAAATAGGTATAGTAGTCCTTGGGCTTAAAACCGTTGATGCTATTGCGGTAGGTGATACGATAACCGATAGTAAAAACCCGACAGCTGAGCCTATTGACGGTTTTGAACCGGCAAAAAGTTTCGTATTCGCAGGACTTTATCCTATTGAAACTGATAAATTTGAGGATTTGAGAGACGCTCTTGGTAAACTAAGACTAAACGATAGTTCTTTGACCTATGAGCCGGAAAGTTCTCATGCTCTTGGAAGTGGATTTAGAACCGGATTTTTGGGTATGCTTCATATGGAAGTTGTCAAAGAGAGGCTTGAGCGTGAGTTTGACCTTGATTTGATAGCTACGGCTCCTACAGTTATTTATAAGGTTGTTATGACGGACGGTACTGAAATAGAGATACAAAATCCTAGTGAGATGCCAAATCCTAGTAAAATAGATAAAATCTTAGAACCTTACGTAAAATCGACTATTTTGGTCCCTGATGAGTTTTTGGGTAATATGATAAAATTACTAAACGACAAAAGAGGAATCCAAAAGAAGATGGATTATCTAGGTAAAAGGGTGTTATTAGAGTATGAAATACCTTTGAATGAAATTGTCATGGATTTTTACGACAAGCTAAAAAGTTGTACGAAAGGGTATGCAAGTTTTGACTATGAGCCAATCGGATATAGAGAAGGTGAACTTGTAAAACTAGATGTTAGGGTAGCAGGTGATATAGTAGATGCTCTTTCTATTATAGTCCCAAAAAGCAAAGCCCAAAGTAAGGGTAGAGATTTCGTAGGACAGCTAAAAGAACTAATCCCTAGACAACTTTTTGAAGTGGCTATTCAAGCAAGTATCGGCAATACGGTAATAGCTAGAGAAACAGTCAAATCTATGGGCAAAAACGTTACCGCTAAATGTTACGGCGGTGACATCACAAGAAAAAGAAAACTTTTAGAGAAACAAAAAGAGGGTAAAAAGAGGATGAAAGCTATCGGTAAGGTAGATGTTCCTCAAGAAGCCTTTATGGCAGTTTTAAAGATAGACTGATGAAGTGTACGGTTTGTCAGAAATTTTCTTGGGAAATTATCTGTCAAACCTGCCAAAAAAATTTATTAGTGCCAAATCTTCACAAACGAGAAGTCGATAAAGACTTTTTTGTTTATTCTTTTTATAATCATAGTGAAATATCAGAACTTCTAAATGCTAAATATCACTTTTTCGGCGATAAAATATATAATATTTTGGCAAAACATACACTTAAGAGATTTGCGACAAGTTTTACGTATTCAAATACGGTAAGTGCAATACCTATAGACGATACCGTGAATGATAACTTTTCACATACGGCAATATTAGCAAAAAATCTTCAATCAAAGATAATAAAACCTTATTATAATGTACTAAAAGCAACTAATAAAGTAAAATATGCAGGACAAACTCTTGAGTTTAGGCAAAAACATAAAAGGGATTTTAAATATAGCGGTAAGAGTTTTTTGGATGTTATTTTGGTAGATGACATAATAACGACCGGACTTACAATGCTTGAAGCAAGAGAAATATTACAACAAAACGACTGTAATGTATTATTCGGCGTAGCTTTAAGTGATGCGAAATTTTAATTTTAGTATAATACAAACATATTGTAAAAGGTAAATAAATAATGACGGCGATAATAGATTATAATGTTGGAAATCTTGCTAGTGTTTTTAATGCTTGTTTGAAGCTAAATAAAAAAGCTGATATAGTAAAAGACCCACAATTAATAAAAAACTACGATAGGATAATCTTACCCGGTGTTGGAGCGTTTGGTGATGCTATGGAACACCTTAAGCAAAGCGGTATGAAAGATGCGGTTAGCGATTTTGCAAAAAGCGGTAAACCGCTTATCGGGATTTGTCTTGGTATGCAACTTCTTTTTGATAGTAGTGAGGAGTTCGGTATAAACGAAGGTCTTGGTCTTATTAGCGGTAAAGTAGTGGCATTTGATAAGTCAAAAATGAATATGGAAGACCACAAAGTTCCACATATGGGTTGGAATAAAATTTTTAATAATAACAATAAACTTTTTGATGGCTTGAAAGACCCTTATTTGTATTTTGTACATTCGTTTCATGCTGTGACGGAAGAGAAATATACTATAGGTAAGACTTTGTACGGGTATGAGTTTGTAAGTGCCGTAAATAGGGATAATATTTATGGATTTCAACCACATCCCGAAAAGTCGCACGACAACGGTTTGAGGATTTTGGATAATTTTTTAAAACTTTAATTTAATCATAAAGGACTCCTGATGAAAATAGCAATTACGGGCGTAAGCGGTTTTGTAGGTACTAGTTTGAAAAATCATTTTGTATCAAAAGGTTATCAGGTAATTGATATAAGAAGAGGTGATTTACTTAGTCTTCACGGTTTAACAAAAAAAATAGACGGTTGTGACGTAGTGATAAATCTTGCGGGGGCTAGTATTATTGCTCGTTGGACGCCTGAATACAAAGAACTATTGAGAAGTAGCAGACTAGAAACTACGCAGGCCGTAGTAGATGCTATAAGTCATGCAGAACATAAACCAAAGCTTCTTATATCAACGTCAGCCGTCGGTATATATGCAAATGACGGTGTTTATGATGATATTAGTGCAAAATATAGCGACGATTTTTTAGGAACTTTATGCAAAGAGTGGGAAGCAACTGCATTGAAGGCAAAAAGTGAAACTACAAGGGTAGCTATTTTTAGATTCGGTATAGTTTTGGGTCGTGACGGTGGAGCTTTGAAACAGATGCTTACACCTTTTAAATTCGGACTAGGTGGAACTATAGGCAACGGTTCTCAGGCATTTTCATTCGTACATATAGATGATTTGATAAATGCTTATGATTTTGTTATAGCAAACGAATCGCAAGATGGAGCGTTTAATATAACGGCACCTACACCTACTACGAATAGAGGACTTACAAAAGCTTTGGGAAGAAGTCTAAATCGTCCTACGTTTTTACCGTTGCCCGAGTTTGTTTTAAGACTGATTTTCGGCGAAGGTGCAAAGGTACTCACAGACGGTCAAAGTGTAAGACCTACAAGGCTTCTTGAAGCAGGATTTGAATTTAAATATAGAAATATAGAAGATACGATAGAAAATTTAGTTAAATAAAAGGGAAGAGAGATAGATGGATATATTACCGGCGATTGATTTAAAAGATGGAAAAGCAGTAAGACTTACAAAAGGGCTTATGGATAGTGCAAAAATATACTCTGATGAGCCTTGGCAGGTTGCAAAAAGGTTTGAAGAACTTGGAAGTAAATGGATACATATCGTTGACCTAAACGGTGCTTTTAAAGGTGAACCGGCAAACTTGGAACAAATCAAAAAAATAAGAGAAAATTGCAATCTCAAAATGGAACTAGGCGGTGGTATAAGAGATGAAGATACTATCAAAATGTATCTTGACCTCGGTGTGGATAGATTAATCCTTGGTTCTATTGCCGTAAAAGACCCTGAATTTGTAAAAGCAATGGCATCAAAATATCCTATAGCAGTAGGTATAGATGCAATAAACGGAATGGTCGCCGTAGAGGGATGGGCAGAAGTTAGTACTATGAAAGCTACTGATTTAGCACAAGAGTTTGCAAATGCTGGAGTTGAAGCTATCATATGTACCGATATAAGCAAAGACGGTATGCTTTGCGGTGTAAATGTTGAATTTACGCAAGATATAGCATTAGCAAGCGGTGTAGATACGATAGCAAGCGGTGGAGTAAAAGATATACAAGATATTATAAATTGTAAAAACAACGGTAATGTAAGTGGTGTTATAGTGGGAAAAGCTTTTTATGAAGGTACTCTTGATTTAAGCGAAGCATTTAAAATCTTAGGGTAGATATGTTTAATAGTTTGGGTATAAGAGCAAAAACTTTAACGGTACTGATTAGTGCAATAGTATTTGCACTTTTGGTTGCAGGAATTTTGCAATACTTTTACCTATATAACTATCATAAATCTTATGCTTTTGATAAAATCACCCTTTCTCAGACGGTGGTCAAGAATGAATTAAATTTCATAAATTCTCGAAATAACACAGTTATTGAGGATGTATTACATGATAGTAGAATAACCGCAAGTTTGGCTGTATTTACCAATTACCAAGATAAGAATAATTATAATCCTATTATATTTGATGAGATGAAAAAGGGGCTTTTAGAACATGTTGTGACTAAATTTGCCCTTTTTAACGATATATGCTTTACATTGTTTGATGTAAAAGGCGACGTAATAGCTTATATGCTAAGTAATAATATAATAGGGCTTGAACAAGGTATCGGAACATACAAAAAAGGCAATTTGGAATTAATAAATCCATATAGTAAAGAAACAATCAAATTTAAATATAATCCATATTCTATATCACAAGATTTTTTAGGTAATGATTCAACATTTGATAACTACAATATTATAACAAGAGAAGTTGAAAATAATAAAATATTATGTTTAGTAAAAGTCGTTAAGGTTTACAATAATAATCAACATGTGGGATATTTGAAGTTAACAAGGCATATTGATAAGTCTTTGCTTGATGACTTATCAAAAAAAACATCAACTTCTTTAGATATTTATTATGAGAATTTTAATTTTGATATTGTGGGTGATGATTTCAAAAACAATATTTTTAACAGTATAGAAAATCTTTATGATGACGGTAAAAATTTCATAAAAAGTCAAGAGTTTTTATTTGATGATGAAAAGATATATATAGTAAATGCAATTTCGAAAGATGAATTTAACGCACAATTGAAAAATAGTGTCTTAATTGTTTTTATATCTATATTCGTAGCAATTATTTTAGTAGTACCTATTATGTATATTCTACTTGATAGGGATTTCTTAAAACCGATTTATAGACTTTTTGAGGCTACAAAATCAATAAAAAGAAATAATTATGATATAGATGTAAATATAAAAACTACCGATGTCACTATAAATTCTTTTGCAAATTCTTTTAAATCAATGGTAGAAGCTATAAAACAAAGAGATAAAGAGATAAAAATAAGAAATTTTTACGATAAACTTATAGCTTCAAGTTCTGCGAAATTTATAGGGTGGAAAAGTTTTGATGAGCAGTTATTCTCTACTTTAAGGCTTATAAAAATGGCATTAAAAGCTCAAAGAGTATCTTTGGAAACTTTTATTGAAGATTCCAAAATAATAAAAAAAGACTATAAAGTAGGGTTAGATTGTAAATATGCTAGTGTATGCGAAGATTGTTTATGTCTTGAGAAATTATTTGCTAATAATGGCAGGGAGATTATATTTGTCAAAGACGTCAGTAGTGACACAACTTTTGAAAAATGTAGGATTTTTAAAGAACAAAAAATAAAATCCATGGTAGTTATACCTATCTTTCATAAAGATAAAAGACTTGCAATGCTTGTAATAGAATTTACAAAAATAAAAAATGTTATAGATGAAAATTATTCTTATTTACTAAAACCGCTTGCTTCTATATTCGGGAACGTTATCAATCAAGAATTACAAGATGAATTAAATGTGAGTAGAGAACAAATGTTGTTTCAACAATCAAAAATGGCAGCTATGGGTGAGATGATAGGAAATATAGCTCATCAATGGAGGCAGCCTTTAAGTGCTATTACTACGGCATCAAGCGGCATGAAATTAAAACAAGAATACGGTATGCTAACCAATGAAGATATAATAGATTTTAATGATTCTATTATAACTCACGCTAATTATCTTTCAAAAACTATAGATGATTTTAGAAATTTCTTTAAAAGTTCAAAGGAATTAGAACTGTTTAACGTACAAAAACTAGTTGATAATTCCGTAAAACTTGTGGAATCATCTTATAAACATAATTATATAGATTTGGTTGTAGATATAAAAGATGATATTTCTTTGAAAGGTTTTTTAAGCGAGGCGATACAAGCTTTAATCAATATATTAAATAATGCTAAAGATGCGGTTGTATCCAATGAACCAAATCAAAAAGTGGTTATGATAAATGTTTATTTAGAAAATGATAATATCGTGATTTCTATCCAAGATAGCGGTGGTGGTATTCCCGATAAGATTAAAGAGAAAATTTTTGAACCTTATTTCACTACAAAACATCAAAGTCAAGGGACGGGGATAGGGTTATATATGAGCAATGAAATCATATCGAAGCATTTGAACGGTAAAATTACTGTGGAAAATATGAAGTTCAATTATAATGACTCGGAATGTTTCGGTGCAAATTTTAAAATATATTTGCCGATTCATAAGGATGGTGAATAATGATAGTTAATATTTCAAAAATTAAAACTGAAGCTTTATTATTATTTGCCAAAGAGCTTATTAAAAGCTATATTTATAAAGATGAAAAGATATTTTTTGTGGATGAAACAACTACCAAGTTTATAGAAGAAAGAACATACGAGATATATAAGAATATCGTCAAAACAATTCATAAAGATGAAGTATATATCAACGGTTCAAATATACATGCTAGGCTTGTGATGAAGTATTTTGATTTTCTAAATAAGCAAGTTACAAAAGAGCTGAAGATGGGAGAACCTTTTAACCCGTCGGTTCTTTTGTTTTCAATGCTAGCTACTTGGTTTTTAGAACTTGGACATGAGAGTAAATCAAAAGAGTATATTTATTTTTCTTTATTTACATACGGTGAGATTTATGATTTGATGTTTGTAAATGCTAATGACTTGGTATACAAAGCAATGAATATTAAAATGGTTGATATTGCAGAGAGAATAATATATAAATATGATGGGGTTAGGTTGTAAATTAGTAATTAATATATTGGTCACTAGTATATTGGAAAGAATTTTCTTACTAATAACTAATATACCAATACACCAGTTACAAGTTAAGGATTAAATTTGGAAATAGTAAAAACGGTTGATGAATTAAGAGAGATTTTAAAACGATATAAAAATAATTCAATAGGGTTCGTGCCGACCATGGGGGCTTTGCATGATGGGCATATAAGCCTTATAAAACGTTCTCGTGATGAAAATGATATAGTTGTAGTTTCTATATTCGTAAATCCTACGCAGTTTTTGGCTGGGGAGGATTTGGATAAATATCCAAGACGTGATGAAGTGGATAAAAAGATATGTGAACTTGCAAAAGTTGATATACTTTTTATGCCGAATATTGATGATATGTACACAGGCAACGATGAGGTCAAAGTAGTTGCACCTGCCGTGCGAGGATATGTTTTGGAAGGGTTTATCAGACCAGGTCATTTTGACGGAGTTTTGAGGGTGGTATGTAAGCTTTTCAATATCGTAAAACCTACAAATGCCTATTTCGGTAAAAAAGATGCTCAACAATTAGTCCTTATACAACAAATGGTAAAAGATTTGTTTATGGATATAAACGTAGTGCCTTGTGAGCTTATACGAGATAATGACGGGTTAGCACTAAGTAGTAGAAACGTATATCTTACGCAAGAACAAAGAACACAGGCTTTAGCGATACCGAAATCACTAAAAAGTGCAGCAAAAAAAATAGGTATGGGCGAACTTGACGTAAGTGTTTTGAAGGCTTTAATGAGTGAAACTATGAGTGGACTCAATGTGGAATACATCGCTTTTGTGGATAGAGAATTTAATGAAATCAATAAAATCGAGGTCAAAAATTCTATAATACTTGTAGCTGCTAGGGTCGGTAATACGAGGCTGATAGATAATATTTGGATTTGAAATTTTGTAATTAGTGTATTAGTTATTGGTGTATTAGAAAGAATAAATCTTACCAATATACTAATATACCAATTACCAATTACTAAAAAGGTGAATAATGGGTAAAAAATTACATTTAGTTAGTCTTGGATGTACTAAGAATTTGATTGATTCTGAGGTTATGTTGGGACGTCTGAAAGATTATGAGATAATAGATGATGCAAGTGTGGCGGATTTGATAATAGTAAATACTTGCGGGTTTATAGAAAGTGCAAAAGAGGAGAGTTTGAATACTATTTTCAATCTTCACGACCAAAGAAAAGAGAGCTCCGTGCTTGTAATGGCAGGGTGTTTGTCTCAAAGATATAAAGATGAGTTGGCAAACGAGCTTCAAGAGGTAGATATATTTACCGGTGTGGGTGATTATGACGTGATAGATGAGCTTGTGGAGCAAAAAAGAAGTCAGTTTAGTCCAAAGGTATTTTTGGCAAACGATGAGGTTGAGAGAGTAGTAACAAACTCAAATTATCACGCATATATCAAACTAAGTGAAGGGTGTAATCAATCTTGTGCATTTTGTGCAATACCTCTTTTTAAAGGGAAGCTTTTTAGCCGTACACTAGAATCAGTAAAAAAAGAGCTTACATCACTTGTAAAACAAGGATTTTATGACTTTAGTTTCGTAAGTCAAGATAGCTCTAGCTACCTACGAGACCACGGGATAAATGATGGGCTAGAGCAACTTATAGATTTGATTGATAGTATAGAAGGTATCAAAAGTGCTAGAATACTATACCTTTATCCGTCAACAACCACAAAAAAACTTATCAAAAAAATAGCTAACTCAAAAGTAGTACATAACTATTTTGATATGCCGTTGCAACATATCTCACAAAATATGCTAAAAGTAATGAAACGGGGCAAAGGAAGCGATAAAATAAAAGAGCTTTTAGAAGAGATGAAAAAAGTACCGAATGCCTTTATCCGAACTACTTTTATCGTAGGACATCCTGGTGAAAGCGAAGAGGATTTTGAAGAGCTTAAAAACTTTGTAAAAGAGTTTAAGTTTGACAGGGCAAACGTATTTAGCTATAGTGATGAAGAGGGAACTAGTGCTATCAAGTCAAAGCAAAAAGTTGATGCTAAGATAATTGACATTAGAGCAAAAGAACTAGGCAAAATAATAGCAAAAACTACAAAAGAGTCTTTTAAAAAAGAGGTCGGCAAAGTAGTAGATGTAGTAGTTGACGGCATAAGCGACGAACATGAGTTTTTGCTAAGTGCAAAAGAGCTTTTATGGGCACCTGAAATAGACGGTGAGATACTTATAAACGATAAAGATATAGATGAAGATATAGTTTACGGCAAGATTTACAAGGCAAAGATTACGGAAATGGTAGGGGATAAGCTAGTAGCTACGATATTATAAGGTAAAAGGTAAAAATATGTATTCACTTACGATTTATTTTGTAGATTTAGACTTGAATGAAGTACAAAAAAAGATTGTAGATGAATTTATAGAAATTTCAAAGAAAAAATATCAAAGCACTTTCCATATTTATACGGTTTTTGATAAAAGTTATATTGCAAATAGCGTAAAGAGCGATATATCGTTGATAGTAAGTGAGCGATATATGGAATTACCTTATAAAGACAACCAATATTTACTCAAGTTTTATACCTTAAGCGGTTTGGAAAACGATTTAAATGAGCTTTTTGATAAATTTGAAACAGAGATAAAAGAACTTGAAGCTCCGTATGTACCTGTACATACGGAATATCCACAATACGAACAAAAGTCAAATCATGATATACAAGAATTTGATTTAAAAGGTGCTATCAAAGCAATTTTTAGTGAATATATAAAGGGTGCCACAAAGGACGAGCTTGAAGAATTTGCTATGCGTTATCATAGTTTTAAATTTTTATCTATGATTGAGCAACTATACAAAAGTAGAATAGACAAAGAGACTTTGGATAATATTTCAGCTCACATAGATGAGATTGATTTAGATGAGCTTACGCAGATATTTGAAGCAAAAGGGAACATGAGAAGTTACGGTAATATTTCAGTCGGCGGTGATGAGAGTATGAGTATAGGAAATAAAATAAAGCCGATAGACCAAAGTGCAAAAAAAGAGGTTGGAAAGATGGCTACGGTTTCATCACATATAGCCGGTATTGACCCTTTTAAAGGACTGTTTAAATGAAAAATCTTTTGGCATTTTCCGGTGGGATTGATTCTACGGCACTATTTTTTATGCTACTAGAACAAAACATAGATTTTGATATGGCAATAGTTGATTACGGTATCAGGGCTCAAAGTAAAGATGAGGTTGCTTATGCAAAAGAACTAGCTCATAAATACGGTAAAAAACTATATACAAAAGAGGTAAAGCTTGGTGAGTCTAACTTTGAATCAACGGCAAGACAAGAGAGATACGCGTTTTTTGAAGAGATTATTAAAACCCATAATTATACAAGACTTATAACGGCCCATCAGCTCAATGACCAGTTGGAGTGGTTTTTGATGCAACTTAGCCGTGGGGCCGGGCTTAAAGAGCTTATAGGACTACATGAATTATCAAAACGGGACGGATATGAGATATATAGACCTATTTTGGAGTATTCAAAAGATGAGCTTTTGGAATATCTAAATCAAAGGAAAATAAAATATTTCGTAGATGAATCAAACGAAGATATAAAATATAAGAGAAATTATTTTCGGAAAAACTTCGCAAACGAGTTGATAAAAGAGTTTGGTAGCGGTATTAAAAATAGTTTTAGATATTTGAAATCAGACCTAAAAGTAATTTATGATGAAGATAAGATAGATGAATTTAGACTTGATAAACTTGTTATTTTTAGGTATAGCGGTGATGAAAATATGGCACTTAGAATCATAGATAGTGAGCTTAAAAAAAGAAAAATCATCTTAAGTAGTTCTCAAAAAAAAGAGATTTTAAAACAAAAAGAAATTATAATCAAAAACTTATTTTGTGTAGTTTTGCAAGACTCGTACGTATGGATTGCACCGAAAGTAGATATGGTTTTGGATAAACCATATAAAGAACTTTGTAGAACAAACAAAATTCCAAAACATATAAGACCTTATTTTAAATTGCAAGGAGTTCAAAATGAAACAATTTGTCAAGTTGGTAACGGCTCTATTTTTAACAATAAATCTTAATGCCGTTAATATTCAAGATGCTCCCTCTGATTTTGTCAGAGAGATGCCAAAACAAGGTGTCATAGCTTCATATTATGATGCCGTAAAAGATGCAAAAAAAGCTGTTGTAAATATATCTACTCAAAAAACTGTCAAACAAGCCGATATAAGAGAACAAATGCCTTTTTTCAATGACCCTTTGTTTAGGGAGTTTTTCAAGGGATTCGGTGATGTGGTACCGCAAGATAGAATCCAAAGGTCTCTTGGTAGCGGTGTGATAGTAAGTAGTGACGGATATATCATAACAAATTCTCATGTGGTGGACGGTGCAGATGAAATAACTGTTACGTTAGCCGGTGATAGTACGACTGAACACAAAGCGAAGCTTATAGGAACAGACCCAAAAAGTGACGTTGCCGTCATCAAAATAGAGCAAAAAAACCTACCTTTTATACAGTTTGCAAATTCAAACAAAGTTCGTGAAGGTGATGTGGTATTTGCCATAGGAAACCCTTTTGGGGTTGGTGAGACGATCACAAGCGGTATAGTATCTGCTCTTAATAAAAGCGGTGTAGGTATCAATGCTTATGAAAATTATATCCAAACAGATGCAAGTATAAACCCTGGAAATAGCGGTGGGGCATTGGTAGATAGTAGGGGAGCACTTGTAGGTATTAATACAGCTATCATCAGTAGAAGCGGTGGAAACGTGGGGATAGGATTTGCGATACCTTCAAATATGGCAAAAAGTATAGCCACATCGCTTGTAAAAGACGGTGTAGTAAAAAGAGGATATTTAGGTGTAAGTATAGGTGATATAAATGCCGATGCCAAAGATTTTTATCAAAACAAAAACGGTGCATTGGTCATGGATGTACAAGGCGGCTCACCTGCTGCAAAAGCAGGGCTTAAACGTGGAGATTTGATAATAGAAATAGACTCAAAACCCGTTCTTGATGCCAGTGATTTGAGAAATCGTATAGGTATGATGGTACCGAATACGAATATTTCTATCAAATATATAAGAGATAAAAAAACTATTGTGACAAACGCTACTTTGGTAACTTTGGATGATGAAAAAGTAGTAGCTACAAACGGTAATTTCAAACTTTTCAAAGGTCTAAAAGTAAAAGAGGCTGACGGTAGTATTGTGGTTGTAGAGGTTGAAAAAGGTTCTAATGCAGATAAAAAAGGGTTTAGAATCAATGATATGATAATACAAGTGGAAAATATGCCTGTTGCTACACTAGATGATTTGAAAAAAGCTTTAGAAGCCTATAAGGGTAAAAAAAGAGTTTTTGTACAAAGAAATAGTAATGTTATGATGGTCATTTGCGACTAAAAAAGTGATTTATGAATAGACTCCGAATCAAGTTCGGAGTGACAAAAACAAGTTCAGAGTGACACTTATTCAGTCATTCTGAGCTTGACTCAGAATCTAAAAATAGCTATTTTTTAAACCATTCACCATTCACTATGAACTATCAACTATCAAACCTTTACTCTAACTTAAAAGCAACTTTTCGATACAATACGAAAAATTTAATACTAGAAATAAAAGAGAAATATGTTAGAACTTGTAAACGTATCAAAAAGCTTTGCGGATAATGAGCTTTTTAGCGAAATAAATTTAAGAATGAACTATGGCAACAAAATAGGGTTAGTGGGAAGAAACGGTAGCGGTAAATCGACTCTATTTAAACTTATTTTGGGTGAAGAACAGCCTGATAGCGGAGAGGTTATAATACCAAAAGGGTACAGAGTAGGGGCATTAAAACAATATTTGCATTTTACCGAAAAAACTTTGCTTGACGAGACGGCATTGGCTCTTAGCGAAGATGATAAATATAGTATTTACAAAGTGGAAAAAATACTTTTCGGTCTTGGATTTTCCCAAGAAGATTTAGAAAAAGACCCGTTGTCGTTTTCGGGTGGTTATCAAATAAGGATAAATCTTGCAAAATTGCTTTTAACGGAGCCTAATTTATTGTTACTCGATGAGCCTACGAACTACCTAGATATAGTTTCTCTTAGATGGCTTAGAGAGTTTTTAAAAGCTTTTGAAGGTGAAGTTATACTTATTACCCACGATAGAGATTTTATGGATAGCGTTACTACTCATACTATGGGCATTATTAGAAGAAGTATGTTCTTTATAAAAGGTGATACACATAAGTTTTATGAGCAATTAGCATCAAACGAAGAACATCACGAAAAACAAAAAATAGCACAAGAAAAAAAGATAAAAGAACTTGAGGATTTTATTGCAAGAAACAAAGCAAGAGCATCAACGGCAGCCTTAGCTCAATCAAAAGTAAAACAGCTTGAGAAGATGGATATTTTGGAAGATTTGGGTTATGATAGTACTTTGGAATTTGATTTTAAATACAAAGAAACTCCGGCAAAAGTTCTTCTTGACGTGAAAAACGTAAGCTTTGGATATACTCCGGATAATATACTTTTTTCCGATATATCTTTTACTTTGCAAAGGGGTGAAACTCTTGGAATAATAGGTAAAAACGGTAAGGGAAAATCAACTTTGCTAAACGTAATAGCAGGTGAACTAAAGCCTTTGAACGGTGAAATAGAATACAACGGTTCTACAGTGTTTGGACATTTCGGGCAAACTAATATTTCACACCTAAATCCAAAAAATACAATTATAGATGAGATATATTCAGTCAATCAAAAGCTCGGTGAAGCTATGGTTAGAAATATATGCGGTTTGATGATGTTTAGCGGAGATAACGCAAAGAAAAAAATATCACTCCTTTCAGGTGGAGAAAAAAGCCGTGTAATGCTTGGTAAGATTTTGGCAAAAGAGGTAAACCTTTTGTTCCTAGATGAGCCTACAAACCACCTTGATATGGACTCGATAGAAGCTTTAACGAAAGCTATACAAAATTTTGAAGGTTCTAGTATCATAGTAACCCACTCAGAAGAGCTACTTCGTGCCACTTGCGATAGACTGATAGTTTTTTCAAGTGTAGGAGCTACATATTTTGACGGTACTTATGATGAGTTCTTGGAAAAAATAGGTTGGGAAGATGAAGAGCCTGTATCAAAACCAAAAAAACCTAAGGTAAACAAACAAGAACTAAAAAAACTAAGAAGTGCTTTGGTTTTGGAAAAAAGTAAAACTCTAAGCCCTATCAAAAAAGAGATAGAGGGTATAGAAGCTCAGATAGTAAAGCTTGAAGATATGTTAGAAACTACAAAATCGGCACTTGTAGAGGCTACAAACAAGATAGATAATGCTAAAGTAATGGAGCTATCAAAAAGTGTTTCAAAATACGAAAAAGATATTGAAGCGAAGTTTGAAGAACTCACAGCCGTACAATACAAACTTGACGAGCTAACCCTTGATTTTGATAAAAAATTACAAGAGCTTAATTAATGTCAAACCAACATCAAAACAACCCTCTTCACGGTATTACTTTGGAAATGATGATAAAAGAGCTTCAAAGCTCTTTGGGTTGGGAACAACTTGGGCGTAAACTAAACGTAAATTGTTTTCAAAAAGACCCAAGCGTCAATTCTTGTTTGAAATTTTTTCGCAAGACTCCATGGGCTAGAGCAAAATTAGAGAAAATATATTTGGATTTTAAGTCTAAATAACTATGTTTTAAACTTTCTTGATAAAAGTATCTTTGAGTAGAGAGTCCATTTCCTCTTGGCTGAGAGGTTTGTAATGGTAATATCCTTGGATGATATGTATGCCGTATTTTAGCATATAGTCAAGTTCTTCTTTTGTTTCAACACCCTCAACCAAAACTTTAATATCAAGACCGTCACAAAGAGCTTTTATAGCTTGTATAATAGCTTGATTTTTAGGTTCGTTTTGAATATTTACTACAAACGACCTGTCTATTTTTAACTTATCTACCGGTAGATTTTTTATGTATGATAATGATGAAAAACCGGTCCCGAAATCATCTATAGCTATATTGAAACCTTTTTGTTTTAGAAGATTTAACCTTTCTATTACAAGGTTAATATCAATCAAAATAGAGCTTTCCACTATTTCAAACTCTATTATATTTGCAGTACAACCGGTTTCGTTCATGATATATTCTAATTGTTTTATAAAGTATGGGTGAATAAGTTGTTTTGATGAAATATTTAGTGATATTTTCCCTTTGAGAATACCTTCTTTATGCCATTTAGACGCTATCGTACACCCTTGTTTGATAATAAATTCTCCAAGTTCAAAAATCAGTCCTCTCTCTTCCGCTATTGCTATAAACTGGTTAGGTAGTGTAAATACACCGGCATTATCCCATCTAATAAGTGCTTCCATCCCTACGATTTCGTTGGTTACGGCATCTATTTGCGGTTGATAATTTAAAACTAGCTCATGATTTAATATAGCTTTTTTTAGATTGGTTGCAATAGTGGTTTTTTCTAAAAACTCTTGAATTAAATCTTCATTATAAAAACTAAACGTGTTTTTTCCCTTTTGTTTTGCCCTATACATAGCAATATCTGCTTGTTGTAGTAGTAATGTCGTCGTTCTTGCGGTTTGTGGATATATGGATACTCCCATACATGCCGTAGCAAAAATATCTAAAGTATCTACTTGTATAGGATAATGAAACATTTTAAGTAACTGATCCAAAGTTTTAGTTAATAATGCTTTGTTTGCATTTACCATAGGGCATATAAGACCGAATTCATCTCCGCTTGTACGTGATATAAATATTTTTTTTGATATGCTAATTTTCATTAATTCAGCTATTTTTACCAGTAAATGGTCACCTATGCTATGCCCATAAGAATCGTTTATCTCTTTAAAACTATCTAAATCAATAAAAATTAATGCAAAAGAATCATTCATGGAAGTCATATTATCTAGTTCTTCAATAAGGCTAAGACGGTTTGGTAGGGATGTCAAAGAATCATGGTGTGCTAAGTATGCAAAATGTTCTTTTGTTCTTATTAGATTTGCTTCATGTTTTTTTCTTTGGGTAATATCCCGTGAAACCGAGTATATGTATGGTTTTTTATTGAGTAATATGGTTTTTGCGTTGATTTCAACATCGATTAAAGTACCGTCTTTTTTAGTATGTTTTGTTTCAAAGATTATTTTTTGAGTTTTTAGACTTTCTATATTTTCTTCTATTTTTGATTTTGTTAGGTGCGTATCTATATCAAATATCGATAGTTTATATATTTCATCACGTGAGTACCCCAACATCGAGGCAAAAGAGTCACTAAAAATAATAATCTTACCTTTATCGTCGTGAATATGTATCCCGTCACTTGCAGTTGATAAAATAGTCTCTAGTTGATTTATATAGTTTTGTAGATTTTTAGTCGTTTTGATATAATAAAATATAAAAATAAGAATCACTATAGTTAAACAAATGACAAGAATTATTAACGATAAATAATGTTCATGAGCAATATGTTTACTAAAATCTAATATGTCCATATTTATACCGTCTTTTCTCAGATTGGTAGTCATTATATGATAATGCGTCTTATAAAGCTATTAATAAAATATCGCTAACCAAATAGTATAAGAGTTTTTTATAGTACTTTTTACACGGTGTTTTTTATATGAAGGGATATTTATAAAATCACCTTTTTTGAGTATTACGTCATCTTCATTTTCAAAACTTAAAGTAGCTTCACCGTCTAGTACTATGACCCATTCGTTTTGTTCTTGTTCGTACCAAAAATCTTCGGGTGAATTTTGCCCAGTAGATACTATTCTTTCTATTTTTATGTTATTTGATTCCAATAAAGTTTTAAACTCTTCATTATCCAAAGACAAAGATGGTAAATTTGTAAAAAGATTTTCAATCATTTGAGGAATCGTAAATAAGATTTGTTTTGAACTTGAAGTTTCTAAGTATGGTATTGATAGAGTCTAAATCCTCTTTTTTCAAGTCAAAACATTGTAAAGTATATGTAATATCGGCTACTAATTTACTTCGTAATTCCGATAAAAACTCTTTTTTAAATTCTAGTTCTTGGTGTGATAATATGACGAAATTATCTGCATGTAAACGGCATATTATTTTCGTATCGAAATTCTCTTTTATGGTCTTTGCAAAATTTATAAGTATATTGTCGCCTGCTTCCCATCCCTCTTGATAATTGTATTGTGCAAAATTGTGTAATGAAAAAATATAAAGGTATTTGTAGTAATGGGTCTCTTCATTCTCAGCTAGGATTGATTTGAAATATTTATTGTTAAATAGTTGTGTTACGCTATCTTTATAAAAATATACGAATCTCTCCTCTTCAAGTTTGTTTTTTGGAGTTTGAGGTGCAAAATCTTCTATTTGTATATTTTTAAATACTCTCAAAGCACACTCAACCACTTCAGGGTGAAATTGGATATATTGTAACTTTTCAAGTTCGCTCAATGCAAAATCAACGCTTTTTTTGTGTCTGTAAATCCTGCTCGTAGTCATAGCATCAAAAGCATCGGCAACTATCATAATACGGGATAGTTTTGGTATATCTTCCCCTTTGAGTCCATAAGGATAACCGCTACCGTCGTATTTTTCATGGTGGTATTTGATAATTTCCGCAAGTTTTTTAAATCTCGGTACATCTTCTAGTATATCGGTACCTACTTCCACATGCTCTTTGATAAGTGCATACTCTCTGTTATTTAAGCTTTCAGGTTTGAGTAATATTACATCTAGTATTGCAACTTTGCCGATGTCATGTAAAATACCTGCTTGATATAATAGTTCGCAAGACTCCTTATCTATACCCATTTCACATGCCAACATTTTAGAGTATTTTGCAACCCTTTGAGAATGACCTGCCGTATAAGAATCCCTTTGTTCTATCATTTTTACCAAAGCTAATAAAATTTCTTTGTACTCTTCTAACTGTTCTTCTTGCAATGTTTTATTTTGTAAAGATTTTTCTTCTACCTCTTTTATTTTATTGTTTAGCATATACTTAAAGACGGCTATTATGACTATAAGTATGATAATAGATATTGTTCCTATGATTAAGCTTACTCGTATCCAATATGGTATTTTGAACTCTTCTTTTGTTTCGAGCCACTTGCTTTTTGATAGATAATAAATAGAGTTTAAGTCTTGTTTGTACGTCTTGATATATTTATCTAGTGTATTTTGAATTTCATAATTTAGGTTTTTTGAATATGCAAATTTTAGCATTACGGGATTAAACATAATATTTGATTTTTGGATATGTTGCATATTCTCTTTGTTTATCATATAAAATGTATTAACAGCGGCTGCATCTACCGCATTTGAATTCAAAAGGTTGAAAGCATCATCAAAACTTTTTACACCTATGAAAATAGGTTTTATGTCGAAAGATTTGGTAAATTCAAGAAGTTCATAGTATTGAATACTATTTTCTAAAATTGCAATTTTTTTGTTATCAAGGTCTATGATTGAAAAGATATTTGTTTTTTTCGTGGTATAAATTTCAGACCAACTCGATATTACTACCTCTTTACCGAATGAAAATCTATTTTCTCTATCTTTAGAGTATGCTACGTCAGGCATAATATCTATCTCATTGTTTTCTAGTTTTTGGAGGCACTCATCCCATTTACACTCTACGTACTCAATCTTCCAGTTTTCTTGTTTGGCTATTTCGTTTAATAATTCAGGGAAAAACCCAGATGCTACTTTGTTTGCATCCAAAAATATTTTAGGTTTGTTATCATAAATACCTACTTTTATAGCGGTATTTGAAGCAAATACGGAAGAATATAAAAACAGTAGAAATATTGCTAGTTTTTTAAGCATATTCGAATCCTTTGAATTTATATTCTATCTACTTGATTCTTAAAGATATATTATTTATGATAATATATGTTTTTCTAAAATAACGGTTTTAAATTCACCGCTAAACACCTCTTTATCGCCTACCTTGCCTATTACCGATACGGTTTGTTTTCTGCCGTCACTTGAAGTTACATTGCCTTCAAAGATTATTATTTCTCCCACTTTTACGGGAGAGAGAAATTTTACTTCACTTTTTGCCAATACGACAAAAGGGTGATTGACCGATGCCATAGCACAAAAATCTGCCGCACAAAAGGCAAATCCGCCGTGAACTAGCCCTTCATCATCACATCTCATGAGGTCTGTAGTTTGAAGCGATATTTTTGCATAATTTGGTTTAAGTTCGATTACATCGCCGTTTAATGAATTATTTAGTTTCAAATGTGTATTTAATTGCATTGTTTATCCTTTTAGTATATCTTGGATATAATAGTACCAAAAAAACGGTGAAAGATTTGAAGATTACAGAACTTATAAATAAATTAGATTTAGAACAACACATATCGAAACTACAAACATTTTTTGCAAGGCAAAAGGATATTATTTTTGAAGGTGATGTGTCATACCACTATAAGCTTCTTAGTGAACTAAGCGATTATACTTTCAAAGATGCCCCAAAGGTGACGAATCTCGACTCACAGCTTATGCATATACAGAAATTCGGAGTATTAAAAATCTATGAAATATATGAGTTCGTCAAAATCATTAACTATTTTGTATATCTTAAAAGACAAAGATTTGAAGGTAATATTCTTTCTTGGTTTGAAAAGATAGAGTTACCTAGCGAAATAGTAAAAGTGAGTGATTTTTTTGATGATAAAGGTGAGATAAAATCAGGTGTTAATGATGATCTTGATAGTGTAAATCAGGCTTTGTACAAAAATAAAGAAGAGATTAGGACGTATCTACAAAAGCTTATCCACACACAAAAACTACAACCTTATCTAGTGGATAACCAAATCCATTTAGTAAACGGAGATGAAGCATTACTTTTGCGTGGAGGGTTTAACCATTTCCTCAAAGGTACTATCGTAGATAGAAGTCAGGGTGGGTTTTTTTATGTAGTACCGCATACTATCAGTGAGCTAAAGCAAAAAAGAGATGATTTAAACAACCATAAAATGGAGTTAATCTATAAAATATCTCAACAAATTTGTACCGTTTTCAATAAATGGTTGAAGTTTTTACAGTTTATAAACAAAGAGTTCGATAAGCTTGACCACTATTTGGCACGTATAGCCTTTGCAAGGAGCGGGGATTTTAATTTTATTTTGCCTACAAACACAAAAAACCATACATTGATGGAGTTTTGTCATCCGGCACTTCACCATCCAAAGCCCATAACAATAGATTTCTCAAAAAAAGTTATAATGCTTACAGGAGTAAATGCCGGCGGTAAAACAATGGTTTTAAAATCATTACTTTCTAGCGTATTGCTTTCAAAATATCTTGTACCTTATCGTGCAAACAAAAAAAGTTTAGTCCCAAATTTCAAGCACCTAGAAGCAATCCTTGACGACCCTCAAAATGTTAAAAACGATATTTCTACCTTTGCAGGGAGGATGTTGCAATTTAGTACTTTATTCGGTAAAGACAATTTTATGGTAGGTATTGATGAAATAGAGCTAGGAACAGATAGTGATGAAGCTGCCGTACTTTTTCATACTATTATAGAAGAACTTATCAAAAAAAACGTAAAAGTAGTCATCACAACACACCACAAACGTCTAGCTGCAATGCTTAGCGGAAATAGCGATGTTGAGCTTTATGCAGCACTTTACGATGAAGTAAACGAGCGACCGACTTATGAATTTTTGCAAGGAACCATAGGGCGAAGTTATGCTTTTGAAACGGCAGGAAGATACGGAATACCTAAGTATATAATAGAAAATACGAAAAAAGCTTACGGAGAAGATAAATATAAGCTAAACGAACTTATCCAAAAAAGTGCTACTTTGGAGATGGAATTAAAACAAAAAATAGCTAAACTTGATGATGAATTGCTGGATACACAAAGGCTTAAATCTCATCTTAAAGATCAAAAAGAAGAGCAACAATCTGAGCTAAACAATCTAAAATCAAAACTTCATAGGGAATATCAACAAGCCATAAATGAGGCTAGGGCAGCTATAAAAGCAAAAGATGTGAGCGATTCACATAGATACTTAAATGCCGCTACAAAGTTCGTAAAACAAGTAGAAACTCCTCAAGTAAAAGAAGATGTGGTATTTGAAGTGGGTGATATGGTAAAATACAAAAGCTCAAAAGGGGAGATAATATCCATCAAAGGCGAGAAAGCTTTTGTAGATATCGACGGTATCAAAGTAAACGTATTTTTGAAAGAACTTAAAAAAAGCGGTAATCCAAAACAGACTCCAAAAGCAAAACCAAAAGCAAATCTAAACGTAGAAAAACCTACAAATGCAAGTGTAAGTCTTGATTTACACGGACTTAGAAGTGATGAAGCTATAGAAAAACTCGATAAATTTATAAGCGATTGTTTGATAGCCGGCTTTGATGAAGTTCTAGTATATCACGGTATAGGTACCGGTAAATTATCGTATGCCGTAAAAGAGTTTTTAAGAACTCATCCAAAAGTAAAAAGTTTCGGTGATGCACATCCTAGTGAGGGCGGTTTTGGAGCTAAAGTAGTAAAGCTTTAAAAACTTATATTAAGACTTTTAAAGCACCTTCTTTCATAAGATTTGCTTGAGTAAGTGCAAAACTACCTGCTTCATAAGATATGATGGATTGTTTTAGCTTTGCAAATTCTTCCATATAGTTTACGTCTCTTATGACAGATTCAGCATTTGCCATACTTGTTTTTTGCGTCATAAGATTTCTCATAGTTGACTCTACTTGTTGTTGAACGGAACCGTAATCTGAACGGAAAGTATTTAAATCATCTATAGACTGATCTATTACATCCATATATAAACTAAAATTCTCGTCTGAAATACCGTTTGTTGATAATGCATCGGTTTTTAGTGTTGCAAGAGTCAGGGTACCTCCTGTTGCTAGTCCTGCCGTATTTGCTTGGATTCCATCTCTAGCTTCTGAAGTATCATAAGAATGCTCCCCCAAAATAAAAGTGATTTTCTCTGTTTTATCCATACTATTTACATCTTTTTGTAGTAGGTATTTATCTTGAAACCTAGTTTGAGTCGCTATTGAGTCAAATTGATTAAGCAAAGCACCTATTTCCGTAGATAATATACTACGACCTTCAGGACTTGTCGTATCGTTGGCACCTTGGATAAGTTTTTGTTTGATAGTATCTAAGATGTTTGATTGTTCAGACATGGCTTTATCTGCTATCTGTAGTAAAGATACGGCCAGAGAAGCATTGTGTACGCTTTGTGAAAGTGAACTAGTCTGAGTTCTTAGTTTGTCTGCTATAGCAAGACCGGAAGGGTCATCTGCTGCTTTGTTTATCCTAAGACCGCTTGAGAGTTTTTCCATGGATAAATAAAGGGAGTTGTTCGTGTTTGTTAAAGACGTATTTGCAAACATAGAACTAACATTAGTACTTATAGTCATACGTCACCCCTTATATTTTTTGGGTATAGAAGATACCCTACAATATGAAATTATACATAGACATTTCTTAAAATTAGCTTAGACTTATGCTTCATACTGTAATATTGACGTATTAAACTTATTGTGAATTTGTTGAACTTTTTGTATAGTCGGGGTATTTTGTTTGAAATGTCGTACTAGGTATACTAGAATATCATCATCACCGAAGACTTTTTTATATGCTCTTAGGGCTTGTTCTATTTGTATTCCGTTTAATGTTTTGATTTGTAACATATAATAAAGTTTCATATAATCGTAAATTTTAGGGTATAGCATATCTATATTGAAATATTTGCTTATTATTTTATGTGCTGCTTCAAATCCAAGTTCATACACGACGGCAGTAAATGACTGAAAATCTTTTTCCGTATCTTCGATAAGTTGTCTATAAATAGAAGTAGTTTTCAAAAAAGGATTAGCATGTATTAAATGATAAATAAGTTTAATATTGTCATCTTTCTTTGCTTTTGAAAACATTTGAATTATAGAGTTTTCGGCTTTGAGTAGTTCTACTTTTGATTTGAACTCAGGGAAGTGTTTAAGATACTCTATAAGATTCTCAAATTCTGCTGAATTTCTCTCGGTTACTAAAAGTTTTTCGTATAGTTTTTTACCTAATTCATCGGCTTTTTTACCGAATGTACTTTGTTTGAGTGCAGGAAATTTTTCACAATATTTATAGAATAGATAAAATTGTCTATTTTTGATGGCTTCTTCTGCTTTCAAAAATAAATCAGAGTTTCTTATCATTTCACTTATAATATGATATTTTTCAGTAATTTCAAGATAAGGTTTTGTGATAGTTAGTATTTGGTCTGCAGGTACTTTGCTCGAAAGTAGTTTTTCGGCTTTCATAAATGACTCATCCCAATTTTCTTCTAGTTTTATGTAGTTTAGTGAATGTTGCAAGAATTCATAAGCATTAGCCAAATCATAGGCAACTTTTAAATCTCTTTCTTTAACTGCGTTGTTAAATTTGATAGTATATTGCTTGTTGTTTAGTACATGATTATAAAGATCTTTTTTGCTTTTCATAGCAAAAAAAGGTTCTAACATCCTTATAGCCAAAGATTCTTTATCTTCACCGATAAAATGTACCGCACGTTTAAATAACTCTTCCCAAGCATTATTAAGATGTTGTAAAATTTTTGGGTGCATATATAAAAATATATTTTCCGAAATCAAATCAAAGGCATTTTTAAACTCTTTTAATTCAAGCTTGATAAGAGCTTGCGTAAGATTGTATTTTTTATCAAAGAAATATATTTGGTCATTTTTGAGAGTAACTACTACAAGATTATCATTTATAAAGACTTTTGATGTAGGGCTATCAAATACAAAGCTATATATCACTTCTAATGATTCAAGATTGATTAAAAATACCATCCCTGCTGCTGTACCGAGTATGGCGGTAGTATGACTTTTATCCGTGTAACAAGATGTGGCATTTTTCATTGTGGCACTTGTTTTCGTTAGTTTGTTTGACAATAAATCATAAGAGCAAAAAGGATAACCCCCGTCAATTGCGGTAATAAAAATTTTTGAATTGTTATCATATACAAAACCGTCCGTTGCATGGCCTTCTATCGTGTATGACGTTATCATACTGTGCGTAAAAGTATCAAAGACGAAGACTTGCCCGTTTTCATAAACAAGTACAAGTATTTGAGAATCTAAAGAGAAAAAGTGCTTTAACAGTTTCGTACTAGTTTGATTATCTATAGCGTATATAAATTTTTTGAGCTTATTATCAAAAATAGCTAAATGGCTCTGTGAACATTTAGTGACAAAATATTGACCATCTCTTGAAAATCTTATATCTACGATTTCATGGTCAAAAATTAATTCTATAGGTTTTGTATGATTCGTATTAATATCATATAGGTATAACCCACCACCTTTTGTAGCATATAAAAACTCATTTTTTGTATCAAGAGATATTGCTAAAATATCATCTTTTGTGAGTTCTAGTTGAGTTTTGTCGATGATTTTATAATCTTTTGCATTGATTTTATAAAGAATCATATTTTCATCAATAAGCATTATGAGTTCATCATTTATTTGCCTAAATAAAATGATTTTTGACGGGATAGCGATAACTTCTTCTATATGAAAAATAGGATTATTAAACATTTATAAAACTCATTAATGTTTGATTGTGCGAAATATTTTTTGATTTTATATTGAACTTTTCGGCAATACCGTTGATAGTTGCAGAATCAATATCGGACTCTATTATCATAAATTCGTTATCTACCTCTAAAATATCGGTCACTTTAAGGGTTCTTTCCAAAAGCTTCTCATATAGTTCAATATTTGTTGAATTGAGCATAAGATTCTCAAATTCACTGTTATATTCAGTTATTGTATGTTCTGTATCTACAATAATAGTAGGCAAAGGGATGTATTTTATAAATTGTGTTTGGTATAAATGCATAGCTTTTGTGATATTGTCTTGAGATTCTTTTATATATAGATTCTCCGTTTCTTTTTGTTGTTTGATTTGAGCCGTTATATCTTTTGAAAATGCTATGACTTCAAATAAGTTGTTGTTTGCGTCTGTTATAGGGTAAAAATATGAATCTATCCAATAGCTAGAGCCGCTTTTATTTTGGTTTCTTATTACCATGTGGTGTGGTTTTAGGTTTTCTACACTTTCCCACATTTCATCAAAAAGCTCTTTTTTCATTAATGTATGGTGGCTTACTATTTCAGGGTGAGTTTTGCCTATGATTTCATCTTGTGTATAACCGCTTATTTCGCAAAATTTGTCATTGACATATTTTATTTTACCTTCGGTATCTGTTTTTACGACTATCAAAATATCGTCAATCACTTGTTTGTAATGATTTAGAAGTTTTTGTTGTTCCTCTACCAATCTTTTTGTTTTTAATTTTTCTTCTTGTTCATCTATATAAGATAAAAGAAGTTTTGCATTGATAGGTTTAGGTAAAAATCTATCTACTTTGAGGTTGATTGCTTCTATGAAATAAGACGCCTCCGTATATGCTGTTTGAAGTATAGTAAAAATAGAGGGTTTGATTTTTTTAATTTCGGTAATCATCTCTAAACCGTTGCATCTTGGCATCTCTATATCACTTACTACTACGTCAAACTCTTCAAGCTTGAATTTTTCGATACCCTCAATACCGTCGTAAGCGGTTACTACGACGTTGTACTTTTTTTGTAGTAGTTCAGTCAAAAGTTTGGCATTTACTAAATCATCTTCAGCTAGAAGAACTTTGATGTCAGACTTTTGTAGCATACGGCACCTTTGTTTTGATTTGGTATTAGTATAACTAATATTTTTTTAATATACAATAAATCTTTTATCACTTTTAGGGTATAATCACGACTATATAGATAAAATGAAGGAATTTTTGATGAGTTATAATCCAAAAGAGATAGAAGATAGTTTTTATAAATTATGTGAAGATAGAGGCTATTTTGAAATAGACGGCAACAAAGAGATACAAGAAGAGGGCAAAAATTTTGCACTTATGATGCCACCACCAAATGTAACAGGAAGCTTACATATAGGTCATGCACTTACTTTTACGTTGCAAGATATTATCACTAGATACAAAAGAATGGACGGCTATAAAACACTTTGGCAACCTGGAACAGACCACGCAGGTATTGCAACGCAAAACGTAGTAGAAAAACAACTCCTAAAAGAAGGCACTAGCAAAGAAGAGCTTGGGCGTGAGGCGTTTTTGGAGAGAGTTTGGAAGTGGAAAGAGTATAGCGGTGGAACGATAGTACATCAGATGAGAAAGCTTGGGGTTACTCCTGCTTGGAGTCGTGAGAGATTTACTATGGATGAGGGCTTGAAAGAGGCTGTAAAAGAGGCTTTCGTACATCTTTATAATGAAGGTATGATAGTAAGAAACAACTATATGGTAAACTGGTGTACACACTGTGGAGCTTTGAGTGATATAGAAGTGGAGCATGAAGATACTGCCGGAAAGTTTTATCATATCAAATATCCTTTGGCTGACGGAAGCGGTGAAGTGATAGTAGCTACCACCAGACCTGAGACATATTTCGGGGATAGTGCCGTAATGGTACATCCTGATGATGAAAGATATGCTAGTCTTATCGGTAAAGAGGTAGTTTTACCTATCATAAATAGAAAAATCAAAATCATAGCTGATGAGCATGTGGATATGGAGTTTGGTACCGGTGTGGTGAAAGTAACTCCTGCACATGATACAAACGACTATGAAGTTGGCAAAAGACACGATTTGGAGTTCATCACGGTATTTAGCGAAAAAGGGATATTAAACGAGCATTGCGGTGAGTTTGCCGGACTTGAAAGACTAGAATCTCGTGCGGTAGTGGTAGCAAAACTTCAAGAGCTTGGATACCTTATCAAGATAGAAGACCACAACCATCAAGTAGGGCATTGTTATAGATGTAAAAACATAGTAGAGCCTTATATCTCTAAACAATGGTTTGTACGTAAAGAGGTCGCTAGAAATTCAATAGACAAAACTTATGCAGGTTTGACTAAGTTTTTCCCTCCGCATTGGATAAATAGCTATAGTTCTTGGATGGATGAGCTAAGAGACTGGTGTATCAGTAGACAGCTTTGGTGGGGACATAGAATACCTGTGTTTTATTGTGAAGAGTGCGGTAATGAGTGGGCTAGTAAAGAAGACCATCCTCATGATTGTCCAAAATGTGCAAGTAAAAACTTCGCTCAAGACCCAGATGTACTAGATACTTGGTTTAGCTCGGCACTTTGGGCGTTTTCACCTCTTGGATGGGGCAACAACGGACAAATGGGAGATAAATTTACGGGGACAGATTTAAAAGATTTCTATCCAAATTCATTGCTCATCACCGGATTTGATATATTGTTTTTCTGGGTAGCTAGAATGATGATGATGGGTGAACACTTCATGGGTGAACTACCTTTCAAACATATCTATCTTCACGCACTTGTAAGAGATGAAACGGGTGCTAAGATGTCTAAATCAAAAGGTAACGTAATAGACCCTCTTGATATGGTAGAAGAGTTTAGTGCCGATATAGTTAGATTTTCTCTTGCATACTTGACGGTACAAGGAAGAGATATAAAACTAGGAAGAAAACATCTTGAGCTTTATAGAAACTTTACAAACAAGCTTTATAACGCATCAAATTTCTTACTGATGAATGAAAGTAGTTTCAAAGACCTAAAAGATATAGAGATAAAATCAACTCTTGGTAAATATATGCTAAGTCGTCTTTCGGTAGCTACCGATGAGGTAAGAGATAACCTTGATAACTACAGATTCAATGACGCTGCAAATGCAATATACAAATTCGTATGGATGGAGTTTTGTGACTGGGGTATCGAGTACAGCAAAGCAGAAAAATCGAGCGTAGCCGAACTTGGAGCGATATTCAAAGAGACTTTGAAACTTGTATCACCTTTTATGCCTTTTATCGCTGATTATTTATACCACAAACTAAGCGGTACTACGCTAGAAGAGGGCAAATCGGTAATGATTATGAACTATCCAAAAGAGCTTCCTGTGGATAATGCTTCTATAGAGCAGTTTGCCGTGATAGAAGAGGCTATAGTAGCTATTAGAAGAGCAAAAGTTATCATAGATATGGGTAATAGTAAAATAGATTTAGCATATATTAAATTAGGCGTAAACTTGGATACAAATGCTATCAAGCCGTTTATCCAAAAACTTGCAAAAGTGGAAAACGTAGAGTTTGTAACAGCTAAAATAGAGGGCAAATGTATCACTGACGTAAGTACAAACCTAGAGGTTTATATACCGACGGATAGTATAGATCTAAGTGCAATCAAAGACAAACTAAGCAAACAAAAAGCAAAACTAGAAGCTGAAATAAACAAGCTATCAAATATGCTAAACAACGAAAAATTCGTAGCAAACGCACCTGCACAGGTTCTTGAAACAAACAAAACTGCTTTAGCGGAAGCTCAAAGTAAGTTTGAAAAGGTAGAAGCTGAACTAAAAAGCTTTGAGTAGGGATACTCAGGGCTTTTGCTTTTTTATACAACTGATATTTCAAAAGGTTGCACTATGGAACATAATCTAACTCTCCAAGATGAAATGACTGAATTTTTACTCTACACAACTCCCAATCAAAATATAAAAGTCGAAGTTTTTTTAAACAATGAAACTTTATGGCTTACGCAAGAAAGAATTGCGGAGCTTTTTGGTGTAGATAGAACGGTAATAACAAAACATATCAAAAATATCTATAATGAACAAGAGCTTCAAGAAGATTCAACAAGTGCAAAAATTGCACAAGTTCAAATTGAAGGTAATAGAACAGTAAAAAGAGCCGTTAAATACTACAACCTAGATGCTATCATAGCAGTAGGTTATAGGGTAAATTCACTAAAAGCTACACAGTTTCGTATCTGGGCTACAAATATCTTAAAAGAGTACATCATCAAAGGTTTTGCTATGGATGATGAACGGATGAAAAACGGTAGATTCTTTGGTAAGGATTATTTCAGAGAATTACTAGAAAGAGTCCGTTCAATCCGTGCTAGTGAGCGAAGAATTTATCAGCAAGTTACGGATATATTTGCAGAATGTTGTATTGACTATGACAAAAAAAGTGATACCGCCAAAAACTTTTATGCAAATATACAAAATAAATTCCATTTTGCTATCACAGGACAAACAGCAGCTGAAATAGTCTATAAAGAAGCCGATAAACAAAAGCCTTTTATGGGGCTAAAAACTTGGAAAAATGCACCTGATGGAAGAATACTCAAATCAGATACAACCATAGCCAAAAACTATTTGAGCGAAGAAGAAATCAAAAAATTAGAGCGAACTATATCGGCTTATTTTGATTATATTGAAAATCAGATTGAACAAAGAAAAACATTTACAATGGAACAACTAGAAAATAGTGTCAATAAATTTCTTGACTTTAACGATTATAAAGTTTTGGACGGTTTTGGAAGCATATCACACAAAATGGCGGAAGAAAAAGCATTTGCACAGTACGATGAGTTTAATAAAGTTCAAAAAATAGAATCAGATTTTGATAAAGAGTTGAAAAAAATGATAAGAGGCTAAAATGGAACTAGTTTATTTATGGGTTGAGAAGTATAAAAATATTGAAAATGAGGGGTTTAATTTTTCGCCTAGGTTTGAGTGCGAGTTTTTTCCTGAGTATGATATATACCAAGAAAATGGGGAAGAAAAAAAGAAGCTAAAAGATAATTGTAAATTAGAAATTAAACCGAAAGAATATACTAGTATTTTCCCTGATAATATTAATGTAACTGCTATTGTTGGGGAGAATGGGAGTGGGAAGAGTAATATACTAACTTTTCTTTCTATATATTCAGAATTAATGCATGATTTATCAAACCCATTAGATATCATGTCTTTGACTAAAAAAAAATTAGAACGCAGAATTGGAAATTCTTTTTTTGTTTTTTATATAAATAATAAATTTGTAAAAAGTTTTGGGATTGATTGTGAATTTATTTTGAATGGTAAAAATATTACATATGAATCAGATTTTATTCAAGAACATTTTACCCTTAGTTATAATTTTATGCTTGAAAACAGATATAAATTTTGGTATTACAATTTTAATATATCAAATAAACTTTTTGTACAACCCAATAAAAGTGATAATAGTATCGACTTTGAATTTTTAGATAATGAGAGTAATAAATTCTTATTATTTAATATCCTTGAATTTGATAAAAAGATTAAATTGATTGATGATTTTTTTATTCCAAATTATTTTACATTAGAAATTAATAGAAAGTTTTATTTAAATCTTCAAAAACTAAATAAAAAGTTATTTAATAAACTTTCTGAATTTCAAAATAAAGTAATTAAAATCAAGAAAAATGCAATTTTATCATTAAATGATATTAAATTATTGAATTCAATTTTTTATGTATTATATATAGATGAACAAAGAAAATATCCAACTAAAAAACAGTATAAAATAAGCAAAGAATATAGTAATATATTAAAAAAAGATAATTTTGAAGAAAAAGTAAATTTTTTCTTGACTCATAATTATGATGAAATATTTGATGAGAACATACAATATATACAGCATGATTTTAAATTTATAAAGTTTTTAGAAGATAATAAAATTGATAATATTCATAATTCAATATATACTTTTAATGATGAGATTGAGTTTCTTAAGGCATTACCTAATTGGATAGATATTCGTATATATAATGAGAAAAATCTTTCTTTTAGCGATTTAAGCAATGGTGAAAGATTCCTTATTAAATTTATATTTAATCTAGTCTTTTATTTGATGAAAATAAAAAAAGAAAATTTTCTTTTTATTAATATTTTTCTTGATGAAATTGATTTAGGATTACATCCTCAATGGCAAAAGAAATTTTTAAATTTAATTTTAAATATTTTTAAGAATTATCATATAAAATTAAATATTATTTTAACTTCTCACTCTCCATTTATTCTATCAGACTTACCAAAAGAGAATATTATATTTTTGAATAAATATAAAGAAGATGATATTGAAGTAAAAAATGGTAATCAAAAAATTGGCAACTGTAAAAATGTAACAAAAGAAACAAATATAGAAACTTTCGGAACAAATATACATACACGGATTTTTTATGAGTGATGGGCTTATTGGGGAGTTTGCTAAAGGGAAGATAAATGATGTTTTAAATTTTCATAAAAAAGTTGAAAAGATTAAAGAAAATAAAACAGAGGTAGAAAAATTAAAAATTGTATATCTTCAAGAAGATAATCATAAACAAACATTAAAAGATAAGATGTGGAATATCCAATCAATAATTGGAGATGATTATTTAAAGCAAGTGATTAAAAATCATCTTGTGGAAATAGAAAAAATATTATTAGGTAATGATGAAGCTAAAAAACTTGAAATAGAAAGACTTCAAAACCAAATTAAACTTTTGGAAAAAGAAAATGCTTCAAGTTGAATATAGTTTAAATATTGAGGATAACTATTATCAAACTATATCCACTAGAAAAATGACAAAATATAATAATATTACATTTGAACAATATTATAATAGTTATATAAAAAATAAATTAAATGACTATGCTTTAAAAGATATTTTATGTGGTGATTTTGAAAAACTAAAAGAGATTAAAAACTCTATTGGAACTAAATATAAAAACAAATCCAATAATATAATGAAGCAATTTTTCAACTACGATAAGAAGTCATCAAGTTTTAATGCAAAAACTGCTTATTTCCAACCAAAAATATCAAAATTCTTTGAAGAAAATATTGAAGTTCATACTTGTTATTATTGTAATATAGATTTTATCAATAAATTCAAAAAAAGCAATGAAACAAAAAATGCTTTTACATTAGACCATGTTTTAGAAAAGGCTGATTATCCTTATTTGGCATTGAGTTTATATAATCTTGTTCCAAGTTGTTATGTTTGCAATAGTAAAGTGAAAGATTCAAAAATACCTTTTGATGACTTTTCACCAACAAACAAAAATTTTGATTTTAATGAAAGGGTAAAGTTCAAATCCTTTATTACAAATGTTGATTTACAAATACAAAATGAAAGTGATTTATTGATAAAACTGATAGAGTCTTATTCTAGTAGATATTATAAATATATAGAAAGTTTGAATTTAAATGATAGGTATGATTATCATAAATATAAAGTTTTAGAGATGATTAAAAAACGAGAAATATATCCTGATAGTAGGATAAAAGAGTTATCGTTTTTAACACAAAGAACAGAGGAAGATATTAAACAAGATTTATTTGGTGTTTATTTAAATGATAAAGACCTACACAAACGCCCACTTAGCAAACTCATCAAAGACATCAGCGAAGAGCTAAGACTGGTATAAGTTACTATCTTACGGAACGCCAGATTCATCTGGTTAGCTCGGGGTTCCATTATCCCCATGGTGCAATTTATAATTTTTGGATAAAAATTTATTGAGACTTTTTCGTTAAGAAATTGTGACTGTTTGAGCGAAGCGAGTTTCACAATTTTAGAAAAAGTATCAATAAATTCCAAAAATTATAACCTCTTGCACCGATTTTTTACGCAACTTTTTTCTAAAAAAAGTGGCATTATTCTTGATTCTTTGATCCTAAGCTAGTTTTCTTTAAAATACCACAAATATGTATATTTTTTTATCAATAAAGAAAATAAGTTTTTGGTACCATAAATGTTTATATCAATGTTATATTCATTAACTATAAAATATTTTTTTAGTTTTTAGCTTTTGATGCTAAATCAACAATATAGTTAAAGTAGTCACTAAATTCATGTGAAGGATTATATTTAAAGTATTCATATGCACCTATTTCAACTAAAAACATGTATTTTGCAAATAAGAATGCAACAATTACTATTAAGAAACTTCTTAAAAATATATGTATTTCATTAGTTATAAAATTGATAGTTGGGTGAGTAAAACTATTTCTACTTATTAAAAAAGATGTAAATAAGTAGACAGACATTATTATAACAATTATTATCGTAGCATATCTCCATAATACTTCTATGACTTGTAAATTTTCCATTGTTAATCTTCTCTTGAATTAAGTTAAATGTATATATCAATAGTTTTTATAAACTTTCTGTTTAGCAAATCAAATCTACAATTTTTTCCAATTTAGCTATATCTAAATCATTTAATTTTCCAAGTTTAGTGAGAATATAATCTTGTTCTATTGTAGCTATAGCAGTTTTGAAAATGGATGGTTTGAGTAAACCAGATTCTTGCCACTTTTCAATAGGTAGTTCAAAATCAAGTTTGCCATCTAATTGACTTGAAATAGCCATGATAAGTAAAGTATTTCGTTTATTATGATTGTATATGTCAGAGGATAAAATTACGGCAGGACGAGCTTTGTATTTGATACTACTTGCAAAAGGAAATTTAACTACAACAACATCATACTTTGAGAAATTTGTCATAGACTGCATCCTCTGAATTATTCCATACAGATTCCAAGGATTTGGTAGATATATTTACAAAATCTTTTGTTTCTATATTTTCATTTACTATCTCATATTTTGATATAACATTACTTTTAAGATTTTGAATGATATTTAAAACAACATCTATTTTTGAGTCTTCAACTTGAATTTTAATAGTTTGCATTGTTTTATCCTTTACTAAGATGTAATATTTAAGATTATACAAAAAAGATGAATTTTTGTCAAATTTTTAAAGCAATTAAAATATTCTTTTAATTAACTTTCACCTTAGCAAAAACTCATCAAATACATCAGCGAAGAGCTAGGACTGGTATAAATACTATCTTACGGAACGCCAGATTCATCTGGTATCATTTAAGACAAGCCCGACTCTTGTGCGAAGCACTCTCTGTGAAAAAGTCTGGGTTCCGTTATTCCAATGGTATGATTTATAATTTTCGGATAAAAATTTATTGACTTTAGAAAATAATTATAATAAAATACAACATTAAAATAGATATTTGTAAAAGGATGGTTTATGCAAATAACAAATATTCAAAGGAATATTTTGTCTAGTGAAAATATTTCATTAGAAAGTAGTGTACAGGAGTATTCTAAGAAATCTTTTGATAAATTAATTACGGATGAAACAAATTTTAATCTTCAAGAAAGTAATTTAAGAACATTGGATTTTCAAGAGTTGAAAGAAATTAAATTAGAACTGGAAAAAAGCAATAAACTATATTCTTTAGGACTTGATTTTAATGCTTCATCATTACTTGAAGCTACTACACTAACAAATGATGTTAATTTCAATAAATCACTTGTTGAAACTATGCAAACAAAAGAATCACCTTTTTTTTATCTCATGGAGACAAAACACAATATGGAATATAGTGAAGGTAGAAGAGAATATCCATGGCCTACTTTATCTGTTGAAGAAGCCCAAGGTAATTATTCACCTTTAACAAATGAAGAAATAAAAAATATAAATATAGCTAAATTTTTGGAAACAATAATTTCTGCATATGAAGAATTATTATCTAATTTACCTCATTATTATGATAGAGAGGAAACAAAACAAAGTTTGGAAGATTTAAAAGAAATAAAACAAAATTATCAAAAACTACAAGATGAACAAAATAGCCTTTTAGATAGTTTTATAAAAAACAATAGACCAAATCCATTGGAAAGTTTTCATAATAATACAAAGATATAGGTTCTAAATTGTTCCAAAAATCATAAATTGAGAATGAAATTTATACAAACGCCTACTTAGCAAACTCATCAAAGACATCAGCGAAGAGCTAGGATTGGTATAAGTTACTATCTTATGGAACGCCCGATTTATCTGGTATCATTTAAGACAAGCCCGACTGAAGTCGGAGTTCCGTTAATTATAACCTCTTGCACCGTTTTTTTACGCAACTTTTTTCAAGGAAACTTCACTTAGCTTGTTTTCTAAAAAAAGTGGCTTTAGTATAGAATGTAAATTAGATAATACTTTTTTAGAAAAAGTAAAGTGTCACAAAGAGGGATATTGTATTGCCAAAGGCAATAATTTTGATTTGAATAATTATGAGAAGAGGGAAAAAGTTACCGTATCATATTTTGAGAAATTTGTCATAGACTGTATCCTCTAAATTATTCCATGCCGATTTTAGTGTATTAGTCCACAACTTTCACCACATCATTCCGTTTTACTTTTGCTAGATACAAAGCCGTATCAACACGCTTGAGACAACTAGCTATATCGTCTTTATCGGTAAGTTCAGACACTCCTGCACTTATCGTAACAGGCGGTAGTTCTTTGTCTATATAGGATTCTATATCTTTACGTAACTCCTCTGCTTTGGCATAGGCATCGTTTATGTTTGTTCTAGGTAACAATATAATAAACTCCTCACCGCCCCAACGAGCAAAAACATCATTGATACGCAGTTTGTTTCTGATTATTCCTACGATTGCGATTAGGACAAGATCGCCCGTTAGGTGTCCATAGGTATCATTGACTTTTTTAAAGTGATCTAAGTCTATTAAAATGACGGAAAGCTTGTCTCCATATCTTTTTTTATTCTCAAATTCTTTTAAAAGCAACTCATCAAATTTTTGTCTATTGAAGATTTTTGTTAGATGGTCATGATATGCAAAATATTCATATTCGTTTTTTTGGGCGATATATGTAGTAATATCATTAAAAACAATAATATACTCAGACTTGTGTTCTATTTTTTTTAATGTAATCTCAAAATCAATCAAATCACCGTTTGTGTTTTTGATAGATACTATACGACTTACGTCAGGTCGAGAACAAAGATAGTCAGTCCAATATTCACCGTTTTTTATATCAGATAATACGAAAAAGCCGTTATTTTTTACAAAAAGATTAGCTATAGAACCATGAAGAGTATTAAATTCATCGATTGAAGAAATAGCAAAAAAATCCAAAAATGCTTTATTTGCACCTTTTAAATGCCCCTTACTCATAATAATGACAGGATTTGGTATAGCATTAATAACTGAAAATATTTGATTATCTATACTATGTTTCATGGTATAAGTATATCACATTTTACTATAAATAGTAAAATGTGATTAAGTATCTTTATTCATAGTAGGAAAAATAATAGTAAAACAAGCACCTTGACCGTATTCATCTTTGATATTTTTTACTTTGATATTGCCGTTGAAATGGTTTTGTATGATTTGGGTACTCATATATAGCCCCAGTCCCGTACCTTGTGATTGATGTTTGGTAGTAAAATATGGGTCAAAGATTTTTTCCATAAACTCTTTTGGTACGCCACCTGCGTTATCTTTGATAGTAATGACTATATTGTTTTTTTCTTTTGCAAGATTTATAGATACTTGTTTATTCTCATGATTGCCGTGAACAAGAGCATCTTTTGCATTTGAAAAGATATTTAGCAAAACTTGAGCAAGAAGATTTTCAGTACCGAAAGTTTCTATCGTTTCATCTAGTTTTACGTTTAGGTTGATAAAGTTATTATCATAAGAGGCTTTGATAATACCTATAGTATCGTTTATCGTTTGTGCCACATGAAAGAGTTTTTTTGGTTGGTCTTTTCTGAAAAAGTTTCTAAAATTTTCTATGGTATTTGTTAGAAATTGGGCACTTTTGATTACCACGTCATTGGTATCTTTTATGTCGTTGGGTTCTAATGTTCCAAATTCATCTTTGAGTTGTAGTCCGCTTACGGCAGAAGTTATAGCACTTAGCGGTTGACGCCATTGGTGGGCAATATTACCTATCATTTCACCGAGTGCCGCAAGGCGTGATTGTTGTTGTAATATCACATCTTTTTGTCTATTTTTTTCTACCTCTTCGGCGATTTTTAATTCTAGGTTTTCATTGAGGATATTTAGCTCTTTTGTTCTCTCTTTTACTATTTTTTCTAAGTTTTGATTTAGTTCTATGATGGCTTTTTCATTCTGCTCTTTTGCCTCTATCATTTCGTTGAACTCTTTTGAAAGGACTTGAATCTCTTTTACCACATCTTCATCTGCCTTGATATTTGTTTCACCGGCTTTTATTCTCTTGGTGACGTCTATGAGGTTGTATATATTTTTTGTCAAAGCATTGGCACTAGTATAAGCAAATCCGATAGCAAGGATGATAGCTATTAGCGTAAATATAAGAAATTCTTGTCTGATACTATGCAAAGAACTTACCCAGTAAATATTATCCATTCTATTTCGTACATATCCTATTAGTTGGTCTTTGTATAAAATAGGTGAAGCCACTTCTATAAAGTGCGTATCATCTTCTGCATATTTTTTGATAATTTCAAACTTTTTGGTTTGGCTTTTTATATGCTTTACGCTTGTTTCATCCACTATATATTGACCGACTTTTGAGTGGTCGGTATGGGCTAGGATTTTGCCGTTCAAATCCAAAACCATTACGTATATTTCATCTTTGTTCAAAGATACCGAGTCCACAACCTCCTGCAACCCTATATAATCCCCCGCCATAACCCAAACGGAGCTATTATTTGCAAGTAGGTTGGTACGGTTTTTGGCTTGATTGATACTTGCTTCATCAAGGAAATTTTTTTGTTTGTCCAGTACGTTAAAGGAGAGTAACAAAAACATAAAAAGCGTAAGAAACGTAATGCCAAGTATCAGTTGTCTTTTGATACTATAATTCCAAAAATCCAAAATATTACTTATCATTATTCAACCTAATAGGGCGTATATCTTTTTCAAAATTTTCCAAAAAGACTCTTACCGACTGATACGTATCGTTGTCTGCTTTTTCAAAACGGCTTAGTTCCATTGGTCTCAATATGGAACGTCCTTTTTCGCTAAGATGCAAATCAAATATCAAAGAGGCTATTTGTTCAACCAAAACAGGGTCTATGTTATCTCTTGCCACAAGACCGTTGTTCGGTAATGGTTCCGTTTCCCAGATTATTTCAACTTCTTGTGCAATTTCCGGTCGTTCTTTTATGAAAGCTATCCAAGGCGGTGGCCAAGTGGCTGCAGCAGCTGATTCTTTTAGAAATACGTTCATTATTGATGATTCTTGAGAACCTACATAGAGGTTTTTTATATCTTTGTTTATATCAATACCGTTGTCGTGTAAAAACCTTTGTGGCATCATGGTAGCTGCTAGTGCCGTAGGGGCAGGGTAACTGACACTCTTGCCTTTTAAATCAGATACTTTTTTGATGCTGGAGTCTTTTCGTACTAGAATAATTCCTTTGAAATTATGGTCATCTCCCATTTTTCCGAAGATTTTATATCCATGCTCGGTGGATTGTACTGTTTGGTATGGATTTGGAAGAGAAAAGTCAAAATGTCCGGAAAATAGTTTTTTGTCATACTCTGCATAATTCGTAGAGGCTTCAAGGACTATTTTTACATCTTTTAGGTTTGCATTTAGATAGTCAACAAGGGGTTGATAAACCTCAAATAATCTTTTTGGATTGTGTAAGGGATGTATCCCAAAGATGTATGTTTGGTTTTTGATAGCTGGTTTGTTTGAATACTCTACGGTGTATATATTATCTTTTGATTTATCACATCCATAAAAGAGAATAGAAATAAAAAGTAATAAAATGAGTTTGAAAAAGATATTTGTTTTCATGATAAATACTTATAATAATATGTGAGTATTATACTACAAATAACTTGAAAAACGATAAGTATATGTAATATAAGAATTTGTTAGATTCTTATATTACACCATAAGTAACAATTAAAAGCCAAGTGGTTCGTTTACCTCTATTTTGCACTCGTTGTTTTTGTCGCAAGTAATATTTGCATCAAGATACAAAGCCGTATCAATATTCGGTATTTTAGCCTCTTTTGCAAATTCTCTAGCCTCTATTGCTCTGGTACCGGTAGCACAATAAAACACAATCTCTTTGTCTTTCGGTAGTAGTTTACCGAATTCTTCCGGTTTCATTTTTGCCGCATAGATATTGATAGCACCTTTGATATGACCGTTATCATAGCTTGCTTTATCTCTAACATCTATCAAAACTACGTTTGACGGTAGATTTGATAATGTTGATTTAAACCATTCTCCGTCAACGCTTCCCGCATCCACACCCGGCTTTAGAAATCCTACTTGTTTAGCTGCTTCTTTTGGTTTACTTTCGCTTACCGCTACACTTCCACCTGCTGTTGTAGGTAGTCCTGATTTGCTCCATTCTGGGTATCCACCGGCATAAACTTTGACGTTTGTATAGCCGTTTGCTATTAGTTTATCACCGACTTCATGGGATTTTTCACACTCATAGCCACCGCAATAAGGTATTATAACCGTCGCTTTGTCGTTTGGAAACCACCCCATATATTTGTCCATTTGGGTATCAGGAATATTAAGTGAACCGACTATTGTCCCACCTGCATATTTTGCAAAAGGTCTAGTATCTATGAAAAGTGCATTTTTACTATCAAAAAATGCCTTTGCAGTATTTTGGGATATTTCATCGTAGCTTTTGGTACTCCAATCAGGCATCCCAGCTGCATAAACTTTAAGATTTTTGTGACCCTTGTTTTTTAGCATTACTGCTAGTTCATGGGATTTTTCACACTTAAAGCCACCGCAATATAGTATAATCTCTTTATTTTTATCAACTTTGCCGAGTACATCCGCATACATTTTGTCAAATTGCGTATCAGGTAACGATAAAGCAGTAGTTATATGCCCCGCATCATAGAGTTTTTGAGGTCTAGCGTCTATAATAACAGCCAAAGCATTGTTTCTAGTACCGTTAGCCGTAGCTTTTTTTACATAGTCATAACCTACAATCTCTAATTTATTTTTTTGGGCAAATTCAACAATAGTCTTCGGTGATTTTGAATTAAACTCTTGTATTACATCTGCACTTATTACTGTAGTACTTCCCAATAATATTGCACTCACAACTAAATTACGAAACGGTTTCATAGGTTCTCCTTTGCTTTAATGATAGTTTCAAGAAAATTATATCATAATTTCTATAAATGAATACTCATTCATAAGGAGGAAATGATGACTGATGTGTTATTAAAAGAGTTCGGTATAAGTAGAAGGGATGCTATAAAGCGTCTTAGTGCTTTGGGTTTGATAGGTGTTGCTTCTCCTCAGGTTGCAAGTGCTACGGCTAGCCCAAAGGCTACAAATGCGAAGATTGTAATAGTAGGTGGAGGGGCAGGGGGGATTTGTGTAGCTGCAAGGTTATGCAGAGCCATAGATAATCCAAATATTACTATCATAGAACCTAGTGCAAGACACGTATATCAAGCAGGACAAACACTTGTCGGCGGTGGTATCAAAAAAGCTTCCCAACTTGTTGCGGATGAGGCTGATTTGATACCTTCAAAGGCAAAATGGATTCAAACAAGCGTCAAAGCAATAGACCCGGATGCTCAAAAACTTGATTTAGCAAACGGTGAGCAAGTGGCGTATGACTATTTGATTTTGGCTCCCGGAATGCAATATGATTGGGAAAAAATAGAAGGGCTTACAAAAGATGACATAGGCAAAGACGGTATCCATTCCATATATACCCTAGAGGGGTCTTCAAAAACATGGGAGATGATTCAAGAGTTTGCAAAAACAGGCGGTAATGCATATTTCACCCACCCAAGCACCCCTATAAAATGCGGTGGAGCACCGAAAAAGATAATGTATCTAACAGATGCTTATATGAGAAGAAAAAATAGTAGGGATAAAGGCGTTCTTACGTTTTGTCCTGCAAGTAAAAGTATGTTTACGGTACCTGAGTTTGACAAAGCTATATATGAACAATTCCATGCAAGAGATATGAAATATAGTATGGGGCATAACCTTGTAAAAATAGACAAAGCAAAAAAAGAGGCGACATTTGCCTACGAAGTACAAAAACAAGGTGAGTGGGATGAGCTTTTGGGTGAGCATGAAATCATCAAAACTACCGAATACGTAACACAAAACTATGACTTTTTGCATGTAACTCCTCCTATGAGTGCACCTGATTTTTTAGTCGGCTCAAAAGTAATATACGATAAAGGTAGTGCCGGAGAACTAAAGATGATAAACGCCGACCAATATACATTGCAAAATCCTAATTACCCTAATATCTTTGCTATAGGTGATGCTCTTGGGACACCGTTTTGTAAAACAGGTGGAAGTGTGAGAAAACAAGCACCGGTACTTGTTCAAAATCTCCTTGACGTAATAGACGGTAAAGCTCCTAGTGCAAAATTTAACGGTTATACCGTGTGTCCTATTATCACGGGATACGGTACCGTAATGCTTGCAGAGTTTGACTATAGCGGTAAGCCTACACCTATCGTACCGCTTGACCCTACACAAGAGAGATGGATATGGTGGATGTTAAAAGTCTATATGCTTGAACCTATATATTTTTACGGTATGATGAAAGGTATAATGTAATTTTTATCAAACTTTATCCTATGTTATGGTATATTAACCCCATTACAACATAGGATAGAGTATGGATACAAACTTAATAGTTCAATCACTAAAAGATTTTTTTAGTCCAAAAATATTTATGACTAGCGTTTATAGCTTGTTGATTACCCTTTTTATAGCTTTTGGTTCTTTATACTTTGCTTTTGATGGATTTAGTGCTTTAAGAGATGAATTTTTACTGGTTTTAGACGGTGAAAGTTGGCTTTTCCTTGAAGGACTTAAAGAGAATTTTATCATAGATTTTCTCATCAAACACGCCATATTTTCTATTATTCTCAACTTCTTGTTTTTGTTAGGATTCGGTCTTATTATATATTATATTTTCTTTATGATTTACTCTTTTGTTATAGGTTTATTTACCGGTGTAGTAGTGTCTGAAATCAAAAACAAATATTATGAAAATACCGTCTTAAACGGCTTTGGTTTGAGTGCTACTATTTGGTTTTATATCAAAACCGTGCTTATTACTATAGGGCTTTTTTTGCTACTTTTGCCTTTTTATTTTATACCTGTGTTTAATCTTTTGATTTTCTTACCTATGTATTACTTTTTTCATAGAACGCTTACCTTTGATGTTTCAAGTATCGTCAATACAAAAGAGGAGTATGAGGCAATCACGGCAAAAAACTGGACGGGGTTAAAAATACGTACTTTTATATGTTTTTTGATAGCACTTGTTCCAATTATAGGTATAGTTCTTTACCCTTTTTATATCATCTATGTAAGCCATTTTGTACTAAACGAAACAAACAAAATAAGGGCTAGTGCTTGATAAAATATCTTTTGTTTGATAATGACGGAGTTTTGGTAGAGACTGAAATGTGGTACTATGAAGCCAACTGTATGGCTTTGGCTGAACTTGGATATGATTTGCCCTTTGAGAGATATATGTATATGATGGCTCACGGTATCACCACATGGCAAGAACCGCTCCAAAACGGCGTAAGTCAAAGTGTAGTAGATAATGCAAGGGAAAAAAGAAATATCTATTATCAAGAGTTTCTAAAAACAAAAAATTTGACCATAGACGGCGTAGAAGATGTACTTTCAAAGCTAAAAGATAAATACCGTATGGCAATAGTGACAACCTCAAGAAGAGTTGATTTTGAGCTGATTCACTCTAAGACAAATATAGTCAAATATATGGATTTTGTGCTTTGTGAGGAAGATTATCCACGTGCCAAACCTTATCCCGACCCTTATTTAAAGGCTGTGGAAATTTTTGGATGTCAAAAAAACGAAGCTTTGGTAATAGAAGATTCTCAAAGGGGACTAACTGCGGCAGTTAGTGCAGGGATAAGATGTGCAACCGTAAAAAATTCATTCACGGAAACACATGATTTTTCAAAAAGTACTTATAAAATAGATACTATTAGAGATTTGGTAGAGTTGCTAAAAAAGATTTAAAATTCATCTTCATCTTCATAGAAATCTTCGTCTTCGTCATCTTCTTCATCGTCAAAGCCGTTGATTCCGTAAAGTTCGTCTTCCTCATCTTCAAACTCTTCATCGCTGTCGAAAAAACCGTCCATTTCATCGTCATCTAATAAGTCGTCTTCGAATTCGTCGTCAAACATTGGTAATCCTTGTATTTAATATCAAAGACCAATTATATCATATTTCTTGTATTTTTTGCAAAACTTTTAGTGCTTGGAAGTGTTCTTTGACGTCATGACATCTTATGATTGTAGCCCCGTTTTTTATCCCTTCAAGATGGATAGTTAGAGTTCCGCTTAGTCTTTCTTCTATCGGAGTAGGGATAATATCGTTTATCATAGATTTTCTACTAGCCCCAAGGAGAAGCTCATATCCAAAGTGTCCAAAGGTGTTTAAGTGTTTGATTAGTTTTAGGTTGTGTTCTAGCTTTTTCCCAAATCCTATCCCCACATCAAGGATAATATCTTTTACTCCGTATTCATGTGCTAGTGCTATTCGTTCTTTGAAAAAAGAGTCTATTTCTAGTATCACGTCATCATAGTTAGGGTTTATTTGCATGGTTTTTTGGTCACCTTGCATATGCATAATCACTACACTAGCATCATATTTTGAGGCTACCTGTGCTACTTGCGGGTTTGATAGTCCAGTGATGTCGTTTACTATTTTAAACCCGCATGATAGGGCGTAATCTATAACTTTGGGTTGAAAAGAGTCTATACTAAAAATAGCTTTTTCATATAGATTGTGTTGTTTTACGGTATCTAGTATATCCTTGACCCTTGCAAACTCTTCATCCGCACTTACCGTATCGCTTCCCGGTCTGCTAGATACTCCGCCTATATCTATCATATCCGCACCGTCTGTTATCATAGATTCTATTCTAGTTACGGCATCTTTGGCACTAAATCTACTTTTTGAGAAAAAACTATCGTCATTTGCATTTAGTACACCCATTATTTTGACTTGATGTTGAATAGGCTTGATAAACGACAATAGATTTTTTGCCAGTTCTTTTAATCCAAAAGGTTGTGCCAACTCTTTTTTTGCTAGTATCTCAAAGTGTTTAGTTGTCCCTATAAGTATGGCATTTACATATTTGTCCGTACCTACTATAGTTCCCATCGGAACGACCAATTCAGCACCTATAGATAGTGCATCTTGTTTGAGTATATTGGCAGCACCGAAATGGATATTTTTGATATAGAGGGTGTGAATGTCGGCCTTTTTTGCCATGATTTTAGCACCCACTTCATCACAGCCTATCTCTAAAAAGTCTTTTAAATGGTTTGTAGAATTTATTTTATAAAATTCCACTATTTGTTCCTTTTATGGAGTATGGTGAGCAATATAACGGATAGTACGTTTATCGGACGTGAGTTTAGCTCTATTAGTTTGGAAGCATTTGAAAAAGTTTCAAGCTCTTTATCGCTAAATTTGATTTTTTGTTTCATTGCTTTATAAAATATAGATTCTATCAAAGCCTTTGCTTCTAGTTTTGAGATTCTTTGATTTTGTTTCAAAAAGTCATAAACTTCTTTTATGGTAATTTTGTTCAAATCAAGTTCAAAATCGGCAAATACTTTTTTGGTTTTTAGATATTTGTACGACATCCTAGACATTATGGTAGGGAGTAGGGATGTTTTTGATGTGGTAATCATTACGAATATAATATTTTTAGGCGACTCTTCCAAAATCTTAAGTAAAGAGTTTTGTGCCTCTTTACGGAAACTTTGACCGCAAAGAAGTATATATTTGGTTTCATTTGTGGCTAAATAAGCCTCTTTGATAGCCATTTGAGAATGTGCTATAAGAAATTCGTCTTTTGATTTTTCTTCATTTCTTATTATTCTAGTATAATGTTTTGGAAGTTTTGGGAGCAAATCATCCAAAAAAGCATCAATATCATTACAAATAAATATTATATTGCCGTTTATTTGCATTAATCCTCGATATTTATCTCACCGAATAACGATGCACTTATAGTTTTGTTGTATAGTCTAAACATTTGTAATAGTTTCAAGTCCAAAGCGTCATCATTGCTTTTGAGGTTGAAAGAATCTTGTCTCTCTTCATCAAAAAGCCATAAAAACGAGTGTTTTTCTACTTTTGGCAATGTAGCTCTTACATGCTGACTTCTACCTATATACCAAAACACGTATCCGTTAGGGAAAGATATACTTAACATATCTTTTATAAGTGCCGCATCATCTTCTGATTTGATATTGTCGATTTGTTTATAAAATGATCTCATATCGTAAAACGGCAAATAAGGGCGGTTGTTTTTGGATGAGTTTATATTGGTCAATATATACTCCAAAAACCACTCCCTTTCTACATCTGTTACGATAAGTACGGATACACCGTATTCAAACAAACCTTGTAAAGATTTCGCTACCAAAGGAGTCCACTCGTATTTTTTCTCTTCGAGCCAACTTCCTAGTAGCTTATCTTCTCTTATGGTATCTATCGTCCAGTTTAAAAATTCTTGCACTGTTATTTATCCAATTCGTATGCGTCGTGTAGTGTTCTTACAGCTAGTTCACTGTATTTTTCATCTATTACCATAGAGATTTTTATTTCACTTGTGCTTATCATAGAGATATTGATATTTTCTTTAGCAAGTGAAGAAAACGCTTTACTTGCAACACCGCTGTGAGATTTCATACCTACACCTACAATCGATACTTTTGCAATAGAGTTGTTATAGTCAATATTTTCCACATCTTTATCAAATGCAGCCATTACTTTTTTTGCTTTTTCAAGCTCAGTTTTAGGTACGGTAAAATCTAAATCCGTTTTGCCGTCTTTACCTATTGTTTGAACAATCATATCTACATTTATATTTGCATCGGCTAGTGATGTAAATATATTTGCAGCCATACCAGGCTTATCCGTAACACCGTACATTCCTATTCTTGCTTGGTTTTTATCTAAAGCTATTCCGCTAACTATTGGTTTTTCCATAATATTTTCTTCCTTTGTTATAAGCGTTCCCGGTACATCCGGCTCAAAACTGCTTCTTGAAATAAGATTTACATTTAATTTTTTTGCCATTTCTACTGATCTGTTTTGTAATACTTTTGCCCCTAGTGAAGCAAGTTCTAGCATCTCATCGTAAGAAATCTTTTCTAATTTTTTCGCTTTTGATACAATTCTCGGGTCGGTTGTATAAATACCGTCAACATCCGTGTATATTTCACAAACATCTGCGTTTAATGCACCTGCAAGTGCTACAGCCGTAAGGTCGCTTCCTCCACGTCCAAGGGTAGTTACTCTACCGTCTTCAGTAACACCTTGAAAACCAGCTACTACGATTACGTTGCCTTCTTCCAATGCTTTTTCCATTTTTTCAGTGTGGATTACTTCTATTCTTGCTTTTGTGTGAGAATCATCCGTAACTATACCTGCTTCTCTTCCGCTCATTGAAGTTGCTTTATATCCGTCAGCATTTAGTTTGATAGATAATAGTGCAGAAGTAACTCTCTCCCCCGTACTTAATAACATATCAAGTTCTCTATCGTCAGGCGTTTTAGTATAGTATTCAGCAAATTCTATAAGTTTGTTTGTTTCACCGCTCATAGCCGAAACTACAACCACTATCTTATCACCTTTGTCAACCATACCTTTTACGATACTTGCAACGTTTGATATTCTATCTAGTGTTCCTACGCTAGTTCCACCAAATTTTAAAACCTTTAACATTAAATATATCCTTCTTTTTTAAAATACTTTAACACTTGTTTGTACACCGTTCTTTTGAAGTATGTGACATGCTCAAAAATGTTTTTTATCGGTACAAACTTATATTGACTAAACTCGGCATGTTTGTGTTTTTCGATATTTATCTTAGCTCCGCTTCTTAGTTTCACTAGATAATATTTTTGTATTTGTCCGTCAAACGGTTTCATTTTCTCAGCAATGGCAGGTGGAAAATCATAGCTTACCCAGTCAGGATATTCGGCTATTATCTCCACGTCATCAGTTCCTATTTCTTCTCTTAGTTCTCTAAACAAAGCATCTTTTGCTTTTTCACCTTCATCAATCCCACCTTGAGGGAATTGCCAAGCGTCCTCTACATCGGTACGTGAAGCGATAAACACGTCACAACTTGAAGGATATTTAGGAGACATTACGATTGCTGCTACATTTGGTCTATAGTTCTTTTTCTTTTTAGCTTTTTCTTCCATATTAATTTAAAATTCCTTTTATTGATACCGCTTTAAACGCTTTTTATGATTTAAAGTGATATTAGGCTATAATTTTACCAAAAGAGGGTTTAAAAATTGCTTTTATATATACACATACCGTTTTGTGACAGTAAATGTTTTTACTGTTCTTTTAATTCTTACGTTGATAAGTTCCATTTGAAGCAGAATTATATGGATTGCTTATACAAAGAACTTGAATACGAGTTGAAAAATAACAAAAACACCATTTCTACGGTTTTTATCGGAGGGGGTACCCCAAGTAGCGTAAGTCAGGATTTATACACGCCGATATTTACACTTTTAAAGGACTATATCACTAATACAATAGAAATCACGATAGAAGCAAATCCAAACAGTGCAACACGGGAATGGCAACAATTTATGTTTGATTTGGGTGTCAATCGTATAAGTTTCGGAGTGCAGAGTTTTGATGATGAGAAGCTTAAGTTTCTGGGGAGATCACATAATAGTAATAGGGCTATAAAAGCTATACAAATAGCAAAATGTATAGGTTTTAATAGTATTAATTGTGATATTATCTACGGAAGTACCATGGATACGAAAGAGTTGATTTTAAAAGACCTACAAATGGCAAAAGAGCTTGGCGTACATCATATTAGTAGTTATAGCTTAACACTTGAAGAGGGTACGAAGTTTTGGGATATGAAAGATATTTGTATAGATGATGAAGAGATGAGCGGTTTTGTGATAGAGTCTCTAAAAGAGCTTGGATACAACCAATACGAAATATCTAATTTTGCAAAAAATAACAAATATGAGTCAATTCACAACCTTGGATACTGGGAATATAAAGAGTATCTTGGAGTAGGTTGCGGCGCAGTGGGCAGAATAGGTGATAAAAGATACTACAAACCAAAGTCGATAGAAGATTATATACAAAATCCTTCGGCAAAAGAGTATGAGTATTTAAGCGATGAAGATATAAAAACGGAAAAGGTACTACTAGGGCTTAGGTCTAGGGTAGGTGTGGATGTAAATGTGCTAAATATGCAAGAAAAGGCAAAGCTAAAAGAGCTTGAATACGCCAAAAAAATCACTATAATTGATGAAAAATTTTATAATAACGACTATTTACTTGCAGATGAAATAGCTCTTTATTTATTATGATTTGGTATAATACTATATGACTATAGAACAATTTATAAAAGATAACATTACAAGACTAAAAGAGATAACTGATATACCTCAAAAAGAGTTATACATACTTCTTGGATTTGTGTTGCAAAAAGACTTTATTTGGCTTACTTTAAACAACACGTACACTATAAAAGAGGAATATTTAGATACACTTAAAAAGTACGTAGAACTCCGAGCAAATGCCTATCCTATCGAGTATATTACGTGTAGGGCATCATTTTATAGCGAAGAATTTGAAGTCTGTGAGGGTGTTTTGATACCACGACCTGAAACAGAGATTTTGATAGACAAAGCTTATGAGATATTATCTCAAATATCATCTCCGAAAGTGTTGGAAATAGGTGTGGGAAGCGGTATAATCTCTACTATTTTAGCAAAAAAAATACCCGATATAAAGATAATAGCGATAGATATAAATCCAAAGGCTTTGGAGCTATCCAAACTAAATGCTATCAAACATCAAGTTGCCGATAAAATAGAATTTAGATTGTCCGATATGTTTGAGAATGTGCAAGGTGAGTATTTTGATATGCTAGTATCAAATCCACCCTATATAGCCGCTGATTTTGTATTACCGAAAAACGTCACCTATGAGCCAAAAGAGGCACTATTTGGGGGTACAAAAGGCGATGAAATGATAATATCTATGATACAAGAGTGTAAACAAAGAGGTATTAAATATTTTTGTTGCGAGATGGGATATGACCAAAAAGAGCCGTTTACTAAAGAGTTTTTGAAATATGATTGCGAGTTTGAATTTTATGAGGATTATAGCGGATTTGATAGGGGATTTGTATTAAACTTCAAATAAAGGGGTAGTATGAAAAAGTATATAGGATTTTTGGTAGCTTTGTTGCTTTTTACGGGTTGTGCCGTGAGTAAAGCTCCCGTTACAAATAGAACACAGCTTATATTGATACCTACGGAGCAAGAATTGGCTCTGGGCGAAGAGAGTTTCCAGCAGACTCTAAAAGATATGAAAGTTAGTTCCGATAAAGTTCAAACAAAAAGAGTTATGAATATAGGTGCAAGACTTGCAAATGTAGCAAAAAGAGATGATTTTAACTGGGAATTTGCCCTTGTAGAAAGTGATGAAGTAAATGCTTTTTGTTTACCGGGCGGTAAAATAGTGGTTTATACCGGTATTTTTAAAGTGGCAAAAACAGACGATGCTTTGGCTACGGTAATAGCCCATGAAATAGGACACGCAATAGCTAGACACGGTGCAGAGAGGATGAGTATGGGACTTGTAACAGGCTTGATAGGCGTGGCTGCAAACGTCGCTTTGTCAAGAAACCATTCGGAGCATTTACAAACATTCAATATAGCTTATGGACTCGGTGCAACTTACGGTGTCATACTGCCGTATAGTAGAATGCAAGAGTTTGAAGCCGATGAAATAGGGATTGATTTGATGCATAAAGCCGGATTTGATATAAATAAAGCTTTGTCTTTTTGGATAGATATGAAAAACCAATCAAAGGGCAAAAGCGTCCCTGAATTTGCCTCTACACACCCTAGCGATGAAGCTAGAATAGAGAGCTTAAAAACCGTAATAGCAAGATATAAAAACTAACTTTTCTTGCTTATATCGTAAATAAAACTAAAAATCTCGGCTACGGCTTTGTAAAGCTCTGTCGGGATTTCTTGGTTTAGCTCTAGTTGTGAGAGCAACTCTACTAAATCTCTGTCTTGTTTTATGGGAATATTGTTTGCTTGGGCTATTTCTATGATTTTTTGGGCTACTTCTGCTTTCCCTTTTGCTAGTAGTTTCGGGGCATTATCTATGCCCATTTCATACCCTAGTGCTGCTGCTTTTTTGATAAAAGGTTTGTTGTTGTTTGTCATATCTTAATATCCAAAGAGTGCATTTGGCTAGATTGGTCAAGATTTTGTGCATAAGGATTCTTGTTTTTTTGTTTGTCTATTATTTTTATCCCCATTAGATTAAATTCTGCTTTATTTAAAGCACCTCTTAAAAGTTTTAGATTGTCTTGTAAAATAGCTTTGAAGTCTTGATTCTGTACCGAAAAAGATATATCTATGGTCTCCTTGCCAAAGAGTGATACCATTACTTTGATATTGCCGTAGCTTTGTAGCTCCAAATCTATCTCACAGTATGTTTTATCTTCATCTTTGCGTGTGTAAATAGTCCCACCCATCAAATCTTCCCAGTAAAACGGCATATAAAAATAGTTTCCGTTGCCGTATATTGATAAAAGCTGAAAATACTCTATTTGGGCTATTAGTTTATCGGCTTGATTTAAGATATTTTGGTTTGGTGTTGATTGTTGAGCTTGTGTTGATTCCGTGCTTTGTGTAGCAGATGACTGTACTTTGGCTGATATTGTTTGTTGGTTTGACTGTGCGTAAGGGTTGTTTTCCATTCGCAAAGGGATATTTTGATGTCTTTGGTTTTGGGTGTTGTGTGTGTGAATATCAGATGTATTTTGTGGGTTTTGTTGGATTGGCTGCGTAGGATTATTTATATTTTGGTTTTGTGACGTGTTGGTTTGTAGGGTTTGGTTTGTAAACTGTGATTGCAAGATATTGGGCTGATTTTGTTGTAATGGTTGTTGGATATTTGGTTGTTGCATAGGCGATGTATTTGGAACAGGTTGTTGCGTTTGTTGTGGAGTAGTTGGGTTTTGTTGCGTTGGTTGGGGATTTGGCTGATTTGATTGTTGAGTTTGCGTTTGTAGCCCTGATTGTTGGGTCGGTTGTTGTGTTATAGGTTGTTGCGTTTGGGGCTGTTGCTGTGGACTTTGACCTTGCGGAGCTTGGGCTATTTGTTGTCCTTGTTGCGTCATAATAGGCGTTTGTGCCGTCTGAGTCGTTTGTATAGGGGTTTGAACGGTTGGTGTTTGTGTTTGCACTTGTGGATTATTTTGAGTTTGGGGTTGAATGTTTGGCTGTGTTACGGTCGGTTTTGCGTTTTGAATCTCATTTTTCAACTGCAACAAAACAGCTTTTATATCTTTCGTCAAGTCTTGCATTTGCGTATCACCGCCCGTTGCCATTTTGAGCAGGTTTGACTCCATAAAAATACCGCTATTTAGTAAAGAATTTTGTAAAATCTGCGGTTGGAGGTTTTTGATATGGGTTAGGAGGCTGTTTACGGTTTGAGAATTTTGTGTTTGGTTTTGGTTTAGCATCGTGACCAATTCTTTGATATTTTCGCCGAAACTTCCGCTATTTTTTATGGTCGGGTTGTTTTTTAGCATTTCAAATACTGCATTTTGCGGTGTATCACCGTTTTTGATGATTTGAAATATATTTTTCAAAAACTCAGCAGGATTTAGTTGGTTTGTGATATTCGGTACGTTTGATTGGGGAGTATTTTGCATCAATACATCTAGTAAAGGATTTGCTTTTTGGTTGATTAGATTTATTATTTGGGTAGTTTGTGCATTTTGATTTAACGTACTGTTTTGTAATATCAACTCTTGCAACCTTTTTGTTTATATACCGTTATTTTACATAAAAAATAAAAATAAATCAAATTAGTATGAACCAAAACGAGTGAACTATATTTGAAAATAAAGAAGAAAATTGGGAAAAAATACAATTAATCTATTTGTACTTATTAAAAACTTATATATTACTTTATAAGATAAATATGTTATGGGTCATAAAACGCAAAAAAGTGGTCTGACCCCTTTCCTATGTGTGAACAAGGTAATACTAAGTTTTGCAAAAAACACAAATTTAGCTACTCTTTAGATGGTGATAATATGGTTATCAAGATGGAAGATAATAAACAATTAGGATAATCAAACTATGGAACCCCAGTCTGTGACTGGGCTTGTTTTACAAATATCTGGCGTTCATGTATATCGCCAAAGGCGATGTAATAAAAAAGAAAATTCCGCTTCCCTCTTAGATTGTGACGCTTTACTTTTTTAAGAAGATGAATGCCACTTTTTTTAAAAAAAGTTGCGTAAAAAAGCGGTGCAAGGAGTTACAATTTTTGGAATTTATTTTCAATTTTTGTTAAAAACTCAAAACTCACTTCGTTCAAACAGTTGAGTTTTCTTAACACAAAAATCTCAATAAATTTTAATCCAAAAATTATAAATTGCACCATCTGCGGTATCGCTAAAGCGATGGTTGTATGATGTTTTTAGGTCTTAATTTGGCTTGATAAAAGTTTCATTTTGGGGTATTACTTTTTTTCCTTAATGATACTTTTTATACTATTTGCAATACTATTTAAGTTATCAGCTAAAATATAAGCTCTTTCCGTATAAACATTAGTATCAGAATATAAAAAATATTCTTGTTCTTCACTTGTCAATTCAAGCAAGTTTTTTTTTATGTATTGATAATCTTTTAATTTTTCTATTAATTTTGGATTTTCAATTGTATCTGAAAATATAATAAAGATATTATGAGTTAAATGATTTCTTTGCTCTGCCAATTCTTTCAAAATTATTATTGTGTTTTCAGGCAATAATTTAGCATTCTCAATTTTCCTAATCAATACACCCATTGTAATATCGTATTGCATATTTTTCTTATTATCTTCACTATTTTCAAGTAACTTTATAAGCTGAGTCTCAAGTTTAGCAGCAGAAAGCATAACCTTTCCTAATTGCTTACAAAATTCTTCATCTTCATATAGTTTATTAAAAAAAGTTTCTCCATCTATTTTGTTCAACATTTTAATCCTAATTGTTATAACTATTTTTAAATTTTTCAATAATATTTTTAATTTCTTTAAACTTACTATGAAGCTTCTTCTTATCTTCTATTTGTATATTTTTACCAAAGCTATCTGAAGCCATTATTTTGAATAAGTGTAAGAAATCTCTTGTTGGTTGAACCAAATCATTATATTTATGACATTTTGCCAATAAGATAAACTCCTCTTCATAAAAAGTTTTTAACTTACCTTTTTTATACTCGATAGGGTAATAACTTGAAAAAACTTCATAGTACATACTTATTTTGTTGAATATATTTTCAATTTCATCAATTTCTTGTAATCTTATCTTTTGTTTAAATTCTCTTTTTCCCTTTCGACTATTCAAAATATCATCTAAATATTTAGTCAAAAATACAATTGAAAAAGTTATTACAACTGATCTTACATCCATTCATGCCTCCCCAACAATCTTAATCTCATCATCACTCAAACCATACAACTCATAAACCATAGTATCTATCTCTTTATCTGTTTGGTTGATTTGATTTTGGATGTCTAAGACTTCTTTTGTATTATTTTCATAATTTCTCATCGACTAATTCCTTTTATCGTATTATATATAAATACGATAAAAAATCAATAAAATATTGCAAATTGCAATATTCAGAAAATTGATTCCTAAAAATTATTATACCATATTTTTAAAAGGTGATTTTTCACTAAAAAGATACTATGAAATGCAACTTTGCTTAAAATATATTGCAAAAGAAAATGGAGTACAAAAAATGGTAAAATAAAATGCCAATAGTAGCAAGATGGTTAGTAGATAGCTAAAATATATCATATAACAAATTAATAGAAGAGAGACGGTAAGGAATCAACTAATAGTATCTGTCCGCATCTAAAAAATAATAAAAATTTACAAAATTACATAAGAAATGGTGTATTTTATTATAAATTGTGCTAAAATATTATTATATGAAGTTTTGTTGGTGAAAAGTTATAAATACTATCTTATACAAGGCGGTAGATGATGGAAACATTGCAAGATGTAGAGAATATTATTGACCAAACGAAAAAAAGGATAGCGTTATTTGATACCAAGCTCAAAGAGCATGAATCAGGTACTGAGAGAATGTCTGCTATGGCTAAGGTATCGACTGAAACAAAGCTAGAAGAGGCTATCGGTACACTACAAATTTATGAAGCAAAAAGGGAAGAGTTATTAAAACTAGATGCTCAAGAAAGAGAAAAACTTGAGAATGAGGCTAGGCTTAAAGAGTTGGAACTTTATGCAAAAAATCAAAAGAACAGATTTTTGTCAAATATTGAGTTAGCCCAAGAGGTGAAAAATGAAGTCTTGAAAATATTGGATGAATTACCGCAAAATATCATTTTTATGGATGAAGAGCTTGTGGATTTGGGGGAAAGAACTTTATCATTAAGTTTGAGAGAAGTTGACGAACATTTACGGAGTATAAAGACAATAAGAGCAGATTTTGATCTTTTGTTTAAAAATATAAATACCAACACTATAAAAGATATAGAATTTATCAATAATCAAATTTTATCTCTAGTTTTACAATTTCATACATTGGTCGGTAATATTGCTCAAGAGTTTGAAAATGATGGTAAGGCATTTAACGGTTTACCAAAATATGAGGATTGGTGGATTGAAGAGTTATGGCATAGCCATTTGGCTTATTTTTCTCTTATCAAGTGGAAAAAAAGCATTAAAAAATATTGTTACACTAAATTACAAAAAAAATCTTGGAATATAATTTTTGCAAATTGGATTGCTATAAAAGATTTGATGAATAGTTACGGTGAAGATGGCTTTGAGTATCAATTTGCATTTGATAAACTTATATCAAAATATGCTAGACTAAATGAGGAAACAGTAGAAAATAATCTCATAAATATTGAAAAATTTATCTATATCGAGACAAAAAAAGAGGATTTTAATATCAAATATTCAAAACATAATGCAATAACGTCATATTTGATATGTAAACGTTTGAGACAACAAAAGGATATTGGATGAAGATTATCATAGTATTGAAAAATTTGATATCGGAAACCGAAGCCAAGGTTAAACTTTTTAAAAGACAATTATCGGAACATGAATCAGGTGTAAATCGACTCTCTAGAGTTATTAAAGCATCAACGGAGACAAATTTACTCGAAGGTACTCAAAAATTGGAAACCTATTATCAAATGTTGAAAGATGCTATTAGCTATATCCCTAAAGATGATGAATATATGCAGGAGTTGGAAAGTGCGGTCAAAAAACAACAAGCATACAACATAAAGCAATTAAAACTTAAGAAAATTGATGAAATATTAATACCTAGTGATAGAAAGCTTGAATCAATGAAGATATTTGATGAGTTTGATTTGCTAGAAAATATTACCGAAGATAATGCATTTGAGATTTTTATATCAACTAACGGGGTTGAAGAAGAAAAATCGGAAGAGTATAAAGGTTTATTTAAAGAAATAAATAAAGATTTTAAAGGTATGTTAAAATCAATTAATAAGAATGAAGATATATATGACCTTGGTATATTAAACTACAAAATCGTAATTTTAATTTTAAATTTTTATATTCTTACAAATAGTATAAAAGAGTTATTGACTCCAAAGGTTGATGAAGCATCAGAAAATCAAGAAAAACCAAAAACTAATTTTAAAGGCTATCCTAAATACGAAGATTGGTGGATAGATGAATTATGTAAAAATCCTGAGGCTTATTTGGCACTATATAAGTGGAAAAGTATCATAGGAAGTTTGTGTGTCACTTCTACTAATAAGCTAAAATGGGAAAAGATATTTAAACAATGGATATTTATTAAAATTTTGTTAAATAAAAAACAAGAAAGAGCCTATCCTTATCAGTATGCGTTTGATATGTTGCTAAAAAAGTATTGTGATTTGGAAGAAGAGTTGGAAGATGAAAATATAGAGGCTTTGGAGAATATAATCCATACGGTAATCTTAAAAGAGGATATGGCAAGTATAACAAAAGGACACCATCTGGTAACAGCATACCTAAAATACAAAAAAGATAAATTGTAATAAATTTTGCAAAATGCAATACTTTTCTTTTTTATATGTGATTTATGCTACAATCTTATAATAAAAACAAAAAAGGTAAATATGCGTTTAGATAAGTTGCTTTCAAGTTTGGGTTATGGGACTAGAAAAGATATTGAGTATTATGCAAGAAGAGGGTTTATAACCTATAAAGATGAGATACTAAGAGATGCTAGTAAAAAGGTAGAACACTCTTTGGTGAAGTTTGACGGTGAGGAGCTTGACCCACCACAAGGTATCATAATAGCTATGAACAAACCAAAAGGGTATATTTGTTCACACGAAGATAGCGGTCAGCTTATATACTCGCTTCTTAGTGATAGGTTCAATAATCGTAATCCAAAACTTAGTACCATAGGAAGACTAGATAGCGATACTAGCGGACTTATACTGTTTACCGATGACGGTAAAGTAAATCACGCTTTGACAAGTCCAAAAAAACATATACCGAAAGTCTATGAAGTGACACTCAAACATCCGCTAAAAGGTGATGAACAAAAAACATTTGCAAGCGGTACTTTGATGCTCAACGGTGAAGAAAAACCTTTGCTTCCTGCCAAAATGGATATTATAAACGATACCGTGGTACATCTCAGTATAGATGAGGGTAGGTATCATCAAGTAAGACGGATGTTCGCAGCCGTCGGCAACAGGGTAGAAGAGCTTAAGCGTATAAAGTTTGGCAATCTTGAACTAGGCGAACTAAAAGAGGGTGAGTGGAGATATGTTTCTATAGAAGATGTTTTGGGTAGTAGGTAGTAGAGATTTAGTAATTGGTCTATTAGTGTATTAGTTATTGGGAAAAAAGAACCAATATACCAATATACTAGTTACTAATTATTGTATATATAGGAGTTGTGGTGAAGGTAAACGATAAGACGGGAAGAATAAGATATATAAGGGTCGTAGATAAATTTATATCTAGGGTTTTTTCTCTTGCTCGTGCTGATGATATGGATTTTAAGACGTTTTGTGCCAAAGTAAAGAAGTTTTATGATGAGTTCAAAAAAACGCCGAAAGTTGATTTGCATAGCTCATATTGCGATATGCAAGAGAGGCTAATAGAGCTAATACTTCGTATAGCAAACGGTGACGGTGAAGATTTTGAAAACGACAAGGCAAGGATACTCAAAGAGGCAAATTTACTAGACAAACACAAAAACCAAACAACATACAAAAAAGAAAAACACAAAAGCAAAAAGTTTGATGATGGATATTGAAAACAAAGAGATACTAAGACTTAGCGGAGTTTTGAAAAGAGTTTTATACAAAAACGAAGAAAATTCTTATATCATAGGGGTACTTGAAAACGGACAAAAAATATGCGGTAAATACTATGAAGCCGATATAGAAAAACTAGTCGGCGAGGATTTGATACTTCACGGCAACTGGATAACTCACAAAAAATACGGTATTCAGTTTGAGTTTGAAAGGGTGGAACTAAAAGAATCCGAACTGTTTTTTTTCCTCACGAAAATAGTCAAAGGTATAGGCAAAAGTACGGCTAAAAAGCTTCTTGATTTGTATAGTGACGAAGAGCTTATTAAAATACTAGAAGAAAATCCAAACAAACTACTTCAAACAAGCGGTATAAAAGAGAAAAAACTAGCCCTTATTACGACTACTTGGAAACAATATTCACACTTAAGGGAGCTTGGTTCGTTTTTGTCAAAATTCGGTGTTTCAAATAACCTTATAAATAAAATTTACGAGACCTTCGGTGAAGTGCCTGATTTGATAGAAAAAATCAAAGAAAATCCATATATCTTGACCAAAATAAAAGGTGTAGCATTTAAAAGAGCCGATGAAATAGGGCTTAGTCTAGGTATTGATGCAAAGTCGCCTTTTAGGATAGAGTCTTGTATAAACTTTACTTTAAAAGAGTATTGCGAGGCAAACGGTAATAGTTCTATTTCCAAAGAGAAGCTTTTTTCTTTGCTTTACGGTGCTTTGGGATTTGGTAAATGCGATGAAATAGATATATTGTTGCAAAATGCACTTGATACTTTGGTGAGAGATGAAGAGCTTTTTTTGACAAAGCCTGATAGATATAGCCCTAGAATGTTGTATTTTGCAGAGAGTAAGATAATCAACTTTTTCAAAAAAAGAATAAGTCATATAGCCATAAAAAAGATAGTTGCAAATTTTGATGACTATATCCAAAAAAAACAAAAGAAGCTTGGATTTGAGCTAAGCGATGAGCAAAAAAAAGCTGTAGAACTCATCAATAACGGTCATAATACCATTTTGCTTATAGGTTATGCTGGTACGGGTAAATCGACGTCATCAAGGGCTGTTTTGGAGCTTCTTGAAGAGGTGGTAGGGTATGATGAGATAATGTGTACGGCATTAAGCGGAATAGCAAGTCAAAGGATAGCAGATACCACAGGATACAAAAGTGCTACGATACAATCGCTTCTTATGACCCACAAAGAAAAGGATTATTTCCCTTATAAGGTGCTTTTGCTAGATGAGGCATCTATGGTAAATTCTTTGATGTTTTATCAGATTGTATCAAAGATAGCTGAAGATTCTGTTTTTATTATAGTAGGTGATGACGGACAGCTTCCTGCTATAGGGGCAGGAAATATACTTGCCGATTGTATCAAATACGAACTAGCCCCTATTTGTAAGCTTACGAAAATATACAGACAAAACGAAAATCAAGCTATAGCTTTGATAGCAAACGAGATAAGAAATGCAAATCTACCTGCTTATGAAGGTGTTGATTATGAGGATTTTAAGTTTTTTGACGTATCCATACATAACCACTATATAGTTAAAAACTCCGTAAGTTCGGCAGAGTTTGCAGCCATAAGGGAAGATAATACCCAAAAAATACTTTTTACTATTTTGAATATTGCTAGTAACTATCTAAAAGAGGCGTATAAACTAATAAAACAAAAGGAAATTGCGAAGTTTTTGACCCTTTTTCAGGTGATAACTCCTATGAAAAACGGTGTTTTGGGTGTGGAAAATCTTAATATCGAGCTACAAAAACTTTTTAATTCAAATAGAACAAACGGCAAACAAACAAAGCTATACGAGTATAAGCTAGGGGATAAGGTAATACATATCAAAAACGAAAATATGAAAACACAGACAATGGATATGTATAAAAACGGTTATGACGACTATGTGGAAAAAAGAGTTTTCAACGGGCAGTTGGGGCTTATTATCAAAATAGATTTTGATGATGAAAAAATCATAGTTTTGTATCCCAATGACGATATGGTTGTGTTTTATGATTTTGACAATCTTGATTTTTTGCTTTCTCTTGCTTACGCTTTGACTATACATAAAACACAAGGGATGGAGTATAGCGTAGCACTGATACCTATTACCTTTTCCCATTATATTATGCACAATACAAAGCTACTTTATACCGCCATTACAAGAGCAAAAGATATGTGTTTTGTGGTTGGAGAAAATGAGGCATTTAAAGCAGGGTGTAAAAAAATAGAAACAACCAAAAGAGAGAGTGTTATCAATGATTTATTGGGGGAAGATAGTCTAACATAACAATATTAAATATTATTAAGTTTGGCAAAAGTTGAGATTAGGTAGAATGAAAAAAATAAAAGAGGTTTACAATGACGGCATATAGAGAGATAATAAGAACTCCTCAAGATATAGCTTATGTGGCTGATTTATTAAAAAAACTTGACACGGCTACGGAAGTAATTATAGTTCCACTAGAAGATAAAGAACAAGATTTAAAGAGCTTACAAATTGTTTCTATGGCGAAAACTTGGGACAATAAAGATGATGAGGCTTGGAATGAGCTATAAAAAGTGTGATATTCTTTTAGTTAAATTTCCTTTTACTGATTTTAGTGAGTTGAAGAAAAGACCTGTACTTGTTATAAAAGATGAAAATGAATACGGTGATATAGTGTGCTTTCAGATAACTTCTAAAAATAATCAATCTAATATTATTGAAATATTTGAGAATAATTTAAATGAGCCTTTAAAGCTTAAATCTTTTGTGAAATATGATAAATGTTTTACGATAGATTCTAAAATAATAGATAAAAAATTGACTTCGGTAACTGATGATTTTTTGCAAAAAATAAAAAACCTGTTTTGTAGTGAAGTGTTTTAGAGTTGCACTTTGGAACACTTCTTCCTTCTAATCAAACTTATGGTACAATACGCGAATATAAAATAAATATAATATTATTGGAGAACTAATGGTACAAGTCGTTAACTTGAAAAAAGCTTTTGGACCTAGGGTACTTTTTGCCGAAATAAATCTAAAACTAGATGCAGGTAAAAGATACGGTCTTATAGGTGCAAACGGTGCTGGAAAAACAACATTTCTAAAAATACTAAGCGGTGAAGAAGATGCTACGGAAGGTGAAGTACAAATCGCCGGAGGTAAAAAAGTAGGTGTTTTGAGTCAAAATCAATATGCTTACGAAAACTTTACTATTTTTGATGCTGTTTTATACGGTAACAAAAAATTACATGATGCTATCAAAGAAAAAGAGATTCTATATATGTCTGAAGAGTTTACGGATGAGATAAACAACCGTCTTGCAGAACTAGAGATAATCTGCTGCGAAGAAGACCCTACTTATGAATATGACATCAAAATCACGAAAATTCTTGAAGATTTGGGATTCCCTGCTAGTCAGCATACTGAATTGATGAGTACTATCACGGGCGGTGATAAGTTTAAGGTGTTACTAGCTCAAGTTCTTTTCCCAAAACCGGATATTTTGTTCCTTGATGAGCCTACGAATAACCTTGATATAGAGACTATCGGATGGCTTGAAAACCAGCTTCAACATCATGAAGGTACTATGGTAGTTATATCTCACGATAGACACTTCCTAAATGCTGTATGTACGCATATTCTTGACGTTGACTTCAAACAAATTAGAGAGTTTAGCGGTAACTACGATGATTGGTACATAGCTTCTACCTTGGTAGCAAAACAAGCTCAAATCGACCGTGACAAAAAACTAAAAGAAAAAGCGGAGTTGGAGAAATTTATCGCTAGATTTAGTGCAAACGCTTCAAAAGCAAGACAAGCTACAAGTCGCCAAAAACAACTTGAAAAACTTGATATTTCAGCTATTTCAGTATCAAGCAGACGTGATCCGAGCATAGTATTTAAACAAAAAAGAGAAGCAGGTAAAGAGGTGCTAGAGGTTAAAAATATCTCAAAAAGCTATGACGGTGTAAAAGTTCTTGATAATATTTCGTTTATGTTCGATAAGGGTGATAAAATAGCACTTATAGGACACAACGGTGTGGGTAAAACTACGCTTTGTGAGATATTGATAGGCAATATTAAGCCTGATAGTGGTGAAGTAAGATGGGGTGCTACAATCTCAACTAGCTATTTCCCGCAAAATACGACCGATATAATCAAAGGTGATTTTACACTTTATGATTGGTTGAGAAATTTTGATAGAGAGGCAGATATAGGTGAGATTAGAAATTGTCTAGGTAGAATGCTTTTTAACGGTCAAGAACAAGAAAAACTTGTAAAAAGTTGTAGCGGTGGTGAAAAACACAGAATGATGCTTAGTAAAATTATGCTAGAACAAGGTAACTTTTTGTTGCTTGACGAACCTACCAACCACCTTGACTTAGAGGCTATTATTGCTCTTGGTGAAGCTTTGTATAACTACGAAGGTGGATGTATTTGTGTTTCTCACGATAGGGAGTTGCTAGACGCATTTGCAAATAGAATCATAGAGATACAAGAAAATGGAACTATTATAGACTTCAAAGGAAGTTACGAAGAGTTTGTAGAACACAAAAAAGGCATCTAAAACATCTTAAATAGGTTTAAAAGTTGATAAAACAAATCCTACAAAAAGCCTTACAATATCAAGAGTCGGGAGATTTTTCTTCTGCCCTTGAGATATATCAACAAGAACTATCCAAACAAAATTCAAAAGCTGAACTTGTTTTTATATTCGGCAATAGTGCAAATATCCATTTCCTACAATCAAACTACGAAAAATCAAAAGAACTTTATAAACAAGCTTTACGAATAGACAAAAACAATCAGCTTATCCATTTCAATTTTGGAGTTTTGTATCTAAAATTAGAAGAGTTTGCAAATGCACAAATACATCTTGAATCCTCAAATAAACTAAGTCCAAAACATTACGCTTCAAAACTAAATCTTGCCATTTGCTATAAAAATCTAAAACTATACGAAAAAGCATTTTCTTTGTATGCAGAGATGATAACTATAAATCATAATGATATGGATACATTGTATAATCTTGGGAATTTGTATATAAGTGTAGAAAAATACGGCTTTGCAATAAAGTATTATATGAAAGTAATCAAACAAGACAAGAGTTACTATAAGGCTTTATACGGGATAGGTTTAGCATATCATAAAATACTAAAAAACAAAAAAGCTTTGATTTATTTTGATAGGGCATTGGCAATAAAGCCTGATTACAAAGATTGTTTATTTGCCAAATCTTTGGCATTGTTGCAAAGGGGTGACTATAAAGCCGGATGGGAGTTCTATAAGTATAGATTTGAAGCAAAAAATCCTCTAAATAAGCCTAGTTATAGCTCTGTTTATTATGATGGTGAGAATTTAAGCGGTAAGACTATTTTGGTTCAAGGTGAGCAGGGTTTTGGCGATAATATACAGTTTTGTAGATTCCTACACTATTTAAAAGGTGCGAAGAAAGTCTATTTTGCAGTGAGAGAACCGCTTAAAAAACTTATGGGCGAGAGTTTTCCTTGGGTTGAAATATGCGGTGATAAAGATGTGCTTTATGATGTGGATTATTATGTATCATTGATGGATTTGCCTAGAATGTTAGGCGGTGTGGATGTATTTGAAGATATAAAAATACCGTATCTAAAAACACTACAAAAATCACCTATTGAATTTGATAAAAAAAGATTTAAAATAGGTTTTTGTTGGAGCGGTAATAGCGACCATCTCAACAATAAAAATCGTTCAATCCCTTATGAGTATTTTGAAAGATTAATCGATAAATTTGATAATATATATTTTTATTCTATACAAAAAGATAATCTTTCCGAGCTTCCAAAAAAAGGTAATTTGATAGATTTGAAAGATGTTTTGGATGATTTTAGTATCACAGCTTCAATAGTAAAAGAGCTTGATTTGATACTCTCAATAGATAGCTCACTTGCCCATTTATCAGGAGCTTTGTCCCAAAAAGCCTATCTTTTGCTTCCACGATATAGAGAATGGAGATGGCTAGAAAATGCAAAAAGTACTAGATGGTACCCAAGTATAAAAATAATAAATCAAGAGAGTCAAAACGACTGGAAAAAAGTGTTTGAAAAAATAGAGGATGAAATATGCAAAACGATAATATAAATTTGATAGACGACAGTGGATTTAATAGACTGAAAAAGTCGAAATACGGATATTGTCTTTATAACAAACATGATATGTATGTGGGTAAATCTATCGATTTGTACGGTGAATATTGCGAAGATGAAGCGAGTTTTTTGGCTCAAATTTGTAAGTCCGGCGATACCGTAGTGGAAGTTGGTGCAAATATAGGAACTCATACCATAATGATGGCTCAAAAAGTTGGATTGAGGGGTAAAGTTTTTGCTTTTGAACCCCAAAGAATTGTTTATCAGACATTGTGTGCCAATATCGCTTTGAATTCTCTACGAAACGTATATGCGTTTAATACGGCGGTGGGTGCGACTACAGGGTATGTTTATATACCTAGCATGGATTATGAGTCTAGTAATAACTTCGGTGGAGTAAGCGTTAAAGAAGATATTCAAGGTGAAAAAGTACAACTCGTCAAACTTGATGATTGTTTGGAAATAGACTCATGTAAGCTTATCAAAATTGATGTTGAGGGGATGGAGCTTGATGTGCTAAAAGGTGCAGTAAACATAATTTCCCGACATTCACCGATACTTTACCTTGAAAACGATCGCGTAGAAAAATCAAAAGAGTTGATAGAGTATTTATGGTCTTTGGATTATGAGTTGTATTGGCATTTACCGAAACTTTTTAATTCTGCTAATTTTTATGAACTACAAGAGAATTTAATAGGAAATTTTATTTCAATAAATATGCTTTGTATAAATAAAAAAAGTGATATAAAAATAGTCAATATGACTAAGGTTATTGATAGTGGTTATCATCCAAGTAGTAGAAAATAACTATTATAACTTATAAATAATATTTATTATCGATAAGCCTTCTAAAGAGGATAAAAATTGTCCCATAAAAGCCCATTTTGTCGTGTTTTTGTAACTTTTAATTTAAGCATTAATTAATTATTATTTTAGTATTATAAACATAGTTATACTGCACAAAGGAAAATAGCTATGCCACAAGAAAATCAAACGTTAAATAATCCAAATCCTCAGACTGCCGAAGTGTTGATGAGCGACAAAGATATACTCTCTTACCAAGCTAAAAAAGTAACGGTAAAAAAAGAACCTGCAAAAGGGCAGAATGTTGCCGTGTATGTACGTCCAGGGGATCAGGTAGAGTTTAATGTGGACGGTCTTGATTTAGAAAGTTTGGAATATAGACTCGTAGGCGGTGATATAGTTGTGCAGTTACCAAGCGGCGGTTTAATGACTTTCGTATCCATGGCATTGATGGGATATAGCGACAACCCTCCGGGCTTTATGGGTGTAGGTGGGCAAACTTTTAGTTTGGGTCAAGTGTTGTCTCAAATAGAAGAAGTTAATGATTTGCCTTTTACATCGTTACCCGTTGAAGCAGATATTCAAAGAGAGGATAATGTAAAAAAAATAGTTGAAGAACTTGAGGAGACTTTAAAGCAAGTTTCTCAGATGGTAGTTCAACAAGAGTACATTGACGAAGCGACAAAAACCGCTGATGCAGATGATGCCTTGAAATTTGCGGAGCCTCCGGTAGAGATACCTGAAGTAGTAGAGAACGAATATACATCGGATGCTCCGACAAATCCTATGACAAGTGCTGAAAATTCTAAAGTTGAGGGTGTCGTTCCTACGTTGACGTTTGATATTGATATTCAGCATATAGAGGTGACCGATGAAATAACAGGAAGCGGTCTTGCTACCACTTTATTCGTAACAGGAGGGGGAGGGGGAGTATATGCTAATGATTACCCTAGTAATCCTGCTTTAAGTGAACTTCAAAAGCAAACTAATGCAGAAGATGTTGATTATAGATCGGCGAATAGTTCCGTTGCAAATCAATCCGTCATAACGGCAGACAATCCTACGTTTTTCGGTGAAACGTATACTTCAAGACTTATTAAACTTTCTCCTTCCCAACCGGCAGGATTTGGACTAACCGTAATCAAAGTAAGCGGTGTTCCAAGCGGTGTTTCAATCGTAGGCGGTACGTCACAAGGCGGTGGAGTTTGGCTTATAAATGAAGCCGATGATTTGACCGGTGGTTTTACGGTAAATGAAAATAACGGTGAAATAAATTTCGCTATCAAATATGAAACAAGCGTATCGACAAATTTTGCTATGACCATAGAAGCAGAATCCGTATGGAGTCTTGATAATCTAGATGCTGCTCAACAAGTCGATGCGGAAGAGCCTGTAATAACTAGTATTACCTTTGAAAAGACTTACGGCGTAAATATCAAAGAAGTTGACTTGGATACCCCTTTAAGCTACAAATATACCGAAGTGGGAGGATATGCAGACGGTTTCGTACTAGCTACAAATTTGAACGATAATATTATCCGTACCGGAGATATCGATACCACGGTAATAGGCGGTGTTACTACGGATAGTATTATAGCACAAAGCGGAGATGATAGCCTTTACGGTGGTAAAGGTAATGATACGATAGCTCCGGGACTCGGTGATGACTTAGTTGACGGCGGTGAAGGAAACGATACGGTATCTTATAATCAGCTTGTTTCGTCAAACGCGGGCGCAGGTGTTATTGTAGATTTAATAGCAGGAACTGCTACCGGTTCAGGCAATGATACTTTGGTAAATATCGAAAATATTGAAGGTAGTACTTTTAGAGATACGTTAAGTGGTAGTAATATAGCCAATATTATCTTAGGTGGAGCAGGAAACGATACTATTGACGGCAAAAGCGGTGATGACTCATTATACGGTGAAGCAGGAAACGACACCGTTAGAAGCGGAGACGGTAGTAACTATATAGACGGAGGTACCGGAACCGATACCGTTGATTATAGTGCTTTAACGGATACAAACGGTGTAACGGTGAGATTATTAAGCCCCGATGCCGTGACACTAGGTGAATCTTGGGGTGATGCCTCATCTGCAGGCGGTACCGATAGATTGGTAAGTATTGAAAATGTAATAGGAAGTGATTATAACGATACTTTTAGCGGTGCCGATAATACGAACAATACATTTGACGGAAGAAGCGGCAGCGATATTGTTGATTATAGTTCTTATACTAGCAATGCAATCAATGCAAATTTGGATGAAGGTTGGGTAATAGGTCAAGGAACCGATAAGCTAATAAATATTGAAGCGATTAAAGGTACCGATTTATTGGCATTTGGAGATACTATTATAGGTTCTGCAAGTGTAGATAATACCATATACGGTATGGCAGGAAACGACACTCTAAAGGGTGTCGGAGGGGCAAATAGTCTTTATGGCGGAAGCGGGAATGATTTAATACACAGTGGTACCGGTAATGATTTGATAGACGGAGGAACAGGAACTAATACTTTAAGTTATGAGGATGTGATAGCAATAGGTGATGCTACGACTACAGGGGTAACTGTTAAACTATATGATACCAATGCTCAAGATACCGGTAAAGGCGGTATTGATACTATTTCAAATATCCAAAATCTTATCGGTACTTCAAAAAACGATACCTTGTCCGGAAATCTAGGTGTAAATACTATAAACGGTCTTGGCGGAACGGATACGGTTGATTATAGTTACTCCCTAAATGCAATTAATGCAAATTTATTAACAGGTTCCGTAGATAAAGGTAACTCTACGGCAGACGCGATTTTGAATATAGAAAATATAATAGGGACTGATTTAAACGATACTATCGTAGGAAGCAATGTCGCAAACGTACTTGACGGTGGCGAAGGTGATGATTATTTTATGGGAAATGCCGGAAATAATACTATTTTAGGTGGTGACGGAAGCGACTTAGTAGATTATAGCGGTGCAAGTTTCGGTGTGAAAGTTACTCTTGATAATAGCGGAAACGGCACGGCTCTTATAGGATCTCAAACAGATACGTTAGAAGGAATAGAAAATATAAAAGGTACTAATTATTCAGATACTATTATTTCCAATGATACAAACAGTATGTCTAATACTTTTTGGGGCGGCGTAGGTAACGATACGCTAGGTGCTGGAAGCGGTGATGATTATCTATACGGTGAAAGCGGCGACGATAAAATAATAGCTAGTAACGGTAGTGATTTTATTGACGGTGGAAGTGATAGCGAAATATTCGGTGATACATTGGATTTTTCTAGTATAAATGCACAGATTGCTTTAACTCTTGCGGAGGACGGTAACGAATCAAGGGCTTATGAAGACGGTATCGCAACACATAGAGTTTATAACGTAGAAAATATTATCGCTAGTGATTTGGATAGTACCCTAAAAGGAAACAGTAAAAACAATACTCTAACCGGTGGTGCAGGAGTCGATACACTAAGCGGCGGTGCAGGGACAAACTATCTTGACGGTGGAAGCGGTGTAAATACCGTAGATTATAGTGACGCATCAAACGAGGTAACGGTAGATTTAAGTAAATCAGGTATTCAAGAGGTTTATACGGTAGGGGCTACTACGGTCAAAGACGTGTTGGTAAATATCCAAAACGTAATAGGAAGTAACCATAAAGATATAATTACCGGCAATAGTGCTTCGAACTCGCTTTACGGTGGATTGGGAAATGATACGATAGTGGGAAGTAGCGGGAATGATACGCTAGACGGCGGTGACGGCATAGACGTAGCTAGTTATACAAATGCGACGGATGATTTATATATAGATTTGGGTGTATCGGGTACACCGGTATCTATTAGTGCAACGTACGGTAGTGATACATTTATCAGTATAGAAGGTGCTATAGGTGGAAGCGGTGATGATACTATCATAGGAACAAGTAGTTCAAACGTTCTAATAGGCGGTGACGGTGATGATACGTTGTTACCAAACGGCAATAACGGTAATGACGAGTTGGATATTATTGATGGTGGAAGCGGTACCGACTTTGTAAGTTTTGCCTTCGGCGGTGCTACAAACGTTACCCTTGATTTGGCTGATAGCGGTATTCAAAATACAGGCAAGGGTAAAGTACAAATAACAAATATAGAAAATGTCGAGGGTGGTGCAGGTAACGATAAACTATACGGTAATAGTAGTAATAATACGTTAAGCGGTTTGGCCGGTGATGATACGTTAGTGGGTCGTGCAGGTAATAATAAACTTGACGGTGGAGCTGATTTTGATACGGCTGATTATAGTAGCGTAAGTAGTTTAAACGGAATTAACGTAAATCTAGGATTAGCTACGGAGCAAGTACAAAATAACGGTTATGTAGGTAAAGATACGCTTGTGGATATAGAAAAAATTATAGCTACGAATAATGCAGATATTATTCAAGGAAGCACCGCAAGAGTAGATGCTAATACTTTGTATTTTGAGCTTGGTGCAGGAAATGATACGATATATGCAGGAAGCGGTGCAAACGTAATATATACTTCAAGAATAGATGAAAACGGTACTGATTATACAAGTTATAATAATACGGTATTTAGCGGTAGCGGTAGCGATACGGTGTATGGAAGTAGCGGTAGTGATACTTTTGTAGTTTCTTCAAATGATGCTCTAGGTACTACGGGTAATGATACTTTTTACGGTATAAGCGGTACAAATACGATAGACTATAGTCAAGTAACCGATAGTGATATAAACGGTACTACAGGTGGAATTGACGTAACGTTAGACGGTACTAATGCGGTAAATATAGTGCTTAAAGACGGCGGTAATACAAATACTATTCAAAACGTATCTCATATTATCGGTACCGGTAATAACGATACTTTAACTGGAGATAGTTTTAATAATATCCTTGACGGCGGTACCGGTGACGATACAATTTTTGGAACGGCAGGAAATAACACTTTAAGCGGTGGAAGCGGTGCTGATTCGATAACAGGCGGTACCGGAGTAGATACGATATACGGCGGACTAGGTGATGATATAGTATTTAGCAGTATCGGAAATGATACAGTTTACGGCGGTGACGGTATCGATACTTTTGATTTGAGCGGCAGAACAGGAATAGCATTTGTAAACTTAGGGGAAAATAGATCAAGAATAGATACAAACAGTAACGGTGATTTTGATACGGATGATGAAAACGATGTATTGTTTAGTATAGAAAAAGTTATAGGAAATAGTTCAGATAATACTATCTACGGTGATAGTAATACAAATATTCTTGACGGTGGAACGGCAGGTAACAATTCTTTATACGGTGCCGGCGGTGATGATACCTTGATAGGAAGCGGAAGCGGAATAGATATAGCTTATTATAAACCGACAAGTGCGTCTATTTATGTTGATATGACACAAACTAATCAAATAGTAAGAGACGGTGACGGAGGTTCCGATAAACTTATAGATATAAATGAGATTTACGGTTCGGATTATGGAGATACTTTTAGCGGTAACGGTGATAATAACACTTTTAGAGGTAGTGTAGGAGATGATACTTTTTATAGTAGTACTGGTTCTAACGTACATGACGGTGGTGCCGATAACGATTTATTTTTAATTACTTCAAAAGACCATGGTGTCGATACCTTAATAGGTGGACTCGGAAGTGATACGGTTGATTTTAGCGGTGTTGTAGATTTAGGTACGCCTACTAGAGGATTGGTTATTGAATTGGACGGTAATGAAACGGTACAGGCTACATTAAATGACGTAAATTCACACAAACTGACCGGTATAGAAAATATTACCGGTACTATATATGATGATACTATTATCGGTGACCATAATAATAATATTTTACGAGGTCATGCCGGTGACAATACTCTTATAGGCGGTGCAGGTGATGATACTCTTATAGGTGGAACAGGTACGGATGTAGCTAGTTATGAAACATCTACAAGCGGTATAGACGTAGATTTGACTCAGATTAATTTTCAAGTTACAGATGACGGTCTTGGCGGAAGAGATAAGCTTGACGGTATAGATACTATCATAGGTAGTGATTATGCCGATACGTTCAAAGGTAGCACTACCGATGACACTTTTATGGGTGGCATAGGTGATGATTGGTTTATAGGAAGTCAAGGAAGTGATTATTACCAAGGCGGTTCTACAAGTAGTGATACTGTCGATTATAGCGGTGCTACAACAGATTTAAATATAGATATTAACGACGGTGCAAAATATATCAATTCTTTTTACGGAACGCATACGTTTATCGATATTAACGGTATAGTTGGTGGAAGCGGAGATGATACGCTTACCGGTAATAGCGGAAGAAATACTCTTGTGGGCGGAAGCGGAGATGATACGCTTTTAGGATTTGGAGGAGATGATTATATTGACGGTGGAAGCGGAAGTGACTTCGTAAGCTTTGCTTATACTTCTAAAGATATTGAACTTGATTTGGCTATTACGGATGCACAAGATACAAATGACGGTATGCTAACTATCAAAAATATTCAAAATATAGCAGGCGGTGCAGGCAGCGACACAATTTACGGTAATACCGATAATAACATTCTAAGCGGAGGATACGGTAGCGATACGCTATCAGGTCGTGGAGGAAACAACACTTTAATAGGCGGTTTAAACGGTTTTGAGCTTACACTTGGAGCTATTGTCGTAGGTACCGTATATAGTTTTGCAATAGAGGGGCAAACTATTAGTTATACCGCACAAAGCGGAGATACAAAGGCTGATGTTCTTGATGCTTTGGAAGATACTTTTAAAGCTAACGGTAGTATTACGACTAGTTATATAGTCAATGACGGTGATAAATTATACGTAGAGACAAATGACGGTGTGGGTACGTTAGCTCTTAATAATATCACATCGGTTACTGAGTCTTTTATAGATATTGCAGATTATAGTATAAACCCTTACAACGGAATCAAAGTAGATTTATCATTAGCAAACGGTCAAGTATATGATAACGGTAACGGCGGAAGCGATACTTTGGTCGGTATAGAACAGCTAAAAGGTAGTAATTACGCCGATACTTTTATCGGTAGTAACGGTAACGATACCATATACGGCGGTGCGGGAAACGATACGTTTACCGGTGGAACGGGAAATGATACTTTTTACGGTGAAACGGGTGATGATTTATTTATAAGTTCATACAATGACGGAAACAATACTTATTACGGCGGAACTACCGATGAAGTAAACGGTGATACTATTGATTATAGCGGAATTACCGATAGTGAGTATAAAGTTATAGGGGATTTGAGTAATAGTACTATAAGTGTTTATAACTCTGATGCAACTCCTGTTTTACAAAAAACGGATACGATAAATAGTATCGAAAACTTAACCGGTGGAGCAGGAAATGATACATTAAGAGGGAATACAAGTAAAAATACCCTTAAAGGTGGAACAGGCAGTGATACTATTTATGCAAGTGAAGGCGGCGATAGACTTTTCGGTGAAGCCGGAGATGATAGATTTGTTTTTGAAAACGGAGTTGACGGCAGCAGTGTAGTGATTGACGGAGGTACCACATCTCAAACAAACGGTGATACTATAGATTATAGTGCTTTGACGGACGGTGTAGCCTTGAGATTAATGGGGACATCATATAGCGGAGTTACGGTGGGCGTGACTACAAATCACCATACCATAAGAAATATCAATAATATTTTAGGTTCACAAGGTGATGATACGATAGAAGGTGATAGCGGTAATAACATACTTGACGGTCATGACGGTCTTGATACCGTAAGCTTTGAAAATTCTGGAGCTAAAGTAGTAGTAAACATAGGTGCTGAGGTAACTTTAAATTCGATTACATATACTACCAATCAAGCATCAGGTACTACTATAGGTACGGATACGATAACAAATTTTGAAAATATAGTCGCAGGTAGCGGTGATGATACCTTGATAGGTAGCTCTGTATTAAATACTATATACGGCGGAATAGGTAAAGATTTTATTTACGGCGGTGAAGGTGACGATAAACTATACGGTGAAGACGGCAACGATACGATAACGGGCGGTATAGGAAACGATACTATCGACGGCGGTGAAGGTAGCGATACTGTAAGTTATTTTGATGCAGATAAAGCAATAGTCAATCTAAGAGGTGCTACTTACGGTTCAGGTACCGTAACGTACGGAGTTGATGATTATACGGATAGATTATATAGTATTGAAAATGTTCTTGGAAGTGCAGGTAACGATACGATTCAAGGGAATGAAACAAACAATACTCTTGACGGTGCAGGTGGAACGAATACCGTTAGTTATAGCGGTGCAGCTAGTGGCGTTGTCGTTGATTTGGGATTACAAGGTCAGACACAAGATACCGTGGGTGACGGTGTAGATTATTTGGCGAATTTTGCCGACTTAATAGGTTCATCACAAGCAGATACGCTAAAAGGCGATACAAATACAAATATGATAAACGGTGGAGCAGGCGATGATACCATATACGGTATAGGCGGCTCAAACTATTTGTACGGTAGTACGGGTGATGATACCGTTTACGGAAAAGTGAGCGGTAGTGATTTTGTAGACGGCGGAACAGGAAATAATAAAATAGACTATAGTAATCTTGACTCGGCAAATTTTATCGTAGCAGATTTGAGCCAAACTACTACATACAACGACGAAAACGGAGCTTCTCAGACAGTTTCATCAATTACCGTAACGGGCGGTAGTGCCGATTATATAAAAAATATCAATGTTGTAGAAGGCTCGCAAGGTAATGATATTATTACCGGTAATAGCGATGGTAATACGTTAATAGGCGGGGAAGGCGACGATACTTTAAACGGATATGCAGGTAGTAACCTTTTGATAGGCGGTAACGGTACTAACGGTGACTGGGCAGACTATGGTAATAGACAACAAATCAAACTAGATTTAAGTACCGGACTTGCAACCGTAGATAGTAATTCTTCTGATACTTTTGAGCCTACCGATGATATAGATACTTTGATAGGTATTGAAAATATTTACGGTAGTAATCTTGATACTTATGCAGATGATACTATTACCGGTAACGACTATAACAATACTATTTTTGGACAAAAAGGTGAAGATACTATAGACGGCGGTAGAGGTTCTGATTATCTTGACGGCGGTATCGGAAACGATACGGTTTCATACGCAAGTGTTTCAGGAGTTAGCGGTATAAGCGTAAATATAGGAAATGCCGATGTTGTTATTGATAGCGTGACCTATAGTGCAAATACCGGCATAAGAAATTCTAATGCAAGTGAAATATATAATTTTGAAAATATTCAAGGTTCTATCAATGATGACGTATTGATAGGAAGTACGACCGCAAATGAAATATACGGTGGAACAGGTAACGATACGATATACGGAAATCAAGGAGATAACTACCTCTTCGGTGATGCAGGTGCCGATAAGTTTATTATGGGCGGTTTCTTTGGAAGCGGAACTGATTATATCAATCATGTTGACGGTGGAAGCGGTGCCGATATACTTGATTATAGCAAAGTTACGACAGGTGCTATAAGTGTCACTTTAGATGGCGAAGAAGAGGTCAAAGTTAGTATTTATAGCGATAATGCAAGGTCTTCTTCAATAACAAATACTTACGATTTAGTGAAAAATATTAGAAACGTAGTTGGTACAAGCGGTAATGACTCTATCAAAGGTGACGGTAGTGCAAATGTACTGGACGGTGGAGCAGGTGATGATATCTTAGACGGTGGAGCAGGTGATGATAGCTTAATAGGCGGAGCAGGTGATGATACTCTTATAAGCGTAAGCGGAAATAATACTCTTGACGGTGGAACCCATGGAAGCGGTGGAGACTGGGTATATTATAACCAAAAGCTTGTTGCACTTAATCTAAATATGTCAAATACGGATGTAAACGGTTATTCAACGGCAAATTTCGGTTTGGAATCAGATAGCTTGATAAATATAGAAAATATTAGAGGTACTATTCAAGCAGATTTCATAGGTGGAAACGACCAAAATAATACTTTAGACGGCTATATGGGTGACGGTAACACGTTGGTCGGTAGCGGCGGAGATGATGTATTGCTTGGAAGTACTAACGGTAACGATACTTTTAAAGCCGGTATTTTACAAGCAAACGGAACGGTTTTGGACGGTAATGACGGTAACGACACCATAGACGGTAAATTCGGTACAAATAATACCGTAGATTACGGTGCTTATGCAAGTAGTAGAACTATATCTATAGATATGGGTGTTTTAAACGGTACAGACTATTCTACGGTAACGGTTAGTGACGGCACTACGGATAAAATAAAAAATATTCAAAATATTACAGGTGGAGCAGGAGCTGATTTAATCATAGGTGATGCTCAAAATAATATTTTATCCGGTGGAGCGGGAAATGATACTATTAAAGGTGTTGACGGTAGCAATCAGCTTCTTGGCGGTGCGGGAGACGATACTATTTATAGCGGAATAGGTGATGATGTAATAAACGGTGAAGCAGACGGCGATACAGTAAATTTTGAAGATGCAAGCGGTGCAATAACCGTCAATTTAGCTACTACTACGGCTCAGGCTATCGGTGGCGGTATGGGAAGCGATACTATCACAAACGTAGAAAACGTGATAGGTTCTAGTCATGATGATAGTATTACCGGAAATAGTAGTGTAAATACCCTTATAGGTGCCGAGGGAGACGATAAGTTTGTAGCTACGAACGGTAGCGATACATATTACGGAGGAACTTTTGACGGAACTACACATACGGTTGCAAGCGGAGAGTATAATAGGGTAGATTATGCAAATGTTGCTAAAGTATATGTGGATTTAAGCGATACGTCAACCGATGCAAACGGTAACGCGTATGCTCAAGCTATTAAGTCTAACTCTTTGCTAAATGACGGATTTGCTGCAAATATAGAATCTACCGATAACTTATACGGAATTATCAATATAAAAGGTAGCAGTAGTTACGATACTTTGATAGGTGATTCCCAAGGTAACAAACTAGAAGGTATGGCAGGAGATGACATACTAGAAGGTAAAGGCGGTGTTGACGTACTTGAAGGCGGAGCCGGAAATGATACGTTCGTAGCTACTACGTACAATGACGGAGCAGATGATATAGACGGTGGAGCAGATAGCGACACATTAGATTATTCATCTTTAGGTGCGTCAAATGCTATTACTATAACGTTAGCCGGAGCAGACACTTATGCTACGGTAACGGTTACTAGCGGTGATAACGATAAAGTTAAAAATATAGAAAATGTTATCGGTACGGCAGGAAATGACGTAATTTCAGGTAATAGCGACGTCAATACTCTCATCGGAGGTTTGGGTGATGATAGAATCTACGGTGCAGGTGGAGATGATACTATTGACGGTGGAGATGGATTTGATACGGTTGATTATAGTTCATCAAGCGATGCGGTAAATGTTGATTTGGGTATAACATCTACGACACAACTAATAAGTGCTTCTCAAGGAAACGATAGACTAATAGATATAGAAAAAGTCATAGGTTCTTCTCATGCAGATACTTTCAAAACAAACTATGCCGCAAATAATACCTTTGACGGCGGTGTTGCCGATAGCGAAGGCGGTGATACTGTTGATTATAGTTCTTTAGTAGTAAGTGATGCTGCGATACACAAAATTGTTACTACAGATTTTGCAACAGTTAGCGTAAATAGCGATGGAGTTGCTACAACCGATACTTTTATAGGTATAGAAAATATTATCGGAAGCGACGGTAATGATACGATTACAGGTAATAGTTTGGATAATACTATAGAAGGCGGATTAGGAAGTGATACTCTAAGCGGTGGTAGCGGAGATGATTATATAGACGGCGGTGCAGGAAGTAATACCGTAAGTTATTCATATGTAAGTTCATTAAACGGTGTCGTAGTTGATTTAAAAGATGAAACAGGTATCGTCGCAACCGGTGATGAAGATGTGTTGGTAAGTATAGCAAATGTTATCGGTACGGCAAACGCAGATACTATTAAAATGGCAAGTGCGGTCGGTACTCTCGAAGGTATAGCAAATAATATAGACGGTGGAAACGGCGTAGATACCGTTAGTTATGAATATTATACGGCAGGTTTGACGATAAATCTCGGAGCAGGTGGAAGTGCGACAGGTGATAATGATATCTTAACGTCAATCGAAAACGCAATAGGTGGAAGCGGTGATGATACGTTTATATCAAATACTACGGTATCAAATAGATTTGACGGTGGCGATGGAAGTGATACGGCTGACTATTCACATCTTACGGATAGTGCAAATAAAATAGAAGTAGTATTAAACGGCAGTTCATTAGTAACCGTTACTATAGCAGGGCTTGAAGATGATACTATCAAAAATATCGAAAACGTAACAGGCGGTGCCGGTGATGATACTATAACAGGTGATAGCAACAATAATACTTTAAGCGGTAGTGCAGGTGATGATACTATCAAGGGAGTTGCAGGAAGTAATTCAATTTACGGCGGTGCAGACGATGATATGATTTACGGCGGTACAGGAAGCGATTATATAGACGGCGGTACCGGAACAAATACGGTAAATTATTCTGAAGCTATAGCAGCCGTTAATGTTGATTTGGGACTTGAAACCGCTCAAAATATAGGTGGAGGTATGGGTAGTGATACATTGGTCAATATCCAAAACGTAATAGGAAGTAATTTCGACGACACGTTTAAATCCCATTTGAACAGAAATAATCACTTTGACGGGTACGGTAACGGCGTAGCAGGTAATACAGTTGATTATAGCGCTATTACCGTAGATAATGCGGCACAAGATTTTGTAAGAATTGATTTGAGTGCAGATAGCGGTACTATATTTATAGACGGTGCACAAAGTGCAGTGGATACATATACTTTGATACACAATATAACAGGAACTGACGGACATGATACTATCGTGGGAGATGAGCTTAATAACACTTTAAGGGGTGCAGATGGAAATGATACTCTAGGCGGTGGAGCTAGTAATGACTACCTTGATGGCGGTACCGGAAATAATACGGTAACGTACGCTTATAGTGCTAGTAGTATAGAAGTAGATTTTAAAATAGGGCTTGGATATGTAAGTGCCGGAGACCAAGATACTTTGGTAAACATCCAAAATGCTATAGGTGGAAGTAGCGGTGATGTTTTCAAAATGGCAATAGGGGATATTGCCAATACGGTAGACGGCAATAATAGTAGCGGTAATCTTGTAAGCTATGAATATTATACTGCCGGTGTGACCGTAGATTTGGGTACAACTTCTGCTCAAACCGTAGTAACGGGAAGCAGTGATATAGATACTCTTATCAATATTCAAAACATCAAAGGCGGTGAGGGTAACGATAGTTTCCGTACTGATTTTACGGTTTCCAATCAATTTGACGGTAACGCAGGTAATAATACTATGGATTATAGTAATGCTAATGCTAGTCAAAAAATAGTAGTTACACTTGACGGTGCGAATTTTAGAGATGTTACTATAGGTACAGGGGCGGTAGTAGATAGTATTAAAAATATTCAAAATGTTTACGGTGGAGCAGGCAATGATACTATTATAGGTGACGGTAATAGTAATATCTTAGACGGTGGAAGCGGAGATGACTTAATACGTGGTATTGCAGGGCTAAATGACCTCAGAGGTGGAGCAGGAGCTGATACTATTTACGGTGGAACAGGCAATGATATAATGGACGGTGGAGCAGATAGTGATACTATTTATGCAAATGCAGGGGATAATATAATATACGGCGGTGATGCCGGCGATACGGTAATAAGCGGTACGGGAAATGATACTATTTACGGTGGATACGTGGACGGCTCAAGCGTGCATCAAGATACCAGTTTGCAAGATTGGGTAAGTTTTGACTCTGCATTAGCAAATGTTACGGTCGACTTAAACTCTGCTACGGTAGGTACTTTTGCCGGAGCTACCGGATATGCTCAAAGTGCCGCTACCGGACTTGATAGTCTTTTTGGAATAGAAAATATTATAGCAAGTGCAAATGACGATAATATAACTTTAAATGATACTAGCGTCAATACGGTTTACGGCGGGGCAGGAAGCGACACCGTAAAAGTGGCTACAACTTCTTATACAGGCGGTAATACGGTTGATGGATTCGGTGTTTCTGGTGTTGAAGGAAGTAGCGACAGTGATAGTATGGATTATAGCGAGCTTGATAATACTCAAAATATCACCGTTGATTTGAATACTATAGATGTCAATGGATATGCAACGGTTACTTTTGCAGGTGGAAGCGGAATTAGTGATGATAAACTTAAAAATATAGAAAATATTACGGGAACGGACGGCAACGACATACTTTACGGTAAAAGCGGTCAAAACAATACCCTAATAGGTGGACTCGGTGATGATACTCTTATGGGTAGAAGCGGTGATAATTATCTTGACGGGGGTGACGGTACGACTAATAATACGGTAAGTTACGCCTATGTGGGTAGCTCTAGTAGGGTTGTGGTAAATCTTGATGAGCAAACCGCAAACGTAGTAGGAAGCGGATATAGTGACGTAATCAGAAATATCCAAAACGTAATAGGCGGTGACGGCGATGATACTATAACGGGAAGTAGTCTTGTAAATACTCTTCAAGGTGGAATCGGTGCTGATACTTTTGTAATGAAAGGTAGTGCAAATGATACTATTTACGGAGGGTTAAGTAGCGGTGTCGATACAAATGGGCAAGATACGGTAGATTATTCAGGATATAGCAACAAGGTTTATGTAAATATAGATGCAAATAGTGCAACTGTAGATATAGATAATGACGGTTTTGACGGCAGCGACAAAATAGACTCTATAAACGGTATAGAAAATGTGATAGGAACATCGCAAAGCGATACTATTTATAGCGGTAGCGGAGTCAATACTATATTCGCAGGAGGCGGAGCCGATAGTATTTATGCAGGTAGCGGTATAGACGTAATATATGCACAAAGCGGTGATGATATAGTTTATATGAATGTTGACGGTAATACTACCGGTAACCATGTTGACGGTGGTGAAGGTACCGATACGGTAGTTTATACTGGACTAACGGACGGTATTATAGTCAATCTTCAAGACGGTACTACAGTAGATGTGACCGTCGGAGGAAGCGTTGATCATAATATAACCTCTATAGAAAATATTACGGGTACTAATCAAGCAGATATTATAACCGGTAGTGAAAGTAAAAATGTCTTTGTCGGTATGGGTGGAAGTGATACTATCACCGGTATCGCAGGAAATAATGTGATGTACGGTGGAACTATGGAGAGAAATTCTGCATCTACAGATGTAGATACCATATATGGCGGTACAGGAAACGATACTATTTACGGTGCTGCCGGAGCTGACGACCTTAGAGGTGGACTCGGAGATGATACTATATACGCCGGAGCAGGTGATGATATCGTAAGAAGCGGTATAGGTGAAGATACTCTGTACGGTGAAGCAGGTAACGATACTTTTGTATTTGAAGCGGCCGACAATATGACGAATTTAGTATTCGGCGGTGATGAAACAACTGATAACGGCTCACTTGATATGGTTGATTATAGACAGGCTATCAAAGGGCTTGTTATAGACTTAGACGGTAAAACAAATATTCAAAGTGCAGATGAAGCATATTATGATGCTAGCGTAATAGGTACTTATAATTACAACGGTTTTGCGTATAGTGCAGACCAAGGTTTCAATATGCTTTACGGTATCGAGCAAGTTAGAGGAAGTGACCTTGAAGGTGATACCATAAGAGGTAACGGTGCCGATAACTCTATTTGGGGACACGGCGGTGATGATACTATTTACGGTGTTTCAGGTAGCAACTATCTAAACGGAGGAAGCGGAGCAGATACTCTATTTGCAGGTGTCGGTAGTGATTTGATGATAGGTGAGAGTGGAAATGACCTATTCAAAACTTATTATAATGCAAGCGGAGCTGACGAAGCGGCTAAGTTTGGGGCATCGAACACTATGTACGGCGGTACTTGGGACGGTGTAACGGCAATTGAAAGCGGAAGCGATACGGTTGATTATAGTGCAATTACAGATAGCACGTACAATATATTTGCAGATTTATCTGATGATACCGATAATATAGAGATAAGAACAAATACAACGGTACATAAAACGGATAGTACCGTAAATATCAATAATATTATAGGTACGGCAGGTGATGATACGTTTAGAGGAAATGCAAATGCAAATATTCTAAACGGTAGTACGGGTAGCAATACGGCTATTTATACCTATACGGCTTTGATAGCAGGAATTAATGCAAACTTAAATGCAGGTGAGGTTGAAAAAACAGTTGCAGGTGGAACGGTTACGGACACATTGGTAAATATCCAAAATCTTGTAGGTAGTGATTATGATGATTCGTTTGTTACAAAACTAAATGAAGCGAATATTATTGACGGTGGAACTCAAGGAAGCGGTGGAGATACTATAGATTATAGTACAAACGGTGCTACAAAAATAGTTTTAAATCTAAATACGGCTCATTTGGTGGGTGATAATGCAGTGGCATATAATGCAAATGACGGTTATGCAACGGTTACGGTTAGCGGAGCAAGTGCAGCAAACGACAAAATCAAAGATATAGAAAATATCAAAGGTAGCGGAGGAGCAGATACAATTTACGGTAATAGTTCTGCGAATACAATCTACGGTATGGGTGGAAATGATACTATTTACGGTATAGGCGGTGCAAACTACATAGACGGCGGTGCCGGAAATGATTTGATTTATAGCGGTAGCGGTGCTGATACGTTATTCGGCGGAGTGGGTAATGATACGTTTAGAGGTGAAAGCGTAGCAGACTTTAGCGGTGATGAAATAGACGGCGGAAGTGAAACGGATGGCTTTAGTATTACCGGTCGCGGAAGTGATACGGTTGATTATAGTCTGATAGATACAACAGGCTTTACTCAAGGTATATCCGTGACGCTAGACGATGATACGGCAGTAACGGTAAGTATAAATAGCGGTAATGAACACACAATAGTAAATATAGAAAATATTATAGGTACTTCACATAACGACTCTATAGTAGGCGATAGCGGAGATAATACTCTTGTCGGTGGAGCAGGAACAGATACAATAAGAGGAACTAGCGGAAACAACGTAATATACGGCGATACTACAGACGGTGGAGTTGATTCTGTATCAAACAATGATGTTATATATGCAGGTACCGGTGATGATAAAATATATGCAGGTGGAGGAAACGACAGCGTATATACGGCACTTGGAAGTGATACCGTGTATGGCGGTGACGGTAATGATACAATTTTCGGCGGTGTAGGAAGTAATAAAATATACGGCGGAAACTATATCGTAGCTACTCAAACACACACAGATAGCGGAAATGATACCGTCAGTTATGAAAACATTGCAGGTAGCGGGATAATAGCAAGACTTAATTCAAATCTTGCAATAGTGAGTGCGACGGGAAATGCAGATGTACTTTTTGGTATGGAAAACGTTATCGGTACTGCTATGGCTGATGAGATAGTAGGAAACGTAAATGAAGCAAATATTTTGATAGGCGGAGCAGGCAACGATACTATAAACGGATTAAGCGGTAATAATGATTTACAAGGTGGAGCAGATAATGACACCATTATATCAGGTAGTGGAAATAATGCAATAGACGGTGGTACAGGAAGCGATACCGTTGATTATAGTTATTTAACGGGAGCTGATTTCGGTGACGATACCGATGATGTTGCTTATTATGAAAACGGCGTTTATTACAGCGGTGTGAAAGTTGACTTGACCGATTCAAATGCACAAAGAATTCATGTAAATTACGGAACTGATACTATTACAAATATAGAGAATGTAATAGGTTCGACTAAAAATGATTATATCGTAGGAAATGATGAAAATAATATACTTGACGGTAAAGGCGGTAATGATTATTTTGTCCTTGGTCAAGGTACCGATACTATCTTGGGTGATACCGGAACGGATACTATTACGTTTACTGAAACAGGAAGAACAGCCGGTGTTATTGTTGATTTGAGCAAAAATCAAACTTACGGAAGTCTTGATACTTATAGGGTAATCAATGATGGTTTTACTAATGCAAAATATCTTGATAGCGTAGAAAACGTTATAGGTACTAGTTTGGATGATACTATTTACGGCAATACGGATTCAAACTCTTTAGTCGGTGGAGCCGGTAATGATACTCTCAAAGGAAGCCTAGGAGCAAACGTGCTTGATGGGGGAGCAAATGAAGACTGGGCATATTTCGATGATATAGTCGTATCCGGTATTAATGTTACTCTTGATACAGACGCTATTAGCGGAAACGGAAGTACCGGTACTGCTACGCTTACCGGATATACAAATACACTAATAGGTATTGAACACATCAAAGCAACGGCTCTTGCGGATATTATCAGGGGTGACCATAACGATAATTCAATATTGAGCGGCGGTGGTAATGATACTATGTATTCATCTGGCGGAAGTGAATATATAGACGGCGGTGAGGGTGCTGATACCGTTATATATAACGTATCAGGTATCGGTAGCGGAGTTACTATAGATTTAAGCGTGACTCAAGATGATTTGGACGATTCTACTTGGGCGGTTCAAGAAGACGGTTTTGGCAATAAAGAGAGACTTTATAACGTAGAGAATATAGAAGGTACCGATAATGCCGATTTTATAAAAGGTAACGGTCAAAACAACACTCTTTGGGGTGGAGCCGGAGATGATACACTTTATGGAGTAAGTGCAAACAATATCTTAGTAGGTGGTGCAGGAAGCGATACATTCCGTGGCGGAATAGGTGATAATGTCATATACGGAGATAGCTACGCAACTCTTGGAGGCACGGGAACAGAGGGTGCTTTTGAGATAGCAAATTCAAGGGATTTGATAGATTTTAGTGATAGTGGAGTGCCTGTAACGTTAAATTTAAGTGATAGTACAAGTATTAATTATATCAATGAAACATCTTTGACTTTAGATGCTAGAACATCTATAGGTTACGGTAAAAATACTATTTACAACGTAGAAGACGTACTCGGCGGAAGCGGTGCGGATACGCTTATAGGTTCAAGTGCAAATAACGTTATAGACGGTGGTATAGGTAATGACGTAATATTCGGTTTCGGTGGGACAAATACCCTTATCGGCGGTGCAGGAAACGATACGATACTAGGTCTTCTCGGTGGAGATGCAATATACGGCGGTACATACGATGGAGTAACCGCATCAAACAGTGGACTAGATTTGGTTGATTATAGTCATATTACTGATACAAGGGCCGTGAATATAGATTTAAGTCTAGGTAGCGTTACGCAAATAGGTACACCGGCAAATGCCGATACTTTGACGCACATAGAAAATGCAAAAGGGACTAAAAATGACGATACTTTAAAAGGGGATAATGCTTTTGACGTTGTAAATTCACTTTTTGGATATGACGGTGATGATAGCTTTGTAGTTTCAAAAGGTAGCGATTATATAGACGGTGGAGATGGATTTAACACTATGGATTATAGTAGTGTTGATTTCGGTGACGGCGGAAATAGAGTAATAGTGGATTTAGGACTTAGTAAAGCACTAGATAACGGATATCATTTAGACCCAAGCGGTACTGATACCGTGGTAGAAGATACTCTTTTAAATATTCAAAAAGTTATAGGTACAGGCGGTGATGATAGTCTATACGGTAGTTCTTATGCCAATATATTTGAAGGCGGAGCAGGTAACGACTATATAGACGGTCGTGAAGGTGCTGATACTATTTACGGTACGTCCGGAAATAACAAACTATTTGGAAGTGCCGGTGATGATACCGTTTACGGTGGAACGGGTAATGATACGTTAAGCGGAGGTGCCGATAATGATATCTTAGATGGAACTCTTGGCGGTAACAATACTTATATAGGTGGAACCGGTGATGATACGATAACAGGCGGAGCAGGTATCGATACGTTATATTATGCTGCAAGCGAGTCCGGTATTACCGTGACTTTACAACCGTCAGGCACTGACGGAACTATTGTAAGTTCAACGGATGGTACTGATAGTTTAAAAACACACTTTGAAGTTTTGATAGCTACAAATTACAGGGATGTTGTTGATTTAAGACTTGCAAGTGCAAATAGTACGATACTAGCTTACGGCGGTAATGATACAATATATTCAAGTAGTGGATACGGTGATACTATATACGGCGGTGATGCAAATGACGTTATTTATGCAAACGGCGGTAATAACGAGTATTTCGGTGGAAATGCAACCTTAGACGGTGACGGTAATATCACAGGGCATACCTCAAGCGGTGATGATACGGTAAATTATTCTTTGGCAACAGCCGGTATAAATGTTGATTTAAGTGTAACGGCGGACGGTTCAACGTACAATGTAACGGATAATGGTTTTGGAGGTCAGGATAAACTTTATGGAATTACTAGAATTACAGGTTCCGATTATGATGACATTATCAAAGGTTCTAGTAGCTGGAATGCTCTATATGCAGGCGGCGGTGATGACTGGATAATAGCTACAAACGGTGGAGATACAATATACGGCGGTACTCATAATGTAAGCGGTGACTGGTTGAGCTTTGAAGATATTGCTACAAGCATAGATGCTACGATGACGGCCGGAAGTATTACAGGTGGACTTGGAACAACAACGATTTTTGAAATAGAAAATCTATTCGGTTCAGAGCAAGACGATATATTAAGAGGTGATTCAAATAATAATACGCTTCACGGTAATATCGGTAATGATACTATTTACGGAATAGGAGGGGCTAATTTTCTTGTAGGCGGTCAAGGTGATGATACGCTAATAGGTGGAAGCGGTATAGATAGATACGACGGTGGTGATGAAGATGCAGGCGTGGGATATACAGGTACTACAACCCATGGAACTAACACTATAAGTTTTTATGATACTACAACGGCTAGAGTCGTTGTTAATCTTCTTACTGAAGAGGTTACCGATGATGGATTCGGCAATACGGAAACTTATGTAAAAAATATCAATAATATCATAGGAACATTGGACTATAACGATACATTAACCGGGGATAATTCAAAAAATATTATCTACGGTTACGGTGGACATGACGTCATATACGGTACAGGCGGTGAAAATACTCTTTACGGTGGAACGGGTAATGATACCGTTTATTCATCTACTGATGCAAAAACAGTAGCCGTTGGAGATAGAGGAGATGTCGTATACGGTGGACAGGGTATAGATACTCTAGTCGGTTCATTTAACGGTGCATTTTTAATAGGCGGTGATTCAAACGGTGAAGATTTAGAAGGTGATTGGATTGATTATAGTTCAATATCATTAAATAACGGTTATGGAATATATTCAGTATTATCAGCGACAAGTACCTTTACGGATGCAGATGGTGATAGGGCGTATTTAGACGGTAGTTATTCCAAAGTAAATCAACTTGATACGGACGGTTCTGTTCTTACAACATCCTTTGATTATTTATCTCAAATAGAGAATATTAAAGGTACAAGCGGTATTGATACTTTAGGTGGAAGTCACGGTGTAAATAACTCTATTTTGGCAGGTGCGGGTGATGATACCATATTTCTTTCAACAGGTACCGACTATATTGACGGTGGAGACGGTACCGGTGACTGGATTAGCTTGGAAAATATGGCTGGAGCTATTTCTAACTTTGATCTTGCAAATAATAATGCAGGTGATAGTAAAGTATATAATATAGAAAACGTACTTGACTTTAACGGTGACAGAGGTCAAACCGTATGGGGAAGTAACGGTGACAATACGTTTATTATGTATGCAGGAAATGACCATGTACTAGGAAGACAAGGAAACGACGTGTATGATTTGGGTATTGGGGATGATAGAGCTGCAAATAACTATGGTGTTGATACTTTAATAGGTGGTGCAGGTCAAGATACTATCGATATGTGGAATAATCTCGGTGCAAATCAAGGTGCGAGGGTAATATTCGATTCTATTACGGCAGCAGATTATAACTCCCTTGCTACGGGAATAGGTACATTAACGTTATCAAATCAAACGGTGGTAACAAGTTCTATTACCGTTGAAGGTCTTGCAACTTTATCTGACGGTAGTTATAACTTTTATAGAATTACAGACGGTAGAGGAAGTTATGACTATTTATACCAAGATGGAACAAACCCTGATTTTGAACAATTCTTGATGACAAATTATGCAGATATTTTTGTGGGTTCTTCTAACAACGATACCGTGTATGGATACGGTGCAAACGATACTATTTGGGCAATGGGCGGAAATGATATAGTTTACGGCGGAGATAGTGCGGATACTATTTTCGGTGTAAGCGGTAATAATAGACTTGATGGCGGTAATGATGATGATTTAATCTTCGGTGGTACAGGTAATGATAGTATTTGGGGACAAAACGGCAATGATACTATTTATGCAAAAGCCGGTAATAACTCAATCTATGGTGGAGAAAACGATGATATAATCTATGCCGGTACGGGTCTTGATATTATAGACGGCGGAAACGGTGAAGATACTCTTAGATTTGACGGTGCAGATACGAGAGTAGTTGTAAATCTTGGAAGTGATACTTTAAGTTATGATAGTACAACGATAGCATCAAACAGATTTATTAATAGTTGGTTAAGTGGAGGTAGTGAGCAAACAGGTACGGTTACAAATGTGGAAAATGTTGACGGTACGGATTATAATGACACAATTAGGGGTAACGATGAGATAAATTCTATTAGAGCCGGAGCAGGCGATGATTATATTTTCGGAAGTTATAATAACGACTATATAAACGGCGGAACTCATACAAACGGTGATTGGTTGAATTATAGTTTGATTACTACTTATAACGGAATTAATGTTGATTTGGAATACCAAAGAAATGCAGTATTTAAAACTGAAGCTGCCGGAGATGACCACAATCAAGTATTAGATAGTATAGAACATATTATCGGTACGGCACAAAACGACTTGATACAAGGTACGCTATCTTTTGGCAACACCTTAAGAGGAGGTGACGGAGCTGATACTATCAAAGGTGTAGGAGGAAGCAATTATCTCTATGGTGATGGCGGTGATGATACGATATTTAGCGGTACGGGCAATGACAATATTGACGGAGGAAGCGGAACTAATACAGTGAGTTATGTTGAATTTAGTGCGAACGTAAAAGTGAATATCGATAGTTCAACACACGATAGTATAGCTTCTATGAGAGGTGTAAGCGGAAGTATGACGGATACTTTGGTATCTATCCAAAATGTTACTACAGGCTCAGGTGCCGATACGATTTGGGGAAGTAGTGCTACAAATACTATCAATTCAGGAGCAGGAAACGATACTATTTATACTATAGGCGGTGATGATAATTACGTATATGCAGGAAGTGCAGCAGACGTTGTTTATGGTGCGGACGGAAGAGATACTATATACGGTGAAGACGGTAACGATACTATTATAGCAAGTGGAAGTAATGACTATATAGACGGTAGCGGTGATATAGATATAGTCAATTATAGTGCTAGTACGCAAGGGCTTAATGTTACGTTGGCGGATAGCGGTGCATTGACTACTATTACTTTAGGGGCTAGCAACGGCATAAGTGCAGGTGGATTTACGGACAGTCTTTATAATATAGAAGGGCTTGTAGGTTCAAGTACCGCTACAAATATTTTGATAGGTAATAATATGAACAACTCCCTAATAGGTGGAGCTAATACGGATACTATCAAAGGTATAAGCGGTAATAACTATCTAAACGGCGGTAGTGGAGCAGATACTATCTATGCAGGTACGGGAAGTGATAGCATAATAGGCGGTAGTGACGATAACAACTGGCTTTATTATGATGAGGTAGGCGGAGCAAACGTAAATGTAAACTTACGAAGTGAAATAGCTACCTATGGAGCATCGACGGATACAATAGTACAAATAAGACATTTACATATGGGTAACGGTACAAATACGGTACAAGGTAACTCTTATGCAAATAGTTTTATCGGTGGAAGCGGTACGGATACGCTAAGCTATAGCGGTGCTGCTAGTGGAGTAACCGTAAATGTGACAAGTGACGGTGCCGGAACTGCTAGCGGTGACGGTGCGGATGAGTTTACAGGTTTTGAACACTATACCTTATCAGGAAATGCAGATACAATCAATCTAAGCGGTGTATATGGAAGTACGATAAACGGCGGAAGCGGTATTGATACGGCTAGTTATACAAATGTAGCTACGGGGCTTACGGTAACCGTAAATAACGGTAATACAAGTGCAACCGTATATGACGGAAGTTCTACGGATACGTTGCAAAGCGTAGAAAAAATCATAGGCGGTGACGGTAACGATACGTTTATCGTGTCAAACGTAACAGGTATAAATACACTTGACGGTGACGGTGGAGTAAATACTTTACAGTTAAGCGGTGATATAGATTTATCATCCGTAGTGTTGTTGAACTTCAATGATATTACGGTAGCTGACGGTGATACTTTGACTATTAATGCAACTGATTTAGATGATAAAACTATGAATATAACACTAAACGGAACAGGCAGTTTGGTAATAGTAGCTACGGCTCTTGCAAGTGACCATGATTTTGATAACATAACGGTTACTAGAGCAGGTAGCGGTAACGTAACTCTTCAAGTTGATTCAAGCGTAAATCTAATAGGTCACGATATAAACGGTACAAATAATATAATAGATATAGTGAAAGTTAATAGCGGTACTGCAACTTTAAGTGAAGCACAAGTTACGGCAGGTACTGTAGTAGTAAACGGTGCAGGAAGTGCGGTAGTAGAGGTAAGTTCTAGTTCAAGTACGGATTTCGGAACTGTTTTACAACTAACTACCGCAACGAACGAAACAGTTAAATTTACGGCAAATTCTACATTTAGCGGTGATTTCGGTAACTCTAATATAGTCGTAAATAGCGGTGTTACTTTGACTACGACTATGGATAAGTTATCAGGTAAAACAAGTGTACTTAGCGGTGCAGGAAATATTACTATTACGGATGTAAATATAAGTGCATTAGAAGCAAATGCCGTAGCAGGAGCTATAAGCGGAACATTGACGGCTACTATTACTACAGGTGCAGTTACAACAACGTTAAATGCTATCGGAAATGTAAGTGCAAGTGATGTAATCACGTTTACTACGAATGATACAAGCGTAGATGCAAGTGATTTGGTTGATTTAAATGCAAAAGTAGATACATTTGGAGTAAATAGCATAACTACGATAACGGAAGCTTATAATACCGCAAATGTAACAACAGAGGTGGTAGATGCCCTTAATATTACCGGAAATACTGAGGCGGTAACAATAACCGGCGGTGCAATCTCTGCAGCAAACCTTAATACAATAGCAAATGCTACAAGCGGTGCAGTAACTGCTACTATAACAAGCGGAGCGGTTACTACGACACTAAATGCAATAACAAATGTAGATACCGATGACGTAATAACATTTACCACAACGGATACTACAGGTGTAGATGCTAGTGATTTAGTTGCTCTTTCTGCAAAAGTCGATAATTTGACCGTAAGTAGTATAACAGGTATAACTGAAGCCTATAATACCGCTAGTTTAACAACGGTTATCACAAATGCGATTGCATTATTGGACGGTAATGAAACGATAAGTATCACAGGCGGTGCTATAAGTGCAAGTGATGCAAATACTATTTTAAATGCTACAAGCGGTGTAGTTACGGCTACCGTTACGGCGGATACGGCAAGTAATTTAGATACGGCTTTGGTAAATGCTACAGGTACGGACGCACTTACATTAACACTTACCGATACTACGTTGGCAAATGTGGATAGCTTGATAGCATTAGACGGAAAAACGAGTGTAGCTGTAAATGCTTCAAGCGTGACTACCGTGACTGATACATATGCGGATTTAAATACCGTATATACTTCTGCAGGTATAAGCGGACTTGGAAATGAAGCAGTAACGATAAGTGATACTCAAAGTGCATCAAACGTAAATAATATACTAAATAGAACAAGCGGTGTAGTAACTGCTACCGTAACGGCTGCAACCGCAAGTAGTTTGAATAGTGCTTTAGCAAATGCTACAAGTACGGACGCATTGACTCTTACGGTTACAAATGATACCGGAGCTACTTTGGCTACAAATCTAACGGCATTGGATACCAAAACATCGGTAACTATTAATGCAACAGCCGTTACATCAGTTACGGGAACAGGGGCGGAGGTAGCTGCTATAGCAAGTGCTGATATAAATATGGCTACAGATTATACGGCAGTTCTTACCGGAACATCAAGTATAAGTAACGTAAATACGGTTGCGGGTGATACCACAGGCTTGGTAACGGCTAGTGTTACGGCTGATACTGCGTCTAATTTGAATACAGGTTTATCCAATGCAACTTCAACGGATGCTTTGACGTTAACGGTAAACGGTGCAACGGCAACAGCTACTGATTTGATAGGATTGGATAGTAAAACTTCCGTAGATATTACGGTAAGTGCGACAAGTGTAAACGGTAATTTTAGTGATTTAAATACTGTTTATGTTACAAACAAAGATAATTATACAAATCTTGGTGATGAGAATGTAACTATCAATGATACGGTATCGGCAACAAATGCAAACATAATAGTTAATGCTACAAGCGGTGTAGTTACGGCTACCGTTACGGCGGATACGGCAAGTAATTTAGATACGGCTTTGGTAAATGCTACAGGTACGGACGCACTTACATTAACACTTACCGATACTACGTTGGCAAATGTGGATAGCTTGATAGCATTAGACGGAAAAACGAGTGTAGCTGTAAATGCTTCAAGCGTGACTACCGTGACTGATACATATGCGGATTTAAATACCGTATATACTTCTGCAGGTATAAGCGGACTTGGAAATGAAGCAGTAACGATAAGTGATACTCAAAGTGCATCAAACGTAAATAATATACTAAATAGAACAAGCGGTGTAGTAACTGCTACCGTAACGGCTGCAACCGCAAGTAGTTTGAATAGTGCTTTAGCAAATGCTACAAGTACGGACGCTCTTACATTAACGCTTACAGATACTACGTTAACATCGGTAGATGATTTGAATGCATTAGACGGAAAAACAAGCGTAGCGGTCAATGCTTCAACAGTAACTACTATGACTGATAGTTATGCTGATTTGCATACGGTATATACATCAGCAGGAATCAGTGGACTTGGGAATGAAAACGTAACGGTTAGCGATACTTCTATTAGTGCATCTAATCTATCTACGTTAAATACTCATACGTCAGGTACTATAAATGCTACAAACGTGACAAATATCGACGGTACATTGACGGAGGTAAATACACTTTACGGTGAGACCGGTTTTAGTAATTTAACCAATAAAACGGTTAATTTATCAACTTCAGGTAGTTTTGATATGACTAACTTTAGCAATATCGACAGCGGTGAGATAAGTACCTTGAATTTTGCAGGCGGTGCAGATACTATCAATTTTACCGATAAGTCAAGCTTTGATAGTTGGGTAAGTAAATTTAGTACTGTGAGCGGTGGAGCTAGTACAGATGAATTAAGTTTTAGTAGTGCCGTTACAGATGATTTGGATTTTAGTCAATTAAGTTCTTTTGAAACTTTATCTTTTGATAGCGGTGATGATACTATCACGTTCGGTAGTGATGAATTTAATGCAGGAATAAGAACGCTTAACCTAGGCGACGGTACAAATGTAGCAAATCTAAATGCTGATACTTCGTCACAAGTTGACGTAAACGGTGGAAGCGGAAATGATGAGTTTGTACTTGATTTTAGTAGAATAAACGATGGAGATTATCAACTTGACGGTGTAAGCGGAAGTGATACGGTAAAAGCTACTGGAAGCTGGAGTTTATCGGGAGATATGAATTTTGCTGTTTCAACCGCTTTTGATAATATAGATAGAATAGATTTAAGCTCTCTAACATTAAGCGGTGATGATGACCAAGAGTTTATGTTTAGCGGTAGTTTAGTAAATAACTGGACAAATAATGACTCTACCGGTGGTTCGTTATCCTTGAAATTGACATCTGATCAGTTGGCAAATGTAGGGTATACGGATGATTCAGGTATATATCATGACGGTGTGAGTGCAGGAACAAGTTACAATCTTGAAAACGGAGCTACTTTAGTAATAGAAGCTATATAGGGAAATAAATAATGCAAGATATTAGACAAACAATGTTACAACAAAGTGAACAAGCTTATAAAAACAAAGATTACAAAACAGCCATATCAACACTTGTTGATATGGTAAAAGCAGGGTATGCTTCAGGGCAGATTCTTTGTAATCTAGGGGCTTTATTTGCTCGTACTTTGCAGTGGCAAAATGCCGTAAACTCATACCAAGAAGCACTCAAAGTAGAGCCTAAATTTATGGCTACATACCATAATCTCGGTAATTTACTTAAAAAATTAGGCAAAAACAAAGAAGCGTTACAAGTGTATATAATGGGTGTAAGACAAAATCCACAAGACTTCAATCTTCACAATAATATAGGTATGATATATGAGATTCTGGGACAAAATTCAAATGCTATCACGGCATACAAAAATGCGGTTAGAGTAAATCCAAAGTTTGCAAAAGCGGTAAACAACATAGCAGTTGTCTTGTATAAGCAAAAAAGATACAAAGAATCAAGCGAGATGTTCAATCTTGCTCTTGAAATTGACCCTAATTATAATGAAGTTTATAGTAATTTAGGAGCTGCACTCAATCGTCAAAAAAGATATGACGAGTCCATAAAAGCATTAGAAACAGCCATAGAAAAACTGCCCAAAAGTGCAGGTGCTTATACAAATCTAGGTAATGTTTATAGTAAGCTACACGACTACAAAAAAGCACAAAAACTACACGAAAAATCAATAGAACTAGAACCAAAAGGCTCAAACGCCTATGCAAATCTAGGAAGTGTTCTTAAAAATCAAGGTCTTATGGGCAAAGCTATAGAAAACTACAAAAAAGCGATAGCACTTGACCCAAATTTCGTAAATGCACACTTTGACTTATCTACGGCACTTCTTACTATCGGTGAGTTTGAAGAGGGACTGAGAGAATATGAGTGGAGATATAAAAAAGATGAAATGATACCGCATATCATCAAGTACAAAGAGATTTTTTCTAAACCGATGCTTTTAAGAAATAGCGATGCACGTGGTAAGGTAGTATTAGTTCACAGTGAGCAAGGCTTCGGTGATAGTATAATGTTTGCTAGATTTATACCGAAAATTAAAGAAAAATTCGGATGTAAGGTAGTGTTTAAAGCTAGGGATGAGTTGGTTGAACTTTTTAGTGGAGCTTGTGATATAGATGAAGTTACATTTAGGAGTGAGCCTACGCCGGAATTTGACTATCATCTGCCTATTATGAGTGCAGCATATATTTTGGATTGTAAAACCGAACAAGATTTTTATTCTAAGCCTTATTTGTTCGGAGAAGAAAATAATGAATTAAAACTAAACAAAAAAGACAAAAAGCCAAATATAGGGATTTGTTGGAGTGCTAGCGTAACAGGTGAAAGTTATGACGGCAAAGTCTTTGATTTGACATATTTTGAGCCTATTATCAATAGCGATAAACTAAATATTTACTCTTTGCAAGTGGGTGACGGTAGTGAAGATATAGCTAAATACGGGTATGAAAATAATATTATAGATTTAAGTGATAAGCTAACGAATTTTGCAAAAACGGCATCACTGGTAAAACAGCTTGATTTGGTCATAACATCCGACACAAGCGTAGCTCACCTATGCGGTGCTATGGGTGTAAAAACATGGGTATTACTTCAAAAATACCCTGATTGGAGATGGACAAATAAAGGTGAGAAGTCATATATGTACACTAATATGAAGCTTATTAGACAAAAAACAGATAGGGTTTGGGATAGTGTTTTTCAATCTGTTTATGATAGATTACAAAAAGAGTTTAAATTGTTACTAAATTAAAATATTAATTTATTGAAAAAAACAATTTGTGGAAAAAAATTCTCTTTATTTAAGTTTTATTAAAAGAAAAGTGTAGTACAATTTCATTATATAGTTTGTTTTTATAACATCTATAATATAAAATAATGAAAAGGAGACACACTATGAAAACTTTCAGTGTTGTTGTAAGTGGTTTATTATTAACTGGTTCGTTTGCTATGGCAAATGATGCTGCTCTTTTGAAAAAAGCTCAAGATAACGGTCTAAAAGCTATTCCTCAGTCAAAACTAGAGGTTTTAAAGCTTGTAGATAACGCAAAAAATCCAATCACAGATTGTAAAGTAGAACTTGGTAAAAAACTATATTTTGATCCAAGACTTTCAAAAAGTAACCTAATTAGCTGTAATACTTGTCATAACCTAGCAATGGGTGGAGTTGACGCTGTTGGTGCTGCTGTAGGTCACAAATGGACTCCAAACCCGGCTCACTTAAACTCTCCGACCGTATATAACTCTGTATTAAATAAAGCACAATTTTGGGACGGTAGAGACCCACACTTAGAAGCTCAAGCTCAAGGTCCGGTACAAGCAGGTCCTGAAATGGCTGCTCCAAAAGATTTAGTAGTAGCTAGAGTTACATCTATGCCTGAGTATGTTGCAGAATTCAAAAAAGCTTACGGTCCAAACGTAAAAATTACATTTGAATTAATCACGGATACTATTGCAGTATTTGAAAGAACTTTGATTACTCCATCAAGATTTGATGCATTTATGCACGGTAATTTAGATGCTTTAACTAAAGAAGAAAAAGAGGGTATGACTCTATTTATAGATAAAGGTTGTGCTGCTTGTCACAATGATATAGGTCTTGGCGGTACAATGCAACCGTTTGATGCTTCTAAATACAACCTAAACGTAGGTGGATTTACAGGTACTAAAGACGGTATGATTAAAACTCCGACTCTTAGAAATATCCAAGAAACTGCTCCTTATTTCCACAACGGAAACGTATGGACGCTAAAAGAAGCTGTTAAACTTATGGGTGATATTCAACTAGGTATGAAAATTTCAGATAAAGATGCCGATAAAATCGTAACATTCTTGAACTCTTTAACAGGTAAAAAACCGGAAATTACTTACCCGGTACTTCCTATAGCTACCGATAAAACTCCAAAACCAGATATGAACTAATATCTGTTTTACGTCTTCTCCCATTTGGGAGGAGATGTTTTTTAATTTATTTTATCGAATTTATCAAATTAATCTTATATGATGTTAGTTCCCTTTTTATTATATCGTTTGTTACCGCTCCAAGAAATGCCGGTAGTTTTTCCGATACCAATACCCCTTTGATTTTATTTTGTTTTTTGTTCAGTAGTGTATAAAATATCAAAATACCTGCCCCTATACCCGTAGGATAAGATACGTAAGTAGAACCTGAATATGGAGTTTTGATAAGGTCCGTATATTTATGAAAAGACACCCCTATTGATTCTGTACTTTTTACTTTTTTAGGATTGTCAGGATATGAAATTTCAAGTGAAATATCTGCTATTGCAGAAAACTCTGCGTATTTGATGACTTTATCTTTGACGTACTCTTCTATGATTTCAGGTGATTTCATTTTTGGGATTACATCTTTGATAATACTATTTATAGATATTTTTGAGTTTTGATAACCGTAGCAATATTTATTTGATAAGAGGTTGAGTTGGTAGAGGTTTTTCATCAGCTCTATCTCGCTTCCTCCCACATACATTCTTATATCGTCAACATCTTCAAAACTTTGTTTTAGCGATATTAATTCCTCTTGAAATACCGGATAAACCTCTACGAAGTTTTTGAAATACGGGAATTTATATGTTCTTGATTTTGAAAAAGGCTCTACTGATTTAAGCTTGTTTTTTTTGAAATATAGAGGGTTATATGATATTTCTTCTATGGCTACGTTTGGTGACCATGAAAAAATAAGTTGTTTTGAATGAATCTCTTCAAGAAGATTTATCTCTATTTTTTTGACTTTTGTTTTATAGGGTAAGTTTGAAAAAGCAAAAATCCTCTCTCCTATCAAAAAGTTTGTAATACCAGGTGAAATACCCAAGTTTATAAGTGCAAAAAGAGATTTATTTTCAAATTCTTCATTTAATGCTTGTTGTTCAAATTGTAAAGAGTTTATTACCTTATCATTGTATATATCACTTGCTAAATCCGCATAATTAGCATCGTAAATAAGGGCAAGATTCATAATAGATATATTATATGACGGTATTGATGAGTTGATAAATATCGTAGATTTTTTAAGATAACTTTTATAGTTTTGATGATTTACAAAGATGTCATCAAAGCTAGTCACTTCCAAAAAATCGCCATTTTCAAGCAACTCCGTATTTTTAAAAAAATGTGTTTTTGCCTTTTTTGTATCTCTTACTATAAATAAAAATTCAATATTTTTTGAACTTTTTTGAGATAACTCGTAAAGCACTCTTGCTATTACGCTACTTACTGCTCCTACTCCGAAAAATACAACTTTCATTTAAACCCTTTTTTGTTTTAAGTATATCTTATTTTACATCAATTATAATTTATAATATGTTATGATTTAAATATTTTTATAAAGGATATATATGCAAAAACAAAAATCGTATTTAGAGTCAATGCCGAACGAACAAGGATTTTTTGGACAGTTCGGAGGAGCTTTTATACCGCCTCAACTTGAAAAGCCGTTTACTGAAATAAATGAGGCATACAATAAACTATCTAAGTCTTTTGAATTTATCAATGAGTTGAAAAAAATTAGAAAATATTATCAAGGGCGTCCTACACCCGTAACTTACTGTAAAAATTTGTCTGATTATATAGGTGGAGGGCAAATATATATAAAAAGAGAGGATTTGAACCACACCGGAGCTCATAAGCTAAATCACTGTATGGCAGAGGCTCTAGTGGCAAAGTATCTAGGTAAGAAAAAACTTATCGCAGAAACAGGTGCAGGGCAACACGGTGTGGCACTTGCTACTGCTGCTGCATATTTTGGGCTAGAGTGTGAGATACATATGGGTGAAGTGGATATCAAAAAAGAACACCCAAACGTAGTAAGAATGAAAATCTTAGGGGCAAAGGTAGTCCCTGCAACACACGGTCTAAAAACCTTAAAAGAGGCTGTTGATAGTGCTTTTGAAGCATATTTAAAAGATACCGATACACAAATGTTTGCCATTGGTTCGGTTGTAGGTCCTCATCCATTCCCAAAAATGGTAAGGGATTTTCAAAGTGTTGTCGGTTTTGAAGCAAAAGAGCAGTTTTTTGAAATGACGGGTAAACTGCCTGATATGGTAACTGCTTGTGTAGGTGGAGGAAGTAATGCTATGGGTATTTTTAGTGCGTTTATCGAAGATGCGGTAAAGCTTTATGCCGTAGAACCTGCCGGAAAAGGTGATAAGCTAGGAGAGCATAGTGCAAGTCTTACTTACGGAAGTGAAGGGATAATGCACGGCTTTAATTCTATCATGCTAAAAGACTCTGACGGCAATCCTGCACCGGTACACTCTATAGGAAGCGGTATTGACTATCCATCCGTCGGTCCGGAACACGCATATCTAAACAGTATAGGTAGAACAAACGTAGGACTTTGCAATGATGATGAAGCCGTAAATGCTTTTTATAAACTTTCTCAATATGAAGGTATTATTCCTGCATTAGAGTCTGCTCATGCTTTGGCATTTGCTATGAAATATGCAAAAGAAAACAAAACGGAATCAATCCTTGTAAATCTAAGCGGAAGAGGGGATAAAGATATAGATTACGTTATCGAACACTATCCTATCCCTCAAAAAATATAGACTATTTCAAAGCTTCCAAATCAGACCTTAAGGCCAAAGCCTTAGGGTAGGGTGCTAGAAATTTTTGTTTGAGAATATATGTGCAATCGTGTTTCTTTGCAAACATCTCAAGTAACATTATAGGTGCTATAAGGGGTACTATTTTATTCCTAAAATTATCCAAACTCTCAAAAAAACTCTCTTTTTCATCTTTTGTGATGAAATCTTTTACATAACCGTAGCAATGTTCAAGTACGTTTACCGTTTTTTTGATACTACTTTTTAGATGCAAAGTTTTTTTGAACTCCGTTTCATATTCATCCAAAACATCTTTAAATTCCTTTTTTGAACGATTTGCTACGATATTGCCGAGATTTTTATAAGCTACTGTACTTTTTGACATTATAAGATATTTGTATCCCGTATGAAATTCTACTAGTTTGCCCATATTTGGAGTATTTGATTTAAACTTTTCAAAATCGGCATAAGCAAAAAGTTGCATCATAAAATTTTCTCTAAGCCATGCATCAAGTAAGCGGTTGTTCTCTTCTATGGGCAACAAAGGAAAATGTTTTTTTAACTCTTTTGCAAGAATACCCACTCCGTTTGACGGCATACTCATACCGTTTTGTGCATATACTTTTACTCTTTCTAGTCCACAGCTAGGAGATTTTGACTTTAATACCACCCCGTAAATAGAGGGGTCGTTTTGGATTTGTTGTACTATTTTTATTGATTCGTTTGTAAGTTCAGAGGTAAAGTCTTTTACGGTTTTGTTAGATATTACCCTTAGCTCACCGTCAAAATCGACTAATCTTATGGTTTCTCTAGGTGTACCGAATATCGGTAGCTCAGGACAAAAGTGTACAAATTCGAAATACTTTGACAAACTTTTACGTACAAAGTCATCGTTATTATTACTAGCACTATAGGTTACGTTGTGACCGTCAAGACATGCGGAAATAGCCAATTTCATATATTGTCTCCAAAAAGTTGAGTGTAGTTTTTAGCTCTAGTTATTATATCTTGATTTTGCCAAATATCACTTATGACGCTTAGCATATCTACACCTTGATTGACTAAAAGAGGAGCGTTTTCTAGCGTAATTCCGCCGATAGCACAAATAGGAACGGTGATTATCTCTTTTGCTTTAGATATGGTATCTAGTGGAACTATATTTGATTCAGGTTTTGTAGGGGAGTGAAAAAATGACCCGAATGCCACATAATCAGCCCCTTGAACTTCCATACTTTTGGCATAATTTACATTTCCGTAGCATGATACTCCTATAATAAAATCTTTCAAATCTTCTCTTATATCTTTGAGTTTTACATCAAACTTTCCTATATGTATACCGTCGCTTTGTACCTTTTTGGCAAGAGTTACTCTGTCGTCTATTATGAAAAGAGAGTCGTACTTTTTGCATAGTTCTTTTATACTAGATGCCAAATCAAACAGTTCGTAATCATCTGATTTTTTATTGCGTAGTTGCAGTATCCTAGCTCCTCCAATCAGTGCAGATTCTATCATATCCATTGTTTGATTATCAGGTTTTGTTAGTTCAGGAGTTATTACGTATAAACCTTTCATAATATCCCTTGTTTGTGATTTATCGCACCGTTGCCGTGACCTAGAGCAGGAGAGTGTAAAAGTGCATTATAAATAAAATTCTTTGCTTCTGCTATAGATTTGGACAAACTCTTGCCGTGTGATAGTCCACAAGCTATGGCAGTAGAATAGCTACAACCCGTGCCGTTATTGTGTTTTGTATCCACGGTAAGCGAACTAAACTCTTCCACATACTTATCGGTAAAAAGAGTGTCTATTGTGTTGTCGGCAGTTTTTGGGAATTGTTTTATAAGTAAAGCCGTGTCGTGTTTTGAGACAAATTTATTTGCACCGGTTATCATCTCTTTTATATCGTTTTGATTTGCATTTAATATATAACAAGCTTCATAAAAGTTTGGCGTAACGATAGTTGATAATGCAAATAGTTTTTCGTAAGCCTCTATAGCATCTTCTTTTAGTAGTTTATCTCCGCTTCTTGAGATACAAACAGGGTCAACTACTATAGGGATGTTTTTATCGACAAGTATAGATGTGACAGTTTCTATAATCTCTTTATCAAAAAGCATCCCTGTTTTTACGGCAGACACCTCATAGTCTTCAAATATAGCCTCTAGTTGATTTTTAATAAATGAAGTATTTATAGGATATATCTCTTTTACGCCTGTGGTATTTTGAGCCGTTAGAACAGTTATGCAAGTGGTACTAAAACATCCAAAAGCTTCGGCTGTTTTAATATCTGCTTGAATACCGGCACAACCTCCGCTATCACTCCCTGCAATAGATAAAATTACTTTCATATAAAGACCTCTTAATTGTTTTTGATAAATTTTATCCAATTAAGAGGTTCTTTTGTATTTGTTTTTTGTAAATTAAGAGTGAAATTTGTGTTTAAATGCCAAGATAGAAAGGGTAAGAGAAGAAAACATTATTACACCGAAATCTATTTCACTTGCTTTGTGAAAAGCCTCAAAAAGTGCTATATTTTGCTCTATCCATATTTCACCTTTCATAATAAAAGCAAAAATTCCTTCACTAAAATAGAAGTTAAAAAGCAAAGAACTAATAGCAAATACGGCAAATGCAAAAATAGTTAAATAAGATGCCAAAAACTCTTTGTACTTGTAGGCATGATACCCGGTAACTATTAGTAGTGCAAGATTGAGTATATTTCCAAATCTTCTAAATATCTCACTCATCAATAGACCGTTGTCAAATCTCCCAAGTGTAGTATTATCAAGATACAATCCGCTATTAAATACCACAGGAGCCACAATAGCACCAAGAAGCACCGTAGAAGCGAAAATAAATAAAAGAGTAGCGATATAGACGAAATCAACAATTTGGTCGGCTCTAGTTTTGTGTTTGTTCATTGTATTAATAATCCCCTGTATTTTTAAATTAAAATAGTATCATAAGTTTATTTAAAATGGTTTGTAAAGTTCCGTTTGATTAGTTAACTTTTGTTTTAGTTGTCTTAATTTTAATGGAAATTCTGAATTAATACTTTGCATTTTTCTACCTAGTTTATCGACGTTGTAAGAGTTTTCCTCATTGAAAATCATAATAGGGTGTAAATCAATCCGTTTACTCAAAGGAAGCACTTTAAAACTTAAATTATCAAGTATCAAAGGGTTGGTTTTTGTTTCATAGTAGGCTGTGACTAGGTGAAATTCATTATTTTGTCTAGTTCTTTCACGTACTACCATAAGATAGAGTTTGTTTTCATCGACTCCCGACATTTTGAGAGTTTGATATTTACTTATGGCATACTCTTCGCAGTCACCCTTGCCCTTTTTGACGAAATCTATCATAGTGTCCCATTCATCACGATTGACGTCGCTAAAAGAATCGTAAGCAGGTACTATTTGGTTGAAATATAGATTGACGGAGTTTATTTTTTGTTCCGTATTTTTTGTGGATAGAGAACCGATAAATTGTTTTAGATTTTCTATCCTTTTTGTCTCGTTTGCATTTATATATATAAATGCCATCACGATAAAAACTATTATTTTAAACATTTATCCATCTGTTTTATAGTGCTTTGTGTGATTTTAGTCCCAAGAAAAAGCTCCAATGCCAAAACACCTTGATACAAAAGCATATCTTTACCGTCTTTGTATCTAAGATTTAGCTCTCTTGCCATTGCTAAAAACGGTGTTATTTTCCCGTAAATACAATCAAAGGCAAATTTAGTATTTTTCATAAGTTGTTTTAAAAGCTCTTTTGGAACAGGCAATAAATCATCTTTTAGACCTGCACTTGTTGTGTTGATTATTATAGTGGATAGTGGGTAGTGGATAGCGGATAGAGATAAGAGTTCATCTGTTGTATAGCAAGTACAGCCCAAGTTTTCAAAAAACTCTAACCTTCCCTCACGTGAGCGGTTGATTACCGTTACTTCTATATTTGCATCTTTAAGTGCCACCGCTATGGCTCTTGCCGTTCCTCCTGCTCCCAAGATACAAGCACTTTTTATTTCACCGAACTCTTCTATAGCTTTCATAAACCCGGGTGCATCAGTATTGTAAGCTACTATTTTATTATCTTCTTTCACGTATGTATTTACCGCGCCTATTTTTGAAGCTATTCCTCTTACTTCATCGGCATTCTTAAAAGCCTCTTCTTTGTGTGGAACGGTTATATTAGCACCGTTTAAATCTAGCTTTTTAAACTCTTCTTTTATTTTTGAACCGTCAAGCAAAAGATATTTATCATAAAACCCGTTGATAGCAAGTGATTTCAATGCGCTATTTTGCATCAAAGGTGATTTACTATGAGCTACAGGGTTACCGAAAATTCCTAATTTCATCATCTAAAAAGACCTTTCAAAAGATTTTTACCCTCTTCGCCAAGATGTTTGTCTATAGCTCTATCTATCTCTTTTTTTGCTTTTTCTTCTATTATTTTTCCACCCTCTACAGAAATATTCGGTGAAGAACTTTGTCCCGTTAGTTTTGCTTTTATAGGCATTTTTGCGGTTTGTATTTCAAGAAGTGCATCTATGGTTTGTTTTTCCGTGTCAAGAACTGCATTGTTTGTTTTTATATCCATCAAAGTAGAACTCATATTCAAATCTGTATTAATGATATTTTTGTTGATTTTGCTTTGTAGATTTGCTTTAGAAAATGTTTCTTTTAGTATGTCTACTCCCGTAAGTCCCGCTATCAAAGTAGTAAAGTTATTTTTTGCAAAATGCCCACCTGCAAAGTCTGCATTTATAATTCCAGCCTTATCTAAAGTGTTGTAGTTAATATCACCGTTTAGTTTTCCTTTGAAAAACTGGTCATAAGTTAGCATTTTTAATAGTTCTGCAATCTCCAAAGATTTTAAATCAACTTTCAATTTCTCATTTACCATATTGGCTGTTACATTACCGCCTAAAGTATTTGATTTCATATTGAGTTTCATATCTTGCTCTTTTTTGTATATGTCACCGTTTAGTTCTATATCACCTATTAGTTTTCTCTCCGTCAAAAAGTAAAGGTTATTCAAGTCGCTTACTTTTACCTTGAAATCACTTTTAAGTGATGAATCGCCCATATCAAAAATATTATCATTGATATGAATGTCGGCTATATTAGAGAGAAAGTCTATTTTTGATTTTATTTGTGATTTGTCAAGATTTGTATTAATTGTTGAACTAAATTTATTGGTCTGAGGCATATTTATCTCAAAAGCCTCTTTGAACGTCTTAGATACAAAAGTACCGTTTTTGACTTTTGTTATAATATTCCCGCTTAGTTCTCCCATCTTTGCATTGTTGATTTGTAGTTGCATATCCACCAAAGCATTGGCATAAACAGGTTGTGAAATCATGTTAAGAAAACTTTGAGTATTTAAATCTTTGATTGTACCGTTGATGTTGTTTGGGGAATAGTTTTTTAAATTTAGTTTGATATTTGTATCACTTTTTGCCATATCGGAGAGGAAGCTAATATCGAGATTTTCTTTATCTCCTTTTATAGTCCCTTTTGCATTTAAAGCACCTTTTAAAGGGTATTTGATAATAGGTGTCAAAAGTCCAAGTTCAGATATATTTATATTGTATTTGCCGTCTACAAACATAGTTTGTGAAGTTACTTTACCGTCTGTTGAAACTTTTGCAAGATTTGAGTCGAAATTCAAGTCATAATCTATCTCTTTTTGTAAAAGTGCGTTGGCTGTAAGTGTAAAATGAGTATTTGGGAGTTCTATATCAAAATCATTTTTCATTACCGCAGTATTTATCTTTCCGTTTGATACTATTAGTTTTATAAGACCGTCTAGAGATTCAGGTTTGAAATCTTTGACAAGCATATCCAAATTTAAAAGTCCCTCGGCATAAGGTTTTTCACCTGCTATTGCTAAAAGTTGTTTTATATCTGCATTTTTAATATTAGCCACAATCATAGTAGGATTGAATTGCACCAAATCAATATCAAAATTCGTATTACTCGATGCAATATCGCTAGAACCTATTACTTTTGTATTAGTCAAATCACCTTTGATTTTACCGCCTACGTTAAAACCACCATGTAACTCTTTTTTAGCCAAAGTAGAAAAAGATTTTAAGTCATTTAATGCTAAGTTATAATCCAAATCAAAAGATTTTGCAAATAAAGAATATTCACCGACAATTTTGATAGAATTGGTATCTATTTGAAGATTTGTATCTATATGCCCCCAAGATAAGGCAAAAGTTTGGAATTTTGCATTTAAGCCCGTTTGTTCTTTTATCTTTGATTCGACAATACCGGCAACAATAGGGTTACCGATGGGTGTAAATAGGAATACAAACGTACTCACAAACATCAAAATTACAAAACTAATTACCAATAAACCAAATCTCATAGCATACTCCTTAACTCATCTTCATTTATCACTTTTACACCGAGTTCCAAAGCTTTATCAAGTTTACTTCCAGCATCGCTACCGCATATTAGATAGTCCGTTTTTTTTGATACGGATGATGCTACTTTTGCCCCGAGGCTTTCTAATTGCTCTTTTAGTATATCTCTACTTATGCTTAAAGTCCCGGTAATTACAACGGTTTTACCGCTAAAAGCAGAATCTGTACTTTGCACAATCTTTTGTACCGTAGGCTCTATTATCTCAAAAAGCTTTTGTACCGTCTCTTTATTTACCCTTGAAAATTCTAATACGCTATCAGCCATCTCTTTACCGAAGCCGTCTATAGCTATAAGCTCATCATATGTAGCATTGACAAAATCAAGCCCAAATTTTTTGCACAACTCTTTACTAGCCACTTCACCTATAAGCTCTATTCCTAGTGCGTTTATGACCTTATGACAAGGTGAGCCTTTTGTATTTGCAACGGCGTTTATGAGGTTGTTGATTTTTTTCTCTTTAAACCCTTCCAAATCTATCAAATCTTCATATTTCAGAGAATACAAATCCAAAATATCGGTGATTTTCTTTTCGTTATATAGTTGTTCTACGATTTTATTCCCTAGACCGTCTATATTCATAGCGTTTTTACTTGCAAAGTGGATGATAGAGTTTACTACTCTTGATGGACACTCTAAGTTTTGGCATTTTAGGATTATCCCCTCATCAAGAAGTTCTTTACCGCAATCTGGACAGTTTGTAGGTCTTTGGATGGTTGTTTCCGTACCTTGCCTTCTTTCGTGAAAAACTTTGATGATTTTAGGTATCACGTCACCGCTTCTTATTATCGTGACGGTATCGCCTATTTTTATATCAAGCCTTGCTATTTCATCAAAATTATGTAGCGTAGCACGCTCTACTACTACACCTTCAATATCTACAGGCTCAAGAACTGCTACCGGTGTTACTACGCCTGTACGCCCCACTTGAAGTATCACATCTTTTAGAATAGTTGATTTTTCCACAGCTTCAAACTTATAAGCACATGACCATCTAGGGTGTTTGACCGTATATCCAAGCTCATCGCAAGTTGCCGTAGAGTTTATTTTGACTACCATCCCGTCAAGCATCATAGGTATATCGTTTCTTTGTTTTGCCATAGAGGCATAAAACTCTTCAACCTCTTGCAAAGATATACATACCTTTGACATAGGGGGTTGCAAAAATCCAAGACCTCTTACAAAGCTCATTTGCTCTGCTATAGTTTTAAATTCCAAAGTATTGTATCCTATCCCCCAACTATAAAAAAAGAGTTTTCTACTTGCTGTTATTTTAGGGTCTAGCTGTCGCAGACTTCCGGCTGCTGCATTTCGTGGATTTGCAAAGGGTGCTTCGTTGTTTTGGATTCTTTGGATATTTATTTTCTCAAAGTCATCTTTTTTTATGACTATTTCACCCCTGATTTCTATGGTATCCAGATAATCAATCTCTAAAGGTATGGAGTGTATAGTGTATATGTTGTTTGTGACATCTTCACCTACCGTTCCGTCACCCCTTGTTATAGCTTGTTTTAGTTTTCCGTTTTCATATATCAAGTTCATACTTGCACCGTCAAATTTAGGCTCACAGTAAAACTCCAAATTTGCATTTACTTTTCTTGCTCTATTTGCCCAGTCGATTAGTTCTTCATGGTTAAATACATCTTCTTGCGACCACATTCTTGATAAATGGGAGGCTTTATTAAATCCGTCAAGCACTACACCTCCAAGCCTTTGGGTAGGTGAGCTTGGTGATATATTGTTTGGATTTTGTGATTCGTAAGCTTTGAGTTCACGGTATAATTTATCGTATTCTTCATCGGTAGCTTGTGGATTGTCTAGTACATAATAGGCATAAGCCCAAGAGGAAGCAAGTTTAACTTTGCTTAAGTATTCATCATGCGTCATTTAGCACCTTATAGTTTATGGTATTTATATATAAGAGTACCAAAATATCGCTTAAAAATCTAATATAATCTAGCTATAGTTCTTTTTAAAATATCAAAAACCTTATGTATAGATTCTATCTCGACTTTTTCATTAAACGAGTGCGGAAAATATATATTCGGTCCTATGGAAGCCATTTTTATATTCGGGTATTTGTTTTTTAGTATCGAACACTCAAGACCTGCGTGGATAGCATAAAGGGTAGGGGTGCTAAATTCTTCTTTGTATATGTCGAATATGATATTGCTTAGTTCGTTTATTTCAGGTTTCCATGCAGGATATTTACCGCAAGTGGTTACTTCAAAACCGAAATTTGCTAAAAGTAGGGCGGTTTCATTTTTGATAAGTTCTAGTTTTTCGTTATCCATAGACCTTGCACTAAGCTCAACGGTTACTTTTTCATAATCTGTTTTTATGATAGCTAGATTGATAGATGTTATTACTGAGTTAATGTTTTTATCATATTCTCTGATGCCGTTTGCAAAGGAGTATAAAAAATCTAATATTTTATGACTAAGTACGTTTAAATGCTCGGAACGTGTATCGATTTTTGATATTTTGGTAAATCTATCTTGAAACTCTTTTAACTCCCTTGAAGCTACTATTGCTTTGACTCTTTTGGGTATAGAGTTTATCCTCTCTCCACCGTTTATATCAAGTATTAAAGAGTTTGATTCTTTTAGAATTTTAGCTATCATTTTAAGAGCGTTTGGGATATTTTTGTCTATGTCAACACCGCTATGTCCACCGTCAAGACCGCTTATTTCCACATCAAAAAGTTCATAATCGTCATTTTTTATAATTTCTTGTTTATTTATTGTACCTATTATATCTACGCCACCGGCACACCCTATACATATTTCATCTTCACATTCACTATCAAGATTTATCATATATGTTGATTGTAGTTCAAAATCAATACCGTTTGCACCAAGTAGTCCTATCTCTTCATCGCTTGTAAAAAGGTATTCCAAATCAAAACCTTCATCCATAAGTGCCATCATCATAGCACACCCTATACCGTTATCTGCACCTAGCGTAGAATTTTTAGCATGTAAATAGCCGTCATTTTCTATGATTACCGGAGGAACGGCGTCTGCACTTAGGCATACTATATCATAGTGTGATTGTAGTGATACTTTGGCTTGAGAGTCTTTTTTCTTGCATAATACATTGTGAGTCGTATCTACAAAAGTTTCGTAGCCCCTTTGGGTAGCAAAGTTTGTGATAAAATCAATAAACGGTAGGTGATTGTTGCTACATCTTGGAATAGCGGTTAAGTCGTAAAAGAATTTGATTACAGACATTGATTAGGTCCTTTATATTAAAAAAGGGAATATCTTGATGATATTCCCTTCAATTATTCTGTAGGTGTTAGTTTGAGATTTCTATTTCTATATGCAAATGCTATTAAAGCACCTATCGTAACTACCGATACATATACCCATGTAGGAACAGGTACAGGGTCACCTGTAGCATAAGAGTGAAGCCCTGAAAGGTAGAAGTTTACTCCGAAGTATGTCATCAAAATAGAAGCAAATGCAACCAATGATGCAACGCTAAATACAAATGGAGTATCTAGTTTTTTGATAAGTCTTAAGTGTAAAACAATAGTATAAACAACTATAGATACGTAAGCCCAAGTCTCTTTTGGATCCCATCCCCAGTATCTTCCCCATGATTCGTTTGCCCATACGCCACCTAAGAAGTTTCCTACTACTAGGAAGCTAAGTCCAAAAATCAATGCCATTTCATTGATTGCAGTGATTTGTTTGATAGTATCGTCTATGTGGGGCTTATTAGGATTTCTAAAAATAAACAGAATAAGTGCCATAAATCCAAGCATAGCACCAAGTCCTAAGAAACCGTAGCTACCCGTAATAGCAGATACGTGTATCGTTAGCCAATAAGATTTTAGTACCGGTACTAGGTTTGTTATTTGAGGGTTTATATTACTTAAATGAGCGGTAAACATAAATACTCCGGCTACTACCGTCGTAGCTGCCAATGCCATTAATGAATTTCTAAAAAACACCGCCCCTGCAAGAGCTGCAGACCATGCTATATAAAGTAATGACTCATATGTATCACTCCATGGTGCATGACCGCTTATATACCATCTAAGTCCCATACCTATGGTGTGTATTGCAAACAATACAGCCACGGCATAGTAAGCAGTTTTATTGATTTTTTCAGAGTATAGTTTTCTATTTATTACACCTGCCATTGCTATAATAAACAATAAAACACCTACTATCATATAACCTATAGTAAGATTCGGGAAAATTTGAGCCTTGTTTACGAATATTTCAAGGTCAAGTTTATTTTGTGAAGGCATTACGTCTTTGCCTATACTTTTTTGGTAGGTGTCTATATGACCCAAAAATGTTTTTGCATTTGCATAGTCATCGTTTGCAAAAGAGTTAATAAAACCTTTTATCATTAGGCTAACAGCCTCAAGATGCGGCTCTTCAAAACTATCCAAAGCTTCAATAGGACTGTACCATTTTGAATTTTGTGCGTTTTGGTATGGAAGAATTCTTAGTAGAGAGCTGTTATAAACCATATAGGCTATATTTATTCTTTCATCTACTGCTATTACATCTCTCTCAAAAGTTCCTCTATCTATAGGTTTGATTCTATTTGTCTCTTCGACAAGTTTAGCAAGTCTATAGTTTCTACCGTCAAAAACTTCACTAAAAGCTATATATCCCTCTTTTGTATCAACTTCTAAAAACTCTTTTAGTTTAGGTGAAGTGATTTTTATCATTTTTATTTGTGACCAAATATCAGGACGTGTAAGCATACCTAATACAACTTGGTCGCTATTCATTCCGAACATTGAAGATTTACCAGATAGTTTGTACATAATATCCGTATTGAGCGTATTTAAAGGCTTCATTCTACCTTGATTATCTTGTGTTATAAGGTTTCCAAATTGTTGTGATATCTCTTTTGATTTTTCTTTGTACGCATTAAGATAAGATAACATATCATCGTTAGCACGTAAATCTGAATTTAATCCTACAAAAAGTGCTACTAAAAATACCGATGCAGTCTTAAAAGTTTTAAGGTATCTTGAAAGTTGTAAAAATCTACTTTTTTTATCAAATAAATTCCATAATAAGCCAAGTGTCAATAAAAAATATCCTAAATATGTAGGTACTTTGCCTGGGTCGTTATTTACCGATAGTATTGTACCGCTCTCATCAGGGTCATAAGAACTTTGGAAAAATTTATAACCGCCGTAATCAAGAGTATTGTTCATATAAATTCTATAATCAAACTGAGTATTTGTCTTATCGTCTATGACGGTTACTTCACTAGCAAAAGATGAAGGTGACATAGAACCAGGGTAACGTGTTAGTTCAAAATCTCTTAATTTGATATTAAAAGGGATTGACATTTGTTTTGAACCATACTCGAAAGTGATATTAATTCCGCCAAAGTCTTCCGTTACGGTCATTCCACGCATACCGCGTTTTCCGACTAGTTTAATCTCTTTTGTTATATCACCGATAGTTGCATCCGCAAGTAATATTCCTATATCCGTACCGTTTTGTTTGATATATTTGTAATCTTTGTATTTAAAGTTTAAATTTTTATCACCGAATTTTATATTGTAATTGAAGTCGTTAAATAAAGCACTAAACTCTTTTTGATATTCTTGATAGTATTTATTCGTACCGTCATTTATCGTAACTTGAATATAAGGTTCTAATGAAATCATTTCATTCGTGCTTTCACCTTCATGTATATGCATGATACCCTCAAATCCAACATATCTTGTGATACCTGCACCGATTAGGATAACGACGAATGCAAAGTGAAATATGAATTTTGCAGGTTTTTTCCACATTTTCGTGAAATAGATAATACCGGCAAGATTTATAGTCGTCAAAATAAGGGCAATTTCATACCACCATGAATTATAAACCATAACCCTTGCAGTGGAAGTACCGAAATCATTTTCGATAAATGTTGCAACACCGGCACCGAATCCTATTGTAAAAAGTAGTAAAACAGTAGTTTTATAAGAAAAAAGAAGCTTCTTTATTAAGTCCAATACGTATCCTTTGAAAAGAGAATTGACAATTATATACAAAGTCATATTAGATTTTTGTTTGTTTTACCAAACTAATGCTAAAATTAAAAGAAAATTTATAGTTAACGGGTATTTATGGATATAAAAGCAATAAGAAATGATAGAAATAGCTGGTTTGATTGGAAAAATATAGCTCCAATTAATAAAATAGTTTCGGATGTGAAGAATATAGAAGTTAAAAACATTAAGATACATAACGATGATTGGTTTAGTGCCGGATGTGCCGATAATTTTTCATCTGAAGAGAATAGTTTAATTTTAGAGTGTGCAAAACAACTTATCCCTTGGAGAAAAGGTCCCTTTAAAGTTTCAGGCATTGAGATAGATAGTGAATGGCAAAGCAATATTAAATATAATATAATCAAAGAACATTTGAATATAGAAGGCAAAATTGTAGCTGATGTTGGATGTAACAACGGATATTATATGTTTAGGATGCTAGAAAAAAAGCCGAAAAAACTTGTAGGTTTTGACCCTTCACCGCTATTTAAGTTGCAGTTTGATTTTGTAAACCATTTTGCAAAAAGCGATATAGTTTATGAATTGCTAGGTGTTGAACATATAGAATATTATGAACATAAATTCGATTTTATAGTTATGATGGGTGTATTGTACCATAGAACAGACCCTATAGCTACGCTTAAATCCCTCAATCGTGCTTTAAACAAAAACGGTGAGATTCTTATAGATACTTTTATGATAGACGGTGATGAAGATATGGTTTTAACACCCAAAGATAGATATTCAAAAATACCTAATGTATATTTCGTACCTACGGTAAATGCTTTGAAAAACTGGCTTGGTCGTGCAGGTTTCGGAGATTTTGAACTAATAGATATTAAAAAAACAGATGCAAAGGAGCAAAGAAAAACAGCTTGGAGTACGGAACAAAGTTTGGAAGATTTTTTAGATCCAAACGATGAAACAAAAACGATAGAAGGGTATCCGGCACCGAAAAGGGTTTATATTAAGGCATATAAGATTAGCAAATAGCTATTGGTGTATAAGAAATTTTCTTACTAATAACCAATACACCAATACACCAATACACTAGTAACTAATTATTCTTCCTTTTCATCCAATAATCTTTCTTGAAGTGTATCTATTGCTTTTTCTAGTTTAGTTATGTCAAGTCCATATTCAGTTGCTAGTTCAAAAGCTTTTGCAATATGTTTTTCACCCAAAGGGTCTGTTATAGTACATGCAGTCTTAGCAACTTTTAGAATTTGTGCTTTTTGTAAAAACTCAGGTTTTGCTTTGTCTATTTCATCGACAAATTCAATAGAATCAATCAAATTTTCGCTTAGTTTCCAGTGTTTGAAGATATTGGCGGTAATTTGAGAACTACTAAGACCTATCATTTTGCGTTCTACTTCTTCAACGTTTACTTGTCCACTACTTATAAGCTTATGAAATGCATCTGTTTTTCCGTATCCGGCAGCAATTTCCGCTATTATTAATTTACCTATATCTTGCAAAAAAGCAGGAATAGATAACTCTTCTCTTAACTCTTTTGATATAAGTCCGGTCCAAATATTTACAAGTGCAGCTATGAGGTTTGAATATCTCATAAATTGATTAATATCTATTCCGTAAGCTCTTAAATCTGTTTTTAAAATATTTTGTACCGAACTTCCAAGGGCTATTGAGATGGTAAAGTTTACGCCCAGAAGATTAACCGCACGACTAGGAGTCTCTACCTTACTTCTAAAAGCAAACATAGCTGAATTGGCTACCTTTAAAAGAGTAGATATGGTCAAAGGGTCTTTTTCTATAATAGATATTAGAGTTTCAGGGTCTTTACTTCCACTTTTCCTAAAATTTTCAAGTTCTATAACGGTAGCCGGCAACGGAGGAAGTGCATCAATTTTACTTGCAATTATTGACATTTTTCATCCTTAAAATAGCTCAATGCTTGTTTCAATCTCTTTCTTGAATACCAATGCAGTTCCACGGGCAATATTTTTTGCCTCTTGAAGTGCAATATCGGCGTTTTTGATAACTTGTACTTTAGAATCACTGTGATCAGGATATAATGAAATACCCGCACATATTGTTTTTTTTAGTGTTTGATTGGTATAAAAATTGACCATAACTTCAGATTTAGCAAATTTAGCAATTATACTTTTTGCAATTTCATAAACCCTGTCTTCGGTAGTATTAGGGATAAGTATAAGCATTTCATACCCTGTTAATTTAACGCATGTAGAATCACTCGGTACTATAGATTTTATTACGTTAGCAAGTTCTATGAGAACTTTATCTCCTATTTCATAGTCAAATTCATCTATTACCGCTTTAAATCTATCTACCTCAATCATCATAAAAGCAGTATTTCTTGAACTACAATTAAAAATATTAGAATTTCTTAGACATTCATCTAAATATTTTCTATTATAAAAACCGGTAATGTGGTCTTTTAGGGAGTTTTGTAAAAGTTCTTTTTGTATGATAAAATCTTTAATTATAGGATTTACTAGGAAAAACATAGCACTTAAGACAGATGCGTCATGTTCGATAAGTTGGAAATCTTCATTGTTATCGGCATTAATAGCAATAACTAAATTTTTGTAATAATGAATTTCTACAATGAAGGTTTTGCAAAATTTACCGTCTAAATAAAAATCTTCACCTTTTTGGAACAAAATATGGTTATAATCTATTTCAAGATTATAAAAGGTTACTTTAAAATTTTTAATATTGTACTTTGTATTAAACCATTTATATACAATTTCGATTAAAGAGTCTATACTATGTGAATACTGAATATTCTCATACAAAGAAAATATATCATCAATATTCTTTTGTGCTTGAATATTATTTGAACTTGTATTTATAAGGTTTAATAAATCGCTTTTCATCAGAATAAATCCACCATTCCTTCATGTTCTTTGTGAAATCTAAGAACTTTACTTCTGCCTAGATTTCTAGCCTCGTATAACGATATATCGGCATTCTTTAAAATTTGGTCTATTGAAGTTGAATCGTTTGGATACATAGAAATTCCGACACATATTGTTTTTTTAAGTTTCTGACCGCTATATACGTTTACGTCCACTTCTACTTCACTAAATTTTTGAACTAGCTTTAATGCTACGGCAATTGTACTATCTTCATCTTTTACATTTGCTAAAACAACTAAAAATTCATCACCGTCAAGTCTTACTACTAAGTCGGATTCTCTTATGTGTTTTTTTAGAGTATTTGCAAGTGCTAACAATACTTTATCTCCGACTTTATAATCAAATTCATCAATAACGGCTTTAAAATGGTCAATTCCAACCATTAAAAATGCTATTTGTTTACCTTCTCGAAGAGCTAAAGGGAGCATTTTGTGTAGGTGCTCTACTAGAAAAACTCTATTGTAAAGTCCTGTAATGTGGTCTTTAAGAGCATTTTCTTTAGAATCTTTATATAAAATAGCATTTCTTATACTTTGTTTTAAAGCATTTAATATCAGTGATATGTATGAAATGTGCTTGTATATAAATTCTTGGTGTTCATTATTGTCTGCACAAAACGAAAAAAACACATTTTCCGTTTCATCTAAATCAATATGATTGGTAAAAGCTAAATCATCGTCAATATCAAACTCTTTACCCTTATGAAAAATAACTATAGAATTTTCGATTGATTTATTGTGTACGGCTATCTTGACATGTCTTATTTTGTATTCTTTAGCTAACCACATAGCAATTTTGCTAAAAAATTTATCAAAATTAATATAGTCGCTCTCTAGCCATTCAATCAAGTTGAAAATAGAGTCTATTCTATTTTTTAACTCGTTTCCTTCTGAAATTTGTTCCATTGTCTGTAATATCAGTTGTCTCATAGTATACACATCCTAAAATAAATCAACACCGGTTAATTGTTCTTGTGAAAACTCTATAACTCTATTTCTACCTTTTCTCTTTGCCTCGTATAGTGCAATATCCGCATATTTCAATATACTATCTATCGACCTTGAATTGTCGGGGTATATTGCCATACCTATACTTATAGTTTTACTTATAGTCGTATTTTCATATACCTTAATTTCGTTTTGGCTTACTTTTAGTCTTAGTTTTTCTGCAACTTTTAATGCTTCAGCTTCAGATTCTATTCCAACAAGCATAACAATAAATTCCTCACCGCCGAATCTTACTACAATGTCTGATTCTCTGATATTTGACAATAATACACGAGCTAATTCCTTAAGTGCTAAATCACCTATATCATGACCGTATTCATCGTTTACGGCTTTGAAGTGATCCATATCAAGCATCAATACAGCCATCTTTTTGTGTTCTCTGTCAAGTTGCGGAAGAAGTTTTTTTAGATGTTCATCAAGGAATTTTCTATTATACAGACCTGTTAAAGAATCTTTAAATGCAGACTCTTTCAGTGCTTTTAGAAGAAGTTTTACTTCGATATTCGGGGCAGCTTCCGTAATATAACTTTTTATGAAACTTACATTTTGATGTATAGTTTCTAACTCTTCTTTCGTTTCAAGTACAAAATTCAAAATAAGGCTGATGTCATTTGAAGGTTTTGTCTCAATGCAATAATGATACTTCGACTTACTTAAAAAATATGGACAACTATTGTGATATTCAAGACTTGTTACATCCGTTTTTGTCCTAGCAGCCCTACATAGTTCAGGGTTAGTTTCTAACTCTTTTGAACAAAAATAGAGTTCACCGCTTTTAAAGACGATATCCATCGTTTCTAATTTATGGTTGACTTCAACTATGGTAAAATGGTTTAGCTTAAATTTATTATTCAGAATTTGACCGAGTCTCGCATAAATATCATCTTTCGTTTCATCTAGTTCTATAGCTTTTTTAAACTGAAATATATTTGATAGATTATCAACTATCATATTTGCATCTTCAATAGGATTGACGGCACCTCGTATAGCTATATGACCGGTTAAACCTTTGAGTTTGTTGTCTATCGCTATAAAAGTTTCATCAAGTTTACTTATAAGATTATTGTATCCGTTTACAAGACTGCTAATCTCTTTTTCATCTTGTGCATTTGCTTTCAACGGCATAAATTTACCGTTTACTGCTTGAGCTATATTTTCATCTAATTTCTCTATTACGTCAAAATATTTATGTAGTATTTTATTTAATAGAGGATAAACTATAATTAATAGTAAAAGAGTTAATATTGAGAGCATATAGATTGTTTTCATGCCTAGTTCTCTCAAATCGCTTATATCAAGCACCAAGCTTATTGCACCTAGAGTATCACCGAATTTTACGTCATGACATTTTAAACAGTCGGTAGAACCGTTTGTAACGGCTTTATAAGGGATTGTTACCCTAATAGTAGGTTCTTTTTCTAGATAGTCGCTTACGATAAATTCCATTTTACCGTTTTTTAAAACTTTTTTATCTATTTCATCTCTAGGATATTCATTTTTAAAAGGTTCACCGTATTGATTTATAACGTTATCTCCCCTTACAACCCAAAGTTCTTTTATGTTTTGAACATGTGAAATGGAGTTTAAGAATACGTCTCTTTGGTGGGTATTGCCGTTAATCATATGGGTAGTAAGGCCGTTTTTTACAAGTTCCGAAACGGAAATAGCTTTATTTAAACTAGAATTTATACCGTAAGTGCGTGAATTATACAATTCATACAATGCAAATAAAACGGTAAAAGTCAACAATATTAAAACAAACTTATTAACTATTTTTTTTCTCATATTTTCCCAAATTTATATGTAATGTAACCAATTTTTAAGTGAGTCGTACTCATTTCTCAAGGTTGTTTTATTACCGTGACCGGGATATATCTCATAATCTTTATTTTGTAAATCCCAACTTAAAATTCTTTTAATACTATCTTTCATGTCTTGCGGATTTGAGTATGGAAAATCAACTCTCCCGATAGAACCTCTAAAAATAAAATCTCCGCTAAAAATAGTATTTTCAATTTTGATTATACTGCATCCTGGAGTATGTCCCGCAAACAATATATACTCAAAATTAATTCCGTTTATATCGAATTTTTGATTATTTGTTACCAAAACATCGGCATTAGTTACAGGCACATTATGACCGAAAGGGTCGGTGTGTAACATAAAAGCGTCATCTTTCGGTATGTAAATCGGTATATTTAACTTTTCTTTGAGCTCTTTATTGCTCCAAATATGGTCAAAATGACCATGCGTATTCAATATAGCCAAAGGATTCGTTACATTCTCAATAACCCATTCCACGGCATCAACGCCTGGGTCAATAATAAGTTGACTGCCGTTTACATCAACAATGTAACAATTTGTCTGATATATGCCCATCGGCATACATTTAATCGTCATAAAAAACCTTTTATGATAAAATTCTAAAATTCATCCCCATTTTATCACAAAAAGGTTTAAAGTGTTATTTTTTTCTGAAATTTATTCTATATTAATTACAAATTCTCCGGAAGAAAAGCTTAAAAAATTTAATCTATTTTACAAGGAATTTAAAGATAATAATATAAGTTTTGATAATTATAGTGATATTAAAACTATTTTAAGTCCTTCTTATAGTGAATTTTGTAAAATCGTTTTGCCGAAAGAACAAAAAAAGAGAAAATATCTCGATACTATAGAAGGTAAAAAGCATCTTCTGCACACGATAACACATATTGAATATAGTGCTATAGATTTAGCACTAGATGCTTGTTATAGATTTAGAAATATGCCGTTTGAGTTTTATCAAGATTGGCTTGAAGTTGCAGATGATGAAGTGAGGCATTTTACTATGCTTCGTTCATTGATGGATGAACTAGGTGTAAAATACGGTGATTTCGGTGTCCATACAAACCTTTTTGAAGCTATGAAAAAAACTCCGGTGTTACTTGATAGAATGGCTGTGGTACCTAGATATTTAGAAGCCAACGGATTAGAACAAAATCCCAAGATTATGCAAAGATTGCGTTCAAATCCCGATGAGTTTAATCAAAAAATTATTAAAGCACTTGAGATAATTTTAGATGAAGAGATAGATCATGTAAGAAAAGGTGATAAATGGTTCAAGTTTGAGTGTGATAGACAAGGACTTGATTACCAAAAAACTTATCTTGAGATATTAGAAAAATACTATCCAGGAAGTACTCAAAAGGAGCAATCTCTAAATTTTCAAGCTAGGAAAGAGGCAGGATTTAGTTGCGATGAGTTGAAATTCTTGTCAAAAAAAGGTGAATGTAAGTAGGTATTTCTTTAACCTACTTCATATCTATTTCTACCGTTTTCTTTTGAAATATAGAGTGCTTGGTCAGCTCTTTTTACTATTGTTTCGTCATTATCCCCGTTATGATATATGGTAATTCCAAAAGAACAAGTAAGCCGTTCAACCGGGGCAAAGGATGTTTGAGAAAGTTTTGTTTGAAGCTTCTTAACTAACTGTTCCACAGAATTCATATCTGAATATTTTGCTATTATTACAAACTCTTCTCCACCCCATCTAGCAAAAAAATCATCTTCTCTTAAATTTTCTTGTATAGTATTTGAAAGAGTTATGAGTACTTTATCTCCGACTTGATGACCGTAAGTATCGTTTATTTTTTTGAAGTGGTCTATATCAAGCATTATAAATCCAAAAGGCTCTTTATATCTAAAAGCACTTTTGATTTTGGTTTGTAAGTGTTTTACAAAAGCTCTTCTGTTATAGATACCTGTTAATGTATCATGGGATGATATGTATTCAAGCTCTTTTTTATCCGTTATATTTTCTCTGTATGAACTGTATCCTATTTTGTTGCCGTTATCGTCAAACATAGGGTCTATTACTATTTTAGTCCAATAACTTGTACCGTCTTTTGTAGAGTTTTGTATTTCCCCTATAAATCTTTGGTTTTTATTGATGGTCTCCCATAAATCGTCAAAAAAAGCTTTTGACATTGACGGGTGTTTGAAAATCCTATGACTTTTACCGATTAGAAATTCTTTGTTATATCCGGTAAGATTAGCGAAAGCTTCAGATATATAAGTTATATTTCCTTTTAAATCGGTCGTGGTATATAAAGCACTTTTTGAGATTATATCGTTTAGCCTTTGAAGCTCTTTTGTCTTCTGATTTATTTTCTTAAATATTTTTGTTAAATATTCATTCAATAAAATGTATGTTATTAAAAGTGTGATAACTAATAGCGCTATACTTTTAAGTATAAGCAGATTTAATTGTTTCGTATATGTAGTTATATCATTAAAAATTACGATTTTTCCTATATGCTGATTGAGTGCATCAAAAATAGGCTTTTGAATAATAGAATAAGTATTACCGTGTATTAATAAATCATTATGATTATCCTGAGTTAATGTTAGAAACTTGATAGCATTTGTTATAAAATCATCTTGAGTGGTACAAAGAGTACATAGTTTGTATCCTCCCGATGATATTTTTTCTTTTTTATGGGCTATCGTAAATTCTTCTTTAACAAAAAAATACAGTTTTGAATCAAAAACTTTTTGTACGCTTTTTATTATCACCGACGGTTTGATACCAAGTTCCAAAAATCCTATGATTGTTGAACCTTCGTATATCGGTGTAATATGTCTAAATGCCAAACCGTGTTTCCCGACTTCAAAAAAGCTAGAAATTCGAGGATTGCTAATAATGTCTTTTACGCAATCTCTAAATTCGGATAAATCATCACCGGAATGTAAATTATCGTGTAGTCTACCCAAGGATATACCGTTAGTATCGAAAATTTGCATTATTGCAAAGCCTTCAATTTCTGAAGTTGCTATTTCAAAATCGGTTTTAAAAAGTTCTTGAATTGCTTTGTAATGTTTATCTTTGATTGCTTTTAATTTTAATGCGGAATTATTTTTATAAAGTATGGAATTGATTCTTGATTTTAGTTTTGTTTCTAGTTCATTTTGTAAGATATTATGTAGTATATCTATTTGTTCGGTATGTTTTAATTTTAAATCTTCTAAATTGTTTTTCATATCAATATAGTTTAGTATTGAATAAACCGAGAAAGTTCCTATAAATAACAATAGTATGGTAAATATGACGTTTTTATTTTTTACGTTATATGTCATTTAAATTCTTGCTCCAAAATAATAATATGTACTCTTATAAGTTTATATTAAGAAAACTTAATAAATTTTTTGGCAAAAAAATAAGGGAGCGATATTCACTCCCTTATTTCCGGCATTTATGCTAAAATTATTCAGCTACGTTTACAACTACCGGGTCGCTTTCCCAAATACCGTGTTTTGTACAGTATGCGTGAGCAACTAAATTTAGTTTGCTTCCAGTCGGTATTATATTGAAAGTTACTTCAGCTTGAGATTTTTCATTTCCAAGCATACCTGCCGTAAAATCAGCTTTTGCTAAAAGTGTCTCACCGTTAAAAAGACTAACGCTTGCGATATAGTGATCAAAATCATCAGGGTGTGGATATTGATCTCCAACTTTTACGGTTACGGCAAATTTTTGACCTTTTTTTGCTTCACTTGGACAGTGTACGAAAGCAGAGTGTCTATCAATATAATCTTTTTTTGCTTCTCTTTCAACCGTATCTATATCAACATATCTATTTATTTTTGGCATTTTATTCTCCTATGACTAAAATTATTAATGTATTATAGCATAAAAAAGTATAATTAAATAGGATAATTTTTGTCTTAATTGTGTGGTGTAAGTTTAATTTCAGTGTATTGGTGTATTGTCCTCGGGCTTTGCCCTGCAGGATTTCGCTTCGCTACATGGTGTATTGTCCTCGGGCTTTGCCCTGCGGGATTTCGCTTCGCTACATGGTGTATTGGTGTATTGGATGAATAATTATTTATCTTACCAATAACCAATAACCAATTACTAATTACTATTGTATCGGAGTCACGTTATGATTCAGTCCAAGCTCTTTTTCGCTAAGACCAAGAGCAAGTCCTACCATTTGCGGTAGGTGTAAAACCGGAATACTTATTTCCCTTCCCATCTCTTTTGAAATATTGTGTTGTTGTACGTCCATTCTTAAGTGACAAAGCGGGCAAGGCGTTACCATAATATCTGCATTGTTATCTATAGCATCAAGCATCGCCGACCCTGATAGTCTGTTTGCAGTTTTTGGATTTTGAAGTTCCACATGGAAACCGCAACATTTGTTGCTAGAACCGTAATCTACGCTGTTTGCTCCAAGAGCAACTGCCAAATCATCTATTGATTTTGGTACATAAGGGTTTTCGCCACCGTTTGAGTGATTTTGTAGGTGGCTAGGTCTTATGTTATGGCATCCGTAAAATGCAGCTACATTTACACCTGTTAGAGGTTTTGTTACGTGTTTAGCTATATTTTCATATCCATAATCATCTTGTAAGGCATACAAGAAATGTTTAACTTCGCTAGTACCCTTGTATTCTAAGCCCACTTCTGCAAGTTTTTCATTTACCTTTGCTTTAAGTTCAGGGTCTTTATCTAATCTCTCTTTTGTAAGGCTTGTATTTAATTGACAAGTATTACAAATAGTTACCATATCTAGTCCCATTTTTTCAGCGTAGCATATGTTTCTAGCATTTAATACTAAGGACAGCATATCGTCAAAATCTTGTAAGTGACTAGCCCCGCAACAACTTGCTTCATCAAGTAAAACAAGCTCAATCCCTAGTTTGTTTGCTATTGCCATAGTAGATTTTAGAAGTTCAGGAGTACTCTCTCTAGCCGTACATCCCGTATAAAGTGCATATCTTAATTTTTTCATATTAACTCCTAAAATTTCGCTGTAGATGTAGATTTAACAAGTTTTTTAATCTCATCAAGATTTTTTGATTTCGGCATATTCCAAGGCATTACGATTTTCCCTTTTTTAAACATAGCTATAGCTTCAGGAACGTGTTTCATGACTCCTATATTACCTTCAGAGTATCTTACAAGTTCACCTTCATCTAGTATTCCGTGTTTCATAATAGACCATTTGAAGCCTACGGCATGTCTTGAAGCTACATTGTTTTCAACTTTGCCTTTTTCAAATGATTGTAAGTGAAGAGATGTGATTTTGCTAATAGGGCTTAGCTCTTTTGGACAGGCTTCGGCACACTCAAAACATTTCACGCAATCCCAAATACCGCTTCCTAGTTTGTTTACAATATCAAGTCTCTCTTCCACCGCGTCATCTCTAACGTCGGCGTTAAATCTCCAAGCTTTTGTAAGAGCAGCAGGTCCAAGATAATCTTCATTTACCTCTACAGCCGGACATGAATAGTAGCAGTTACCGCATTGGATACAATAGTCCGCTTCGTCAAGTCTTGCAGCTTCTTCTTTTGTAACTACGTTTTCTATCTCAGGATGAGCTTCAACATCAGCTATCAAGTATGGTTTTACCGTATCGTATTTCGACCAGAAATCACCTTTATCTATAACCATATCTTTATAAACACGTTTAAGACTTTGCGGCTCTAGCGTCAATGTAGTACCGAATATCTCTACAAGTTTGAAAACATTGTCTTTACACGCTAATGTAGCTTTACCGTTTACTTTTACCGCACAGCTTCCGCAGATACCGTGACGACAGCTTCTTCTATATGAAAAGCTTCCGTCGTGTTCCCATTTTATTCTATTCATTACGTCAAGTACGACTTCGTCTTTGCTCACTTCTATCTCTATAGTGTCATAATGAGGAAGGTAGTCCGTAAGTTTGTTGAATCTAAATACTTTCCAAGTTAATTTTTTTGTATTACTCATTTGACACCTCTTAATATGTTCTTTCTACAGGTTCGTATTTGCCTAAAACAACATCCATATATTCTATCTCTATGCTACCGTCTTTTTTCATATACGCCATAGTGTGTTTTAGATACTTCTCATCATCTCTATTTGGGTAGTCATTTCTGAAATGAGCTCCACGACTCTCTTGTCTAGCTATTGCACCCTCTACGATAAACGCAGAAAAGTCTAGCATATGACCAAGTTCGATAGCCTCTTGTAAGTCCGTATTATAAACCTCTGATTTATCATCTATTCTGATGTCTTTATACTCTTCTTTTAGTTGTTTTATAATCTCTTTTTGTTTTAGTAAAGACTCTTCCGTTCTAAATACACCGGCATTGTTTGTCATGCTCTCTTGTAATTTAGTTCTCAAATCAGGTACTTTTACGCTACCGTTATTCTCTTTTACTTTTTTTAGTTCAGCTAGAGCACCGAGTGCGTCTTGGTCGGTTGCTACTTTTAGGCTGATACCTTCTTGTACGTCTTTTACGATATTTTGTCCTACGTGTCTTCCGAAGAATAAAGCTTCAAGTACTGAGTTTGCACCAAGTCTATTTGCACCGTGAACACTCACGCAAGCACATTCACCGGCAGCATAAAAACCTTCTACGAAATCTTTTGTATTTTTTCTTACATGACCGTTGATGTCAACAGGGATACCACCCATAGAGTAGTGAGCAGTTGCAGCTATACTAATCGGCTCTTTAATCATATCTTGACCTAAGAAAGTTATAGCAAGGTCTCTAAGTTCAGGCAATCTTTCCATGATGATTTTTTCACCGAGATGTGTTAAATCTATCATAACGTGGTCTTTATTTACTCCACAACCACGCCCTTCAAGAATCTCTTGAGTAATAGCACGGCTTACAACGTCACGAGAAGCTAGTTCTAGTTTGTTTGGAGCATATTTTTCCATAAATCTTTCACCCAAAGAGTTGTAAAGTCTTCCACCTTCACCCCTAGCTGCTTCAGAGATAAGTACGCCGTTTCCTGCTATTCCGGTCGGATGGAATTGAACGAATTCCATATCTTCTAGCGGTAAACCGTGTCTAGCTACTATAGAAAGTGCATCACCAGTATTTGCGTGAGCATTTGAGTTGATTTTGAATGCTCTTCCGTATCCACCGGTAGCAAACATTACGGCTCTTGCATTGAAAATAGCAGGTTTTGAGTTGGTAATATCATAAGCTATAACACCGCTTATTTTATTACCGTCATAAATCATATCTGCAACATACCACTCGTCTAAGAAAGTAACACCTTGTCTATGAGCTTGTTCGTAGATTGTTTGAAGAAGCGTGATACCTGTTCTGTCTTTTGCATAACAAGCTCTTGGCTTACTTTGTCCACCGAAAGGTCTTTGAGCTATATGACCGCTGTCGCTTCTACTAAAAGCAGCTCCCATTCTCTCAGCCCATCTAATAGTTTCAGGTGCTTTTTCACACATCAAAGTAATAGCATCTTGATCACCTAAATAATCACTACCCTTTACGGTATCAAAAACGTGTAAATCCGTACTGTCTTCAGGATTTAACGCTGCATTTATACCACCTTGAGCGGCTCCTGAGTGGCTTCTTAGAGGATGTAGTTTTGTTAAAACACAAACACTTAAGCCCGATTCTTTTATCTCTTTTGCAGCTGCACACCCGGCAAGTCCTGCTCCAACAATAACAACATCATATTTATGTATAGGAATACCCATTTTGATCCTTTGTCACAATAATTCTACGAAGATTGTAACAAAAAAAGACATAATAGAAACTTTAGGTGAGTAGATTTATTAAAGATTGTAATAATAGCTGTTACGAAACGTGGCAGAGAAAATCTAAAAGGTAAATGGTAAATGGTAAAAGTGGCTGAAAATAAAACTCTTACCAATAACCAATAACTAATTACCAATATACCAATTACTAAAACAAGCCGACAGCTACCTTATGCTTATCAAGTCCAAGTGTCTTAGCGTTCTTTGTTCCGCCTAGTATTTTAGTAAATTCAGTCTTTGTTAAAATAGGCATTCTTATCTCTCTACCTACCGCATTTTCTATTTCACGTTGCATACCGTCAAAGATGCTTAAAAATTCATCGGCTACTATTACCAAATCAGCGTTATTATCCATAGCATCAAGCAAAAACTCACCGGCAAGTTTGAGTGAGAATTTAGGATTTGTTTTGAGATTACAAACCGCTATATCATTGTAAGCAGTAGCTATGTCAATATATTTTGCACCGCTTTTTTGGATAAGTTGTTTTGTTGAAGATGTCGGCATATAAACGGCAATGTTAAAATTATCAAATTTTTGAAATATATTCATATCGTTTATATCAAGATATTTTGGGGCTTTGTATTCTACTTTTGCTATTTCAAAAAGCTCTCTTATTTTGTTTTCTTTGGCTTCGCAATATTTATAAACTCTGTTTTCTAAAGATGTATGGTATGATATACCGTTATGTTCGTTACAAATAATATTTAAAATATCATTCTTTATAGCAGGATTTTCTTTTATCAAATCATATGCTATGCAAAGTGCATGATCACCTATATAATCACGGTTGAAGTTTAACGTATTTGATGCGTAGTAAAATAATTCGTAGTTATCAACATAATTTTGTTTTTGAGAATAATTAAGGTAGCTTTTGAAAGGTACTATTTTTGAAATATAGTCACTATTATCTATAATAAAATCTTTCGTGGCTCTATATGTGCTAATAGGCTCTATTTTCCAGTCTTTTCCGACTTGTTCGATAAGCTCGTAAACATTTGCGCTTGCATTTGTGTATAGGTTATTGATTTTAACGTTTATTGTTTTGGATTTATCTATTCCAAACGGTTCTTTTGCGTAGATTTCTTCCAAAATATCATTAACCGTTGTTTGTTCATTTACTTTTAGAGTATATTTTTTGTAATACGGCAGATAATCCGTGTTCTTGTCAAAATGGAAAAGTTCTATATAGAGTTTTGTCATCTTCTGCACTCCGTGTTTAATTTTATTAGGTATCCTTGAAGATTATTATAGTACAATATTACTTATGAAAAACAGCAAAGAAAACTTTTTTATTGAACAATTTAGTAAAAATACAAACCATATAGGTGATGATGGGGCAGTAATAGGTAAGTGGGTTTATTCACAAGATGCTTTTTTTGAAAACGTACATTTCAAAAAAGAGTGGATGAGTTTATCTCAAATAGCCCAAAAAGCGATGCTTGTAAATATAAGCGATGCAATAGTTATGAATGCAAAGCCGAAATATGCACTTTTGACCGTAGCAATACCAAAGAGCTATACAAATGATGATTTGGTGTCTTTGGCAAACGGATTTAAAAAAACGGCCAAAAAATTCGGTGTGGAGATAGTAGGCGGAGATACCATATCAAACGAAAAGCTTGATATTTCAGTAACTATCATATCAAAAACCAAAAACCCAATTTTACGAAGCGGTGCAAAGGTTGGTCAGCTTGTGGCTCATACCGGCACTCTTGGTAGCGTAAAAAAAGATTTGGATGTATTGCTAGGCGGTGGAGCGATAGATAAAAAATCAAAATTTATCAAACCAAAACTAAATCCTGAGTTTTTTTATGATATAGCCCCTTATATTTCAAGTGCTTTGGATATTTCCGACGGATTGTTTTTTGAGCTTGGAAGGGTGAGTCGTGCAAGCGGTGTAGGGTTTGAGCTATTTGAAGAGATAGATATGGAAGTAGGGTGCAGCGGTGAAGAGTATGAAGTTCTTTTTACTTTTGACGTGAAACACCTAAAAGAGATAGAAAAAAAAGCAAAAAAACACAAAATAGATATGAATATATTTGCAAAGGTTATAGCGGGAAGCTATGAATGTCCTTGCAAAGAGCATCATTTTTAAAGGAAAAATTTGGAAAATCAATATTATTTAAATCATAGTCCAATCAATGTATATTTCAAGCAAAGTATAGATGATTTCGTGGTAACCGAAGTGCCTTTGTATGAGTTTAGCGGTGATGGGGAGCATTTGGTACTATGCGTAAGAAAAAAAGATATGTCCACATGGGATATGCTTGAAATCATAAGCAATACTACGGGATGCAAGACAAAAGATATAGGTTATGCAGGACTAAAAGATAAAAACGCAATGACGGTACAATATATCTCTATGCACAAAAGTTTTGAAGACAAACTATCACTTCTAAATCACCCGAATATAAAAATACTAAGTACGACTTACCACAATAACAAAATTAAAATAGGGCATTTAAAAGGGAATAAATTTTTCGTAAGATTTAAAAAAGTTTTTCCTAGTGACGCAAATAAAATCCAAAATGTACTAGGTGAGATAGCAAAATACGGTATTGCTAATTATTTCGGTTTTCAACGATTCGGGGTAGAACAAAACAACTACAAACTAGGTCTTGAGATATTACAAGGTAAAAGAAAAGAGCGAAATATGAAGCTCAAACAGATGTATATAAATGCTTATCAAAGTTATCTTTTCAATGAGTGGCTTTCAAAAAGGATAGAAATAAGCAAATATATCTCTTCTTTTACACCGGCGGAAGCTTCAAGTTTGACCGGACTTGATATAAAAACGGTAAAAGAGTTACAAACTCAACCACACCCTTTTAAAGTGCTTGACGGGGAGCTTATGAGCCATTATCCTTACGGTAAGATATTTATCGCCGATGATTTAAAAAGCGAATCGGATAAATTTTTTGCAAGAGATAGAGTTCCTACCGGGCTTTTGGTAGGTAAAAAAGTAAAATTAAGTGAGCGAGATGCCGCAATTTACGAGAAAAAGATAATGGATTTTATCCCTGCAATAGACGGTGCTAGAAGATTTGCATGGATTTTCGTGGAAGATTTGGAATCAAACTATAAAGAAGATAAGAAGTGGTTTGAGATGAGCTTTTTCTTGCCTAAGGGGTCGTATGCGACGGAGGTGATACGCGAAATCCTCCACCAATAAAAATAGCTATAAAACCAAGCTTTTTGAAAAACTCTTCGTTGGATAAAAACTCAAATTTTCGTCATTTACTACAGTAAACTCCTCGATTTGAGCCTTTATCCGCCTTGATTTTTCCTAAAAATCTCTATTTTCTAGCTATTTTTCTTTTTACCAATTACCAATAACCAATTACCAATAACCAATAACCAATAACCAATTACCAATTACCAATTACTAATTACTAATAATAACCAATTACTACTCACTAATAACAAAATTAATAACCAATTAAGAATAATTAATGTAAACTTATAGCCAATTTTAATTAAAAGGTTTAAGTAATGACTCAAGAAGAATTAGATGCTTTGATGGCCGGTGGTGATTTAGATAGTGTAGAAACATCAAAAGCGAGCAATAAGGCTGACGGTCACGAGCATAAACACCAAGACGGCTCTCATGTGGTAAAGCAACTAAGTGACGTAACAAAGGAATCGGAAGTTAAAGCGACACAGATTTTTGATAACCTTGATATAGTGTTAGAAAAGCTTGATAATATACAAAACGGTTCACTTGAATCAAATTCAGGGATAGATGAGATACGCAACATAATATTTGATACAATGAGTATTATGCAATATCAAGATATTCATAGACAAAAAATCGAAAGAGTAATTCATACTATGAGAGATATATACAAGCTGATGGGTAATACGTTGGAAGAGCTTGATGTAGATATAGCACCTGCGGCAAAACACATAAGCGGTGATGATGATACGAAAGATTTGGTTGATGATGATGAGTTAGAGAGACTTATTGCTCAAGCAAATTCCTAAATTTAAAGCAAAAAAAGATATAATATCCAAATTTTAAGGGGATATTATGATAGTAGGATTAAAAGGTATTATTGACAAAAAAGAACCGACAAAGTTGCATGTAGATGTAAACGGCGTTGTATATGAAGTTTTTGTTTCTATAACTTGTAGCGGAGCTATAACGGATAGCAAAGTGAAGCTTTTTACTACTCATATAGTTCGTGAAGATGCACAGGCTTTATACGGTTTTGTGGATATAAACGAAAAAAAACTTTTTGATACTCTTATCAAGATAAACGGTGTAGGACCAAAGGTAGCTCTTGCTATTTGTTCTACATTCTCTCCTAGTAGTTTTGCACAAATTTTGATAACAAAAGACGTTAATCTTCTCAAAACAGTCCCTGGTATCGGTCCAAAAGGTGCTAGTAGGATTTTGGTAGAACTAAGCGGTATGAGTCTTGATATAGATGCAAACGGTGAGGGTGGAGTGCATCTTGATAATAGCAAAAATGAAGCTTTGATGGCATTGGAGTCTTTGGGTTTCAAAAAAGATGTTATCACAAAAGTATTATCTACTTGTACAAGTGCAACTACCAGTGAGCTTGTAAGAGAAGCATTGAAAAAATTACAAAAATAATAAGGTTTGATAGTGAATAAGATAGCGGTATTTTTCGGTGGGATGAGTTATGAGCATGAGATTAGCATAGTTAGTGCTATTGCTATGAAGAAAGTTATAAAAAAAGAGTTGGTATTTGTTTTTGTTGATCAAAACAGAGAGTTTTTCTTGATACCGAATGATAAAATGAAATCTACTTTATTTAGTACGGGCGGCTATAAAAAAGAGCAAAAATTAGAAGTATCAAACGGCGGTTTTTATAAAAGAGGGTTGTTCGGAACTACAAAAATAGATTTTGACGTAGCACTTAACCTTATTCACGGTGGTGACGGCGAAGACGGCGTTATAGCGTCTATATTTAACTTTTTTGATATCCCTTTTATCGGTCCTAGGCCACAAGCGTGCGTACTAAGCTTTGATAAATATATTACAAAAATGTTTGCCCATGAAATAGGGGTAAAAACGGTAGATTTCATCAAAATAGATAAAAACAACCGTGAAATAAAAGGGATAGATTTCCCGATGATTATCAAACCTTGCAGACTCGGAAGTTCTATAGGTGTAAGTGTAGTAAAAGAACAATCCGAGCTTGAATATGCTCTTGACGTGGCATTTGAGTTTGATGAAGATGTACTTGTAGAGCCTTTTATAAACGGCGTAAAAGAGTATAACTTAGCAGGAAGTATGACAAAAGACGGTATGGTATTTTCTATAGTTGAAGAACCGCAGAAAAAAGAGTTTTTGGATTTTGAAAAAAAATATCTTGATTTCGGAAGAAGTGAGCAGGTGAATAGTGCCGATGTTGAGGCTGAACTTATCGAGTCATTGAAAGAGAATTTTACTAAAATCTATAATCCGTTTTTTGTAGGTTCTATTATTAGATGTGATTTTTTCGTAGTTGACGGCAAGGTGTTGTTAAATGAAATCAACCCAATCCCTGGAAGTATGGCTAATTATTTGTTTGAAGATTTTAATTCAGTGGTATCAAATATACTTTTTCCTAAAAACAAAAAAATCAAAATCAATTATGATTATGTAAATAAAATAAAATCGGCAAAAGGGAAATTGTAGAAGGACTTCCGGTGGCAAAAAAAGATATATTTTATAAAAACTATTTGTATTCAATCTCTTATGATATTGTAAATCTTAATGCCACTAAGGATGTAGTTTTTCTTCACGGTTGGGGGAGCAATAAAGAGGTTATGAAAACCGCTTTTAGTTCTTATTTACAAGAGATGAGACATATTTATATTGATATGCCCGGCTTTGGAAATAGTACCAACGAACAAGTCCTTACTACCTCTGACTATGAAGAGATTATAAAAATATTTTTGAATGAAATTAAAAGTACTCCCGAAGTGATAGTGGGTCACTCTTTCGGCGGTAAAGTAGCTACTCTTTTGAATCCTAAATATTTAGTTTTGCTAAGTAGTGCAGGGATATTGGAAGAAAAACCGCTTAATGTAAAAATCAAAATAGCTTTAACTAAGATTTTAGGCAGGTTGGGGCTTAGAGAATTTACAAAAGTTTTTAGAACGAAAGATGCCTCTAATATGCCTCAAAATATGTATGAAACCCTTAAAAATGTTGTCAATGAGGATTTTAGTACGCATTTTGCAGAGTTTAAAAATACGGCACTTATTTTTTGGGGTACAAAAGACAAAGCTACAAGCCTACAAAGCGGTAAAAAAATCTCTGAACTTATCAAAGATTCAAATTTCCATGCACTAAACGGCGACCACTATTTCTTTTTGCAACACGCTAAATTTATCTCGGAGGTAATTAAATCAAATGTCTTGGATTGAAGTAATTTCTACTTTTACGTACTTTGTACTTATTTTGAGTCTCGGCTGGTATTTGATTACAAACCTTCAATGGTACAACTACCAAATAGAACGTGTTATATTAAAACACCATAAACCTCAATGGCATATAGTCTATTTTGCCACACCTTTTGTATTGTATTATTTACTCCCTTTTGAGTATTTTGCCGTATATTTTTATGCTTTGTATCTTACAAGTTTTGTTATGTGGAACAAAAGACTTGATAGACCTTTGGTTTTGACGGGCAGGGTAAAAAGATTTTTTGCTATTTTATTTGTGGTTACCGTATCTTTGATAGTGCTATGTTTGGCATTAAAAGGGTGTTCGAATCTAGGTGCTATTTTGCCTTTGGTTATTGCCTATTTGGTCTCTTATGCGATAGAAAAGATGATGTTTTTGACTTTCAAAGAAAAAGCAAAACAACGATTAAGAACTTTTACTGAGCTCAAAATCGTAGCCATTACGGCATCTTTTGGAAAGACATCCATCAAAAACTACCTAAATCAAGTTCTTAGTAAAAAATTCACCACGTATATGACACCAAGAAGCGTCAATACTATGGCAGGAATACTAAAAGACGTAAATGATGATTTACCTTTAAATACTCAAGTTTATATTGCGGAAGCAGGGGCTAGAGCAAAAGGTGATATAGATGAGATTACAAGATTTTTGGAGCCTCAAATAGCAGTTATCGGAAGTGTTGGGGAACAACATATAGAGTATTTTAAAACTTTGGATAATATCATATATACAAAAATGGAGATTTTAAACTCTCCTAGACTAGAACACGGTTTTGTACATGAGAGCGTTCCTATTTTGGAATATCCAAAAATAAGAAAGTTCCCTGATAGTCTTCATATCACCATGAGTAATCTCGACGGTATTTGGTTTGATTTGGAAGTGGGTGATAAGATAGAGCATTTTTATGCACCTATTTTGGGAAGTTTCAACGCTATAAATTTGACGGCCGTTATCCTTGTAGCTCATCAACTAGGTATGAGCATAGATGAGATAAAACTGGCACTTTCAGAACTCAAACCTGTAGCTCATAGACTTGAGCTTATAAAAGCAGGTGGTAAAATTATACTTGATGACTCTTTCAACGGCAATTTAGAGGGTATGTTAGAGGGTGTAAATCTTGCTTCTACGTACAAAGGTAGAAAAGTAATAGTAACACCAGGAATAGTAGAATCAACAGAGGCTGCAAATATAACGTTGGCAAAAGCAATAGAGAGAGTTTTTGATTTGGTTATCGTGACGGGCGATTTAAACAAAAAAATATTTGAGCGTGAAATCAAGGCAAAACAAATAATTTTCCTCAAAAACAAAAAAGAGCTTGAAAATACTTTGGTAGAATATACCCATATCGGTGATTTGATACTGTTTGCAAATGATGCACCGAATTTCATCTAGTTATTTATTTAATATTTTAAGGGTTAAGATGGAACTTCCAAATAGTTACTGGGACAAATTAGCTTCAAGGTACCCTCGATACACAGATGAGTCTATACGGCGTGACGCTAAGTTTATATTTGGTGTGGCTCATAATTTCGGTGTAGAATTTGAAGATAAAAATATACTTGATATCGGCTGCGGTACCGGAACTTTGGCTATCCCTTTGGCATCTAAAGCATCCAAAATAACTGCTTTGGATTTGTCTCAACCTATGCTTGATATTTTTGCAAACGACATAACTACACTTAATCTTGATAATAAAGTGGATATTATTCTATCAAGTTGGGATGATTTTGAATTGGCCCAGACCTATGACATAGCTATAGCTTCTATGACACCTGCCGTATCATCTATTGAACATTTTGACAAATTTATATCTTCCACATCTTCCTACGGTATTTTCGTGGGGTGGGGTGATTATAAAAACAATGATATAGTTGATATTTTGATAGAAAAACATAACGCTTCAAAAAGCAAAACATTCGGTCAAACCCAAAAATTCATCAATCATCTTATGGCTAAAAATATACATCATACTAGTTCATATTTTGAAACATCATGGAGTGATGATTATAGTTTTGATGATGCTTTTGAGTATTGTATATCTCATTTGGAGAGATTTGGTATCAAAGCAAATGAGTCTATAATCAAAGAAACATTACAAATAAAACAACAAAACAATAAAATCACTTTTACTACAAATGCTCAAAAGGGAGTTGTAGTTTTTAAAAAACTTTTTGTATAATCAGTTAGTTACATAAAAGGAAAAAAATGGTAAAAAATTATCTTACAAAAAATATTTCACTTTTTGGAGATGATGTTGAATTAAAACGGCAGGAAATACGAGAATATTTTTTAAAAACCTATGAATTATACGAAAAACTTTATGATGTTTTTGCTAATGATGAAGTTTATTACGTCCAACCTGAACCACTTAGACACAAATTGATATTTTATTTCGGTCATACTGCTACTTTCTATATCAACAAACTCATAATAGGTAGATACATAGAACAAAGAATAAACCCTAGATTTAAATCGATATTTGCAATAGGTGTAGATGAAATGAGTTGGGATGATTTGAATAATTCCAACTATGAGTGGCCTAGTGTAGATGAAGTAAGGGAATATAGAAAAAAAGCAAAATATGTAGTGCTAGAGTATATAGATAAGTGCCGGTTTACTTTACCTATAGATTGGAATAGCCCTATGTGGGTGGTTTTGATGGGGATAGAACACGAAAGAATACATCTTGAAACATCTTCCGTGCTAAATAAGCAATTAGATATAAAATATATAAAAGATAGTCCGTTTTGGAATGCAAAAATAGAGTATTCACAAGCACCTCAAAATCAACTTTTGGATGTACAAGGCGGAATTGTAACGCTAGGAAGAGATAAAAAAAGTGACTTTTACGGTTGGGACAATGAATACGGTACTTATACCGAAGATGTGACTGATTTTAAGGCTTCGCAATATCTTGTAAGCAATGGCGAATTTTATTCTTTTATGCAAGAGGGTGGATATGAAAAAGATGAGTTTTGGAGTGATGAGGGTATAAGGTGGAAGAGTTATAGACATGCTACGCATCCTGTGTTTTGGATAAAAGACGGTGATAATTATAAATTTAGAACAATGACAAAAGTAGTTGATATGCCGTGGAGTCATCCCGTAGAAGTAAATTATCTTGAGGCAGAAGCCTTTTGTAACTATTTATCCAAAAAGACAGGTAAAATCATCTCATTACCTACTGAAACACAGTGGCATCTTATGGCAAAAGAGAGTGGCTTTGATGCTACAAAAGATTATTCATTGCACGGTGTTGCCAATATAAATCTTGAAATAAATTGTGGAAGTGTAGCCGTAGATAAGTTTAAACACGGCTCATTTTATGATGTGATAGGAAATGTTTGGCAATGGACGAAAACGCCTATTGATGGATTTGACGGTTTTGAAGTACATCCTCTTTATGATGATTTCTCAGTTCCTACTTTTGATACAAGGCATAATATCATCAAAGGCGGTTCGTGGATAAGTACCGGAAATGAAGCACTGCTTTGTTCTAGGTATGCTTTTAGAAGACATTTTGTTCAACATGCAGGATTTAGGTATGTGGAGGTAGATAGTATCTCTAGTAATACTTTTGGGCTTGAACATAGCGGATTTGTGTTGGATAATCAATCTTTTTATGATAAGGTATTTGCACAGTTGAGTCATCTGATAGATTGGAATAGTACAAAAAATATTTTAAATATCGGGTGTTATTACGGTGGATTGGTTTTTGAAATGCACAAAGCAAATAAAACTACAAATATCACCGGGATAGATTTCACCGCTAGAAATATTATGATAGCACAACAAAATCTCGATACGTTTGGGTACGAAAATATTGAATTTTGGCAAGGTGATAGCTGTAATCTAAAAAAACATTTTACCGGGTACGATGTGATAATTTTGACTAATGATTTTAAAGAGGTTTACGACTTGGAATCAATGATAAATGATTTATTTTGTAGGTTAAATCCAAACGGTAAGATAGTATTTGCATTTAACGGTGGGGTTGATAAACACAATCTTGAAAATATACTAAAATCAAAAAATAAGCAAAAGCAATCATGGCAAATTTTGACAAACCTATAAAACGAACAAACACCAATTCGGTTAAATATGACGGGGCTAAGAGATATTTCGGTACTCAAATAGATAGCCCTTTTTGGGTTGCCGATATGGATTTTATGTCACCTAAGTTTATACGAACGGCACTAGAACAAAAAATAAAACATGGCGTTTTTGGATATGAAGAGCTAGGTAATGAGTTTTTTTCTTCAATTATCTTTTGGCAAAAACTCCAAAACAATATAAGCCTAAAAAAACATAATATAGCTTTTAGTTCGTCCGTGGTGGCAAGTCTCGGTGCTTGTGTGAGAGCTTTTAGTGCCGTAGGTGATGAAGTAGTAGTCTTTTCACCTGTGTATTATCCGTTTTTTAGTGTGGTGGAAGAAAACAATAGGGATGTTTTAAATCAAGAGCTTGTATATGACGGAAAAGATTATACAATAGACTTTGATTTATTTGAAACATCAATTACTCCTAAAACTAAGCTTGTACTTTTTTGTTCCCCTCATAACCCGATAGGGAAAATATGGCAAAGCGACGAATTGAAAAGATTGATTCAAATATGTATCAAGTATGACCTAAAAATAGTAAGTGATGAAATACACTGCGATATTGTATTTGATAAATTTATCTCTTTGGCTAGTTTTGATAGTATTCATGATAGGCTTATAGTGCTTAATTCTCCTTCAAAAACGTTCAATCTAGCCGGACTTGCAAGTTCTTACGTGTTTAGCTATGATATTGATATGTTGAGAGCTTTTAAACAAGAATTATCAAAAATGCATTGCAACCATTTAAATTCATTCTCAAATATTGCTATGGGTGTTTATTGTTATGACGGTAAATTTTGGCTGAGTGAGCTTTTGAAATATATTGAAAAAAACAAAAATACGGTAGTGAAATATTTACGTGAAAGTAACTCAAAAATCAAAGTCGTAAAGTCAAATGCAACATATCTTTTGTGGTTGGATTTTCGTGATGTAGGGATAAGTCATAAAGAGGTTAAACAACGTTTATTGGATGCAAAGATAGGTTTGAACGACGGTGAGAGCTTTGGGCTTGGGGGTAGCGGATATTTTCGGTTAAATATAGCTACACAAAATAAAAACTTAAAAAAAGTATTAGAAAAACTTATAAATCTATTTTAATATTTTAAGAGATTATTAATAATTATTGTACTAAGCTTGTACTATACATATATAGGAGGATTAAGATGACAAAAATTAGAAATTTATTATTAGCAGGTGTATTGGGTTACGGTTTGAGTGCGAGTGCGGCGGAGCTTTTGATAGACCAAAGTCACAGTGAAGTAGCTTTTAGCGTTAAACATCTTATGATTTCAAACGTAAAAGGTAAATTTAACGATTATGACGGTGATATAAACTTCGACGTCAAAACAAAGACGTTTAATGCTTTTGATGCTATCGTAAATGCCTCTACAATAGATACGGGCATAGAAAAAAGAGATGAACACTTAAGAAGTGCAGATTTTTTTGAAGTTACAAAGTATCCTGAGATTAAATTTGTAATGAAAAGTTATGAGAAAAAATCAGATACAAACGGTGTGTTAAAAGGTGATATGACCATAAGAGGTATCAAAAAACCGGTGGATTTAAACGTAACTATCAACGGTATGGTGAAAGATATGTCAGGCAAAACAAAAATAGGTTTTACTCTTGATGGACAAATAAATAGAAAAGATTTCGGGCTAAACTGGAACAAAGCGTTGGAGCTAGGCGGTGTTACGGTGGGTGATGAAGTGAAGCTTATGGTAGAAATTCAAGCCGTAGTTATTGAAGATTAAGAAAATGGAGTTGTATGCAGAAATTATATGCCCCTTGGAGAGATGAGTACGTAAAAGGTGAGAGGATAGAAGGTTGTGTGTTTTGTCATATTAGTAAGCACACTGATGATGAGAGTTTGGGTGTTTTGTATAGGGATGAACATTGTTTTGTCGTAATGAACCGCTATCCATACTCTCCCGGGCATTTTATGATTATTCCCCATTTTCATACCGATAGTTTGGAAGAACTTGACCCAAAGGTCTGGTTACACATAACCGCACTCGCCCAAAAAGGCGTTGCTATGCTCAAAAATGAGCTAAATGCAAAGGGCGTCAATATAGGTATGAATCTAGGTGCAGTAGGCGGAGCAGGGATAGCAGAGCATATTCATCTTCATTTGGTGCCTAGATGGATGGGGGACACCAACTTCATCACAACTATAGGTGAAACTAGGGTGTATAGCGTTGATTTTGATGAAATATACAAAAAGCTTCTAAGAGTATCTAAAAAATACTTTATCTAGAAAAAGCCACCCCTAAAGTAACACGGTTGATATATCTTTGATAGTCTATCAAATTATCACCGTAACCGCTTGATATATTTACGTAGCCGAAATATTTACTAAGTCTTGATTTGGTATAAAACGGGAAAGTCCACGTAAAGTCCACATAATTTTTATTGTTTTCCCTGAAATTATTTCGCAGTTTCAAATCAAAGATATGCTGTTTGTACGGATATTTTATCTCAAGTTCTCCAAAACCGTAATATGTGGTTATATCCGGATTATCATCGCCGTATGTATCATTTGGGTCTTTTTTGGCACGTTCAGGTATCCTATACCACAAAGTAGGGGTGACAAAGATATTTCCTATTCTATAAGTACCTTGTACATAGAGTCTATTCCAAGACCTTGATTCTTCACCTTTTTGACCGTTGGATGTATGTATAAAGCCCATTTTATATGCTTTAAGATGTGAGTCGTGGTCTTTGTTTAGAAACAGTGCAAACACTTCAGGGGAGTAGTTGGTTTCTCTAAAAGGACCTGACTTTTCATAAATCTGCCACCACGAAGTTTGAGTATATCCAAATTCTATAGATTCACCCATCCCTAAAATATTATAACTTAGCGGTTTTCTTACGCTTATTTGAAATTTAGCTTCATTCTTTTTTCTATCGTTTGCTTGTGTATTTTGATATGAAATAGGTGCAAAATAGTTTGTATTATAGGCATAAAGTCCAAACTCGGAGCTGAGAATTTGTCCAACACTCTCTGACGTCTCTTTATCTTCAAAAGGGATGTATTGTTTGGCAAAAACTTGTCTATTGTTTTGGCTTTCCAAATCAGGTTTTTGTATATTGTTGTTTTGTAAGGCAATCTCTTTGTAAATATTCATTGCCTCTTTATAGTTGCCTTGTTCTTCAAGTATTTTTGCTTTTTCAAGCAAAGCTTCATTATCAGCAAAAGCCAAACTAACGAATATCAAACAAAGTATTAGTTTTTTCATTTAGCCTCTATGAGTTTTATAGCTTCTTTTATGGCGTTTATATAGCTTGTTGTGTTGATATGTGAGTCTTTTTTGTATGCTATATCAAAAGCAGTCCCGTGGTCAACAGATGTACGAATTATCGGCAAATTTAAACTTGCATTTATACTTTCATCAAAATATAATGCTTTTAGCGGTCCAAGTCCTTGGTCGTGGTACATTGCCACGAAATATTTAAACTGTTCTCTATTATGCTTTGTAAAAGCTATATCAGGCACCGCCGGACCGAAAAAAACTTTTTTGCCCAATGTATCGTTTGCTTCTTTTATGGCTTTGATGATTTTTACCTCTTCTTCACCTAGTACCCCTCCGTCACCCGCATGAGGATTAAGTCCAAGGACGCATACTTTGTCTGCTTTTACGCTTTTGTGAAAATCTAGCAAAAATTGTAATAGTTTTTTTGTTTTTATACTTTCGCATACCTTAGATAGCGGTATATGCTCAGTAAATAGTGCTACGAACATTTTATCACACCCTAGCATCATTATGGCATCTTCTCCGAAGAAATCACGTAAAACTTCAGTATGACCTTTGTATTTTATACCCGCTTCAGACCATGATTGTTTGTTGATAGGAAGAGTCGTAATAGCATCTACTTTACCTTTTTTTGCTAGTTTGATAGCATCAAAGAAAGATTCGTAAGAGTATTTACCGCTTTTTTTAGTTACTTTTGAAGGTTTTATTTCAAATTCACCTTTTGTCGGATGAAGATTGAAGTTTGTAGGTTTATCAAGATTTAACAGTTTCAATCCTTGATTTAGCATAGCCTCATTTATACAGTAAATAGGCTCACAAAACTTAGATATTTCATTATGAGCTTTTAGTGCAATTTCAAGTCCGACACCGTTGAGATCACCGATGCTTATGGCTATTTTTTTTAATGTTGAATGTTGAATGTCGAATGTTGAATTATTTTTCATTATTATCCTTACTTGATTTTACTATTTTTGTTATGATGTTAATTATTTCATTTATATCTGTAACTAAACTTTCCACGTAGGATTCTTTAATATTTAGGTAATCTGTCTTTATTAATAAATCAATCCAGTATTTTGTCTCTCTAGCTTCTTTACTTGCGATACTCATTTTTGATATAAAGTCAGCTTTTGATTGACCTGCTTGAGCTTCATTTATATTTGCACCTATTGACGTACCACTTCTAAGTAATTGCTTTGATAAAATAAATTCTTTTTTGTCGTTAGATAAATATTTATAAAGCTTAACTATTCTTATAGCAAAGTCAAAGGATTTATTTAAAATTATATTTTCTTCTCTCATACTCTTCTTATCCAATCATTCAAAATTCAAAATTCAAAATTCAAAATTCAAAATTCAAAATTTAAAATTCAAAATTCAAAATTTTTCTCATCTCCACAATCGCCTTTTCAAGCCCCACATATACGCTTCTAGCTACGATACTTTGACCTATGTTTAGTTCGGTTATTTCTTTTATGTGTAGTATTTCGTTGACGTTATTATAGTTTAGTCCGTGTCCTGCAGCTACGTTAAGCCCTAGGCTATAAGCTTCTTTTGAAGCAACTTCTAGCTCTTTTAGACTTTTGTCGAGCAATGATTTAAGTTCGCTTCTTGGTAAATCAAGTTCTTTTATACAGTGGTGAGTTTGGCGTAAATTTGTATAAAGCATAGCATATATATTTGCAAAACTACCCGTATGAAACTCTACCCAGTCGCTCCCAAGCATTTTTGAATAGTTACAAGCTTCTAAACTCGGGTCTATAAAAAGCGATACCTCTATTTCATTTGCTTTGAGTTTATCTATGGCTTTTTTGATTTTTTCGTAGTTGCCTCTTAGGTCAAGTCCACCTTCCGTGGTTACTTCGTTTCTATTTTCAGGTACCAAAGTAGCACGAAACGGTTTGAGAGAACAAACTATATCTATAATCTCAGGATTGATAGAACATTCAAGATTTACCGGAAGTAAAGAAGCATTGATAATGTCTTTAGCATCATTATCATGAATATGGCGTCTATCTTCTCTTAAGTGTATAGTTATCTGATCAGCCCCTGCAATCCTACACACTCCAACAGCATCCAAAGGACTAGGGTCATTTATTTTTCTAGCCTCCCTAAGTACTGCTATATGGTCTATATTTACACCTAATTTCATTTTTTAATCCTTGTTTATTGGTATATTAGTATATCGGTATATTGGTATATTGGTATATTGGTATCTTCTTTCTTCCTAATAACCAATAACTAATTACCAATTACCAATAACGAATTACTAATTCAAAGTCCCTGCAATATTATATTCCAAAGATAATCAACCTCTTCATCGTTTAGATTTATAGCCGATTTTTCATTAAAAAGCTCTTCTATATGGTTACTTTCAAAACCTTTTGAATAGCTACATTTAGGGTGTGTAGGCAAAAATCCTCGTACCAAAGAGATATTGTTTTCTATGGTTTGCTCACACAAAAGGCATATATGCTCTTTGTGAAGCCTCCCTTCATGTTCAAGAACATCTATATATGCTTCAAGCATAGCTCTTTTGGGATTTTGTTTTGTTATCTTCGTAATAAGTTTATTTAAAAGTTCAAAATAAAAACTATCAAGATGTTCCACTTCTCTAAGGTGTATATAAAAAAGTTTAATAAACCTCTGCCAATTATACATTTTATCAAAGTCACCCATCCAAGGAAAACCAAGTTGCATTACGTCTTTGAGCCTTCCCATGGAGCCTTTGAGAGTTTTATCTACTTCAAAGTCTATTTTGTAACCTATATTTAGTATTGAGTGTCTTGCTCCGTAAAAACGGTACAATGTATGTACCTTCTCTTGTGCCAGAATAGACACTATTAAATCTTCATCTTTGACTTTTCTGATATTTATGATAAACCCTTGCATATTTAAATTATATCAAAGCCTTTATAAAAACGATGTTAAGCCTCTAGTAAGTTATTTTGTGTTAAAATTAGAGCCTAAATTATGAATTTTTGGAGAGTGAATGAACGGTAATACTAAAGATTGTGCACAAGAAGACGAGATAGATTTAAAAGAACTTTTCAAAACTCTTTGGGATAACAAAAAATTCATTACGATTTTCACATCGTTAGTTACTTTGGCTAGTGTTTTATATGTCTTGGCTGTGACGCCTATGTATGAAGTAAGAGCGTTGGTTGAAATAGGTAACTATAAATTGGATAACAACAATACGGTTGTACTTGATAATGCTCCTCAACTTGAAAAAAAACTTTCTACTATTTTTATAGATATGCTCAAAAGTAGTACTGATAAAGAGTATACTATCAGTGCTATAACGGTACCCAAAGGGATGACTAACTTTCTTGAAATCAAATCAGAAGCAAAGTCAAATGATGAAGCGATAAAAGGTATCGACAAAGTCTTGGCTTTTATACAAGATGAGCATCAAAAAACTTTGGATGACGTTAAACAAAAAAGAGAATTGGAACTTCATAATATAGATTTGCAGATTGCAGATATAAAAGAGAAGAAAGTAAATTTACTAGATAAAAAAATAGATTTACAAAAACAAAATCTTGAAGATTTACAAAAACAACTTAAGCTTGTAGATTCAAATTTACAAAACATTCAATCTCTAAATCCATCTTTGGCTGCACTTAAATTGATAGAAAAAAAAGACATTTCAAGTTCTATTATAAGTATCAGTTCACAGCTTTTTGATATGGAAAATCAAAGAGATGAATTGCTAACTACGGCTATTTATAAACTTGAAGAGAATAAAAAATTTATTGAAACGCTATTATTACCTCATAATTATAAAAACACTCAAATAGTAGGTGATATTATCACAAATAAAAGTCCGATCAAACCTAAAAAATCACTTATAGTGGTAGTTGCTTTCGTGAGTGGATTTATATTATCTATATTTTTAGTTTTTTTTATACAGTTTATCAGAAATTTTAAAGAAGAGAAGTAACCATGAAATACATAAAGAATTTCTATCAAATCAAATCAAACGAGACAATTTTTGAGGCAATCAAAGAAGAGGTAGATTTAATAGGGTATTACAACTTACCATTGCAAGATACTTCGGATATTAAAGAGTTTGCTTCTACGGTCAAGCAAAAACATATTGCCGTCATCGGTATAGGCGGAAGTACACTGGGTACATTTGCCATATATCAGTTTTTGTTAAGAAGAACATCATTTGATAAAAAGCTTCACTTTTTTGAGTCAACAGACCCTACGGATATAAAGCTAAGGCTTAAAAAGCTTGATTTAAAAGATACTATGTTTGTGGTCATAAGCAAATCAGGTAATACTATAGAGACTATAAGTATTTTTAAATATTTCTCATCCCTTGTCAAAATGGATTCTACTAACTGTATCATAGTTAGCGAGTCTGATACTAAGCTTACAAAATTTGCAAATCTACACGGTATGAAGACATTTGAAATACCGAAAAACGTTGGTGGAAGGTTTTCCGTATTTAGTGCCGTAGGACTTGTACCGCTTGCTATTATAGGGGCAGATATAGACAAAATGCTTCTCGGTGCAAGAAGAGTTAGGGATAACTTTTTATCGCAAAGTACTTATTATGACGGTATTATGGAAAAAGCAAGGTTTATGGTAGAAAATAAAAATAGATTTAATATCAACGTTGTTTTTAGTTATTCCACATCGTTAGAAGGCTTCAACAAATGGTATATCCAGCTTTGGGGGGAAAGTTTGGGTAAATTCAATATTAATCGTACAAGACAAGGTTTGACGCCGATAGGGCTTATAGGACCCGTTGACCAACACTCGTTTTTGCAACTTATAGCAGAAGGTAAAAGGGATAAAACGGTTACGTTTATCAAAGTAGAAGATTTTGAAGATGATGCTACTATCCCATCGGGCACTATGGAAGGTTTTGATGATTTGGAATATGTGGAAGGGCTTAAGTTTGCCAAACTGATAGATGAACAAGCAAATGCTACAATACAAGCTATCGCAGATCTAAAAGATATACCGTATGATGTAATAACAATAGACAAGGTTGATGAGTACAATATCGCTAAATTGATGTTTACGTTTCAACTTCTTACATCTGTAGTAGGTAAATTTGTACAAATCAACACCTATGATCAACCCGGCGTAGAAGCAGGTAAAATAATACTCAAAAACAAATTGAGTACGAAGTAAATTAGACGATATGATATTAGTAACAGGCGGTGCAGGGTATATCGGTAGTCACACTTTGGTAGAGTTGTCTAGTGCAGGGTATGACTTCGTAGTATATGACAATCTATCAAACTCACAAAGAGAAAGTATATTACGTGTTGAAAAGATAATAAACAAGCATATTTTTTTTGAACAAGGTGATATACGAGATAGAAAAAGCTTAGAACAACTCTTTTGCAGATATGATATAGACTCTGTGATACACTTTGCAGGACTCAAAGCAGTAGGTGAGTCAGTAGCAAATCCACTGGAGTATTATGACAACAATGTCAACGGTACTTTGGTGCTCCTTGAGGTTATGAAAGAGTTTGGATGTAAAAAGATAGTTTTTTCAAGCTCTGCTACGGTTTACGGTGACCCTGAAGTTTATTTACAACAATTCAACACTCCACACTCAACACTTAATATTGCGAATTACTCTCCTTTAAGAGAGGATTCACCCACCGGTGGTACGACAAATCCATATGCTACTTCAAAATATATGGTAGAGAGGATTTTAAAAGACCTTTATATCAGTGATAATGAGTGGAAGATAGCGATACTACGATACTTTAATCCTGTAGGTGCTCATGAATCAGGGCTAATAGGCGAAGACCCAAGCGGCATACCAAACAACCTTATGCCGTTTGTTTCTCAAGTAGCCGTAGGTAAAAGAGAGTTTTTAAATGTATTTGGAAATGACTATGATACCCATGATGGTACAGGTGTTAGGGATTATATACATGTGGTTGATTTAGCCGATGCACATATCAAAGCTTTAAAATATCTCAACTCACTATCATCTATCAACTATCCACTAATAACTAACATAGGCACAGGTATCGGTTATTCCGTTCTTGATGTGGTCAAAGCTTTTAAAAAGGCGAGTGGAGTTGATATACCATACAAAATAGTGCCAAGAAGAGCAGGGGATATGGCAAAATATTATGCAGACCCTAGTTTTGCAAAAGAAATACTTGTTTGGGAAGCAAAAAAGACATTAGAAGATATGTGTCAAGATAGCTGGAGATGGCAAAGTCAAAATCCTAACGGGTATTGTATTGGAGAAGAATAACAAACTGTGTTTCAGATGACCTAAAAGATGTTTTGGATAGAATATATAATAGAGATATTGTTAGTAGTGATAGTTAGGGAGTAAATTATGGAAACATTACATGTTAGAGCAGAACATAGCACAATTGAACTTTTGATGGGAGTTATCAATAAAATTTCACAAGAAGGTCAAGAGGTTGAGATACTTGATAATACAGTTTATAATCAAGAGCAAAAGATGATTTTCCAAGCACTACTTGAAGAACAAAATGCTCAAACATATGAACACGATAAGCTTTGGGATGATTTATTAAAATAGTGATGAAAATAATATATTCAAAACAAGCTAAAGAACAATTGTATAATATCAAAGAGTATATAGCTCAAGATAATAAAACAATTGCTATAGAGTATTTATTAAGAATTAAATACAAAATAGAGATACTAAGGCACTATCCATATATTGGAAAAATGAATGCTACTTTTAATATGAATCATATTAGGGATTTTGTGGTATTCGGATACAAAATAATTTATAAAATTAACAAAGAAAGTTTAATTATATTAGCAATTTATAAGCATATTGATTTCAATGAAAAACAAATAAATTTTGAGGATAAGAATAAGTGAAAATAGCAATAGCAGGGACAGGATATGTAGGTCTATCAAACGGGCTTCTTTTGGCACAGCATAATGAAGTAGTAGCCCTTGATATAATACCTGAAAAAGTAGAGATGATAAATAAAGGTATAAGTCCTATAGAAGATAAAGAAATAGAAGAATACCTACCAAAAGCAATTCAAAATTCAAAATTCAAAATTCAAAATTCTATAAGGGCTACCCTTGATAAGGAAGAAGCATATAAAGGTGCTAGTTATGTAATCATAGCCACACCAACGGACTATGACCCTGAGACAAATTATTTCAATACAAAGTCAATAGAATATGTCGTACAAGATGTATTAGCTATCAATCCAAATGCTACAATGGTTATCAAATCAACTATCCCAGTGGGTTATACAAAATCTTTGCGAGAGAAATTTAACACTACAAACATCATCTTCTCTCCAGAGTTTTTAAGAGAAGGAAAAGCTCTTTATGACAATCTTTATCCTAGTAGAATAATTGTAGGTGAACAAAGTGAACGTGCCACCGTATTTGCAAATCTTCTTGCACAAGGTGCTATAAAAAAAGATATTCCTATACTTTTTACAAACTCAACGGAAGCTGAAGCCATCAAACTTTTTGCAAATACATATCTTGCTATGAGAGTTGCATATTTCAATGAACTTGATAGTTATGCCCAAACTCGTGGACTTAATACTGAGCAAATAATCAAAGGTGTAGGACTAGACCCAAGAATAGGAACTCACTACAACAACCCATCGTTTGGATACGGTGGATATTGTTTGCCAAAAGATACTAAACAACTTTTAGCAAACTATAGTGATGTACCGTCTAATATGATAGAAGCTATTGTAAAAGCAAATAGTACTAGAAAAGATTTTATCGCAGATAGTATTATTAAAAAATTAAACTTGAGGATTCCAAATCAAGTTTGGAATGACAAATCTCGTCATTCTGAACTTAATCAAGGATTTAACCCTATCGTTGGTATCTACCGCCTTACTATGAAAACAGGAAGCGACAATTTCAGAAACAGTGCAATCCAAGGTATTATGAAAAGAATCAAAGCTAAAGGCATCGAAGTAGTTATTTATGAACCTGCACTGCATGAAGACACTTTTTTTAACTCAAAAGTAATCAAAAATCTTGATGAGTTCAAATCAATCAGTGATGTTATAGTTGCAAACCGTATTTCAGATGACTTAAAAGATGTTTTGGATAAAATATACACTAGAGATATTTTTAATAGTGATAGTTAGATAAATTGTTCAAAAGGATTTGAAATGACAGCAATTAGAGAGTTTGTAAAAGTTAATAATCATATTTTAAATATAAAATTGCCTGATTATTTTGATTATGAAGATGTTGAAGTGGTGATAATGCCAAGAATTGATAAGGATGATTTTTCGCACTTAAACGATGCAATAGAAATTGGTATGAAATCAGCTATAAGCGATAAATCACATGATGATATATTTGCAGAGATTAAATCAAAATATGTACATTAAATATTCTGAACAGTCGATATTGGATTTGAATGCCATAATTGAATATATTTCAAAAGATAGTGTTCGTAGGGCATTGTCTTATGCCGATTTTTTAAAGACAAAAATTGAACTTCTTATATCTTCTCCATATATTGGGGTAGAGTGTCGTCGTAAAAAGGTGTATCAAGATTGTAGAGTGTATATCGTAGATTCCTATTTAGTCTTTTATACAGTTCAAGAAAGTACAATAATTATACGAAGAATTTTAAATAGTGCAGTTAATTATATAAGGAAAGAGATTTGAAGATATTAGTTACAGGAACAGCTGGATTTATAGGTAGCCATTTGGCTATAAAATTATTGGAACGTGGTGATGACGTGGTAGGATTTGATAATATCAATGACTATTATGATGTAAATCTCAAATATGCTAGCCTTACTGAACTTGGGATTGAGAGATTTGTGAATCGGTATAAAGAATTTTATATATAAAGTAGTTGGAGGAAGATTTGAAAGATAAAATATGTGTGGTAGGACTTGGATATGTTGGGCTTCCGTTAGCTCATGCTTTTAGTGAAAAATATGAAGTAGTTGGTTTTGATATAAACAAAGCAAGGATTGATGAACTCAATCATGGATTCGACAGGACTTTAGAATTAACTGAAGTTCAAGTTAAAGAGTCTTTGGAAAATGGTATGAAGTTTACTTTAAATGTAGAAGATATTAAGGATTGTAATATTTATATTGTTACGGTTCCTACACCTATTGATAATAATAATGAACCTGATTTAACCCCTATTATAAAATCAACAGAAACAGTTGCAAAAGTATTAAAAAAAGATGATATAGTTATCTATGAATCTACAGTTTATCCAGGTGTTACAGAAGAAGTTTGTGTGCCTATTTTAGAAAAATTTAGTGGATTAAAGTTTAATGAAACATTCTACTGTGGATATAGCCCAGAAAGAATTAATCCAGGTGATAAAGAACACACAGTTACAAAAATACTTAAAATTACTTCAGGTTCAACTCCAGAGATAGCTAAAAAAGTTGATGATTTATATAAGTCTATTATAACAGCAGGTACTCACTTAGCTCCTACAATAAAAGTGGCAGAAGCGGCAAAAGTAATAGAAAATACTCAAAGGGATGTAAATATTGCACTTATTAATGAGCTTGCTATGATATTTGACCTTATGAATATCAATACTCATGATGTTATAGAAGCAGCAGCTACAAAATGGAATTTTATTAAACTTACTCCAGGATTAGTAGGAGGACACTGTATAGGTGTTGATCCTTATTATTTAACTCATAAAGCTCAAAGCCTAGGTTATATGCCAAATCTTATTTTGGGTGCAAGGCAGATAAATAATGGAATGAGTAAGCTTATAGCAGATAAAGCTATCAAAAAGATGGTTAAATTTGATAAAAAATTAAAAAATGCAAATGTATTAGTATTAGGTGTAACATTCAAAGAAAATTGCCCGGATATGAGAAATTCTAAAGTACTCGATATAATTAAAGAACTTGAAGAGTATGAATGTAATGTAGAGGTGTATGATTACTGGGTAGATAAAAGTGATGTAGAATCAAAGCATCTTAATTTTATAACTAAATTACCACTGAACAGTAAAAAATATGATTCTATTATAGTTGCAGTTGGTCATGATAAATTTAAAGAGATTACAACAGAACAATATACTAGTATGTCAAATGGTGAACCAATTATTATAGATGTCAAAGGCATAGTAGAAAAACCAACTTGGAGATTATAAAAATGCCAAATAAAAAGAATTTTGCGATGATCGGAGCTAGTGGATATATAGCACCAAGACATATGAAAGCTATAAAAGAAACAGGAAATGAACTTGTGGCTGCACTTGATCCTTATGATGGAATAGGGATAATGGATAGTCATTTCCCAAATGCATCATTTTTTACAGAATTTGAGAGATTTGATAGATTTGTAGATAAATGGCATAGAGATGGAAATAAAAGAATAGAATATATAGGGATTACAACTCCAAACTATTTGCACGATAGTCATATAAGATTTGCACTGAAAAATGGTGCTCATGCAATTTGTGAAAAACCACTGGTATTAAATCCACATAACATTGACCAATTAAAAGTGATAGAAGACGAGACTGGTAAAAAGGTTTATAATATTTTACAACTACGACTTCATGATTCTATAATTGCACTTAAAAATAAAATAGCAAAAGAGTTAGAAGAGAATCCAAATAAAATATATGATATTGACTTAACATACCTAACAAGTAGAGGTAAATGGTACTTTGTTTCTTGGAAAGGTGATGAAGCTAAATCAGGAGGAATTGCTTCAAATATTGGTGTACATTTCTTTGATATGTTATCTTGGATATTTGGACCTATTGAAGAAAATTTAGTTCACTTAAAACAAGCAGATGCAAATGCTGGATTTATGAAATTAAAAAATGCAAATGTAAGATGGTTTTTATCTGTAAATTATGATTATATCCCAGAAGAAGTAAGAGCAACAGGTAAAACTACTTTTAGAAGTATTACTGTTGATGGAGAAGAGTTTGAATTCTCAGAAGGATTCACAGATTTACATACAAAATCATATCAAGATATTTTAAGTGGAGGAGGATTTGGACTTGAAGAGGCAAGAAACTCTATAAATATAGTTTCAGTTATTAGAAAACTTACTCCTCTTGGACTAAATGGCGAATATCATCCTTTCTGTAAAAAGGTATTAATCTAATGGCTTCTTATTTTGCTCATGAATCAAGCTTTGTAGATGATAATGTAAATATTGGGGACAATACAAAGATTTGGCATTTTTCACATATTTTAAGTGGTTCAAATATTGGTAGTAATTGCTCTTTTGGACAAAACTGTGTAGTAGGACCTAAAGTAAATGTTGGGAATGGTGTAAAAGTTCAAAATAATATCTCTATTTATGAAGGTGTAGAAATAGAAGATGATGTTTTTTTAGGACCTTCAATGGTTTTTACAAATGTTACTAATCCAAGAGCTTTTATAATAAGACGTGAAGAGTTTAAAAAAACAGTTCTTAAAAAAGGTTGTTCTATTGGAGCAAATGCAACTATTGTTTGTGGTGTTACAATCGGTGAATATGCGCTTATTGGAAGTGGAGCAGTAGTAAATAAAGATGTTAAACCATTTGCACTTATGGTTGGGGTTCCTGCTCGTCAAATTGGATGGGTATCAAAAGCTGGAAATACACTAAAATTTGATGAAAATAATATTGCTATTGATAGCTTTGATAATAGTAAATATAAAATTCAAAATGATAATTTAATTTTAATAGAAGAGTAAAAATGAAAATTGATTTCGCAAACTTACAATATCAACATGAATTATATAAAAATGAAATAGAAGAAGCTATTTTAAAAGTAGCAAGAAATTGTAACTTTATCATGGGAAATGAAGTACAAGAACTTGAAAAAAATCTTGAAGAATTTACTGGTGCAAAATATGCTGTATCTTGTAGTAATGGAACTGATGCACTGTTACTTGCTATGATGGCACTTGATATAAAACCAGGTGATGAAGTAATAACTACTCCTTTTACTTTTATAGCTACTGCTGAAACTATAGCTTTTTTAGGAGCAACACCTGTTTTTGTAGATATTGATGAAAAAACTTATAATATTGACCCAACAAAAATTGAAGAAAAAATAACATCAAAAACAAAAGCAATCATCCCAGTTTCTTTATATGGACAACCTTCTGATATGGATAAAATAAACCAAATAGCTAAAAAATATAATATAAAAGTAATTATAGATGGTGCACAAAGTTTTGGTTCTACTTATGATGGTATTACAGATTCTGCACTTGCTGATATTTCAACAACTTCATTTTTCCCTGCTAAACCACTAGGTTGTTATGGTGATGGAGGAGCTGTATTTACAAATGATGAAGAAATAGCAAATAAAATGAAAAGTTTGCGACTTCATGGTCAATCAAAAAGATACCATCATAAATATATAGGAATGGGTGGAAGGCTTGATACTATACAAGCAGCTGTTTTAAATGTAAAGTTAAAATATTATCCAAAAGATTTGAATCTTAGGCAAGAAGTAGCTTCTAAATATACAAAGGCATTAGAATCAAAAGCAAATTTAGTACTGCCTGATGTAGATAAGAAAGCTACATCAGCATGGGCTCAATATTCAGTGAGAGTAAAAAATAGAGATGAAGTACAAGAAAAATTAAAACTTGCAGGAATTCCAACAGCAGTACATTATCCAATGCCTTTACATTTACAAGAGTGTTTTGAGTACTTAGGATATAAAAAAGGTGATTTTCCTATATCTGAAATAGTCTCAGATGAGATAATGAGCCTACCTATGAATCCTTATGTTACGGATGAGGAAATTGAATATATAGTAGGGAATTTATAATATATATGAAAAAAGAAATTTCAACTATAGATGAAAATTTTACTATTTTTGTAAAAGAGATAAAGAGTAAAATACTCTCTTCACAGTATGAAGCTTTAAGGGCTGTAAATAAAGAGCTTATAAATTTATATTGGGAAATAGGTAAAAATATAGTTGAAAAGCAAGAGCAGTTTAGTTGGGGTAAATCTATAGTAAAAAATCTATCAGTTGAGCTTCAAAAAGAGTTTGTGGGCACAAAAGGTTTTAGTGTTCAAAACCTTTGGAATATGAGACAGTTTTATCTTGAATATTATCAAAATGAAAAACTCCAACCATTGGTTGGAGAAATTAGTTGGACTAAAAATGTTATTATTTTTCAAAAATGTAAAGATAGTTTGGAACGAGAATTTTATATTAAAACTACTATAAAATTTGGTATGACAAAAGATGTTTTGATAAATCATATAGAGAATAAATCTTATGAAAAATTTCTTTTAAATCAAACAAATTTTGACAATACTATAGTAGAAAAATACAAACATCAAGCTAAACTAGCTGTAAAGGATGAATTTAACTTTGATTTTTTAGAGCTAGGTGATGAATACAGCGAAAGAGAACTAGAACTAGGGCTTGTAAACAATATAAGAGAGTTTTTAGCTCAAATGGGTACAGATTTTTCTTTTATAGGAAACCAATATAGACTTGAGATAGACGATGAAGAGTATTTTATTGATTTACTCTTGTACCATAGAAGACTAAAATCACTCATAGCTATAGAGTTAAAAGTGGGTAAATTTAAGCCAGAGTATGCAGGAAAAATGAACTTTTATCTTTCAATACTCAATGACACTATAAAACTACCAGATGAAAACCCATCTATTGGCATCATAATCTGTAAAGAAAAAAAACGAACTACAGTAGAGTATGCACTCAAGGAGAGTAATCAACCTATTGGTGTAGCTACTTATAAACTTACCGAATCATTGCCAAATGATTTAAAAGGATTGTTACCAACAGCAAAAGAGATAGAGGAAAGACTTAGCGGTCTAATGGTTAAACTAGATGCTAAATAAACTAAACTTCATTCCAATAGTAAACCATAGTCTAAAATACAATCCAACAATAGATGGACTAAGAGGTATAGCAATATCTCTAGTTCTTTTATTTCATATATGGCCAGAATATTTTTCTTTTGGCTATGTTGGAGTAGATATATTTTTTGTGTTATCTGGATATTTGATTACACAAATAATATATACAAAATTAGAATCGAATAGTTTTTCTTTAAAAGAATTTTATAGAAATCGTATAAGAAGAATATTCCCTGCATTAATAGTAGTCTTATCAACTACATTAATTATTGGCTATTTATTTATGTTTCCAAGTGAACTAGAGCAACTTGGAAGACATATAAAATCATCTGCATTTTTCTATGAAAATTTTAGATTGATTGGAGAAGTTGGATATTGGGATGAAGCTGCTGTTTTAAAGCCCCTTTTGCATTTTTGGTCATTGGCTATTGAAGAGCAATTTTATATTTTTTGGCCACTGATTTTAATACTTTTATATAAAACAAGACTAAATATAATATTAACTTTATCGATATTGTTTTTAATACTTTTTATTCTTCCTCTTATAACTGAAATTGATAAATTTTATCATACTTTATCTCGTGCTTGGGAGTTGGCTCTTGGTGGATTGGTATTTATAATCTCTTACAAATATAAAAATATATTTGAGATATTAAACAGATATAAGGTTTTTGTATATATAGGATTTTTTATTTCTATTGCAATTTCATATAATAACACTTCTTTTAGTACTTATAAAACATTTATAATAGTATTTTTTAGTGCTTTATTGATTTTAAGCCTATCTCATGATAAATCCAAAACAATATTTTCAAATAGTGTTTTAGTATTTATTGGACTTATTAGTTTTCCATTATATCTATGGCATTATGTTTTGATAAGTTTTGCACATATATTTGGATTTGAAATAGATATGAATATGGGATTGATACTTATATCTTTATCTATAGTTTTATCATATCTTACATATAGATATATAGAAATCTATGCAAGAGCAAAAAATAGCTATATGTTTGCTTTTGGTTTATTTATCATAGTCTTGGCTTTGGGATTTATTGGAAACTATATATCAAAAAAAGATGGCTTACCAAATAGAACTCATCTTGAATCAAATGAAAAATTTGAAAAGCAGTTTATCCGAACTCCTGCTCAAAATGATTTAGGAATTTCTTTATTAACAACAGTCTTGGGATATAAGCCAACAAATGACTATATAAAATCAACTTCTGATGATATGACTAAGAAATATATTTTAGTTATAGGCGACAGTCATGCTCATACTTCATATCATGGATTTGCTGAAGAGTTCAAAAAATATGGTTTTGAAACTATTCTTTTAGCAAATTCATCTTGCCCTACATATTTAGGGGGGGGCAATGGGTAAAAATATCAATGACTTAAACCAATGTAAGGAAAAGATAGATACAACTTATGAATTGATAAATAGTAAATTAGATATTCAAAAAGTAATTTTGACAACTAGAATGGGATATATGTATGATATTGGTTTTGGAGTAGTGGATGGTGGTGGAAAATCTTGGAATTATCATTATGAAGAGTTTTTTATGAATCAAAATAATTATAATCAAAAGCAAAAGTTTTTTGATGTATTAGAAAAGACTTTTTTATATTTCGAGAGTAATAAAAAAGTAAAATTTTACTATCTTATGGAAAATCCAGAGCTTGGGTTTTAGCCAAAAAATTGTATGGTAAGACCTTTTGATTTGTTTCCAAATACTTGTAGATTAACTTTAGATTCATATTTGAATAGAGCAGGAGAATATAGAGATTTTATTTATAATTTATCTAAAAAGTATAAAGGTATAAATATTCTTGATCCAAAAGATAGCTATTGTGACGATAAATATTGTTATGCAATAAGAGATAATAAAATGTTGTATGCAGATGATGACCATCATAGTATGGATGGAAGTTTAGAACAAGCTAAATATTTTATGGATGATTTGATTTCGGATAAGGTAACTAATGATAAATAGATTAAAACCCAAATCAGAATTTAGCCGAAATATCTTGACTCTTATGACAGGTACAACTATAGCTCAAGCTATACCTATAGCTATAAGTCCGATACTTACGAGAATATATACACCTGAAGATTTTGGGGTGTTGGCTTTGTTTATATCTATTTCAGCTATATTTGGAAGTATTGCAAATGGCAGGTATGAGCTAGCTATAATGCTTCCTAAAAAAGATGAAGATGCCATAAATATATTTGCTTTAGGTTTTATCATAACTTGCTTTATTTCTTTTATACTTTTAGTTTTTGTTATATTGTTTAATGAGTATTTTACGAGATTGTTGGGGAATAACGAAATAAGTTTTTGGTTGTATTTTGTGCCTTTATCTGTATTTTGTATAGGTATATGGAATATATTAAACTATTTTAATAATCGTAAAAAGTATTATAAAGATATAGCAAAAGCAACGATAATTAAATCAATAGTTTTATCAATTATACAATTATGTATAGGTTTTATTAAAGATGGTTCAAGTGGTTTAATATTAGGTGAAGTTATTTCAAGAATGTTTGCTAATATCAGATTATTAAACAATATTATAAAAAATAAAATTTTTGTATTTCGAGTATCTACAATAAAAATTATAGCTTTAGCAAAAAGATATAAAGATTTTCCGAAATTTTCTATGTTTGCAATATTAGCAAATGCACTGTCTGGACATTTTATTAATCTACTAATAAGCATATATTATAGTATTACGATATTGGGTTTTTATAGTTTCACTGAGCGGATATTGGGAGCTCCAACTGCATTGATTGGAAAATCTATAAGTCAGGTTTTTTTTCAACAAGCTACAATAGAAAAACAAAGCACAGGAAAAGCAATTAATACTTTTAATAATACAATTAAGAAATTGATTATTTTAGCTTTGCCTTTATTTGGAACATTGTTTTTAATCGTTGAAGATTTGTTTACTTTTATATTTGGTGAAGCATGGAGAATTGCTGGAATTTATGCGCAAATAATTATGCCACTATTTTTTATTCGTTTTATTATTTCATCTGTAAGTGCGATAGATACAATTATGGAAAGACAAAAAATATATTTAGTATTTAACTTGTGCTTATTGTGTATGAGTATTTTAGTAATAATTATTTTTAAAGAAGATCCATTTGAAACATTTCTACGTTGGTTTTCTTTAAGTATGGGATTTATATATTTAGTATATGGGTATGTACTTTTTAAAATGGCAAAAGATGAATTAAATTTTGGAGTTAAATAAAAAATGTATTCAATCGAAAAATTAAAAAATGATTTATTAGCATTAGGTGTCAAAAAAGGTGATACAATATTAGTGAGAGCTGACCTTGGAACAGTCGGAAAGTTAGAAACAAAAAAAAGAGAAGACTATATTAACTTTATGCTTGATGCAGTTGGAGAAGAAGGAACAATTGTAGGGCTTAGTTTTACAAGTGGATTTTTTATTAAAAAAAAGAATAGTCCAATATTTGATGGTACAAATAAATCTAATACAGGAGCTTTTGCCAATATTATGTTAAGTCATCCAAAAGCAAAAAGGAGTAATCATCCTACAAATTCTTTTGTAGCAATTGGGAAATACGCTGATTATATTGTTGGAGATCATGACGAAAATTCTGGTGCTTATGAACCTATTAGGAAAATAATAGAGCTTGGTGGGAAAATGATTTTACTAGGTTGTGTAGGAACAAGCCCTGGATTTACTACGACACATTTAGCAGAAGTTGATTTAGGCCTACATAAAAGAATTATTTTCCCATCACTCAATGGAGCCTATTACAAAAGGAATGGAGAAATAAAACTTTTTAAAAGAAAAGATTTAGGATCTTGTAGTTTTAGTTTTTATCATTTTTATGCATATTATATAAAATATGAATTACTCTATCAAGGGTACGTTGGTAATGCATATAGTATAATGATAGATGCTAAAAAAGCTTTTGATTTAGAAAAAAAGATTTTAACAAATAATCCAAAGATTACATTGTGTAATCGTCCGAATTGTATGATGTGTAGAGCTAGACGATGGGACAATCTAATTGATTTTCCTAAATATTTTTTTAATGTTGGAGTTAAAAAATTATATAACTTTATGAAAAGTCGTAATAAATAAATGATAATAATCAATATACCAAACAACAATATATTAGAGCGAAAATATATAATAGATATCATATTTGATGAGTTTTTAGGATTAGAATATCAAATAATAGAAAGTGACGATTGTCAAGACTGGATGATAGAAGTTGAAAACAAACAAGTTTTGAAAATACAAGATACCTTTTTTTCAAAATATCCAAATGATTTAGAATATCTAAAGTTAGAAAATATTCCATCTCAAATAGAACAGCTAGATATTTTCGCAGCTAGTTTTTTTATGCTCACAAGATGGGAAGAGTATGTAAATAAAGCTAGAGACTTGCACGATAGATTTCCAGTAACTGAGAGTTTAGCTTATAAAAATGCTTTTTTAGATAGGCCTATAGTTAATGAGTATTTAGAAGAGTTAAAAAAGATGCTTTTAAAACTTGATGATAATTTGAAATTTAAAGAGCATAATTATCAATTAGTTTTAACTCATGATGTAGATCATATAAAAAAATGGGATACTTCTAAAAAATTTATTAGACACTTAGCTGGAGATTTAATTGAAAGAAACTCTATTATAGAGTTTTTTAGAAGTATGATATATTTCATAAAGGTTAAAACACATATAGTAAATGATCCATATGATACATTTGATTATTTTATGGATATAAGTGATAAGCTTCAAGTTAAGTCACATTTCTTGTTTATGGCAAAAGGTGTTACAAGTTTTGATAATAGATACAAAACAAATGATAAACAAGTAATTGAATTAGTAAATAAAATACAACGAAGAGGTCATCATATAGGAATACACCCTACGTACAATGCTTATAATAATTTTGAACAATTAAAATCAGAAATAAACGAATTAGAGAAAAACTTTGATACAAATATATCTTTTGGAAGAGAACATTATTTAAGATTTGAAATACCTACAACTTGGCAAATATGGGATGACAACAATTTATCATGGGATAGTACTTGTGGATATGCAGATAAGGAAGGGTTTAGATGTGGAGTATGTTATGAATATAGCGTATTTAATATTCTCACAAGAAAAAAATTAAAACTCAAAGAAAAGCCCTTAATTGTTATGGATGGAAGCTTACGAATTCAAGAAAGAATGACTCCTTTGTTGATGAAAGAAAAGATTTTGGAACTGATAAAACAAGTTAAAAAATATAATGGTGAATTTGTATTTCTTTGGCATAATAGTAGCTTTAATATAAAAGAGTGGAGAGAGTATAATAAAGTTTATGAAGAGGTGCTGATAAGTTCATGACTATAACAAAAACATTTTTAATACAATTTATTTTAGTTGTTGTATCTAAGTTCTTTTTAGAGTATTTGTATATTTTTGTAGTTCATCCATCTTTTGAATATGCAGGTTTTAAATTTGAATTTGATTTACTTAAGTACTTCTGTGGTTGGTGTATTTATATTTTGACATATTTAATTTTATATACTAAGAAAGAATTAAATATTAGTGAGATTTATTTTTTTATATTTATATTATGGTTTTTACCAAATATTGTTTTTTATGGACTTGCAAATCAAAATACAGTATATTTTATGGCTTTATCCATTCCTTATATAATTATAGTGTTATTTACTTTCCAAAATGACACTTTTCAAATTCTAAAATTCTCAAAAGGAAAAATACTTATATTGTTTATTTCTTTGTCTGTAGTTTTGCTAGTAATAGTTAACTATTATTTAACTACTGGAGGCAAAATAGTTTTGAATTTTAGTGATGTATATGATTTTAGAGATGAATTTGGTGAATTGAGTACATCTGGAGTTTTTGGATATCTAAATAATTGGGCATCAAAAATTTTTGTTGTAGTATTATTGAGTTGGTCTATATATAAAAAGAAGTATCTATATATAATTCTTAGTTTAGGGATGATTTTTTTATTATTTGCATTGTCTGGACATAAAGGTGTGCTTAGTAGTATATTTCTTGTGGCGTTTTTTTATGTACTATTTAAATTAAATTTTAATAAATACAATATGTTGCTTCTTGGATTTCTTGGATTGTTGTCTTTAGTTTTGTTATTGGATGTATTAGAAGTTTCAATGATTAGTAGTTTAATTATTAGGAGACTTTTAATGGTTCCTGCACATTTAAATTTTACATATTTAGAGTTTTTTTCAAATAATGAATTTGTATATTGGTCGAATGGGATTTTGAAAAACTTTTTTAATAATCCTTATGGTGTAGATATAGTGCATACAATAGGAGCATATTTAGGTCAACCAGATATGGCAGCAAACACCGGATTTATTGCTTCTGGATATGCTCATGCTGGCTATTTAGGTATTGCTATATACACTATTATAACTGTAGTTTTATTTAATATAATCAATCAATTGGCAAGAAATAATGATAGATATTTTGTTATGGCTATAATGTTTCCGATAGTTTTAACATTATTTAAATCATCAGATTTATTGACAACATTATTAACACATGGTTTGTTTATTGCAATTATTACTTTATGGTTGTTTAATAATAAAAATTATAAATTGAAGTTAGGAAAATATAAATATGAAATATAAACTAGTGCATATTTTGATGACAGATTATCAGCTAGATTCACGAGTGCGTAATGAAACTGTATCTTTAGTAAATGATGGTTACGAGGTAGATGTATATTGTCTAAAATCGAAAAAAATTAGTGCTCATGAAGTAAGAGAAAAGGTAAACTTAAAAAGATTTGGAATAGTGGGTAATAAGATACTTACTTTTTTGACAGCTTATGTAGGGATGTTTATTTATTCGTTGGGAAAAAAGATTGATAGTGTACATGCTCATGATGTAAATGCTTTGCCTATAGCCTATATAATAGCACTAATTAAAAGAGTACCTTTGATTTATGATACCCATGAGTTATGGTCACAATCTCATCATTCTATCTCATCACAGTTTGTATTAAACTGTGTAGCATTTATGGAGAAACTTTTTGCAAAAAGAGCCACTAAGATTATAACTGTATCCGATAGTATTAAGACTTATTTAGAAAAATATTTTGCTGTAAATGATATAGAGGTAATAAGAAACATACCTTCATATACTCATAGTGGAAAATATAATATATTTAGAGAAAAATATAATCTATCTGAAGATATAAGAATTTGTTTGTATCAAGGACTAATCAGTAAAACAAGAGGAGTTGACTTAATAGTAAAAGCTGCACTTGAAGTATGTAAAAAAAATGATAATGTAGTGTTTTTCTTTTTGGGAGATGGTCCTTATTTAGAAGAATTGAAACAATTAGTTATTGATAGTAATCTTGAAGATAAGATATATATACTTGGTAAAATAGAACAAAATGAACTGCTCAAATATACCATGAGTGCAGATATAGGAGTGCATGCTATTAGTAATACTTGTCTCAATCATGAGTATTGTTTACCAAATAAAGTATTTGAATATATCCATGCACATGTTGTGTTAGTAGTTACAAATTTACTTGAGCTGTCAAAGTTTGTAGAGGAAAACCAAGTTGGTATAACTTTTGAAGATAACGATGCAAAAAGCTTGGAAGAGTCATTAAATAAAATTTTAGTAGATAATGAGCTTTATAATAAGTTTAAATCAAATTCTATGGAAGCTTCACAAAAACTAACTTGGGACAATGAATATAAAGTATTAAAAAAACTATATGAGGATATCCTAAAGTGAAATACTATTTTGGACAAAAGATTTTAGATTTTGAGCAATTTGATTATAATTTATCTGGATTTGGTAAGAGAGAAATTTCTCAAAAGTGTATAGGTATATCTGAACTCTTTGTAAAGTTACTTTGGATAAAAAAAGAAAATGAGCATATCTTATTTATAAGCTTAGATATTTTGTATATACCTGCTGAATTGAGTGATAAGATATACAATTATTTAGAGGAGAGATATAGTATTGAAAAACAAAATATTGTTTTCAATGCTACACACACACATTCAGCACCAGGAATCGAAAAGAAGTTTGATAAATCTGTAGATCAAAAGATAATTGAATATATCTTTGATAAGTTTGTTGAGATAGTAGCTGAAAGTGAGTTTAAAGATGGAAAATTATCTTTTATAACATTTAAATCTCAAAGTAATATATGGATATCAAGAAGAAAATTTGGAAAAAATATAAGAAAATTATTTTTAAAAGAATCTATGCTTATGCTACCAAATGAACAAAATAAGATCGATGATAACATAAGATTAATTTGTATTTTAAATAACAATGATGATTTAGACTTATTACTTTATAATTTTTCTTGTCATCCAGTATTTAATAGAAGTGATTGTATTTCATCAGATTTTATAGGTACTATATCAGAAAATATAGAGCAAAAATTAAACATAAAAACTATGTTTGTACAGGGTTTTTTAGGAGATATCAGACCAAACTTTACTACTGGAAGTATATCTGAAGTAGGTGTTGTAGATAAATTAAAAATTATAGCTAACAAAAAAATATTTAAAAAATATAATCAAGAAGACTTTGATAAGTTTTGTACGGTAGTGTCAAGTGAAATTTTAGAAAATTTAAAATATGAAAATAATGATAATATCAAAATACTCAATATTAAACAATTTAAATATAAAATATACTCTCAAGGTGAGAAATACAAAATAGAATTTTATGTAAAAGTGATTTTTATAGATCAAAATTTATTTATATCTATACCTGCAGAAGTAAATTCAAAATATTATGTGATATTGTCAAAAAAGTTCAATGATTTTAATATAATCCCAATGGGACTTGCAGATGATATCATAGGGTATTTACCTTTTTATGATGAAGTTAAAGAGGGTGGCTATGAAATCAATTCGATAGTAAACTATGGGATAGATACACCTTTTAGTGAAATATCACTACGAAGATTTTATTTTTCATTACAAAGTGATATTCAAGCGATGATTAGAGGTATTAAAAGTGAATAGTAAAGAAACATTGATAAATGATTTTAAAAACTTAGGTTTACAAGAAGGTGATGTTGTTTTTATACGGGGAAATCTTGGTAAAGTAGGAACAGTGAAACCTAGAGAGCTTTTTTTGGATGCTTTATTTGAAGTGATAGAAGATAGTGGAACTGTTGTTACACTTGGATTTACAAAAAGTTTTCCTTTTTATAAAGTAGACAAAGAGTATATCTTTGATGAAAATACTATTCCTGAAACAGGAGCTTTTGGAAAACTATGTTTACAATACAAAAATTCTAAAAGAAGTAATCATCCTACAAATTCTTTTATTGCAATAGGTAAATATGCTGATGACATTTTAAAAGATCATGATGAAAATGCAATGCTTTATGATCCTACTAAAAAGTTAATAGAACTAAATGCAAAAATGATTATATTTGGTATCATAGATGAAAGCCCAGGGTTTACAACAGCACATTATGCTCAACAAGAATTAGGACTTACAAAACAATCTTTTTTTAAAAATCTTTTTAGAGTTTATTATAAAGATAAAAATGATAATTTGAAATTATTTAAAAAATCTGATGTGGGTGGATGTAGTGCAGGGTTTGGGAAATTTTATCCCCATTACCTTTCAAATGGATTGTTAAAAACTGGCAAGATAGGAAATAGTTCTGCGATACTAATCAATGCAGAAGAAGCATACAATATAGAATATAAGCTAATGAAAGATAATAACTCTTTTCATTTTTGTGATAATCCTTTGTGTATATCGTGTAGATTGTCTTGGAAATATGATTTAAAATATGCATTAAACTATTTAATACTCAAAGTTATTAGCTTATTTAAAAGGAAAAAATAGATGAAAATACTTACAATATTAGGTGCAAGACCACAGTTTATAAAAGCAGGAAGCGTGAGTCGTGAAATAGCAAAACATAAAAAGATAGAAGAGATCATAGTCCATACGGGCCAACACTATGATGCAAATATGAGTGATATATTTTTTGATGAGATGCAAATACCAAAACCAAACTATTTTTTAGGTATTGGAGGAAAGTCTCATGGAGCTATGACAGGACAAATGATAGAAAAAATTGAAGAAGTAGCACTCAAAGAAAAGCCTGATTGGATTATGGTGTATGGAGATACAAACTCAACTCTTGCTGGTGCAATAGTAGCTTCAAAACTTCATATAAAACTGGCTCATATTGAAGCGGGGCTTAGAAGTTTTAATATGAAGATGCCAGAAGAAGTAAATAGAATACTCACAGATAGAGTAAGTACAATTTTGTTTTGCCCAACTGAAACTGCAATTAAGAATTTAAAAGCCGAAGGCTTTGAAGTTGAGGTAGAAGGGAGAAGGGAGAAGAAAGAAGGAAACTCTTGTTTTGGTCGTGTTGTAAATGTAGGTGATGTTATGCAAGATGGAGCATTATTCTATAAGGGGTTAGCTAAAAAACCTTCAACCTTCAACCTTCAACCTTCTAACTTTATATTATGTACTATTCATAGAGCTGAAAATACAGATGATGAGATTAGATTAAAAAATATTTTTGAATCATTAAATGAAATAGCAAAAGAAAAACAAGTGATTTTACCACTTCATCCAAGAACAAAAAAAATATTGGAAAATTTAAAACTAAATATAAGTCATCTTACGATTATAGAACCAGTTGGATATCTTGATATGGTTTGGTTAATAGATAATTGCGATTTTGTGATGACAGATAGTGGTGGACTTCAAAAAGAGGCATATTTTTTTGAAAAACAATGTATTACATTAAGAGATGAAACGGAATGGGTGGAGCTTGTAGAGTGTGGAGCAAATACATTGGTTGGGGCTGATAAAGAAAAGATACTTGAAGCTTATAGAAGCAATTCAAAATTTAACATTCAAAATTCAACATTAGATCTGTATGGTGGCGGTAAAGCTAGTGAGAATATTATAAAAGAGTTATTGTCTTATGAATAATTTTATATAAATGTAATAATAAAAAAATATATGAGGAATTGATATGAGTTTTCAACTAAGAGCAGAACAAAAGAAACTTACTGATGTTTTTAATGGAGAGATAGAATACTCTATACCTGATTTTCAAAGACCTTATTCGTGGGGGTATAGTGAATGTTATCAGTTGTATAGTGATATTTTTGACTCTTTTGAAAGAGATGAAGAATTTTTTTTAGGAAATATAGTAATAGCTAGTAGTAAAGAAAAAGTTGATGTATTGCAGCTTGTAGATGGTCAACAAAGAACTACTACTTTACTTTTATGGATAAAAGCACTGTATTTGTTATATAAAAAAGAGTTTTCTTCAGAGCATGGGGGGTTAAAAAAAGCACTGTATAAAGAGGACTGGGAGACAGCAAATCTAAAAAGAAGATTAAAGTCAAATATATTAGAAACAAAAGATGATGTTTTTTTAGGTGAAATTTTAGACACAAATTTTGATGTAGATGAACTCGACTTGTTATACAAAAAGTGTATTTCTATCAAAGATCAAAAGATTGAAGAAAAAAAATGTAAAAATAAATTTGAAAGAAACTTCATCTATTTTTATTATTGGTCTCTTAATGATTATAAAGAAAAGGTAAAAGAATTTATAGTTTTTTTATTAAAAAAAGTCATGCTATTACCAATGCAGCTTGATGCAGAAAGTTCAAATGAAGCCATTGATAAAGCACTGAGAATTTTTGAAACAATAAATAATAGGGGAATGGACTTAACGGACTCAGATATATTAAAAGCCAAAATTTATACTTTGGCTATTCAAAATAACGAGGGTGATTTATTTATCAAAAAATGGATTGAACTAAGAGAATCAGTAGAAAATATGAATCTAAAAATAGATGATATCTTTAGATTTTATTCTCATATCATAAGAGGAAAAGAGAAGATAGTTACTTCAGAAATAGGATTGCGAGAGTTTTTTACACTTAAACCGTATTCCCCTTTAAAAACTAAAAAATATGAAGAAATTTTAGATGATTTATATAAAATTGTATATGTTTATGATTATATATCTCTACAGTTAGAAGAAAAAAATGAACTTTCTAAGTGGTTACAAATAATAAATGCATATTCAAATCAATACCCTAAAGTAGCTTTGATAGTATATTTATACTATAAGCATAGTAATGGTATTAAATTTTTAGATATTGAAAATGAAACAATAGAGTTTTCAAAAAATATAGTGCGATATGTATATCATAAAGGTGCTACAGCAACAGTTAAAAATGAAATATATTCTATTATTAAAGATATAGCTTGGGATGTGGATGTAGAAAACTACAACTATGAAGTTAGTTTAGAGTTCTTTGATTATATGGGTAGGCTTAAAAAAGGTTTTGCATTACTTGCATACTATCTGAACAATGATATTAATATCTATAAGTTATCTTTTAGTAGATTGATTACATATAGTGATAATGATTTTAATGAAAATGATATAGACACTATTTATGATACTTTAGGGAATTATATATTTTTAGATTTGAGTAAAAAAAATATCTCCTTTGAAAATAGAATAAAATATTTTGATAATTCGGAGCTGTTTAAAAATCAAGTTAATCCACATTTAATTATGCATGATCCAATTAGTTTTATTTCAAAGAGAGATAGTGAGCTAAAAAAACAATTGGTACTGTTTATGAAAGGTGAAATATGATAAATACTTTAGTACTAAAAAACTTCAAAGCTTATACAGATTTTGAATTAAATTTAAAAAGCCATAATTTATTAGTTTACGGAGACAATGGAACAGGTAAAAGCTCTATTTATGAAGCTTTTAAAGTGGCATTTTTCAAAAAAAAGTTAATAGAAGAAATAGTTTATAGGTCAGAAGAAAAAGAAGAAAAAATCAATGAAGTATTTTCACGAGAATATGATAACAAAAATGCTATAAGTTTTGAAATTATTTTAGATGGAAAGTTGATAAAGGCAGATAGTAAGATTGAAAATTTTGATTTTGACTTACATCTTATAAATCTATACAGTGTAGAAATGTCAAATATTGAAAAAGGTGATTCTAAAAAAGACACCTACAAAACTCTTAACCTTGAGAAGTTACTTTTGAGGGAATATATATCAATTGATTTATCAAGGATAACTGAATATAAAGATAGTATTGAGGATAAGGTAAACCAACTATTAAAAGAATTTAAAGAAGATATTTTTATAAAGATTGATGACAGTTATAATGTAATAATTGTAGATGAAAAACGAAATATACAAGAGAATAATAGATATTTGAATTTATACTTTAATGAAGCTAAATTAAATCTAGTAGTGTTACTATTGATATTTGTTTCCATTGAATTTATTTCAAATAAAGATAAAAAAAGCATAGTAGTACTAGATGATTTTATAACTAGCTTAGATATAGCAAATAGAACTTTTATATTTAAGTACATTTTGGAAACTTTTAATACTGAAAATTATCAATTAATTGCATTGACTCATAATCTTGAATTTTTCAATTTAGTCAAATATATATTGTCAGAAAGATTAGTGAATACAGATACAAAATGGCAATATAAGCAACTTTATGAAATAAATGGTATTATAAATAAGTCTCATATAGAACCAATCTGTTTTGAATTTATAAATAAAAAGATTACTGAAAATCCAAGCGAAGCAGGAAACTTAATAAGAAAAAAATTTGAAAGCCTTATTCATACATTGGCTAAAGATTTGATTTCAGGCTCTATTGAAACTAGCAATAATATATTGACTACATTTTTATCCAATGAGACACTGTATTTAAAATCTAAAGGTGTAGGAAAAAAACAAAAGTTTCTTACCTCGAATAATTTAGTATATGAAATAGAAAAACTAATAAAAGAAAACAAATCATTAAATGATATTGAAACTTTAATTAGTGAGTATAAAATACCAAGTGAGAATTTAAAAACATTAAAAGATATTCTTAGTAATCTAAAATTGTACAGAAAAGTTATTATGCACCCACTGTCTCATACAGAATCTCAGTTTTCTACAAAAGAACTTTATCAATCTATCGATTTATTAAAAAAATTAGAACAAAATATGATAGAGATATTAAATATTAATACAGGAGGTAATTAATGCTAAATAAATTTAAAAATGTTTATGTCTTGGCACCACATACAGATGATGGTGAGCTAGGTGCGGGTGGAACTATAAGTAAGCTTATGGCATCAGGTGCAAATGTTTATTATTTTGCATTTTCTACTGCTGAAACATCTGTACCAGATGGGTTTCCAAAAGATATACTTAAAACTGAAGTTATAAATGCTACAACAAAATTAGGTATTAAAAAAGAAAATGTAATTATATATAACTATGAAGTGCGAAAACTAAACTATGCTAGGCAAGAAATACTTGAAGATTTGATAAAGCATAGAAAAGATTTAAAGCCTGATTTGGTTCTTATGCCATCATTAAATGATATACACCAAGATCATAGCACTATAGCTCAAGAGGGTTTGCGAGCTTTTAAAAATACTACGATATTGGGATATGAGCTTATTTGGAATAATCTTACTTTTGATACCACATCATTTATAAAACTTGATAAAAAACATATCCAAGCAAAATGTGATGCACTTAAAGAGTATAAATCACAAGGGCAAAGAGACTATATGAGTGAAGAGTTTATATTTTCTCTTGCAAGAACTAGAGGTGTACAAATAGGTACTCAATATGCTGAAAGTTTTGAGGTGATACGATGGGTTATCGAGTAGAAGCTAAAGAGATAGCTTATTTTTTAAATGAAGAGTTAGTAGGTGAAAATATAGTTTTGACTCATGTAAAACCATTAAATGATTTGGATAATTATTCTTTTAGTTTTTCAAAAAGTAAAAGTATAGAGACAAAGTTTATCTCACTTATTTTAGTCCCAAAAGGTACTATATGTGAAGATATGGCTTTTTCATATGTATGTGTTGATAATCCTAGACTTAGTTTTGCAAAAGTTGTTAATGAGTTTTTTACAAAGAAAATAGAATATAGTATAGATATTACTGCGAAGATAGGTAATAGTTGTGATATTGCAAAAAATGTTTCTATTGGAGCTAATTGCGTTATTGGAGATAATGTAAAAATCGGTGATGGTACAGTAATAAACAACAATGTAGTTATTTATGATAATACAATTATATGTAAAAATTGTTATATAAAATCTGGTACAGTTATAGGTGAAGATGGATTTGGATTTGACTTTGAAGAAGAAGGTACACCTATAAGAATTCCTCATATCGGTAATGTAGAAATAGGAGATAATGTAGAGATAGGAGCTAAAAATACAATAGCAAGAGCTACTTTAGGTAAAACTATTATTGAGAATAATGTAAAAACTGATGATCAAGTACATATCGCTCATAATTGTAAAATTGGTAAAAATACTATCATCACGGCATGTGCAGAGATAAGTGGTTCTGTAATTATTGGTCAAAATTGTTGGATTGGTCCAAACTCAAGTATTATTCAAAAAGTAAAGATAGGTAATAATGTAACTATAGGAATAGGTTCAGTTATTACGGAAGATATTCAAGATAATAAAAAAATCATGGGATTAGAAGGATTAGATTTGAGAAGTTTAATTAAGTTGAAAAAAAGAATTGAATATGGAAAATAGTAAACAAATTTGGATTATAAATCACTACGCTTTTCCATATGGATATGGATTTCATACGAGAGCTCATACTGTTGCAAAGATGTTAAAAAATATAGGATATGAAGTAACTATTTTTGCATCATCTTTTAATCATCTAAAAGTAAAAGAGGTTGAAGTTGAGAATAACTATAAAGAAGAAAACCATGATGGTATAAAATATATTTGGGTAAAAACACAAGAATATCAAGGTAATGGACTAGGTAGAATAAAAAATATATTTGAGTTTTCAAAAAATTTAAATGGTATTTATAAAAATTTTGAAGATAAGCCTGATATAGTTTGGGCATCTGCTCCTCATCCGCTTGTGATATATAATGGTATTCAAATCAAAAATTATTTTAAAATTAAATTTATATTTGAAGAGAGAGATATCTGGCCACTTACTTTACAGATACTAAATGGTGTAAGCAAATATAATCCATTGGTTATGGTATTTAGATATTTACAACTTCAAGCATACAAGCATAGTGATATGATAGTAACTCCTCTAGATAACTTGCAAGAGTTTGTAGAAAAAAGTGGATATAAAAATAAAACTATAGAGTATCTTCCTCAACCTTTTGTGCCATTTGAGATTGAAAAGTTTGATACGGGCTTATCAAAAGATATGTTTATCGTAGGATATGTAGGTAGTGTTGGTCACTCAAATAGTGTGATGAATCTTATAAAAGCTGCTAATTTACTTAAAGATAGAGATGATATATATTTTGTGATGGTTGGTGATGGCCCACAACTAGATGAGCTAAAAGAATTTACAAAAGAAAAAGAGATAAAAAATATCAAATTTTTTGGTAAATTAGAAAAAAGTAAGGCTATGTATCTTATGTCACAATGTGATATTTTATACAAAGGTAATCCTGATATAGAATTATATAAGTACGGAATAGGATCTGTAAAATTAGTTGAGTATTTGTACTCTAACAAATCAATCATAAATGCAACAAATATAAAAAATGACTTGGTTTCTTCATCTGGAAGTGGAATTGTTATAAAATGTGATGATGAAGAAGAGCTAAAAAAAGTTATTTTGAAATTAAAAGAAGATAATAATTTTTATGAAAAGTATTCACACAATGGTCAAAAATTTGTAGAAAATAATTTTGTTGAAGAAAAAATAGAAGAAAAATTAAAAATTATTATGGATAAATTGCGATTTTAAAGCGACTTTATGGAAGCCTAGAAGTAGATAACACTATCACTAAAGAGAAGTTGAATTTAAAAAATCCATATAGTGTGGAAGAGGGTATAAAGCTAATGTTGAGTGTTGAATTTTGAGTGTTGAATGGCGGGGAAAACTTAAGTGTTTTGTTGTATAATTTCATAAATTATGATTTGTTGGTATATAGTTTTTAGTGAATATTTGATACAATGAAAAAAATACTGAAAGAGTATGGATGTGGCTTATATATTTAAATATGGTAAAGTAACAACGATATCAACAAGTAAAGTAAAGATTCCACATAGGGAAATAGATGACAAAGAAACACATGTTACAAACTACTGAAACCCACAGAGTAGAATTCAAAAAAACTTTAACAGATAGTTTAGAAAAAGAGGTGGTGGCTTTTTTGAACTATCATGAGGGTGGCTTGATATATATTGGTGTGGATGTAAATGGTATCGTAGTGGGATGTGAAAATCCAGATGAATATCAGCTTAAAATAAAAGATAGACTAAAACATAATATTTCTCCATCATGCTTAGGACTCTTTGAAGTTATCTTGGAAATTGTAGAAAACAAATATGTTATAAAAATAATAGTTGCAAGTGGTAGAGAAACTCCTTATTATATCAGAAAAAATGGCATGTCGGAAAAAGGTTGCTATATCCGTATAGGAAGTAGTAGTGAACCTATGAGTCAAGCCATGATAGAAGATTTATTTGCCAGAAGAGTTAGAAATTCACTTAGTAAAATCAAATCACATCGTCAAGATTTGACATTTGAACAACTTAAAATCTACTATGAAGAAAAAGGCTTAAAACTAAATGATAAGTTTGCTTCCAACTTGGAACTTTTGACCGAAGATGGACATTATAACTATGTAGCATATTTACTTGCTGATGCAAATGGAACATCTCTAAAAGTGGCAAAATATTCTGGTAAAAACAAAATAGACTTGATAGAAAACAATGAGTATGGGTATTGTTCACTCATAAAGGCTACCCATAAAGTTTTGGATAAATTAGATATAGAAAACAAAACAGCTGCACAGATAACTCATAAAACTAGAGTAGAAACACCTTTGTGGAATAAAGTTGCTCTTAGAGAAGCTGTTATAAATGCAATAGTTCACAATGATTACACTACAGAATTACCACCTGTTTTTGAGATATACAGTGACAGAATAGAGATAACTTCAAGTGGTGGTATTTCAACTATTAAAAATCTTGAAGATTTTTTTGCAGGATATTCAAAACCTATAAACCGAGAACTAATGAGAGTATTTAAAGATGTTGAGTTAGTAGAACATCTAGGCTCTGGACTAGGTAGGATACTAGAAGTTTATGGAAAAGATAGTTTTGAAATTAGTCAAAACTTTATGAGAAATATTTTCTATTCTAGTGAAAAAATATTTGAAGCTAAAGCTAATGACCAAGCTAATGACCAAGCTACTGACCAAGCTACTGACCAAGCTAGTGACCAAGCTATATTAGAATTTTGCAAAGAACCAAAGACAACGAAAGAGATTATGGACTTTGTTGGAATGAAACATAAAACATATTTTAGGCAGAATGTTCTAAGTCCATTGTTTGAACAAGGACTTTTGGAACTCACTATACCAGATAAACCAAAAAGCCCAAATCAAAAATATAAAACAAAGGTCAAATAATCATGAAACTATTAATCACAGGCTCAAGTGGCTTTGCCAGAAGCAAAATAATTTTGAATGTTAAATTTTGAATGTTGATCAAGATTAAGGGGTCAGAGATTTACTTTTAACTAATAATATGTTATAATTGACAGATTAAGGGGTCAGAGATTTACTTTTAACTAATAATATGTTATAATTGACAAAAAAGAAGTTGAACATGGCAAGACCAACAAGAATCGAAAAAAATGGCTATTATCATGTTGTTAATCGTGGGGTAGCTAAAGTTAACATTTATCTTGATACAAACGACTTTTTTAAGTTTTTAGAGATAGTGGAAGAAGCTAGTATAGAGTATGGTTTTGAGGTGTACTCATATGCACTTATGAGTAATCACTACCATCTACTTATTAAAATAACCAATGAAAATCTTTCAATCATTATGCAAAAAATCAATTCACGATATAGTATATATTTTAATCATAAATACAAAAGAGTAGGACCTCTTTGGCAAGGGCGGTTTAAGTCTTGGTATGTTTTTGATACTAGATATCTTTCAACATTGGTGAGATATATCGAATATAATCCTATCAAAGCAGGTATCGCTAAAAAAATCGGTGAGTATAGCTGGGCGATGAGTTCAAAAAATGTTAAATTCTCAATGTTGAATTATGAATTGATAGAAAAGATAACTTTTGATAATGAGCTTGATGCGAATGAGCTGGAAAAAATAAATGAGCTTTATCATGCAAAGTTTGATATCAAAGAAGATATGATGATAAAAAGAGAGTTAAAAAAATTAGATTTTTATTTTGACAACTTCAAAAAAGATATTGCAATCTCAAAAGCAATCAAAGATGGGTATGCTCAAAGTACAATAGCTAAATTTCTTAAGCTTTCAAATGTGGCTGTTTCCAAAATATATAAGATATATAAACAAAAATGCAGATTATTTGAGAAACTAAGAGACAAGGGTGTTTTTTGGAGTTATAGTAAAGATATGAATTATGAAGAGTGTGGTGAGAAGCTTCTTATAGAGTATGTGCTTAAATATGCTGATTTTGATGATATGAAGCTCTGTTTAGAACTGTTTGGTAAACGAAAGCTCCAACTTGTATGGGAGGAGAAACTCAAAAGTGATAGAAGTTTTATCAAAACTAATCTAATGATTGCCCGTATATTTTTGGGTATGGATGTAGAGGCTGATTATTTTAAAGGGGTCAAAAATGCAAGATTTGAAAAACTTAAATTGCTTGCTTCCTAAAACAAAAGATGTTTTGGTGAGAATAGTAGATTGTTGTCCATTTTTAAATAAATATGTACTAGTCGGTGGTAGTGCTTTGACTCTTCATATTTGTCATCGTAAAAGTGAAGATTTAGATTTTTTTACTTACGATAATAACTTTTCAAAACAAGAGATATTAGAATTTATAAAAATTTTTAATCAAAAAGAGATTATTAATCAAACAAACGAACAAATAGATTTACTCCTTGATGGTGTAAAAGTTACTTTTTTTAATGCTAATTGGACTTTTTTGAAGCCTTACCAAGTCAAACAATTTAATTTAGCAACACTCGAACAAATAGCAGCAATGAAAGTAAATGTATTGTTTCTTAGAGCTAAGTATAGAGATTATTATGATTTGTATTGTTTGGCTAAGGAGCAGTTAGGACTTAGAGATATTTTTAGGGCTAGTGAATATATTGTCGATGGAGTTACATATAAGCTTTTTGTTACAGCCTTGTTGTATATAGATGATATAGAAGATGACAATATAGATTATCTCGAGCCGAAAGAAAAAATCACAAAAGTAAAAATAAGAGATTTTTTTGAAAAAAGAGTTTGAAAAATGGCTAATATTGAGTGTTGAGTGTTGAATTTTGAGTGTTGATAGAAACGCCTGATTTATCTGGTTTTTTTAAGACAAGCATAGTATTGGTTTGACTTTAAACCTTAAGTATTTTATTGTATAATTTTACATATTATGACTTGTCTGTGTGCAAATTTAAAATAAGTAGTAAATACATTGTATATAAAAAAGAAAAAAAGTTTATTTAGTGGCTTGTATTGATAAAGGGTAGTGGTGGAAGATATAAATAAGTTTACTTTTCAGGAAAGCACAGCTTTTCAGGAAAACGAAGTGTTTGATAAATGGAATGAAACCAAAAAAGATATTCATACTAATAAAAATAGGATACATTTTAGACAAGGTGAGATTTGGTTCGTTCATATTGGACAAAATATTGGATATGAAATATTTGGCAAAGGTAAAGAGTTTTTACGACCAGTTATTGTATTTAGAAAGATAAATAACAATACCTTTTTAGCTATTCCACTGACTTCCAAACTTAAAGATGATAGATTTCATTTTACTATAGAAATCAAAGACAAACAAAACAGTGCAATACTTACTCAAGTAAAAACAATAGATTCCAAAAGATTGGTTTACAAAATGGGAAATATAGATAAAAAAACATTTGGAAAATTAGAAAAAGAATTTGCAGAATTTTATGGATTAACCCCTCAGGATAGAGGGGAGGCTACACTCACCAAAAAAAGTGAGCAGCGAATTAATACTGCGATTGTATCACAAAATATCCAAGAAGTCAAGCAATGATTTATATAATATTACTTTTACTTTCTTTCACCCTTACATACTTTATAAAAGAGTATGCGATAAAAAAATCACTTGTAGCACAAGTGAATGAGCGAAGCTCCCACACTGTTCCTACTCCTCACGGTGGAGGTATTGCTATAGCTTTGACTTGGTTTGTCGGGCTTGTGTATTTGTATATGACTGATAGCATAGATACTATGCTTTTTTATGCTTTTAGTGCAGGAGTATTTATCTCTATAGTTAGCTTTTTTGATGATTTGTATGAGCTTAGTCCAAAGCTAAGACTTATAGTACAATCAGCAGTTGCCGTGATAGGTTTGGTCGCTATCGGAGGACTTAATAACATAGATGTTGGACTGTTTACTATAGAAAATCAGGTCATTACAAATCTTTTTGCATTTTTACTTATAGTTTGGTATATCAATCTGACTAATTTCATAGACGGTATTAACGGGTATGTCGGTAGTATGTTTGTATTTATAGGCATTGCCGGGCTTATATTTGTGGGTGATGCTTATTTTGGTGTATTAGCTGCTTCTGTACTTGGGTTTTTGTACTGGAACTGGAACAAAGCAAAGATTTTTATGGGTGATGTTGGTAGTACGCTTCTTGGATACAATATCGCTATAATAACTCTGTATTATGCAAATGAACAATCTTCAAATCTTTGGGTATGGATTATTTTATTTGGGTTGTTTTGGTTTGATGCTACTTTGACGTTGGTACGAAGAAAACTAAATAAAGAAAAGTTATCCCAAGCACACAAAAAACACGCTTATCAAAGACTGACTCAAGCCGGATGGAGTCATTATAAGGTGACGAATTATTCTATAGTTTTAAACATTTTACTTTTTGCGATAGTTTATTTTGTACATAATGTATTTTTGGCTTTTTTTATGGCTATTATGGTATTATCACTTAGCATGAAATATGTAGATAATAAAAAAAGGTTTAAATAAAGTTATCTCAAGAAGATTAAGTTTAGTTAAAACTTGATATAATAATCCAAAAATTAGGGGGTTTTTATGCATACAATCAAATTGAATGTTGGGGATAGCGTATATGCCCATTTAATGTTTTTATTAAAAAATCTTAAAACTAACGAATTGGAAATTATAGAAGACAAAAGATATGATCAAACGGTAAATAATCATGAAATAGATTTTTCTAAATTTAAAGTAAAATCTTTTGAAAGCATCAAAGATCCTGTGAGATGGCAACAAAATATAAGAGATGAGTGGGATAGATAATGCAAAAATATCTTCTTGATACCAATACGATAATTTATGCACTTAATAATAGTTTTAAATTCCCCTCAAATATTTATTTGGTATCTGTAATAACTGAGATTGAATTGTTATCATATGCAAATCTAAGTGATGTTGATGCAAAAATCTTAAAGATGGCATTGAGTAATTTTCAATCAGTGGAACTAACGTCTGATATAAAAGAGTTGACTATTCAAATAAGAAAACAATCGAAGTTGAAATTACCTGATAGTATTATCGTATCTAGTGCAATAAGCGAGAACGCTATATTGGTAACTTCAGATAGGCAGTTATTGAATGCACAAATAGTGAAGACTATATCGCTAGATGAATTATAAAATATAAGTTCATGACCAAAATTGATAGTTTTATTAGGGCAAAAATAATATGATAGACAAACGAATACTTAACTTTCTTGTGATTATAACTCTGACTTTTGTCACTTTTGCTTGGACTTTTTTTATATTCCACCAACCCTTTTGTTTTCAAGTGGTGTTAGGCGTAATAGCCATCCGTATGGTAGCTTCTTTTTTGATTCTCAAAGACTATTCTCTTAGTTGGAGTAAGGCTACACAGCGTACATTTATCATCAAAAGTATAGTTTATATCGTGGCTTTTTTGGTTTATCTCCCTATATTTTACGGCAAAGTAAGATTTGCATTACTTGTAAGCGAGTTGTTTTTATATTTATTTGCTATAAATTTTTTGATGTATTCGTACCATTATATAATAAATCGTTCAAGAACTCTTAAAACAAAATCGGTAGTGATATACGGTGCAGGAAAAGCGGGAATAAAGCTAGAAGAGGAGTTTAGAAACAGCGAATACAAAGTAACATACTTTGTAGATGATGACAAAATATTACACAAACGTTCTATAGACGGTGTGAAAATCCTCTCCAAAGACGAACTAAAAGATATTATTTCTAAAAACGGTAAAATAGATTTACTAGTCATTGCGATGCCGTCGGCTTCTCATGCAAGAGTAAAAGAGATATATGAAAAACTAAGCCCTTATTTCAAATCAATCAAGATTTTACCGTCTTTGAGTGATATGCTTATTGACAAAAACTACTCTACTCAGCTAAAAGATATAAGTGTAGAGGACTTACTGGCTCGCCACCCTAAGGATTTGGACAAAAGCTTGATTCAAAACTTTATCAAAAACAAAAAAGTCCTTATCACCGGTGCAGGGGGAAGCATAGGTAGCGAGATAAGTCGTCAATGTGCAAGATTCGGTGCAAAACAGCTTATTTTACTAGACCATAGCGAATACAATCTGTATGCCATTAGTGAAGAACTTGTCAAACACAATCCAATACATATAATGCAATCTGTGGTAAATAAAGATATGCTAGATAAGACTTTTGAGAAATACAAGCCGGATATCGTAATACACGCAGCAGCTTACAAACACGTACCTTTGGTGGAAGAAAATATAACCGAAGCGATAGTAAATAACGTAATAGGTACAAAAAACGCTATAGATTGTGCTATCAAGCACAATGTCAAAAAGTTTGTTTTGATTTCTACGGATAAGGCTGTGCGTCCTACAAATGTCATGGGTACTACAAAACGTATTTGTGAGCTATATGCACAAAATATCAATACTCCTGATAATACGGAAATAGTAGCGGTAAGATTCGGTAATGTTCTTGGGAGTAGCGGAAGCGTAATACCTAAATTCAAAGCTCAAATAGCATCTGGCGGACCTATCACGGTCACACACCCTGATATTACAAGATATTTTATGCTTATTCCGGAAGCTTGTGAGCTAGTCCTTCAAGCAGCAAGTATAGGCAAAGGGGGAGAGATATTTATCCTTGATATGGGTGAGCCGGTGAAAATAGTTGATTTAGCTCAAAAGATGTGTGAGCTAAGTGGACGAGATGATATCAAGATAGAATTTACTGGATTAAGAGCAGGAGAAAAGCTATATGAAGAGCTTTTAATAGACGATAGCGACGCAAAAACAGAATATGAGTCTATCACGGTAGCAGGTAAAACGGAGTATGATATAGCACGATTAAACCATGATATTTTTGAGCTTATTAGCTGTGAAGACAAACTTACGAAATTAAAAGAAATAGTACCTGAGTTTAATCATCAAGTTAACTAGTCTAATATCCATAAAATGGGCTTTTTGTAAAATGTATATTTTTTATACAGTTTCCAATCCAAAAAATCACAAAATTTGGGTATAATCACGCAATTTATGACAAATTTGTAACATTGCAAACTTGTCAATCAAAGGGACGAAAATGGGATGTAATTTAGATTTATTAACTTCTTTTAGAGATAACTGTGGTTTTGGACTCCTTGCTAGTCTAAAAGGTAAACCGACTCATCAAAACCTTCAAGATGCTATAACTTCGCTAGAGCGTATGATGCACAGGGGTGCTATAGCAGCCGACGGTAAGAGCGGTGACGGCTGTGGACTGCTTCTTTCTATGCCTGATAATTTTATGAGAAAAGTAGCTTTAAATAACGGTGTAGATTTACCGAATATGTATGCGGTTGCGATGATTTTCGCACCTGAGATGAAAGACATAGAAACATTTAAAAAACACTGCGCTAGAAACGACTTAAAAGTATTATTTACTAGAATAGTACCTGTAAATAAAGACGCTTTAGGTAAACTTGCCCTTGATACTTTACCGAATATTGTACAAGTATTCGTCACTCCAAATTCGCTTGTATCTACAAATAGATTTGATGCTATGATTTATTTGACGAGAAAAGAGTGTGAACACGAACTAAAAAACAAAGAAGGTTTCTATATCCCGACCTTTTCATCAAAAGTAATTTCATATAAAGGTCTTTTGATGCCTACACATATCAAAGAGTTTTATACAGACTTAAAAGACCCTGATTTTGCTATAACGTTTTCACTATTTCACCAAAGATTTTCTACAAATACGTTGCCAAAATGGAGACTAGCTCAACCATTTAGAAGTATAGCTCACAACGGAGAGATAAACTCTGTAGAGGCAAATAGATTTAACGTAAAAGTAAAATCTGAAAATATCAAATCAAACGTATTTAGCGATGAAGAATTACAAAGAATTTTCCCTATTTTACAAGAGGGCGGAAGCGATAGTGCAAGTTTAGACAATATGTTTGAATTTATGATAGTAAACGGTTTGGATTTCTTCAAAGCCGCTAGAAGCTTGGTTCCTGCTCCATGGCAAAATGCACCGCATATGGATAGTGATTTAAGAGCGTTTTATGAGTATACTTCTACTGCACAAGAGGCTTGGGATGGACCTGCAGCTATAAGCTTGACTGACGGTAGATATATCGGGTGCGTACTTGATAGAAACGGTTTAAGACCTTCAAAATATATCATCACAAAAGACGATAGAATAATCATCACGAGTGAATACGGCACTATAGACATAGATGAAGAAAACATCATAGAACGTGGAAGACTTTCGGGCGGTCAAATGATAGGACTAGACCTAAAACACGGTGTAGTGCTAAAAGACAAAGATATAAACAACTATCTAAAATCATCTCAAAACTACTCAAAATGGTTGAGCCATGATATGGAATACTTACAAGAGTATATTGAAGATTCATTCCTTGATATAAGCGAGTATAAATTTGATTCTTTAGAGAAAAAACAAAAACTTTTCAATATCACTTATGAGGTAATAGACCAAGTAATAGAGCCTATGACAAAGGATGGCAAAGAGGCTGTAGGAAGCATGGGTGACGATACTCCTTTGGCTGCGTTTTCTACCGTTCAAAGAAATTTTACCGATTTCTTTAGACAAAAATTTGCTCAAGTTACAAACCCGCCTATAGACCCATATAGAGAAAAAGTGGTAATGAGCTTAAATACCGGTTTTGGTAGAATTCACAATATTCTTGAAGAAGATGCGGTATATGCAAAAAGGCTTAAATCAAGCTCACCTATACTTATGAAAGAAAATTTTGATATATTAAAATCGTTCGGTGACAAAACACACCCAAGGTATGATGCATACTACAAGAAAAAAACTTTTGCAACTACTTTTAAAAAAGACCTTGAAAAGTCACTCAAAGCCCTTGGTGATGAAGTAGTGAAAAGTGTTAAAAACGGTGTAAGTATAGTAATATTAGACGATAGAGCGGTAGATGAAAATAGCAAAGTTATCCCTATGGCAATGGCTGTAGGATATATCAACCAATACCTAACAGGTTTTAAATTAAGACATAACGTATCTATCGTGGCTGTTACAGGTGAGGTTTATGATGCTCACAGTGCTGCCGTGCTTATAGGATATGGAGCTGCTGCTATTTATCCTTATATGTTATATGCTTCTATAGTAGCACTGAACGATAGAAAAGGTCTATCCGTATATGAAATGCAACAAAAACTAAAAAACAGCCAAAAAGCTATCAATGCAGGTATATTGAAAATTATGTCGAAAATGGGTATTTCTACAATAGCAAGTTATAGAAACTCAGGTCTGTTTGACGTACTAGGACTAAATGATAAAATAGTCGATGAGTGTTTTACGGGAAGTCACAGTGATTTATCCGGTCTTGGATATGCCGATATTGAGGCAAGACTTGAAAAGGCACACTTCAATGCATTTTATGACAACAATCACGTATTGCCTTTAAATCTAGGCGGTATCTATAAATATATAGACGGCGGTGAGTACCATGACTACGGTCCTGCCGTAACAAAAGCAATGCACAACAAACAAGCTACCGATTTTGATAGCATTACCGATTTTATTGCCCTAAAAGATATGGTAAAAAATAGAAAAAATAAAATGATTAGGGATTTCTTCGAGTTTTCAAGCGATAAAAAATCTATTGATATAAATGAAGTAGAATCAAAAGAGGCTATATTCAAAAGATTTGCAAGTGCTGCTATGAGTCTTGGGTCTATTTCTCCTGAAGCACATGAGGCTTTGGCAACGGCTATGAATACTATAGGCGGACAAAGTAACTGTGGTGAGGGTGGTGAAGATAAAGCTAGATTTAAAACTATCAAAAACTCAAAAATCAAACAAGTTGCATCGGGAAGATTTGGTGTAACACCAGGGTATTTGAGAAATGCTGAAGAACTTCAAATCAAGGTAGCTCAAGGTGCAAAACCAGGTGAAGGTGGGCAATTACCAGGGTATAAAGTAACGGGTCTTATTGCAAAATTAAGACACACAATTCCTGGGGTAACGCTTATTTCACCTCCACCACATCACGATATTTACTCTATCGAAGATTTGGCACAGTTGATTTTCGACCTAAAACAAGTAAATCCTGAAGCAGTAATAGCTGTAAAACTTGTATCAAGTATCGGAGTAGGAACTATTGCAGCAGGTGTTGCAAAAGCTTACGCAGATAAAATCATCATTAGTGGCGGTGACGGTGGTACGGGTGCAGCTCCTCTTACATCTATAAAACATGCGGGTAACCCATGGGAACTTGGTCTGTCTGAAGCACACAATGCACTAAAAGCAAATCACCTAAGAGAAATGGTACATCTTCAAACAGACGGTGGACTAAAAACGGGACTTGACGTAGTAAAAGCTGCTATGCTTGGTGCTGAAAGCTATGCTTTCGGTACTGCTGCACTTACAATTCTTGGTTGTAAAATTCTTAGAATTTGTCATACAAATAAATGTTCTGTGGGTGTTGCTACACAAGATGAAGACCTAAGAGGGCATTTTGGCGGTACTGTTCAAAGACTTATCGCTTACTTTACGTTTATAGCCGAAGAAGTAAGAGAAATACTAGCAACTCTTGGATATAAATCTTTACAAGAGGTAATAGGTAGAAGCGATTTACTAAAAGTAATAGATGATGAATTTGCTAAGAAATTCGATTTTAGTAATATCTTAAGAAAACTAGACGGTGTTGATACTTGTCAAGTAAGCTCAAATGAGCCGTTTGATAAAAATGAATTTGAAAAAGAGATACTAAAAAAAGTACATAAAACTATCGAAAACCCAACGACTCCTATAAAAATGAGTGCAGATATTTGTAACTTAAATAGAAGTTTCGGTGCGTTGATTTCAGGTCATATCGCTAAATATTACGGTGATGACGGACTAAAAGAGGATTCTATTACTCTAAATCTAAAAGGTACCGCAGGGCAATCTTTCGGTGCATTTTTGAGCAAAGGTATGAGCTTGTATCTTGACGGTGCTGCAAACGACTATGTTGGTAAAGGTATGCACGGCGGTAAAATAGTAATTACGCCAAAACTTCAAGGTGAGAGCTTCGGTGGAGCAGGTAATACTTGTCTTTACGGTGCTACAGGCGGTAAATTGTACGTAAGAGCAGGAGTAGGTGAGAGATTTGCCGTAAGAAACTCTGGTGCGATAGCCGTAGTAGAAGGTACTGGGGACAGTGCTTGTGAATATATGACAGGCGGTATTATAGTAATCCTTGGAAATACAGGTATCAATTTCGGTGCCGGTATGACTGGCGGACTTGCTTTTGTTTATGATGAAAAACATACGTTTATAGACAAAATGAACCAAGAGCTTATTGAAGCTATCAGAATAGATACGGACGATACGGAAAGAGAGAGAATTTATCTCAAAAAACTTTTACGTGATTACGTAAATGAAACGCAAAGTGCGAAAGCTTTAAGTATGTTGGAAAACTTTAGAGCAGAGATTAGAAACTTTTGGTTGGTTAAACCGAAAAATATGACTGTATTACCGTTAAATCCTGCGGATGGAGACTAAGAGATGTTGAAATTTACCGATATAAAAAGAAGAAACCCTGAAAAAAGGGATGTATTACAAAGAATTAAAGATTTTGATGAAGTATATGAACTTTTAAACGATAATGAAACTACTAGACAAGCAAGTAGATGTATCGGGTGCGGTGACCCTTACTGTCACAATAAATGCCCTTTGCATAACTTTATCCCTAGTTGGTTGAAGCAAATAGCAAACAATGATTTGGAACTTGCATTTAAATTATCAAATGAAACATCTCCGTTCCCTGAAATTTTAGGTAAGATTTGTCCGCATGACGTGCTTTGCGAAGGTGATTGTACTTTAAATGATACGCATGGTGCTATCACGATAGGTGCAGTGGAAACTTACGTAAATGAAAAAGCATTTGAAAACGGATATAAACCGACTTTCCCTAAAGTATCCCCTATGGGTAAAAAGGTAGCTATTGTAGGAAGCGGTCCTGCAGGACTTAGTGCAGCTACGTTTTTGATTAGAAACGGTGTGAGTGTAGAGATGTTTGAAAGAGCCGGACGTGCGGGTGGACTTTTGACGTTTGGTATTCCCGGGTTTAAGCTTGATAAAGCAAAAGTTCAAAGAAGAATAGACTGGCTTGTAGAAGCAGGTATGAAACTTCATCTAAACTGCGAAGTAGGTAAAGATAAAAGCTTTGATGATTTAGTTCACGGTTATGATGCGGTGTTTGTAGGAATAGGTGCTACAAAAGGTAAAACAGCTGGACTTGAAGGTGAAAATGCTTCAAATGTGCATTTGGCAATGGAGTTTTTAACGGCTATCCAAAAAAGAAACTTTGGTATGAAAGTGGAAAATTTTATAGACGTAAAAGATAAAAACGTAGTTGTTATAGGTGGTGGTGATACTGCTATGGACTGTGTACGTACAAGTGTTCGTGAAGGTGCAAAAAGTATCAAATGTCTGTATAGAAGAGATGAAAATACGATGCCTGGAAGTAAAAAAGAGGTTGTAAATGCAAAAGAAGAGGGTGTTGAATTTGTTTTCAACGTAAGTCCTACCAAAATAATTGCTTCAAAAGGTGTTGCAACAGGTGTTGAGCTTATCAAAACAGAACTTGATTTTACAACTTCAAAAAGAGGTAATCTTATCAACGTAGCAGGAAGCGAGTACGTGGAAAATGCAGACGTTATCATATATGCGTTAGGTTTTGACCAAGAATTACCTACATTTATCAAAGAGAGCGGTTTGGAGCTTGATAAATGGAACGGTATAAAAACAAACGAAAACTATCAGACGTCAAATCCTAAGATTTTTGCCGGTGGTGACGCCGTAAGAGGTGCAGATTTGGCTGTTACGGCTACGGCTGACGGAAGAAATGCAGCTCTTAAAATAGTAGAACTTCTTAAGTAATGACAGAGATAGTAAAAGCTGTTTTAAATGCCAACAAAGAGATTTATGAATATATAAACAACTCTTTGACGGCTGAAGATTTTGGCTATAGCGGTATTATAGGAGCAGGTGGCGATGACTCTGCTCTTATGGATATGAAAGCTGAAAGCATCTTTGTAAAACATCTTTTACCGTACGGTGATATTCTATCTGAAGAAAGCGGTTATATTGCTTCTAATTCAACATTTAAAATTCAACGTTCAACATTCATTATCGACCCTATAGACGGTAGCGATAATTTTATGGCAAGATTGCCGTATTTCGGCTCATCTGTAGCTTATGAAGTAGATGGAGAGATAAAATTAGCAGCGATAGGGAACTTTTGTAACGGTGAGTGTTTGGTGTATGACGGTTCTGAAAAAACTATCTACAACTTGACAAATGAAACCAAAAATGAGATTTTTGATGTACAAAATCCTAAGTTCGGTATTTTTGAGCGTTCTTATATGTTCCCGCAGATTTGTGAACAATTGACACAGTTGGGTATTAAATTCCGTAGTCCAGGTGCAGTAGCACTTACTTTGGCAAATGCCCACAACTGTCAATTTGTACTATTTGGGGGTAAAATGAGAGATTATGACCTCAAAGCGGGATTGTTTTTGACTCAAGATTTACATAGATTTGAAAACGGCAAGTTTCTTTTGATTGCAAAGGAAGAAGAAATTTTTTCTCAACTTAAAGAGATTATAAAAGAACTTTAGGTATAAATCCATATTAAAAAATATAATAAAACACTGGAGTAATGAATGGCTTTGATGATAACTGATGAATGTATCGCTTGTGACGCTTGTAGAGAGGAGTGTCCAAATATAGCTATAGAAGAGGGCGATCCTATTTATGTAATAGATCCGGATAGATGTACGGAGTGTGTAGGACATTATGAAGAGCCGGCATGTATAGAGGTTTGTCCTGTTGATTGTATTATACTTGACCCTGATAATGAAGAGACAATGGAGGAGCTTAGATTCAAATATGAGCAACTTCAAGAAGAAGAACTGTAAGGTATAGTTTAGATTATGGCAAAAATAACAACTATCATTGACATTGGGTCAAACTCAATGAGGATGGTGGTGCTCAAAAAAACAAGTCGTTTCGGTTTTCATCTTATTAATGAGAGTAAATGTAAAGTAAAGATAAGTGAAGGGTGTTACCAAAACGGCGGTAACTTGCAACAAATTCCTATGCAAAGAGCATTTGAAGCTTTAAAATCGTTTTTAAATATTTCAAGTGCACTCAAATCACGAAAAATACTTTGCGTTGCTACGTCTGCACTTCGTGATGCACCGAATAAAGCTGAATTCGTATCTCGTGTTAGTAAAGAATTAGGACTAAATATTAAAGTCATAGACGGTTCAAAAGAGGCTTATTACGGTGGTGTTGCAGCACTAAATCTTCTACATACGGATAACTTCGTTACCGTTGATATCGGTGGCGGAAGTACTGAGTTTGCTATCGTAAAAAACAAAAAAATAGTTGATTATATATCTCTTGATATAGGTACCGTCAGACTTAAAGAATTGTTTTTCTATAAAGATGATATGCAAGGTGCAAAAGAGTACATCCTAAATGAACTCAAAAAAGTATCCCCTGAAAATATGCAAGATATTGCTACGGTTGTGGGTATAGGTGGAAGTATTAGGGCTATTAGTAAGCTTTTTATGGTTGATATGGATTATCCTTTAGATGTTTTGCATGGTTTTGATTATAAATATAAAGAACACAAAAGCTATTTTGAGGACATAATAAACGCAAAAAGCGAAAGTGAGCTTAGAAAACTCGGTGTTAAAAAAGATAGATACGATACCATAAAAGAGGGTGCATTTATTTTTAATACTATTTTGTCTTATTTTAATATTGATAATGTAGTAACAAGCGGCGTAGGTGTACGTGAAGGTGTCTATCTTTGCGATTTACTAAGAAATCAAAACGATAAGTTTCCTGAAAACTTTAATTTAAGCGTAAGAACTTTTATAGATAGATTTGAGCTTGACGGTAAATTGACTGCTTATCTTGGCAATAATGCGACTAAAATTTTTCAAGCATTGAAACCTCTGCATAATCTTGATTATAGATACAACTCTTTGCTTGTTGTTGCTTCAAAGCTTCATAGTGTAGGTACGACACTGAATTTTTATAAATATAGCGAGAATAGCTTTGATTTTATTTTGAACGGTCTAAATTACGGTTTTAGTCATCAAGATAAGGTTTTGATTGCACATATGATAAAATTTTCTACAAATGACCTACCTGACGGTGACGATTTATATGAGTATAAAGAGCTTTTACCTGATACTTGGATAGTTCAGTGGCTTAGCTTTATGTTGAGTCTAAATGTGGCTTTGAATAGCGACTATGGAAGAAGAAAATATGATTATACTTTGGAAAGAAACGAATTAACCATAAGCGATAGCGATATACCTTATTTTATAAGAGAAAATATTGATAAATTGGAAGTGCCGATAGGGCTTAGATTGGTAATTGGTAATTGGTAATTGGTAATTGGTAATTGGTAATTGGTAATTGGTAATTGGTAATTGGTAATTGGTAATTGGTAATTGGTAATTGGTAATTGGTAATTGGTAATTGGTAATTGGTAAGATGATAACAATTCTTACTAATATACCAATACACTAATACACTAATACACTAATACACTAATACACAAATATACCCAAAAACGGAGTTTTTAAATGAAAATAGCTATTGTAAGACTTAGTGCTATCGGAGATATTGTTCATACGATGGTAGTTTTACAGTTTATCAAAGCAAAATTCCCAAATGCCTCTATCGATTGGATAGTTGAAGAATCACTAGCTGGCGTACTTGAAAACAATCCACACATAGATACAGTTTATAAAATAAATCTAAAATCAATCAAAAAATCATTTTCAAATATCTTTAAAGAGTTGGACAAGCTAAAAGTAATAGCAAAAAACAATTATGATATAGTTATAGATGCTCAAGGGCTTATCAAGTCAGCCATAGTTGCCAAAATAATAGGTGGACGTGTTGTAGGTAGTAAAATCTGCGGTTTTGATAAGGATAGTATCAGAGAAGGCGTGGCTAGTTATTTTTATGATGATAAAATCTCCATAAGTTACACACAAAACAAAATTTTTAGAAACTGCTATTTGGTTGCTAAATCACTAGGATTTTCTATAACTCACGATGATATACTAGCCAAAAAACCTTTTTTGTATTTCAAAGAGCATCATTTTGATTTTTTAAGCGACATTAGAAAGAATATCTTGTTTGTAGTAGGGTCTTCTTGGCTTAGCAAAAACTACCCTTGGCAAAAATACGCAAATATCATAAAAGAATTAAATGAAAATGCTATTATAGTTTGGGGAAACGAAGCAGAGCTTGAACTAGCAAACAATATCAAATCTGTAGTAAAAGATGTGGTAATAGCCCCTAAACTATCATTTGATGAACTAAAAGCACTTATAGCAAAATCAGACCTTGTAATAGGCAACGATACGGGTCCTACACATATGGCATGGGGGCTAAATAAACCTTCTATTATGCTATTTGGTCCTACACCTGTAGAACAAGCCTATGAAACTAAAATCAACCATGTACTAAAGTCACCATCTATTGTAAACCACTATAAGCTTGATAAACATGATTTCTCGATAGAAAAGATAAAAGAGGTAGATGTAGTTAGGTTAGCTAAGAAAATGCTTTAGGGTTGATGGTTGGTGGTTTTGTGGTTGTGTTTTTTCCACTAACCACTACAACCTAAATCGTTTTACTAAACCTTCTTTGGTTTTCCGGTATTTTTTTCAAGTATGCATCAAAAGGCATTACTATATTTCTTATTAGCATAGTACCTGTTTGGCTTACTTCTATTTTATCTTCATCTATAGTTACAAGCTCGGCATCTATAAACTCTTCAAGTAACGGTAAATCTTCTTTGAAATACTCTTTGAAAACTATCCCGAATTTTTCTTCGACTCTTTTGATATTTAGTGCAAAGTTGCTCATCATTTCCATGATTACGTATTGTCGTATCATATCATCTTGACTTAACTGATATCCTTTAAATACAGGTAGTCTTCCGCTATCTATTGCATTTTCATACACATCTAGTTCTTTGAAATTTTGAGCGTAATAATCTACGCCGTCACCTATACTTGTTAGTCCGATACCTATCAAATCAGCTCCGCCTTTTGTGGTGTAGCCTTGGAAATTTCTATGTAATTCACCTTTTTGGATAGCCAAAAACAGCTCATCATCAGGTTTTGCAAAGTGATCCATGCCGACCATTTTGTAGCCGTTGTTTGTAAAAAACTCTATAGTATCTTTTAGTATCTCAAGTTTTGTACTTGGTGGAGAAAAGGTACTTTCATCAAACTTTCTCATTGTTTTTTTCATCCACGGTACGTGAGCGTAGTTAAAAATAGCTAGTCTATCCGGATCAAGTGATGCAATCTGTTTGATAGTCTCCAAAAAACTCTCTTTTGTTTGATAGGGAAGTCCATAAATTAGGTCTATATTGATAGATTTGATACCGGCATCACGTGCTATTTTCATTACGTTTTGAGTTAGTTCAAAGGGTTGTATTCTGTGTATCTCTTCTTGAACTTTAGGGTCTAAGTCTTGTACTCCAAAGCTTAGTCTATTTGTTCCACCGGCTTTTAGTACATTCATATGTTCTACGGTAAAAAATCTCGGGTCAACTTCACAGCTTATTTCAGCGTCACTAGCAAAGTTTGGGAAAGTTTTTTGCACAAGTTTGATGACTCTATCCAAATCCTCAGGTTCTAAAAATGTAGGCGTTCCACCGCCAAAGTGCATTTGAGTTACCGTTCTATTCGTGTCTAAATATTTTGCTATTAGAGTTAGTTCTTTTTCAAGATAATCTATATATCTTTTCTTTTTATCATCTTTACTAGTAAATACTACGTTACATCCGCAAAAATAACAAGCACTTCTACAAAAAGGGATATGTATATAAAGGGATAATGCTCTGTTTTTATCACCGTTCTTGTATTTTTCTATAAGTTCTTTTTCTCCAAAACTCTCTTTAAATTCCGGTGCAGTAGGATAGCTTGTATATCTCGGTCCTGCTTTGGAGTATTTTTCAAATTTCTTAAAATCAATCATAATTATCCTATTGTAATATCTAAAATCTAATATCTAAAATCTAAAAAGTTAAGAATAGGATTTTATCATCTGACCTTTTAGATTTTACTTTTTACCTTTTACCTGTTAGATAGAAATAGAGCTTAAGATCTATTTCTATCTAACCAAACCATTATCCCTTTTTGGGCATGTAGTCTGTTTTCCGCCTCGTCAAATACCAAAGAGTTCTTACCTTCAAGAACATCTTCGCTTACTTCATAGCCTCTATAAGCAGGTAAACAGTGTAGAAATTTGCAATTTTTATCCGCTAAGCTCATAAGTGCATCATCAACTATAAAGCCGTTGAAGTCTTTGAGTCTTTTTTCTTTTTCATCTTCTTGCCCCATCGATACCCAAGTATCCGTAGTAGCTACGGTTACATCTTTCATCGCCTCTTTTGGGTCGTTTGTTATGATGATTTTTGCACCGCTTTTTTTAGCTTCGCTAAGAGCATAGTCCAAAATTTCGCTATTTACTTCATAACCTTTAGGAGTTGCAACCCTTAGCTCAAATCCTAGTTTTGCCGCAAGGATAAGCCATGAGTGAGTCATATTGTTCCCGTCACCGATATAAGCAACTTTGAGATTGTCACACATATTATGTTCCATCAAAGTCATATAATCAGCCATAAGTTGAACCGGGTGGTATTCGTCCGTCAAACCGTTTATTACAGGTACGTTTGAGTATTTCGCAAATTCTTCAATCTTACTTTGAGAAAATGTTCTAATCATTACCATATCTACCATACGGCTTATAACACGTGCAGTATCTTTCATAGGCTCACCGCGACCTAACTGAATATCGTTTGAACTCAAAAACAGTCCTATCCCGCCTAGTTGGTAAATACCCGTCTCAAAACTAACCCTTGTCCTTGTGCTACTTTTTTCAAAAATCATACCAAGAGTTTTTTTAGGCATATAGTCTTTTAATACGCCGGCTTTAGTCTCTTTTTTTATTGTTATTGCAAGATTTAAAATATCTAAAATCTCGTCTTTTGTAAAATCTCTAAGTGTTAAAAAATGTCTCATTTTATACCTCATTTTTATCAAAGAAAAGATTATATTACAATAGAGTTAATTTTTTACTTAAATCAATACTGTTTAATACAGTTTATAGTATACAAAAATTCTTATTTTTGTAATTTCTTTAGGTTTTGGGTAATCTTTATATGCTACTTTTATGGTATGTATTGAGTTTGAATCAAGTGCTGAATATGTAGAACTTTTGATAAGTTTCAGGTTTGTGATATCACCGTTTGGGTGTAAGAAAAATTCTACTACGTTCATACCTTGTTGTTTAGTTCTGATTGATATGGAAGGATACATAAGGTATTTTTGTGTGATACGACCGATATCTGATAAATTTTCTTTCAAAAATTCTTTTGTTTCATCGCTAAATGTCATAAATTCATCACCGTATAGGTCTATATAGCTCTGTGTTAGTTCATCTACCTGTCTTTTTTGCGGTACCTTTAGTGCAGATTCTAGCGAACTAACGGAAGGTTGTTTTACTTCTTCTTTTGTTTGTTTTACTACTTCTTGCTGCTTTGGAATTTCAATAGTTTTTTTATCTTTTACTTTTTCTTGTCTAGGCAGTGGTTTAGGTGGTGTTAAAAACTCTTTTGTCGTAGTTTGTTCTTTGCTTTTTTGTTGTTCCGTCTGTTGCACCGATTCTTTTGTGGCTAATTTCACATACTTTATTGACGTTGTTTTTGGAGGTTTGGGTTCTTTTATTTCCTCTTTTTGGGGTGATTTATATGAGAAGAAAATAAGCAAATGGGCAATTAATGATATTGTTATAGCGGTTATAAAGATTTTCATATCGGAATTATAGTATGATAACCCTTATGAAAAGAGTGGAATATATAGTAAAAATTACCAAAAACTTGACCGTATTGTTAGTAGAAGATGATATTGATTTATCCAAACGATTAAAAAGTATTTTAGATGATTTATTTTCCAAAGTAGTTTTAGTATCAAACGGTAAAGAAGCTATTGATGAATATATAAATTACTTTGATGCAAGCGGTAAATACTATGATATCGTCATTAGTGATATAGATATGCCCATCGTCACGGGAGTAGATTTAGCAAAACAAATACTAAAATTCAATAAAAATCAGTTATTTGTGGTTATATCTGGAGTAAAAGACTCCCAAAATTTAATAGAACTTATCAACATAGGGGTGAGCTATTTTATTCAAAAGCCTTTTAAATATGATAATTTTATAGATGTATTAGAGAGCGTAGTTTCAAAAAAGTATCACAATTATTTAATATTAGGCGATAAGTTGGTGTGGGATTATTCTACGGAAATTTTAAAATTTAATGATTTGCAAATTGAATTGACATGTAATGAAAAAAAACTCTTCAAACTACTTGTAGACTCTTCAAATAGGGTATGCTCAAATGATGATATTTATTGGGCTATATATGAACTTGACGATCAAGAAATAAACATTAATAAAATCAAATCTTTAGTAAAAAGATTACGAAAAAAACTCCCGTATGATTTAATACGGAGCGTTTATTCACAAGGGTATAAATTGACATGTTTTTGACACTTTTGTATTATAATATAAACTATTAATGTTAATATCGGAGTTTATTGTATGACTATACAAGATGTTTATTTGAAAACTAGAAATTTAAGTGTTTTATTTGTTGAAGATGAAGAGGGTGTTAGAACAAAGACGGCACAAGTTCTTAATGATTTATTTTTAACGGTGTGTACGGCCAAAGACGGTGAAGAAGGGTTGGAAGCCTATAAAAATCGTTTTAATGAATTAAACAAATATTATGATATTGTAATTACCGACATAAATATGCCCAATTTAGACGGTTTATCGATGGTTGAAAAAATCTTGGAGATAAATCAAGAGCAAGAGATTATTGTTATTTCTGCTTACGGAGATTATGAAAAGTTACAAAAGATTATAAATTTCGGTATTAAATGTTACATAAAAAAACCGATAGAGATAGATGAGTTTTTGGATAAATTGTATGTAACATCTTCAAAAGTAGAAGAGAAAATCGTAAATATAGAAAATTATCACAAAGTAGAAGAGTTTGAGAAGTTGGTTGAAAATTCAAATCAGTTGTATATAGTTTTTAATAAAGATTGTATTATTGATAAAGTGTACAAATCGAAAGATATGCAACTATTTGATGATGATTTATCGGTAGGTAGAGATATATCGGAAGTTTTGTATCCTGATAATCAAAAAATAAGCGGTAAATTTCATGAGTGTTTTAATCATATAGATCATGAAGATAACGAATTAACCAAAAAACTTCTAACAACGAAACTTCCTAAAGAGTATATAGTAGATAATACCATATATTTGATGGAATATAACATTCTAAGCGACCATAGGTATTTACTGATTTTAGCTGACCAAACAGTACATTATAAAGCTAAAGAAGAACTTACAATGCAAAAATGTGAATGTCAAATGATGCTTTGGGCAGCATTACATAAAAATAGTTTTTTGAAACTCAAAAATTCTTATGAGCAGTTTTTAGAGGTTATAGAAATTGCAATAAGAGATAAAGATTATGAAACTTTAGAAGAAAAAATACAAACATTTTATAGTAAACTATTGGAGTTTAAAGAAAGGTTTGATAGTATCAAAATGAATAATGCAAGAAACGGTATTATAAATTTTGAAAATGAATACGGTAAAGTTATATTAGATAATTGTTCTAAAATAGAAAAGTTTATAAAAGTATTTGAAAAAGTAGATTTAAAAAAAGAATTCGAAAAAGATATTAAAAGTATAACAAATGAATTATCAAAGGTGTTAGATATTGAATAGTCTCAAATTAGTTGTTTTATTACTGTTATTTATCGGTAAGATATTTGCACAGGACAATGTATCGATACAGCTTTTGTGGAAACATCAATTTGAATTTGCCGGATATTATATTGCTAAGGAAAAAGGTTTTTATGAAGATGTAGGGATAAATCTTGAAATAAAAGAAATTCAACCTAATATAAATGTAACGACTGAGGTAAGAGAAAATAGAGCAACTTTCGGTATAGGGCGTACAGGATTGTTGGTAAACATTGAAAATGGAGATAATTTTGTCTTATTGTCATCTATTTTTCAGTATTCACCTTCTATTTTGTTGACGTTAAAACAGTCAGGTATAGCTTTTCCGCAGGATTTACGTAATAAAAAAGTAATGATTTCAAGCGGTAGCGAACAAGACGTAGAGTTTTTTACGGCTTTTAGAAACCTTGGTATAGATTTTATTAACGATACTCATATTCAGCAGCACTCTACGGACATAAACGACTTAATTAAAAACAATACCGATGCTATGTATGCTTATATATCAAACGAACCTTTCGTGTTGAAAGAAAAAGGTATCGAATATAATGTATTAAATCCAAAAAATTACGGATTTGATTTTTATGCGGACCTACTTTTTACAAAACAATCTACGATCGATAAAAACCCTGATATGGTAAAAAACTTTAAAGAAGCTACAATAAAAGGGTTTGAATATGCTTTTGATAATATAGATGAAACCGTAGATTTGATTTATAATAAATACAACACACAAAATAAATCAAAAGAAGCGTTGCGATATGAAGCTTATGAACTCAAAAAAATGGCATATTATGAAACCGATGTTTTAGGTACTATAACAAAAACCAAACTTAAAAGAATGATAGATTTATATAAAGATAACAATCTGTTAAAACATGATTTGGATTTGGATTCTATCGTATTTGAGTATAATAAAAACGACTTATATTTGACGCAAGAGGAAAAAGAGTTTTTGAAAAAGAAAAAGGTTTTGAGGGTACATAATGAGTTGGATTATAAGCCCTTTAATTTTTTCTCTCTGGAAATCCTAGCGGATATAGTATAGATATTATGAATCTAGTTGCAAAAAAACTAGGAATAGATATACAGTATGTCACAGGTCCTTCATGGAGTAATTTTTTGGATAAGTTGAAAAATCAACAAATAGATGTTATGTTGAATATAAGTCCTACTCCGAATAGATTAAAATATTTTGATTTTACGATACCTTATAAGAAATACAATTACATTATATACAGCAATTCTGCGTCAAAAATTGCTTCCATAGATGAATTAAAAGGTAAAAGAGTAGCACTTGTAAAGGATTTTGCTATATATGAATATATTAAAGAACATTATCCTTCAATAGAAATAAACGAAGTTGATTCTATGCATGATGCGATACGCTCGGTTAGTTTCGCACAAAGTGATGCTACTATTACCATACAGCCTATAGCACATAGTGTTCTTATTGAACATGCCATACATAATGTCGTACCTACCGGTAATGTATTTTTGGATTCTACCGAGGTTTCTCAAGTGCATCTTTGTATGGCAACAAATAAAAAAGATAGAGTGATAAATAATATATTATATAAAGCTTTGCAGAGTTTGAGTTACGAAGAGGTAACTTCCTTAGAACAAAAATGGTTTGATAATATGAAAATCAACGATCAAAAGTTGCAATTTAATACAAATGAAATTGATTATTTAAAAAATAAAAAGTTAATCACTATGTGCGTCGACCCTAATTGGATGCCTTACGAGAGTATTCAAGATGATAAACATACCGGTATTACCAAGGAATTTATTGATATTTTTGAAGCAAAGATAGGTATTCCTATAAAATTAATACCTACGGCAAGTTGGGATGAATCTATTGAGTTTGCAAGACAAAGAAAGTGTGATATTTGGTCTTTGGCAATGGAAACAAAACAAAGAAAAGGGTATATGAATTTTACCAAGCCTTATATTAGTTCTCCTTTGGTTATAGCGACGAAACATGATAAACTTTTTATATCCGATATCAAAGAGATAATCAATACTAAAAAATTAGGTATTGTAAGAGGTTATGCATTTGATGACATATTGCGTTCAAAATATCCGAACAATAAATTAATATCGGTAGATAGTGTCCAAGAAGGGTTGGAGTTGGTATCCAAAGGCGAACTTTACGGTTTTATAGATTCTTTGATGACTATAGGGTATTTTCTTAGAACGGATTATATCGGTGAACTAAAAATTGCAGGTAAGTTTGACGAAAATTGGGAATTGGGAGTAGCCGTAAGAAACGATGATTCGCTTTTGCTCTCTATCATGGATAAAGTAGTAGCTTCGGTGGATAGACAAACAAAAGAAAATATTGTTACAAAATGGACTAGTATAGTTTTTGAAAGTAAAACCGATTATACGACTACTTTTAAATGGTTATCTATTATTTTAATATTGTTGATTATCTTCGCATATAGGCATTATATTTTAAAACGATATAATGAAAGTTTAAAATCCGCAAATACAAAAATCAAAGAATCAAACGCTCAAATGCAATATTTAATTGATACTATGATGGAAGCTATTTTGATTTTTAAAGACGGCGAGTGTATAGATTGTAACAAATCGGCTTATATTTTGCTTGGTTACTCCGGAAAGAATGATGTTATAGGTAAATACGTATATGAGTTTGTAGCCTTGAACTATATTAGTTTTATCGAAGATAATATACAACGTGATATGGTGGAGCCTCAAGAAATAAGCCTTGTTTCAAAACACGGCAAAGAAATACCTGTTTTGATAAAATGTCAAAATTTTAAAACAAAAGCCAAAAATATACGAATAGTTGCAATTTTTGATTTAAGGGAGATAAAAGAACAAAGTAATAAGTTAAAACTTGCTTATTTGGAAATTTCTCAAAAACAAGAGGAATTGCATAATCTTAATAAACTTCTTGAAAGTAGGGTAAAAGCTGAAGTTGAAGCAAATTTACTAAAAGATAAGCTTCTTCAACAACAAACAAGACTAGCGCAAATGGGTGAGCTTATAAGTATGATTGCTCATCAATGGAGACAACCTTTAGCATCAATAGCTTCCACCGCAATAGGCATTAGGCTAAAGCTAGAATTACAAAAATATGATTTTTCTACAAAAGAGGGAATTGATAACTTTATAAAGTATGTTTTTGAACAACTTGACGATATAGAGAAATTTTCTCAAAATCTTACTCAAACAATCGATGATTTTAGAGATTTTTATAAACCTGTGCAAAAACTAAATACAATTGCTATCGAAAAAGTAATTTTAAAAGCATTGGATATTATAGAAGTCTCTATTGTTAATAATAGCGGAGTTAGAATAATAAAAGATTTTCAATCTACAAAAGAATTACCTATGATTCATAATGAAATGATGCAGGTAGTTTTAAATATATTAAAAAATTCAGATGATAATTTTAAAGAAAAAAATATAGATAATAGAATAATACGTATATCAACCAAAGATACAAAAAACGGGATAGAATTTGAAATATGGGATAACGGTGGAGGTATATTGTCTGAACATATGGATAAAATATTTGATCCTTATTTTTCTACTAAAGATGAGAAAAACGGCACAGGACTTGGTCTTTATATGTCAAAAGTTATTGTTTGCGAACATCATAGAGGTACCATAGAAGCAGAAAACATTGACGGAGGGGTGTCCTTTAAAGTTAAATTAAATGAATCTTAATATTTAAAATAACTTTAAAGTAATTTTAATAATTAATCAGATAGAATTATCTTCTTGTATCATAAGGGGTCTAATGAGAAAGATAATTTCTATTTTATTTATACTTTTCTGTTCTTTTTTGTATGCAAATGATTCTATTAAAGATTATAAAATAGGTGTTTTGTCTTTTATAGATAAAGAAAAAACACTACAACAATATCAAGCTACTGCCGATTTCTTGACACTTTCCATCCCAAATACCAGATTTAGTATTGTTCCTATGTTTCACGATGAATTGGATGAAGCAATCGTGAACAGGAGAGTGGATTTTGTTTTTACGAATTCCGGTGATTATGTAATACATCAAAAAAAAGGTGAATTGTTTAGAATCACTACCGTAGTAAAAAACGAACAAGACAATTATTTGTCGTCTTTTGGCGGTGTTATTGTCGCTTTGTCCACAAGAGCAGATATTAATACTATTAAAGATTTAAAAAACAAGAAAATAGGTGCAGCAGGAAAATATTCATTGGGTGCATATCAAGCACAAGCTAAAGAGATGCTTGATAACAAGGTCTCTTTTCGTGAAAGTCAGTTTATTTTTGCAGGTCAGCCGCAAGAGAGAATCTTAAGTCTTTTATTTGAAGAAAAAGTAGATGTTGCTTTTTTACGTACCGGGCTTCTTGAGTCTTTAGAAAAGGACAATAAGCTTGATATAACAAAAATAAAAGTTATAAATCAAAAGTCTGATTATTCGTACCCGTTTGTTTTGTCTACTAAACTATATCCGGAATGGCCGTTTGCTTCTTTAAAACATATCGATAATTTACTCATTAAACAAATAGCTACGGCTTTGATGTCTATTAAACATACGGATAAAGCTGCCGTAGAAGGTGAATATTACGGGTGGAGTACACCTCAAGATTATGACGTAGTAAGAGATATGTTGTATGCTCTAAATTTGCCTCCTTATGATAAAAAACTTGATTTCACACCTAGCGATATAGTAGAAAAATATAGTGATTACGTGTCATTTGTGTTTATTGTTATTATATTGGTCACGATATATTTGATTTTTATTACATTTAGATTATCGAAAACCAAGAAAGCATTAGAAATTAATCAGCAAAGGCTTCAACTTGCAGCATCTGTTTATATCAATAGTCAAAACGGTGTCATGATAACTGATAAAGACGGTGTGGTAGAAGAGGTTAATAATGCTTTTTGTGAAATTACAGGTTATACAAAAGAAGATATAATAGGTAAAAATGCTTCATTGCTTAAATCAGGTAAACATGATAAAGAATTTTATAGGCAAATGTGGAGCGATATCAAAAATTTGGGATATCATAAGTGTGAGATATTTAATTCAAAAAAAACAGGTGAAGTTTTTCCTTGTATTTTAGGTATTTCTACGTTACGTGACGACAAAGGTAAAATAAAACATTTGATAGGTATTTTTACCGATATTACTCAGCAAAAAAGATATGAAAATGAGTTAAAGTTCCTTGTATATCATGATTCTTTGACAAAGTTACCTAATAGAGAATTTTTGATGCAACGTCTTGAACAGGTTGTTGCACAGTCGGCTAGAAAAAATCTTAAGTTTGCACTTTTGACTTTGGATTTAGATCACTTCAAAGATATCAACGATAGTTACGGTCATATCGTTGGAGATGAAGTCTTACTTGATGTATCTAAAAAGCTTAGAAATAGACTAAGACAAGAAGATAGCGTATTTAGGTTGGGTGGTGATGAGTTTGCGATTTTACTAGAACATGTGGAACATTATGAAGATGTATCTGTAGTTGCACGGGATATAATGAGGCTTGTCAATACTAGCTATAAAACCAAAGGCGGTATTGAGCTTAGAATCAATGCTAGTATAGGTATAGCAGTCTATCCAAATCATGGGACTAGTGCAAAACAAGTTTTTCAAAACTCGGATGCTTCTTTATATCTTGCAAAAGAAAAAGGTAGAGGAATTTTTGCATATTATAGTGATGAATTGACTATGGCAGCATTAAAAAGGGTTGAAATTGAGACAAAGCTTAGAAATGCATTATTGAAAAATGAGCTGAAACTTTTTTATCAACCTCAGTATTGTATAAGAACAAATGAAATTATAGGTGCTGAGGCTTTGATTAGATGGATTAAGCCTGACGGTAGCATTATTCCTCCAAGTGATTTTATACCTGTTGCGGAACAGACTGGACTTATTTCAGTTATAGGTGAGTGGGTTATAAATGAGGCATGTAAGCAAGTTAAAATGTGGCTTGATAGCGGTTTGATAGGTGATAACTTTACGATGGCCATAAATATCTCCGCAAAGCAGTTTCATAATCAAGATATAAATAAATTAATCAAAACTATTTTAGGTTTTCATTCTGTAGAGTCTAAATATTTAGAAGTTGAAATTACGGAAAGTACTCTTGTGGACAAAGAAGAAGAGACTATAGTTATACTAGAAAACTTAAGAGCTCAAGGGATAAGGGTAGCTTTAGATGACTTTGGAACCGGTTATTCTTCTTTAAGTTATCTCAAAAAATTCCCTATCGATATGCTCAAAATAGATAAAAGCTTCGTAGATGATATACCTTTTGGTAAGTCTGATATGGAAATAGCTATTACTATTATAAACTTGGGTCATACCTTCGGCTTTAGAGTACTAGCTGAAGGTGTGGAAAAAGAAGAACAACTTGAATTTTTGAAAAATCAAGGTTGTGATGCTTTCCAAGGATATCTACGAAGTAAACCTATTCCTGCTAATGAGTTTGAACTCCTTTTAACCAATAATTAGGTACAATTAACCTAATTTAGTGTATTGGTAAGGATTTTTATGATAACAAATAGTATTAACGCATACGAAGAAGCAAAACAAGTAATTCCAGGTGGGGTTGATTCACCTGTTAGAGCATTCAAAGGGGTAGGTGGAACTCCGGTATTTATAGATAGAGGTGAGGGTGCCTATCTTTATGATATAGATGGAAATAAATATGTTGATTTTGTACAAAGTTGGGGACCTTTAATATTCGGTCATGCCGACAAAGACATAGAAAATGCAGTTATCCAAACCGCAAAAAAAGGTTTAAGTTTCGGTGCTCCTACATTGCTTGAGACAGAACTTGCAAACGAAATAGTAGAGATGTTTGACGGTATAGACAAAGTAAGATTCGTAAGTAGCGGTACGGAAGCCGTCATGAGTGCAATAAGACTAGCTCGTGGTGTAACGGGAAGAAATGATATAGTCAAATTTATAGGGTGTTATCACGGTCATAGCGATAGCTTGTTAGTAAGTGCAGGGAGCGGTTTAGCAACATTTGGAACACCTAGTAGCCCCGGAGTTCCTGCAGATTTGACAAAGCATACGTTACTTTGCGAATATAATAATATAGAAAATTTAAGAAGATGTTTTAACGATAGCAAAGATATAGCTTGTGTTATTATTGAACCTATTGCCGGTAATATGGGACTTGTTCCCGCTTCAAGAGAGTTTTTGGCAGAGATTAGAAAGCTTTGTGATGAAAACGGTGCATTATTTATTTTTGATGAAGTTATGAGTGGGTTTAGAGCTAGTTTAACCGGTGCTTGCGGTGTTGTTGACGTTAAGCCTGATATTATTACTTTCGGTAAAGTTATAGGTGCCGGTATGCCTGTTGGTGCTTTTGCATCATCTAAAGAGATAATGGCTCAGCTTAGCCCTGACGGTCCTATATATCAAGCAGGAACTCTTAGCGGTAATCCTGTTGCAATGGCTGCAGGAATCGCAAGTCTTAGAAAACTAAAAGCAAATAGCAAAGAAATTTATGAAGATTTATCAAAAAAAGCAAAATATTTGGTAGATGGTTTGAAAACAGAAGCTACAAAAGCAAATATTCCTTTACAAGTTGACACTAGAGGTAGTATGTTCGGTTTTTTCTTTTGTGCAGAGGTACCTACCAATTTTGCAGAAGTCGGTAAATGTGATTTTGCTAGATTTGCTAAGTTTCATCAAGAGATGCTTCAAGAGGGATATTATTTTGCTTGTAGTCAGTATGAAGCAGGGTTTATGTGTACTGCTATAACATATGAAGATATAGATAGCTGTATAGAAGCAGCTGCAAGAGTATTTACAAAGCTGTAAGCTTTGTAAATAACTCTTTTAATTAAAAAAGGTTTTTTTATGGAAGAAAAAAAAGATTTTGAAGTACCGAAGCATAGACCTAAACTTGAAGCGTTGGACCATATGTCTTTGGGTATTTCTATAGTCGCGGCTATTCTTATAGGTATAGCAATAGGGTGGGGACTAAAAGCTCTTACCGGATGGAGTTGGATGTTATGGCTTGGTGTATTTTGGGGTGTGGCAGGAGCAGGATTAAATATCCAGAAAGCTTACAAACGTGCTCAAAAAGAGTTTGAAGGGCTTGAAAATGACCCAAGATATGCTCACCGTGCAAAATATGGTGACAAAGGTAAAGATGAAGATGACGACGATTAAAAAATTTGCACTAATTTTTTTAGTTGTTGACATTGCTATAATTATTTTAGGCTTACTTTTAGGCGGTGATAATTTTATCGTCAATTCTCAAGTTGCCGTTTTTTGTTCTATGTTTATCGTGATTGGTACTTTTCTTGGATATTATAGAACCGTAAAAGCAAGAACTGAAATTTTGAGTGAACAAATAAATGAAAGAGATGCTATTGACAAAATAGACGACCCGTATGATTTGTATGATGAAGATTTTAAGATAAATGAACAAGAGGACTTTACTTCTGAAGAGATAAAAGATATTATAAATGAAGAAAAAAGCAGATTTAAAGGTAATGCTATCAAAAACACATTATCTACAATGTCGGGTTTTGCTTCTATTTACAGAATTGCAGGGTATGCTTTGCTCGTTATAGGGTTTTTCTTTCTTAGAAACAATGAGATATTGAATATTTACGGTTTTGTGGTGGGGATAAGCGTAGTTCCAGTGGGAACTTTACTCTTCCAACTAAACTTAAATAATAACCCTTAAATCCTATTTAAGTATAAGCGGGAGATTGAACTCTACGCTATCAAACGTGAAAGAGTGTGCAAAACCGTATTTGATAGCAAAATTTTCTATTGCGTCAAAACCGTTAGTTTCTACATGATCACCTTTTATTTCCACTGCAATCAAAGAGTATTTATCATTGTTTATTTTTAAAAATTCACCGACTTTTAATCTGACGTTCGTCGTGATTTGTGTTGAGTTTAGGAAAACTTCGTAAGTGATATTTAAGAGTTTTAAAAAGTCATTTATTACAAGTCTAAACTCAGGTATGGACGGGTCATAATTTTTTATAAACGATGCTTTTGATTTAAGCTTATTTGTACTTATAGCTAGTTCCATCAGGGTGAAAATATTTGAAATATCCCCACCTGTTTTAACAAGATTCTCTTTTTTCGCACTATTACTTTTATAAAGCTTAATACCTATTGTTTCATCATCTTCATAGCCTATTGTTACTGCATAGAATTGATAATTTTGAAACGTGAGATTTATATAGGAGGTAGAAAAACCGTATGTTGCAGGAGCGTATTGCATAGCAATATCAAATATATCTTTGGGTGGAACACGGTTTAATAAAAACTGTGCTTCATTGTTTGTATATTTGATTTTTCCACTGCTATGAAACGTCATAAACGGATTTAAATCAGACTCTATCCAATTCTCAAACCAATTTAAATTATCACCTGCAAAATATCCCATATTTAACTCTCTACGTAAGTTTTTAGGTTTTTACCTACTTTTGGATGTTTAAGCTTTTTAATAGCACTAGATTCTATTTGTCTTACTCTCTCTCTTGTAACTGAAAGTTCTTTGCCTATCTCTTCTAATGTTCTATCGCTTTCATCATCCATAAGACCGAATCTCATTCTGATTACCGCTTGTTCTCTTTCGTTTAATTGACCTAGGATTTGATCGATTTGATTTTGTAAATCCTCTTTCATAATATTTTCTATCGGAGTAGGTGAGTGGGTATCAGGTACGAAGTCACCGAATCTTCCATCATCATCGCTTCCTATAGGTGCTTCAAGAGATACAGGCTCTTTCGTGATTTTGATTACTTGTTTTACTTTATCTACAGGTAATCCTATCTCTTTTGCAATATCCTCTACATCAGGCTCTTTACCGTTTTCTTGAAGCCCTTTTCTTATGATTTTATTTATTCTATTGATAGTTTCTATCATATGTATAGGTATTCTTATAGTTCTTGCTTGGTCTGCTATTGCTCTACTTATAGCTTGTCTAATCCACCAAGTTGCGTATGTAGAGAATTTATAACCTTTTTTGTATTCAAATTTATCTACTGCTTTCATTAGACCTATATTACCCTCTTGGATAAGGTCAAGGAAAGGTAAACCTCTGTTTGTATATCTTTTTGCGATAGATACCACAAGTCTAAGGTTTGATTTAGCCATTCTTGTTTTTGCTTTATCGGTGATGCTTTTACCGCGTTTAATTTGTTCCAAAATAGCTTCTAGTTTTTCAGGCTCAAGGTCAAAACCGTCTTTACTTGCCTCTTTTGTTTGGAAAAGTTTTTTGATTTCCATATAGGTACTAACCATTGTAGCTTCAGGAACCATAGAAGCAATATCTGCTTTTGAAAGATTTACTATGTTTTTTAGTATTTTTTCATGGTTTTTAACAAGAGTATCGTTAAAAAGAGGCAATTTGTACTCAAGTCTTTTTAATTCACTCTCAAATCCTGTGTCGCTTTTTAGTGCAGTTTCCATAGCTTTAACTATTTCACTAATAAGTTTACTTGTAGGTCCAAGGTCTATTAAAGCTTGTTTTAAAGAGTTCTTTTTAAACGCAATATTAAGGTTGTGTTGCATAAGTTCTATTTCATCAGCACCTTCAGGAGCCTCTTTGTTCATAAACTTCATCCACTCTTTTTTTGCTTTTTCAAGAACTTTAAAAGATTCCAGAATAGCCTCTGCACGTTTATCTAGTTTTTTCTCTTTTTTTTCAGGTTGTTCACCGTCTTCATCGCTGTATTCTTCATCATCAGCGTCATAATCTTCCTCTTCTTCCTCTTCTTCACCTTCTTCTTCGTCATCAAAAGTTTTGAAAAGTTCTTTTACTTTTCTCTCACGATTCATTAACGGTTCACGGTATTCTAAGATAAAGTCTATAAGATAAGGAACGGAACAAATAGCATCTAGTATGGCATCTTCACCGATTTCTATTTGTTTACTTATTTCTACCTCTTCTTCTTTTGATAAAAGAGGTATTTGTCCCATCTCTCTTAGGTACATTCTCACCGGAGAATCACTTCTGCTCCACTCTAAGAACTCTTTATTTTTCAATAAATCATATTCGTCATCTTCTGAATTGGCGATAATTTTTGATTTTTGTTCCTCTTTTTTCTTTAGTTCGTAAGCATTGAGCATAGATGCTTGTTCTTGAGAACTAATAAGATTGATATTATAAAGTTGAATCAAGGCAATAAGCTTTTTGATTATTGCGGCAGGTGGAACTTTTGGGAATATTTTGATTAATGTTTCATAAGTTAGTACGCTATCTTTGTACTCTTTTGCTAGTGTGTCTATAGTTTTGTTGATATCTTTGGACATTACAGACCTTTATAAGTGTTAAATTTTAAGTATGGATTATACCCAAATTTTCTTTAAAAATCGGTTGTTTAAAGAGATTTTTTTATAATTTTAGATAAAATACAAAAAAATTTCAATAATAGGTTAGTACATTATGGATAAAATCAACGGAAAAGTATGGAATTTTGGCGACAATATAGATACTGATTTGATAATAGCTGCAAGATATTTGAATAGTTCAGACCCTGCACATTTAGCAAAATTTGTTATGGAAGATGCGGATCCTAGTTTTGCAAAGAAAGTTCAAGTAGGTGATGTTATAGTTGCAGGTGAAAACTTTGGATGCGGAAGTAGTCGAGAGCATGCTCCTATAGCGCTTAAGGCAGCAGGCGTAGGTGCAGTTGTTGCCCCTTCTTTTGCAAGAATTTTTTATAGAAATGCTTTTAATATGGGGCTTCCTATATTTGAGCTTAAAGAGGCTAATGAGATAAAAGAGGGTGAACAAATAGAGATAGATTTTGATGCCGGAGAGATAAAAAATCTAACAACTAATAAAACTTATAAATTTACACCGATTCCACCGTTTATGCAAGAGTTGATTAGCGCTGGCGGTTTGATGAATTATGCAAAAAATGAGGTAAAATAAATGAAATCATATAAAATATCTATAATCAAAGGTGACGGAATAGGTCCGGAAATAGTTGATGAGGCTATGAAAGTTCTTGATAGGGTTGCTTATAAATGCGGTTTTGGTTTGGAATATAGCGAATATTTAATGGGTGGAATTGCCGTTGATATGACCGGTGTTCCTCTTCCTGATGAGACAATCAAAGGTGTTTTAAATAGCGACGCTTGTTTATTCGGTGCTATCGGCGGTGCAAAATGGGATAGTTTACCTAGAGAACTTAGACCTGAAAGCGGTTTATTGAAATTTAGAAAAGAGATGGGTGTATTTGCAAACCTAAGACCTGCTCTTGTGTATGATGAACTTGTTAATGCAAGTAGTTTAAAGCCTGAAGTCGTAAAAGGTGTTGATCTTATGGTAGTAAGAGAGCTTATCGGAGGTATATATTTCGGTGAGCCTAGAGGTAAAGATGATTTCAGAGGCTGGAATACAATGGTATATAGTGTTCCCGAAATAGAAAGAATCGCTCATATTGCATTTAAATTAGCACAAAAAAGAAGAAAAAAAGTTTGTTCGGTAGATAAAGCAAACGTACTTGACGTAAGCCAACTTTGGAGAGATACCGTTACAAAGATAGCTAAAGAGTATCCTGATGTTGAATTATCACATATGTACGTCGATAATGCTGCGATGCAGTTAATAGCAAATCCAAGACAGTTTGATGTTATTTTGACCGGAAATATTTTCGGTGATATTTTGAGTGATGAGGCTAGTATGTTGAGCGGTTCTATAGGTCTACTTCCTTCTGCATCTACAGGCGAAAAAACTGCAGTATATGAGCCTATTCATGGAAGTGCGCCTGATATTGCAGGTCAAGGTATAGCAAATCCTATAGCAACTATTAGTAGTGCATCTATGATGTTGAGATTTTCACTTGGCGAAATAGAAGCAGCTGATATGATAGATAATGCTGTCAAAAAAGCTTTAGCGGATGGATATAGAACAAAAGATTTAGCTTCATTTGATGCAAAAGAAGTTGTTACTACTTCAGAAATGGGTGATATAATAGCCAACTATATAGGTTAAACTGCATAAAAAAAGCGAAGCCGTGTTGAAGCTTCGCTTTTGTCTTTCGAAAATTTAGGAGGAAATTGTCGTTTAGTTCCCGAATTATAACACGTGAGTGTTAAGTGAGTGTTAAATGAATACAAATAAACTAAAAACTTTATCTTTTCTTAAAACTTTATTTTTCCCCCTCTCAAAACGTGTTTATATAGTCGGTGGTTATGTACGTGATAATATTCTCGGTATAGATTCGGATGATATAGATATAGAAGTATATGATATAAATATTGAAAAATTTACGGAGATAATGAATCAAATAGGTGCGATAGGCGTAGGTAAATCTTTTTTTGTCTATAAGTATGAAGGTATAGATATATCTTTACCTAGAACAGAAACAAAAGTAGGTCAAGGTCATCAAGGTTTTGACGTAAGTTACATTAATGATGAAAAAATAGCTTCAAGAAGGCGAGATTTTACGATAAATGCTTTAATGCAAAATCTTTATACGGATGAAATTCTAGATTTTTACGGCGGTATAGAAGATTTAAAATCTAGAATTATAAAAATAGTAGATGAAAAAACATTTTCCGAGGATAGTTTAAGGGTTCTAAGAGGTATAAGATTTGCCGCAAAATTTGGCTTTAAAATAGATAAAAAAAGTTTTTCTATTATACAAAAAATATCTCTTGATGATTTAAGCACGGAGCGAATATCAAAAGAGTTAGAATTGATATTTCAAACAAAATATCTTGAATATGGATTTTTTTATTTATATAAAATAGGTTTTTTAAAAAAATATTTTCACGTAGATATTGAGATAAAAACTTTTTTTACGATTTATAGACTCTTAAAAACAAAAAAAAGATTTTTTAAGTCCGAGTTGTACGAGTATTATTTAGTTTATATAATCAACTGTTTTCATAAAGTAGATTTTTCTGTTCTAAAATCAAATAAGTATGAAAAAATTATCCATAGACAACCGCTTTTAAATTTTTCTATTTCCGATAGAGATTTATGTATAATTGCTCTGGATATGCCCATTTCTAGATGGTTTGGTGCGTTGAGTGTTTCTATTATACAAAGAGCAAAAATACTCGGTATTTATGAAAATAAATTAAAAACAGATGTTAATCCACAAGAGATAATCGAAGCCGGTTTTACAGGAACTTCCATAAAAAGTGAATATTTGATGAGGAATTTAAAGTATATTGATGATAAAATAACAAAAAGACAACAGCGGAGAGATAATATGGATAAAAAATACAGACTTGTCACAAGAAGTGATATGGATGGGTTGGTTTGTGCCACTTTGCTTAAATATGTTGATATTATAGATGATATATTGTTTGTACACCCTAAAGATATGCAAGACGGTAAAATAGCTATTACGGAAAATGATATTACTACAAACCTCCCTTATGTCGAGGGCGTTCATCTTGCGTTTGACCACCATTTGAGCGAAACTATAAGAAACGGCAAAAAAGACAATCACATAATTATACCCGATGCCCCTAGTGCGGCTGAAGTAGTATATGAATATTACGGTGCTGAGATGAGTTTCCCTCCGAGTTTTAAGCCTATGATGGATGCTGCAAACAAGGCTGATGCAGCACAATTTAGCAAAGAAGATATACTTGACCCTCAAGGATGGGATTTGCTGAGTTTTTTAATGGATAGTAGAACAGGGCTCGGTAGATTTAGAGAGTTTAGAATATCAAATTATCAGCTTATGATGGATTTGATTGATTATTGCAAAGACCATACTATTGAAGAGATTATGAAACTTCCTGACGTAAAAGAAAGAGTTGAACTTTATAATAAATATAGAGATGATTTTGTAGAACAACTTCATAATGTATCTACTATTAAAGATAACCTAATCATCGTTGATTATAGGGATGAAGAGATAATCTATCCGGGTAACAGATTTATGATATATGCATTATATCCTGAGTGTAATATTTCTATGCATATAATATGGGGTAGAGAAAAGCAAAATACCGTTTTAGCTGTAGGGCATTCTATTATTAATAAAACTTGCAAAACAGTAGTAGGGGAGCTTATGCTTCAATACGGTGGCGGCGGTCACGAAAAAGCAGGTACTTGCCAACTTGACAACGATAAGGTAGAGTCACAAATGCTTGAGATAATTGATGTTATAGTTAAGAATGGGTGAAATAGTAATTGTCCTCGGACTTTTTTAAAGCCCTGCTGGATTTTTCCAGTGGGGATTTGCCTACGGCTACATCGCTAACGCTACATGGTAATTGGTAAGAGATAAATGATAACAATTCTTACCAATACACCAATATACTAATATACTAATAATACGCTACTTTAACTATTATCTAACACTTCTTTAGTAATCGCTAACGCCTCATCTATATTTTTTGCAACATATTTTTTATCGAAGTGTTTAAAAAAGCCTGACTTATTAAGCGTATTTTCTACATTTGCATTAACTCCCGATAATATAAGCCAGGTTCCGTCTTTTTTACAATTCCTATAAAATTCAGTTAGCGCATGCATTGCTGTAGCATCGATAACCGGAACTTTTCTCATACGAAGGATAAACACTTGAGGTTTGTCTTCTATTCTATCTAGTACGCTTTGAAGTCTGTCTGCTACACCGAAGAAAAACGGTCCGTTTATCTCATAAACTTCAACGCCGTCAGGTATTTTCTTTTTGGAAGTTGCATCAGGGTCGTCCACAGCTTCCTCATCGCTTGCATAGAACTCGTTGAATTTTACTTTATTGTCTTCTACGTCAGTAACATCCGTAATTCTTTTTATAAAAAGAAGGGCAGCAAGTAAAACACCGACTTGTACCGCGACCGTTAAATCTATTAAAACGGTAAACAAAAATGTCGTTAAAAGTACGGAAGCATCACTTCTTGGACCTTTTAGAATATGTGTAAAATGTTCTATTTCGCTCATATTCCATGATACTATAATAAGTATTGCAGCAAGGGTTGCCATAGGTATTTTTACGATAAGTCCTGCAAGAGCAAACATAAATATAAAGACGAATATTGCGTGAATAATACCTGCAAGCGGAGTTTTAGCACCTGATTTTACATTGGTAGCCGTTCTTGCTATTGCTCCTGTTGCGGCTATACCGCCAAATAGAACAGAACCGATATTTCCTAAACCTTGACCTACAAGTTCTGTATTTGATTTGTGTCTGTATCCGGTCATACCGTCGGCTACTACGGCACAAAGTAATGATTCTATAGCTGCAAGAAGTGCTATCGTGGTGGCAGAAGGTATTAAATCTCTTATTTTTTCCAGTGTAATGTCAGGTATAGTCGGAGTAGGGAGAGTATTGGGTATTGAGCCGAATTTTGATTCAATAGTCGCAACGTCTAATCCAAAAATATAAACAATAATACTAGCTACAATAACGGCAACTATAGGTCCCGGGATTTTCGGTAGGTGTTTTTTCATGTATATTATGATCAATATAGAAATCAGAGCTATTATAACGGAAATAAAATTGATATCAGTGATATGAGAAAAGTACTCGCTCCATTTTCCTATAAAATCAGCAGGAAGTTGTTCTATTTCAAAACCGAAAAAGTCTTTTACCGTAGAAGAAAATATAATTACCGCAATACCTGTAGTAAAACCAGTGATTACCGGATAAGGGATATATTTAAGTACGGCACCGAATCGTAAAAACCCCATAAGTATAAGAATAAAACCTGCCATAATGGTAGCTATTGCCAAGCCTTCGTAGCCGTGTCTTAAAACTATATCGTATAATATTACTACAAATGCTCCGGTAGGGCCGCCTATTTGTACTCTACTACCGCCAAAAACAGATATTAAAAGTCCGGCAATAATAGCAGTAAAAAGACCGCGTTCAGGTTCTACCCCACTTGCTATTGCAAATGCCATGGCTAAAGGAAGTGCTACAATTGCAACTGTGATACCTGAGAACATATCTCCGCTAAAATACTCTTTTTTATAGCCTTGCTTTAGTACGATAAATGACTCAGGGGTAAATTCTTTGAGGAAGTTTATAATTTTTGATAACATACAAAATCACTTTGATTTGAAAATAAAGATGTAATTATATCAAAAATTATAATAATTTATTACTTTTAAGTAAAAATTAAGTTATTAATTGCAAAATGATTAAAGTTCATCTTCCTCTTCATAGTTTCTCATCTCGTTAATCTCTTCTATAAGCTCGCTACATTCTTCTTCGTCTATTTCATTATTCTCTAGATCGGTCAAGATTTGTCTAAATGCTTTTAATAAATCCTGAGTCTCTTTTAACTCCTCTTTGTCTTCGGCAGTTGCTTTTTTTGCATCAACAAGTTCAAAAAGATAGTCTATGCTCTCTTCTATTTCAGGTATCACTTCATCTTCAATAAGTGTTTGTAATTCTTTTGCTTTTGTCATATTGTTCTCCAATGTAAAGATGGAGTCATTATATCATAATATTTTTAATATCCAAAGAGACTATTGTGTAACTTTGTTCTTTTGATTTAATATTTATCGCTATTTTATTATTGTCGCAAAACTCTTTTACGATAGAAAGTCCTAGTCCGAACCCTTTTGTGTTAGTGTTTTCTTGATAGAATGAATCAAAAACCAAAAATAAATTTTTAGGGTCTATCCCTATGCCGCTATCTTCTATATATAAGGTTTTGTTTTTCATGTATATTTTGATATATCCATTAGGTTTATTATATTTTACGGCGTTTGATAAAAGGTTTGATATAGCTGTTACAAAACCTTTTTTATCTGTTTTTACAAATATGCTACTATCAATGTCTATAGAACATTGTATGTTTGATTTATGAAGGAGTTCTTCAAATTTTCGTTTTGTTTCTAAAATAGACTCTTTTAATATAAATTCTTGAATATCTATTTTTTCTATCTCTTTTTTGATTGAATATTCCATATCATCATATAAAGATAATAGGTCGTTACAAGCTTGTTCTATCCTGTCTATTCGCGTTAGTGTTTTTTCCTCCGAAGTTGAGTTTTTTAACATTTTAGTGTTTAGTAGGATTGTTGCAACAGGGGTATTGAGTTCATGTAATGTTTTTTTGATTTTGTCATCTAAATTTTTTTCACTTTTAAATATATTTTCAAAAAGCGGCTTACTAAAAATTTTGTAAGCTATTAATGAAATTACGGCTATAGGAAAAATAAAGAAAATGATATTGAGATTTAACGTATCAAGATTTTGCAGTAATATAACTTGTGTATATAAGGCAATAATGATAATAATAAAAATAACGATGTAATGAGAGATTATAAAGTCTGTTTTTTTAGTTTTCAAAGGTGTAACCCAAGCCTTTGTGATTTTTGATTGAGTTTTCGCCTAGAAGTTTTTTAAGTTGGTTGATATATACCCTTATCGAACCTTCACTGTACTCTTCCCCTGCACTCCATAAATTTGAGATAATTACCTCTTTTTTTACAAGTTCACCTTTGCTTTTGACTAAAATGTCAAGTAAAATTCCGGTTTTTTGCGGTAAGATTACTTGTTCTCCATTGTGAAATAAAGACTTTTTAAGTAAATCGTATTCATAGGTAGAGTTTATAGTGACTCTTTTGGCAGTAGTGCCTATTCTTTTAAAAATAGCCATAATTCTTAGTAATAGTTCATCTAAGTCGACCGGTTTGTTCAAAAAATCATCGCAACCGCTATTATAACCACGACACAAAGTATCTTTGTCTTTATATGACGTAAGGAAAATAGCAGGTGTGGAATCATCACCGTTTCGTAGATTGCTTAATAATTCAAGTCCTGAACCGTCAGGTAAATTTATATCTAAAATATATAAGTCATAATTTGCTTTATATGACATTTCAAGTGCTTCTTCAATATTTGACGCAGTTTGAATATAGAAACCGCACTCACCTAAATAATCACACAAGCTTTGGGCAAATAATATATCATCTTCCAATAAAAGTATTTTTTGTTTTATCATAAGTTGCATTTTACTAAAAAATTGTTAATTTTGTGTTAAATTAGAATAAATTTATACCTATAAATAATGTTAAGCTAAACTAAAAGATAAAGAGAGTAGAATTATTCCAGTAATGTAATCAAGAGGTGTTTAATGAGAAAGATAAGATATTCCGGTCCAAGACCTATGATATCGCAGTACGGGATAGAGTTTAAAGAAGGTAAAGAAGATAAATATGTCTATCTTATGATTTCTATTCAGATATTGAAGGCTATAGATAAAGATTTTACGGAAAACAAACATTATTCTTACGATTTAGGAACAAAAAGAATAAGTGATGAAGACATATTAAATACTATGCTTCGCTATGAACCTTCATTAACGGATAGTGTTGAGGCCGAGGCACTTGCGTATGAGAAAAAATTAGACCAAGAGATGGAAGATATCAAAAATCAAAAAGCTTTAAGTGAAATTGAAAAAGATGTTTGGATAAAAAATCTTGAAATAATGAAAGACTATAGGGTACAGCGTGCAATAAATAAAATTTTTTATATTCATTCTATATATGAGATAGTGGAAGTGATAAAAAGAGAAAAAATTAAAGAGATAGATACTCCGTTTTATGAAAAGTATTGGCATGTATTAAAAAGTATAGAAGGAACTATAAATTCCCAAAAGGGTTCTTTACGTGCAAATATTGCCGTAGAAAATAAAAACGGTGCCATTAAAACAATTTTACGTATTTCAGGACAAATGTAATGATTAAAAAATCTTTAGTTTATTTACTGCTCGGTGGTTTGGCTTATTTACTTTTTGTTAGTCAAGATTCAAAATATATAGTTGCAGGTGTCGGTATATTTATTATAGGTATGCACTTTATGGAAGACGGCTTTAAGCTTTTTAGCGGCGGTATGCTTGAAAAAGTGATTGCCAAAACTACGGATACGATACCTAAGTCAATTTCTTTAGGTGTTATTGCAACTGCAATTTTGCAAAGTTCTTCTCTTATTGCAATTATAATTATATCGTTTCTATCGGCTAAGCTCATAACGCTTTCAAGTGCTATAGGGGTTACGTTCGGTTCAAACTTAGGTACTACGGCAACAGCGTGGATAGTCTCATATTTCGGTCTAAAAATAGATATCGCGGCTTTTGCATTGCCCATGGTGATATTCGGTGTTATTTTTAGATTTTTTGAAAATAAAAGCACAAAAGGCATGGGTAATATATTGTTGGGGCTTGGCTTTGTTTTTCTTGGTATAGGGTATATGAAAGATGGATTTGAAGACCTTAAAGAGGGCATTGATTTATCTCAATTTGCCGTTGAGGGGTATTTGGGAGTTTTGATTTATATAGCAATAGGTATTATAGCTACAATGATTTTACAATCAAGCAGTGCGATGCTCGCGCTTACTATCACGGCTCTTGCTACTGGACAAATTATGTATCTTAATGCCATAGCTCTTGCAATAGGTGCCAATATAGGTACTACTATAACGGCAGCAATGGGGGCTATGGTGTCAAACGCAAATAGTAAGCGTTTGGCGGTTGGGCTCGTGATGTTTAATACGGTTACTGCTTTTGCCGTGGTTTTCGTGTTATATTATTTTGTTGATTTTGTCGATATGATGGCAGGCTACGTGGGGATATCACCTGATGATTATGCCATGAAACTATCTTTGTTTCATACGTTTTTTAATTTATTCGGTTTAGTAATATGGGCATTTTTTATACCTAGGCTGGTAACATATTTGAAGACGCTTTTTGTAGAGGATATGGAGACGTATATATCAAAACCGAGATATTTAAATATGGATGTTGTTGAAGTCCCAAGTGCTGCTTTTGAAGCAACAAAAAAAGAGGTTATTCATCTTTATGAAAATGCCACGGAGGTTTTGAGTCATGCCATTATGTTACACCGTCACAGATATTTGGGGCAACACAACATCGACAATATCGTGAGGGAATCGACCGATATTATAGAGCTTGATATAGATAATTTTTATCAGACAAGAATAAAATCACTTTACAGTGATATAGTTGATTATTCAACGTTTTTCGTGAGTAAGCTTACGGATGATAAAAAGAGTTATATTATAGGTCTTAGAGGTGCTTGTAGAGATATAGCAGAAGCCGTAAAAGATACAAAAGAACTTCAAAAAAATATAGCAAAATATCTTCAAAGTAATAACGATTATATTAAAGAAGAATATAATTTACTTAGAATTTCAATAGCAAAAACTATGGATGTTATAAATCAAATAAAAAATAGTCATGATGAACTTGATGTTCTTGCTAAATCAAAGGTTTTACAAGACTATTTAAAAAATATGGATGTTATAACAAGCGGTAGAATTGATGCTTTGATTAGGGAGAATAAGATAGATAAAAAAATGGCAACTACCCTTTTAAACGATAGTTCCAATGCATATAATGTAACCAATAAGTTGATAAATGTAGCTAAGATATTGTGGATTGAAGATGTAACAATCAAAAAAATAGGAGAGCAATTATGAAACTAGAAAAAATCTATGAGATGGCAAAAGAGTATTTGGAAGTTTTAAACGGTGAAGATGTTAAAAAGAAAAAAGTTAAGGAATTGAAAGAAGAGATCGAAGAAAAAATCTCGAAACTCAAAAAGAAAGCAAAAAATGCCGACAATGACGAAGATAGAGAAGATTATAGAAAAGAGATAGGTGCTTTAAAAGAGATATTGGCAAAACTTGATAAAAAAGATTAAGCCTATCGGTATATTTTTTCAAAGCTTCATTTAATATAATATAAAGTAACATTCTATAATGGTCTGTGTTTAGGAGTTATTTATGTATGTTAAATTAAAGTATATTTTATTTATGTTGTTCTTACTTAACTCATTTAATTTTGCATCAAGTTTAAAGTTGGGTATATTTCCGTATACGGACCCTATGCAACTTATTAAGATTCATAATGATTTAAGAGAACATTTGTCAAATGAACTTGGGTATGAAATAGAGATATATACCGCACAGGATTTTGTGCAATATTATGACAATACGAAAAATGAGTTTTATGATATAGTTATTACTCCTCCACACTTCGGTGCTATACATATTAAAAACGGTTTTGTTCCCCTTTATAGGTATGACAGGTTGCTTAAACCCGTGTACGTAGTAAAAAAAGATTCTTCTATATTTAAAGTTTCCGATTTCAAAAATAAAAAAATAGCACTTTCAAATCAACTATCAATATCTTCAATAAGCGGTTTGGTGGAAATAAGCTCTAATAGCATAGATATTAGCAAACACAATCTTATAAATACAAAAACACATCAAGCAGCAGTTACGAGTGTGATATTCGGTGAGAGTGATGTGGCTATAACAACGCATACTCCTATAAATCAGATGTCGGGCAATATCGACATGTCAAAGATAAGAATTATAGAAGGCAATATAAATGTCCCTCATGTATTTACTTTGGCTAGTTCAAGATTAGATAAAGATTTGGTTGTAAAGCTCAAACAAGCCTTAAAAAGCTTTGAGCAAACTCAAAAAGGGAAAGAATTTTTTGTCAACACCGGTTTCTTGGGATATACTAGTATAACAAAGAAAGATTTAGATAGTTTGGTTATGTTTATAGCCGAAACGAAGAAATTTTTAGAGTAGGGCTATGGGAATTTTTCAAAGTCTAAAATTTAAACTTCTGTTTTTAGCATTTATCGTTCAGGTTGTTTTAATAGTTTTCCTTGTGTATAACAATATCAAAACTACGGAACAACACTTAATAGCACAAACACAAAATAATCTTAGCGAGATCAAGTATAGTATGACAAGCACTTTGTCCGGACTTTTGATAGCAAGGGATTACGGCTCTATTAAATCTATTATAGATGAACTAACCGCAAAGAATAAGATTTCTTATATTGTAATAAAAAAAGACGACAAGGTACTTCTTAGCTCCGGTTTTTATGAAAAAAATGATTTACCTAACTTGAATAATGATTTTGAGACAAGCGGAAATATATATAACACAAAACATGAGATTGATTTTTACGGTCAAAATTATGCAACAGTATACTTTGGGCTTGATATATCTTTTTTAAAAAGTGCTAAGCAACAGATTATTTATCAAAGTATAGTAATTTCTATAATAGGACTTTTTGTTGGATTTATATTGTTGTTTGCGGTTATTTTATGGTTAACGAAAAGTCTTGATAGGTTGACGAATGTTGCGGTTGAGATAAGCAACGGTAATTTTGACGTTAAAATAGATGAGATTAAAGATTATAATGAAATAGCGTTATTGTCACACTCTTTTAGTGATATGATAAGTACTATATCGGAACAGTTTGAAACAATTAAAAAAAATAACCAAAAATTTCAAACGATAGCAGATTATACTTATTCGTGGGAGAATTGGTTTGATGAAACAGGAAAACTAAAATGGATTAATCCTGCTGTTGAGCGAATTTCAGGATATAGCGTAAAAGAGGCAATGTTCCTTACCAATTTCCCGTTTTGTATAGTTATGGATAAAGACCAAGAAATAGTATATCATCAGCATCTATTAGCTTTGCAAGGTAATAGCGGGCAGGATTTTGAATTTCGAATAACAAAAAAAGATGATGCCGTAATATGGGTTGCTATGTCTTGGCAAAGCGTGTATGATGAAAACGGCAATTTTTTTGGATATAGGTCCAGTATAAGGGATGTATCTACGGAACACAATATGGGCTTAGAACTTCGTCTACAAGAAAAAATCAATCAAACTTTGGAGCAAAGAGTAGAAGAGAGTGTGCAAAAACTAAGAGAAAAAGATTTGATGCTTATTCAACAGACTAAAATGGCTTCAATGGGTGAAATGATAGCCAATATTGCCCATCAATGGAGACAACCTCTTAGTGCTATTACAAGTAGTGCAAGTGCGGTTAAGGTAAGTGATGAGTTAGGAATTTTGGATAAAGAATCACTCCATAAGTATATGGATATGATTACAAAGAATTCACACTATCTTTCAAATACCATAGAGAGTTTTAGAAACTTTTTTAGGCCTAATCAAGAAAAAAGTGAATTCGATATTAGAGGTATTACAGAAGATGTTATTAATATATTCGGTACTTATTTTGCAGTCAACAATATCAAAATAGTTAATAATGTGGCACATCTTAACATAACAAGTTATGCTAACGGATTACAACAGGTTTTACTTAATGTAGTAAAGAATGCCAAAGATGCGATAAATCAAAACGGAGTCATAGTTCTTGAGGGCAAACTTATCGGTGAAAGCACGGTGGAAATATCAGTCAAAGATAGTGGAGGCGGCATAGCAGATGAGATAATGGGTAAGATATTTGACCCTTATTTTACCACAAAACACAAATCTTTAGGTACAGGGATAGGTCTTAATATGTCCTATCAAATAATTAAAGAACATCTTCGAGGTGATATCAAAGTTCAAAATAGCGAATTTGAATTTGAAGGCAATATCTATAAAGGTGCAGAGTTTATTTTGTCTATACCTACAGAGTAGTAAGAAATTTTTTATTAATCTATAATATATTTTACTGTACAATAAGAACATATTTAAATGTTAAGGTTGTTTTTTGCAGAGATATTTTAAAGAATTTGTTTTGAAAGATTTTTTATTTTTTATTCTTTTTAAGATTGTTAAGTTTTTGTTTTTTGTTATGCCGAAGGGTTTAGCAAAAAAGTTTCTAGATTTGGTGAGTGTGCTTGTAGTTAAATTTGACGGTATGCATAGGCATATACCGAGGGCAAACTTAGATTTTGTTTTTGGTGATAGCTTAAGTGATGAACAAAAAAAGGTTATTATAGAGAACTCATATAAGAATTTGGTTTATAATTTATATGAATTTGTAGTTAACTCAACACTAAGCGTTGAAGAGATTTCAAATAAAGTATCTATTAACGGTGAAGAATATATTCTGGAAGCAATTAAAGAGAACAAAAGTATTATCTTTATCTCTGCTCATTACGGTAATTGGGAGTTATTAAGTAAATATTTTTCAAAGTATAAGCCGATAAGTGTTGTCGGAAGACCTTTGAATAATCAATATTTAAATAATGAATTAAAAGAGAGTAGAAAGCTTGATAACTGTGAGATATTAGATAGAAGCGGTGCAACAAGAGGGCTTATGAAAGCTTTGAAAAACGGTCATAACGTAGGGCTTGTAGTAGATCAACATACGGCACCTACAAAGGGCGGTATAGAGATCAAGCTATTCGGTAAAAAAGCACTACAAACAGATGTTCCGGCACGCCTTGCAATGAAATTTGATGCTGTTTTGTTACCTGCTTTTGTTGTTTTAAAAGAGTTCGGTAAATATGAAATTAAAGTTTATCCTCCTATAGAAGTTACCTCTGAATCAACTATTGAGTCATTAACACAAGCACAAGCCGATATTATCGAAAAACAAATAATAGAACTTCCGGACCTGTGGATGTGGCAACATAGGCGATTTAAAGAACAGTATCCTGAAATCTATGCTAAAGGTACCAGATGAGAGTACTTGTGATACGATGTGGTGCTTTGGGCGATTTGGTATATTCTACTTCCGTAATAGATGCTTTGAGACTTGAATACGGGGAAGATGTAACAATAGATTTCGTAACAACGCCGTCAAGCGCTAAATTGTTTGATTTTGACGATAGAATAAATAAAGTGTTTTTGTTGAAACACAAAAAAGTTCCTATCATATTTAGCTCTCAAAAAAAAGCCGTTATAAAAGAATCACACAAAGAGCCTTACGACTTACTTATTAACTTTGAGATGGGAAAACAGTTTAGAAGTCTCGTCGAAAAAATAAAAGCAAAAAGAAAAGCAGGGTGGTTTTGTGAAAATATCACTATAACAAAAACACATATGGTTGAAATATGTAAAGAATTTTACTCAAGTGTTGTATCGTCAGAAAATATCGACAAGGCATACCCAAGGTTGTTAGGGGAAGATTTTGGAAATATAAAACTTAAGTTTAATCTGCCTGACGATTATATAGTATTCAGTCCAAGCAATTCTCACAATAAGAAAAAAGGGATCAATTATCGTGCATGGCCACATAGTCACTGGAAAGAATTATTAAATATGATGCCAAAGAATATGCATATAGTAATGATAGGTGCGAAGGGCGAAGAGGCATTTTTTGAGCCTATCAAACCATATGGTGAAAATGTGATTGATTTGGTAGGGAAGATATCTATACCTCAAATGGTAAGCGTGGTCGCAAACGCAAAAGCCCTTGTGGTTACCGATACCGGAACAGCACATATAGCATCAGCCGTAAATACACCTGTTTTTTGTCTAATAGGTCCTACTCCGGCAGAACAAACAGGACCATATAAAACCCCTTATAATGAGGTGTTTATACTAAAATCAGATATTGAATGCAGACCATGTTATAAAACTAAGATTATGATGGAGTGTAAAGATAATCTTTGTATGAAGAATATTCTGCCAGTCAACATTTTTGATTGCTTAAAATTAGCAAATATAGTCTAGAAAATACATTTTAAAAAGGAGTTAGATAGATGAAAGGAATAATATTAGCAGGTGGTAGCGGTACAAGACTCTACCCGATTACAAAAGGTGTTTCAAAACAGCTAGTACCGATTTATGATAAACCGATGATTTATTATCCACTTTCTGTTCTTATGCTTGCAGGTATCAAAGAGGTGCTTATCATCACTACGCCACAAGACCAACAGAGCTTTATTAATTTGTTAGGTGACGGTAGTGACTTAGGGATGAAGTTTGAATATATAGTACAGCCTAGTCCAGATGGTCTTGCACAAGCTTTTATACTAGGTGAAGAGTTTTTAAACGGTGATGATGCTTGTCTTGTGCTTGGAGATAATATATTTTACGGTCATGGACTTACTCGTCTTCTAGCAACAAGCGTCAAGAATGTAAAAGAAGAAAATAAAGCTACGGTATTTGGATATTACGTAAAAGACCCGGATAGATACGGTGTTGCAGAGTTTGATGAAAAAGGTAATGTAATAAGTATAGAAGAAAAACCTAAAAATCCAAAGTCTAACTATGCCGTAGTAGGATTGTATTTCTATCCTAGCGATGTAGTAAAAAAAGCAAAAGAAGTAAAACCGTCTGATAGAGGTGAACTGGAAATTACAACTTTAAATGAAATGTATTTACATGAATCAAGACTTAAAGTAGAATTAATGGGAAGAGGATATGCGTGGTTAGACACAGGTACTCATGAATCACTTCTTGAAGCGAGCCAATTTATACAAACTATCGAAAATAGACAATCTCTGAAAGTAGCTTGTCTTGAAGAAATAGCATATGAAATGGGATATATAAGCAAAGAAAAGCTTCTTGAGCTTGCAGAACCTTTAAAAAAGAATCAATATGGACAGTATATGATTTCAAGAGCTAATCAACCAAGACGGATCGGTTGAATATGAACTTTATAAGAACACAAATTCCTGATGTGGTTATTATTGAACCGACAGTTTATGGAGATAGTAGAGGATACTTTGTGGAGACTTTTAGAGCCGATAAACTTGAAGAATTTTTGAGGTATAAGATAAATTTCTGCCAAGATAACGAGAGTAAAAGTTCTCACGGAGTTCTAAGAGGACTTCATTATCAACTTCCTCCATATTCTCAGACAAAATTAGTAAGAGTAATAAAAGGAAGAGTGCTAGATGTTGCGGTAGATATTCGTAAAGGTTCGCCTACGTTTGGACGGCATGTATCGGTTGAACTTAGTGCCGACAATAAAAGACAACTTTTAATTCCAAGAGGGTTTGCTCATGGATTTGTGGTACTTGAAGATGATACGATATTTGCATATAAAGTAGATAACTATTATAGTCCTGAATGTGATAGAGGAATAGCATTTGATGATAAAAATCTAAATATAGATTGGATTTTAAATCATAATGAATTAAATTTGTCTCCTAAAGATACAAAACAACCAAAACTTTGTGATATAAAAGATGATAAAGAGATATTTGAGTTTGGAGTAGATTATTATGCTTAATATTTTGGTAACAGGTTCAAAAGGACAACTCGGTAGTGAACTAAAAGAACTTTCTTCTACATATGCATATAATTTCTTCTTTACAACTAGAGATGATATAGATATTACCGATAAGGATAGTATAAGAAGTTTTTGTCAAAATAATCATATTAATGCGATTGTCAACTGCGCAGCTTATACGGCAGTAGATAAAGCTGAGAACGATGAAACTAATGCAGATTTGATAAATAGAAAAGCTGTTAAGAAACTGGCTTTGGTTTCCAAAGAACTCAATATAAAGCTAATTCATATTTCTACTGATTATGTATTTGACGGTACATCTTATAAACCGTATGTGGAGGCGTACCAAACAAATCCACAATCTATTTACGGTAAAACAAAATTAGAAGGTGAAACGGAGATGTTATCTATAAATCCATCAAATTCTATAATTATCAGAACTTCTTGGGTATATAGCTATTATGGTAATAATTTTGTGAAGACTATGCTTAGGCTAGGTAAAGAAAAAGAGAGTTTAGGCGTAATATATGATCAGGTAGGGACGCCTACTTATGCTAAAGATTTAGCAAAAACTATATTAGATATGATTCCCCAAATAAAAAATTCTAAAGTAGAAATTTACAATTTTAGTAATGAGGGAGTAGTATCTTGGTATGATTTTGCAAAAGAGATTATGCGGATGTCAAAATTATCTTGCAAAGTTAATCCAATAGAAACAAAAGACTATCCTACACCGGCAATGAGACCACATTATAGTTTATTAAATAAAAATAAGATAAAATCTACTTTTAATATCGAAATACCATATTGGAAAGATGGATTGGATGATTGCTTAAAAAGATTGGGAGAAAGAAGATAAATGTTTAACAACAATAATAAAACTATTTTAGTAACAGGATGTGCCGGATTTATAGGCTCAAACTTTGTACCGTATTTCCTTGAAAAATATCAAAATTATAATTTAGTAAACTTAGATTTGCTTACTTACGCAGGGAACTTGGAAAATCTCAAAGAAGTTGAAAATAGCATAAGATATAAATTTATTAAAGGTGATATTTGCAATAGAGAACTAGTTGAATTTATATTTAGTGAATACGATATAAGAGGTGTTATTCACTTTGCAGCAGAAAGCCATGTAGATAATAGCATCAAAAACCCGGGTGTGTTTGTTCAAACTAATGTAAACGGGACTTATACTCTTGTAGATGTGGCTTATAAATATTGGATGGAAAAACCATTTACGTATAAAACAGAATATCAAGATTGTAGATTTCATCATATCTCAACCGATGAAGTGTATGGCACACTTAGTCTTGATCCAAATGATTTATTTACTGAAAAAACTCCTTATGCTCCAAACTCTCCATATAGTGCTAGTAAAGCATCAAGTGATATGATTGTAAGAGCTTATGTGGAAACATTTGGATTAAACGCAGTTATCACAAACTGTTCAAATAACTATGGACCAAAACAACATGATGAAAAACTAATCCCTACAATTATAAGAAATGCCCTCAAAGGAAATCCAATTCCAATATACGGTGATGGAAAAAATATAAGAGATTGGTTATACGTGCTAGACCATTGTAAAGGGATAGATTTAGTTTATCATAACGGTAAAAAAGGTGAAACTTATAATATAGGCGGAAGAAACGAGCGAACAAATCTTCAAATAGTAAATAGAATTTGTGAGATTCTAGATAAAGAAATACCTATTTCAAAAAATTCAAAATTCAAAATTCAAAATTCAACATTAGAGAGCTACAAGGATTTAATCACTTTTGTTGAGGATCGCGCCGGTCATGATAGAAGATACGCAATCGATGCTACAAAACTTGAAAATGAACTTGGCTGGAAAGCAGATGAGAACTTTGATAGTGGGATAGTGAAGACTATTGAGTGGTATTTGGGGAAATATGGAAAATAATGTGAGATGTACTATAATAATATCCGTATATAAAGATACGAATAGTTTAGATTTGATACTGGATAGTTTGTCAAAACAAACAGTATTGCCAGATGAAGTTATTGTTTCCGAAGACGGTGATAGTAAAGAGATGGCTGAATATTGTGAAATCGCAAAAGAGAAATATAAAAACCTTGATATTGTACATCTTTTTCAAGAAGATATAGGATGGAGAAAGAATAGGGCATTAAATAGAGCCATAGTTGCCTCCAGGTATGAGTATTTGATATTTATTGACGGTGATTGTGTACCATATAGTAATTTTATAGAAAATCATTTATTGATGTCTCAAAAGGGTATAGTGCTTTGCGGTAAAAGATTTGAACTTGGACCAAAGTTTACTGAAAAGGTCAAAAACGGTGAATTAAACGTATTTGATATAGAAAAAAAATTTTTGTGGTATTTGCCTGCTTTAATGAAGGACAATGCAAGACATCCTGAAGATGGCTTATTTTTTAACCCAAAAAGTTGGATATCAAGTCTTGTTCGTAGAAGACATGTGCGTCATATAGTAGGGTGTAATTTTTCGTGTTTTATGGATGATTTTTTAAAAATTAATGGATTTGATGAAACTTTTATATTGCCTTGTGAAGGTGAAGATGTAGACCCTAGTTGGCGATTTAGAAGTGTCGGTATTGAATTGAAATCATGTAGATGCAGTGCCAATATAGCACATTTGTATCATAAAAAGAGATTTAATGAAGAACAAGGTTTAATAAATCGAGGAATTATGTTCTCTAATCAATTGAACAATGAATTTTATTGTAAAAATGGGATAAAAAAACTGTGATAAGTTTTAAAAGATTGTAAATGTTTGATTATGTAATAGTTGGATATTGTTATGATTATAAAGATGAAAATAATATTTTAATCCATAAATATGGCCCGCATCTTTTTCATACAAATAATAAAGAAGTTTTTGACTATCTTTCAAGATTTTCCGAATGGGAAGTTTATCACCATGAAGTTTTAGCAATGATATATGGTTCAAAAGTTCCTATACCATTTAATATAAACACTCTTTACAAGTTATTTCCAAATAGTTTAGCCATTAAACTTGAAGAAAAATTACTTAAAGAATATACTTTAAATTCACAAGTTTCTATTTTAGAACTTAAAAAATCAAACGATAAAGATTTACAATTTTTGGCTGATTTTGTTTATGAAAAAATATTTGTGCATTATACAGAGAAACAATGGGGAATGAAACCTGAAGAGATAGATAGTGTTGTAACTGCAAGAGTGCCAATATTTGTGGGCAAGGGCAATAGATATTTTAATGACATTGATCAAGTAGTTCCTAAAAATGGTTATACGAAGCTTTTTGAGAATCTCATCAATCACTCAAATATTAAACTTATGCTTAATACAGATTTTAAAGAAGTTTGTAAATTCAATGAGAATGATGTGTGTGTTTTTGGAACCAAATTTGAAGGTAAAGTTATTTATACCGGTCAGATAGATGAATTGTTTGATTATAAATTTGGAGAATTGCTGTATAGAAGCTTAGAGATGAAATTTGAAAGTATTGATTTGGAGTATTATCAGGAAGCCGTAACTGTTAATTACCATAATAGTGATGATTTTACGAGAATTACAGAATTTAAACTGATTCACCCTTCCTTATCTTTTGATTTATTTAATGGAGGCAGTCTATGCAAAATTATGAATTGAAATTAAATAATCACACAAAAGTGTATGTGGTTTGTCCAGCCAGTTTTGCTACGGGTGGACCAGAATTATTACATCAATTGGTGTACCATTTAAGAAAATTAAACTTAAATGCTTTTATGTTTTATATACCAAAGGCACATCCTGCACCGGTGCATGAGGAGTATAGGTTTTATGATAACCCATATGTATTTGATTTAGATGATGAGTCGTCGAATATTTTAATAGTCCCTGAAATTAATACTGAACTGTTATATAAGTATGAGAAAATTCAAAAAGTGATTTGGTGGTTGAGTATTGATAATTATTTCGTTAGTATTCCTAGGTATGGTTTTATAAAAAGAAATATTAAAAGAATATTTTCTGGAAAAAAGTATTTCACTTTTGACCAAAAAACAAATTTTTTTCATTTTGTGCAATCTTATTATGCTAAAGATTATTTACAAAAGCATGGTATAGAAAGTAGTAGAATAGAATATTTATCTGATTATTTGAGTGCAGATTTCTTAAAAAATAGACTAGATACAAATATTGAAGCTAAATGCAATATTGTTGTCTATAATCCAAAAAAAGGGTTTGAATTTACTCAGCAGCTGATTCAAACAAATCCAAATATAGAATTTATACCAATACAAAGTATGACAAGACATGAAGTTATTCAATTATTAAAAAAATCAAAAGTATATATTGATTTTGGACATCATCCTGGTAAGGATAGAATTCCAAGAGAGGCTGCATTGTTAGGTTGTTGTGTAATTACAAATAGAAAAGGTTCTGCAAGTTTTTTTAATGATGTCAAAATTGGTGATGAATATAAATTTGATGAAAATACTAGAGATGTAGGAAAAAATATTACGAATAAAATTCTTGATTGTTTTAATGAATTTCAAAGGAATTATGATAATTTCACTAATTATAGAAACATGATAATGGAGGAAGAACAGAATTTCATTTGTGATTTAAAAAGGATTTTTAAAAGTGAATAAAATAGCCGCAACAACTATTCTCTACAATCCAGATAAATCAATTTTTGATAATCTTGATTCATATGTTTATAGTGTAGATAAAATATTTATTATTGATAATTCGGAAATACAACAAACTGAGATTGTAGAACAATTAGAAAGTCGATATTCTAATCTTATATATATTTTTAATAATGATAATTTAGGGATAGCAACAGCATTAAATATAGCATGTGATAGAGCTATGGAATTAGGATATGAATGGATTTTGACAATGGACCAGGATAGTAGATTTATAAATTTTGCACACTATCTTGATTGTTTATATAAATTAAGTGTAGACCCTAATATAGCATTATTAGCTGGAAATGCAACAAGAAATGCATTAAATCAGTTGCCGCTTGAGCCAACTTGTAGTTTTGAAGAAAAGTTTTTAGTTATTACATCAGGTAATTTATTAAATTTAAAACTATTTAATGAAATTGGTAGATTTGAAGATAAGCTTTTTATAGATATGGTTGATCACGATTATTGTATGAAAATCAATAAAAAAGGTTATAAAATATTGTATTTGAGAAATGTTTTGATAGAACACAATTTAGGTGATTTATATCAAAGACAAAATATTTTAACCGGGAAGATAAGAAAAAAAATTGAACATAGTCCTATTAGGGTTTATTATATTACTAGAAATTATTTTTATACATGGCAAAAATATTCTAAAGATTTTCCACAAGAATTTAATTTATTAAAGACTTTGAATATGATGTTTATCCACGGTATTATAAAGATTTTACTTTATGAGGATAATAAAATGAAAAAGATATATGCTAAATTTCTTGGTTTATGGCATTTTTTGATTGGAAAATACGGTAAGTATAGATTATAGATAAAAATATTTTGTATTCTTAGTAGTTGCTAATAGTTACTTGTATGTAATATCTGATAGCACAATGTAATTAAAGGGGAGTAGTATCCAAAAATTTAGAATATATATGTGAGGTTTGACTGATTGATTAGATTAGGCGGTTTATTATTGATGATCATAAGTACCAAAAAACTTCAATATTTGTGTGGTATAAGATTTGAGTCAAATTTGTAAAAAATATTTTAAAAAGGAATCATTTGAGTACAGAGAATATAAAAATTGTGGCTACGGTAGTTTTATATAATCCAGATGATATTGTATATGATAATATAGCAACTTATGTATCGTTTGTTGATAAACTGATTGTAATTGACAATTCTACAAAGCATAATACTCAACTTATTAACAAGATAGAAACTAGTTTTAATAATATGATTTATATCAATAACAATGATAATTTAGGTATAGCAACAGCTTTAAATATTGCTTGTGATAAAGCTTTTATGCTTGGATATGATTGGATTTTGACAATGGACCAAGATAGTAAATTTGTTAATTTTGAAGAGTACAAATACTGTTTGAGTGAAATCATTAAGAAAGAAAAAGATATTGCTATTGTGACTTTAAAACATACGCATGATGTTGGTTCTATCAAAATCGAATCCAATCTTTGTGGCTACGAAGAAAAAGATATTGTTATTACGTCCGGTAATTTTGTAAACTTATATCTTTTTGATAAGATAGGAAGATTTGATGATTCTTTATTTATAGATATGGTTGACTATGATTTTTCACATAAAGTTATTGTAAATGGTTATAAAATAGTGCAGATGAGTCAGCATTATCTTATTCATCAGTTAGGGGAAGTATTTATGAGGAAAAATTTCTTAACTGGAAAAGTTAAAGAGAAAATTGAACACAATCCTCAACGAGTTTACTATATGACAAGAAATAGGTTATATCTATCGAAAAAATACAGTGCATTATCGCCAAGAGAATATAGCTTACTTAAAACAGTAAATATTCTTTTTATTCATGATGTAATCAAGATTTTATTATATGAAGATAATAAAATAGATAAATTGTATGCTAAGTGTTTGGGATTGTACCATTTTGTGATAGGTAGGTATGGTAAGTATGATATATAATGCAATAAAGAACAATATAACTGACATGGCTCTGAAATATAAAATTGATACAGTGTATATCATAAACTATTTATTGGTTATGTACGCTTTTTTTCTACCTTTATCTAGGAGTATTAGTAATACTTTATTTTTTATTGTATTGTTTTTATTTATAATAAGCGGTAATCTAAAAGAAAAGTTAATTTATGCCTTGAAAGATAAAGTGGTATGGTCTTTTTTAGGATTAGTAATTATACATGTATTGTGGTTAATAGGTAGTGATAATTTTGAATATGGATTAGAAAGAATAGATGGCATATCAAAAATCTTATATATTATTATTTTCATTTCCGTAATTAGGCAAGATTTTGTATTTAAGATATTGAGTGCTTTTTTACTTGGTGTATGTTTTAATGAATTTACTTCGTATCTTATATTTTTTGAAATAATTCGACCGATAAATAATGCAACTGTTGTTAATCCGGTACCTTTTTTGTTGAATCATACGGTATATGCGATAGTTTTAGCAATAGCATTATCTATTTCATTATCTGCTTTATTGAATAAAATAGCAATTGCACATAAAGTATTAAAAATAGTTTCAATACTTTTAGTTATGAGTATTAGTATAAATATTTTTATAATAAGTTCAAGATTGGGCTATATACTGTTTAGTGTAGTAATTTTAAGCGTAATGTTTATTTATTTTAAAAAATATATTTTAAGAATGGCTATAGTGGTTGTTATATCTTATGTGGTTGCATATTTAGGTATTGATAATTTTAAGAATAGAACAGATTTAATGTTTTATGAAATATCAAAAATATATTCGAGTCAAAATTTAAGCGGTTCACTCGGTGTAAGGGTTGGCTTTCATTTGGCTTCACGAGATGTATTTGAAGAAAAACTTTTTTTTGGAGTGGGAACGGGTGATCATATAGATTATTTAAAAAATAAAATAAATCAAGAAGAAGTTTATGAATTCCCTAAAGCGATGATGTCTATCTTGAACTATGGTAAAGGCACTAGATTGGATAGTGATTTTTTAGAGTTGTTCATTCAATTCGGTGTAGTTGGAGTATTTATATTCTTATTAATTTTATATAATATATACAAATATAATCAGTCAAATAAGTTTTTAAAAGGATTGCAGATATTATTGATAATTATTATTTTAATAAATGGTGCGATTCAGGGAATGATATACTTTTCTCCACTGAATAAAATTTTTGTGCTACTAATAGCTTTGACATTAAATTTGTATTATGACAACAATAAGTGTAAAATGAAATGTATCTAAGGGCTTAAAAATATAGTGATTGTAATTTGGTTTGTAAGTTTTTTAAACTGAGGACTAGCATCTGTTTATTTGTTAATGCCAATCATACATTTAAACAGGTTCATTTCTTTATTTGCTTCAATTCGTTCCATCATGCCTCTCACAAAAGTACCATGCGTTCTTTTATGAAACAAATGAAATTGATTGGCTATATACTTGGCAGATACTATATTATAACCAAGCCCTTTGAATCTCCATTCCAAGTCAGTATCGCTAGCAAAAGCAGAATTTCCAAGACTTTCATCAAAACCGTTAATATCAATCATGGCTTTTTTATAGCACGAAAAATTACATCCCAATATGGAAACATCTTTATTATTGTATTTTGAATGCAAAATCTTGTGAAGAAAGCCAAAAGGTTTTATTTGGAATCCTTCTTCTGTATGTTTCTCCTTGTTTGCATCTTTTGCTATATTAAAATATTGCATTAAAAAGTTTTTTTCTAGCCATAAGGAAGTTTTTATATGTTCTCTTAACATTTGCGAATATTTAGGACCTAAATTAACTCTTCTTCCAGCAATAATATTTTTTTGTGCGGAAAGCTTGATATGATTTTCAATAAAGTTGCTATAAGGTAAGCAATCGCCGTCAATAAAAATTAAGTACTCACCACTTGAAGCTCTGATAGCATTATTTTGTGAGTTTGATTTTCTGACTCCTATATCTTCTTGAGTAGTATGTTTTACTTCCAAATCTTTTATAGTGGATATATATTCCTTCATAAGCTGGTCTTCGCCATCTTCCGCAATTACTACTTCAAAGTTTTTGTACGTTTGACTTTTTAAAGATTCTATGATAAGCTTTAGTGCCTCAACATCCTTGTAAACTGCAATTATCAAACTAACTTTCATAAATTCTCCAATATATTTTTCATCTTAGTAAATTGTTTTTCACTGTCGAACATATCATCCGCTTTTATCTTGCCTTTATTGGCAAGTTGATTTTTTAGCTCCGGATTGTTTGCTATAAGTGTGAGTTTTTGATATAAATCTTCGCTGTTCATACTTTCAAAAAGAAGTCCGTTCTCGCCGTCATTTATGATTTCAAGAGGTCCTCCGCTATTGCTACCTAGTACACAAATACCGCTTTTCATAGCTTCTATCAAAACAAGTCCGAAAGTTTCTTTTTTTGTAGCCAACACTACACAATCTGATAGTTGCATATAGTCAGTAGGGTTGTTTACAAATCCCATAAAAATATCATGAGGATAAGATTGTTGCAGTGTATTGAAATATTCTTTGTCCATAAAATGCCCTATAATCAAAGCTTTAGCTTTTATACCTGCAAGCCTTAGCTTTTCTACGGCTTGTAATACGATATGTTGACCTTTCGCTTCTTCTATCCTACCCACTATGCAAACTATAAATTCGTCTTTGATATTGAGTTTATTTTTTAGATGTGTTTTATCATCAATTGAAAGTGTTTTAGGAGTATTTGCACCTATATAGCAAGTGTGTAATTCGGGTCTTATATCTTGCGGTATAAATTTTTCTAATTGTTCTTTTACAAGATTTGTTACCGCAATCATGGCATTAAGATTTTTGTACAAAAATTTATGGTAAAAGTCGCTTTTAAATCTAGTCATATGCATATGGCGTGTTTGTACTATCTTGGGTTTGCGTTTGGATAAGAGTTTTGCAGCAACAACTACTGGGATATCTTTCGTCCAATGAAGATGTACTATATCTATTTGTTCTTTATCTATTATTTGTGCCAACTTAAATATCCCGTATCGTGAGATTGCGATATGCGGTATTTCTTCGTTTTTTAATATTTTTTCAAGTTTTGAGTTTTTTGCTATTACGACAGATGAGCCGAGATATGAAGAAATATTTTTCATATGAAGTTCAAGTCCGCCAAGGTCTGGAGATAGGCAAATTTCTAAAATTTTTTTCATAATGTTCTTTGATATTCTATTTTGTTTTGTATTTTAGTAAAAAGTCGGTTAAACCCAAATTAAATAGTTTTTTGCTAAAATCAACCTATAAAATACTAAAAAGGCTAGACTTGTCCACCTATAAATTTGTAATAAACGAAGAATTTAAAAACTTAGAACCTTTTTTGTTAAATATAAAACAGTTATTTAGTCAAAATGCCTATAGCATCCACAAAGCTAGAAATGAATTAAAAGTTATAGAGTATGAGGGATTAAAGCTAGTCGTAAAGTCTTTTAAGGTACCTAATTTATTAAATAGATATGTTTATGCGCATTTTAAGCCATCTAAGGCGAAGAAATCTTATGACAACGCAGTAACCCTTTTAACTCTTGGAATTAATACTCCTACTCCTGTAGGATATATAGAATTTTTTGAACACGGTTTATTAAAAGAGAGTTTTTTTGTCTCTTTAATGTTTGAGTATGATTTCACCATACGTGAACCCCTCCTTGACAAAAACTTTACGGATAGAGATACTATATTCCAAACATTTGGTGAGTTTACGTTTGATTTGCATAATAACGGTGTATTTCACAAAGACTATTCACCTGGAAATATACTTATAAAAAAAGGTTTAAACGGTTACATATTTAGCATTGTTGACATTAATAGAATGGAATTTAAAGATTTATACTATGATGAAAGACTCAAAAATTTCGCTAAACTTTGGGCTAAAGATGAGGATTTGATAATTATATTAAAGGCATACGCAAAAAGTGCAGGGATGAATGAAAAAAGAGCTATAGATGACGGGATAAAATATTCACAAGCTCATAAAAATAGAATTAATTTCAAAAAACGATTAAAAGGTATAGAAGTTGTTGATTAGTATTATGTATCATCATGTAAATAGCGATAGATGTAGTAATGATTTGTCTATCTTTGAAGAACATTTGCAATATATCAAATCAAAATTTACGTCAATATTTCCCGGTGAAAATATAACGGGTAATTGCGTATGCCTAACTTTTGATGACGCCTATGTCGATTTTTATTATTTGATTTATCCATTACTCAAAAGGTATGGACTAAAAGCCTTATTGGCAGTTCCTAGTAAATATATACTCGATAGTTGTGATGAAATTTCTGAAACTAGAATGAGATTTGAACACAATGATTTATTTTCAAATTATGAAAAAGGGACCTTTTGTACATTTAAAGAGTTAAAAGAGATGGTAGATAGTGGGCTCGTGCGTATAGGCTCACATTCTCATACTCATATTGATTTAACGGCAGACGGTGTGGATTTGGATATTGAATTAAGGTTTTCAAAAGAGATTCTGGAACAAAAGTTGGGTGTCGAGGTAGATAGTTTTGTATTTCCTTTCGGCAAGTATAATCAAGAAATTCTTCAGCAAGCTAAAAAATATTACAAATACTCATTTAGAATAGGTAATGCTATACATAATGATTTTAACGGCATTAATGGAGTTATTTATAGAGTTGACGGTGATGGACTAAAAACTCCTGATGAGATTTTTGGATTTAAAAAGATACTTGGATATAAATTTAAAGGTTTGATTAAAAGATTGGGTGACAAATGAATATAAGTGCAGTCGTGTTGGCAAAAAACAATGAAAAAACGATAGGAAATACCCTAAAAAGTCTAATTGATTTTAGTGATGTGGTAGTTTACGATAATGGTTCTGTTGATGAAACTATAAATATCGCTAAAAGTTTTCCTAATGTAAACTTAATAGAGGGTGAATTTAGAGGCTTTGGTTGGAGCAAAAACAAAGCAGCAAGTTATGCTAAAAATGATTGGATTTTGATTATAGACAGTGACGAAGTAGTTGACGGTGAGCTTTTGGAAGTTCTAAAAAATAAAGTTTTAGAAAAGAATTGTGTTTATAAACTTAATTTTAAGGCATTCTACAAAGATATACAAGTAAAGCATTGTGGGTGGAACAATCAAAAAATAAAACGCCTTTATAATAAAACAGTAACATCTTACAACTCAAACGACGTTCACGAAGATATTATAACCGATGGGCTGACAATGGAAGTTTTAGCCGGAAATGTGGAGCATTACAGCTATCATAGCATATCAGAGTTTATAATCAAGGCCGATAGATATTCTACGCTATTTGCTAAAAACAATGCAGGAAAAAAGAAATCAAGTCCATTTAAAGCTTTTTTTAACGGTATTTATTCTTTTATACGTACTTACATATTTAAACAAGGCTTTAGGGATGGATACGTTGGGCTAATAATAGCCTATTCACACATGGTGACAAATTTTTATAAATATATTAAGCTTTATGAAGCCAATAAAGAGTTAACACAATAAATACCTATTCATCAATAATCTCGTGTAATTTATTTTCTATAGATTTATATAAGTTTCTGTCATAGTGTTTTGGCACGCAAAAATTGCTTTGATTTTCTGCATCACTTACTGTTGCCCATCTTTTAGGACTTGCAAATAAATTTGAACCAAAGAAAGATAGTGTTTTTATATTGACTGCACCGGCTAAATGCATAGGACCGGTAGATGTGCTTACAAGCAGTTCAAAGTTGGCTAAAAGTCTGCAAAAATCAATCAGGGATAGTTTTGAGTTATAAATAATACAATCAAAATCAATTTTTGACTGTAGATACTCTTTGCTTTTTGTATCGTCTGGACCAAATGTAAAAACTACTTTTAGGTTTTTTTTGTCGTTTAATGATTTTGCCAAAAGTACATAATCATCTAAAGATAGATTACCGTCGCTACTTCCACCGTAACCAGGATGAAAAGCAATATACTTATAATTACTTATAATGTTGAATTCGTTTTTAAACTCTTCAAGTTGAGTTAGAGTTTCTTCTGGCTTAAATTCTATCACAGGTTTGTGAAAATGTTGATGGATGTGTTTATCATAGGCTTTGAGAAGCTCTATGTTGTACTCATACTCAGTCATAGCAACTTTACTTCTTCGTTGGACTATTCTATGGTTATAAAATATTTGTGCTATTTTAGTTGCAGGCGCAAATCTATTTTTAACACCGCTAAGAAGTAGGGCAAGTGCTAGTTTTGTATCACTAAAGGCACTTATACTCACATCTATATTCTTCTCTCTAACAGCTTTGATTAGTTTAAAGATACAGTCCTCATATAGTATTACGTCATCTATATAGTCAATACTCTTTGCAAGTTCATAATTTACTTTTGAAACCAACACAACGATATTAGTATCTTTCAAGTCCCTTTTGGCTATTTTTATCATAGGAAGAGTCGTAATAAAATCACCTATCTTGTCATGTCTTGTAATCAGTAAATTAGTCATTGCTTCGCCTTTGCTAATCCTATTGCTTATATATAATATGCTACAATTGTATCATATATTTATTTAAAGGCTTATTTTATAAATGCAAACACCTTTTATTTGGGATAGTTATTCGGACCAGCCTCATGTTATACGAGATAGGGCATACAAAAAACAGATGAAAAAAAAGCATAGCTTGGATTATCTAAAACTTGCACTTAGTACTGCTTTTGTGTTTCCTGTTGCTACTGCTTTAATGAAAGTTTTTAGACCGTCTATGTCAAAAGGAAACGACATATACGGCATGGGAGTTAATCTTGACAAGGGTGATGTTCAAGTAGAGCTTATTGAAGAGCTTGGAGTTAAAAATCTGTTAGTTAGACTCCCTTTAAGTGATATACAAAATATACAAAGATACTATGATTTTACTTGTAAATTTATACAAAATGATAAAAAAAATATTGTTGTAAATATTTTGCAAGATAGGGGACATATTGATGATTCTAAACTTTTACATAAAGATGTAACGTTAATATTTAATACCTTTAAGACTATTACAAATGAGTTTCAAATAGGTAATGCAATCAACAGAACTAAATGGGGATTTTTTAGCATTGGAGAATATTTAAAGTTCTATAAGTGTGTACAAGATATTAGGGATGAGAATTTCAAAGATATTAAATTAATAGGCCCAAGTGTAATAGATTTTGAATACTACTATACTATACGAGCTTTGTTTAATGGCTATGATATAAAATACGACAAATTATCAAGTTTGCTCTATGTTGATAGAAGAGGAAGTCCATACAACACTCAAATGGGGATTTTTGATACGAAAAATAAGATCAATCTTTTGTATTCGTTACTCAGACTTAGTCCAAAAATGAGAAGCGATGAGATATATATCACGGAAGTTAATTGGCCTTTGAAAGGTACGGCTCCTTATGCCCCAACAAGTGAAAAAGAGTGCGTAGGATACGATGAATACGCAAGATATATGGTAGAATACTATGATATAGCCAAAAAAAGCGGAAAAATATCAAAGGTGTTTTGGCATCAGCTTATAGCCCCGGGGTACGGGCTTGTGGATAATCGTGACGGCAAGATAATAAAAACAAAAGCATTTTATGAGTTTAAAAAGATGGTTCAAAATGGATAAAAAGATAGTTATACAAATACCTACATGGCTAGGTGATGCCGTGATGGCAACACCTGCAATAGAAAACATAATACAACATTTCGGAGATAGCTATAAATATATTGTTTTAGGTTCCAATGTATCGGTCAAAATCTTTGAATTTCACCCGAAAATATCACAAATAATAGTAGATGAGACAAAAAAAGGTGGTTCTAGGTATCTAAATATCTATAATCTTGCCAAATCTTTCGGCAAAGTAGAAGTATTTTTCTCTTTTAGAAGGTCTTTTAGTGCTAGAGTGTTGAAGTTTTTTGTAAGTGCAAGGCAAAAATACGGTTATAAAAGACTCACCAAAGAGCAAATCCATCTAGTACTTAGATATAACGACTTTGTAAATCACTGCCTAAAAACAAATTATCAAGCCGGTGATTTAAAAATCTATACCAACTCAACATTCAACATTCAACATTCAAAATCATTGTTGGGTCTAAATCCAGGTGCAACATACGGAAGTGCCAAAAGATGGTATCCAAAAGAGTTTGCATTGACGGCTAAAGAGTTGAGTAAAGAGTACGATATTCTGATTTTCGGAGGTCCTACTGAGGTAGAACAAGCAAGAGAAATAGAAAAATATCTAAAAAGTTTTGGCGTATCAAATTACACCAATCTAGCAGGTAAGACAACCGTAACGGAACTTATAGAATACATCAAAAATCTTGATTTATTTATAACGAACGACAGCGGTCCAATGCACCTAGCTGCCGCATTTAAGATAAAAACAGTAGCGATATTCGGTCCTACGAAACATATAGAAACACACCAATGGAACAACCCAAATGAAATCATAATAAGAAAAGATATGGAGTGTGCTCCATGTATGAAAAGAGTGTGTCCGTTGGGTCATCATGAGTGTATGAAGCAAATCACCTCATCAGACGTACTGGAGAAACTAAGATGAACACATATTTTTCTTCAAAAGAAGTATCGTATATAAAAAACTTGCAAAATCTTCAAGAATATAAACCTCAAAAAGGGATTAAAAAGCTTTTCTCAAAAAAAACTTATCCCGATATTTATTTTTACAATTCGGCAGATAAAGACAAAGATGAGCTATCTAAAAATTCAAAATTGATTGTGGTTGGGTCAAAAAGAGTTGAAGAAATAGTAAAAAGTAAATATTTAGACAAAAAAGTAGAGCTGATATATCCATTTGTAGAGTTGCCGCAAAGTTTCTCAAAACAACAAGCCAAGCAAGATTTTTGCGATATTCATGGGCTAAGAAGCGAAACCAAAGTTATCTCCTTTTATGATACGGACTTCAAAAACGGCGGCGTAAAAGAGTTTATATCTATGATAAATAGCCTTAATTACAAATTTGCTAAAGCTTGTATAATAGGCGATAGCAAATCTCTTGATACGGTGAGGCTTTTTGTGGCAAGACTACAAACCAAACATAGATTTATCTTGGTAGAAGATGATAATCTTGATGATATTTTAAAAGCTAGTGACGTTTTTATATCGCCTACACGTCAGAAAACTTTTCACCTAGGTGTACTGAAAGCTATGGCATACGGAAATGTGGTTTTTACTTCAATAGACAATGACGTAAGCGAACTATTGGATAACTATTCCGTGATGTACTCACACAACGATATGACCGTACTTTTTAAGGTTGAGAGAATTCTTCAAAGCGAGAGTGATTTGAAGCTTATAGGCGAACAAAATGCTCAGATAGTAAAGAATATAGCATCCGTAAATCTTGAAGAAAAACTAAAACTTTAGTTTTCTTCTTTGTCGCTAGTGTAAGTAATTTCCACGTTTTTATTTATTTCTTGTTTCACTATTTCGTTTATTTTACTTAAGATGTCCTCTATATTTGGGATTTCAAGGCGTACATAATCATTTATTTTAGGCTTTTTATCAGGGTATAGGGAAGATATTGAAAATTTTTTGTTCTTATCAGTTTGTTTGGCTTGAGCTACTACTATTTCGTAATTCAAAAATTCGCATTCGTTTTGGTTTATTTTGAAAAGTTCTATAGATATATCATTTTGTCGTGCCAACGTGTCCAAATCTATTTTTAGCGAGTTTATCTGTTCGCTAGATAGAGGTTTTATTATATACTCACACCTTTCTTGGGTAATCTCTGCAAATAGTTGCAAGGAGATAAAAATGACTATAAATAAAGATTTCCACATATTAAACCCCTTTTTGAATTTATGGTGATAGTATAATATAAAATTAGATAAAAAACTATAAAATATCAATAACTAGCACTTTTGAATATCGAGTGCTAATTATTAAAAAAACTTTAGTGAACTTTTATAAAGTTTGTGTTAAAATTTTGCATAAGAGACTGAGAAACTTAGAAACTGAGAGACTTAGCAATTCAAACTTAGTTTCTCAGTCACTTAGTCTCTCAGTTACTTTAAAAAGAAGGAGAATTTATTATGGGAAAACAACAATTTCAAACGGAAGTAGGGCAACTATTATATCTTATGACACATTCGCTTTACTCAAATAAAGAGATTTTCATAAGAGAACTTGTATCAAATAGTAGTGATGCAATAGATAAACTAAAATATTTGACATTAACGGAAGAGTCACTCAAAAACTTAGAGTGGACTCCTCAAATCAACATAAGTTTTGATAAAGATGATAAATCTTTGACAATAGCTGATAACGGTATTGGTATGGATGAAGCTGATTTGGTGGCTAATATCGGAACTATTGCAAAAAGCGGTACAAAGTCGTTTGTAGAAAAGCTTACCGGTGATGCAAAAAAAGATAGTAACCTAATAGGACAATTTGGAGTAGGTTTTTATTCCGTCTTTATGGTGGCTGATTATGTTGATGTTATTACCAAAAAAGCAGGATGCGAACAAGCATACAAATGGAGCAGTGACGGTAAGGGCGAGTTTGAAATAAAACCTGTTACAAAAGAATCTCAAGGTACGGTAATCTATATCAAGTTAAAAGATGATGAAGTAGAAGATTTTACAAGTAGATGGAGAATCGAAAATATAATAAAAAAATATTCAAATCATATAGCTTATCCAATCTTTTTGAACTACAAAGAAGAGGTAGAAGATAAAGATACGAAAGAGAAAAAAGAAGAATCTAAATGTGAGCAAATAAATGCTGCTACGGCTCTTTGGACATTGCCTAAATCAAAAATAAAGCCTGAAGAGTATAATGAGTTTTATAAATCTATTTCTCACGATAGTACCGACCCATTACTTCACGTACATACGAAAGCAGAAGGGGTAAATAACTACACTACACTATTTTACATACCGCAAAAAGCACCTTTTGATATGTATAGGGTAGATTATCAAAGCGGCGTGAAACTTTATGTAAAAAGGGTATTTATTACTGATGATGATAAAGAACTTCTTCCAACATATCTAAGATTTGTAAGAGGTATCATAGATAGTGAAGATTTACCGCTAAATGTAAGTAGAGAAATTCTACAAGAAAATAGAATCTTAGCAAATATCAAGCAATCAAGTGTTAAAAAACTTCTTGCAGAGTTCAAAAAGCTTAGTGAAGACAAAGAGAAATATGAGAAGTTTTATAAAGAGTTCGGTAGAGCATTAAAAGAGGGTGCATATCAAGACTTTACAAACAAAGAGGCAATTTTAGAACTTTTAAGATATAAATCAACAAAAGTTGACGGTATGACGTCATTTGCCGAGTATAAAGATAGAGCTTCTACGGAGCAAAAAGCTATTTATTATATAGTTGGTGAAAATGAGAAGATTTTAAGAAGCTCACCGTTGCTTGAAAGCTACAAAAAAGCAGATATAGAAGTACTTATCCTTGACGATAAAGAGATAGATGATATTATCACTCCTGCTTTTGGAGCATACCAAGAGTGGCAGTTCAAAGATATCACATCTTGCGAAGCACCGGCATCGGAGCAAAGTGCGGAAGAGAAAAAAGAGATTGAAGAGAAATACAAATCAATAGTAGAAAAAATCAAATCAAACTTAGGTGACGCCGTAAAAGATGTAAAAGTAACAAACAGATTAAGTGATAGCCCAAGTTGTGTAGTAAAAGACGGTAACGACCCTATGGCTTCTATGGCTCATATGTTTAGAGCAATGGGACAAGAGATGCCTGAATCTGCACCGATACTTGAAATAAACCCAGACCATGATATAATCAAAAAGCTAAACGGTTGTGCAGATGATAGTCTAATAGCCGATATTTCTTGGTTATTACTAGATAATGCAAAAATAAGCGAAGGTATGGAGATAAAAGACCCTATCGGTTTTGCAAAAAGACTAAATAGCGTTATGGCTAAAGTGTTTTAGGAAGACTTATGGAACGCCAGTTTTTAACTGGTGATTTCATGTTTATTTCACCAGATAAATCTGGCGTTCCAAAAAGGTAAAATAATGAATAAAGTAAAACTCTCATTTGCAATTTTAGGTCTTGTAGTATTCTTAAGCGGTTGTTCCAGCACTCCTTATATGCAGTTTTCACAAAATGCCATATATTTGAATGATGCGGATAATACAAATGTAATTGAGCTAAAAAATCCAAGAAAAATAGATAGGTATGATTCTTGCGTATTTAACGGTTTTACCATAGATGATACAAATAAGCATATTGAATATATTAAGCTTCATTCTTGGTGTCAATGGAACGGTTTATCAAGTAGTTTTTATCAAAATTTCCTGAATTTAAATATTAAAAAATTACAATTAATCAAAAGTTTCGTAAAAGATAAGTACAATATCTTCTTGTATGCAAAAAACGGAAAAGAGTTTTATTTTGTTCATACCTATGATGTAACGAGTGATTTATTTATAATAGATTATGACGGTAGTTTTGTAACAAAAATTTGCAAAGAGTGTTATTTGATTGATAAATCATTACGGTTTGATGAGAAAATAGATAAAAGTTTGGTTGAACGTAATTTTATAGAGGGTTATTTCTCAAGAGAATCGAGCAACGAGTATTACGAAAAATAAATTAGGATATTTATGGAAGAATTGATTAGGGACTGGGGATATATAATATTGTTTTTATATTCCTTTGGCGGTGGTTTTGTTGCTCTTGCGGTAGCCGGGGTTTTGAGTTTTAGCGGTGAGCTTAATATTTTTGTATCTATTGCGGTAGCAGGAGTCGCAAATTTTATAGGTGATCAGTTTTTGTTTTATATGGCTAGGCATAATAAGCATTTTGCAAACGATATAATGAAAAAATATGGTAGAAAAGTAGCATATACGCATCTTTTGATGAGAAGATACGGTTATTTGGCTATATTTTTACAAAAATATATCTACGGTGTAAAAACTCTTGTACCTTTGGCGATAGGACTCACAAAATATTCTACCCAAAGGTTTGCATTTTATAATGTATTTGCTTCTGCTTTATGGGCTATTGTTGTAGGAAGCGTAGCTTATATGCTAGGAGAAGTGGTGCTGACTTATGCCGAAGATTATAAATATGTAGGCATAGGTATAATACTTTTAATTGTATTATCTGTTTCATATCTCTACAAAAAAATATAACTACGTATTTAAAGTGTAACCAAACAACTCAATGGTTACACTTTTTTATTTTATCCACATTAAATCTCTTTTTAAAAAAATCATTTTTTGATATCATTGCTTTACATAAAAAAATAGGAGATTTTAATGGCTTTAATAGAAGAGTACAAAGCTCATACCGTTGAGAGAGAAACTTTAGGTGTTCCACCGCTTCCGCTAACTGCAAAACAAACTGCTGAGTTGGTAGAATTATTAAAAGCTGATGATATAAAAGAAGCTGATTATTTAGTTGATTTAATAGCAAATAGAGTAAATCCGGGTGTTGATGATGCTGCTTACGTAAAAGCTGCATTTTTAAATGATATAGTTCAAGGTAAAGCTACTTCTAAAGTTATATCTAAGATCAAGGCTGTTGAAATACTTGGTAAAATGATGGGTGGATACAATGTAACTCCACTTGTTGAAGCGTTAAAATTAGGCGGTGATGTTGCACAATCTGCAGCAAATGAGCTAAAAAATACATTACTTGTATATGATGCATTTAATGACGTAAAAGATTTGATGGATGCAGGTAATGCATTGGCAAAAGAGGTTATTACTTCATGGGCAAACGCTGAGTGGTTTACAAATAGACCTGCAATCCCTGCTGAAATGACTCTAACTGTATTTAAAGTTCCTGGTGAAACAAATACGGATGATTTAAGCCCTGCGGGAGAGGCTTTCACAAGAAGTGATATTCCTTTACACGCAAACTCTATGCTTCAATCAAAAATGACTGACGGTTTACAAACAATAGCTAAACTAAAAGAAAAAGGTTATCCTGTAGCTTATGTCGGTGACGTTGTAGGTACAGGAAGTAGTAGAAAATCAGGTATCAACTCTGTTCAATGGCATATGGGTGTTGATATAGAAGGTGTACCGAACAAAAGAACAGGCGGTGTTGTAATAGGTTCAATAATAGCTCCTATTTTCTTCAACACGGCAGAAGATAGTGGATGTTTACCGATTAAGGTAGATGTTTCTAAAATGGAAATGGGTGACGTAATCACCGTAAAATACTATGAAGGTAAAGTTTATAAAGGTAGTGAGCTTATAGGTGAATTCAAAATAGACCCAAATACACTTCCTGATGAAATTAGAGCAGGTGGAAGAATCCCGCTAATTATCGGTAGAGGTCTTACGACTAAAGCTAGAGCAGTTCTTGGTATGGGTGAAGATACAATATTTGCTAGACCTGAGCAACCGGCTGATACAGGCAAAGGTTATACTCTAGCTCAAAAAATGGTTGGGAAAGCTTGTGGATTAGCAGGTGTTAGACCGGGTATGTATGTAGAGCCAATCTGTACAACCGTAGGAAGCCAAGATACAACGGGACCAATGACTAGAGATGAAGTAAAAGAGTTATCGGCTTTAAGCTTTAGTGCGGATATGGTTATGCAATCATTCTGTCACACTGCAGCTTATCCAAAACCGGCTGATATTAAATTACAACATACATTGCCTGAGTTTATTACAAGTAGAGGCGGTGTAATTTTAAGACCGGGTGACGGTGTTATTCACTCATGGTTAAATAGATTATGTTTACCTGATACCGTAGGAACAGGTGGAGATAGCCATACAAGATTCCCTATAGGTATCTCTTTTCCTGCTGGATCTGGACTTGTTGCGTTTGCCGGTGTTACCGGTGCTATGCCTCTTAATATGCCGGAATCGGTACTTGTTAGATTCAAAGGTAAAATGCAACCTGGTATCACTTTAAGAGACCTTGTAAATGCAATACCGTACTATGCTATAAAAGCTGGACTTTTAACGGTAGAGAAAAAAGGTAAAAAGAACGTATTTGACGGAACTGTTCTTGAAATCGAAGGTTTAGAAGACCTTAAAGTAGAACAAGCGTTTGAGTTAAGTGATGCAAGTGCAGAAAGAAGTGCGGCAGCTTGTACGGTTAAACTTGGAATCGATAGCGTAAAAGAGTATTTAAGCTCAAATGTTAAACTTATAGAGCAAATGATAGCTGAGGGTTACCAAGATGCTAGAACACTAGCTAGACGTGCAGAAAAAATGAAAGAGTGGTTAGCTAATCCGTCGTTGATGGAAGCTGATAAAGATGCTGAATACAAAGCTATAATCGAAATAGATTTAAATGAAGTAACAGAACCGATAGTTGCTTGTCCAAACGATCCGGATGATGTTGCAACATTGAGTGAAGTATTAAATGACCCGAAAAGACCTAAAAATATAGATGAAGTTTTCGTAGGAAGCTGTATGACAAACATAGGTTTATTTAGAGCTTTAGGTGAGGTTCTAAGAGGTGAGGGTGCAGTACCTGCTAGACTATGGGTATGCCCTCCGACAAAAATGGATCAAAAACAGCTAACTGAAGAGGGTTACTATGCAGTATTCGGTGGAGCAGGTGCAAGACTTGAGGTTCCTGGATGTAGTTTATGTATGGGTAACCAAGCAAGAGTTGCGGATAAAGCGGTAGTATTTAGTACAAGCACAAGAAACTTTGATAATAGAATGGGTAAAGATGCTATGTGTTATCTGGGAAGTGCTGAACTAGCTGCTGTTTGTGCAATGTTAGGTAAAATACCTACGGCGGAAGAATACAACAATATCGTAACTAAGAAAATTACGGACGATAAAAAAGCAAAAATCTATAAATATCTAAACTTCCATGAGTTTGGAGCAGATGAGCTTAAATATCTAGTTCATAGTTAATAAATAACAAAATGGGCATAGCCCCGTTTTGTTTATTCTTGTAATTTTTTTGTAACTATTATTATAAAATATACTTATTCTTCTATTAATTACTCTTTAATCTTTCTTATCTTATAATGACTCACCAAAAAGGGAGTTAATGACAAAATATAGCTTATCAAATAAACTGCTTTTAATACTATTTATAGCCATGGTTATGGTATTTGCCGTAAGGGCACCTATAAACTATTACAATGCAAAAAATAACTATATGAAAGAATTGCAATCAAAATCAAACTTATTAGAACAAAGACTCAAATTAGCCGTATCATCACCGATATGGAATTTATATTATGATGTTGTGGAAGATATTATAAAAATAGAGGTACAAGACCCATACATAGCTTCTATCGTAGTAAATGATATAGATGGAATGTTGATAGCAAAGGCTGTTCATAACGGTGAAATAAGTACAAATATGCATAAAGAGGTTTTTGACGTCCATTTTATGAATGAACATATTGCAAATGTAGAAGTTTTGTATGATAAACAAGTGATTGAATCGAGGCTTTTTAGTGATTTATTAAATCAATTTACTCAATTTATAATGGTTTTGCTTTTTGTACTTATAGTTTTTAAAATAGCTATAGATAGGTCTGTAATAAAAAATCTCAAAACATTAAAACGTCTAATATCACATGTAAGAAAAACTAAACAATATGATACAAAAATAGAGTTAGACACAAATGATGAATTTAAGGTTCTCGCACATGAATTTAACGAAATGCAAGATGCAGTGTTAAAGAGTATTCATGATTTAGAAAAACTAAATAATGAGTTAGAAATTAGAATTCAAGAAGAAGTTGAAAAAAGTAGTAAAAGAGAAAAAGAGCTTTATGATAAAGCAAGATTTATACAGATGGGTGAGATGATAAGCAATATAGCACATCATTGGAGACAACCTCTTAGTGCTATCAGCAGTACGGCATCAAGTTTAAGGCTTCAAAAACAAATCGGTACGTTAGATGATGAAGAGTTAATTAACTCTTTGAATATTATTATGTCTCAAACACAAAAATTATCTTCTACTATAGATGATTTTAGAACGTTTTTTATAGAGGAGCATACGGATAAAAAAATTTATTTTGATCTTAAAGAAACCATTGAAAAGTTAGAAAGTATAATATATGTCTTACTTGTTGAAAAATCTATAGAATTGACTTTGACTCTTGAAGACGGTATAACAATTTACGGTTATCAAAATGAGTTATTTCAAGTAATATTGAATCTAGTAAATAATGCCGTAGAAGCATTTGAAGACAAAAAAGATATTTTTAATAAAGAAATACACATCGAATCTTTTAGGGCTGATGATAAGATATTTATCAATGTTGAAGATAATGCAGGTGGTATACCGGATGAGTATATAGAAAGGATTTTTGACCCATATTTTACGACTAAACATAAAAAACAAGGAGTAGGTGTAAGTCTTTATATGTGTAAAGAAATAGTTTATAAACATCATAACGGTGATATTAACGTAATAAATACAAAAAATGGTGCAAAGTTCACTATAACTATACCTACTATTTAACTTTTTTTGGTAAAATATCATTATGGAAATGGTAGAAACACTAAATAAGCAAGTCGATAAACTATTACAAGAATATGAAGAACTAAAGTTCGAGAATCAAGCTCTTAAGGTGCAGCTTGAAAAATTAAAAGACATCAATGATGAATTGCTTAGAAATAATGAGGACATGTTATTGAATATAGATAGAGCATTAGCAATTTCAAAGGCGATAAGTGAAAAAAAAGATAGTATTTTATATTGATAATTTAGCATACCATTTTGAGGTTGATGATTCTCTTGAAAAAGAGATGACTATGTTTTTGCAAAAAGGTGTTAATATAGACGTAAAAGATTTATTGGCGGCCTATGTGCGAAAATCTCAAGAGTGTTTGGCGTTAAAAACAGAAATAAGTAAAATATCCGCAAAACTACCGAAAGTATGAAGGCATTCGGTATTTTAGAAATAGTTTTCGCTATTTTGATTATTTCTATTATAACTTCGGTTGCACTTATTAAATTAAACGATACGGGTAAATTATCAATCAAAACAAAAATCAAATCAGATGTAGCTCTTATTAGGTATTCTATATCAAATGCGAAACAAAAACTTGCATTAAGCGGTAACGATACCGATATCAAAGCTTTGGACGAAGCAAATATAAACACCAAAAATCAACAACTTTTCAACTATGTATTGGATTATCCTATTTTATCGTCAGATATAACAGAAGCGAGCGGTGGAACTTGGGTAAAATACGCTTCTAATATTTATAGGGCTTTTATATCCACAAATGAATCGGTAGATTTTGTGTATGATGCTTCTAGCGGTTTATTTGATTGTGATTACAATATAGTATTATGTAAAGAATTAACGCAATGAACGTATTTTATTATGAAGTTTCCATCATAGGTAGCAATCTACAACCTTTGACTTATCAATTCGGCGATAAATTGTCTATCGGCGATATAGTAGAAGTTAAGCTACGCAATCGTGCAAAAACAAATCTAGCCGTAGTTCTAAAAGAAGTCGAAAAGCCTTCATTCGCTTGTAATGATATTTTGGGTACTACACCTAATTATTTATCCATAAATATGATGGAGCTTGCCAAGTTTTGTTCTAGCTATTACGTATCTCATCTGGGGCTTTGTTTTGGAATGTTTGTCCCCTTTGATAGAAATATAGAGTATCAAAATAATCAGCATATAATTAAAGATGAGATTACACTCTCTAATCATCAGCAAAATGCCTATGAGTTTATAAAAAACAATAAAGTTTCACTTTTGTTTGCCGATACCGGTAGCGGTAAAACCGAGATTTATATCAAGCTAATCAAAGATGCTTTGGTTGACGGTAAGCAATCATTGCTAATGATGCCGGAAATTTCTCTTACTCCTCAAATGGAAAAAAGACTAAAAGCGGTGTTTGGTGATACGGTAGCTATTTGGCATTCAAAGGTAACAAAAAAGAAAAAAACAGACATTATCTATGGACTTTTGGACGGAACTATCAAAATCATAGCAGGGGCAAGATCTGCACTCTTTTTGCCTTATCATAGCTTAGGTCGGATTATAGTAGATGAGGAGCATGATGACTCATATAAAAGTGACCAAAGCCCAAAATACAATGCAAAAGATTTGAGTATATTTGCCGGGTCCAAGTTCGACATCGGTGTTGTACTAGGAAGTGCTACTCCTTCTATTATAACATATTCAAAAGTTCCCCATTATAGGCTATCTCAAACTTACTTTGACACAAAAAAAGAGTTCATATTTGATGAAAATAGACTAGGGCTTAGTAATTTAATAGTCGAGAAAATAAAAAATACCATAAACAACAATAATCAAGTTATAGTATTTTTACCTACGAGGGCAAATTTCAAATATCAAATATGCGATACATGCGGTAAGGCAGTAGAATGTCCTTATTGTAGCGTAAGTATGAGTTTACATAAAAATCTAAAAGCTCTCAAATGTCATTATTGCGGTTATACGCAGATGATACCTGAAACTTGTCCATCATGTAAGACCGGTATCGTAAAGAACTTTAGACTAGGTACTGCAGAGGTAGAACAGGAGTTACAAAATATCTTTAGTGATAAAAAAGTAGCGAGATTTGATAGGGATGAGATAAATAGTGAAGCCAAATTAAAAGCAGTTTTGAGCGATTTTAACGATGAAAAAATAGATATTTTAGTCGGTACGCAAATGCTTAGTAAGGGGCATGACTATCACAATGTCAAACTTGCCGTTATTTTGGGCATAGACTCTATTTTATCGTCAAATAACTACCGCTCAAGAGAAAATGCATTGTCGTTGTTGCTACAGATTGCCGGAAGAAGCGGAAGAAAAGGGTTTGGAGAGGTTATTATTCAAACAAAAAATAAAGAGTTTTTTGAGAATTATTTGTTTGGTGACTACAAAACTTTTTTGGAAGATGAATTGGAGTATAGAAGAGAGCTTTACCCGCCGTTTATGAAACTTGCTAAACTGTCATTCGCTCATATAAATCATAAAATAGCATTAAAAGCTATGCAAGAGTGTGCAAATATTCTTTTTGCCGATAAAAACGATGTTCAAGTGATTGGTTTTGGAGAAGAGGGTATTTTTAAGGTGGCAAATAAATATAGATATCAAATACTTCTTCGTAGTAAAAGCCCAAAGGCTCTTTTAAATACTATTTATCAAGTACAAAATTTGTGTAGCAGTGTAGATATGGATACAATTTAATAGGTCACGAAAAATCGTGACACTATTTTTTGCTTACTCTTTGACACTCTTTTACGAAGTGAATAGCATTTTCTACGGGCACATCAGGTAAGATACCATGACCAAGATTGAAAATATGACCTTCACCTTTCATTATGTTTTGGATACCCTCTACACATTGCGTAGTTGCAGTTTTGTCATATAGTCTGCACGGCTCCATATTGCCTTGAAGTACGTATTTATCACCAAGCTTTTCTTTAGCCATAGCCATAGGCGTACCCCAATCAACGCCAAATACGTCAAAGTTGCCGTAAACTAAACCTCTTTCAATAAACGCAGAGATTCCTTTTGGGAACATAATAACCGGTATGTGTGGGTATTTTGCTTTGAGATACTCAGCAATTTCTACCATATATTTCCAACTAAATTCATCATATTTAGACGGCTCAATTGCTGCTGCCCATGAGTCAAATATTTGAACCACGTCAACACCGCTTTGGATTTGTTTTTCCATATAAAATTTTACTACTTCGGTTACTTTTTTTAGTATTTTGTGAAGTAGGGCAGGGTTTGAATACATCATTTTTTTACAAATATTATAAGTTTTTGTACCTTGACCCTCTATCATATACGTAGCAAGTGTCCATGGAGCACCGGTAAATCCGATAAGAGCTTTTTCATCACCTCTTACATCTAATTGTTTTCTTAGTATTTTGATAGTTTCATATACATACGTTAGCTTATTTGCAGCCTCTTCACCGCCAAGAAGTGCATCAACGTCTGCTTCAGTAACCACAGGTTTTTCAAATACCGGTCCTTCACCTTTTAAAAATTCTAGCTTCATACCCATTTCATTCGGGACTACTAATATATCACTAAAAAGTATGGCAGCATCAACACCGACTAAATCAAGCGGTTGAATAGTAACTTCGGCAGCAAGTTCTGGATTGTGGCAAAGATTCAAAAAATTACCGGCTTTTGCTCTTACCGCCATATATTCAGGAAGGTATCTTCCGGCTTGTCTCATCATCCATACAGGAGTGTATGGAGTAGGTTTTCTTAAACATGCATCTACAAAAATTTTTGACATTTATTATTCCTTTTTTAAAAGAAACTAAGAAACTGAGAAACTAAGCAATAAAAATCTCAGTCTCTCAGTCTCTTAGTCTCTTCTTAAATTAATGTTTTTTCCCTACTTTACCCAAAAAGTAAAGCCCAACAGACAAAGCAGTAATTGCTAAAGCAAAATATAACAATTCCAAAGGTGATTCATAGGTCGTATGTAAAACCCTTTGGAAATAATTTACTACTAAAACCATTATAATAACTTTTGCTATTTTATCTTTTAGTTGATCAAGTGAATGAATAGCTAAGATAGTGCTACAATTTTCATTTTCTTCATTACATGCAGCGTCTATTTTGGATATAAACAACTCATAGATACCAAATGAAAAAATAAGCATTACGACAGCTATTAAATACAAATCAACCGCACCGATAATACCGGCAACTATATCTTCATGAAAATGTTCAGGATGGGCACCGTTGATAATTGTTGTAAATACATAACTAGCAACGCCTATAATATCCATACTTGCTACCACAAAAAGTATAATAGCACCCAAAAAACCGAAAATCACGGCAAGTATTACTATAAATCTACTTTTCCATAACCCATTTTCAAATATTTTTTCTAACATCTTAGTTTGCCTCTTCTAATTTAATCCATTTCAAAGCAATTCTAACTGCATTTGTCGCAGCACCGACTCTTACTTGGTCGGCAACATTAAAAAAATGTATTACGTTTGAATCGTAAATATCTTTTCTTAGTCTTCCAACGTAAGTATAGTCCGTATCTGTTGCTATTATTGGCATAGGATATTGTTTGTTCGGTAAATCATCTATAACTTTTACGTTTTCAAAGTCTGCTATCGCTTGGCGACATTTATCCAAATCGGCATCAACATCATTTTCAAAAGTTACGGTAACAGATTCACTATGACTTCTCAAAACCGGAACCCTTACGCAAGTTGCCGCTATTTTCATTTGTTTGTGCATGATTTTTTGAGTTTCATACACCATTTTTTCCTCTTCTTTAGTAAAACCGCTTGGCATAGCTTTATCAACTTGAGGTATTACGTTTAGTGCTATTTGGTGTGGGAATGCTTTTATTTCAGTTTCATCAAGTCTAAATGCAAAGAAATCTTGCATTTGTTGAACTAGCTCTTCCATCCCTTTTTTACCTGCACCGCTCGTAGCTTGATATGTACTTACATCAACTCTTTTTATAGGGTATACGCTATCTAGTGCTTTTAGAACTTGTACCATTTGTATAGTAGAACAATTTGGGTTTGCAATAATACCGCTTTCTCTCCAAAGAGCTATATCTTCAGGGTTTACTTCAGGTACAACCAAAGGAATATTCGGCTCCATTCTAAAATGACTTGTATTGTCTATTACAACAGCTCCGCTCGCAACCGCATATTTTGCAAATTCTGCAGATATGCTCCCACCGGCACTAAAAAATGCAATATCAACTTCGTGTTCTTCAAAAACCGTAGTCGTAAGTTCGTAAACTTTATATTCATTACCTTTGAACTCTATCATACTTCCGGCACTTCTTGCACTTGCAAGAGGAAGAAGATTCCCTACAGGGAAGTTCATCTCTTCTAAAATTCTAAATAACTCTTCACCGACTGCACCGGTTGCTCCGACAACCGCAACATTATATGTTCTCATTATTCATTATCCTCATCATCTAAAATTAAACTTTCTTGTACATCTACCATCATAGGTGTTGTTGAATTTTCAGGAATTTCTATCCCTTCTATATCTAGTTCTTCATCCTCTTTCGGACATTTTGCAATACTTACTACCTTATCGTCTTTATCAACGTTTACTATGATAACTCCGCTCGTATTTCTACCTGCTTTTCTTATTGATTGCATATCTACTCTTATCATTTTACCGACACTTGTGAGGAGCATTAGGTCTTGTTGCTCGTCAACTATTACGTTACCTACTATATTTCCGGTTTTGTTGTTTAGCTTCATAGCAATTACACCGGTACCTGCACGATTTGTAAGTCTGTATTCATCTACGGTTGTACGTTTTCCTATACCTTTCTCACTTACTGTTAGAAGTTCTTGCTCTTCGTTATCTATAACGTCCGCATCTACCACGAAGTCACCGTCTATTTTGAGTTTGATACCCGTAACGCCTCTGGTACTTCTTCCTTGCTCTCTTGTTTTATCTATTTCAAATCTAATACATTGTCCTTGACTTGTGAAAATTATCAAGAATTGTGACTCAGGGTGAGTTATTTTTGCTGTTACAAGTTCATCGTTTTCATCAAGAACTATAGCTCTTACACCGTTACTTCTTATATTTGAGAATTCATCAAGTTTTGTTCTTTTTACTACACCGTTTCTTGTAAAGAATGCAAGTGATTTTTCTGGTGCAAAATCTGAAGTAGGTATGATAGCTTTTATCTTCTCATCAGGTCTTAGGTTGATAAGATTTACTACTGCTTTACCTTTTGCCGTTCTACTACCTTCAGGGATTTTATATACTTTTAACCAGTATAATTGACCTTGATCCGTAACAAACATCAAAGTGTCGTGAGTATTACTTACGAAGAATCTCTCTATAAAGTCATCATCGTGCGTAGTAACCGCAACTTTACCTTTACCGCCACGTCTTTGTTTTTCATAAGCTTTTATAGGTACTCTTTTTACGTATCCGTTGTGAGTGATTGTTACAACCATAGGCTCATTAGGGATTAAATCTTCGATGTCTATATCATCATAGCTATCTTCAATTTCAGTTAATCTTTTCGTAGCATATTTATCTTTGATTTCTACCAATTCTTCTTTGATAATTTCATTTAATTTATCTTCAGATTTTAGTATCGCTTCAAGTTCCGCAATCAAAGCCATAAGTTCTGCATATTCAGCTTCAAGCTTTTCTCTTTGAAGACCCGTCAAACGTCCTAGTCTCATATCTAAAATAGCTTGAGATTGAATTTCGCTTAATCCGAATCTTGCAGACATTTTTTCTTTTGCTTCTGCATCGTTTGCACTTCCACGGATGATTTTCACGATTTCATCGATGTTATCTAGGGCTATTTTCAAACCTTCCAAAATATGAGCTCTAGCTTTTGATTTTTCCAAATCAAAAATAGTTCTTCTAATAATAACCGTTTTTCTATGGTAAAGGAAAGTTGTTAATATTTCGCTAAGATTAAATACTTTCGGTTCTTTGTTGTGTACGGCAAGAAGTATAATACCGAATGTAACTTCAAGAGGAGTGGATTTGTAAAGATTATTCATTACTATCTCACTCATTGCATCTTTTTTCAGTTCAATTACGACTCTTAGTCCGTCTCTATCACTCTCGTCTCTTACTTCGGAAATACCGTCTATTTGTTTCTCTTTTGCTAGTTCTGCTATTTGTTCTATAAGTTTTGCTTTATTTACTTGATATGGAAGCTCATCAAGAACTATTACGTCTTTTTTGTTTTTGTTTTCTATATGGTGTTTTGCTCTTATTTTTACTCTTCCACGACCCGTTCTATAGGCTTGAACTATACCGCTTCTACCGAATATCGTTCCACCTGTTGGAAAGTCTGGACCTTGGATAAAATCCATAAGCTCATCAGGAGTTGATTCAGGATTGTCCACAAGGTGTAAAATAGCATCAAGTAACTCTCCTAGATTGTGCGGAGGTATTTTTGTAGCCATACCTACGGCGATACCTTCACTACCGTTTAAAAGCAACGTAGGAACTCTCGTAGGTAGTACGGACGGCTCTTTCATAGTGTCATCATAGTTTGATACAAAGTTTACGGTATCTTTATCTAAATCTCTTAAAATATCTTCAGATATTTTAGACATTCTAGCTTCCGTATATCTCATAGCAGCGGCATTATCACCGTCTATACTTCCGAAGTTTCCTTGTCCATCCACAAGAGGAGCTCTCATAGAGAAACTTTGAGCCATTCTAACCAAAGCATCATAAACGGATGTATCACCGTGTGGGTGGTACTTACCGATAACATCTCCGACGATTCTCGCAGATTTTTTGTATGCAGCTTTTGAAGTCAGATTTAGTTCGTGCATAGCATAAAGAATTCTTCTATGAACAGGTTTTAGACCGTCTTTTGCGTCAGGCAAAGCACGACCTATAATAACGCTCATAGAGTAATCTAAATAGGAAGTTTTTATAGAGTCTTCTATATTTACGTCAACAATATCTTGGGAGTCAAAAAGATTTTCCATATATATTTAACCTCTAGCAATAAATTTGATAAGATTTTATCTAAAAAGAACTTAAAATTAAGGGGTTAATTGGTTAGTTTTGGATGGTATGTAAATATTTGGCGTGAAAAATAGTTATAAAAAAAATGATTAGTTGTGAGAAAAGAAAAAAGCCGATTCCAACTAATTTGGAATCGGCTTAGAAAGTGGGAGGGAATTATTTATTATGCTCTTTTTTATAAGCCATAATCATTTGGAAAGCTTCATCTTTAAGCTTTAGTTTCTCTTTTTTAAGAGTCTCTAGTTCAAAATGATCCATATGTTCTCTACCTGCTTCTACGGCATCTATTTTGTCATCTAATTCATTGTGTTTGTCAAATATTTTAACGAAGTGTGCATTTGCAGTTTTTAGTTCAGTTATGATATCTCTGTATTCGTGAAACATGTTGTAACCCTTTATTTGTGTATTTGACAGAATTCTACCACAAAATTTCTTAAGATTTGTTTGTGTACAATAGTCAAAAATTAAGGAACACTTATGAAATTTTATATCATGTTTATTACATCTTTTTACTTGTTGTTTTTCTCTGGGTGCTATACAAAAGAGATTTTACCTGAGTCAATAGAAGATTTAACACAAATAGAACAACAGCCTTACCTTTACGGGAATAGTGATATTTATATATCTAAAGATGAGCAAACGGATTTTTATAAAGATTATTTACGACAGTATTTCAAGCCTTGGAATATAGATAAAATATCATATTCTTTGGATGTTGCAACGTGGGCGTTTGAATATAAAGACAAAAAAGTATATGCCGAAAATCACAAGCTTATTGATAAAAAAAGTTTTCAATATTTAATAAGTAATTCTAATTTTGAACAATACAACAATCTTGCAAAAAAAGGGATTACTATTAGAAATGCCCATTTGCGAGCTTTACCTACCGATGGTGTAATCTTTTATAATCCAAATCGTGCAGGGGAGGGGTTTCCCTTTGATTACAACCAAAACTCATCTATAAAAATAAATACTCCTTTGTTTATATCACATTTTTCCAAAGATAGGTTATGGGTATTTGTAGAGTCAAGTGTTGCATTGGGATGGGTTAAAATACAAGATATAGCTTTTGTTGACGAGCAATTTATACAAGAGTTTCAAACCGGAGATTATTATATAAATATCAAAGATAAAAACGGTATTTATAATAAAGGTTATATTCAAGATAGTATCGAATTAGGGACTATCTTACCTAGAAACAATAAAGGTTTTTTGATAGCAGTGAAAGATTATTCTAATAGAGCTACAGTTTCTTACATTGATGATAACTATAATTTTAAACAAATGCCGCTAGAGTTTAATATGGACAATATAGAGTTGATTAGTAGTGAGCTGATAGGGCAGAAGTATGGCTGGGGAGGATTGTACGGTCATCGTGATTGTTCCGCTATGACAAAAGATTTTTATGCACCTTTTGGGATATTTTTGCAAAGAAATTCCGGTGATCAAAAAAATGACGGCAAATATATGGATATAAAAAAGTTGGATAGAAAATCAAAAAAACAATATATACTCGAAAACGGTGTGCCTTGGATGACTTTGGTTTATATGAAAGGACATATAATGATTTACATAGGTTCAAAAAACGGTGAACCATTGGTTTTTCATAACGTATGGGGTATTAGAACTTTGCAAGATGACGGAAGTGTCGGGAGATTTGTAGTCGGTCAAGCTGTTGTGACTACTCTTGAAATGGGAAAAGATTTACCGAATGTCTTAGAAGATAGTTTGCTTATAGATAGGGTGGAGGGTATAACACTTATTGCGGTGCAATAAGTGTTATTAAACTAATAATCAACAATGAATAATTAATAATCGCGTGTTGCTACGCAACTATTTATAAAATATCGCTTTAAGCGATACGATAGTTATTAGTTGTTAATTCTATTAAGTTCTGTAGTCTGCGTTAATCTTGACGTTTTCGTATGTCCACAAGTGAGATTCACTCACTTGTGAATAGTCTATTATGTACGGTAATCCGCATTTATTTTGACATACTCATACCCTAAGTCGCAGCCGTAAGCCGTGAATTTACCGTTACCTAGACCTATATCACATTTGATTTTGAAAGTTTGATTTTTTAGAACTTCACCGGCTCTTGCTTCGCACTCTTTATCAAATACTATTTTACCTTTGTCATATACTACTACATCGTTGTACGATATTGTCAGTGTCTTTGGGTCACATTCTATTCTACTTGCACCTATGGTTGATGCAATTCTTCCATAGTTCGGGTCTTCTCCAAAAAGTGCAGTTTTGACCAAAAGAGAGTTTGATAATGCTTTCGCAGCAATTTCTGCGTCACGGTCACTAGCAGCACCGAATACTTCAAATGCTACAGATTTTTTTGCACCTTCCCCGTCGCTTACTATAGCTATCGCCATGTCGTGCATTACAAGCCTCAAAGCTTCACTAAAAGCTTCTTTGTCATAAGCTCCTGATTTACCGTTTGCCATAAGCAGTACCGTATCGTTTGTAGATGTGTCGCCGTCCACGCTAATAGCATTGAAAGTGGTATCTGTATGTCTTAAAAGAAGCTCTTTCATATCGGCTCTTGGAACATTAGCATCAGTCGTAATAAAACAAAGCATTGTTGCAAGGTTTGGATTTATCATACCCGCACCTTTTGCAACTGAACCGATTTTGAATTTACTACCGTCTTTTAGTATTACTTCGTACATTGTAGCTTTTGGATAAGCATCGGTCGTCATTATTGCCAAAGATAAGTTTTCACCGCTTTTTGCACTCAAATCAAAAGATTTAGCCGCATTTATAATTTTGTCCATCGGAAGACGGTTCCCTATAACGCCCGTTGAGCTCATAATAGGGTTTATTAAATCAAATTTTTTACCGAGTTCGGCAAAAATAGCGTTTATATCTTCTATTCCTTCTTCACCGGTCAAAGCATTTGCATTTTTTGCATTGATTAAAAGAAAATTTGTTTTGAAATTTTTCGGGTATCTTTGGAAATGTACAAGAGGTGCCGCTTGAAATTTGTTAAGCGTAAATACCGCCTCACATTCGCAAGGCGTATCACTGTAAATAAATCCAACGTCAAATTTACCGTTCGGTTTTAATCCGGCACTTACACCGTTGCAGTAAAAACCGTCGATTTGGTCTATATATCCTTTAATTGGTAAAATCGTAAACATTTATTCTAACTCCTTAGGTTTTTCATGTCTGCTTAAAAGTCTTTTTGCTTTTGCTATATTTGATTGATTACCGACTACCAGTAGTTTTGCCCCGGCGTTTATTTTTGCCGTTCCCATAGGCATTTCTATAAAATGTCCGTTTGTTTCGGTGATCCCTATAACGCTAACTTTGATATTATCTCTTAAATGAGCCTCTTTTATCTCTCTGCCTATCATCCAGCTAGTATCTCTTATTTCTATCTCTTCCATATCTATAGGAGTATCTTTTTTGTACAAAAACTCTTCAAGAACGTTTTCCATATCAGGTCTTATGGCCATAGCACTCACGCGTTTTGCCATAAGTGCAGGAGGTGCCACAACCTTATCCGCTCCTAGTTTTTTAAGCTTTTCTATATCATTGTTTGTTTCGGCGTTACATATAATCAAATAAGGTTTTCTGCCTAATTCTTTTTCAAACAATCTTATAGAAGCTATTATCGTAATATTATTCGACATATTTTTCGATAAAGATATAACGCCCTTTGCCGAAGATAAGTGAGATTTCAAAAATGCTTTTTCAATATAAGGTTCTTCTTGTATAAAGTACGGGTATTTATTTTCTTTTGCAATTTCTTCTATGTTTGGATCAGGATCAACAACCACAAACGGTATGTGGTTTGCACGGAACTGTTTTGCAAGTTGTGCCGTGTATTCATTGTGATAAAATACCACGAAATGGTTTCTAAGTCTTGCGATTTTGTATAACATACTTCTTTCCTTTAGTAATCTAAAAAGTGTTCCTTCTGCAATAATCCTAAGCAAAACCCCCACCGAAAATGTTAATACGGCAAATCCTACTATAATAAGAGTTACCGTAAATATGATTCCTGCGTTTGAAAAATTACCCTCGTTTAATGCACCGAATCCGGTAGTGGAAAATGTATAAGCTGATTGAAAAATAGCATGCATTATGCTATAATCTTCTATATATACATATCCAAGCGTACCTATAATCATAGTTATTTGTATAATAACTAAAGGAAGCCTAAATGGTTTGAGTTGTTCGTATATTTGTGGGTTTAAGTTGTACTCAGGTTTTCTGCTGGAACTATCCCAACCTAGAAAGTTACCTAACTTTTTAAAGGAGTTACTCGATTTGTTAGTAGAGTTACTCATAATAGAAGCACTCCTGTGCTACTATTATGATTGTTTTTTAAGAGTTCTTAGCTCTTTTGCAGATATTTTAATTCTTGCAGTCGTACCGTCTTCAAGAGTTAATTTGATAGTTCTAAGATTTGGTAAAAATCTTCTTTTTGTTTTGTTGTTAGCGTGGCTAACATTGTTTCCTACCATTGGCCCTTTGCCAGATATTTGACATTTTCTTGACATAATATACCCTTATTGAATTGTAATTTAGGCGTAATTATACCTAAATTAACTTAAAGTATGATAAGATTCTACGATTGATTAATGATGAATTTGAAATTTCAAGTTTTTAATTATAAATTTTCGGTTGATTGGTTATTGGTGCATTGGTTATTAGCATAAATGCTTAGTTCCTCAGTCGCTCAATTTCTCGGTCGCTATATTAAAGGACTTTAATGCTTGTAGCACCATCTATACTAAGTGCAGATTTTGGAAAATTAAATGATGAAATAACGGCAATTTGCGATGCAGGTTGTGATTTGATACATGTTGATGTTATGGACGGTCATTTTGTACCGAATATGACAATAGGACCTGTGGTGGTAAGTGCAGTTGCAAAAGTGGCTACAAAGCCTCTTGATATACATTTAATGGTAGAAAATAATACTTTTTTCGTAGATTTGTTTGCACCTTTGAATCCGAGATATATCTCTTTTCATATAGAAGAGGAGAAACATCCCCATAGATTGATACAAAAAATAAGAAGTTTAGGGATAAAACCGGCGATAACCCTAAATCCTCATACTCCCGTAGAAACCATAGAACATATACTAGAAGATTTGGATATGGTTTTACTTATGAGCGTAAATCCAGGTTTTGGCGGACAAAAGTTTATACCGTCAGTGCTTGAAAAATCAAAAAGATTAAAAAATTTGATAGAAAAAAGAAATAAAAACTGTCTTATAGAAGTTGACGGCGGTGTAAGCGACAAAAACATTTATGAGCTTCGTGATGCCGGTGTTGACGTAGTGGTAGCCGGTAGTTATGTATTTGGAAGCGGAGATTATAAAAAAGCTATAGAGTCTTTGAAAATATGAAAGCAAAAATCTGCGGACTTACAAATCTTGAAGATGCTTTGATAGCTTGTGAAGCAGGGGCTGATGCTTTGGGGTTTGTTTTTTATGAAAAATCTCCACGTGCCGTTACAAAAGAACAAGTAAGAGAAATTGTCAAGTCACTTCCTCCGTTTGTAAAAAGGGTAGGGCTTTTTGTAAATGTGAAGCCAAGTTTTGTGGATGAAGTGTGTGATTATTGTGGGCTTGATTTGGCACAAATACACTTTGAAGCAAGTGATGAATTTTTTGAGTCCCTTAAAACTCCTTATATAAGAGTGGTTAGAGCTACTTGTAAAGAAGATATTGAAAAATACTCAAATGAGTATATTTTAGTGGATGCTTTTGTGGAAAGTTACGGCGGAGAGGGCAAAAGGGTGGCTTTGGAGTGGTTTGAGGGTGTTGATTGTTCGAAGATTATCCTTGCCGGTGGCTTGACTCATGAGAATTTAGTCGAAATTAGACCGTATGGATTTTACGGTGTAGATGTAAGTAGCGGTGTAGAGGCAAGTAAGGGCAAAAAAGATAAGGCAAAAGTAGAAGCGTTTGTAAAAAATAGTAAGAATGAGTAACTAGTGTATTGGTAATTGGTATATTGGGAAGAAAATATTTCCTACTAATACACTAAATTAACTAATATACCGATAACTCATAACCAATTGACTAGGATAAATTTTGAAACACAAGAAAAATGATTTATTAAATATAGTAGAAAAATTAAGAAAACAAGATATTCCAAAAGATGAGTTTTATGATGTACTAAGTAAAATTGATACGTTTTTTGAAAATCCTGAGCTTGAGTTTCAGCTTTTGGTATCCAACGGCTTACCTTTGGAGATAATTGATGAAAACGTGAGGCTAAAAACTAGGACTACGCCTATAAAAGAGCAAAAGTTTTGTATCATAGATATAGAAACGAACGGCTCAAAGGTACAAAACGGACAAATAATAGAAATAGCAGCTATCAAGATAAAAAACGGCGAGATTATCGATAGTTATGAGTCGCTTGTATATGCAAAAGAGATACCCGAATATATCCAAGAGGTAACCAATATAACTCCAAATATGTTAAAAGGTGCACCCACACTCAAAGATGTGTTGTTGGAGTTTAGAATATTCCTAGAAGATACCGTATTTGTGGCTCATGATATAAAGTTTGATTACAATTTTATCTCTGCTTCTATGGAGCTTTATAACTACGGCAAACTTGAAAATAGAAAACTGTGTACCATAGACCTAGCAAAACGAACTATTAAAAGTGAAAAATACGGTTTGGTATCCTTAAAAGAGCTTCTCGGTATCGATATAGCAACCCATCATAGGGCTTATAGTGACGCTTTGAGTACGAAATTGGTTTTTGATGAGTGTTTGAAAAATCTGCCTTCTCATGTGGTTACCGTTGAGGATTTGATAGGGTTTTCTAAGTCGTGAGAGCGTAAGTTGTGAATCGTGAGTCGTAAATAGTAAATCGTGAGTTGTATTTTCCATTCACGATTCACGACTAATTAATTTTAGTTAATAGATTTTAATAGTAGATTCTTTATCGCTATTAAAAGCCATCTCTCCTACTGTTGACCAAGCTTCCATGACTGCTTGTTCTTCATCTTCATAATTTGGGTTAATAGGATAATCGACATCTGCTTTTAGAAGTATTCTTAAAATTAGATATAAACATAATCTTGTTTCGTATGCTGGAGTTGTGTTTTTTGTTTTCAATAAATGTGTACTAATATCTATTTGGGATAATTGGAATTTTGTTTGAAAGTTCTTGTTAATCTTTTTAAAAGACACTATGTATAAGAATGGTGTTTTATCCCATTCTCGGATAAAGTGCAGTTTGTTTTCTGCAAAAAATATAAACCATCTATCTTCCATTTGTTTAGGAATAAATCCATTTTTAAGAATTTCAAATTCCTTTTTTGTAAATAAAAAATTTTCATGTGTAGTGTCTATGGTTTCATATTTTTTTGTTAAATCAAGCTTTGAAAAAAGTTCTGTGATATGAAGTTCATTTACTACTTTATTAATTGCTATTCCTAAAAAGTTTGTCCCTTTCCAATTCTTTTTATCAAGTATTAAATCGTTTGTATAAGCCATTCCTATGCCCCAAATGTTATCTATAGGTGATGCCTCTACAAATTCTTTATCATAATATTGAAGCAAAACTTCTTTTAATGTCTCATTTTGTGTGAATTTAAATAGATTGGCTTCATATACTATTCTTTGGCAGTTTTCGTTCCAAGTTTTTTGGTCAAAATTTTTTACTTTTCTCCCAAGTTCTCTTTGCAATGATGGGTTTTGTGTATTTAAAATCTGTTGTTGAATTTCAACATCTCCAAATAATTCAGCTTTTTTGTACATCATATATTGTTCGGCACAATTATATTTAATTCCTTCATTATCTATAAATTGATAACCATCATTATCGGTATCAATGTTCCATTGAGAAAAAATACCACCCCAAAAAAATACAAATTTGTCAGTTACTCTCATTTTCTAGCCTTTGATTATTTCTAAAACTTGGTCTAATTGCTCTTTGTTACCATAAAAATACTCTTCCAAAAGAGGTGTTATTTTGTATTCAAGCACAAAGTTTAAATCATCTTCATTTGAAATATTCATAAAGTAACTATGTCCGATTTTGTAATCTTCACCGATAGTTTCAGATATTTTTTGATTTATTTGGCTGAATATACTTTTTGCAATGTCTGGAACTAAAATTTCATTTGGTTTCATTTTTAAAAATGTAAATCTTCTTCTCAAAGCTATATCAATAAGTGCTATTGATTTATCCGTACTATTCATAGTGCCTATAATAAAAAGATTTGAAGGCACTTTAAAAGGCTCTTTTGAATAAGGCAAAGTTACCTCTATTTTATCCCTTTTGTCATCTTCTATCAACGTAATAAGTTCGCCAAAGATTTTTGAGATATTACCTCTATTTATTTCATCAATTACAAGATAGTAGTTTTTATCTTTGTTTTCTTCTTTGATAGCTTCTGTACAAATATTGTGAAAAATACCTTTTTCAATTTTGATATTTCCTTCTTTATTTGGACGAAAACCCTCTATAAAATCCTCATATCCAAAGCTTTGATGAAAGGTAATAAATTTTACTCTTGATTTTAAATCATCATTTAAAGTGATTGTTTCATTCTTATTGTCTTTAATCGCACTAAAAATCTCTTTTTCACTTTTACTTTCATCTATCAAATTTATGAGTTTATTTGTATTGTGTGTTTTACCAACTCCTGGTGCACCATAAAGAATTATGTTTTTTGTTTTTAAATTTATTTCTTCTGGCATTTGAATTCCTTTTTTTTGTTTAATATATTCAATATACTTTTCGCATAGCACTTTAATTGCTTTTTTAAAATATTCTATATCTTTACTGCAATCTTCACCAATATACAAAAAATTTAGATATTCCCATTCATTCGTTTGTTGAAATTGCTCAAAATTTAGATAGTTATATTTTTCAAAAATTTCTTTGTTTATTTTACTTCTATCATCACCTTTATATGTATCTGTTGTTCCAAATTGTAAACGAATGCCATCTTCTCTAATAGCTATCCATAAAGAAATTCCATCAATATAAAATTCATTATGTCTGATTTGATTCCAAAAATATTGTTTGTAATATCCACTATGTTGCCAAGTATTATCAACATTATGTATTTGCCAAGAGTTATCTTGAAGAATCTTTTTAGTGAAATTGTTAAAATCTATTCTTAACTTTTTTGTATCATCTGTGAATTGATTTTGAGGTTCTTCGTTGATTTTTAAACCCCTGATTGTTCCATCAGATTCCTGTTTTGTTATATTTCTAAAAAGTGTAAAATTCATTATTAGTTACCTCTTGGGTAATCTTCGATAATACTTACAATATCATTTTGAATTTTCATAATTGTATAGTCACTATCTAAATCGTTTAATTGATAAATGCTTCGCAAATAACTAAATTTACCTTTTTCATCATTGTATTGTGTTGCTTCCAAAGGAATATCTTTTTCTATAATTTTCGCCCATTGTATTGGAGGTTTATTGTCATAGCTTACACCCTTACAAACGATAATTTCATTACTTTCTGGAATAAATACTATTATTGGATATATACCTCGACTTACAGTATTATTCCCCTTTAAAAATGCTAACCCTGGTCTTTTTGTTAAGTTGCCACTTCCAAAATTTGGATGCAATTTAAAGCCTTGAAAAGTACCACTAATTTCCTTAAGTTTTAATCCTTTTGTTGTAGTTTGTGATTGTGCTTTTTTGCATACCTCAATAAATCTTTTTAAATTGAACTTTAAAAGTTCAAGATCGCTATTTATCATTAATTCTCCTCCTAATCTTTTCAATATACTCATCGTACCCAGCACTATCACTGATCAAATCAATACATCTCATTTTTAAATCTACCATATTATCACCAATCCCAAGCTTTAAATCTTCATCTTTAAATTCATAATTAAAATGTTTTGGGTATAAAAGCATAGTATTTTTGATACCAAAATTTATCCCATAAGTAAACATTTGGTATTTATCGCAAGTTGCTAAATTTTCTTTATTCATCACAATTTTGTATTTTGTATCGATAATCATATTTTGAGTAATAATATCTGGTTTTAGTTTTAGGTTGCCAAAGTTTTTTTCTTTTTGAATCTGAGTAGTGTTATCGATACTTTTGTAAATGTTACCAATAAATTTTTCAAAAACTTCTGCCATATCAAATAAAAACACAAAACCTTTATCATTACTATTGTTTACAAGTGGACTTAACCTTTGTAGTATCATCAAGGCTATCTCAAAAGATGTTTTAAATCTAGTGTTTAGTCTATCAAAATTTATTTGGATTTTATTTACATCTATATGATTAAATGTCACTTCATCAAGCATCATCTCACATAGATGTAAATTTGGATAGCTACTATATTTTTGAAAAGTTTTAATAGCATATAAGAAAAATTGATTGAGTTGATTATCCATAGAAAACTCATCAAACTCACAATATATATTTTGGTGATAAAAGTTGGAGAAGTTTTTTTCTATTAGATATTTACCCTTGAGAAGTTTAAGATTTTCTTCTTTTGTGATGTATGTTTTATAAACACCTTTTTTAAGTTCACTAAGAAGTAAATTCGCAAAATATCTTATAAAAATTTCCATGATTTTAGATTTTGTATTGCTGATATTTGCTAAATCTTCATTGGATATTTTGATGTCGTAAGCATAAAGAAGCATATAGATAAAAATATCAAGATTTTGCACATCATTGCTATCTATAATTTTTGGAATAATAAAATAGTTTTCGCTTTCAATATTAAAAAAACCACAATAATTTTTTGGCTTTACACCATCTTCAAAACTATTTTCAAAATAAGGATATAAAGATTTTGTTTGCTTAATAATTTCAATCAAGTCATCATTTTTGATAAATTGATTTTCATATAAAAAATTCATTTCTACAATATCCCTTGTTTTATTTCTTCTACATTATTTATTTGTTATAAATATCATTTGGATTTATTAATGCTCGTCTAAAATTAATCAAAAGACTATTGATTAAATATGGTACCCAGAATTTGAAGCTTCCATCAAATTTAGATTCGCTTAGAGTTGGAAAATATACATCATAAGTTTCAATTTCAAAAAGTTCTGTACCACTTTCAATATTTCTAAAGCTACAAATAAAAGCACATTCACCATCATAAGTATGTATAAATAATTTATCATTTTTATAATACATAAACCATCTATCATTCATTCCTCTAAAATGCCAACCTTTTTTTATATCTTCCATTTCATCATCTGAAAATAAATAACTTGACTCAAAAACTTTTGAATTTAGAGGCATAGGTTTAATTCGCTCTATAAAATCATTTTCAACAGCTATAGTTTGTGTTCTTAGATTATATTCTTTAATATGATATTTTCTAGTTTCTTCCGAATCACTTTCATCCGCTACAAAAAAATAAGACCCATTGTAAAGTTGCTCAAAATCTATATGCTTTGTTCTTGCTTCTTTTCGAAGTTTTGTTTCGGAATTGTTTTCGTCAGAACTATTTCCATTAATCTTGTTTTTGATTCGTTCTCTATAGAACGAAAATAAAAATAAAAATACAACAATAATTAAAAAGAGAAAACCATAATCAATATTCATTGTCAAAACCTCCATTTGTTTTGTATTGGTATAAGTGTAAAAATTAAAACTGAAGTACAATATCACATATAAATTTTACAAAATATTTTTTCTATTGTTACACCATTATAAACTATAATCTCGCTACTTTCTGGAATAAACATTATTATAGGATATTATATCATGACTCACTGTATTTCTATCTTTTAAAAATGCCAAAGCTAGTAATTCCCACGTCCAAAACTATGGTGCAGTTTAAAGCCATTGAAAGTACCTATAATTTAACTAAGCTTCAGCCCACTAGCTTTGGTTTGATTTTGTGCTTGTTTACAAACTTTAATAATTCTTTTTAAATTAAACTTTAAAAGTTCAAAATCATTATTTGTCATTTATTCTTTGGTTTTTATTAGAACAGTCATCTGTCCATAATATATCCTATTACAAAAAACGCAGCAGCTGTAACTACGGTAATACCTGTAAAAGGTGCCAAAATAAGGCTTATTAAGCCAAGTATATACAAAAGTCCGCTCATCTGAAATCCATCATATTGTATTTATGAAATTATAGCATAGCCAGATTACCAAACTTAGTAATTCACTAGTTGTTTTTGATATAGTTTGTGATATTTTTTATAATCTCATTTTTTATGGATTGTGGCTCAATAACATATACAAAAGGGATATACCTTTGTATGGTTGGTATGATTTCCATAATGTCTGTGATAATGATTTCTATCTCTATGTCACCGTTTGCGTAAGTATTTAATATTCTTTGTGTAGGTGAAATTGGCTTTCTGATGAAATATTTTGCTACTGCTTTATCAATAAATAATTGCACCGTGATTTCTTCATTGTGTGGTTTGTAATAAGCGGTTATTGCATTATTAAATTTTTCTACTAATTTATCATCATAGAGGTATGTGTCAGCTGATAATCTTATATCTTTGATTGAGTTTAGGTGAAATGTTTTTAGTTTGGTGTCGTTGGTATCAAAAACTATCAAATACCAAAAGCCTTCTAAATTTAGAATTTTTAATGGAAAAACAACTCTTAATTTATCATTGTATGAGCAGTTTATGATGTGTTTTGTTTCTATAGCATTTTTTATTTGGATTATTTCTTGTTTGAAAGTATCTATCTTTTCTATTGATGATTTTTGATAAAAGGCATTTGTAAGTTCATCTTCAAATTTACTAAATAATACATCTACTTTTTGGGCTAAATCACTATCGCTATATTTGTCTTTGGATTTGTTTTTAAGAATTGATATTATTGCCAACTCTTCTGCACAAAAAAGAGTTTTTGATAAGAAATTATTTGTAGCTTTGTAGCATTTTTCAGCATAATCATAGTAAATTGTTTTGTCATTGAATAAAGGCAAGATATAGTCTTTAAAATCAGTTTGTATGATTTTATTTGATACGCCGTATAATTTGGCAATATCAGGTGTATTTATACAATACCCTTTAGATAAACTATCCAAAAGTGATGATATTCTATTGATTTTGTTGTTCATATTGTAAGCCATTTATATCCAATTATCCAAAACCAAGCCGTCAATTCTTTCAAATTCTTTTTTGTTATTTGTAACTAGTGTCATATTTAGTGATTTGGCGTGGGCAGCAATAAGCATATCAAGTCCGCCGATAATTTGACCTGATTTTTCAAGAGATGCTCTTATTTTACCATATTCTATAGAAGCTTTTAGGTCGTATTCTACTATATCAAAAGGCTTGAGGAAATGTTCAAGTGCCAAAAGATTTTTTTCCACATATTGACTTTTGTATGCACCGTAATATAACTCTGATACCGTGATACTAGAAAGTACCAAATCGCCTATATTGTAACATTTGAATTTTTCTCTTACGCTTTCCGGTTTGTTTTTGATTATGTAGATACAGATATTTGTATCTAGTATGATTTGTCTCATAGTATGCCTTGTGAAAACAAATCTTCTCTATGTTGGTGTGGTTGCACTCTAGTGTCCATAAAATCATCGGAAAATTCATCTAATCTATCAAACATATGATCCCATACGCTTTTATCGTGTTTTGGTAGTAGTATCACGCCGTCTTCTATTTTTTTGATAAAAAGCTCATCTTGGTTTTCAAATCTAAACTCTTTTGGAAGTCTTACGGCTTGACTTTGACCATTTTTGAAAATTTTGGCTACTGCCGTCATTTGATAGCTCCTAGATTTAGTATATATTTAAAAGTATATACTAAATCAGAATTATTGTCAAGCTAATATAAAATTAGATATACTCGTTTTTAAACTTTACATATCTTGCAGCGTGAGCAAGCAGTCCTTCTACTTCTTCATCGCTTAGTTCCCTTACTACTTTTGCAGGGCTTCCCATTATTAGGGATTTGGGTGGGAATTTTTTGCCTTGAGTTACAAGTGAGTGAGCACCTACGATAGAGCCTTTGCCTATAACTACACCGTCAAGTATAGTAGCACTCATACCTATAAGACACCCATCTTCTATAGTGCATCCATGAAGCATTACCTTGTGTCCTATTGTTACATCATTACCTATGATAGTAGGGTGTCCGTCACTCATATCTTCTTTTTTGTAGTGTGTTACGTGTACCATAGATAGGTCTTGTATGGACGTTCTATCGCCTATTTCAATCTTATGTACATCACCTCTTATGACAGTGCCAAACCAAATAGAGCTATCTTTTCCTATTGTTACATTGCCTATTACGTCTGCACTCGGTGCAATCCAAGAGTTTTCGCCTATTTGTGGGTACCAATTTTTAAATTTAAGTATCAAAGTCTTCTCCGCTGTTTTTGCGTATTATAGCAAATATCGGTATCGGTGAGCTAAAATATTATTTCAGATTGAATGCTATTTGGAAATTTATAACCATAGGGAACATATTTAACTCTTTTGGTATAGATACCGGAAAGCTTTTTGCCAAAGCATCTTCTATAGATGATGTAAAAACATTATGTCCCGATATATTTATATCTGATATTGTTCCGTTTGATAATAACTTGAAATTAACATCTACCATACCTTCTATACCTCTTGAAACCGCACGTTTTGGATATACTTTGTTTTTATTTATGTTTATCTTGATAGTTTTTAGAAACTCTTCTTTTATAGCGTTTGTGTCGATTTGCGTAGCTACGGCTATTTGTTGTTCTATTGCCGGAACTACTTGTTTTACCTCTTCTTTTGCGGTAGGGGTAGGCTCTGCTTGAGTCTGTTTTGTAGCTACCGGTTCTATCTGTTTTGGTTTTTGTGCGATAGGTTTTGGTTGCGCTATAGGTTTTTCGACAACTTTTTCTATCGGTTTTTCAACTACTTTTTGCTCCACTACAGGTTGAGGTTTTTGAGATATTATAGTAAAAGATATTTTTTGAGGAGTATTAGATATATTTTTTGCAAAAGTTTCTTGGTTTTTGAATATCAAAAATATACCGAAAAACAGTGTTGAAAACAGAAAAAACGTTATAAAAAACGAATTGAAATATCTACTTGTTATCATTTGTAATAATCCCCAAATTCTCAAAAGAGTGTAGTTTGACAATATCTAATATATAAACAAACTGTTCAAAAGGGACGCTTTTGTCGCAGTTTATAAATACGTTTGTTGTTTTATCATAGTTTGAAAGCTTGTCTTTGACTTCATCTAGGCTAACGTTTTCTTTGCCGAAAAATATTTGATTGTCTTTATTTATAGTGATAATAAGTTCTTCTTTCGGGTCAAATTTCGATGATGCGTTTGAGTCCGGAAGTTCTACGGGTATGATACCTTGAGATACGAAAGTTGCAGTTGTGAGGACTATCACAAGCAATACAAGCATTATATCTATAAAAGGTACGACATTTATAGAGTCGAATTTTTTAATTTTTACCATTGTTTGCAATTTCCCATTTTGTGACTAACACTTCTATTTTTCTTGATAGATGGTTATAAAAAAACATAGAAGGTATGGCAACTATAAGCCCCATTGCCGTTGCTTTGAGAGCAAGAGCAAGTGATGTCATAATATTTTTTACGTCTAAATTACCGCTTTGTCCCATGATATAAAATGTGATGATAATACCTATAACAGTTCCCAAAAGCCCTATATAAGGCGCATTTGAAGCAAATGACGATATTACGTTGATGTTGTTTGTAAGTTCTATTTCAAGTTCTTCTTTTGATTGATAGTTTTGGAGTTTGATTTTTCGATAAAACATAAGTCTTTCTATCCAAAGCCAGACCGAAATAAAGCTCATAAATCCAAGTATTCCTATAATAGCATAGTCCGTAATTTGGTGTAAAAGTTCAATATTCATTTATTACCCTAAAAATTTTATTTAATTTTAACGTTTCAGTGTTAATTATGTGTTAATTTAAAGTTTGAGAAGTTCAAAAAATACCAAAAAACCTACCAAAACAAGTATAGAAGAGGCAAAAAACTCTATTTTTGTTTTGTGGTTGGATAGTTCTTGTAAGATATGGGAACTTATTTGATATACAAATAGATAAAAAAACAAAAAAGGTATAGCGATTACTCCAAAACCAAAGGAGATACCGTAAAATAAAGAATATGCAAACGATGAAGATGAGGCACTAATAGTAACCAAAGAGAGTAGGGGAACGCAAAAACTAAATGAACTAAAAAAACCTATTAAAAAATAGCTACTTTTATCAAAAGAGGAGTTGCTACATGATGTTTTGCAAGAAGTTTTATTTTGTATGGATTTGACCAACAAAACAATACCGAGCAATACGATAATAACCCCCATAAGTTTATTGATTTGGATAGATTGAATATGGTTTTTGATAAAAGCAGAGCCAAAAAAAGCAAGGCTTGATATGAGCGTGTAGGCTAATATTTTTGCACTAAAAAACCTATAAAGTACACTTAAAGCTTGAAGTTTGTTTTGGCTTTTGTTTAGGAGTATAGGGGCTAATACGGGCATACAGCTAATAGCACACGCGGTTGCTCCAAGCTGTAAGCCAAGAAAAAAAGTGGCGATAAAAATCATAAATTTTGTTCGTATTTATATGAATCTACACCCATTATTGCCGCACCGTAAGATGTAGTGATTTGCGGATATTGAGGGATAAAAATAGCGTGACCTAGTTCGTTTTCTATGGCACTTACAAGTCCACCGTTCATAGCCGGACCACCGTCAAAATATATACCTTCTTTTACTCCAACTCTTTTTACTAGTTTTACTATCCTTTTTGCTATGGAATAGTGAACACCGCAAACTATATCTTCTACCGAGTGGTTGTTGCCCAAAAGCCCTATTATTTCAGACTCTGCAAAAACCGCACAAGTGCTACTAACCGATAGCGGAGTACCTGTTGACTTGAAATGGTACTCACCCAATTCATCTACTCCTATTTCAAGTTTTAGTGCTACCACATCCAAAAATTTTCCCGTACCTGCGGCACATCTATCATTCATAGCAAAATTGACTACGTTTCCTTCGTTGTCTAGGGATATTGCCTTGCTATCTTGCCCACCTATATTTATGATAGTTTTAATCTCACCGTATTCTTTGGCTGCTGCCCTTGCCCCAAGGGCGTTTGCTGTGATTTCACTTATGTTTTCGTCAGCTTCTTTGTATAGCTTTCTGCCGTACCCCGTAGCTACTATATATACCAAATTGTTTTTATCTATAGAGAGTTCTTGAAGTAGGGCATCTAGTGTTTCTTGGGCATATTTATAAAACATACTTCCACTTGCGCTTGTTTTGAATCCTATAATATTTTTGTTTTCGTCTATTATCGTGATTTTGATAGATGTCGAGCCTATATCTATACCTGCAAAATATCTCATTTTTTGTTTCTCCGTCTTGTTTTAAGTGATTCAATAAAAGCTTCTACCCTTGTACTTAGTTGACCGCCTTGTGATGGACTATAATCACTTTCAAGATAAAGAATAGGGATGCCTTCTTTTTCCATAGCTTCTAGTACGCTTCTTTGTTCTAGCTCATATACCGTACACCCAGCAAAAGCCTGATATACTACGCCGTCGGCTTTGTATTGTTTTACGAGGTTTATTATTCTTCGTATTCTGTCGTTGTTTTTCGTAAATACCGGACAAGTACAAGCTTTTAGATATTTGTCCGCTATGGAATCTAACATATCGTATAAATTCCACTCATCAACTGCTACCATATCATTAAACATTCTATTTGAACTACATGTTTCATCAGCTACAATGATTGCATCAGATTCTTCTATAAGTTGAGGAATTTTATAATTTGGAAAAATAGGAGGTGACCCTGTATAAACTATCCTTGGACTTATTTTGTTTGCTGCATTTATTTTTTCTTTTACTCGCAAATCTAACTCTTTAAGTAGATTTTCCATAGCATCTATCCAATTATCTATCTTATCAAAGAAAAAAGCATTGGTTACTAAAAATACATCTATTCCTAAAATTGGTACACTTTCTAGTTTTCTAAAATTACTCAATTTATGATAGAGTGATTGGGCATAACCAATTTTTTTAATAGCACTTTCAAGGTTTGAACGATTCAACTTTTTACCTTGAAATTTTGAAAGTTCAACAGCAAATTGTTTAACACTTCTTCTCCAGTACTCACGACTTGCTTCACTCTCTTTGGTTCTAGGAAAATCCACATCAAAGATTTTGTATCCAAAACTCTCTATTGTAGCACCCACTTTTGTTTTTTGGTCACAAGTAGTAGGAGAAAATACAATATCAGGCTTATCGCTAAAATTTCCACTAGCAAAATGCCCAACTGTCGCTTTTACGAGAGGACAAGCTTTTTGAGGCATCAAATCACTTCCTATCTCATCATCTGTATAAAAACCATTACAAAGTCTTATTGGCACACCATCAAGTGCATAGATGATCTCACTAGGGATTTGGATACACATCGTTCCTATTTTCGTTTTATCATCATGAAGAGATTTTTGGTGACAATGTACCTCTTCAAAAAGTTTATAAAAATACTCCATTGACTGAATTGGTGACTTAAAATCTTCTCTAAGAGTATTCAAAAGCTTTATCGCCTCCATCGCTTTATGACGATTTTGCTTTTCTGCAGGAGTTTCAAATGTATGATTTTCTTTATTTTGATTCATTCACTTCCCTTTTTTTATCCATCGCCATTCGCACTAAGAATCCTTCTTTTGTAGATTCAAAAATAGTGACACCAGCAAAATTTGCTTCCAAACATCCATCTTCGGGACAAGCTGCTACACATTTTAAACACAAAGTACAATCTTCGGTAACAAGATTTTTATTTTTTACATCATCAGCAATCTCTAAAATATCCATATCACAAGCATTGTAACAATCACCACATTTAGTACATTTGCTACCATCTTTATAGAGTTTTAAAAGTGCTGGTTTAGAAAAAATATACTGTAAAGCTGCCATTGGGCAAAAATAACAAAAAAATCTCTTTTTAACAAAACTTCCAACTAAAAAAAGTGCTACAATCATCATCCCTAAGGTTGTCATTACTATGTCAGTTTTTGAATCAAAATTTATATAAAACTGTGTAAAATCACCTGTAAAAGCAGGTATTAACATTCTCCCTGGGCAAATATCACAAAATGGCATAGATAAACCATTGGGCAATTTTGGAAGTCCAAAAAAAGAATTTGCTATTAAAAAAGGAATAATCAAAAGCAAAATAAGTAAAATCCACTTTATAGGTTTAATTTTTTCTCGTTTTGACCAATCATATTGAGAGAATCTAACTTTGAGCTTTTCTCTAAAACTTGTAATCCAATCTTGCATCGTTCCAAGAGGACAAACAAATCCACACCAAGCTTTATTGAGTAACCAAAACCAAACAATAAACATCCCTAAAGAGATTAAAAAAGCATACCCTGCAAATCCTAAAAAGGTTTCCCACGAATATTTTAAATCGTGTTGTAACATTCCAACATAACATTTTCCACCAGTAAAATCACCATTATACACACAAGCAAAAGTGGGTAATTTATTTCCTAAATCGAAGCCTATATATCCACCATATACGATAAATAAAAAAGCAACTATTTGAAACCAAAAACGAAATCGTATTAGGTTCATATTATTTATTTTTCTTTTTAAATTGAGCAAATTTTCCCCTTAAAATAGATAGTTGATACCAAATAGGTAAGTTCGTCCAGCAGATGGATATCCTATATGTACCTCATAAGCTTTATCCAATAGATTTTCTATTTCCATATAAAACTTCATATTTTTATATTTATATTCTATCTTGGAATTAGCTAAAAAATATCCTTGTAATACTTCTGTATTTGCACTATTATTAAAGCTATCACTTACATAGTATCCACCTAGATTGGCTTTAAAGTTTTGATACACAGCATAGATATTTGATTGAAATTTTTGTTTCGGTTTCGCAGGTAAATAAAGCCCTGTATTATCATTTTTAAATATCAGATACAGATAAGAGGCATCCATCTTAAAAATCTCGTTTATTTTCCAATCAAGACTCATTTCAAAACCTTTTCGTGTACTTGAAGTGACATTTTCATAAGTATATACACCATTGACATCGTAAGAACCACTTATTCCATCATCTATCTTGCTATAAAATATGTTTCCATTGAGATTAAAATCATCATTTATTTTAGAAGACAATCCTACTTGATAATTTGTGGTTGATTCCATTTCTAAATTTGGATTACCTTTAACGGTACTACTTTCATAATATCTTTGTTTAAAAGTTGGTGTTTTTGATGACTGAGTGATTTTTAAATTGTATTTTGTATCATTTAGGTTATAACTTATTCCTAGTTCTGGATTTACAGAATTACCAAATGTAGAATGATTATTGAGTCTCATTCCTAAGTTGTACCCAAGATTGTTGTGTTCAAATTGTTTCATACCATACAAACCAACTAAATCTTCACTATGACTTCCTGAATTTGTAGCTTCTGCTGAACGATTTTCTCCATTTACACCAAGAACTGCTTTCCCAAAAATAGTCATATCTCCACTATATTTTAAGTCGCTTCCATAAGTAACTGTTTTTAGAAAAGTATCAAGATTTACATCTGGATTTGTATTTAAATCATCGTTTCTACTTGTGTATAATCTTCCTTCAAAACCATTATTTTTGAGCAACATTGATGTTCCAAATGACTCTTTTTCATTTCTAGCATTTGGTGTGGGACTAGTTATTTTTCCAGTAACTCCAGCTTTGTCACTCAAATAATTTGAAGTTAGACTAAAATCATACTCTTTTGCTATAAGTGTATTGAAATCAATCTTTGCAGAATTTATCTCACTATCACCATTCAGTCTATGACCATCTGTTTTATCGTGATTTACATCAAATGCCAAACCAAAACCATCAAAAGTTTTTCCAATATTTAAGCCGACTTTTTCAGTATTTAATGAACCTTTTGCAATATTGATTTTATTTACATAAGATTTATTTGTTTTTTTTGAAGTGATGACTATCACTCCTCCACTTGTATTATCTCCATAAAGTGCAGCACCAGAACCTTTGATAATCTCTATTTTTTCCAAATTTTCAGTTGATATTCCACCTAAACTCGCTGTTCCAGTTAAAGAATCAGTAAGTGGTCTTCCATCAAAAAGGACTAAAACTTCATTTGTAGTTGAACCTTGAAGACTAATAAAACTATCACTTGCTTTGATACCAGGGAGTTTATTGAGTAAATCAACTAACATTTGAGTATTTAAACTTCGTATCTCTTTAGATGAAATAATAGTCGAACCATTATCCATCTCACTTTCAGCATTAAGAAAGGTTGCTAAAAACAACGAAAGGAGGATTTTTTTATTTTTCATCAAACCAAATCTCCTTAGGCTCTTTTTTCTTTTTTCTTCGATAATAATAAATCCCCAATGAAAGCACCAAAGTAGTCCCTATAACTACATAAAAACCAGAAAGTTGCGATGAATACTCAAGTGGAGATGAGCTAAAAGTAAGTGGCATACTCATAGAATATTTGATTTTTGAGTATGGAGTTTCTAAATATTCTCCCGATTCATTCACATCATAAATTGCTTCAACAATCATCTTTTCAGAACTTTTTTTCCCTGTTGCTATTCCTTCATAATTTGTTCTCGGAATTTCAAACGAGACTATTCCATCTTTATCAGGCATCACTTCATTTACCCAACCAGTTTGCATAATAGCTTTCAGTGGTATATTTTTTTGTAAAGTACCTTTATAATAAATCTTGAATTGAGCGATATCACCAGACCATAAACAGCAATTTATTTGATGTTTTTTGATTGGTTGAAGCATCACAATTTCAAAATCAAGTTCTTTAAAAGGTGGTTTGTCATAATGAGATCCAACAGTCTTTCCACGAATCTCTTTTACTATAGATTTTTTGATATCTGCATCTTTATTATAAATTCTTGTTGTTGTAGCATCCACTTTTAAGATACCATTTTCAATATCTTTTTTCTCAAAAAATATATGATAGCTCCCTTTTTGTGGTGTTGCAACTTCAATTGTATCTTTTAAGATTTTGCTTTTTGAAACAACATCATCAAAATCCCTTACCCAAGCTTTGGAATTATTTAAATCATTTAGTTTTTCAGAACTTTTAAATACTCCTTGTTTAACAATAATATTTTTAAATCCTATTTTTGTTTCACTTGAACCAACACAACAACTTTCTCCACCATCTTTATTTTCTTCTAACCATATAGAAGCATTTAAAAAAATTGGGAATAAAAGCACTGCGAAAACAGTGCTTTTTAATTTTAGGAGCTTCATATTAAAAACTCATTTTTACAGTTGCCATCGTCACTCTACCTGGAGAAACATAAGTTTCTGTATATCCTTTATCAAATAAATCTTCAATATTTAAAGAAAACTCCGTATTTTCTGTTATATTTTTAGACAATTTTAAATCATAGAGTGTATAGCCTTGATAAGCAGTTGATTCAGTATTCGCATCATCTTGGTATCTATCACCTATATATCTTACGGAGCCAGTGATATTGATAAGTTTTGGATTTGTATATATAATACTTGCTGAAGCTTTTTTCTTAGGAATTAGTGTTAAGTAATTTCCTTCTAATGCAGTATTTGTTTCAAACTTTTTAATTTTAGATTTATTATATGTATAATTTACCATAAAATCTAAAGTATCATTAATGGGTAAAAACAGTTCCGTTTCAATTCCTTTGATTTCAACTTCACCTACATTTACCTTATCGTAATGTCCATCTGGTCTAGTAGCTGAATATATAAAATCTTTTGCATCACTTTTATATGTTGTCACACTCCAATTTGCTCTTTCGTATAGCTTATAGTCAAATCCGGCTTCATATGAAATTACTTTTTCTGGCTCTAAATTTGGATTTGAGTACCAAGTTTTCGAACCAACAAATGTGCTATATAGTTCATATAGTGTGGGTACTCTAAAAGCTTTTCCAGCGGAACCCCTGACTGATAATCTATCTGAAATATTATAAATAGCTCCTATCTTTGGACTAAATGCACTAAATTTTTTTGAATTATAATTCGTTGTGGTTAAAGAAGAGTCATATTGACTGCCGTCATGATTATTATATTTGTCATATCTGCCACCAATATTTATAACGGTTTTCTCACCTAAAAATATTTCATCTTGTACAAATAATGCTAGATAATCTTGTTTTCCTAAATTCTGAATAACTTTTCCCGTAGCAACATAATTACTTTTATTATCTAATTCATCATATCTAATGTCTATACCTGTAGTAATATAGTGTGTATCATCAAATGATGGGATAGTAGCTTGGACACCTCCACCTAAGCGTTTTAGGTCAGTTGTAGTTGTGCTTGTAACTGCTGTTGTTGATGTTGAATCGTAAGACAGATTCTCATCAGTATTATATATATTAAATAATACATCAATATTATTGTTTATTTGTGTTTTATATCCAGTTTTAATACTTGTATCTTTTTGATGAAATGCATCATATCCTGGAATATTTTTTTCGCCAGTTTGTAGATTGTCGAATTTGTTTATATTTAAATACATGTCAGTCACATTATCAATATCATAAGTAAATTTTGCGACCAAGTTATCCCTTTTGATTCCTGTCTTGATTGTAGTTGTTTTAATATTCTGAGGAAGTTCTTTGATATACCCGTCACTTGTAGTTTTTGTGCCAGACAGATAATATCCTAAATTATTAACTTTCCCACCTGTTGAAAGTGCAATAATTTTTGTATTCATGCTACCATATGTTAAGCTAATATCGGTTGTTTGTGCTTTCGGCTTTTTGGTAATAATATTAATAACACCACCCATAGCACTTGAGCCATACAAGGCAGAATTTGCACCTTTGACTACTTCAATTCTTTCAACGTCACCCATAGCTATTTTATTCCACTCAACATTTTGGCTCATTGCATCGTTCATGGCAACACCATCAACCATAACTAAAACTCTTCCTCTTGCAGTTCCTCCAAAACCTCTCATGAGAACTTTATTGGTACCAGCTTCAGAGTTTGAAATAATACTAGAATTGCTTCGAACATCAAGCCCTGAAATATTTGCTAATAATTCATTAACAGTGTTTGCTGATGTCTTTTTAATAGTTTCTTGTGTAATTACTTCAATACTAGCTGGTACATCAGAAATCTTTCTTTCTGTTTTTGTCGCAGTTACAGTAATATCTCCTAAATTCTCACTTGCATTTGCACTGTTTACTATACTCACCAAAAGACAGGCAAGTAGAGCTTTGTTTGTAGATATTTTCATCTCTCCCCTTTATTATGTAAAAAATTTGTAGTATTTTGTCATATTAGTGTTAATTTAGTGTTAAGTATTAATATTTTTGTTTAAGTTTATTGATATTTATATATTTTTAACTTCTTTTAATTATTAAAATATTAGAATTGAGTAAGATTATTTTGTAAGGAGTGGATTATGAAAAAGTTATTAGGTGTATTGTCGTGTGGATTGTTTTGCAGTAGTTTACTGTATGCCGTTGATTATAATTCAATGACCTACGAGCAGTTAGAAGCACTAAAAGGGACTATTCCTGCCGAACAAAGAAATGAGTTTCAAGAAGCTATGCGCAACAAGAAACAAAATCAAAATGCAGTAAACAAAGAATACATAGATCAGCAAAGAGAACTAAAAATGCAAGAAAAAGAACAAATACGAGAGCTGAAACAACAACAAAAAGAGGAGCAAAAACAACTAAAGCAGGAATTTAAAGAACAAAGATATCAAATGCAACAAGAACGAATAAATCAAAATTCTTCAGGACAAAGAAAAGGCATGAAGTAATTCATTGTAAATTGCTTTCTATGATTGAGTGACAACTGTATATTATTTATACAGTTGTCTTTTCATAAATGTTGATTTTTTGTGTATAATCTACTTCAAATTACGAAATAAGGGGTTTTAGTGTTTAATAATATGCAAAATTCAAATGAAACCGAATATTCAAAAGAGTTTTTTGTATTTTATGAGATAGCATTAAGGCTACTTGATTTAAATAACTACCAAGATTCCATTTCAAAATCCCTTAGAATCTTAAAAGACAGTTTCAAATTCAAAAAATGTGAAATTTATATACCGGATGAAGATGACTTAAAACTTTTTGCATCTTCCGATCAAGACATAGAACCGACTTTTAAAGAGTTTAGAGAAGCACGCATTTTAGCACAAAAAAGCCAAGAAAGAATAGTAGTAGATAATCAATATAACGATATGGTATTTTTTGATAAATCAAAAAACGTAGATGTTGAAAATATCATATATTTGGCTATCCCGCTTATTCATAAAGGAGATGTTATAGGTATTTTTACCACATCATTTTATGAAAGTAGCGAAGATATGTCTATCAAGAAAATTAATTTTGTCGATTATATCACTACTCTTTATAGATATGCTATTTTTTCAAATCTTGAAAAAGATTACAAGGTAGGTAAATTTCAGGAACTAAAACAATATTACGAAAAAGAGTTTGATTTGAGCTACTACGATATGCAAAATTGTATATTTGTAGATGATCCCATGAAAACACTTAAAAACAATGTAATTAAATTGGCACCAAACGACATAAGGGTTTTAATAAAAGGTGAAGCCGGTACCGAAAAACTTTCTATTGCCACAATGATTCATAAATTAAGTCATAGACAAAACAAACCTTTTGTTATATTAAACTCCAATATATATGATGATAGAGATCTGGAAGTCGAACTTTTCGGCAATAAAAAACAAAGTAATAAAATGAGTAAAGATTTCAAAATGGGTAAGCTAGAACTTGCTAACGGCGGAACTCTTATTATTGAAGATATTGAAAAATTACCTATGTTTATTCAAAAAAAATTAGTTGATATACTAAAATACAACGAACACAAAAACCAGTTTTCTTCAAAATACAGCGTAAGAATTATTGCTACTACGTCTGCTGAACTTGAAGAAGCTATTTTAAACGGTACGTTTTATAGTGAACTTTATACAATCTTAAATTTACTTACCATAGAGGTGCCGCCTTTGAGAAAAAGGGGAGAGGATATACCTTATTTTATAAATACAATGCTTGATAAATTTAATATTATATACGGTAAGAATGTGGTATTAGGCGATGATGCTTTTGAATTTTTAAAAATTTATCCATACAGAGGAAACTTAAAAGAACTTGAGTGTTGTATAGAAAAAATAGTATCGATTTCATCACAATCTATTATTACAAAAAGTGATATTTTATTGACCGGTGGAATGATAGGCGACGAGGAACAACAAAAAGAATATAAAGATATTTTTATTTCAGGTAAAACACTCGAAGAACTCGAAAAAGAGGCTATCTTAAACGCACTTATAAAAACAAACTATAACCAAACGGAAGCCGCAAAGCGACTAGGAATAACCCTTAGACAAATAGGATATAAAATCAAAAAATATGAGCTTATATAAGTAACTTATAACCACTTTTTTGTAATAATCAAGAAAAATTAAAAAGAAGTGATTATGTCAAAAATATCCTATTTAGAAGCTATCGATAAAATTAAATCTCTTAATATCAATACAAGTACAAAAAAAGTCTTTTTATCTGACGGTTTAGGTAAGATACTTGCTTGCGATATCAAAGCCTCAGCCGATTCACCTGCCTATCCCACGGCAGCAATGGATGGCTATGCAATAAGACTTCAAAACAATGAAAATACGCAAGAGTTTGAACTTATTGATTATTCACCTGCAGGCAGTATAGTATCAAGCGAAGTTAGCAAAAATACTTGTATCAAAACATTTACCGGTTCTTTAATGCCAAAAGGTTCCGATACTTTGGTGCCTATTGAAAATATTGAATTAAAAGACAATAAAATATCTATCAAGCAACAAGTTCCATGTGGCTTTGCCGTGATGAAAGTAGGGGAGAATTACGCTAAACATGAGATTTTGATACCAAAAGGAACAAAAATAGATTTTGCCGAAATAGGTGTTATGGCAAGTCTTAATATAGTCTTTGTTGACGTTTATGAGTCTCCAAAAGTTGCTATTTGTGCTACGGGTAGCGAGATACTTGATTTGGGTGAGGAAAAACAAAACGAATCGCAAATAAGAAGTTCAAATCATTTGACTATAGAAGCACTGGCTAGAAAATACGGATGTGATACGTTACAACTCGGGCTTGTAAAAGACGACAAAGAATCTATATTGAAAGCTTTTGAAAACGGACTTAATACATCTGATATTTTAGTTACGACCGGTGGGGTTAGCGTAGGAGACTTTGATTTTGTAAAAGATATAGTTATAGATAAACTCGGTGCTACCGTAATCTTTAAGGGTGTAGAAATAAAACCGGGACAGCATGTCATAGTTGCTCAAGTAGGTAATAAATTTATATGCTCGTTACCTGGATTTGCCTATAGTAGTACCGTATGTTTCTTATTGTTTTGTTTGCCTATAATATTCGGCTTTAGGGGCAATTATGAACAACTGAAAACTATTAAGGCCGTAGCAAAAAGTGATTATAAAAATAGTACTTCAAAAACAATATTTACCGCTTCAAACTTAAAATATACGGATACATGCTATGAAGTCGATACTTTTAACAAAAAAAGCGGTACAAGTGCTATTTTGACAAATCTTTTAGGAAATAGTGCTTTGGCTATGATAGAGCCTAATACATCTTATAAAATCGGTGATTTTGTAAATACTATTGTTTTATAACCGTGCCGGTGAAGAAATCATCGATACTGCACTCCAAAACGTAAGCTATCTTGTATAAGTGAGTTAAATTAAAGTGTTGTTTATTGTGGTAAATTTCTGCTTGAGATACAAGTCCTACGGATTTGTGTCCTATTAATTCAGCTAATTTAAGTTGAGAATAACCTTTTGATTCTCTCAATCTTTTTACGTTTGCACCAATGGTTTTATGGAAGTTATCTATAGCGTTTATACTTATCTCGTCAATGTTTTTATCCATACAACCTCTTTAATGAATAATTTATCTAACGGTAAAGTATATTATGATAGAATAACTTTATCAACTAGTTATTACTAGTTGTATAAACAAAGGTTATTTATGAAGATATTAATTATTGACGAATACATAGCTCTAGCAAAGGTGCTTAACGAGTACATTAATAAAAATTATCCTTTTTTCAAAGTTGACACCATCAGTGACATTAAACACGTAAAGGATCGCTTTCATAATACTCCTAACCGCTACGATATCGTAGTTATTAATTTCGGTAGTTTTAATAACAACAAGTTGCTCGATGATGTTTTGAAATTTAATCCCAAGCAGAGAATAGTAATTATAAGTTCAGATTCAAAATGCACGGACGGTATTAGTTGTGAGCATTGTACAAAGCATTATAATAAAGTAAGGCTCATCCCACCTTTTGGAATGTATAGCTTAATGGACTATATCGTAAGAAACGAGGGGCAAGAATGCCCTCATTATAAACATTGTGATAATTTCACGTTTAGAGTTTAATTAGTCTATCTACTTAGTTTTTTTAGCGGATATTTGATCACGTATTCTCTCATCAAAGGAGGAACGTCAAGGTACTTATCATCATCTTTCGAAATCATTATGGTTAAATGTTCTTTATCTTCTTCTACTTGATGTTGAGCGTTGTTTCTAGGCTCTTTTGATTCAAAGCCTGTCGCAACTATAGTTATTTTTACTTCGTCACGTTCTAAGGTGTCATCTGTAGTGGTACCGAAAATTACATCTGCACTTCCGCTTTCTATATTGTCGTAAAGTCTAGTCATAACATCGTTTATTGAAAACAGTGAAACTTGAGGGTGGACATTGAAATGTATCAAAATACCCCTAGCACTACTTAGTGACATTTTATCTAGCAACGGTGACTCGATAGCATCATCTAGTGCCCTAATAGCAGCATCTTCACCTTTTGCACGTCCTACTCCCATAAGTGCCATACCTTTGTGTTGCATTATTTTTTTAATGTCCGCAAAGTCAACGTTTATATCGTTATTGCCTGGATTTAGGATAACTTCACTCATTCCGCTAACGGCTTGAAATAGTATATTATCCACAAGTTTGAAAGCATCTTTCATGCCTATATCTCTATCGACTATTTCCAAAAGTCTATCGTTTGGTATAATTATGATAGAATCACTTACTTTTTTTAGTTCTTCAAGTCCAAGATTTGCAAGTCCTGCTCTTTTTTTACCTTCCCAGCTAAAAGGCTTCGTTACTACAGTAACGGTCAAAGCACCTACTTCTTTAGCTGCTTTTACTATGATTGGAGCAGCTCCCGTACCGGTTCCACCGCCAAGTCCGGCAGCTATAAAAACAATATCCGAACCCTCAAATGTATTTTTTATATCTTCGTAATTTTCTACGGCAGAATCACGACCTATTTCAGGCTCCATACCGGCACCCCAACCTTTGGTAAGTTTAGTACCCAGTTGAATCTTTTTTGGAGCTTTTGATACTTGTAACGCTTGAAAGTCAGTATTTGCAACTATCAGGTCTATTTTATAGCTACCTTCATTAATCATGTGGTTTATCATATTACAACCACCGCCACCTACACCTACGACAGATATTTTTACTAAATTTTCGCCTAAAACCTTTGTAGGTAAATCAACTTTTATGCTAGTCGGGTCAAATAAATTGTCCATTAAAACCACTCCAATACTTTATTCCACGCTTTAGAAAGCGGATTCGTGTTATTTTTTGTTAAATTTGAAAGTTCCGTTAAATCACCTTTTGAAGGTTTTATATTTTTCGTATTGTTCATAATAGGAATTTCTTGTTTAGGTTGCGGTTGATGTTTGATTGAATACGGTTTTCTAAGCCTTTTATTTGAATCAAGCTCAAAAGCAGGGTTTAAATCAAGTCCATAAAGTAATAAACCTACGGTTGTAGCCATCATAGGATTATCAAAATCAAGATAACCGTTTTTGATATTTTTAGGGTTTGTTACTTTTATAGGTATATTGCCGAAAATCATTGAAGCCAACTCTTCTATACCTTCAAGTTTACTCATGCCTCCGGTCAATATTATTCCTGTTCCCAATTTATCTATTAGTCCGCTAGATTTTAGTTTGTTTGCTAAAAATATTAGTGTTTCTTCGACACGTGCATGTATAATAGTTTGAATCATATCTATAGATACTTCTTTTGTTTCTAGTTCATTTCCTATTAGCGGAACTTGTACTTTTTTGATACTATTTTCATCATTTTCATCTATCGGAAGCAATGAACCGTATTTGATTTTAACGGTTTCCGCAGCCAAAGGAGGAGTATGTAGCATGATAGATAAGTCATTAGTAACGCTTAATGAACCTACAGGTAAGAAATCACTATATATTATAGAATTGCCTTTATATATTATCAAATCACTCGTACTGCTTCCCATATCGATAACGGCAACGCCGAATTTCTTTTGTTCATCGTTCATCGTTGCCAAAGAAGCTGCATAACCGTGAAGTACAAACGTACTATTTTCTATACCGGCAACTTTTAAGGCACTTTTTACGTTTGTGATAGCCGTTTTTTTAGCTGTTACTATATATACGTTTACCTCAAGTCTTGATGCATTCATATTTAAAGGATTTGAGAATTCACCGTCATCTACTTTGAATGAAATAGGAAATACGTGTATAGCTTCATAATCAGGAACAATATTTGCGTTGTAATGAGCCATTTGCATTACTTGATTAATCTCTTTTTCCGTAATTATTCCGTTTGGAATATTAACGGCACCCTTTGAGATTATATTTTTTGTGGAAGCTGCCGAAAATGATATATATACTTCATCTATAGTTGCTTCGGCACTTTTTTTTGCATCATCGACGGATAATCTTATAATGTCGCCGACATTTTGAATATCGGTGATAAGTCCTTTTTCGATTCCGCTAGTCTGATTGTTGCCGACACCTAGAATATTGATTCTGTTGTCAAAATCATTTCTTGCAACAACGGTTACAATATTTGTTGTCCCTATGTCTATTGCTAATATTGTCTTATTCAAGCTATATTCCTTTATTTCATGTAAGATGTTACTTTATATTTTTGCTCTAGTGTTTCTAAAAGCTTTGAAAACATTTCATTTTTCTTAATATCAAGTACCGTATTGGATACTATCATATCCTTTGAATTGTTATAAACGCCTAGTTCCGAATTTGATATTTTATAAGCTATAACTTTGTCTTTTAGTTCTACAAAACCTGATTTTTCTTTTGATGAAAACAATTTAGTTAAAAACTCGTTTGCCTCATCAGCTCTAAGACCATTTATATTTTCGATAGATTCTCTACTTACTAAACCTATATTTTCCAGATTGTTATTCTCAATAACCTCTTTTGCTTTTGCTACGAGGGCCTTTTGCGACATTTGTACGTGATAATCTTTTGTTACTGCATCTTTTGCATTTTCAAATTCCAAAACTTTCGGTTGATTTGCACTAACAAGCTTTAAAATTACATAACCGTCGCCCGCAATAAAAGGTTTTGTAACATCTCCTGCTTTGAGTGTTGAAATCTCATTTAAATATTGAGACAACTCTTTATTATCTTGGGTTATATTGATATTTTTTTGAAACTCGGTTTCACCCTTTTTTAAAGATAGGTAAGTTTTAAGTGCACCGTTTTTTGTTTGCTCCAAGCTGAAAGCATTTTGAATATCACTTTTTGCTTCATCAAATGTTTTTATCTTGCCGTCTTCAAACTTGTAATCAAGTCTAGTTTTTTCATAAAAATCTTTTAGTTCATCGTCCGTTGCTTGCGTGTGATTGTTAGGAACTTCATACACTGCTACATCATAAGATACTTTTGATAGGTAGTTTTGTTTGTTTGTCTCCCAAAACTTCATAAGTTCATCGTTGTTTATATCTACGGATACGTCTTTGCCCGTTAATATTTTAATGCTAACATTATCTTTCATAAAAATTAAACCGCCGATATCCTCAATTTCGGATTGGGCATTAGTGATTTGAAACATATTTTGAACTTTATCGACTATTAAATCATTTTTAAGCATTTTTTCAAATTCTACTGGTGTGATTCTGTTTTGTTTTAGTACTAGTATATATTGTTCTTTATCGAATTTACCGTCTTTTTGAAATGATTGTATGCTTACAAGCGTTTTTGCAACTTCTTCATCTGTAACAATCACACCTATATCATCGGCAAAAGATAATACTAAGTATTTTTGAACGAGTGTTTGAAGTGCCATTGCCTCAAGTCCGAATTGTTTTGCAAGCTCTTGATTGAACTTGTCGCCGAATATCGAAGAGTATTGTGAATATAGATTACCGTATTCTCTTTGCAGCTCGCTCATTGCTATCTCTTTTTTACCTACTTTAGCTACGGTACCTTCTGTTTTACCGAAATCATAAGCTCCCCAACCGACGAAACCTGCCCCGATAAAAGCTATCGTACTTATCCAAATAGTAATAACTAACCACTTTTTATGTCTTTGCATCCATTCAATCATCTAAAACCTCTTATTAATCCTTTAAAATTAGCATATTATACTGATTTATTGCTTTTGTGTAGGTAAGTTAGCTTTAACCCAATCATAAACAAAACCGTTTTTCACGTTATATACATTAGAAAAACCGTTCTTTGCCAACAGATTTGCCACTTCTTTCGTTCTGCTACCGCTTCTACATATCAAAATTATCTCTTTTGACAAATCCATTTTTACCAAATCTTCTACTTGAGATACGAAATTTTCATTAAAGACTCTTTGTCCCTCAATTTCAAAATACGATTCTATTAATACGGCATTTACCGGTCTCATAAAATCATACTCTTTTTTGGTTCTTACATCGATAAGAACCACTCCTCTTTTTTGCATTTCATAAGCTTCTCTAGCCGTTATATCGGCTTTATATTCGGTATCTTGCGAAAAAGCAAGAGTTCCTATAAATAACATCAAAATTAAAACTTTTTTAATCATAAACTTCCTTTTTGTACATGATACGTATCGTTTATTATTGAATCATCATACGGGTCAAGATGCATATTGATGACCCAGTTTTTTTTTGGCTCTATTTTTCTTATATTTTCTTCTATTCTATCACTTGCACGATGAGCATCCATCAATGAAATTAAGCAATCAAACACCAAATGAACTTCCACGAAAATATCTTGTCCCGCCTGTCTTGTTTTGAGGTAGTGAAAGTCATTGACGGATTCTTCTTCTTTGATAGCATCTTCTATTTTTTCCACCATTTCGTGCTCTAGTGAACGGTCCAACAATACAAAAACTCCCTCTTGTATAAGTTCATATGCAGAATATATAATAAATATTGCTATACCTCCACCGACTAATACGTCGGCAAACTCTATTCCCGTTAGATAGACTATTCCTACGCTTAGTAAAACTGCACCGTTTGAATAAATATCAGTTTTATAATGAAGAGCATCTGCTTTTATTACCATTGAATCGGTTTTTTTTGCTACGTAATTTAAGTACAACACCAAACAAAGAGTAATTGCCAATGAAGCACACATCACGTATAACGCTAAATCCAAATGGGATGATTCTTCGCCGTAAATTACTTTTTTTACCGCTTGATATAATAAAAATAGACCCGATATAGCTATAACGCTACCTTCTATTACCGAAGCAAGGGCTTCTATTTTTCCTCTGCCGTAATTAAATGTTTCATCGGCAGGTTTTTCACTTTTTGAAATAGCAAAATAGTTAAACAAAGATACGAACATATCCAAAATAGAGTCAACTGCGGACGCCAAAACGGCTACGCTTCCGCTTGCTACACCTATTCCGAATTTTATTAACGTTAAGAAACCTGCAACCGAACTTGATACGAGAGTTGCTTTTTTTTGTAGAGTCATACTATATAATAATCCGTTTTATTAAATTGATACATATTTTATGCAAAAAGAGCTTAAAAAGCAATTAGTCTTATTTGTAAAATTAGTTTTTTCGTTTAATATATAATTAAAAAGAAGTGTACTAAAATGGTAAAATATGTATATAGGAGGTGGTTGTATGCAATTAAATAACAATCTTCAATCTAATCAAAGCTTGTATTTTGAGCCCAATAAAAGTTTGCAAAGAATTGCTACCGCATTGGCGGTTAATCAAGCGTCCGACAACCCTTCTACTCAGGCTGTAGCTGATATCTTAAGAACACAATCTAACGGATATGTACAATCTTTGAGCAACGTAAATAGTGCCGTTGCTTCGGTACAAATTGCAGACGGCGCAATGAATGAACAGTCAAGAATATTAGACAAGGTCAATGAAAGACTACTGCAAGCTGCAAACGGTACCACGTCGCAAGAGGGTAGGGAAGCAATACTTAAAGATGTTAAAGCTCTTATGAAAAATTTTGATGACATTGCTTCAAATACTAGCTATAACGGTCAAACTTTATTGCAAAATAGTAGTTCCGATAAATCACCTTCTTCAGTTGAGTTGTTTCAAATAGGTAATAATTCTCAAGATACTGTGAGCTATTCTTCTATACAGTCAAACAGTGAAGGTTTAGGGCTTAGTGATTTGGCAAGTCAAGATGCAAATTCTTTTGATACGAACAAAGCTAGAGAGTTTTTAGGGCAAGTAAAAAATGCAATGGATGGTTTGAATTCCTACAGAGGTGAGTTAGGAAGCGTACAAAATCAACTTGAAAGTTCAGGTAGAAACCTTCTTTCGCAACAAGTTCAAACTACTCAAGCCCAAGCCGAGCTAGTGGGGGCAAATATACCTCAAGAGATTTCTAGCTTTAACAAACAAAACATCTTATCGCAGGTCGGCTCCTACGTCCAGTCTCAATCAAATTCAATGCAACAAAACGTATTACGTCTTTTGGCTTAGACTATAACACAAGGATGAGTTACATCTCATCCTTTTTTGTTTTCTCGTATAGTTCGTCAAACCAGCTTATAGTTTCTTCTTTTAGGTATATCTTTTTTCTCAATAAATCGTCTCTGATAGATATTAAATCTTCCAAATCTAGGTACTTTAAGTAATCTTTATTTATCGGTGTGGTAGTTTTGTCGTAACTTGTTAATTCTTCTATTTCTGCTAGAATTTCTAGTTTTTCCGTTTCATTATTCATTGTTAATCTTTTTTAAAATATCTACAAGATAAAGCCCGAGTTTGGCTTCACCTATATCATCTTCTTTGCATACGCAGCTACCGCATGCCGTTCCTGCATCCGTCAGTTTTTGTAATTTTTCTAACGTATCCGCTTTTTCTTCTTTAATAGCATAGATTATTTCACCGAGTGTTACATGTCTGCATTTGCATACTTCGTAATCCATTTCGTAAGTCATTAAATTCCTCTATCTTTTTTGATTATTTCGTAAGCTTCGTTTATCTCTTGAAGTTTTTGCGTAGCTTCTGCTATACTTTGCTCATCGCCGCCTTTTCCGGTAACTATGTCGGGGTGATGTATTCTTACTAGCTTTCTGTATTTTGATTTGAGTTCATCGTTTGAGTCATCTTTTGAAGCCCCTAATACTTCGTAAGCTTTTTCCAAACTATTTATTTTGTGAGCTTTTTGTTCACTATGAAATCTTTCAAATCTTTTTATAACGGCTTCAAGGTCTATTTTATTGATTTCTAAAGCACTTGCAATATCTTCGATAATCATAAATTCAGTTTCGCTAAATTCGCTATCTATAAATGCGACGTTCACTAAATATTCTATAACTTTCAATCTTTTATCGTAATCTCTTTTTGTGAGCTTGAGGTATTTTTGAGAAATAGTGATAGTATTGTCAAATGTTTGTTTTTCTTGATTGTATATTTTTTTGAGTTCATCTCTTATATACGCACTATCTTCAAAGTGAGATGAAATATCATTGAACGTATGACTAAGTAGTTCTGCTTCAAGTTCGCATACCTGACCGTCTGCTTTTGAAACCTTTGCCATAAGTGCAACCAAAAGTCCGGCTTCATGGTCTTTCAAATCACCTATAAGTCTTTGTTTGGAGTTTATGTTGATGTTTTTAAAATCTTCCGTTCTATAATTTCTAGCTATAATAAAAAGCACGATACCTACAAAAAGCAAAAATAGTATTTTTTCCATAAAAACCTTTCAATGTCGTATAAATTGAGGTGAATTTTATCTAAACTTAGGTAAAATTATCCACTAATTTAAATAAGATGTAGAGTCTTGTAAGGGTAAATAATGTTCGGTTTTGGATTGATGGAAATTTTGCTTATAGCGATAGTTGCTATAATTGCCTTAGGGCCAGAGAAGTTGCCTAGTGCTATGGTTGATATAGCTAAGTTTTTTAGAAAAATCAAAAGTGGTTTAGAAGATGCAAAATCTACTTTGGATAATGAACTAAAAATCAGCGAACTAAAAAGTGAAGCGGAAAAATACAAAGCTCAAGTTGAGAATCTAAAAGCATCCGCAAATATAGAAAATATTTTGGCAGATGATTATAAAGCATCTACAAAAGAAGTAACTAGCGATATAAAAACTAATGATGCTACGGCTGAGCCTAAACAACAAGAGCCCGTAAGACACAAGGTCTCTTTTTCAAATAACAAAGACAACACAAAAAGCGAGAATGAATAATGTTTGAAGACTTAAAGCCCCATATTAAAGAACTTCGAATTAGACTTGTTAATTCGGTAATAGCTATAGCTATAGGATTTTTTATCTGTTTTGCTTATTACGAGCCTATTTTAGAGTGGATGATGATACCTGCGAAAGAAGCTCTTCCCGTAAATTCTCAAATGGTTGCCGTTGAAATTCAAGAGACTTTTTTTACGGCAATGAAAGTTGCATTTTTTGCAGGTTTCGTACTTGTTTTGCCTTATGTATTTTGGCAAATATGGCTTTTTCTAGCACCTGGACTTTATGATAATGAGAAAAAACTGATTATACCTTTTGTTTTTTTTGCTACGTTGATGTTTTTGATAGGTGCCTCTTTTGCTTATTATATCGTTGTACCCGTAGGATTTAGTTTTCTTATCAATTTCGGTAGTGCCGTTGTTACAGTATTGCCTAGTATCGGTATGTATGTAGGATTTTTTACAAAGCTTATGTTAGGTTTCGGAATAGCTTTTGAAATGCCTGTTATTACTTTTTTCTTAGCAAAAATAGGTATCGTTGATGATAAAATGCTAAAAGAGTTTTTTAGATACGCAATAGTATTGATATTTATTTTATCTGCAATACTTACCCCTCCTGACGTTGTTTCTCAGCTTCTTATGGCTGGACCTTTAACTTTACTTTACGGAGTATCTATATACATAGCTAAAATATTCAACCCTGCCCCAAAAGATGAAGAAGAGTAATTTGGACGCATCAAAAACTTCAAGCTATGATTTTTCCTTGCCGGAAAATCTCATAGCTTTATATCCCGTCTCACCGGCAGATAGTGCAAAACTACTTATTTACGATAGAAAAACAAACTCAATAAAACATGAAATTTTTAGAAATATCGGTGATTATCTTGATGACCGTACAATAATACTAAACAATACAAAAGTAATCAAAGCAAGGATATTCGGGCATAAACAAACAGGTGCAAAAATAGAATTACTTTTAAACAAACCGTTAAATCATAATAGATTTTTATGTTTTATAAGGGGTAGGGTGAAGGTTGATGATGTTTTGATATTTGATGGAGTGAGTGCAAAAATTGTAAAACTAAATGATGACGGTAGTAGGGTGGTTGAATTTTTTGATAATAGCGATACAATATTAGATTTTGATAGCTTGTTGAACATTCTTGATAAAATAGGGCATATTCCGCTTCCGCCTTATATAAGCAGAGAAGATAACGAGCAAGATGAAGTGGATTATCAAACACTGTTTGCTCAAAAAGAGGGCTCGGTGGCTGCTCCTACCGCTAGTTTACATTTTACTCCTGAATTATTAGAAAGTCTTGATAAAAAGTTCGGTACAAGTTTTATTACTCTTCATGTGGGGGCAGGAACATTTAAGCCTGTTGAAAGTGAAAATATACACGAACACACTATGCACTCTGAATATTATCATATAGATGACGACACGATAAGTATAATCAACTCAGATAAAAAAATACTTGCCGTAGGCACTACGGTAACAAGGACGATAGAGTATTACTATAGAACAAAACAGCAAAACGGAGAGTGTGATTTGTTTCTAAATCCAAATAATCCTCCGTTAAGAGTTAATTCTATTTTAACTAATTTTCATCTTCCTAAATCTACTTTGATTATGCTTGTTGCGTCGTTTGTAGGCTTGGAAAAAACATTGGAACTTTATCAAGAGGCAATCAAAAATAACTATAGATTTTATAGTTACGGTGATGCTATGCTTATTTTATAACAAAGGGTATTTATGAGTAGTTATATTTTGTTTGATACGGAAACAACAGGCGGTAACGAAGAGGATAGAATTATTCAAGTAGGGGGAATAATTCTTACAAACGGTTCAAAACCTTTGATTTTTGATGAATTATGTAGCAGTGAAGTTCCTATCAAGCTTGAAGCTATGGAAGTACATAATATAACTCAAGATATGCTCATCGGCAAGCCAAGCTTTCTTCAAACTAATTTTTATGATACACTAAAAAAACTCAATCAAAAAGAGAACTATCTAATAGCTCATAATATCAAGTTTGACTTAGGTATGCTTGAAAAAGAGGGATTTGCATGCAATATGCAAATAATAGATACCTTAAGATGTGCCAGACATCTTCTTGATGAACTTCCTTATCACAGATTGCAATATCTAAGATATGCACTTGATTTATACAAGACTGAGCAAGCTGAAGCTGATAATTTGGGCATAATAATAAAAGCTCATGATGCAATAGGTGATGTATTGGTGATGAAACTTTTACTTGCAAAACTTACTCAAGTAGCAAAAGAAAAATTTGCCCTATCTAATAAGGATACCATTGCAAAACTTGTAGAACTCTCTAGTCAACCGGTATTTGTAAAAATGCTCAAATTCGGTAAATATAAAGGTGAATTGCTTGAAACTATAGCTTCCAAAGATTCAGGTTACCTAAATTGGCTTTTAGGCACTGAACTTGATGAAGATTTGAGATATAGCGTAAATAAAGTTTTAGGGCAGGGGATGTAGTTAGATTTTATCTACTACCATTCCAGCTACTACGTCTATCCCTTTTTTATGCAATTTTTTAATCTCTTCAAGGTCGTTTACACCTGTTGCTATTAGTTTAATTCCCAAAGATTCTAATATTATCTTCAATACGTTTATATTTTGCTCGGTATCAAGAAGATATTGTTTGTCTGCTTTTACAAATGCAGGTTTTAACTCTTTTAAGTATTGATAATCCGAGCTATCCGCAATAAAGCTATTTATACCGAATCCAAAGCCGTATTCTTTAAATAATTTGATATACAATATACTATTTTCGTAGTGCTTATTGACTACCGATTCAGGTATTTCAAATAAAATTTGATTTTTAATTTTGTTTTTGGTCTCGTCAAATAAATGTTTTAATTTTTCATAAGTATCTATATCATCTATAAATTGTGATGAAACTTGTATTGTAAGCGGTATATCTCCTTTGTATTCTTTTGATAGTAAAACTTTTTTTATCACATGTAAGTAGACGTCTTTAACCATCCCAAGTTCAACTACGGGAGCTATTAATGTGCCGTAGTAATAAGCTTCATTACTGCTATTTAGGGCAAAACTTACAACGTTATGTACTTTTTGTTTTGTATTAGCATCTATAACCTTCCTGTACATAATTTCAAAACTATCATTTTTAAAACCGTCAAGTATAATTTGTCTCCATCTCTCTTTTGCTATAGCAACTTTATTATTGAGAAGTCTATAATATTCACCCGAAGGCAGTAATTTTGCCTGAGCTAATGCATAATCCACCAAACTTAAAAGTTCACTGATATTGTGCTGCGTCTCATATTCTGCTATACCTAGATTTATACCGAAGTCTTCATTAGATAAATTCGATTCCGCTAATATTTTATTTGTATACGACATAATATCTTTTGCTATGCCTGATGTTTCCGACATATAGACTTTCGGTAGCATAATAATCATTTCCGTACCGTTAATTCTACAAACTAAAGAGTCATCAAGATGTTTTACTAATGATTTTAAATGTTGAGCAAAGTTGTAAAACAATTTATCCGTTTTTTGATAACCTATGGCTTGATTTAATATATCTGCTTTTTTAATAGATATAATAATGATACTGCCGTCATTTTTGCCGTTTTCATCTGTTAAAAATTCCGTAGCTTTTAGCATAAAATATCTTCTATTGGGAATGTGCGTAACACTATCCGTGTATAGTAATTCTTTATTTTCACATAAAGTATCACTAGCCGTTTTAAATATAGATTCAAACTTTCTTACCATTGCATTAATACTCGTAATAACAACCCTAAATTCTTTTGTCCAAGGTAGTTTTTCTTGTATAACAAACTCATCTTTCATAACCGCCAATGCTTGTTGTTCTATATCAAGAAGAGGTTTTAAAATTACATGAAATACATAAGAAAGTATGATTAAAAAAACGATACAAGCAATCCCGAGATACCAAAGCATATGCATCATTATATTATATAACTGAACATAGGTAATATTTTTATCATTTAGTATCTCTAGCGTACCTATAACTTGCCAACCGTCCGATAAAGTTGCTTTTGCTACGGGTATTTCAAATTTCACGATACCTTCAAACCATTGTGGAATATTAGTTTGTCTATTTTCTAGTTCTCTTTGATATTTTATGTTTTCATTTGCATCTTTATAGGTAATTCTTTCATAATTTCCGTTATCAAAACTTGCATTTATCATAGTTTCGATATTGCCTTGCGACGCATCCGTGTTTGATATGGATAAACTAAGACTAGATACGCTGTTTTGTGCATTTTCATACAACTCTTTTTGTGCAGAATCTTTTATGATATTAAAAGATACCGTAAGTATGGTAAAAAGTAAAATTACAAATACTATCGTTACCAAAATTGCTATTTGTCTATATAATGTCATAGTTTATTCTCCTTGATATTTTTGATTAATTGATCCCATTTTCTGTGAGCACTTGTTTGTTTACCATCTTTTAATACTTCGGGATTGAAATTATATACAGGCTTGAGGTCAGTTCTTTGTGATGCAGGAAGTAGTTTTTTTCTGATATTATCCAATACTAAAGGTTCCGAGTTTTTTGTCTCAAAATATGTAAGTACCATGTGAGCTTCGTCATAACCAATCACTCTAACATAAGTCATATACATTTTGTGTGCAGGAATTCCAAGATGTTTGAGTAAAAAATATTTTGCAATAACATAATCCTCACAGTCGCCTTTATCTCTGGCTAAAAATTCAAGAGGTGTAGCCCAATAATCAGTAACTCCGTAATTCTTAGAGTCTGATACATATCGTACATTATTGAAAAAATCATTTACTTTATCTACTTTTTCCATATCGCTTTTTGTTTCCAAATCTTCAATTAGTCTTTGTAAAGATTCGAATCTATTTTTTGCAAATTTGCCGTACTTCTGCTCTGCTTTTTGTACTAAAGCATTATTGACGAATTCACTTGAGTAACTAACAAAAATAATGATAAGTATAATTAGTAAGAATTTCATAAGGTATTATATCACATCCATACAAAAATCCAAAGAAGTTTGAATAACCTCTTTGGAAAATGATTAACCTATGGTTACGTCGGTAATATCGTTTTGTATTTTTAATTTTACCGTTTCATCATCATTTGAATATACATTAAAATCAGTATCTGATAACGTTGTATTTAGTTTCCATTCGCTAGACAAGGTCACTTTGTCTTCAGTTGTACCTGTAATTTTTATTTCATTTTTACTATCCGTCATATCAACAACATCTTGAAGAGTGATATTTGCAAGTTCATTTTTACCGTTTGCACTCAAATCTATTTCTTCAATATTTTTAATGACATTGCCTATTTTGCTGAAATCAATATTTTGTCCAGATATTAACGCTAGTACGTCGTTTCCTACACCACCATCTATCAGTGAAGAATTCTCGTCATATTCTAAGTTATTGTTTGATGTTTGGTCAATAGAATATTTGAGTATGTTATCATCTATTATGTTATACTGACCACCTTCTTCTTTGATTTCAATTTTTAATTTAGCTACACCTGCTTGATCCCAGTATAGTATTTCCATGTTATGTAAGCCATCATCATCAATGTTAAAAGATGGATGTTCTCTTGTTGTTGCTGATTGAATTCCATCGTATTGGGCAACTATTTTACCATCTATAATTATTCTGTATCCATCGTCTCCCGTAACTTTGAAATTATAGGTTCCTGCGGAAAGCATTATTTGTCCATTGAATTTTATAATAGCATCAGATGTATCAGATGGGTCATTTGATAGCGTAGTAGCATCATTTCCTATAAAAGTTTGAAGATTTGTCCCTTTGCCCAAATCACCACCACTCATATAATAGTCAATTTTGGAAGCCGTAAAAGTAGCATCAGCAGTTTTATTGGCAATAAAATTATCAACTTGATTGAGTGTTAATAAATTAGAGCCGTCTTGCCCCTCTTTATATCCAAAATACTCAGCTTGCAAGCCACTTGTTACCAGTATGAGACCTTGAGTAATTTGGTTTGTATTTCCGTAAGTATCAATACTAGTGATAGTAGCAACTATATTTTTATTGATAGGTAGCTCTGTATCTAAAAAGTTTACATGCCATTTTCCTGAAGAATCTGTTTGTACGGTTTTTGTGATATTACCGATTGTTACGGTAATATTAATATTAGCTTCACTACTACCTGTTATAATATACTGATTACCGTTTTGTATCATTGTATCGTTAACCTCGATTAATGCAGGCATTATAGCAGTCGTTTCTGCGTATGTATTACCTGTAGGGTCGGATATTTCTGTGGCTTTTGCTTTTATGCCTAGCTTGAAGTCTGTTTGATTTGATGGTACAAGTAATATTATACTATCATCACTGATTGAGTGTGTTCCTTGAGGTATTTCAACTCTCCAAGTTCCATCATTATTGTTTATCAAATTATAAAGTGAACTTGTCAAAATACCATTTGTTGGAACACCTGTTATTAATACAGATAATGCTTCACTACCGTCATTGTCTGTTAGTGCTGCACTTATATCAATATTGTATTCAATCAAGCCTTGTTTTTCAACAAGTATCACATTGTCTATTGCAATACCCCAATTATCTCCTCCTTCACCTACTTCTTTGAAGCTAAGTAGATTTGAGCCATTTCCACTGCCACCTACCACTTCTAAAGTTTTTGTTTTCCAAATGGTATTGTTGTCATCTATTGTTGCTATAAGTTCACCACCCCAGTAAACTTCCAGTTTCCCTGAATTTTGACCATTCAACCCACCTTCTTGTAAAAATGCTTTATCGAAATAATCAAACGATAATAAATAGGTTGTACCATTGGTTAGTCCTGAGAGAGTTTGCCCTATTTGAGTATTGTCATTATCATGATCGCATGTATTATGTGTTTCACCTAAATCCATGTAATTGTCACCATTTGTAGCTCCAACAGATGCGTGTTCTTTATGGTGAATTTCCATAACAGGTGCATTTGAATTAGCATCATTAATAAGATGCCATCCTGTAATTGATGTTCTACCAATCCATCCAGAAGGTGTTATATTTACATCACTAACAATATTTCCTTTTGAATCTTTACCTGATATATCTTCAAAACTACCATTGGCTACAAGATTATTTAAACTTGGAAATGAGTTCCCTGTGGCTTGGACTTGTATATTTGCTGTAGGGCTATCTGCAACTGCATTAATAGTAAGATTAATAGTTTGAGTTACTGTAGCTCCTTTGTCATCTATGATAGTAAATGTAATATTATCACTACCGCTATAATTATTATTTGGTGTATATATTATATTGCCGTTAGTATCAAGTGTAACCGTTCCATTATTGGCAGAATATGAAGCTAACGATATTGTACCGTCAGTATCTTGAGCCGTGCCTATAATTTGTGCATTATCTTCGGTTACAATAGTGGTTACTATACTAATAGTAGGTATAAACGTACCTTTTATGACATCATACGTACCGTCTGCGAACTTTATTGTTTCCACGTTACGTAATTCTACTTGATCACCAATGCCATTGTTATCACTATCGGTGTTTGTTGAGCTGTGGGTAACGATAATATGTCCTTCAGAATTAGTTGTAATAGAATAATCTGACATATTACCTTTTAAAATAGCAGTATCGTTACCGTTGCCACCATCTATAACTGTGTAATCGTTGGTATCATTGACATTGATTGTTACTGCATCGTTACCGTTACCTGCCATAATATAATCATCATTGTTTTCCATGTTTGAATTTACCCAATCCCCATGCCAATAATGAACAGAATCAGAAGGTAAACTAGTATTACCTGACTTATCTGTTTGTGTTACATAAAAGAATTCATTGTCATTTATAGGAACATCAGGTATGTTTGATATATCTATACTCCAACTTCCATTTGTCGCAACTATAGCAGTTGCAATGGCAATGTATGTATTAGACCCTGTATTATTACCTGCCGTTGTTGAACCTTGTTGTGCATATAGGGTTATTGTAGCACCTGCTTCACCTGTTCCATGCATAACCACATTAGAATAATCTCCGTTTGTATCTATGATATTAGTAATAATAGGATTATTAGGTACCGTAGTATCTATATTAAACGTAATAGGTGTAGTAGCTAAGGTATTACCTGCATTATCCGTAACCGTTACACTAATAGTATGTGACCCATCATCTAAAGGTGTAGTAGGGGTAAAAGTATAATCACCATTTCCATCTGATGTTGTAGTACCTATTAATGTTGTACCGTCATAAATATTTACGGTTGAATTAGGCTCTGTATTACCGCTGATTGTAGGAGTATTATCATCAGTTAATGTACCATTAGAGATAGTTCCGGTTGTATTACCCGCATCGTCTGTTATATTGACACTCAAACTTGAAACCGAAGTATCTACGGTATATGATTTATCCGTAGTTATAGTACCCGTATTTCCTACACTGTTTGTTGCGATTAGCGTTACATCTATGTTTGAATTACTATCAGCTACTAAATCACTTCCTGCTACTTCAACACTAAATGTTCCGTTGCTATTTACGGATGTATTATAATCGTTTCCGTTAACACTAACTTTTACGCTATCACCCGTAGTATATACACCGCTTACACTTCCGCTTATAGTTACATTTCCACTTGCTTCGGTTGAGTTAATAGTATTATCTGATGTAATATCGTTTACCGTAATAGTCGTAGTAGTATTACTTGGAACTAAAACCGTAGTATCTATGTTAAACGTAATAGGTGTAGTAGCTAAGGTATTACCTGCATTATCAGTAACCGTTACGCTAATAGTATGTGACCCGTCATCTAAAGGTGTAGTAGGGGTAAAAGTATAATCACCATTTCCATCTGATGTTGTAGTACCTATTAATGTTGTACCGTCATAAATATTTACGGTTGAATTAGGCTCTGTATTACCGCTGATTGTAG